>OKWQ01000029.1_pt1 | contig 238174 bp, 217 predicted proteins | sample 1607071 | NCBI WGS metagenome assembly OKWQ01 (sample SAMN07501039, study PRJEB24779) | human gut metagenome | reverse complement strand
GTAAGGTCTCCATTATAGTCTGAGAAAGGTACTCCCATTTCGTTAGCTACTTCATTTTTGAATTTAGCTAATCCTTGTTTAGCTTCTGGAATTAGTTGTCTATTACTTGCCATAATAAATCCCTCCTTGAAAACATATAAAACTTTTTATTAAGTTTTCTTTTTACAAAGCTTGTTTGACTTTGTACTACTATATTGCGTAAATTTAAAAATAATAAACTATAAAATTTAATACATTAAAGGAAAGGTAATCTTAATAAAGAATATAATGGTACAAACTATAAAAAAAGGTTATTTGAAAATGTTTTTCAAATAACCTTATATAATCTTAACTATTTCTCTTTTGCATTTTAAAAATTGCTATAATAACTGGAATTGCAACTAGTGCAGATAAAGCTGCCTCTGCCATACCATTAGTACCTATTATAGATAAGAGTGCAACTGTAACTGTGCTTCTTGAACCAGCTGAAATGGTTCCATTTTCAATAAGAATCGATGCATAATCCTTAAAATAAATTAAGTATATGCTTCCAAGAACTCCAATCGTATTGGTTAAAGATCCACAAATAGCAGCAATACCTATAGATAGTTTCTTATTTTTAATTTTTCTTTTTAAAATTCTATACACATAATATGATATTACCCCTATCAGTACTCTAGGTAGTATAGAAATTATTGGGTTATAGAAAAATGGAGACATTGGAGTTGGAGCAGTTATGTTTTGATATATTGAGAAAATCCCAAATATGAATCCAATCGAAGCTCCAACTATTGGACCCTCAATTATAGCTCCAATTATTACAGGTAAATGTAAAATTGTTAATTTAAAAAGTGGTAATGGTATAAAACCAAGACCTGTTACTCCTAAGAATAAACAAATACCCGATAGCATTGCAATTACTACCATTTTCCTTACGTTTTGACGAGAGTTTCCCATCCCTCTAGCATTTAACATTTTAATTCCTCCGTTCTTATTCCTTACAGGATATAATTCGACAAAAAATGAATTTTGCATTAAGTTCGGTTTCTTAAGAATACCGACCAATATTATTTTACCATATAAGAAAAAACTGTAAAGTAAAATATTATATCAATAATAAATGAGTATTTTAAGCTGATATTTATAAAATTTAATATAAAAATTGAAAAGGTATTGTCAACTTATTATACCTGTTATAGTATATATATAACAAGTATAATAAGAGAGGTAATAATATGTTAGAAATAATCAATTTTTCAAAGTCATATAAAAATGGAAAAAGAGCTGTAAACAATGTATCAATCAAAGTTAACAGTGGAGAAATATTTGCATTTATTGGTCATAATGGAGCAGGCAAAACTACAACTATAAAGGCTATTGTAGGGATTTTAGAGTTTGATGAGGGGGATATATTAATTGATGGTGATTCAATTAATATTGATCCTATTAAGTGTAAGAGAAAAATAGCATATATACCTGATAATCCAGATATTTATGAGGCCTTAACAGGAATTCAATATTTAAATTTTATAGCAGATATATATAAGGTTTCAAAAGAAGAAAGAGAGAGACTAATAAAGTTATATTCAGAAAAGTTTGAGCTAACGTCAGCTCTTGGAGATTTAATATCATCATATTCTCATGGAATGAAGCAAAAGTTAGTTATAATATCAGCACTACTTCATAGGCCTAAGCTTTTAATTTTAGATGAACCATTTGTTGGATTAGATCCTAAAGCATCTCATATTCTAAAAGAAGAAATGAAGAAGCTTTGTAGTGAAGGCGTTGCAATATTTTTCTCAACTCATGTTCTAGAAGTAGCAGAAAAATTATGTGATAAGGTAGCCATAATAAAAGATGGAAATATAGTATCTCAAGGTAAGATGGATGAAGTTAAAGGAAATAGTTCATTAGAAGATATATTTATGGAGTTGATAGATAATGAGTAATTTATGGAGTTTATTTAAGACAACGTTTATTAATTCTATAGGAATTAATAAGATATTTAAAGAAAAATCAAAAGGTGATAGAATTAGGAACATGTCTATAGCAGCAATAATATTAATTTCTGTAATAGCAGTTGAAGTTATTGCTATAGAATACTCTAAGTCATTAGCTAATGGATTAGAAATCATGGGATTTATTGATTTACTTTTAGTTATGAGCTTTATTTTAAGTGTAATGATGATATTCTTTACTTCAATATATAAATCTCAAGGAATATTATTTTCTTCAAAAGATTATGATTTGCTTATGAGTCTACCTATTAAGAGAAGCACTATTTTAGTTAATAAGATGATCCAGTTAATAGGAATAAATTACTTATTTTTACTATTTGTATTTATACCTCCAGCTTTTGTTTATTTTAGTAAGGTTGAATTATCTTATATATTTTTTATATATTTATTTTTAGTATTTTTAGTATTGCCATTAATCCCTATTGTAGTATCATCTATTATAGCATTTATAATTAGTTATATATCTTCAAGAGTGAAGCATAAAAATTTAATTATAAATTCTGTTACATTATTATTCATTTTATTAATAATGTTTGCTTCTTTTAAAAGTGGAGACTTAGTTGAGAAGTTAATAATCAATAGTAGCTCATTAAGTTCTGGAATATTAAAGTTATATCCTCCAGCAATATATGGCGTTAATGCTTTAATAAATTTAGATTTTAAAGACTTAGCAATATTTATAACTATTTCAATTCTAATTTTTTCAATATTTGTTTTTGTGTTTAATAAGTCATTTAAAATTATAAATTCAAAACTGCAAGAGAGCTTTAGTAAATCTGATTATAAGATAGATAAAATGAATATATCATCACCAATAATTGCGTTGATTAAAAAGGAAGCAAAGAGATATTTCGCTTCACCTATATATGTATTAAATACGATTATAGGTCCGGTATTACTATTGATAGCAGCAATATCAACTTTGTTTATGGGAAAAGATATTTTGTTTAAGATTATGGAAATTGAAGTAATTGATAGTATTATACCTTTATTTATTATTGCTTTTGTATGTGGAATTTTATCTCTGTCTTGTACAACAAATTCCTCTATATCAATGGAAGGGAAAAATTTATGGATACTAAAGTCTAGTCCAATAAAAGTAGTAGATATATTTAAGGGGAAAATAATATTAAATTTGATATTAATACTACCGGCAGCATTGATAAGTGATATTATTTTCTTTTATTCAATAAATTTATCACTAATTGAATTAGTCTGGTTAATTATAATAACAATATTATATTCTTTTATTATATCAATAATGGGAATGGTAATTAATAATTTCTTCCCTAATTTAAATTGGACTTCAGAAACTACTGTAGTGAAGCAAAGTATCAGTGTAATAATTCACATTATTGCTTCAGCAATAATTATTGGACTTCCTATACTATTATTTATAACTTTAGAAGTGTCAAATATAGTTTTATTTAGTACACTTGTAATTTTATATCTAATTTTAATTTTAATTGGATTGTTAATTATTTTAAATACAGTTAGTATAAAACTATTTAATAAATTAAATTAAAATGAACTGACAATTGCTTGGTAAATCAATTGTCAGTTCATTATCTACATTATTTCAGATTTATCAGGTATTATAAGTGTACAGCTGATATAGAAGATTAGTCTTAATGAAATTGAATAAAGTATAAGTAAAAACGAGGTGATAAAGTGATCTTAAGAATAGATTTTGACTCGGAGACTCCAATATATGTGCAAATAAAGAATCAAGTTATTGAAGGAATTGCTAAATCAGAAATTGAAATAGGGGAAGAGTTACCTTCAGTAAGAGCATTGGCAGAAGATATAGGGGTAAATATGCATACTGTTAATAAGGCATATAATATGCTTAAGGATGAAGGATATATTAAAATTGATAGAAGAAAAGGCGCAGTGGTTTCATTAAATTTAAATCAATCAATTGAAAAGTTTAGAGAGGATTTGGATGAAAATTTATATTTTTATATGGCTCAGTGTTTTAATAGAAATATAAGTAAGGATGAAATTAAGTTATATATAGATAAAGTGTTTTTAGATTTCAATAATAAGGAGAATAGTTAACTATGGATATGATAATTGTTGTTTCTATGACTATTGTTATAAGTTTAATTTCATTTTTTAGTGGTTTATATGTTAATAGATTATCTAATAATGGAATTATATTCGGTGTGAGAGTTCCTAGAGAATATGAAAAGGATAGTGATATTTTAAAATTAGAAAAGCAATATAAAAAGTTTTACTTAACCTTTAACATACCTATTATTTTAATAATTAATATTATAGTAATTTTATATCCTAAAATATCCTTATTTACTTTATTAACTTTATTGTTAGTAGTAGTTACAAATATTCCGATTTTTGTATATTGGAAAAAGATGAGTAGACTAAAAGAAGAAAAGGGATGGAGAAAATTAGGTAAGAACGTAGTTGTTGTAGATACATCTATAAGAAAACCTAAGAAGAAGGAAGACTTTGTAGGTGTAAGAAGTAAAACTTATTTATTACTATTAATTATTCCAATAATAACATTTATACTGACTCTATTGTCATATAAAAATGTTCCAGAGCTATTTCCAATTCATTATAATGCTCAAGGTGTTGCAGATAGTTTTGTAGAGAAAAGTGGATTTCGAGGTTTCTTTTATTTAGCTTTATTTCCAGTTTTAATTCAAGTAGGAATGGTTTTATTTTTACTTGCTATGAACAAATTTGCTGTTAATGGAAAGAGTGAAATAAATGGTGGGACTTTAGAAGAAATAAAAAAACAAAGAAGAATATTTAAAAGATTTAATTCTATATTTTTATTTATTATTACATTAGAAATTACTATATTATTTGCATTAATACAATTTTGCACCTTGTATGGATGGAGCATCAATAAAGTAGATATAATTAGCTTAACAGTTATCTTTATTACTGTAATTGTTTTTTTAGTAATAAGTTATAAGATAGGACAAGGTGGAAAAAATATAAAAATTAAAAAGATTGATGAGGAAATCTATAGAGATGATGATAAACATTGGCTATTAGGGAACTTTTATTATAATAAAAATGATCCAAGTATATTTGTAGAAAAAAGAATAGGTATTGGCTGGGATGTTAATTTAGGAAATCCAATAGGAATGATTATTATGATATTACCTATAATTCTAGTATTAGTAGCAATTATATGCTTGGCTATAAGAGGAATATAATAAGATACAGATAGGAGGTGTATTTATTTTGCAAAGCCTTATGATTATATTAACTTCAAATATAGTTATAATAACTATGGTTCTTTTATCATATTATTTGAATAATACTTCTAATAAGGGGATATATTTTGGAGTTAGAATTCCTAAAAAGTATCAGGAGACAAGTGAAATAAAAGCTTTAGATAAAGATTATAAAAGAAAGGTGCTTTATATATTTGGTATTTATTTTACGATAAATAATATAATTATGATTTTGAATTTTAGAGCTAGTGAAGCTATATTATCAATGATAATGACAATATCATTAATAGGTGCTCTTTTAATTTATATTATTATATTTGGCATTTACTATAAAATTATAAAGAAGTTAAAAGAAAAGAATAATTGGAATTATAAAACTAATAATGTTGTTGTTGTTGATACTACATTAAGAAAACCAAAGAGAAATGAAAGATATAAACCATTAAATCATAATCTTTTCTTAGTACCAATATTAATTTCTATTATAATTTTAGTATTAACCATACAAAGAAGTGAATATATTTTAAATATAAATTCTTATAGTGTTTATAAAATTCCTATATATCAAGTTGTAATGTGCTTAGTTATGTTTTTGCTAACGAAAATAACTTTAACTTCAAAAGTTGATTTAAATAGTGGAAATATAGAAACAGCTGTGAAAAGAAAGAAAAAATTTAAAAGGTTAATTTCTATATTCTTATTTATAACAGAGTTAGAAATGGTTGCATTATACTCAGTGATACAGTTAGGAATAATTTATAATTTGTATACTAAATCATTAGAGAATTTTATTAATGGTTTTATATCTATTAGTATGATTTTATTCATAATAATATTTATATTAATAGGTCAAGGCGGACGGAATATAGAAGAAGAAAATGAAGGGGATGACCTATACAAGAATGATGATGATAAATGGATATGGGGGATGTTTTATTATAATAAGAATGATCCAGCTTGGATGGTAGAAAAAAGGGTTGGAATAGGTTATACAATTAATTTTGCAAATAAAAAAGCATCAATATCATTAGTTTTATTTATATTATTAATAATTATATTTGCTGTATATGATGTAAAGTTTAATATTTAAATTTATAAAGGGGGATTAATTATGGTTAGTAGCTTATCAATTATTTTTATGGTATTTAGCTTTCTTGTAAGTGTGTTGTTACCTATAGTAGGGGTTATATTTTTAAAAAGGAAATATAATGTAAGTTTAAAAGTATTCTTTATAGGTGCAGCAGCATTTTTTATTTCTGTACAAATCTTGGAAGCTCCAATACATTCATATTTTTTGAAGTTAAATAGTACTACATCAGAATTTTTATTAAGTACACCAATAGCGTATATGCTATATGGAGGCCTTATGGCTGGAATATTTGAAGAAACAGCAAGACTTATATCTTTTAAATTTATAATAAAAGATAGGGACTTAATGAGTGGTGTAACATATGGACTTGGACACGGTGGAATAGAAGCTATTTTAATTGGCGGAATAAGTAGTATAAATTCTATAGTTTATTCTACTTTAATTAATAAAGGTGGCTTTCAATCTATAATGGAGGGATTAATGATACCAAAGGAAGTTATAAGTACTACTTATGATCAATTTGTAAATAGTAGCTCCATTATGTGGGCTATGCCTGGAATTGAAAGAATTTTTGCCATGATGATTCATATATCATTATCAGTTATAATTTTGTATGCAGTGAAAGAAAGAAAATATATCTATTATGTTTTAGCCATATTAATTCATGCTGTAATAAATTTTCCGGCAGCTCTATATCAAGTTGGTGCCATAAAAAATATATTTATCGTTGAAGGAATTCTATTTATAACTGTATTAATTTTAGTACTATATATATTTAAAATTTTTATAAAAAAATTCAATGATTATAATGAAATATTATAAAAAAACCTTTATAATGTTAATAAATTAGTAAATCAATAAATCTTATAAAGGATATTAATAGTTGCTTATTTCCTTTCATTTAATCTTAAGTGGATATATATAATTTTGAGTTGACTTTGAAGTGAAGTGACGAAATAAGCAAAATTATATATATCTATTTTTTTATAGAGATTTATTAGTTTATTTAGATAAATAAGGGGGCATGTTTATGAAGAACATTTTAATAAGAAAAGCTAGGGATGGAGATGAAGTAGAAGTACTAAATTTGGTAAAAGAGGTACTGAATCTTTATGGTTTAGATTTAAATCCAGAAGTAGAGGATTTAGATATAACTGATATATCTAAATACTATATTCAAAATAATGGGGATTTTGAAGTTATAGAGTGTAATGGAGCCATAATAGGAACATATGGTATTTATAAGATAAATGATGAAACTTGTGAATTAAGAAAGATGTATCTAAAGAAAGATTTTCAAGGAATGGGGCTTGGAAATATAATGATAGAAAACTCTTTTAAAATTGCTAAGTTACTCAATTATAAAAAAATTACTTTGCAAACTAATTCAGCTTTATATAAGGCTATAAAACTTTATAAAAAGTATGGATTTGAAGATTTTAATGAAGAAGTATGTGATAGATGTGATATAGCTATGATAAAGGAAATAGCTTAAAATAAATATTGACGATTTAATATATTATTAATTTAAATTATGTATAGTATTAATAGAAACATATATAGTTAGAGAAGAGGGAAATTTTTATGAGATATTATGATACTAATATAAGAAATTTTAAAATAAGAGAAACTTCAGAAGAGGATATTCCATTAATTTTATCCTTAATAAAGGAAATAGCGGAATATGAAAAGATGTCAGATGAAGTTATTGCAACAGAAGAAACATTAAAGAACTCTATTTTTGAAAATAATAGAGCGGAAGTAGTAATATTAGAACTAGATGAAAAGCCAATTGGATATGCATTATATTTTTATAATTTCTCTACCTTTATAGGAAGAAGTGGTCTTTATTTGGAAGATATATTTATAAAGAAAGAATTTAGAGGAAATGGATTCGGAAAAGAAGTATTTAAATTCTTAGGAAAGAAAGCAAGAGAAGAAGGTTGTAAGAGGATGGAATGGACATGTCTTAATTGGAATGAACCATCAATAAGATTTTATAAATCCCTAGGGGCAGTTCCTATGGATGAATGGACAGTATATAGGCTTAAGGAAAAAGAGATACTAAATTTAAGTGAAATGAAATAACTAAAAAGAAAACAGCTATATTATAAGCACATGATATAGCTGTTTTTTTATTTTAGAAATATTGAAGTTTTCTTTTGCTAAAATAAACTCCTTTTAAGCCAATGGATTCTATAAAGTCTAATGCTATATTAAAATTCTTAGAAATGTTTTTATGATTATGAGCATCAGAACCTAAAGTAACATATTTGCCACCTAAGTCTTTGTATAGTTTATATATATCAAATAAGGATTCCCTAGCTGAAGTGATATGAAGTCTGCTTGAGTTTAATTCTAAAACTTTTTCTTTGCTTATTAAAGTAGTGAATATTTCAGAAAGAATATTTTTAAAATCTGAAAATGGTATTTCTTTATTTTTAAAAGAGCAATATCTACAAGGATAATCTATGTGTGATAATGAATCAAAGTTATTATATAATTTTACACAAGATAACATATCTTCTAGATAATAAGAAAAGAAGTCATGTTTATTATAACCTTGATGTACATAATCACAATATATATCTAGATCTTTGACCGCATGTATAGAACCTAAAATAAAATCAAAATCATGGCTAGAAGCTATTTTTTCATTTTGAGCAAAGGTATTTTGTGTTAATCCAATTTCTATTCCTAGCTTTAATTTATCTGATCTATATTTTTCATATTTATTAAAGTAAGTAGGAACATCAAATCTAAATTCATTTTTTACTGGATAATCTAAATCCATATGATCAGTTATTATGATACCAATATTCTTTTCATTACTAATAGATATAGCATCTAATATATTCATATCGCTATCTGTAGAAAATTTTGAGTGCATATGGCTATCAAATATCATATAATCCCTCCTTGAGAATAAAATGTTGTTTTTTTATTATATCATATATTTATTAATAGTTTCTTAATATCAAAATATCTTGATAAATGGTATTATTAAATATAAAATTAAATTAAAATATAAATAAAGGTGTGTTTTTATGGAAAAATTATTCGAAATAAGAGATTTGGTATTTTATAAGGAAGAATTTTTAGATAATTTAGACGAATTTGAAGATATATTACCTATAATAGAAGAACTTAGCAAAGATCTTACGTATGAGGAAATAGAAGTAGTAGGAGAAAATGAATGTTGTGAAAAGACAAATAAAAATTACATAGTTGAAATACCAGGATTTTTAGATGAAAATGATGAATTTTTAACACAAGCAGAAGTAGAAGCATTAGCAAACACAGGAAAACAGAGAATGCTGGATTTATTTGTAATAAGAATATATAAATGCGTAACATGTAAAAAATGGATAATAGATATTTTAGAGTAAAGAGGGTTGATAAATTTGGAGAAATTTGATAGATTATTAAAAAACTTAAAAAAATACATATGTTTTTTAAAAGAAGATATAAAAAATTTAAGTTTTAATAATATTAAAGAATTTCTAATTAAGCGAAAATTACTACTTAGTACAATTTTAGTTTTTTTTATTTTAATTGGTTTTTGGGTAGGAAGCTATAAGGCTTCAAAGGATATTGTTTTGAAGAATTTAGAAATATCATTAAAAGAAAATAAGCCTGGACGAATATTTAAAAAGATTAGAGTTGATGATAAGAAAATAAGTAAAAAGGATTTACAACCTTTATCGGAGTATTATTCAGATAATACTAATCAAGTTGATGATATAATAAGAGGGTTAAAAAGTAATGAAAAAAGTAGATTTTTTACTTTAAAAAATGACAAAATACTATTTTTTAATAACTATAAAATACAAATAGAGCCTGTTTCTATAAAAATTAATACAAATTTTGATGATGCTAAGATTTATGTTGATAATGGGCCTATAGATGCAACAAAGATAAAAAGAGGTCTAATTCCCGGGAAATATATAATAAGAGGAGAGTTAGATACCTTATATGGAGAAGTTGTTGAGGAACAAGAAGTATTTTTGATGCAAAATGAAGAATATATATTAAATTTGAAAGCTATTAATATAAATTTATCATCAAATTTTGATGATGCAGATGTAGTTATAAATGACAAAAAAGTAAATAAAAAAGTAAAAGACATTAAAAATTATGGACCAATACCTATAAACAAAGATATAACTATATCTTTGGAAAGAGAATTTCCATGGGGAGTATTAAAAAGTGAAAAAGTTAATGTGGGAGACTTACCTAATATAAATATAGATATAAATATGGCTAATGATAAATTATTAACTGAAATAGATAGTTGTACTAATACTTTTTATAGTAGTGTTTTTGATGCTTTAAATTTAAATAATTATTCTTTAATAAAAAATGCAGAGGAAAATGCAAAAAATAAAATTTATGACAGTGTAAGAAGAGAAAGCTTATTTTTAAAAAATAATTATGAGCTTACTGAATTAAATACAGAAGTGAAAAGTAGTGAGTTTTATTATGAAGATAATACTTACAAAGCTAATATAGTTATAAATTTAAATTATAGTGTAAGTAAAAAGCTTATCCCATTTATAAAAGATAATGTTAATGAAATGTTTTTAACTCAAATGGAATATGTTGATGGCAAGTGGGAAATAACCGATGTACAAAAGTTTAATTTAGAATAAGGGTAGGTGTAAAACTTATGAATAAGAAATTAAAAGCAGTAACTTTAGCTGTTGTAGTAATTTTTTCAAGCAACACATTTGTGCTTGCAGAAAGCAGTAGTTCCTTACAAGATAAAATAGAACAAAATCAAAGTGATATAAATAATTTAGAAAATGAAAAAGACAAAGTTAATGGAGAAATAGATAATCAATCGAGTGAACTTCAAGGAATTTTGAATCAAATTGATGAGAAAAGTAAGGACTTAGAAAGTGCTAAAGCAGAAGTTAATGAGTATCAGGCTAAAATAGATGAGGTACAAAGTGAAATTGATAGAATAAATTCAGAGATAGCAAGCGCTGAAAATGAAATTTCTACAAAAGAAGCCCTTATTGCAGAAAAAGAAGAAGAAGGTAGAAAGATAAAAGAAGCATTAGACCAGAGAGTAAGAAATTACTATAAAATGGACGTAACGGCAAATTATATTTATATGATATTGAAAAGTGAAAGTGTAGTTTCTTTATTTAATAATGTTCAAAATGTTTATAGAATAATGACTTTAGATAAAGGACTAATGGAGTCAGCAAAAGATCTTCAAAGACAATTAGAAGAGGAGAAGATTGAGATTTCAAAAAATTTAGAAAAAATAGAAGCTGATAAAAATGAAGTAATAGCAAAGCAAGATGAACTTAAAGAAGCTCAAAAGGAATTCATAGTAAAACAAGAATTCCATCAAAGTAAAATGGACGAGCTATACGGATTGGAATCACAAAAATTAGGATTAATAGCATCTTTATCAGATAAAGAAAAAGAATTAGAGGATCAAATTGGGGACTTAGTTTCTTATAATCAAGAATTGCAAGCTGCTTTAGATAATATATTTAATGAAATAAATAATGGAAGTAATCCAGGTGGAAATGGTTCTGGTGGAGAAGATAACTCAGGAGGAAATGTAGTTCCAGGAGATCCAAATAGTGAGACGTTTCTAAGACCAGGTTACGGTATTGTAACGGATGATTATGGGCCAAGAATAAACCCAGTAACTGGAGAAGCTGGATTCCATACAGGAGTAGATTTAGGAGATCCTTATGGAGCGCCAGTAGCAGCAGCAAAGAGCGGGGTAGTTGCATATTCGGGTTGGATATCTGGATATGGAAATACAATAATTATAGATCATGGCGGTGGAGTACAAACTTTATATGCGCATAATAGTGAGCTTGTAGTTGGAGTTGGACAAACTGTTGCAAGAGGAGAAACAGTTGCAAGAGTAGGATCAACAGGTCAGAGTACTGGACCTCATATTCATTGGGAAATAAGAATTAATGGACAGCATACAAACCCTATGGGATATGTGTAAAAAGGCCGAAAGGCCTTTTTTTACAATGGATAATTGATAATGGATAGTTGACAATTAATGAAAAGAATTAAGCGAAGCTTAATTATCAATTGGGAATAATAAATTTTCAATTGTAAAAAAACCTGTACAAGAAAACTGCACAGGTTAAAGGGTTTCTATGTTCATTTAAGAAAGGGAATAAATGAACATATGTGGGGTTTTATTAAAACTGATAATAAAAAATATTATCAGTAGTATGGGCTAATCATGTATTGAAAAAATATGTAATTAATAAAATAATTGTAAAATTTATATATTTATTATATTATATTTTGTCAAAAAATCCAATAGTTTTTATAAAATTTATCGAAAATAAGATTTTTTCTGAAAATATTAGCATTTTATAAAATAAAAATATATAAAAATATACAAAATATATAGAGCTTTCAATGAAATACGTTATATAATATAAGTTGAGGTGATTTAAATGAAAAATTTTAAAAATGAAGATATATTAAAGTCAACACCTGACTACGAAGATTATACAGAAAATGAAGCTAAGCTATCAGTGCAAGAAATGAGAGAACTTGGCTTATTAAAATGTGGTGGATGTTGTAGTAGTAAAGGAAGCGGTTCAGGCTGTGGTTGCAAAAAATAAAAGAAAATAATACTATAAATGTATTTTATAATAAATAAATGTAAAAGCTTTTAATATAAAATATAAGTTGTGGGAGGTATTAGGTGTGAGAAAACCTAGCATATTCAGTAGAGATTATGAGAGGAAAATGAAAAAACGTAGAAGACGAATAGCAGCTATTTCAGTTGTAGGGGTTTTACTTATAGGGATCTTATTTATGAAGATAGCTGTAGGTAATATAAATATAGATACATTTAAAAATAAACTTCAAATGTGGATTGCTGAAGATGAATCTTTAGATAATATAGATGAAGATATTGATAACTCAGAAAATAATGAAAATAAAGAAGTTATTGAAGAAACACCTAAGGAACCTGAAAATAAAATCATGGAATTTAAAATTAATGAAAATTCTATATTAAAAGCAGAATATGAAGAGATAGATGGAACTATAAAATTTAAAGGTGTAAAAGAAGTTCCAAGTAATATTTATTATACAATAAATCAAGCAAAAAATTTAATTTTAATCATAGATGAAAATCAAAATATGAAGCTTTTTAATTCAAATAAAAAAGAGTCTAATATAACAAAAGATAAATATACAGCTCCAAATGGAGAAATATTTAATAAAGATTCAGTTCTTCAAACATATGAAGGATATTTATGGAATGTGGAAGCAAGATTTGTAACAGATACAAAGGTTGCATACATTAGTAATGTACCCTATTTTGGATATGATTTGAATAAATATATATGGGTGATAGATTTAAATAATAATACTCATAGTACTTTATGGAATTCTAAGGGGAAGGAAATAAAATTTGGAGATTTGAAAGAAAAGGGATTAGAAGTTGTAATTGATGGCAATGTTAAATATGTAAATCAAAATAGCGATTTAGTCAACTAAGATAAAATTAAATAAACAAATATTTGAAAGTATTTGATAGAGTATGGTATAATAAGCTAGTTATATCAATTATGATAGTATCTTACTATTTTAGGAGGAAGAGTACAATGGAAGCTAAAATGGAAAAAATAGAGAAAAACGTTGTTAAGTTTGAAATAAAGGTTGAGGCTGAAAAATTTCAAGAAGCTTTAAAAAGAGCTTACAATAAAAACGTTAAAAACTTTAATGTACCAGGATTTAGAAAAGGAAAGGTTCCTATGGCTATAGTTAAAAAGTACTATGGTATAGGAGTTTTAATGGAAGATGCAGTTAATTTTGCTATAGATGCATCATATTCAAAAGCATTAGAAGAAAACAACATAATTCCTGTTGATTATCCAAAGGTAGATGTAATAACAGCAGAAGAAGGAAAAGAGTTTGTCTATACTGCAGAAGTTACAGTTTATCCAGAAGTTGAATTAGGAGAATATAAAGGATTAAAAGTTGAAAAGCCATCTTATGAAGTTACAGAAGATGCAATAAATGAAAAATTAAAAGAAATGCAACAAAAAAATGCTAGAATCGAAACTAAAGAAGATGGAGAAATAGCTACTGGGGATACAGCAGTTATTGATTTTAAAGGATTTATCGATGATGTAGCATTTGAAGGTGGAGAAGGTAAAGATTATTCACTTGAAATAGGATCAGGTACTTTCATAGATACTTTTGAAGATCAATTAGTTGGAGCGAAAGTTGGAGACAAAGTAGAAGTTAACGTAACTTTCCCAGAAAACTATGGAAGAGAAGAATTAAATAATAAGCAAGCTAAATTTGAAGTTTTAGTGAAAGAAATAAAGATAAAAGAATTACCTGAAATTGATGATGAATTTGCTAAAGAAGTTTCAGAATTTGATACATTAGCAGAATTAAAAGAAGATATTGTTAAGAAAATGGAAGAAGAAAACAACAATAGAGCAGAAAGAGAATATGAAGATTCAATTATAAAAGCTGTTGTTGAAAATGCTAAGATCGATGTTCCAGAAGTTATGGTTGAAAAAGAAATTGATACAATGGTAAGAAACTTAGAACAAAGACTTCAATATCAAGGGTTAAATCTAGAACAATACTTCCAATTTACTGGTACAGACGAAGCAAAAATGAGAGAATATATGAAAGAAAATGCAGAAGTTAAAGTAAAGACAGATTTAGTTTTAGAAGCTGTAGAAAAGGCTGAAAATATTGATGCAACAGAAGAAGAATTAAAAGAAAAAGCTAAGGAAGTTGCAAAAATGTATTCAGCAGAAGAAGACGACAAAATGGTTGATTTATTAATGAATGGCCAAAGAGCAGCACTTCTTGCTGATGTTAAAGTATCAAAGACTATAAAATTCTTAGTTGAAAATAATAAATAATATATAAAAATAATAAATAATATACAAAAAATAATTGCCAGAATAAAATTCTGGCAATTATTTCAAATATTCATTAACAAAATAAATAAAATTTTATATAATTTAATATAATTAGTTTTTTAAGAATATGGATATATTATAAAAGAAGGTAGAAAATAGAGAAGGAGGGAATAAAAATGAGTTTAGTTCCTATGGTTGTAGAGCAAACTAGTAGAGGAGAAAGATCTTATGATATCTTCTCAAGATTATTAAAAGATAGAATAATTATGTTAAGTGGAGAAATTAATGATACCACTTCTAATTTAGTAGTATCACAACTATTATTTTTAGAAAGTGAAGATCCTGATAAGGATATTCATCTTTACATAAATAGCCCAGGTGGATCAATAACTGCAGGTATGGCTATTTATGATACAATGCAATATATTAAGCCGGATGTATCTACTATATGTATAGGGATGGCAGCTTCAATGGGGTCATTTTTACTTTCATCTGGAGCAAAGGGAAAAAGGTTTGTATTACCAAATAGTGAAATTATGATTCATCAACCTTTAGGTGGTTTCCAAGGTCAAGCAACTGATTTTGATATACACGCAAGGAGAATAATAAAAATTAAGGAATCATTAAATAGAATATTAAGTGAGAATACTAATCAGCCTCTAGAAAAAATAAAAACAGATGTTGAGAGAGATTACTTTATGACAGCAGAAGAAGCTATGAATTATGGATTAGTAGATAAGGTGATTACGAAAAATGATAAAGGTAGCAACTAAGTAAAGTTCTATCTTAATCCAAGCGAGGTGAATTTATGGCTAAGTACGATGAGAAGAAACAACTTAAGTGTTCTTTCTGTGGTAAGAATCAAGAACAAGTTAAAAGATTAATAGCTGGACCTGGTGTATATATTTGTGATGAATGTATAGATTTATGTTCAGAAATAATAGCAGATGAATTTGAGGATAGCATTGAATTAGATACAACAAGTGTTCCCAAACCAAATGAAATAAAAAATTATTTAGATCAATATGTAATTGGTCAAGAAAAAGCTAAAAAATCGTTATCTGTTGCTGTTTATAATCACTACAAGAGAATAAACTCTAACTTAATAGATGATGATATTGAATTACAAAAGAGTAATATACTTTTATTAGGGCCTACAGGATCTGGTAAAACGCTTCTAGCTCAAACATTAGCAAAGTTTTTAAATGTTCCATTTGCTATAGCAGATGCAACAACATTAACAGAAGCAGGATACGTAGGGGAAGATGTTGAAAATATTCTATTAAAGTTAATCCAGAATGCTGATTACGATATAGAAAGAGCAGAAAAAGGAATAATTTATATAGATGAAATAGATAAAATAGCAAGAAAATCTGAAAATCCTTCTATTACTAGAGATGTTTCAGGTGAAGGTGTTCAACAAGCATTATTGAAGATACTTGAAGGAACAACAGCTTCAGTACCACCTCAAGGTGGAAGAAAACATCCACATCAAGAATTCTTACAAATAAATACTTCTAATATTTTATTTATTTGTGGTGGAGCATTTGATGGTGTAGATAAGATAATAGAAAAAAGAACTGAAAAGAGTTCTATAGGATTTGGTGCTAATATAACATCTAGACATACTAAAGATGTTGGTAAACTACTTAAAGATATAATGCCAAGTGATTTATTAAAATTTGGACTTATACCTGAATTTGTTGGTAGATTGCCAGTTGTAGTAACTTTAGAATCATTAGATAATGACGCATTAGTGAATATATTAACTCAGCCTAAAAATGCTTTAGTTAAGCAATATAGAAAGCTTTTCGAGATTGACAATGTTGAACTAGATTTTACTGATGATGCATTGAAGGCAATAGCAAATGAAGCTATTGAAAGAAAAACTGGTGCTAGAGGGTTAAGATCTATAGTAGAAGAAATGATGACAGAGGTTATGTTTGATATTCCTTCTGATGAAACAATCTCTAAAGTTATTATAAATGAAGATTGTATAAAAGAAAAAAATAGTCCGGAAATTATTAAATTAGCTGAGGGAGAAGTACGACCTCAATTAAAAGCTAAGAAAACTAAAAAAAGAAAAGGCATAGAAACTGCATAATAAAAAAACATCTTATATTTAACTATAAGATGTTTTTTATTTTTAAACATTAAAAATAAAATATTTTCAAGAAAAGTAATGGTAATTATCCCTTTTTTTATGGAATATTAACCTTTGATTAAGTTAATAATATTGATATGACTAAAAGAAGGGAGGGAGCATTAACCTTTAAATGGTAATGCAAAATTTATGACTGAATTATTAGTAGTATTGCAAATAACGACTATGATAATATTTATTTATTATATGGTAAACAATAATAAAGGCCATAGTAATAATAAAGTTGTTATTGAAAGAGAAAATGTTAAGGAAATGGATAAGTTAAATAGAATGAGGAGTATTCAATTAACACAACCGTTAACCGAAAAAAGTAGACCGACTAAGTTTGAAGAAATAATAGGGCAAGAAGATGGAATAAAAGCCTTAAAAGCTGCTTTATGTGGACCAAATCCACAACATGTTATTATATATGGACCTCCAGGGGTAGGGAAAACTGCTGCGGCAAGGCTAGTATTAGAAGAAGCTAAGAAGGTGGAAAAATCTCCTTTCAAAAAAGATGCAAAATTTATAGAAATTGATGCAACAACAATAAGATTTGATGAAAGAGGAATAGCAGATCCTTTAATAGGTTCAGTACATGATCCGATTTATCAAGGGGCTGGCTCTCTAGGTGTTGCAGGAATCCCGCAACCTAAACCAGGTGCTGTTACAAAGGCACATGGAGGAATGTTATTTATGGATGAAATAGGTGAATTACATCCTATAGAACTAAATAAGTTACTTAAAGTACTAGAAGATAGAAAAGTGTTTTTGGACAGTTCATATTACAGTAGTGAAAATCCAAATATGCCAGATTATATAAAAGAAATATTTGATAATGGCTTACCAGCAGATTTTAGACTAATAGGAGCCACTACAAGAAGCCCAGAAGAAATAGTTCCTGCTATAAGATCAAGGTGTGTTGAAATATTCTTTAGATCCCTACATCCTGAGGAGATAAAGACAATCGGTAAGAATGCAGCTAATAAGGTTGGGTTAGAAATAGATGATAAATGTTTAGATTTAATTTCAAAGTATTGTACTAATGGAAGAGATGTTGTAAATTTAATACAGCTTTCTTCGGGAGTAGCAATAAATGAAAATAGAAGCGATATAAATATAGATGATATACAGTGGGTTATAGAAAATGGAAATTATACTCAAATTCCTGATAAAAAAGTCAAGGATAGATCAGAAATAGGAGTAGTTAATGGATTAGCAGTGCATGGAGCTAATATAGGTATATTAATGGAAATAGAAGCAACAGCAAAGAAAGTAACGCATAGAATAGGAAATATAAAAGTTACTGGTATTGTTGAAGAAGAAGAAATAAGCAGCAATAATAGAAAAATTAAAAGAAAAAGTACAGCATATTCATCGATACAAAATGTGCTTACTGTTTTAAATAATATTTTTAATTTAGAATGTGAAAATTATGATATACATATAAATATTCCAGGAGGTATGCCTGTTGATGGACCATCAGCAGGAATAACAATTGCAACGGCTATATATAGTGCTATAAATAAAGTTAAGGTAAGCAATAAAGTCGCTATGACTGGAGAAATAAGCCTTTTGGGAGAAGTTAAGCCTATTGGAGGAGTAAATGCAAAAATAAATGCAGCGCAAAAGGCTGGAGCAACAAAAGTTATTATACCAATTGAAAATTGGAAGGATAGTTTTAAAGATATAGCAGGGATTAAAGTTATAGCTGTTAAAAGCTTAAATGAAGTGATAGAAGAAGCTATATTAAAAGATGTAATTGTTGAAGATATAATTGTTAATAACAATATAGATATATTATCAGCCCAAGGAGAGGAATAGCATAAGAGGAATAGAATATCACCGTTAGTAATATAAAAAAAATTACATCAATAAATTTATATTCATAATTTTAGTGAGCTGTCGAAAGACGGCTCTTTTAATTATAAATCAAAATAGTATAAATTAATTTAATAGTATTACTCGTTACTAATATTGTCCATTGCTAAATTTTAAGTTTATATTATAATTATAATAATAAGTATAATATAATAATTAATATTATTTATTTTATATGAAAATTTAAGTATTATGTATTGTATATATTAAAATAGATTGAAAAATAATAATTTTATGTGTATACTATAAAAGTTACATAATAATGTAAGGAGGATGGGAATAAATGAGTGAAAATTTAATGGCTCTACCTTTAATTCCTCTAAGGGGAATTAGTATTTTTCCTAATATGATAATACATTTTGATGTAGGAAGAGAAAAGTCTAAGGCAGCTATAGAAGCAGCGATGGAAAAGCAAACAGATATATTCTTAGCAACTCAAAAGGATTATGAAATAGAAGATCCAGAAATTGGTGATATTTATAATATAGGAACTATATGCAAGGTTAAACAAATAATAAAACTACCTAATGATGTAATAAGAGTTTTAGTCGAAGGATTAGATAGAGGAGAAATTAAAGAATTAGATTCAAGTGAAGAATATTTAAAGGTATCAGTCGAAAGAATAGAAGAGCCTTCAAATGAGCAATATGAAAATATTGAAGCTTATATAAATTCTTTAAAAAAGAGTTTCGGTAAATATATTAAAGCTTCAGGAAATATAAGAAATAATGTTATATCTATATTTGATACAATAGAAAATTATAGTGAACTTGTAGATGTAGTTGCTTCATATGTAATTGTAGATGAAGATAAAAAACAAGAAATATTACAAGAAATTAATTGTATTAATAGGATAGAAAAGCTACTTGTTATATTAGAAAATGAAATAGATATAATAAATGTTGAAAAGAAAATAGGCAAGAAGCTTAAAGAAAGTGTTGATAAGTCTCAGCGTGAATATTATATAAGAGAGCAAATAAGAGTACTCCAAGAGGAAATTGGGGAAGATGATGAAGAGAAAAAAGAAATATCTAAATATGAAGAAAGAATCAAGAAGGCTAAATTGCCTAAATATGTTAGAGAAAAAGCTGAAAGTGAACTTTCAAGACTAAAATCAGCATCTGGTCAAGGTTCTGAAAGTAATGTTATAAGAAGTTATTTAGATTGGATACTTGATATACCTTGGAGTAAGTCAACAAAAGATACTTTTGACGTAAATGAAGCGGAAAAAACACTTGATAATGAACATTATGGCCTAGAAGAAGTAAAAGAAAGAATAGTAGAATATTTAGCTGTAAAACAATATACAAATAGTTTAAAAGGACCAATATTATGCTTGGTTGGGCCTCCGGGAGTAGGTAAAACATCGATAGCTAAATCAATTGCAAATGCAACTAATAGAAAGTATACAAGAATGTCTCTAGGTGGAGTTAGAGATGAAGCCGAAATTAGAGGACATAGAAAAACTTATGTTGGAGCGATACCGGGTAGATTAGCGTATGCTTTAAAGGAAGCTAAAGTTAATAATCCACTTATTTTATTAGATGAAATAGATAAATTAGGATCAGATAATAGGGGAAATGTTGCAGATGCTCTTTTAGAAGTATTAGATAGTGAACAAAACAATACATTTAGAGATCACTATCTAGAACTAGATATGGATTTATCTAAAGTATTATTTATAACTACAGCTAACTCACTAGATACAATACCATCACCATTATTAGATAGAATGGAAATTATAGAAGTATCTGGATACACTTATGAAGAAAAATATTATATAGCTAAAGATTATCTTATACCAAAATTATTAAAAGATCATAAGTTAACAAAGGATCAATTTAAGATATCTGAAAGTGCTATAAAGGAAATAATAAATTCTTATACTAGAGAAGCTGGAGTAAGAAGTTTAGAAAGAGTTTTAGGAAAGCTAATAAGAAAATCTCTTACGGAAATGATAAAGAATGATAAGAAGTCAATATCAATATCTTCTAATAGAATTGAGAAGTATTTAGGAAACAAGATATATAGTTTTGATATAAAAGAACAAGAAGATAGAGTAGGTGTAGTAAAAGGAATGGCGTGGACTGCTGCTGGTGGAGATACGTTGCCAGTAGAATCTGTTACTATGAAGGGAACAGGTAAATTAGTGCTTACAGGTCAGTTAGGTGATGTTATGCAAGAATCAGCTAAAATTGCATTTGGATTTGTAAGAGCTAATGCAGTAAAATATGGTATAGATGAAGAATTCTATAAGAATACTGATATCCATATACATTTTCCAGAGGGTTCAATAAAGAAAGATGGTCCTTCAGCAGGAGTTACTATAATTACATCTATTATTTCAGCATTAACTAATAAAAAGGTAAGGAGTAATGTTGCAATGACTGGAGAAGTTACCTTAACAGGTAGAGTACTTGCAATAGGAGGATTAAAGGAAAAATCAATTGCTGCTTATAGAGCTGGAATTGATACGATAATAATACCAAAAGAAAATGAGAAGGATACAATTAAAATACCAAATACAGTAAAAAATAAGCTTAATATCATTACAGTTGATCATGTTAATGAAGTATTAAATAAAGCTATAATTGGAGTGGATACTATTGATTAAAATTAAAAATTCAGATTTTGTTATATCTGCAGTTAAAAAAGAGCAATACCCAATTACTGGGCTTCCAGAAATAGCCTTTGTAGGGCGTTCTAATGTTGGTAAAAGTTCTATAATAAATGCTTTAACTAATAGAAAAAAGCTTGCAAAAGTTAGTCAAACACCAGGAAAAACAAGATTAATTAATTTCTTTATAATAAATGGAGATGAATTTTATCTAGTTGACTTGCCTGGGTACGGGTATGCTAAAGTGTCTAAAACTGAAAAAGCAAGTTGGGGAAAAACTATAGAAACTTATTTAAATGGAAGGCAAGAATTAAAAAGGGTAGTACTTTTAGTAGATTCTAGGCATAAGCCCACAGCTGATGATATACAAATGCATGAATGGATTAAGTTTTATGGGTATGATGAAGTAGTTATAGCAACTAAAAGCGATAAGCTGTCTAATAATGAATTGAGAAAAAGTGAAAAAGTGATTAGAGAAACGTTAAATTTAGAAAAAGAAGATAAATTATATTTCTTTTCTTCACTTAATAAAAAAGGAAAAGATGAATTAGTAGATAACCTTTTTGGGCCTATAGTTCAGAACATAGAAGAATAATATATTAAAGGGACTTATATTAAATACTATAAGTTCCTTTTTTTATTTATAAAAATTTAAAATATTACAATAAAAAACAGTGGCAATTATTATTCGAGAGAATAGTATATACTATAAAACAAAAAAAACAAAAAGCCCTAAGGAGGAGTAAATTATGGAAATGAATGAAATTCTAAATGGTTTAAATTCATGCGGTTGTAGTGATAATATTGCACCCCAATGTTCAAACCAAGGCCCTTTTAATAATATAGGAGCTGGCTGCGGATTTGGAAGTTGGATATGGATACTATTAATACTATTCTATAGTGGAGGAGTCGGCGGCGGAAACAATATGTGTTGCTGCAAGAAGGAACGTAAACGCGATTGCTGCTGTGAAGGATATGGCGGCGGATATGGTGGAGCTGGAAACTGTTCACCTTATCTATTCTTATTAGTAATTCTATTCCTTTGCAACGGTTGCTCAGGATTTGGTAACTGTGGAAACGGAAATATATTTGGCGGATGCTGCTAATTTAAATTAGAGAGGAGAGATAGTTATGTCAAAGAAACATTCCCATAAAAGAGATTATGATGATTGCTGCTGCTGTGAACCAATGCCATGTTGTGGAACTGGAAATATATTTGGGGGAATGAATAGTTGTATTACACCTATTATATTCTTATTGATCGCATGCGGATCAGGTCTTTTAAATAATAACTGTTCAGTTTTAATAATTTTATTATTCTTACTATGTGGAGGCTGTTTAGGAAGCTTATTTGGCGGAGACGGTTACTGCTGCTAGTGTAGAGGATGGAGGGCTAAGCCCTCCAAAAAAATGCCTAAAATTATAAACATATTTGATTTTTTTACATATAATAAAACAACAGAAATATAAATAGGAGGAACCTAAATGTCAAGAAAGAGACATAGACATAAAGGGGATAGAGAGATTAATGAAAGCTCCAATAATAGAATAAATAATAATGCTCCATTTGGTATAAACCCCGCCCAACTTATGAGTATGCTTGGTGGTAATATAGATATGGGTCAAGTTGGAAATATGCTTTCATCTATGAAGATGGATGGGTTAGATTTAAATAACTTTAATTTAGGTCAGTCTGGAAATAATCAACAAAATAGAAATAGTATGAATAATAGAAGTGGGTTTGATTTAGGAGCCTTACAAGGTATGATGAATAATTTAGGAATGGGAAACTTTAGCTTAGGTAATAATAATAGTTCTTCAAATAGCAATCCAAGCTTTACTTCTAGTAACGATAAAGAGTCAGAAATAAATGATGAAAATCTGGATATGACTGATAGAAATAGTGACAATTTTGGTGATGATTTATTAGATGATGATGAGAACATACAAATGTTAATAGCTATAAAAAGTATAGTTGACTCAAGAAAAGCTAATTTTATAGATAAGGTTATAGAAGCTTATAATAATGGACATTTTAGATGATAATTAAAACTTAGAAAATTATTAAAGAAGTGTATAAAAAGATAAGCAGATGTAAATAATATTATTGTACCGGAGAAGTATTCTCCTATAGCAAGCGATGAGAAATCTTCGTTTAAGCTAAAACCCCCCCATCCCCCTTTTAAGGCCGCATATAGCGGCCTTTTAATCTTATATTCTCTTTATTGATGATATTTTGAGTGAACCATATCCATCATCTTCTACTGATAAATATAATAATAGCTCTTTAGCAGGAGAAGAATCATTTGTATTTTTTACAGCTTCAAATGATAATGTCCAATTTACTCCTAATATATTTCCATTTGAATCCCATTTAAAATCTGAAAAATAGCCATTTTGGAAGGAATATCTTGTATTATCCTTATCTAACCCCCATAATATTGAAAGTTCAGTACTATCTATATTAGAAGTGAAAATATTAGGTGCTTCAGATAATTCATAAGGAGCTTCAATTACGTCTATAAACCCTTGAATGGCAGATAGTCCAGGAACTTTTATTTTTGAAAATGTTATATCTTTTATGTTATCTCCCAAGAAGAGAGAACTTTTTGTAGACCCATCACCTTTGCTTGAAGAAAGAGAGAGTAGTTTGGGTGTTTTGTTATTGTTGGAATCAAGTATTCCAATTATATTATCAGCTGAAACAAATGTATTTACAAATTTAGAACCATTCCATGAAAATACATAGTTTACAGGAGATTTATCTTTGGATAGTTGTACAATGATTTCTGGAATGTTATTTCTGGATAAATCTATAATATTCACTTTAATGGGCCATTTTATAAGTGAATCTCCAAGTAAATTCGATCCATCCTTATTAACAAGGGAATAAGTCTTATCTTTACTTTTTATATTTAATATGTAGCTATTATTTTCTTTGGATATTTCAATCTTATCATTTTCACCATCTCCATCTAAGTCAAAATCAGTATAGTTTTTTGAAGTAATGGGCGTAAATGTTTCTATAGAATTATTATTAGTAAGAAAAAAATAAGTCGATAAGATAACTACAAAAAGTATAAGAAAATTTATTATATAAGAGAGTACAACATTCTTTTTAATAATTATAAATCTTGCCATATAATCACCTCAATTTATTATATGAGGCTTATTGATGATTAATACAAAATAAATAAAAAGCTAGAAATTAATTAAAATTTCTAGCTTAATCATTTATTGACAATCTTTACATAATCCGTAAAAGAATATTCTATTTGATAGAACTTTATATTCTGAGCACTCCTCAGCAGTACGATTAAGAGTCGTAAATGATATATTTTCTAAGTCGGTTACCTTACTACAGTTGATACATTGAATATGAGCATGTTCATGTGAATTAGCATCATATCTAAAATTGCCTTCTCCAACATTAATTTCTTGAACTAATTTAACTTCTACTAAAGTCTTTAATGCTTTATAAACTGTAGCTAAACTCATAGTAGGATACTCTGGTTGAAGTGCTTTGTATATAATTTCTGCAGAAGGATGTTCATTTGTACTCATTAAATATTTATAAACTGCTAATCTTTGAGGAGTAAGTTTCAATTTCTTTTCTCTGAAGATAGAAGTTATATTCTCCATAATACACCATCCTTTTTTATTATTAATGTAATTATATAATATAAGATATTAAGTGTCAATATATACTTTTTAGTAATTAATAGTAAAGAATAATTAATATTAATTGTTGAAATATTTTCATTATATAGTAAAATTTCCGTATAACTATTGTATTTATAAATTAGATATGATATTATAATAGTGAGGTTGTTAATAAATTAACAAACTTGTAAGGTTTAAATTATTTAAATTTATAAAATAATAATATCATAAAAACTAGCAATAATATATAATAAAGATAAAATTATATTTTATGAGGAGGAAATAAAATGGCAAAATATAAAGTTGGAGACGAATTGATTGAAATAACTGATCCTTCAGAGGAGAAAGTAAAATTAAGAGAATTAACACAACTTACTACAGATGGTGATTATGCACAAATATCATGGGGATTAAAGATAATTAAAGTGGAATATGAAAAGCCATATGTAACTTTAACATATAGAAATGTAGATGGAGAAATAAATAAAGTATTTGCTGAATGTAGAGATATAGAAAATTTTGATCAAGAAAAAGTTTTAGAAAAGGCACTTCTTAAAGCATTTACTAATGAAATAATAAATATATCAGTAGTTAAGAATAGCGGGCATTGCAAAAGATAAGACAATTAATGATTTAAATATACTATTTATAGATATGGAATAAGGTGCAGAATATATGCTCTAGTTCCATATCTTTTACTTTTTGTTAAATTTATTTAATTTATTTGAAATTATGTATTATTAGTATATAATAATTATAAATTAATAATAGAGGATAAGAAAATGGATATTTTTATAGCTAGACAAGGGATATATAATAAAGAAGAAAAAGTAGTAGCTTATGAATTACTTTATAGGAATTCTTTAAAAAATAATTTTAATAACAGTATTGAAGATGAGGAGGCTACATATAAGGTAATAGATAATATATCGTCTTTTGGGTTAGATATATTAACTGATAATAAACTAGCTTTTGTTAATTTTCCAGAAAAGTTAATAAAGAAGAATATTGCAACATTATTACCAAAAGAAAGAGTAGTAATAGAAATACTTGAAAGTGTTAGTCCATCGGAAGATGTAATTAGTCAATTATCGTATTTAAAGGAATTAGGATATTATATAGCGTTAGATGATGTAGTAGATATAAATGATATTATAAATTTTATTGGGGTTATAGACATAGTAAAAGTTGATTTTATTCTTTCATCTAAAGAATCGAGAATAAGGATTGCACAAATTTGCAAAAAGTTTAAAATTAAAATGCTAGCTGAAAAAATAGAGACATTAGAGGACTTGGAAGAAGCCAAAAACCTCGAATACGATTATTTTCAAGGATTCTATTATAGTAAGCCATCTATATTCTTAGGAAAAGATATGGCAATAAAGAACACTAGTATTTTTACACTTTTGATAGAACTAATAAGAGAAAATTATGATATAGATAAAGTTGAGTATACAATGAAGACAGATATTGCTTTAACATATAAATTCTTACGGTTTATAAATTCATCTTATTTTAGCTTTCTTCAAGAAGTTAAATCTATAAAGCAAGCTATAATGTTAATTGGAAGAGAAGAACTTAGAAAGTGGTTATCAATATTATCAGTTGTAGAGATATCATCCGGTAAAAGTGATGAGTATGCTAAGAATATAGTAATAAGAGCTAAATTCTGTGAGGGGATATCTAAGATAATAGGCTACAATGATTTATCATCGGCTTTTATGGTTGGATTGTTTTCAAATTTGCATTTAATGATGGAGAAAGATATTAATTACGTTGTTGAAAACTTGCCTGTTGATATAGAAATAAAGAAGGCTTTAATTGGGGAAAGAAATATTTTAAGAGATATTTTAGAATTGGCTTTAGCTTACGAAGTGCTTGATAATAAAAAAATAGAAGAGCAATGTACTAATTTAAAAATAGATGAGGGAGTGTTAGTTGATGTATACTATAGCTCCATTGAGTGGTGTAAAAATATAGGGAATTAAGTCGATATTTATTTTTCAAAAATGGATATAAAATGCTTTATTTTAGCAAAAAGATATAATATAATATAAGAAAATTGTGATTTCGTTTTCACATTTTAGGTATTGGGGGGAGAAGTATGAGTAAGTGTCCGTTTTGGTCAAACAATAAAGAAAAAACAAGTTGTTATAATACATGTCCTATGTATCCTAAAAATAATGAAGCTGATATTTGTCCATTTAAGGAGTTTTTATCTTCCAATAACAAATCAGAATTTGTTGGTAATATGGATGAAGACTTATTTTATTCACAAGATAGATATTTAAATTATAATATGGATGATAAAGTTATTAATTATTAAAATAAATAAAGAAGAGTGATTAAATCACTCTTTTTTATTTTATACACTTATGAAGTAAGTCTTGCTTTAGAGTCCATAAATCTTGTGATAAATCTACATAGTAATTATGAGGATTTTCAAATCTTAATATTTCAGGCCACATTTTTAAACTTTCATTCTTTGAAAATTCCTTTATTTCTAAAACTGATGGACTTTCATAAACTTGTTGACCTTTATCAAATATTTTCACCATTAAATCTTTAACATAGAAGTTAGTAACTGTTTTTCTTTTCCATGTTTCAATAGGGTGGAATATTTCAAGTGGTTTTGTTTCATCGATTACTTCATGATCTAAAGCTATTACATCAGCTATTGCATTATGAGTTTCATTGTCATAAATTCTATATATCTTTTTAAAGCCAGGGTTAGTAATTTTCTCAGTGTTTTCACTTATCTTTATTTTAGGTATGATCTTATTATTGTTTTCTACAGCTACAAGTTTGTATACTCCGCCAAAAACAGGTTCTGACTTAGCTGTGATTAATCTTTCTCCAACACCAAATGAATCTATGCAAGCTCCTTGTTCTAAAACATCCCTTATAATATGTTCATCTAATGAGTTAGATACTATTATCTTACAATCTGGATATCCAGCAGCATCTAAAGCTTTTCTACATTTCTTTGTTAAATAAGTTATATCACCTGAGTCTATTCTAATTCCTTTAGGTCTTTTACCCATAGGTTTTAATATTTCATCGAATACTTTTATTGCATTTGGTAAACCAGATTTTAACACGTTATATGTGTCAATGAGAAGTGAGCAATTATCTGGATACACCTCAGCCCAAGCTTTGAAAGCCTCATATTCTGTATCAAATAATTGAACCCAACTATGAGCCATTGTTCCAACGGCAGGAACATCAAAGTATTTATCAGCTATAGTACAAGCTGTTGAATCACAACCTCCAATTATTGATGCTCTAGCACCATAAATTGCTCCGTCATAACCTTGTGCTCTACGAGAACCAAATTCCATAACTGTTCTTCCAGCAGCAGCTCTACAAATTCTATTAGCTTTAGTAGCTATAAGTGTTTGATGGTTTATAGTAAGCAAGATCATTGTTTCTATAAATTGAGCTTGAACCACAGGCCCTCTAACTATTACTAATGGTTGATTTGGAAAAACAAAGTTTCCCTCTGGGATTGCCCATACATCGCACTCAAATTTAAAATTTTTCAAGTAATTTAAAAACTCTTCAGAAAAAATATTTTTACTTCTTAGATATTCTATATCAGATTGAGTAAATTTTAAATTGTTTAGATATTGTATAAGTTGATCTACACCAGCCATTATACAGTATCCACCACCATCTGGAACTCTTCTAAAATACATATCAAAATATGCAATTTTATTTTCAATTTCTTTAGTGAAATATCCATTTGCCATTGTTAGTTCATAAAAGTCTACTAACATAGTAAGGTTACGTTCATTAGTAACATCAAATCTAATTAAGTTTTCCATGTTTTTCTCCTCTTATAAATTATATATGTTTCAATTAATAATATACATAATAAAAGTTAGCATTATATTAAATAGTAAGTATGATTAATTTTAGCAATATGGCAAAATTTAAATCACATAGTATTTAACCTTTGTATAAGTTACTGAAATACCAACTTCATTTATTATCAGATACTTAGATATTTTATTTGAATATTAAGTCTTGAGTATAGCTTATATCCGTCTAAAATAGTAGATGAATTTATCTGTAGAATACATTAGAATATATAAATATATTGTACATCTATAAATAAATTATTACAATATAGTTATTTATAGCATAAAAAAGTCAATAATATAATATAAAAAGGAGCAGGCATGAAAATTTATTTAGATAAATATCAAAAAGAAGCTGTTTATATAAAAGAGAAAAATGTACTAGTTGTTGCAGCACCAGGCTCAGGAAAAACTACAGTTATTATTAATAGAGTAAATTATTTAGTGAATGAGCTTAAAGTAAGATTAGGTAATATTATCATAATAACTTTTACGAGAGCTGCAGCTGATAATATGAGGAATAGATATAAAAATGTATTTAATAAAGAAATTGCCCCTTTTTTTGGAACGTTTCATGGATTGTTTTATAAAATTCTTCTTAGAGAGGGATTTAATATATCTATAATTTCTGGAGGTGTTTCTCATAGAATAATAAAGTCTGTTTTATCAAAGTATTCAGATGAAGTAAGTGAAGATAAAATAAAAGAGGCATTGAATAATATCTCATTTTTTAAAACTTCGTTAAAAGCTATAGAAGAATTTAAACCTACTATGGCAAAAGATATTTTTATTGAATGTTTACAAAAATATGAGGAATATAAGTCTAAAAATGGACTTTGGGATTTTGATGATCTATCAGTTAAAGTAATAAGCTTATTAAGGGATAATCCTAATATCTTACTAAAATATAGAGAGTTATTTAAATATATTTTAGTAGATGAGTTTCAAGATTGTGATGAATTACAAATTCAGTTTTTAAAAATGATAAATCAGGAAAATTCACTTTTTGCAGTTGGGGACGAGGACCAATGTATTTATAGTTTTAGGGGATCAAAACCGGAATATATGGTAAGATTTGATGAAATATTCCCAAAAGCTAAAAAGATATATCTTTCTATAAATTATAGAAGTAATGAAAATATAGTAGAAGTATCAAAGGAAGTAATAAAGAATAATAAGAGCAGAAATGATAAAGTTATAAATTCATATAAAGATTCTATTGGTGTAATAAAATTTACAAGGCCTTATGATGAGAAAATTCAAGGAGATGAAATAGCAGGTATAATTGAAAAATCCATTGATGATTTAAGTGATAATGCGGTTTTATATAGAACTAATATGGAAGCAAGGAGTATGATAGATACATTTACTCGTATACGAATTCCATTTGTATTATTAGATAAGGGGTATAATTTTTTTGAGCATTTTATATGTAAGGATATACTTTCATATTTAAAGCTTTCAATAAACATAAAAGATAAGGAAAGCTTTTTAGCAATAATTAATAAACCTTTTAGATATGTTAGTAAATCAAATTTAGAATATATAAGAAATTCATTAGAGGATAAATCTCCATTTGATATATTAATAGATAAAAAAGATACTCCTCCATATCAAGCTAAAAAGTTAGATGAATTAAGAAGAGATATATTATATTTAAATAAACTGTCTTTATCAGGTGCAATACAATATATAGTTTCAGGGCTAAATTATATAGATTATCTAAAAGAGTATGGAGAGAGGTATAATCAAAGTATAGAGGAACTTGAGGATATAATAGAAGAATTTAAGAGTGCAGCAGATGGATTAAAAACTATAATAGAGTTGCTGGGGCATGTTGAAAGAGTAAAAGAAAAAATAGAAGAGAGTAAAGAGGTGCAAGAGGGAGTAATTTTAAGTACCATTCATGGTGTTAAGGGAATGGAATTTAAAAATGTTTTTATAATAAATGCTACAGAAGAAACAATTCCACATAAATCTTCAATGGATGAAAATATAGAAGAAGAAAGAAGATTATTTTATGTTGGAATAACTAGAGCAATAGATAATTTGTATATATTTTCTCCTAAAACTCAAAGAGGAAGGTTTAAAGATGCATCTAGATTTACGCAGGAAGGTGGATTTGAGGATATAAATTCAAATGAGGATTACGGAATAAAAGTTAATGATATGATTCATCATAGAGCCTATGGGGATGGAAAAGTTATATCAATAGATAAAGATGTAATTAAAATTGATTTTGGAGATAATCTTAGTAAAAGTTTTTCTCTTAAGGTATTAATTGAAAATAATCTTATTATAATAGTGAACTAATTGTTCACTATTACTTTTTTAGGATGTATAATCTTATTATGGTAATATAAGGGGGATTTGTAATTGGCTTATATTTTAGTAGGAATATTAATATTTGTTATACTTTATTTTGTAATAACATTTGCAGTAGAAAGTGGAGTTTACTATGCCTTAATAAAATTTGATAAGGTTAGAAGAAAAGATGAGGATATAATGAAAAATTATAATGATGAAAATTATTTTAAATAAAGAGGTTTATTATATTAAATTATGAGGTGTTAGCAAATGAATAATGTAGATTCAAAGAACATTAAATTTGCACTAGATGTAGGAACAAGATCTATTATTGGAAGTGTAGGAATAGTAGAAAATGACAAGTTAAAAGTAATATGTGAAAGATATCTAGAGCATGAAGAAAGAGCAATGATAGATGGACAGATTCATGATATAGAATTAGTAGCGAAATCCGTAAAAAAAATAGTAGATGATATAGAGTTAGAACTTGGAATAAAGTTAGATAATGTATCTATTGCTGCAGCTGGTAGATTTTTAAAGACTATAAATTCAGAAGGGAAAATGGAGCTTAATTCTGAAGAGGAGATAAAAAAAGAAGACATAAGAAACTTAGAGATGATTGCCTTAAAAGAAGCAGAATGTGAAATAAATAAAACTACAGATGGAAAGTTATATTGTGTAGGTTACTCAGTAAAAAACTATTATTTAAATGGATTTGTTATATCTAATTTAATTGGACATAAAGGTGAAAACGTATCTGTAGAAGTAATAGCAACGTTTTTACCACGCTCGGTAATTGATTCACTGTATACAGTTATGAAAAAGGTTGGATTAAGAGTAAGTAACTTAACTTTAGAACCTATTGCTGCCATAGAAGCTGTAGTTCCTAAAAACTTAAGACTTCTAAATATAGCTTTAGTAGATATTGGAGCAGGAACAGCCGATATAGCTATAAGCTCAAAGGAAAGCATATCCTCATATGGAATGGTTCCACAGGCTGGTGACGAAGTAACAGAGGCTGTAGTGCATGAATGTTTAGTTGATTTTAATACTGCTGAATACATAAAAAGAAATTTAGATTTAAAAGAAGAGATAACATATACAGATATAATTGGATTTGAAAATACAATTAAGTCTGAAAATATAAAAAAAATAATAAGACCTGTAGTGAGAAAAATTGCAGAAGGTATTTCTTCAAAAATCATCGAGCTTAATGGAAATAAATCTCCAAGTGCATTGTTTTTAGTTGGGGGAGGGGCACATACTCCTTGGATGATAGAAGAACTTAGTGAAAAATTAAATATTCCAGTTCAAAGAATAGCAATAAAAGATAGAAAAGCTGTAGTTGATTGTATAAGTGATAATAATTTAGGATCAGCAGGAGTAACAGTACTAGGAATTGCTCTTATAGCATTAAAAAATGGAGAAAAAGATTTTATAGATGTTATATTAAATGGAACACCTGTGAGTATGTTTAACTCTCATAATCATACTATTATGGATGTCATTATACAGGCAGGTATAAATCCAAGTATGCTTATAGGAAAAAATGGAAAGAATTTAAGATACAAATTAAACGGTGTGAAAAGAATAGCTTTTGGAGAAAAAGGAAAAAATCCTACAATAAGACTTAATGATAAAATAGAAAGCATAGATAAGAAAGTTAAAGATGGCGATATAATAGAGATAGCCTATGCAGTGTTAGGAAAAGATGCAAGACCTAAAGTGATTGAACAAATAAAAGAATTTAATAGTATTAGCATATATATAAATGATGAATTGATAAACTTAGAGCCAATGATTATTGTTAATAATGAAATTAAAAGCATAGACTATTATATACAAGAAGATGATGATATAAATATAATATTTCCTAAATCAATTAAAGATATAAAGGAATATATAATAAAAGAAGATGTCTCATTAGAAAAAGATGGAGTGCAATTATTAGAAGATTATATAGTTAACGAAGGTGACAAATTAATATCTTATAGAAATATAAGTTTTAAAGATATGCCAAAAGGTGAAATTAATAAAGATGCTAATAAAGAAGAAGTTCAAGTAAATGATGATAAAAAAAATTTAAGTAGTGGTACTGAGATACAAGTAACATTTAATGATAAGTTAATAACACTTAGTGGACAAAAAGATTATATCTTTGTTGATATCTTTAATTATATAGACTTTGATTTAAAAGAAGCAAAGGGAATAATTAATTTGTTACTTAACGGAAATAAAGTGGGATATACAGAAGAGTTGAAAGATGGGGATAATATTCAAGTTTTTTGGAGCTAATAAAGCTAAATTCTGCATGAAAATAGGGGGCAATAATATGAATTTTAAAAATGAGGCAATAAGCATAAAAAATGAGTTGATAAATATAAGAAGAACTTTACATGAGCATCCTGAAATAGGAATGGAAGAATACCAAACTTCGAAATTTATAAAAAACTTTTTAAAAAATCAAGGAATAGAGTTTAAAGAGGTTTCTAAGACAGGTGTATGTGGAATAATAAGAGGAACTAAGAAAAATGATGAAGGTAAAGAAAAAACTATAGCTTTAAGAGGAGATATAGATGGATTACCAATTGTAGATAAAAAAGTATGTGATTATTCATCAAAGGTTAAGGGAAAAATGCATGCATGTGGGCACGATGCACATACAACTATATTACTTGGAGCAGCTAAGATATTAAATGAAAATAAACATTTATTTAGTGGAAATATAAAACTATTATTTGAGCCAGCGGAAGAAACTATAGGTGGAGCTAAGTTCATGATAGAAGAGGGAGTACTTGAGAATCCAAGAGTTGATTGCATATGTGGTCTTCATGTTGAAGAAACTCTGGAGTGTGGAACTATAATGTTAAAGTGTGGCGTAGTAAATGCTGCATCTAATCCATTTACTATTACTATAAAGGGGTCTGGTGGTCATGGAGCCTATCCTCATACAACTGTAGATCCAATTGTTATAGCAAGCCACATTGTATTAGCATTACAAACTATAGTAAGCAGAGAAATAAATACAGCCAACCCAGCAGTTATAACGGTAGGAAGTATTCATGGTGGAACAGCTCAAAATATAATACCAGAAGAAGTTGAAATAAGTGGTATTATAAGAACTATGAGTAAAGAAGACAGAGTATTTGCAAAAGAAAGATTAGTTGAAATCGTTGATGGAATATGCAAATCTTCAAGAGCAACTGCAAAGATAGATATAGAAGAATCTTATCCTAATTTATATAATGATGATTTTATGGTTGATTTATTTAAGATAGGAGCTGAGAAAGTTATAGGAAAAGAAAATATACTAATTCAAAAAAATGCAAAAATGGGTGTTGAAAGTTTTGCATATTTTGCAAATGAAAGACCAGCAGTTTTTTATTTTTTAGGATCAGGAAATAAAAGTAAAAATATAATTTATCCTGCCCATAGTAGCTTATTTGACATAGATGAAGATTGCCTGCCATTAGGCGTAGCAATGCAATGTCAAATGGTGTTTGAGTATTTGACAAGAAGCTAATTTAATATTAATCTATAACAATGGGGAAAATATAGTTAGAATACTAAAAAAACTAGGAGTGATTAGTTTGAGAATAGAAATAGGCACAAATGAAGCAGGTCAAAGATTAGACAAATTTTTAAGAAAATTATTAAAAGATGTTCCTTTAAGTAAAATATTTAAAGCTTTAAGAAAAGGCGATGTAAAAGTTAATGGAAAGAAACAAAAAGAAAATTATTCTTTGCAAATAGATGATGTAGTAGAAATTAAATATATACAAAGTAATAAAGAAAAGCCTGAAGAAAAGTTTATTAAAGTTAATGCTAGAGGAATGAAGATTACTTATGAAGATTCTAATATACTAATAGTTGAAAAATGGCCTAATATTTTAGTGCACCCTGATGAAAAGGGAAAAGAGGCAAGTTTAACTGATTACGTATTATCATATTTAAACGAAAAAGGTGATTACTTACCTGAAAATGAATTAACATTTACTCCTGCACCATGTAATAGATTAGATAGAAATACTTCAGGAATAGTTATATTCGGTAAAAACTTTGAAGCATTAAGAACAATGAATGAAATGATTAGAGAAGGTAAAGTTGAAAAATATTATAATACATTGGTAAAAGGCAAGATTAAAGATGGATTATATAAGGGATATATTCATAAAAATGAGGAAGCTAATATTTCAAGAATATATGATGAAAAAATAACTGATTCAAAAGAAATAGCAATGGAAGTTAAAACTTTAAAAACAAATGGGGCATATTCATTTTTAGAAATAGATTTAATAACAGGAAGAAGTCATCAAATTAGAGCACACCTATCACATTTAGGAACTCCTATAATTGGTGATAATAAATACGGAGATAGAAAATTAAATTCATTTTTTGCAAATAAGTTTGGACTTGATTGCCAGTTCTTATATGCATATAAATTAATTTTTAGAGATGCACCAGATAAATTAAGCTATTTAAACAATAAAACTATAATAGAAAGTTTACCACCAGTATTTAAGAAGATTAAAAATGATGTGTTTAAATTCACAATAAAATAAAAGGTGATTGGGTATGGAGCAAAAATCAGCCGGACGTGGCTTTTTAATATTATCAATTGCAGGTATTGCTGGTAAGTTATTATCAGCAATATATGTTCCTTTATTAACAGCTGTTTTAGGTGAAACAGGTTATGGAATATACACTGCTGGATATGATATATTTGTTTTTTTAATTGCAGTAACTAGCTTAGGTGCACAACCTGCAGTTACAAAAGTTGTTACAGAGCTTAGAGCAATAGGGAATCATAAAGATGCACTGCGAGCTATGAAACTAGCTATAAGGTATTTAGCCATGATAAGTATAGTAATTACTGGAATTTTTATGGTTTTAGCATTTCCACTTTCAAAAATAATTAGTGCGGAGCAATCAGCTTGGACTTTTGTGTTTTTGGCACCTGCAATAATTTTTGCAGCTATATTAGCAGCATATAGAGGGTATATGCAAGCAGTTGAAGAGATGGAGGCGCTTGCTATATCTCAAATTATAGAGCAGTTAGTAAATGTTATACTTAGTTTAGTCTTTGCAGCTGTATTAATTGCTGTAACAAGTAGTGATGAGTGGGGAAGTGCAGGGGGAACTGTTGGAACTTCCTTAGGTGCTATAATAGCAATAATATATATAATATATATATATGAAAAAAGAAATTATAAAGAAGAAGCTGAAAAAAATCATGATCCAAGTAGAAGAAGAGTATCAGATAAAAGAATAGTTAAAAAGTTATTTATGTATGCCCTTCCTATAACATTAGTTGCAGGAGTCCAAAATTTTGCGGGTGTTATAGATACCATGACTCTAGGAAGAGGCTTGAGTTCGGCAGGATTTAATCAAGAACAAGTCAATGATTTAAGAGCTGTCTTATCATATTATAAAACTCTTGTTTATGTTCCTTTAGCTATAGTAACTGCGCTTGGAACTTCAATATTTCCTAAGGTAATACAGGCTTTTGTACATAAGAATAAAAAAGATTTAAAGCAACAAACAAGCTATGCATTTAGAATAACATACATAATAATAATGCCAGCTACATTTGGGTTAGCTATATTAAGTAAAGAGATATATAAATTCTTATTTAATAACACATCTACAGGATATACCTTACTTATGTATGGATCAGCTTTACTTATATTTATGTCAATAACAACTATACAAAATGTTATTCTTCAAGGAATTAATAAATTGTACTTAATAATAGTATCTGCAAGTGCAGGATTAATAGCAAAAATAGTTATAAATCTAATATTAATCCCAATCCCAAGCATAAATATAATGGGAGCAGTAGTAGCAACCTTTGTATCATTTATTATTCCAGCAGTAATAAATCATAGAAAAATAGAGAGATTTTTTAAAGTTAGAATACCTATAATAAGGCAAGCAATAGTACCGACTATTTGTTCCATGTTAATGGCAATTGTAATATTTTTAGTAAAGTTTCCGGTTATTAAAGTGGCAGATATGCTTGGAGGCGGAAGAGTTATCATTGCTATAGCAACATTAGTTTTAATAGGTATAGGGGGAATAGTATATCTATATACAATGGTTTACTTTGGAGGAATAAGAAAGAAAGACTTAGATTTAATTTCACCAAGGGTATTTAGATTCTTACCAAGAAGTCTTAGAAAAGAACTTATATAGTAAATGGATAATGAGTAATTGAAAATGGATAATTGAGGTTGAAATTCAGATGGTGCTGAATTTCTTGAATTGATTAGGCTAGATAAAAGAATGGGTTTTTAAAAGTATTATTTTAAGAGTTAAATCAAGAATTAAAGTGATAGAATATAATTTATATTTAGTTGGAGATAAAATAAAAGTCCTTCGTAGTTATAGAAACTACGAAGGACTTTTTTGTAATTGATAATTAGTAATGGGCAGTGCATAATTGATAATAGTTAATTGAAGTTGAAATTCAGTAAAAATTGGACTTCTTAAATTGAAGTAAATAGATGTAATGATAGAGGATTATTTAAAAATAATATTTAAATTTGCTAATGAAAAAAGAATAATGTGAAACTAATAAATAAATTTTTTTAATTACCATAAATTTATTCGGTTCTAAACGTATAATAAGTGAAGTATGCTTCAGAACAGATGGAGGAATTATGAGCGAGTTGGAATTTCAAAGATGCTTGAGAGAAATAAAGAACGGAAAAAAAGAATCTCTAAAAATAATTTATGATTACTATGGGCATGTTATTTACTCCTATGCCCTATCTATAATTAAAAGTGAAGATTTAGCAAAGGATATATGCCAAGATGTGTTTATTAAAATATGGAGTAACGGTAGTAAATATAGTAATAATCATAAAGCTTGGATAATGACCATAACAAGAAACACTTCTATTGATTATTTAAGGAAATATAAGAGGGAAGATATAGTAGATGAAATTAATGTAATTGATAATAAGGATATGATTGAAGATATTAATCAAAAACTTCAGATTAAAGAATCTTTAGCATTGTTAAATAAAGAAGAAAGAGAAGTTGTTATTTTGCATACAATATCTGACCTTACATTTAAAAATATTGGAGAGATTTTAAATAAGCCTATAGGGACAGTTACATGGAGATATCGTGAAGCTATTAAAAAACTTAGAAAAAGAATAAGTTTATAGGGAGAAGAGTTATGGATAATGATATAAAAGATTTATTAAGAGACTATTCTAAAAATAATATGCCTGATTTATGGGATGAGATAGAAAATAGGTTAAATCATAAAAAAAAGAAAAGAAATAAAAAAGCATTAATTATAGCAGCAAGTATAGGGATTATCTTTACTATAGGAATGACTTACAAAAATTTATGGGAGAAGAATAATACAGGTAATGGGATTATAAGTGAAAGTAATAATTCTAAACTTGACATTGCAAATAAAATTGATGTATTAGAGGATTTAGATTTAGAAAAAGTTATAAAGGATAAAATAGTGTTAGGTTCAGCATTAGAAAACAGTTATGCAGATGATTCAAGATTTATAAATTATGAAACAGAGGCAGAGTCTATAGTTTACGGGAGAGTTATTAATGTACATAGTTATGTTAAAGATGGTCATATGATTTATAGTGATATAACTATTAAAGTTATAAATGACTATAGAAATAATATTCAAGAGGGAGATAAGATTATTCTTGGAGTTCATGGAGGTGAACTAAGTTATTATGATTTTATAGAGCAAGCTAACCCAGGATTAGTTGATAAACGAGGTTATAATAATATTGAAGATAAAACTAAAAAGTTTATTGAAACTTGGAACGGCGTGCCTGTTTATAGGATAGGAGAATATGTACTTGTTTATGCTAATTCTATTGCTAATGATGAGTATTATAAAAACAATACAGATGAAAATATAAGCTATGAATACTATCCATTAAAACAATTATATGTTGATCCAAATACTAGAGAAGTATTTGAATATATATATAATTATGAAAGTGATAATAAGCTTATTAAGCAATATGTAAAGTCCTTAGATTCTTTAGAGAATTAGAAAGTATGAGGTTGCTATGAAAAGAATATCCGTAATAATAATATTACTAATGATAATTTTAATAGTTGGATGTAATTTAGAAGAAAAGAAACAATTTATAAGTGATGACTATAAAATAACACAAGATGAAGAAATTAAAGTAAATATAGAAAGTGATATCGTATTATTTTACAATGAAGTAGTAACTTTCACTCCTGTAGTAGATGGAGATTCAAATAAAGAATTACAATATCATTGGATTCTTGAAGATACTTTTGAAGAAAAAGATATACATGGTTTTGTAAGTGATGAAGGTCCTGTTTATGAGATCATTAATTCAGGAGAAGCGGTTAAATTTATACCATATGCGGATGTGAGTTATACAGAGGATGCTTATAGTGAAATAAAGGTAATTCTACAAATAGAGGAAAAAGAAACTAATAATATAATAGCAACAGATGAAGCAACTATTATAAATAGACAAGGAGAATATTTTGTTAAGACTTCAAAAGAAAAAGAACTTCAAGAAGAGATTTTAAAAACAGAAAAAGCAAAAGTATATGCAGAGATATTTAATATAGCATGGGAAACCGATAAAGGATTAAATAGCGATATTAAATATGTAAATATAGATACAAGTACATTTAAAGATTTTACTGGAGAAGATAAAACACAATTATTTTACTATCTAGCTAAGAAATATAATGTAACTTTAATAGATAAGACTTTTCAAGAATTAGAAAGCGAAGGATATATTAAGAATTCGGCTTTTATAGATGGGATAAGCTTTAAAATTGATGAATATATAAAAAATACAGAAAATGAAATTTTATTTGAAGGATCAAAGTGGGCTTCTGGGCTTGGGGCTATTGGATTTACAACTAAGGCAGAAAAAATAAATGGAATATGGGAAATAAAAAAGTTTAATATGATTTGGATTAGTTAATAAAAATAAAAGTGATAATAATATAGAACAAATAAATGATAATGATTTGACACAAATAGGTGAGGAATTTTCTATTCAAATTAATTAGCAATAAAAATAAGGGAGTCGCGTTTCGCGACATCCCTTATTTTTATATGCAATAACTCTTTCACTTTTCACTGCTATTATAAATTAGAAATATAAGTTATATATCCACAATTTATAATTACTCATCTTCAATCCCAAAGAAGCTAAGTACAGTGAATATAAGAAATGTTAATAAAATAATTATTAGATTTTTAGTTATAAACAAATCGCTTAAAAATTTAGCTGTAAATAATTTAAGTATCATAAATATTAGTACTGATAACAGTAAAAATATACTTATATTGCTTTTTGATAAGGCTAGATATATGTGTTTTTGAACTTCTCTAAGATTTATAAATAAACTTACACTAGAGGTTATAAATATAGTTATACCATACCCCATTATATTAACACCTGGAAGACCAATAAATATAAATAGGCAAATAAGCTCTAAGATTGATACGATTAGTGAGTTTTTAAGTATCACTCCTTGTTTATTTAATCCATTTAGTATTCCAAACATAGTATTGGCAGTAAAGAAAATAGGAGCGCTTAATGATGCAATCTTTATATACTCGCCTAAGTCATCTCTACTGTAAAACATTTGACCTAATGAATCAGGAATTATATTACAGATTATGGCTGTAGCAAGTCCAAGTAAAAATGCTAGTTTCATAACTTTCTTTATTCTTACAGTAGCATTATAGTAGTCACCCCTACTTAAGGTTTCTGATAAATCAGGAACGATAAGAGAATTAATAGATCCAATAACAATCATTGGAAATGTGACTATTGTTAATGCCATTCCAGTAAATTTTCCTATCATTCCTAATGCTGTTACAGTATCAAAACCAGCAGAAGCTAATCTTCTAGGAACTAGTAAGGTAGATGCTGTACCAAATAGATTTCCAAGGAACCCATTAAGACATAATGGGAATGCGATTATAAAAACATTAAATAATAATTGTGAGGCTCTCTCTGGTTTATCAAATGATGGAGGAGCTTTTTTAGAAATATTTTTATAATACACATACAATAATAGTAAACTTTGTAGCTCTCCAATTGCTAAAGAAACATAAGCTAATGTTACCATAGATGTAATTGTTGTGGCTTTAAACATATAAATTAATAAAGCAATTGTGATAATACGCATAGCTTTTTCTAGAATGTCAATAAACGAAGGAACTACTATTTTAGAAACTCCATAAAAGTAACCTTTTAATATATTAGATAAAGCTATGAATACCATTGCTGGACAGGTTATTCTTATAGCATTAACAGTTCTCATATCATGTATACCGTATTTACTTATGTAGGGAGCTAAAAAGAATACCATAATTCCTATAGCAATTGCCCATATTACATTAAAACTTGCAACTGTTCGTATAGTCTTACTTATGTTATTATATTGGCCTTTAGATTTATATATTGCAGATACTTGGGATATAGCTGCTATAATTCCAGCAGTCATTAAGCAGATAAAAAGATTGTATATAGGCATTACTAAGCCATATAGTCCTATCCCAACAGGGCCTATAAGTTTTGATAAGTAAATTGAAAAAATAAATCCTAAAATCCCAGTGGTTATATTAGATGCTGTAAGAAGAAATGAATTTCTTACAAAGCTATCCTTTTTCAAAGTTTATCACCCCCAATCAGTACATTTATATCTATTCCCAAATAAAAGGAAATATGACTCTGCTAAATATTAAGAAAATAAATAGTTAAAGGAAAAATTAAATTATTTTAAAAGTAATAATTTATGTATTTCAAAATATAAATTAAACATAAATAGAAAATAAGGGGGAGCGCATGGAGAGGTTTATTAAATTTTTGCTTGTTTCAATTATAGTAGTAACTATCGCCTTTGGAATTTTTAAGGTTACAAATAAATATGATTTAGATATTTTAAATAAAAATATAGATTGGTCAATAAGCCTTAAAGGGTGTGAAGGAGCTAAAAGTTTTGCTTTTGATGAAGAAGGTAATTTATATTTAGCATTTGAAGATACAATTAGAGTACTTAATAAGGATGGAAATGATGAACTTATAATAAGGGAAAGTAAATTTAATATTTTAGATATACTGTATTATAATAAAAAGTTATACATAGCCACAGATAATAGGATATTAGAATACAACTTAGATGCAAAATCTTATAAGGAGCTTATAACTGATATACCTAATAATGGTATGAACAAGAAAGTGAATTTACTTTTAAATAATGATAAATTATATTTTTCTGTTGGAAGTAATACTAACTCAGGTGTAGTTAATTCAAAAGGTGAAGCATTTGATATTGCAACTAGTCCATGGATTGTAACAGGAAATAATTATGGAGATGGGAAAACTGGTGCTTTTTCTCCCTATTCAGTAAGTAATGAGGTAGGGGAAAAGGTAGAATCTCAAAAAATAGGTAATGCCGCTATATTATCTTATGATATTAAAACTGAAGAAATAAAATTATATGCTCATGGAATAAGAAATATAAATGGATGGGATACAGATAATGAAGGGAAAATTAAGGCAATAGTTGGAGGAATGGAAGATTTACCTCCTAGAAATATAAAGGATGATAAGGACTATATATATAATCTTCAAGAAGAAAATTGGTATGGATGGCCTGATTATAGTGGTGGAGATCCTATAACATCTCCAAGATTTACAGATTCAGTAAGACAAGAATTTTTAATAAAGAATCATCCAGATAAAAATCCAAGTGCTCCGATATATCAAGATAATGATGTTTCATCATTACAAGGATTAGCCATAGATAAGGATGGAATATGCTTTGAAAAGAATACTATTGTCTTTGGAAATAATAAAAAAGGATTTATTTATGCATTAAGCAAGGATGGAGTAGCAAGAGATTTAGTAGATTTAGGAGATAAGAGTAAGATAGAGAAAATATTATTTTATAAAGATAGTTTTTATATTTTAGACAGTAAACTTGGATGTTTATATAATCTTGAGTACAATAAGGCTGGAAAATTATTTAGGCTTCCGAAGATATTATGGATTTTTTCTATAGTATTTATTATAGTGATAATTATATGTGTATTAATAAAGAATAAAAGTAAAAATTAATAGTAAATAATTATAAGTAAAGAAGAGAAAGTCTTAAAAGATATATAGGTATACTCTATTTATATATTTTAAAGAATTCTCTTCTTTTTTATAAAATTTATTAATAAATTATAGAAGTGATAAATATAAATATAATATAACTTATGTAATTAGGAGGTAAGGTGAGATGGGAAAAACTATAGTACTTAATTTATCAGATGTAAAGCTAAATGGAGATATACTAGATGTTGGGGAGAGTTTTGGTGTTATTTACAATATATCAAAAGATGTAATGGATGAGATTTCAGTTGATTATGTGGGAGGAGATAATTCGAGTATCATTCTTAATGAAGAAGAATATGATACTTGCACAATGTTCTTTCATTTAAGTAAATTATGGAACAGTTCTAGTAGATTAAAGCTAATTGAGGAAGTAACAAAGTACATTAAAGTTGGTGGAGAAATATTTATATGGGATATAAATAAAGAAGTGAAGGATATGATTAATAATAAAATAATGGCAGTATTACCTTCAGGTAAAGTAAGGGAATTTGAATTTAAAAACTTAAATCCAATAATAAAGTCAAATATAGAGGATAATAAAAAATTACTTGAAAAATACTATAAAATAGAAGAAACTAAATTATGGGAGGATATACATTTTATAAAAGGTATAAAACTTTAATATTGAAAGGAAGAAGATACGTATGAAAATTTTACTTACAGCTATAAATTCTAAATTTGTACACAGTAATTTAGCTGTTAGATACTTAAGGGCCTTTACTAAAGATATGAATTATGATTGTAAGATTAGAGAGTTTTCTATTAATGATAGAGATGAAAAAATATTAGAAGAAATAATAAAAGAAAGGCCGAATGTAGTGGCCTTTTCAACTTACATCTGGAATATAGAAATAATAAAAAGACTTTCTAATCTTATAAAACTAGTAGATGAAGACATAGAGATATTGTACGGAGGTCCAGAAGTATCTTATGATAGTCAAAACATATTAAAAGAATTAAATGGAGAATATATCATTGAAGGAGAAGGCGAAAAAACATATAGAGAGTTTGTGGAATATAAATTAGGAGAAAGAGAAATAAACTCAATAAGAAGTTTATATTACAAAGCTGATGGTGAAGTAATATCAAATGGAAAAAGGCCTCTTATGAATATGAATGAATTAATATTTCCCTATGAAGAAGATGAAAATTTAGATAATAAGATAGTATATTATGAGGCTTCAAGAGGGTGTCCTTTTAATTGTAAATATTGTTTATCATCAACGACTCATGGAGTTAGATTCTTGGATATAGATAGAGTAAAGCAAGAATTAAAATATTTTATAGATAAGGAAGTTAGACTTGTAAAGTTTGTAGACAGAACTTTTAATTGTAATCATAAATTTACCATGGCTATTTGGGAGTTTCTTATTAATCAAGATACTAAAACTCAATTTCATTTTGAGATATCAGCGGATATATTAAAAAAATCTGAACTTGAACTATTAAGAAAAGCACCAAAGGATAGATTCCAATTTGAAGTTGGAGTACAAACTACAAATGATGATGTATTAAATAGAATAAATAGATTTGTAAATTTTAGCGACATAAAAGAAAAAGTAGAAGAACTTATTCAAATTAGAAATATAAAACAACATCTTGATTTAATAGCAGGACTTCCAGGAGAAGATTATAATTCATTCAAAAACTCTTTTAATGATGTTTATAGCATAAGCCCAGAAGAAATTCAATTAGGATTTTTAAAGCTTTTAAGAGGATCATCAATGAGGGAAGAAGCAGAAGAGTATGGAATGAAATACTCGCCATATCCGCCATATGAAATACTGAAAACTAAAGATATAAGTTATGATGAATTAATAAAGCTTAAGAAAGTGGAAGAAATGGTCGATAAATACTATAACTCCCAAAAGTTTGATAACATAATAAAATATTTAGTAAACAAGTTTGATACACCTTTTGATTTTTACTATACTTTAGGGACATATTTTGACTCTAAAGGATATTTTGATAGAAACATAGGAAATAGTGAGTATTATAGAGTATTTTTAGATTTTAATATGGAAATATTAAAAGGAGATAACTCTATATTAAAAGAAATATTAAAATTTGATTATCTTAGATTTAATAAAAAAAGGGGAATGCCAGAATTTATACAAAGGAATTTAGATAAAGATGAGGAGCTAAAAATAAAAGATCAATTTAAAGGTATATATTCTTTTAAAGATTATCATCTAGAAATCTTTGATATAAACATAAGTAAATTTATAAAAAATTCTACTGTAGTTAAAGAAAAGGATTATTACTTATTTGGTCATGGAGGTGATATAGTACATATTACAGATAAAAAAACAGAAACTTAAGAAAATATAAAATTTATATTAAACAAGCAAGAAAACATTTACAATAGTTGAAAAATTATGTTTGTTTCCCCAAATCAAGATTAAAGATATTGAAAAAAACGTCAAGCGGTGTATAATGGAAGATATGAAAGAGTAATTAATACTATATAAAGTATTAATTTCTATATTATTATTTACAATAATAAAGGTGGTGAGATTTTGGCATTAGAAGCAATAAATGAAATTAAAAAGGCTGAAGAGAAAGCTGAAGAGCTAATTCAAGAAGCTATGAATAACTCAAAAGAAATAGTAAAAAATGCAAGCATTCAAGCAGAAGAGGAGTATAGTAAAACTCTAAGTGAAGCAGACTCAAAAAAAGCACAAATTATAGCTAAAGCAGAAGATGAAGGAAATTCAGAAGCAAAGCCTATATTAGAAAAAGGTGAAAAAGAAGTAGCAAGCATTAAAAATATTTCTGAAGAGAAAAAGAATAATGCTATTAATTTAATCGTTGAGAGGATAGTGAAGATTCATGGCAATAGTTAAGATGAACAAATTCACTTTGCTTACCTTTGAATCTAAAAAGCAAAAACTTTTAAGGGAAATACAAGGACTATCTAATGTAGAATTTATTAATTTACAAGATGATGAGTTCCTTGAAAAATATGAAGAATTAAAAAGCTTAGCTAAAGATGATATAGATTTAGAGTATTCAAAGTATGAAGAAAATTTATCAAAAGCTAAATTTGCCCTAGAATTTCTTAAAAAATATGTTCCTAAAAAATCAGGATTAAAGTCATTACAAGAAGAAAAGCTAACATTAACTTTAGATGAATTAGATGAAAAAGTTAAAGCCTCTAAGTGGGAAGAAAGCTATAATAAAGCAAAAGAAAAAGAGGCAGAGCTGGCTAATTTAGATTCAAATATAACAAAGTTACAGGCTGAAATAGATACTTTAATTCCTTGGCAGGATTTAGATGTAGCTTTTAGTGAAATAAAAGATTTGAAAAATACATCATATTTCCTAGGAACTATAGCAAAATCTTATGAAGATACTTTATTAGAAGAGTTATCAAATGCATATGTTGAAATAATATCAAGAAGTAGCAATGATATTAATCTTTTAATTTTATCTAATAAAGAAGATAGTGAAAATGTATCAGAAGTTCTAAGGGGAGTTGGATTTAGCGCCTTTAAAACCGAACATAAAGATGTTCCGATGAAGCTTATTTTAGAATTTAAGCATCAGATAGAGGAACTTCAATCAAAGAAATTCTTTATTGAAGAAGAAATTGCAAGCTTTGAAGAAGATTTAAAGAAGTTAGAATTAGCTTATGATTATTTTGTAAGTAAAGTTGAACGTGTTAAAGTTTCAACGAATTTCTTAAAGACAAAAAATATATGTGCAATTCAAGGATGGATAGCACAAGAAGATAATGAGGAATTAAAGTCTATATGTAGTAATACTCTTAAAAATGATTACTATATAGAATTTGAAGATGTTAAGGAAGATGAAATAGATGATGTTCCAATTAAACTTAAGAATGGTGAACTTGTTTCGGCTTTTGAAAGTGTAACTGGAATGTATAGTTATCCTAAATATAATCAAATAGATCCAACACCGTTACTTGCACCATTCTATTTAATATTCTTTGGAATGATGGTAGCAGATGTAGGATATGGACTATTAGTTTTAATAGGAGCAGCATTAGCCCTTAAATTCTTAAAACTAGATGAAGGTAAAAAAGATTTTGCAAAATTCTTTTTATACTTAAGTTTTCCAACAATATTTTTTGGAGCAATTTATGGATCATTCTTTGGAGATATTATAACATTACCAACCCAAATAATAGATACCAATAAAGATGTTATGACTATAGTAATTTTATCTTTAGCATTAGGAGTTATTCAAATCTTCTTTGGACTATTTATAAAGGTTTATAGTTTAATTAGAATTGGAAAAGTAAAAGATGCATTATTAGATCCAGGTTCATGGATAATAACATTATTATCCATAGGTGGAATTGCAGCAGTTAAATTTTTAAAATTACCTAATATATTAGGTAATATATTTATTGGTACAGCAATTATTGGTGCTATATTAATAGTTATAGGTGGAGGAAGAGAAGAAAAATCTACAGGAGCCAAGATAGGGCAAGGGTTATATTCCTTATACGGCATAACAGGATATGTAGGAGATTTAGTTTCTTATACGAGACTTATGGCTTTAGGATTAGCAGGTGGTTCAATTGCAGGTGCTTTAAACCTATTAATTCATACTTTACCAGGTGTAGCAGCAATAGTAATAGGACCTATATTATTTGTTCTATTCCATATATTCAACTTAGGTTTATCATTACTTGGAGCTTATGTTCACACAGCAAGACTTCAATATGTTGAGTATTTTGGTAAGTTCTATGAAGGTGGCGGAAGACCTTTTAAAGCATTTAAAGTTTCAGAAAAGTATATAAAGATCAAAAGAAATTAGGAGGAATTATAAAATGGAAATGTCATGGATTCAATTTTTTATGGAAAATAACGGTGGATTAATATTTGCAGCTATGGGAGTAGCTTTAGCAGTTGGCTTATCTGGTATAGGATCAGCTAAAGGTGTTGGTATAGTTGGTGAAGCAGCAACAGGATTAGTTACAGAAGAACCAGAAAAGTTTGGTAAGGCATTAGTTCTTCAATTATTACCAGGTACACAAGGTTTATATGGTTTCGTTATAGGATTCTTAGTATTTACTAAAATGGCTTCAGGAATGCCATTAGATCAAGGTTTATATTTATTAGGTGCTTGTTTACCAATAGCATTTGCAGGTCTTTGGTCTGGAATAGCACAAGGTAAAGTTGCAGCAGCTGGTATTCAAATATTGGCTAAAAACCCAGAACATAACACAAAAGGTATAATATTAGCAGCGATGGTTGAAACATACGCATTATTAGGATTCGTTATTTCATTCATGTTAGTAAATAAAGGATTCTAGGATTGGAGAGAATAGGCTATGGCAAGTGTAAATAATCTGACTTCTAAGATCCTTAGGGATGCTGAAGAGAGAAAGGAAAGTATTTTAGCTTCTGCTGAAGAAGAGAAAAATAATATTCTTTCAAAGAAAATAGCTAAAGCCAAAGAACTTGAAAAGGAAATTATACAAAAGGCTGAGCTTGAAGCTAAAACTAAGAAAGAAAGAATTCTATCTTCTGCTTCGCTTAAGGTTAGAAACAATAAGTTATCTGCAAAGCAAGAAGTTATAAAAGAAGTATTTGAAAAAAGTATAGATATGTTAGCAACTATATCTGGAGATGATTTTTTAAGATTTATAAAAAATTCAATACTTTCTCTAGGTGAAATAGGAGAGCAAACATTAATTTTAAATAAAGAAGGAATGGAAGTAGTAGATCTTACTTTTATTTATGATTTAAATCAATCATTAGGAGATAAAGGAAACATTAAGTTAAGTCCTAATACTGGAAATTTTAAAGGTGGATTTATTCTTGAAAGTAATGGTATAGAAATCAACAACACATATGAAGCTTTAGTAAGTTCATTAAAAGATGAATTGGAGTTTGAAGTAGCAAGAGTGTTGTTTAATTAAGGAGGGTAAGAGATGGATGTAATGAAATTTACCCAAGCTGTATCAAGAATATGGGTTTTAGAAACTAGACTTCTTGATAAGCCTAAAATTGATAGAATGATAGAAGCTCCATCAGCAAATGAAGTACTAAGAATATTAAATGAAACAGAGTATTCAAATGTTTCAGCTAATGTAAAGAGACCAGAAGATTATGAAGAAATATTAACAGCAGAATTAAAAAGGGTATATGAACTAGTCTACGAAATAAGCCCTGTAAAAGATGTTGTGAAGTTAATGAGTTTAAAATATGACTATCATAATATAAAGGTACTTCTAAAGGGAAAAGTATTAGGTAAGGATTTATCTTCAATGCTTATACAATTAGGTAGTCTAGATTTACAGGAAATTAAACGTAAGATAGATGGAGATAATTTTAAAAGCTTAAACGGAAACCTTGGAAAAGGAGTTCAAGAAGCAATGAAATCTTTTGAGGAAACTAAAGATCCTCAAAAGATAGATATAATAATAGATAAATATATGTATAAAGAGTTAGTAGATATAAAGAAGTCATTGAATTATAAATTCATAGATAATTTAGTAAAAGCTATGATAGATTCTACTAACATAAGAACTTTACTTAGAATAAAGAAGCAAAATAAAGGAAGAGATTTCGCTGGGGAAGTTATAGTTAATGGTGGAGAAATAGATAGTAGCAAGCTTATAGCTTTACTAAATGAATCCCCAGAAAACATAATGGCTAAATTACAAAGTACGATTTATTCTGACTTAATAAAAGAAGGATTTGAGAGTTATATCGCTACAGAATCTGCAAGTCTTTTAGAAAAGTTAAGTGATAATTATATCATGGAGTTAATGAAAAATTCTAAGTTAGTTACATTTGGACCAGAAAAAATACTATCTTATATTTATGCTAAAGAAACAGAGATAAAAGTAATAAGAATTATAATGGTTGGCAAGCTTAATAATATTGCTGAGGAAGTAATAAGAGAAAGGTTGCGTGATATATATGCATAAGAAAATAGGTGTTGTTGGCGATAAAGATTCGGTTTTAGCTTTCAAAGCTTTAGGAATAGATGTATTCCCAGTAGTTGAAGCTGATGAAGCAAGAAAAGCAGTTGATAGCTGTGCAAGAAATGACTACGCAGTAATTTTTGTAACAGAGCAAATAGCACAACATATTGAAGAAACTATAGCACGTTACAATGAACAAGTACTTCCGGCTGTAATATTAATTCCAAGTAATCAAGGTTCATTAAATATTGGACTAAAGAGAATTAGTGATAGTGTGGAAAAAGCTGTTGGCGTTAATATTTTATAGGAAGGTAGGTTATTGATTTGAAGACCGGAAAGATAATTAAGGTTGCAGGTCCTTTAGTTGTTGCTGAAGGAATGGAAGAAGCAAATATATTCGACATGGTTAAGGTTGGAGAAAAAGGTCTTATCGGAGAAATCATAGAAATGAGAAATGATAAGGCATCTATCCAAGTTTACGAAGAAACTACAGGAATAGGACCAGGGGACCCAGTTGTTACAACTGGAGAGCCATTAAGTATAGAATTAGGACCAGGACTTATAGAATCAATGTTCGATGGTATCCAAAGACCACTTGATGCATTTGCTAAAGCAGCAAATTCACCATTTTTAAAAAAGGGTGTAGCAGTTAAGTCATTAAATAGAGAAAGACTTTGGAAATTTGAACCTACAGCAAAGGTAGGAGATGTAGTTGAAGCTGGAGATATAATAGGAACAGTTCAAGAAACTACGGTAGTACTTCATAAGATAATGGTTCCTTATGGGGTAAAGGGTACAATAAAAGAAATTAAAGCTGGAGAATTTACAATAGTTGATACTGTATGTGTAGTAGAAACTGAAAAAGGTGATAAGGAATTAACATTAATGCAAAAATGGCCAGCAAGAAAAGGTAGACCATATGCAAGAAAGTTAAAACCAGATGCCCCAATGACTACAGGTCAAAGAGTTATAGATACATTCTTCCCAGTTGCTAAGGGTGGAGCAGCAGCAGTTCCAGGTCCGTTTGGAGCAGGTAAAACAGTTGTTCAACACCAAGTGGCTAAATGGGGAGATACTGAAATAGTTGTATATGTTGGTTGTGGTGAACGTGGAAACGAAATGACAGATGTTCTTAATGAATTCCCAGAACTTAAAGATCCTAAGACTGGTGAAAGCTTAATGAAGAGAACAGTTCTTATAGCCAATACATCAAACATGCCAGTTGCAGCTAGAGAAGCTTGTATATATACAGGAATAACAATTGCAGAATACTTCAGAGATATGGGATATTCTGTTTCAATAATGGCAGATTCAACTTCAAGATGGGCAGAAGCTTTAAGAGAAATGTCCGGTAGACTTGAAGAAATGCCAGGTGATGAAGGTTATCCAGCATACCTTGGATCAAGACTTGCAGATTATTATGAAAGAGCAGGTAAGGTTATTTGTTTAGGTAATGATGGTAGAGAAGGAGCTGTAACAGCAATAGGAGCAGTTTCACCTCCAGGAGGAGACCTTTCAGAGCCAGTTACACAATCTACATTAAGAATAGTTAAAGTTTTCTGGGGACTAGATGCTCAACTTGCATATAAGAGACATTTCCCATCAATTAACTGGTTAAATTCATATTCATTATATGCAGACACTATAGATGAGTGGATGAATAATGAAGTTGCATCAGATTGGGCAACTTTAAGACAAGAAGCAATGACTTTACTTCAAGAGGAATCAGGACTTCAAGAAATAGTAAGTCTTGTTGGTATAGATGCTTTATCAGAAGTAGATAGATTAAAGCTTGAAGTTTCAAAATCAATAAGAGAAGATTACCTTCAACAAAATGCATTCCATGAAGTTGATACATATGCTTCATTAGATAAGCAATATAAGATGTTAAAGTTAATTCTTCTATTTAGAAAAGAAGCAGAAAGAGCATTAAAAGCAGGTGTTTACTTAAATGAAATTTTAGGCTTAAGTGAAGTTAGAGATAAAATTGCAAGAAGTAAATATATTCATGAAGATAATATAAATAAGATAGATGAAATAGAAGTAGAATTAAAAGCTGCTATAGATGCATTAATCAACGAAAAGGGAGGGGTTCTAAATGCTTAAGGAATATAAAACAGTTACAGAAGTTGTAGGACCTTTGATGGTAGTTGAAGGTGTTGAAGGCGTTAAGTATGATGAACTAGTTGAAGTAGAGCTTCAAACTGGTGAAAAAAGAAGAGGTAGAGTTCTCGAAATAAATGGAACAAGAGCTATGGTTCAACTTTTTGAAGGTTCATCAGGAATAAACTTAAAGGAAACAAAAGCTAGATTCTTAGGAAGACCACTTGAACTTGGTGTTTCTGAAGATATGCTAGGAAGAATATTCGATGGTATGGGACACCCAATTGATAATGGTCCTAATATAATTCCAGAAAAAAGATTAGATATAAATGGTGAAGCTATTAATCCAGTATCAAGAGATTATCCATCAGAATTTATTCAAACTGGTATTTCAGCTATTGATGGACTTAATACATTAGTAAGAGGACAAAAGTTACCTGTTTTCTCAGCATCAGGACTTCCTCATGCACAATTAGCTGCACAAATAGCAAGACAAGCGAGAGTTTTAAATTCAGATGCTAACTTTGCAGTTGTATTTGCTGCAATAGGTATTACATTCGAAGAATCACAATTTTTCGTTGATGAATTTAATAAAACAGGTGCTATAGATAATTCAGTATTATTTATGAACCTTGCATCTGATCCAGCTATCGAAAGAATAGCAACTCCAAGAATGGCTCTTACTACAGCAGAATTCTTAGCTTATGAAAAAGGAATGCATGTACTTGTTATAATGACTGATATAACAAACTATGCAGAAGCATTAAGAGAAGTTTCAGCTGCTAGAAAAGAAGTTCCAGGCAGAAGAGGATATCCAGGATATCTATATACTGACCTTTCAACTTTATATGAAAGAGCAGGTAGACTTAGAGGAAGAGATGGGTCTATAACTCAAATTCCTATTTTAACAATGCCAGAAGAGGATAAGACACATCCAATTCCAGACTTAACTGGATATATAACAGAGGGACAAATAATTCTTTCAAGAGAGCTATATAAGAAAGGTATTATTCCTCCAATAGATGTATTACCATCACTTTCAAGACTTAAAGATAAAGGGATTGGTAAAAATAAGACTAGAGAAGATCATGCTGATACAATGAACCAATTATTCTCAGCTTATGCACAAGGTAAGCAAGCTAAAGAATTATCAGCAATCCTAGGGGAATCAGCTTTATCAGATATAGATAAGCAATATGCTAAGTTTGCAGAAGCTTTTGAAGAACAATATGTATCTCAAGGTTTTACAACAAACAGAAGTATAGAAGAAACTTTACAATTAGGATGGAAGCTTTTAAAGATACTTCCAAGAACAGAACTTAAGAGAATAAGAGATGAGTATCTTGAAAAGTATATGCCAAAGGGAGATGAAGAATAGCCATGGCAAGATTAAATGTCAATCCTACTAGAATGGAGATGTCTAAGCTAAAAAAGAGATTAGCAACAGCTACAAGAGGACATAAACTTTTAAAGGATAAGCAAGATGAGCTTATGAGACAATTCGTTAATCTTGTCAAATATAATAATGAATTGAGAAAGTCTGTAGAAGCAGAGCTTCAAGGATCTCTTAAGGACTTTGTTATGGCTAGAGCTGTTATGAGCTCAGAATTTCTAGAGGAAGCAGTAGCTTATCCTAAAGAAAGTATATCTGTTGAAGTAGGAACTAAAAATATAATGAGTGTTAATGTTCCGGAGATGAATTTCCATAGACAGCTTGAAGGAGATGAAGGAAGTATATTCCCTTATGGTTTTGCAAGTACGTCATCTGAATTAGATGATTCAATTGCTAAGCTTTATGGAATCTTACCAAAGTTATTGGAACTTGCAGAAGTTGAAAAGTCAACTCAACTTATGGCAGATGAAATAGAGAAGACTAGAAGAAGAGTTAACGCTCTTGAATATATGACAATTCCTTCTCTGCAAGAAACTATCAAGTATATAAGAATGAAACTTGATGAAAATGAAAGAGGAGCTTTAACTAGATTAATGAAAGTTAAAGATATGATACAAGCAAGAAATTAAAAAATGTCCCCTTTTGGGGACTTTTTTTTATTAAAGCAGAAATAGTTACGTTGGCTTTAAATGAGATTTATATAATAAGCAAATCTATTATATGTTTTATTTTAAAGTAGGAGATAGAAATCGTCATAGTTTTGTCATTGATAATAATATTTATAAATAGTATAATAAGATAATGAATTTAAGAGACATAATGAATTTGAATAATATTACAGTTAAGAGGTTAAGGAGAAATTATGCAATATATATTATCTTTTATATTAGCATTTTTAATAGTATATTTAATAACACCAATTTTGATTAAATTATCTTTTAAATATAGCTTTACAGACAAACCTACAAAAAGAAAAAAACATAAAGGTGAAACTCCACTTTGTGGCGGATTAGCTATGTTTATAGGATTTTTTATAGTATATTTTACAGTTAACAATTATACATCGATTAAAGAAAAATCATGGATATTACTAGGCTCAGCTTTAATATTATTAATAGGATTAATAGATGATAGTTTCAAAACTAGAGGAAAGGAATTTCCTATATATCCAAGATTAATAATTCAATTATTGGCTGCATTTATTATATTTAAATCAGGAATAGTTTTTAGAGGATTTACAAATCCGTTTACAGGGGTTTATATACAGTTATCAGGAATAATACAATTTATACTTACAATTACATGGATATTTGGAGTAACAACGGTTATAAATTGGTCAGATGGTATGGATGGACTTGCCGGTGGATTATCATTGATTTCATCAATAACATTTGCAGCAGCTGCAATTATTCTAGGACAAAGTGAATCTATAAGTATGTCACTAATAGTAACAGGAGTAACTTTAGGATTTTTAATGTATAATAAATATCCAGCAAAGATTTTTATGGGAGATTCAGGAGCAAATTTTTTAGGGTTTATATTGAGTATAATAGCTTTAGATGGTGCCTTTAAGCAAGCAACTTTAATGAGTTTATTTATTCCAATACTAGCTCTAGCAATTCCTATATTTGATAATTTGTTTGTTATAATAAAAAGATTTATGGACGGAAAACCAGTATATCAAGCGGATAGAAGTCAAATACATTATAGATTGGAAGCTAAGGGGTTTACTCCAAAGCAAGTTGTAACGTACATAAATATGGTTAGTTTAGCCTTTAGTATAATTTCTATAATATTACTTTTAATAAAAAACTAGCATAAAATATTCATTATAAAAATAATAAAAGGATTTGATTTATATATAAAATAAGTATATAATTACTGAAATAAAATAATTAATTAGAAGATTCAGCCAAAAGGCTGAATTTCTTTTAAAGAAAAATAGTTTGAAGATTCAAAAAGAGATCATCAACTATCCAGTTTCAATTATCCATTATAAATTGTAAAAGGGGGGTATTATCATGTATAGTGGTAAATTAGTAAAATTAAGGGCGTATAAGGAAGCGGATATAGAAAAAGCAGTAGAGTTTATAAATGATGAAGAAGTGAAAAAACTATTAGATTCTAACATTCCATTTCCAATGACTAAATGGCAAGAAGAAGAGTGGGTAAAAAGTAGAAAAGCAAATTCCGATTTTACTTATGATTTTGCAATTGAGGATTTAAAAACTGGAAAGTATATAGGTGGATGTAGCATTAATGAATGTAATGTGAAAAATAGAACTTGTGAAATAGGAATAATGATTGGGGATAAAGAATACTGGAGCAAGGGATATGGAAGCGATGCACTAAAATTGCTAATAAAGTTTATATTTGAAGAAGTAAATATGAATAAGATAAAGCTTAAAGTTTTTTCTTTCAATAATAGAGCTATTGCATGCTACAAGAAAGTTGGTTTTAAAGAAGAAGGTATATTGAAAAAAGAGTTATATAGAAGTGGAAAATATTACGATGTAATACCAATGGCAATTTTTAAAGATGACTTTGATAGTTAAAATCATCAAATATGAAAGTTATAGATAATTCTTTTGTGAATTTGTTTCTATAATTTAGTAGCTAAAGAAGTGTATTTATAAATTTTAATTTAAAATATATAATTTCAATATATATTTACAAATGTTTGTAAATAAAATATAATATAGAAAAAGAAGATTTAAAACTTATCAAGAGTGGTGGAGGGACTGGCCCTAAGAAACCCAGCAACCTACGTAGGTTAATTATAATGAATGATTTTCATTTATATAACCTCATTGTGTGGTGCTAATTCCTGTTAGATAAGGGTAATTCATAGGCTGTATATTAATACCTAAAGGTTATCCTTTAGGTATTTTTTTATGTATAAAGAATAACTTTCAGCTATCAATATCCATTGTTAAATATAAACTATCAATAGAAATTGTAAATTATCTATATATATTATCAATTATTCATTGAAAAAAGGGGGCAAAATATGAATATAAATAATTTATTTGATAAAAAAGAGGTGGTTTTTTCTTTTGAGATATTTCCACCAAAACAAGAATCAAAAATTGATACTATTTACAATACTTTAGAGGAATTAAAAGATTTAAAGCCAGATTTTATAAGTGTAACATACGGGGCAGGTGGAAGCTTATCTAAGAACATGACATGTGAGATTTCATCAATAGTAAAAAATAAATATAAAATAGAACCATTAGCTCATTTAACATGTATAAACTCAAATAAAAACCAAGTAAATTCCATTTTAGATAACTTAAAGCAGTCAGGAATAGAAAATATATTGGCTTTAAGAGGTGATATTCCGTTAGGTTATAAGGGAAGTAATGAATTTGATCATGCAAGTGATCTTATAAAGCATATAAAGCAAAGGGGAGATTTTAATATAGTTGGGGCATGTTATCCTGAAGGACATTTAGATAGTAAAAACTTAGAGGAAGATATAATTAATCTAAAGAAAAAACAAAAAGCTGGTGCTACACACTTAATTTCACAATTATTCTTTGATAATGAGTACTTTTATAGTTTTTTAGAAGAAAAAGAAAAGTACAATATAGATATTCCAGTACAAGCAGGAATAATGCCAGTTATAAATATTAAACAAATAAATAGAATTGTTTCATTATCTGGAGCTAAGCTACCAAAGAAATTTATTAGGATAATGAATAAATACGAATTTAATCCTGAGGCATTAAGAGATGCTGGAATTGCATATGCTACAGAGCAGATAGTAGATTTGATATCAAATGGAGTAGATGGAATTCATTTATATACTATGAATAATTCGTATGTTGCTAAAAGAATAAGCACAAGTATATTTTCTATATTAGATACTATAAATAATTGTGAAAGATTAATAAACTAGTTAATATATTAATGAGGATAGATATTTAAAGATAAATAAGATAGTTATGTGGAGGATGTAATATGGAAAAAGTAGAAAGTTTTGAATTAGATCATAGAATAGTTAAGGCACCATATATAAGAAAGTGTTGTTTGCTAACAGGTAAAAAGGGAGATAATGTAACAAAGTTTGATATTAGATTTTTACAACCAAATAAAGAAGCCTTTGGAACAGCTGCGATGCACGGACTAGAGCATCTTTTGGCACATGAATTAAGAAGTAGATTAGAAGGAATAATAGATTTATCACCAATGGGATGTAGAACTGGATTCTATTTAAGTATATGGGGAGATAGAGAAGCTTATGAAATAAAAGAAGCATTAGAATTATCTTTAAGAGAAGTTTTAAAGGCAACAGAAATACCTGCTGCTAATGAAATTCAGTGTGGAAACTACAGAGACTTATCATTATTTGGAGCAAAGGAGTATGCTAAGGAAGCTCTAGAAAAAGGTTTTTCATTAAATATATATGGAGAAAAATAAGTGTTTTATGCAGAATTATAAGTTGATTTTAAGTATAAGACATATAATAATTTATTAATGAATAAAAATATACTATAAGATATAGGAGTTGTATTCTAATATGAAAGGATTAGAATACAACTTTTTTATTTCCTATGTAAGTATAAATGAAATGAGATTTAATAGCCAGTAAAATAAATCAATAGTGGCAGGTATTTTATATATTTTAAAAAAAATAGAAATATGATACTATTTAATTGTTAGAATATTTTAAAAATTCAGTCAAAGATGGGGGAGATAATTTGAGAGATAAATGTGGTAAATTTAAAGATTTAGAACTATTTATCCAAGAAGGGAATGATGATGAAAGTTCATTAATTTCTGTATTACATCATGCCCAAGGATTATATGGGTATTTAGGAAGAGAGGTTCAGGAGTATATAGCTTATAGATTAAATATACCAGTATCTAAGGTATATGGGGTAATAACTTTTTATTCATATTTTTCTACAGAACCAAAAGGAAAGTATGTAATAAGTATATGTACCGGTACAGCATGCTTTGTTAGAGGGGCATGTGATATATTAGAGGATTTTAAAAAGATACTTGGAATAAAAGAAGGGGAAACAACTAATGATGGATTATTCACTTTAGATACATTAAGATGTGTTGGATCATGTGCTATAGCACCCGTTGTACTTGTAAACGATAAAGTTTATGGATATTTTACTAAGCCTCAAGTAAACGAATTAATAAATAATTTAAGGGAGCAAGGTTAATATGGAGAAAATAAGTACTTATAATGATTTATTAAAAAAATATAAAGAATGTAAAAAGAAAATAGAGGTTAGAGAAAATCCAGAAAAATTTAATAATGATGAAATAAAAGAAAGGCATATATTAATTTGTGGAGGACCAGGATGCAAAGCATCAAATTCTGACAATATCTTAAAGGCATTTAATGAAGAAATAGTAAGATTAAATTTGCAAGAAGATGTAAAAGTTATAATGACAGGATGCTTTGGATTTTGTGCAAAAGGCCCTGTAATAGAAATTATGCCAGATAAAGTATTTTATATAAAGGTAACAGAAGAAGATGTTAAAGAGATAATAGAAAGTCATATTCTTGAAGGTAGAATTGTAGACAGGCTACTTTATGAAAATGAAGAAACTAAGGAAAGAATAAAAGTAAAAGAAGAGATACCTTTTTATAAAAAACAAGTAAAAATAGCATTGAAAAATTGTGGTTTAATAGATCCTGAAAATATGGAGGATGCTTTAGGTGTAGGAGCTTACACAGCCCTGGGAAAAGTATTAACAACTATGACTCAAGAAGAAGTTATAAAAGAAGTAAGTGAATCTGGACTTAGAGGAAGAGGCGGTGGAGGTTTTCCAACTGGGAGAAAGTGGGAAGCTGCCAGAAGAGCAAGTGGAGATATAAAATATGTAATTTGTAATGCTGATGAAGGAGATCCAGGAGCTTTTATGGATAGAGCAATATTAGAGGGAGACCCTAATTTAGTATTAGAAGCAATGGCTATTTGTGGTTATGCAATTGGAGCTAGCAAAGGATATATTTATATAAGGGCGGAATATCCATTAGCTGTTCACAGATTAAAAGTAGCATTAAAACAAGCAAAAGATATAGGACTTTTAGGAAGCAATATATTAAATACAGGATTCGATTTTGATATTGAAATAAAGTATGGAGCAGGAGCTTTTGTTTGTGGGGAAGCTACAGCGTTAATTCATTCAATTGAAGGACTAAGAGGAGAGCCAACAATGAAGCCACCAAGGACTTCAGAAAAAGGATTATGGCAAAGGCCAACTTGTGTTAACAATGTGGAAACTTTTGCAAATGTTAGTCAAATTATTAACAATGGTGCTAATTGGTATAGTTCAATAGGAGCAGAAAAATCTACTGGAACTAAGGTTTTTGCTTTAGCAGGAAACATTAATAATGTAGGTTTAGTAGAAATTCCAATGGGAATGCCGTTAAAAGATATAGTTTATGATATAGGCGGAGGAATTATTAATAATAAAGCGTTAAAAGCTATACAAACAGGAGGCCCTTCAGGTGGTTGTATACCAGTAGAATATCTAGATTTACCTATAGAGTATGATACTTTAACATCAATTGGATCAATGATGGGTTCTGGTGGGATGATAGTAATGGATGAAGATAACTGTATGGTTGATATAGCCAAGTTTTATTTAGAATTTAGTGTGGATGAATCTTGTGGCAAATGTACTCCTTGCAGGATAGGAAATAAAAGAATATTAGAATTATTAAAGAAAATTACTGATGGTACGGCAGTAGAAGAAGATTTAGAAAAAATTAATGAGTTATGTGAAGTCGTTAGAGATGCATCTCTTTGTGGACTGGGAGAAGCAGCGCCTAACCCTGTATTAAGTACTTTAAGATTTTTTAACAATGAGTATAAAGAGCATGTAATAGATAAAAAATGTACTGCAGGAGTATGTAAAGGATTAGTGAAATACGAGATTACAGATAGTTGTATTGGATGTACTAAATGTTTAAGGGCATGTCCCGTATTGGCCATTAAAGGTAAAATTAGAGAAAAGCATACTATTAATATTGATAAATGTATAAGATGTGGTTTATGCTATGAAGCATGTCCGACTCAAGCTATTATAAAAACTAGCTTAGGAGGTGAATTTTAAATGATAAGTGTTAAGATAAATGGAGTTAACATAGAGGTAGAAAAGGGAACTAGTATTTTAGATGCCACAAAAAAACTTAATATAAATTTACCTACACTATGTCATATGTATATGGTGGATGGAAAAACAAGAAATTGTAAGGGAACTTGTAGGGTATGCGTTGTTGAAGTAGAAGGTTGGGATGGATTGGTACCAGCATGTGCAACTGAAGTAAGAGAAGGCATGTCAATAAAAACAAATTCTTTAAAAGCTATTAGAGCAAGAAGGACTATAGTTGAGCTATTGTTATCAAATCATCCAAAGGATTGCTTGAATTGTGATAAAAATATGGATTGTGAGTTGCAAAAATTAGCAGCAGACTTAGGGATAGATGAGAATAAATATGAGGGCGAAAAAGTAAAATTCGATTTAGATGTTTCAGATGGTTTTATTAGGGATAGAGAAAAGTGTATTTTATGTAGAAGATGTGTGACTGCTTGTAATGATATTCAAAAAATTCACGCTATAACAGTAGCTAATAGAGGTTTTGGAACAAATATATCGACATTTTCAAATGATTCAATAAATGAGACTAACTGCACTTATTGTGGACAATGTGTAGCTGTCTGTCCAACAGGTGCCTTAAGAGAAAAAAGTGATTATAAAAAAGTATGGGGAGTTTTAGATGATAATAATAAGTATGTTGTAGCTCAAATTGCACCTGCTGTTAGGTCAGCACTTGCTGAAGAATTTGGATTAGAACCAGGTGAATTATCAACAGGAAAAATTGTAACTGCACTAAAATTATTATCTTTTGATTCTGTTTTTGATACTAATTTTGCAGCAGACTTAACTATAATGGAAGAAGCAAATGAATTTATAGAGAGATTTACTTTGGGTGAGAACTTACCACTTATAACTAGCTGTTGTCCAGCTTGGGTAAATTATGCTGAATCTAATTATTATGATAACTTAAACTTAGTATCTAGCTGTAAATCACCTCAACAAATATTTGGAGCTATAGCTAAAAATTACCTTCCACAGGAGTTAGCTATAAAAAGAGAAAATTTAGTTGTAGTATCTATTATGCCATGTATAGCTAAAAAGCATGAAGCAAATAGAAAAGAAATGGAAGATATTGATGGTATAAAGGATGTAGATTTAGTTATAACTACAAGGGAGCTTGCTAAAATTATAAAAGAAGCTGGAATAGATATAGTTAATTTACCAGATTCAGAATTTGATAATCCTTTAGGGGTATCAAGTGGTGCAGGTACTATTTTTGGAACTAGCGGAGGTGTAATGGAAGCAGCACTTAGAACTGCTTATGAATGGATAACTGGTAAAGAGTTAGAGAAACTAGATTTTGAAAATGTTAGAGGACTAGAGGAAATTAAGGAAGCTAAAGTAGATTTAAATGGAAAAGAAATTAATGTAGCAGTTGTTAGTTCATTAGGAAATGCAAAAAAAATAATGAATGAAATTAAAGCTGGAAATTCAAAATATCACTTTATTGAGGTGATGGCTTGCCCTGGGGGATGCATTGATGGAGGCGGGCAGCCTTTTATAAAGTCAAATAGAGATGTGCTAAAAAAGAGAATGAATGCAATATATAATGAAGATAAAAATAAAATTATTAGAAAATCTCATGAAAATCCTATGATACAGAAGCTATATAAAGATTATTTACAAAAGCCAAATAGTTATATTGCTCATCATATTTTACACATTAATTATAAAAGGAGCTAACTGAACAATATATAATAAGATTAAATATATTATAAAAATATATTCAAATTTAATTATATATAAAGGGAAACATCAAGTTTCCCTTTTATTCTAATGAAATTAATCGGAAAAAACAAAATATTGGGAAAAATATCAAATAAAACGTTTTAATTCAAAAAAACTATGGAAAACAATAACATATGATAGTATAATTACTATGTAAACAAGAATATAAAATATTTTTGGAGTATATTGATTTATATTGAAAGAATAATAATTGAAAGGACAATATATGATTGAAACTATATTAATTTCGTTAATATTTTGTAAAATAAAGAAGTTTAAAATAAAACCTTTATTTAAGAATTGGGCTATATATCCAGTATTATTTATGGAGGTAGTTTATTTTATTGTACAAGCTAATATATTTATGGAGAATTATGAAGTTATTAAGTATGCAAGTACATTAAAAACTATATATTTATGTTCATATTTACCATTAATTTTTACATTTAGACAGTATATAGTCGCGATTATTGGTTCTGTTTTTGCTATAATTGGAGGAATATTAAATGATATAGCAATTGCAGCTAATAATGGATCCATGCCTGTTTTTCCAACATTATCATATTTAACTGGATATGCAAAGTTAGATGCTTTTAGTAAGGTAAACGATATACATATATTGGGGGACGAAACTACTAAATTAAAGATTTTAACAGATATATTTGATATTGGATATAGTGTGCTTAGTATAGGCGATATTTTTATTAGATTTTATGTATTTATTATAATTTACAATGTAGTAAAGTTTTTGAATGTAACAAATGATAAGATGAATTAGTTAATTCATGTAGAAAAGGGAGATATGACATGTTAAAATTACAACCTATAGAATTTTTATTAAGAACAATACCAGAAGGGTTTCTTTTTATATTAGCTATTTATGTATTTTCAGAGCTTAATATAGATAGAAAAAAATATATAATATCTAGTTTGGTGTTTTCTAGCTCAGTGTATATAATAAGATTGCTTCCAATAAATTATGGTGTACACATGATTTTATCAGTATTAGTTTTATTGTTTATATCAATAGCGTACAATAAAGTTGAAGCTATTCAATCAGTAAAAAGTATTATAATTCTATATATGATTCAACTAATATCAGAAGCAGTTAATGTTTTATTGCTTAATTTAATGAAGCTTGATTTAGATAAGTTGTTTAAAGATCCAATAAAAAAATCAATTTTAGGATTGCCATCATTGTTAATTACATTAATAATAATTATTATATTTTATTTAATAAATAAAAAAAGAAGGAAGCTTAAAAAATGAATTTAGAGCTATTATGTAAAAATATATCTTATAATTTAAAAAAAGAATTAAATTTGGATGATGATAAAAGAAGTATTATAGAATATGGGTTATATGCTGTTATACATATGCTTATATCAATATTATCAGTAGCCATATTTGGAAAAATATTCGGAGTGATGTATGAAGCTTTAATTATATCATTTGTTGAAGCGATATTAAGAAAATATTCTGGTGGAGTTCATGCAAGCACGCCATTCAATTGTATATTAATAGGTATAATAGTAGCAGTAGTACCTGCCTATTTGATTAAAAGTATTAATTTAAATATTAATTATATAGTTTTTATTGGAGCTATTTTATATATAACGTCATTAATTATTATCTATAAATTAGCTCCTGTAGATAGTCCAAATAAACCAATAAAAAAAGAACAAAAAATAAAAAAGTTAAAAAAGAGCTCTCTAATAGTATTGTCTATTTATATGATTATAGTATGTTATAATATAATAATGTATTATATTAGCGATAGTCAGACTTTTCTAATTTACTCTGTTTGTATATATGCGGGTATATTATGGCAGGTGTTTACTTTAACCAAATATGGTCATATTTTAGTAGGTATATTAGACTCTTTATTAATAAAAATTATGAAAATGATAGGAGTTGAAAAAAAATGAAAAGATTAAACAACAAAATTTTAATGGCAGTTGCAACTTTCGCTACAGTAATTGCATCAGTAGTAGCTACTTCAGCATGCTTCTGGTCAGTATATCAACCAGAAGAGCCAAAGGCTTTAAGAGATGAATAATTAAATAAAGATCGGATTTATCCGATCTTTATTCAAATTACTAAGAGGTGGACAATTTGAACAAAATAAACAAAGATAAGAGAAAACAAATAAATGATATGGTTTCAATAGTAAAATTGGCATCATTAATGTTCACAGCTATTATATTTTTTCAATATATTTTTAATGATAATGAATTTTTAAATGATTTAGTATACCAACAAATCATGCTCATGGCATTAGGCGTTGTAATGTTATTATTATTAGGAATATATCTTATATGGTCATTTTCATTAAATGACAGCATAAACAAAAGTAAATATCGAAAGATTATATTTATTGAGAACTTGTTTTTTATTGCTATATTCTTTTTAGCAGTAACACTTTCAGGATCTTATGAAAGTGAGTATAAATATATATTTTTATTTATAATAACTAGTTCAACTATACAGTTAGGATTAAAAAATGGTATATCAGTTGCTTTTATTTCTTCTATTTTAATATTAGGAATGGATATTTTTTGTTTTCCGAATACAGGAACAGTTAATAAATACTTTCAAAATGATTTAATACTATCAGGTATTTTCCTTCTTACAGCTTGGCCCTTGGGCTTTTATGTTAAGATTGAAGACGAGCATATTAATAGATTGGAAGAATTAGTAAATAAAGACGGATTAACAGGGGTATATAATCATAGATATTTCCATGATGCATTGAAAGAGAAAATAGCATTATCAGAGAAGCATAAAGAACATACTTCTATGATATTTGTTGATATAGATTATTTTAAGCATTATAACGACCTATATGGACATCAAAAGGGAGATGAAATTTTAAGATCTATAGGCTATATATTAAAAAATAATATAAGAGAAGGTGATATTGCAGCTAGGTACGGGGGAGAAGAATTTGCAGTGATATTACCAAATACTACGGAAGAAGAAGCTTTGTCATTGGCAGACAAATTAAGGTTTACTATAGAGAAAACTAAATTTTATGGAGAGGAAAATCAACCAAGAGGAGTTTTAACAGCTTCTATGGGTGTTTCTGTTTATCCAGACAAAGCTAAAAGTGATGTAGAACTTATAAAGAGTGCGGATGATGCGTTATATAGAGCAAAGTTTTTTAATAAAAATAGAGTTGAGACATATACTTCTATATTAGATGAGCTTAAGAATGACATAGATGAAAAAGATATAGAATTAGTTACATCGATTAAAACCTTAATAAGTGTAATTAATGCTAAGGATAGATATACATATGGACATTCTGAGAGGGTAGTTTTATATAGTAGATTGTTAGCAGAGAAGTTAGAACTAAATAAAGTTGATACAGATACTTTGATATATGGAGCTTATATGCATGATATTGGAAAGATAAATATAGCTCAAGATGTATTGATGAAGAAAATGCCATTAACAACAGAAGAATGGGAGTTATTAAAGCAGCATCCAGAAAGTGGAGCTGAAATAATAAAACCTGTAAAATCATTAGAAAAGATGGTGCCAATTATATTGCATCATCACGAAAAATATAATGGAACTGGTTATCCAGATGGATTAAAAGGTGAGGAAATCCCTTACTTATCGAGAGTCCTTACTGTTGTCGATAGTTTTGATGCAATGACTTCAAACAGACCTTATAATCAAAGAAAAACATATGATGAAGCTATAATAGAACTAAGAAAATTTAGTGGAAGTCAATTTGATCCAGTTATTGCAGATAAATTTATAGAAGTAATAAAAGAAAATAAAGATAGGTTAGATAATCTTATTTAAGTGAGGGGATTGGTATCTTCTCGCTTTTATTTTATGATAAAATGGAATCAAAATATATTTTAAAGAGGTGAATTCAATGAGAATAGGAATAATTGGTTTAGGCAATATATGTGAAAAGGCTTATTTACCTGTTATTACAGCTATAGAGGGAATAGAAATAGTATTTTGTACTCGTAATAAAGAAAGGTTAAATAGTTTATCAAAAAAATATAGGATAAATGAAGCAGTATCTACTGTAGATGAGTTAATTAATATGAATATTGATGCGGCATTTGTTCATACAGCTACTGAAAGTCATATAGAAATAATAGAAAAGCTTTTAAGTAATAATATTCATGTTTATGTAGATAAGCCTATAAGTTATAGTTATGAAGATAGTATAAGAGTTTCTAATTTAGCTAAGAAAGCTAATAAAATATTAATGGTTGGATTTAATAGAAGATTTGCACCAATGTATTCAAACTTAAAAAACTATGGTACACCTTCTGTTATAAAGCTAGAGAAAAATAGAGTAAGTAGCCCAAAAGATTCAGTAGTATTTGTCTTAGATGATTTTATTCATGTGATAGATACATTACGATTTTTAATGGATGAAGAGATAGAGAGCATAAATGTAAATGGCCTAAAGAAAGATGGATTAATTTATAATGTTGTCGTTACAATGATAAGTAAAAATACTACTTGCATAGCTATGATGAATAGAGATAGTGGAGCTAATGAAGAGGAACTAGAATATACATCATCAGGAAAAAAAGTAATAGTTAGAAATTTAATGGATTCAAAATTACTAATAAATAATGTAGAGGAAAATAAATCATTTAAAGATTGGGATACCATTTTATATAGAAGAGGATTTGAAAATATAATAAATGAGTTTATTAATTCTGTAAAGTTAGGAGTTCAGGCAAGTCCAACAATAGAAGATGCATTAAAGACTCATAAAATATGTGATGAAATTTTAAAGAAAATAGATGAGATTTAATAAGGAAGTGAGAATAACCTCACTTCCTTATTAAATCTTTATATTTTTATTAGTTAATCTTTTATTAGTATATTCTTTAATAAGCTGATAAGCTACGCTAAATGTCGGTATTCCAATTAACATACCTATTAATCCAAGGGTGCTACCGCCAACTAACATAGCAAGCATAACCCATATTGCAGATAGACCAACTGAGTTTCCAACCACTTTAGGATAAATGATGTTACCCTCAAATTGTTGTAAGCATAAAATAAATACAATAAACCATAAAGCTTGTATAGGATTTATTATAAGTATTAAGAATACAGCTGGAATAGTACCAATAAATGCCCCGAACACTGGAATTAATGCTGTTACTCCAATAAGAACACTAATAAGTAATGAATAAGGCATTGAGAATATATTCATTCCTACAAAGCAAAGTGCTCCTAATATAACAGCTTCTATGCACTGACCTGTTATAAATTTTGCAAAAGTAACATTAGCAAGTCTACCAATCTCTATTATTTTATCTGCTATAGATTTCTTTGAAAAAGCATATAATATCTTTTTAAAATGATATATTAGAGTTTCCTTGCTAGCTAACATATAAATTGTTAATACTATAGAAAGAACAAAATTAACAACACCACTAGTGATATTCATTGTAGTATTCAATATACCAGTGAGAGAAGTAGTTAATAATCCTCCAAAGAATTGAAGTAATTCTTTCCATGTGCTCATTAAAGTATCATATACATTTTGTAAAATTTCAGTTGATGAAACAAATTCATTTATTAATACTTCGAAAGATTTTATATATTCAGGAACAGTATCTAGCAGTGTTGAAACACTTGATACTAATTGTGGAATAACAAATAAAGCTAAAGCTATTATAAGCCCAATAACAGTAATAAATGTTGTTAAAATAGATAAAGGTCTCTTTAAGCCTCTTACAAAACTTGATTTTTCTTTATCTAAAAAATAAAATACGTTTTTTTCAAAGAATTTCATAGGTAAATTCAATACAAATGCCATTGCAAAGGCTATGATAAATGGACTTAAAATTCCTATAACATTTCCAAATGAACCAACTACATATTTTATATTTAAAAGTACAAAATATAAAACGATCAAATATGTTCCAAGTAAGATATTTTGCTTAAATTTGTTGTTTATTTCTTTCAAATTTATACATCCTCCAATTGCTTAAAATATAATAAAAAATTAGAACCAAGTTTAAGTTGGATTATTTTTTAGTACTATATAGAAAATATAATATAATTTTAAATCAATAAGTGAATTAATACCAGTAATAAAAGTTAAATCATTTGTAAAATAAATATGAAATATATATAATAATAACTGTAAATTAAAATAGTAATGGAGTTGAGGGTATGAGTAAGGTAAGGATAAGTAATATAACAACATTAGCAGATACAAAATATTTAAAGTTGTATAATGCAGATTACATAAATAAAAAGGGTGATTTAAGAAATTGGAGTATAGCATCAAGAAAGGATTTAGAAACTATAAAGAATAAATTTTTTCGTGGAGAAGAAGATAAAATAGATGCAGTTGTAATAGTTGCAAAGCATATAACAGAAGATAAGTTGGTTGTAATAAGACAATTTAGAGTTCCTATAAATGGCTATGTGATTGAATTACCAGCTGGACTTATAGATAATAATGAAAGTTTTGAAGATGCAGTGAAGAGGGAATTAAAAGAAGAAACAGGTTTAGACCTTATTAGCATAGATTATAAAAATACTAAAGAGAGAGTTTATGTTTCAGTAGGTATGACTGATGAGTCTGTAGCTCTAGTTCAATGTACATGTGATGGGGATGTATCATCAGATAACTTAGAGGATGATGAAGATATAGAAGTGATAATGGTTTCAAAAGAAGAAGCTAGACAACTTATAGATTCTAATGAAAATATAGATGTTAAAGCACTGCTTGCAATGCAAAACTTTATATTAAGCTAAAAAGGTAGGGAATATCCCTACCTTTTTTAATAAATTTTCCAAAATGAGATAAAATATTAAGGACTATTGTGTATAGGAGTGCTAAAATGAGAGACGAAATTATAAGCAATAAAAGAGAATATTTTAATAATTTTGGGATGGATGAAGATATAGTAGAAAAGGTTAAAAAAGAGCTTTCATATATAAAACAATCAGGATGTTTTACTGGAGAAAATAATATAAAAATATATTATGAAAAATATAAAGTAAAAAAAGAAATAGCTAAAATAGTTATTTCTCACGGATTTACAGAATGTATAGAGAAATATAAAGAAATAATATACTATTTCACAAGAGAAGGATATTCTGTTTATATAATGGAGCATAGAGGACATGGTAGATCTGGGAAATTAGGAGTGAAAGATAATACACAAGTAAATGTAGAAAATTTTAATTATTATATAGAAGATTTGAAAAAATTTATTGATAAAATAGTAATTAAAAATAGTAAAAGTTTATATTTATTTTCTCACTCTATGGGAGGAGCAATAGGTGCTATGTTTATAGAAAAATATCCAGATTATTTTAATAAAGCTATTTTATCATGTCCTATGCTAGAGATAGCAATAGGAAAAGTTCCATGTTTTCTTGCTAGAAGTATAGCAAAAATAAGTATATTATTTGGAAAAGGTGATGAATTTATATTTGGTAATATACCTTATGAAAGTACATACGATTTTATGTTAGCATCAACATCAAATGAAAGTAGGTATAGAGCTTATTATAAAGAAATAGTATGCAATGAAAAGATACAAAGAGGTGGGGGATCCTTTAGATGGTTATATGAATCTTTAAAAGCAATTAAGTATATATTTAAGAAGAAAAATATAGAGAAGATAAAGATACCAGTTTTAATATTTCAAGCTGGTAATGATACTTTAGTTGGTGAAAAGGGAGAAAAAAGATTTTCAAAAAAATGTGATAAATGTGAATTAGTTAGATTTGAAAATGCGAAACATGAACTTTATTTAGAAAATGATGATGTATTAGTACCGTATTTAGAAAAAATATTTATTTTTTTAGAAAGTTGAAATAATAATAAAAATATTATTTAATTAATATAAGTATTGAAAAGTGTGTAATTACTAATATTAAGCAGGAGATATATAAATATATGCCTGCTTTTAGTATTAACAATAATATTATTATAAAAATATGATATTATATAAGTTACAAGAAGTTTTAACATTTAAATAGAATATCTAATGAATTGATAGTGTAAAAATAGAGTTAGTAATTTAGTAACTTATATAAAAATTTAAATAATATATAGGATTTCGATTTTTCTATCTTACTTAAAATAGGTATAGTGACTATTTAATATACAATTAGTGTTATCTATATAGATTATTAATCGGAATATATATAGTAAATAAGGAGGTATATTAAAATGCAGGATGTACTAAGGTTAAAAGATAAAAGTGGAAATTTGGTTGATGCTAAATATAGAGAATTAGATTTAAGTTATATAGATCAAATAATGGGTCTACAAGATATAATAATGGACGGACTAGAAGATAAGCAATTATATGCTCCTACAGAAAAAAATGAATTTATAGAGTATTTTAAAAAGGGTGCTAAAATAATAGGTTATTTAAATGAAAAAGAAGAGCTAATTGCTATGGCAGTTTATATAAAAAAAGGCTATGAAAAAGGAAATTATGGTTATGATTTAGATTTAGAAGGAGAAAAGTTACTTAAAGTTGGTCAGGTTGAATCAACGGTAGTTAGAAGTGATTATAGAGGAAATGGTCTTCAAAGAATACTTTGTGAAAAGATTGAAGATATAGCTAAGGAAGATAATATTAAATTATTAACATCGACAGCATCACCATATAATAAGTATAGTGTTAATACGTTTGAAAACTTAGGATATAAAATTAAAAAAGATAAAATTAAGTATGGAGGATTAAGAAGATATGTATTAGCTAAAGAATTATAAATTAATGTAGCTACTGAGTTTTGCAGTAGCTATTTTAAATTCATTAAGTTATATGTATTGTAATATAAATATAAGTTATAATATTATTAAACTATATTAATTAGAAAAATATATTTAAAGGAGAAAATATGAAAAATAAATTTGATTCATTTGAAATGGCGATGCTTATAAAAGAGATATATTCAAGTACTATGAATATTTTAAGTAGTAGTTTGAAGGAAAGTGGATTAACTCATCAACAAATAATGGTTATAAAGATAATAGGTCACAATAAAGAGGTAACGATATCAAAGCTTTGTGAAGAAATGCACCTTGCAAAGGGAACAGTATCAGGGATTGTACAAAGGTTAGAAAGTATAGGCTATTTAGAAAAAATTAAATATGATAGTGATAAACGTAATACATATGTTAGGTTTTCTGATAAAGGATTAGAGTTTTCAAAGGAATTCAGAATGAAAATAAATAATAGCTTTGATATAGTTTTTGATAAGTTTACTAATGAAGAGGGGGAACGTGCAATAGAAGAGCTTAGAAGAATAAAAGATAAGATAAAAAAGATTAATTAGAGATTTTAAATTTAATCTCTTTTTAGTCTTGACATAAGAAATATTGAAAAGTATAATAGTTTGCATACGAACTAAATAGTTTGTATGCAAACTTATTTGGAGGGATGAAAGATGAATTCAGAATTAATTTTAGCTATTGTAACTATAACATTAGCACTAGTATTTTACACAATAGGTGTATTTGGAGAAAGAAAGGCTAAGAGCTTAAATAAAAAACATGTAATTATATTTTGGTTAGGTTTAATTTTTGATACTACAGGAACGTTAACAATGAGTAAAATAGCAGAAGAAGGAATAAAAGAAATTTCAGAAGTTTCTCAAATGATCCATGGTGTAACTGGACTTTTAGCTATTATTTTAATGTTATTTCATGCTTTATGGGCAACTTGGGTTTTATATAAAAATGATGAAAAGAAAAAAGCTACATTCCATAAGTTTAGCATAGCTGTATGGTTAGTATGGTTAGTACCATATATAGTTGGTATGATAATTGGAATGATGTAAAAGTGGGAGCTTATTCCTTTGAATAAGCTCCTTTTTTTATATAAAGTAAAAAATATTTAGAAATACAAAGCTAATATAAGTTATTAGTAAATAATTAGACAATATAGTTCAAATTTAAAAAAATACCAGTTGATTAAATCTGAGTAATTTAGTATGATATAATCAATTCAGAGTGAAATAATAAGGATTAATTTAAATATACTTAAAATAAATTCAAACATAATTAAGGAGATGTAAATATGAGTGATGTTTTATTAAATATAAATGGGTTAAAAACAACTGTAGAAGGAAAAGAAATTCTTAAAGGTTTAGATTTAAAAATAAATAAAGGTGAGATTCACGTTATAATGGGACCAAATGGTGCTGGGAAATCAACATTAGCTAATACTTTAATGGCTCATCCAAAATACAAGCAAGTTGAAGGTGAAGTTACATTTGAAGGTGAAGATATAACAGAATTAAAAACTGATGAAAGAGCAAGGAAAGGCTTATTCTTATCATTCCAACATCCAGAAGAAGTACCAGGTATAACTGTAGAAAACTTCATAAGAAGCGCTAAAATAGCTAAGGATGGACAATTAATTAAATTCTTAAAGTTTGATAAAGATTTAAAGAATAATATGAAAGAATTAAAAATGGATAATGAATATGCAAAGAGATATTTAAATGTAGGTTTCTCTGGTGGAGAAAAGAAAAAAAATGAAATATTACAAATGCTTATGCTAAGCCCTAAGCTTGCAATACTAGATGAAACTGACTCAGGTCTAGATGTAGATGCTATAAGAATAGTTTCACAAGGTATAAAGATGTTTGCAAATGAAGAAAATGGAGTGTTGATAATAACACATAATACAAAAATACTTGAAAATTTAAAGGCTGACTATGTTCATGTTTTAGTTAACGGAAAAATAGTTAAAACTGGAGATGCAACATTAGCTAAAGAAATAGAACAAAATGGATATGAAGCTTTTAAAGCAGAAGCAGCAATGTAATATGGAGGTGAATACTTTGGAAATAAAGAAGAAGACCTATGTAGATGATATGGATAGAGGTGTCTATGATGTTAAAAATGAAGACAGATTTGACTTCAAGGCAGATAAAGGCTTAACAAAGGAAATCGTAGAAACTATATCTAAAGAAAAAGAAGAACCAGAATGGATGAGAGAATTTAGATTAAAATCTCTTGAGATATATAATAAGATTAAGCTTCCAACATGGGGACCATCATTAGATGAGTTAGACATGAATAATATAGTTACCTATGTTAGACCAAAGTCAAAGCTTAATGAAAGCTGGGAAGAGGTTCCAGAAGATATTAAAAAGACATTTGATCTTTTAGGAATACCAGAAGCAGAAAAGAAATCATTAGCTGGAGTTGGAGCACAATACGATTCAGAAGTTGTTTATCATAGTATAAGAGAAGATCTTGTTAAGCAAGGCGTAATATATACAGACATGGAAACAGCAGTTAAAGAATACGAAGATATAGTTAGAGAATACTTTATGAAATGTGTTGCACCAAGTGATCATAAATTTGCTGCACTTCATGGAGCAGTATGGTCAGGTGGATCATTTGTATATGTACCAAAAGGAGTAAATGTAGATATTCCACTACAATCTTACTTTAGATTAAATTCTCCAGGTGCAGGACAATTTGAGCATACTTTAATAATAGTTGAAGAGGGAGCAACACTTCACTTTATAGAAGGGTGTTCAGCGCCTAAATATAACATGACTAATCTTCATGCAGGATGTGTTGAACTATTTGTAAAAGAAGGAGCAACTCTTAGATATAGTACAATAGAAAACTGGTCAAAGAATATGCTTAACTTAAATACAAAGAGAGCAATAGTTGAAAAGAACGGAAGAATAGAATGGGTATCAGGATCATTTGGATCAAAGATATCAATGCTTTATCCTATGAGTATTTTAAAAGGAGAAGGTGCAAGAGCAGAATTTACAGGAGTATCTTTTGCTGGTAAAGGTCAAAACTTAGATACTGGAGCAAAAATAATACATGCAGCGCCAAATACTTCTTCAACAATAAACTCAAAGTCTATTTCTAAAAATGGAGGAGCAGCTACTTATAGAGGAGTTGTAAGAGTAAATGCAAATGCTTATAACTCAAAGTCAGTAGTATCATGTGAATCATTAATGTTAGATAATTTATCTAAATCTGATACTATACCAGTTATAGATTTAATGAATGATGATGTTGAAATAGGGCATGAAGCTAAAATAGGTAAAATTAGTGATGAAGCTATATTCTATCTAATGAGTAGAGGAATAAGTGAAGAAGAAGCTAAGTCAATGATAGTAAGAGGATTCGTTGAGCCTATATCAAAAGAATTACCACTAGAATATGCGGTAGAAATGAATAATTTAATTAAGCTTGAATTAGAAGGGAGCATTGGATAATGAATAATAATTTAAATTTCAATAATTTAAATAAGACTCCTGTAAGAACTAAAAGCTGGTTAAATGTTAATGATATAACATTAAGAGATTATAAAGCTCCTGAAATAGGAAGTTTTAATAATGATAAAATAACTGGTAGCGATTTAGAGGGAGTTACAATAGAAAAACTTAATAAGGGAAATGTATTTCCATTAAATAAGAAGTTTATCTATGGAGTTTCAGATGAAATAGTAAATCAAGGTGAATTTGATTTTAATAAAGGATATGTAATCAATATAGCTAAAAATGCTAAGGTTCAAGAACCAATCATTATAGAATTTAATATGGATAATGAAAACAAGACTTTAGTAGATAATATACTAATAGTTGCTGAAGAAGATTCTAATGCTAAAGTAATTATAAAATATAATTCATTAGATGATAGTGAAGGATATCATAATGGTGTCTGTAAGATATTTAGTAAGAACAATAGCAACATTCAAGTTGTTAAAGTAAACTTGCTAAACAAAAATACAATGAATTTAGATTCAAACCTTTCAGATGTTGGATACAATGGTAAAGTTGATTTTGTTTCAATAGACTTAGGTGGAAAAAATAGTATTACAAATTATCATGGTGATTTACTTGAAGATAATTCTGAATCAACACTTAGTTCAATTTACTTAGGTGGAGATAAGAAAGTTATAGATATGAATTATGTTATGACTCATAAAGGAAGAAGAAGTAAGTCAGAAATAACAACTAAGGGAGCCTTAAAGGGAGAAGCAAACAAAATATTCAGAGGAACTCTTGATTTCAAGAGAGGAGCTTCAAGAAGTGTTGGAGTAGAAGATGAATATTGTATGATACTATCTCCAAAAGTTAAGGGAAAAGCTCTTCCACTATTACTTTGTGAAGAAGATGATGTATCTGGAGAACATGCAGCAGCTTCAGGTAAAATAGATGAAGCAAAACTATTCTACTTAATGAGTAGAGGCTTAAGCTATAATGATGCTAGAAGAGTAATTATAGAAGGTGCCTTTAATCCAATAATAGACAAAATAGATAATGAAAATATAAGAGAAGCAATATTAGCTTCAATAAAGGAATGTTTGGATAATGAATAATAGAAATTTTTTAAAGGATTTTCCTACATTAAATAAAGAAAGAAATGGAAAGAGAATAGTTTATTTAGATAGTGCTGCAACAACACAAAAGCCTATTTCTGTTATAAATTCTATAAAAAATTATTATGAACAATCTAATGCAAATCCTCATAGAGGGGCATATGAATTAAGTGTACTTGCAACAGAAGCTTATGATGAAGCAAGAGAAAAGGTTAAAAAATTTATAAATGCAAAATATAGAGAAGAAATAATTTTCACTAAAAACGCAACTGAATCATTTAATCTTTTAGCTATGTCATATGGAATGAATTTTATAAGTGAAGGTGATGAAATAGTAATTTCAATTGCGGAACATCATTCAAATTTAATTCCATGGCAACAAGTAGCAAAAGCTAAAGGTGCAATTCTTAAATATATGTACACTGATGAAAATGGTGAGATTACAGAAGACGAAGTAAGAAGTAAGATTAGTGAAAAAACAAAGATTGTAAGTATAACACATGTATCTAATGCTTTAGGAACAATAAATCCTGTAAAAGAAATTGCTGAATATGCGCATTCAAAAGGTGCTATAGTTATAGTTGATGGGGCACAAAGTGTTCCACATATGAAGGTAGATGTAAGGGACATAGATGCAGATTTTTTAGTAATTGCAGGCCATAAGCTATTAGCACCTATGGGTATAGGTGTATTATACGGTAAAAAGGAACTACTAGAAAAAATGCCACCTTTAATGTTTGGCGGAGATATGGTAGAGTATGTATATGAGCAAGAAACTACATTTAACGTATTACCATATAAATTTGAAGCAGGTACTCAAAATGTTGAAGGTGCAGTTGGATTATCAAAAGCAATAGATTACTTAAATGAAATAGGTATGGATAACATAGAAAAAATTGAAAAAGAACTAATGACTTATGCATATGAAGAAATGAGTAAGCTTGAATATGTGAAAATATATGGACCAAAAGATATTGATAAAAGAGGCGGAGTTTTATCATTTGAAATAGATGGAGTTCATCCACATGATGTAGCCTCAATATTTGATACTTTTGGAGTCTGTATAAGAGCAGGTAATCACTGTGCACAACCTCTAATGAGATATATGGGAATAAATGCAACATCTAGAGCGAGTTTATATTTCTATAATACAAAAGAAGATGTTGATAGATTAATAGAAGCAGTAAAGCAAACATATGATATGTTTGCAAAATGGAGGTAATATTAATGGATTTAAACGCTATATATACAGAACTTATAATGGAGCACAGTACTTCAAGACATAACAGAAGAAAGCTAGATAATCCAGATTTATCAGAAAAAGGTCATAATCCAAGTTGTGGTGATGAAATAACATTAGAGTTAAAAATGAATGGAGATATCATAGAAGACCTAGCATTTACTGGGCAAGGCTGTGCAATATCTCAAGCATCAACTTCAATGATGATTGACCTTATTAAAGGTAAAGATAAAGAAGAAGCTTTAAAGCTTGTAGAAACATTTATTGGAATGATAAAAAGAGAAATAAATGATGAAGATGAACTTGAAGCTTTAGAAGATGCTATAGTGTTGAAAAATATATCAAATATGCCAGCTAGAGTAAAATGTGCTGTTCTTGCATGGCATACTTTAAAAGAAGCTATTAGTGAGGAAAACTAATAAAAGGTTAGGAAACTTTTGATTTCCTAACCTTTTATTATAGATATATGTAACAATCATTAGTTTTTAGAAGATATAGCTCAATATAGATAAGTATTTTACAATAATTAAAAAAATTAAGACTATTTAATCTGTAGCATTAAAAATACGTATTTGAAAGAATAAGCTTTTATATGATAGAATTATTTCACTATATTTTAAATTTAAGGAGAATGAATAAATGGAAGGAAGTCCCGGGAGTAGTTTTATATTAATTTTAATATTGGTAGTAGTTAATGCATTTTTTGCATCAGCAGAAATGGCAATAGTATCATTAAATAAAACAAAAATAAACATATTAGCAGAAGAAGGAAATAAGAAAGCAATACTATTAAGAAACATATTAAAAGAACCTAATAATTTCTTATCTACAATACAGGTTGGAATAACATTTGCAGGTTTCTTTGCATCAGCATCAGCTGCTACATCAATATCAGTTGGTTTTGCAAATACATTAAAAGGATTGAATATTCCTTATAGTGAGAGTATTGCATTAGTTTTAACAACATTAGCTATTTCATATTTAACACTAGTTCTTGGAGAATTAGTACCTAAGAGAATAGCACTTCAAAATTCTGAAAAAGTTGCAATGTTTTCTATAAAAACAATAATTCTAATATCAAAAATAACTAAGCCATTTGTATGGTTTTTATCATTTTCAACTAATCTTATTCTTAAGATTTTTGGATTTAAAACAGAAGGAATTGAAGAACAAATATCTAGAGAAGAAATTAGAAGCCTTATAGAAATCGGTGAAGAAAATGGAGCTATAAATCAAGCTGAAAGAGAAATGATAGATGGAATAATTGAATTTGATGATACCACAGCTAAAAAGATAATGACACCAAGAACTGAAACATTTTTACTAGATGTAAATGATGATATAAGAGATTGTATAAAGACTATCCTAGATGAAAATTTTTCAAGAATACCTGTATATGAAGATGAAATAGATAATGTTATAGGTATATTACACATGAAGGATTTATTTGCAAGTATCGTTGAAAAAGGTATAGATAATGTAAAAATAAGAGATCTAATAAAAGATCCATGTTTCTTTATTGAAACAAAAAGCATAGATGACTTATTTAAAGAATTGAAAGATAAAAAAGCTTATATAGCTATTTTAATAGATGAGTATGGTGGTTTTTCAGGTATAGTAACAATGGAAGATATCATAGAAGAGGTAATGGGAGAAATCCTAGATGAGTATGACGATAACTTAGATGTTGAAAAAATAGATGATAAAAATTATGTTGTCAGTGGATTAATGACTTTATCAGATTTAAATGATTATTTAGATATAGAATTAGAGTCAGAAGTTGCTGATACCATAGGGGGATTCTTCATTGAAAAGCTTGGAGAAATTCCAACTACAACTAAAAATTGCGAAGTATCATCAGATAATATAACACTAAGGTTAGTAAAACTAGATGATAGAAGAATCGATAGGATTCATTTAATTATAAACAATAAAGATAAGAAAACAGAAGAATTATATGAAGAATAAAATAAATTAATCATTAAATTATTTAAAATGAATAATGCTCCTTTATAAAATAAACAATAGTATAAAGGAGTGTGAAAACATGAATAAAAATATAAAGGAACTCAATAAGGAACTAGAAGGAATTATAATGGGAGAAAATGAAATAGCAAAATTAAAAGATAAAGCTATGGATTATAAGGTTATAGAATTTCTAGATAAGGTATTAATAACAGTTCAAAAAAATAAAGATTTAGTAGTAAAAGAAATTGAAGAATTAGGTGCTAAAGTTACATATGATGAAGGCATGTGGGGCAAGACAGTAGAGCTCTTTAATAGTTTTAAGGAGATAAATATAGATACTGATAAGGAAATATTACAAACAGCTATTAAAGGTACAGAAATGGGATTTAAAGCTATTTTAGATTTTCTAATAAAAGACAATGATATACATGAACATTTAAAGAAAAGTTTAATAGAAGTATCAGATGAATATGCGAAACTAATAAAGGATATGCAAGAATATCTATTAAAGCTTCAATAAAGTTAAATTCATCGATATATGAATAAATTTATTAGATTAAAGCAAAATAAATTTAGTAAGGTAAAGGAGTGTATATTATGAGTGAAAAAATAATGTCTTTTAGTGATGAAAATGGAAATAAAGTAGATTATGCAATACTAGAACAAAAATTAATATGTGGAAGTGAATATGTTGCAATGGCACCAGTTAAAGATAAATCACATATTGAAATATATAAAATAAAATTTGATAAGAACTGGAATGAGAGCTTAAGTGAAGTAGAATCAGAAAAAGAAATAAATATGTTTAAGGAAGTTTCAAGCTTAAAATTTTAATTATAAAATAAGCCAGAATAGAATTATCTATTCTGGCTTATTTTATAATTAAAAATCGCGGTAACAAATGAAAATGTTAATGAATAAGATGAAGTAAAATAATTCTAGGAGCAATAAATAATGAATAGTTATAATTTAATCATGAAACTCCAAGCGAAAATGCAAGATCCAAGATTTGCTGATAGGTTTAATAGAATAGTATCAGAGTTTAATAGCATTCCAGGAGTTCAACAAGAAGTTATGAGAATAGCACAAATAGAAGATGAGAAAAAAAGAGAAAAAGCTATATCAAAACTTCCAGATAGGGTAAAAAAACTTGTTAGAGAAGTTTATTCATTATTAAATGAATAAGCTTATTAAGTTATTTATTATACCTAATAAGATAAATAGTAAATATTATAAAAAGTATTAACCAAAAGGAGAAACCATTCATATATTATGTATTATGAGTATTATACAAGGAGATAAAAAAGATGGAAACAAATTATGAATTCAATAGTGATAATTTTGAAGAAATAATGAGAAGAATTCAAAATGAAGAAGCAAACCAATTTGTAGGAGAAAATTCAATAGGAAATAATCCAGTAGAAAACAATTCAGTAGAAAATAATGCATTCTTTGAAAATGATAATTTTGCAGATTTAGCGAATTTTGATGGAGATATCGATAATTTAAATAATGATTTTCAAGGTGAAGAAGGTCTTGAGGGACTAAGTAATGAAGAATTACGTTCCGCATGTGGTAATAATAATGGAATAGTAAATTGTCGTCGATGTTTTGAAAGAGGATTAAGAGAAGGACTAGAACGAGGATTTAGAAGAGGCTTTAGATGTGGATTATGTAAGGGGAGAGAGCAAGGAAGACGTGAAGGCTATTCACAAGGATTTAGAGATGGATTCAGAAGCGGTGTTTCTAGGGCAGAAGAATTAGCAAGAGCTAGTTTTGAAAGAGGTCTTAGACAAGGCTTTAGGCAAGGTTTTAGACAAGGATTTGAAAGAGGATTTAGAGAAGGTTGCAGAGTAGGTTTTCAAAGAGGATTTAGGGCTGGAGTTAGAAGAGGCCGTGAACAAGTAATTAGAGAGGTAATGAGATTCTTAAATTGTTTAAGAGAAGGAAATAACAATAACACAAATAATAATGGTTGTTGGAGATCTTGTTAAAATAAATTAATTTAAATAGGATAATAAGACCAGTATAGCATTTGCTATACTGGTTTATTTTTTTAGAATTATTTTATTATTGATGACATATTGATAGATTAGAGGAGAGATATATATGAAAGATTTTTTTATATTGCAAAGACCAAGTAAAAACTATCAAATGAATAATAGTGAGCAATTTGCTCCAATAATAATAATGATATTAATAATAATATTAATAATAGTTTATAAAAATGAAATAAGAAAAAATTATAAGGTTGAAAAAATAATAAGATATACATTAACAGGTTTATCTTCAATTATATTTATATTTTATTATTTGATCACATGGTTGATTAATGGAATAGAAGTAGATAATTTACCTCTACATCTTTGCTATATTGCAAATATTTTATGTATTATTCTTGGATTTACTAAAAGTAAAAAAATATATGACTTTGTTATTTGTTATGGTGCTATAGGGGGAATAGCTAGTTTAATATCTATGGATACGTCCTTATCAAGTATGTACTTTAAATATTATCAGTTTATGGTATCGCATATTTCAATAATAGTAATTCCAATATACTTTTTATTGATACATAGATATTATCTAAATGAATCGAAGGTAATAAAATTATATATATTATTACAGATAATGGGTATTATAATTGGAATATTTAATCATAAATTAAATACTAATTATTTTTTTATATTGTTTAATTCAAATTTAGCAGCTAAAGGGACTATTCTTGAGGTTCTAGGGGAAGGATATAATTATTTTATAAATTTAGAGGTATTGGTAACAATATATACAATAGCAATATATATATTAGCAAGAATTTTTAATAAAAAAGTGAAAAACATTCACGAATATTTAGAAAATAAATATAATTTCAATTGAAAAATATTATCATTTAGTGTAAAATTAATATATAGAATATATTAATTTGAAAGGGTAAAATATGAGTAATGTAACAATAGCATTTTTGATAACATTATTTGCTGGACTTGCTACTGGTATAGGAAGTTTAATAGCGTTCTTAGCAAGGAATACAAATAAGAAGTTTTTATCCATAAGTTTAGGTTTCTCAGCTGGAGTTATGATATATGTATCAATGATAGAGATATTCCCAAAGGCAAAAGATTCATTAGTATTAGCATTAGGAGAAAGAGCAGGAAATTATTTAACTGTAATTTCATTTTTTGTAGGGATGTTTCTAATTGCAATAATAGATAAATTTGTACCTAGTGGAGAAAATCCACATGAAGTTAAGTCGCTTCCAACAGAAGGAAGTAATGAAAAGAATACTAGTGGACTTTTAAGAACAGGAGTATTTACTGCATTAGCAATAGGTATTCATAATTTTCCAGAAGGACTAGCTACATTTGTATCTGCGTTAGGAGATATGAAAATAGCAATACCTATAGCAGTAGCTATAGCAATTCATAATATTCCAGAAGGAATATCAGTTTCAGTACCAATTTACTATGCTACAGGAGATAAGAAAAAAGCATTTATATATTCCTTTTTATCAGGAATGTCAGAACCAATTGGAGCAATTGTAGGATATGTATTTTTAAGAAATTACTTTAATGATTTAACATTCGGAATAATATTTGCTATGGTAGCCGGAATAATGGTATTTATATCACTAGATGAATTATTACCAGCAGCTAAGGAATATGGTGAGCATCACCTATCTATATATGGATTAATTTTAGGAATGATAGTAATGGCAGTGAGCTTGCTATTATTTATTTAATAAGAAGGTTGTCTATTTTTAGGCAACCCTTTTGATATTTATAGTTTTATAAAAATTAATACATTCAAAATAAAAATATAAGTATAAAGTGTAGATTATGAGTAACATATATTATAATTTTACATGAGATTAATATTATAATAATGAATAATTAATTAAATTTCATTAAATTTGACAATTTTAAGCCTAAATACATTATAATTGTATTAAAAAGTCTTAACATAAAAAAATTATAGTAAAGAGAGGTATATAATGAAAGTAAATTGGAATAGTAAATACACAACCATAGCAATATATTCATTTATAGTTGCAATTTCAGTTATATTATTTTATTTAGCCATATCGCAAGTAACTATTTTTACTGATAAGCTAGATTCTATATTAGTTGTTATGCAGCCATTTATAATTGGATTTTCAATTGCATATATAGTAAATTTTTTATTAAACTTTTATGAAAATAAGGTTTTTGAAACAAAATACATAAAAAAGATAAAGTTAAAATCAAAAAGAGGGTTAGCTATTTTATTTTCTTATATAACTACTTTTTTTATAATTAGTATGTTTGTTAAATTCTTATTACCTCAGTTAATTGATAGTGTTGTTGGGTTAGTAAATGATATACCTTCATATATAACTAACACTACAAATTTTGTAAATGAAATAATAATGAAATTAAATATAGAAGATCAGTATTCTCAGGTTTTAATGGATAACTTTAATAGCTTAGTTAATTATATAATTAGATTTGCAACAAATTTAATTCCTGCATTAGGAGGATTTTTAGCAAGTGTTGCATCAAGTATATGGAATGTGATTTTAGGTATAATAGTATCAGTATACTTATTAATAGATAAAGAAAAGTTATGTGCATTAAGCAAAAAAATAACTTATGGATTATTTCCGGAATCATATGCAGATGAAATTATAAAACTAGTTGATAGAAGTAACTATACATTTGGAAGATTTCTTGTGGGAAAGATAATAGATTCTTTAATTATAGGAGTATTAACATTTATAATATTAACTATATTTAAAATGCCATACACGATACTGGTTTCAGTTATAGTTGGTATAACTAACATAATACCTTTCTTTGGACCATTTATAGGTGCAATACCATCATTTATAATAATATTATTTGTATCACCTGTTCAAGCTTTATGGTTTTTATTAATAATATTATTTATACAACAATTAGATGGAAATGTAATAGGACCAAAGATTTTAGGAGATTCAATAGGTATCTCAGCTTTTTGGATATTATTTTCTATATTAGTTGCAGGAAAATTGTTAGGTATAGTTGGAATGATAATAGGAGTTCCTCTATTTGCTATTTTCTACTCTATAGTTAAGGAGTTTATAGAAAGCAAATTAAGAAAAAAAGGATTAAAAACAGAGACAAAGGAATATATGAAATAAAAAAGCAAATAAAAAATCATGTATATAGGAATTAAATATTCTATATACATGATTTTTTCTATTTTATCTAATAATTTATTATAGTAGATTCTAATTTACCAGCTTCCAGAGGAGCCGCCTCCATTAGAAGAGCCTCCGCCAAAACCTCCAAATCCACCAGAGCCACCTCCACCGAAGCCGCCACCTCCACCACGAGGACCACCTCTTCTTCCTATATTGCTCCAAAAGATAATTTGAAGTAGTGAAGAGGAAACTCGACCACGGTTAAAAAATAAATCTAACAAGAAAGAAATTACTATTATTACTATTAAAATATTTCCTGCAAAGTTATGTGATGTTTCTTGTGCTTCCTTTGGAATTGATATATTTAAAGATTTACTTAAAGTAACTCCATATTCTTTAGCAATTAAATCAGTAAAAGCACTATAGCTCTTTATTATGCCAGAGCTATAATTCTCAGCCTTAAAATCCTCCTTAGCTAAAGATTGCATAACTCTATTGCTAAGAGCATCAGGAATAGCACCCTCTAAACCTCTTCCAACTTCAACTCGCCAATTTCTATCATTTATAACAACTAGAATTAATAAACCATTATCTTTATTTTTCTGTCCAATTCCCCAAGAGCGAAATAAATTTATAGCATAATTTTCAATTGGAATATCATCTGTAGTATCTACGATTACAACAATAGATTGAGCTCCAGTTTTATCTTCAAGTTCTTTACCCAATGATATAATTGTTTCTATTTCATTTGATTTTAATATACCTACATAGTCATTTACATATTTATAATTTGTAGGATAAGGATAATTAGTAGCTGCTGAAACTGGTAATGAAAAACTTAGTATTAATAATAGAGAAGATACTAAAAATTTTTTGAATTTATCACTAATATTCATATTTATCTGGAGAAATCAACTGAAGGTACTTCACTAGCACCATCACTTGCTTTATAAAGTGGTTTTTCCTGAAATCCAAATAATGAAGCAATTATATTAGTAGGGAATCTTCTCCTTTTAGTATTATAATTAGTTACAGCTGTATTATAATCTTGCCTTGCAACAGCTATTCTATTTTCAGTTCCTTCTAGCTGAATACTTAAGTCCTGAAAGTTTTGATTAGATTTTAAATCAGGGTATCTTTCAACAACAACTAATAATCTAGAAAGAGCATTTGACAATTGGCTATCTGCATTTGCTTGTTCTGATATGTTTGCTGCACCTGAAAGTTTACTTCTAGCATTAGCTATATCAGTGAATATATCCTTTTCCTGAGATGCGTATCCCTTAACTGTATTAACTAAATTAGGTATCAAGTCAGATCTCCTTTGTAATTGAGTATCTATATTAGATTCTGATGTACTAACAAGCTGCTCAAGAGATACTAAATTATTGTAGCTAGATATTATAGGAAAGACTAATATTGCAATAACTACAAGTACAGCTATTAATACTTTTGTTCCTTTTTTCATATAAAAATACATCTCCTTTCTATATATAAATTATTATATGTAAAAAGAAGATGTATTATTAAAGATTTACTGTATAATCTGGATTAATAAGAGTTATCCTAAAAATAATGCTAATATTAAGATAAGAGTAAATGTCCAATGTAAATTATTTGTATAAGGAATTCCAAGCTTTTCAAATTTACAAACTGATCTATGAGCTTTTAGTGCTATTGGAAATGTTAAAAATACTAATAAAGAAGTAATAGGATAAAATCCTGATATAACATATATTAAAGTTAAAAAATATGAACCAAAAACTAAAAATCTATAGATATATGTACTATATTTACTACCAATCCTAACACTTAACGTTCCAAGACTTAAATTAGCATCTCTTTTAAAATCTCTCATTTCATTACTTATCATTAGCGCTGGAATAAGAAATGAAGCAGGTAATGAAAGTAGTATAGGGTATATGCTTATAGATTTAGTAAAAGGATAAGATGCACCTAATACCATTAGAGGACCCATGGTTATAAAAGAAATTGGAACTCCGAGTCCTTTTCTTTTAAATACAAAGGGTTCTCCTGTATAAGCGTAAGCACCAAATATTCCTATCAAACCTATAATAAACATTTTAAAATCAGTTATGTATATAAGATATAATCCAATTAAAGAAGCTAATGCAAAACAGCACATTGCCCAAAGAAAAACATAAATATCAAAATAAGTCCTAGTCACACCTAAAAAATTAACTTTTCTACCGCTTGGCCTATAATATCTAAAACTTCCTTCAAAATAATCATTTACTAGGTTAGCTCCTGATTGAGCTAGAAGCCCAGCTACTGTTATTAAGATAACCAAAAAAATATCATTATTACTAGCCAAATTAATATATCCCATTTTATCAGCTGCAATAATACCAAGAGTGGTAGATCCAATTGCTAATGTTAATGAAAAGGGACGGAATGCTTTCCAAGAATCCTTAATAAATTTCGATAGATACTCTATATCCACGTTAATCACCTCATATATTTAATTGCAATTTTAAATTTTATCATAAAAGGATAGTTCTTTCAAATTATTAAAATATATATAAAATTATTATCTAAGAATTTCGATAGAAGTGTTAAGTTTTTCGTATGGAAGTTATTACAAGATAAATTTATAATAATAAATGTAAACGAAATCAATTAAGTGTTAACGATTTTATAAAAGGTGGAGGGTTAATATGAAAAAGGTAAAAAAATTACTTACAATGGCAATGGCTACTGTTATGGTTACAGCTTCATTAGTTGGCTGTGGTGGAAATAGTGGAGGTTCTAATGGTGGAGATACTTCAAAAGGAGACAAGGTTAAGGTTGGAGTATGTTTATACAAATTCGATGATACTTATATTTCTACAGTTCGTCAAAGTTTAGAAAAAATACAATCTGAAAATCCAGATAAAGTTGAGTTCACTTTCTATGATGGAAAAGGTGACCAAGCTACTCAAAATGACAGTATAGATACATTACTTCAAAAAGATGTAGATCTTTTATTAGTTAACTTAGTAGATACAGGAGCTGCACCTACAGTAATCGATAAGATTAAAACTGCAGAGAAACCTGTAGTACTATTCAATAGAGAACCATCAGCAGATTCAATAAAGGCATATGACAAGGCTATATTTGTTGGAACAAATGCAAAAGAAGCTGGAGTTATGCAAGGAGAAATACTGTCAAAGGTATGGGAAAAAGATAAAACTGCTATAGATAAGAATGGAGATGGAGTATTACAATATGTAATGCTAAAAGGTGAACCTGATAATCCAGAAGCAGTTGCAAGAACTCAATATTCTGTTTCAACTTTAAATGATAAAGGAGTTAAGACAGAAGAATTAGCACTTCAAGTTTGTAACTGGGACCAAGCATTAGCACAAAATGCTACTGAAGCATGGTTCTCAAAATTTGGTGACAAGATTGAAGCTGTAATTGCTAATAATGATGGTATGGCTCAAGGTGCTATAGCTGCATTACAAGCTCAAGGTTATAACAATGGTGATGCTGCAAAAACTATCCCAGTTGTAGGTGTTGATGCTACAGCAGCAGCACAAGACTTAATAGGAAAAGGATTTATGTTAGGATCAGTTCTTCAAGATGCAGAAGGAATGGCAAAAGCATTATATGAAACTGGAATGAACTTAGCTGGTGGAAAGAGTGCTGTAGAAGGTACTTCATATAAATTTGATGATACAGGAGTTGCTGTACGTATTCCATATCAAGAATATGTTAAATAATATATAAACAAATAAATTTCCTCTAAACTGCATGGTGTATTTTCACTATGCAGTTTAATAAATAATAGAAAAGTGGTGAAGTAAGTTATGGCAGATACAAAATATGTTCTTGAAATGACAGATATATGTAAAGAATTTCCAGGAGTTAAAGCGCTAGATAATGTCCAATTAAAAGTAAGACCAGGAACTGTACATGCTTTAATGGGTGAAAATGGAGCAGGTAAATCTACTTTAATGAAATGTTTATTTGGTGTTTATATTGAAGATGGCGGAGAAATATTAATAGATGGTGCGAAAAGTAAATTTTCTAATCCAAAGCAAGCAATGGATAATGGGGTTGCTATGGTTCACCAAGAATTAAACCAAGTCTTACAAAGAAATGTTATGGACAATATATGGCTTGGAAGATATCCAGGTAATGCTGGAGTTGTAAGTGAAAAGATAATGTATGATGAAACTAAAAAGATATTAGATGAACTTGAAATAGATGTTAATCCAAAGGTTAAAATGGCAAGATTATCTGTTTCTCAAAGACAAATGGTTGAAATTGCAAAGGCAGTTTCCTATAATGCAAAAATACTTGTTTTAGATGAACCAACATCATCATTAACTACAGAAGAAGTTAAGCATTTATTCAAAATAATTAATAAATTAAAGGCCAAGGGCTGCGGTATTATATATATTTCTCATAAGATGGAAGAGATTCTTGAAATTTCTGATGACGTTACAATAATGCGTGATGGTAAATGGATAGATACAATTCCTGCTAAAGATCTTACAACAGATAAAATAATTAAATTAATGGTTGGTCGTGATTTAACTCATAGATTCCCACCAAAGACAAATAAGCCAGGAGAAGTAATATTAGAAGTTAAAAATCTAACTGGTACATATCAACCTTCTATAAAAGATGTATCCTTCGAACTGAAAAAGGGAGAGATTCTAGGGGTTGCAGGACTTGTTGGATCAAAGAGAACAGAATTATTAGAAACCATATTTGGAATAGCCCGCCATAATGAAGGCGAAGTAATATTACATGGTAAGAAAGTTGAAAATACAGATTCAAGAAGAGCAATAAAAAATGGATTTGCATTGTTGACAGAAGAACGTAGATCAACAGGAATATTTGGACAACTTGATATAAAATTTAATACAATGATTGCTAATATAGATGGATATAGTAAATTTGGTGTATTAGATAATAAAAAGATGACTGAAGATACTAAATGGACAATAGATAGTATGAAGGTAAAAACTCCAAGTCAAAAGACGGCTATTAGAACTCTTTCAGGAGGTAACCAACAAAAAGTAATCATAGGAAGATGGCTTTTAACTAATCCAGAAATACTACTATTGGATGAGCCAACAAGAGGAATAGATGTTGGAGCTAAATATGAAATTTATCAACTTATTATAGATTTAGCTAATAAAGGCAAAGGGGTTATAGTTGTATCCTCTGAAATGCCAGAATTATTAGGAATATGTGATAGAATACTTGTAATGTCAAACGGAAGAGTAGCAGGGATAGGTGAGGCAGATAAATTGTCACAAGAAGATATTATGGCTATGGCTGCTAAATATATTTAGGATAGAGGTGTAACTTATGAACAAAGTTAAATTTAATAAAGAGTCTTTACAAAATTTCCTACTAAATTATGCACTATATATAGTATTGTTTATAATGATAGTGTTCTTTGTTATAAAGGAACCAGGGTTCCTTTCATTGAAGAATTTTACTAATATTTTAAGTCAAGCATCAACACGTGGTATCCTTGCATTAGGCGTAGCAGGACTTATAGTACTTCAAGGTACAGACCTTTCAGCAGGACGTATATTAGGCTTTACAGCTATAATATCAGCATCATTATTACAATCAACAACATATGCTGCTAGAATGTATCCAGATCTACCAGCATTACCACTAATATTACCAATGCTTTTAGCAATAGTTATAGGTGGTATATTTGGTGCAATAAATGGATTCGGTGTGGCGAAGCTCAAGGTCCATGCATTTATTATTACTTTGGGTACTCAACTTATAGCTTATGGAGCATCATGTTTATATATTGATAGACCTCCACTAGGAGCTCAACCTGTTGCTAACTTAGATGAAAGATATACAAGATTCGTTAATGGTTACTTAAAGTTAGGTAGTGTGGAAATTCCATATTTAGTATTCTATCTTGCAATAGTTGCAGCTATTATGTGGTTTGTATGGAATAAGACAAAGCTTGGTAAAAATATGTTTGCTATAGGTGGTAATCCAGAAGCAGCAGCAGTTTCAGGTGTTAACTTAGTTAAGAATATAATGATTATATTTATAATATCAGGTGTACTTTATGGATTAGCTGGATTCTTAGAAGCGGCTAGAGCAGGATCTACAACAACAAGTACTGGATTTAACTATGAGCTAGATGCAATTTCAGCTTGTGTTGTTGGGGGAGTATCCTTTACAGGTGGTATTGGTACAATTCCAGGGGTTCTTATAGGTACTGTATTATTACAAGTTATAAACTATGGATTAAACTTTATTGGAGTAAATGCTTACTGGCAATATATAATAAGAGGTTTAATAATAATAGTAGCTGTTTCATTAGACGTAAGAAAATATATAGCTAAAAAATAATTTAAGAAGGAAATGATGTTAAATGGAAAATGAAACTGTAAAAGAAAAAGTAGATGAAGTTCCTAAGAAAAATATGAGGGATACATTATATGGCAATTTAGATGTATCAGTTAAAACAATGGATAGAGTTATTGCAGTATTATTTGTATTATTAGCATTATCATTGATAATAGGAGCATTAGTATAAAAATATAATATTAATCATAGAAATAGGATGAGAATAAACATATCTCATCCTATTTTTGTTGTTTGAGAATATTTACATGAAAATTATTACAAAAATATGTTATAATTAATTTTAAGATTTAGAAAATTTAGGTTTAACTTTAAATTACCAATTTTTTGAAAATGTAAATTTGATTTTATTATATAAGAGTTGAAATTATAAAAATGTGTATACATATTTAATTATTTGCATAAGGTGTTATATTAATCTTAGGTATAATAATTATTAAATAGGTATAAAGGGGATTTAAAATTATAATTATTAAAACTATTGCTAAAGAGATACTGTTAGTCAAATTTATTCTTTTAGAAACTTATAGTTTTTATATAGGAGGATTATTTATGGGGTTATATAAACTGATGATTGTAGATGATGAAGAGGAGATAAGACTTGGAGTTATAAAAAAAATTAATTGGGAAGAACATGGATTTATTGTTGTAGGTGATGCTGAAAATGGACAAGATGCTTTAGAAATGGCAGAAAAATTGCATCCAGATGTAATAATGACAGATATAAAAATGCCTTTTATGGATGGATTAGAATTAGGTAGAAAAGTTACTGAAATCATGCCTTCAACAAAAATTATAATATTCTCAGGTTCTGATGATCTTGAATATGCACATAAGGCAATAAAGATAAATGTAGTTGAGTATGTTTTAAAGCCAATTAATTCAATTGAACTTATAGAAGTTCTAAAGAGATTAAAAGAAAAATTGGACAATGAATATGATGCAAAAAGAAATGTGGAAACATTAAGGAATCATTATGTAGAAAGTATTCCTGTAATAAGAGAGCAGTTTCTTATTGGAGCCTTAGAAGGAAGAATAACTAGAGAAAAGTGGATAGAAGATGAGAAAAAGTTAGGATTAGATTTTATAGAAAAGTATCTATCAGTTGCAATAATAGGTGTTGATGGAAATATAAGCTCTAATGAAGAAGATTTAGAATTACAAAATGATATTGGTTTATTATCTATATCAATAAAAAATATAGTAGATGAAACGATGGAGAATTATTGCAAGTTTATAAGTTTTCCATATTTAGATAAGGTTGTAGTTTTGAGTAGCTTCAATGAAAAGGATAACATGATGAACTTTATAAAAGGGTTAAATGAGGTTTGTAAAGTTTTTGAATGTATATTTGGAGGTACTATATCTGCAGGGGTAGGTAGGATATGTGATGATATATCAAAAATAAGATTTTCTTACAGCACAGCTCAAAGTGCATTAAATTATAGGCCGATATTGGGTAAAGGAAAAACTATATATATTGATGATGTCGAGCCAGACAATTCAATTCAATTACAATTTGATGAGCAAGATGAGGTTAAATTTTTAAATACTATAAAATTATCTACAGAAAGTGAAATACAAGATGTTGTAAATAGTATATTTAAAGTAGTTGAAGAATCCTGTATACCATTAGAAAAATATAGAATTTATATAATGGAGATACTGACAGCTATGCTTAAATTAACACAAACATATAATATAGAAATTAATAATGTATTTGGTGAAAATTTTAATTGTTATATGGGATTAGATCATTTAGATTCTATAGAAGAAATAAAAGAATGGTTTATAAATAAGTCTATTAAACTGAATAAGCTTATAAAGAAGGAACGTGTTAACTCTTCAATGCTTTTAGTGGAAAAGGCTAAAAGTTATATAAAGGAAAATTATAGTGATTTTGATATATCAGTTGAAAAGTTATGTTCAAAATTACATGTAAGCCCAACATATTTTTCAACTATATTTAAAAAGGAAACTGATATGAGCTTTGTAAACTATCTTACTTCAGTGCGTCTAGAAGAAGCTGTGAAGTTATTAAATACTACTGATGATAAAACATATATGATTGCTACAAAAGTTGGATATCAAGAAGCAAATTATTTTAGCTATGTATTTAAAAAGCAGTTTGGAATAGCACCATCAAGATATAGAAAGAATTGAGTGAATTAAAATGCTAAATTCTATTAAAAGTAAAATAATCAGTTATTATAAAAAAGCGAGTATTCAATATATAATATCAATATCTTTTACAATAGTAGCTGTTATTGGGATGATAGTTGTAGGTGGAGCTCTTTACTTAAGGTTTAATAACTCGACAGAAGAAATGGTGTTAAAGAATAATAAATCTATATTAGAGCAAGTTAATTTAAATTTAGATAGCTACTTAAGAAAAATGATGAAGATATCGGATACTATATATTATAGAGCTATAAAGAAAACAGATTTGTCAGATGAAAATATAGATAAAGAAATGGACTTAATTTATGAAGCCAATAAAGATTATTTAATAAGTATTAGCTTATTTTCGGATTATGGTGAAGTAATAGCTTCTTATCCATTACAACAATTAAAAAATAACATTGACCCTAGAGAAAGTGAATGGTTTCAAAGTGCAATAAGCAAGAGAGAAAATTTACATTTTTCTACTCCACATGTGCAAAATTTATTTTATGATCCTAATTATAAATACACTTGGGTAGTATCTTTAAGTAGAGCAGTTGAGATTACTGAAAGTGGTAGAATTAATGGTGGAGTTCTTTTAGTAGATATGAACTTTAGTGGTATAGAACAAATATGTAAAAATGTTGATATGGGGAAAAATGGATATGTTTATCTTATAGATAGAGATGGAGAAATAATATATCACCCAAGACAGCAATTAATATATTCTGATTTAATAAAAGAAAATAATTATGAAGCAGCAAAATATGAGGATGGGAATCACGTTGAAAAATTTGAAGGTGATAAAAGATTAGTAACAGTGAAAACAGTTGGATATACTGGATGGAAGATAGTTGCTATATCACCAATGACAGATATTACAGCTGATTATTATGAAATTAGGGTATTTGCTATATTTATGATGTTTTTTGCTATATTTACATTAATTTCAATAAATATGTTTGTATCATCAAGAATAGCAAATCCTATAAAAGAATTAGAAAAGTCAGTTAACGAATTTGAAAACGGAGTAGTTAATTTAAATATATCAGAAAGTGGTTCTTATGAAATTCAACATTTAGGAAAAGCAATTAAGTCAATGGTAAAACAAATGAATATGTTAATGGAAAATATAATGAATGAACAAGAGGCAAAGCGAAAAAGTGAATTAAATGCATTGCAAGCGCAAATAAATCCACATTTTTTATATAATACTTTAGATTCTATTATATGGATGATAGAAAATGAAAATTATGATGGCGCTATAGTAATGGTTACAGCCCTAGCAAGATTTTTTAGAATAAGTTTGAGCAAGGGTAAAAATGTAATAACTGTTAAGGATGAGTTAGAGCATGCTAGATATTACTTAACAATACAAAATATACGTTATAAAAATAAGTTTACTTATGATATTAAAGCAGAAGAAGAGGTTTTAAATCTCACTAGTATTAAATTAATAATTCAGCCACTGATTGAAAATGCTATTTATCATGGTATGGAATATATGAGTGGTGATGGAGATATTCTCGTACAAGCTTATTTGAAGAATGATGAATTATATATAGATATTATTGATAATGGGCTTGGAATGCCTCAAGAGGTTGCAGATAAATTACTAACTAATGAAAATGGAGTTCAAAAGAAAGGTTCAGGAATAGGACTTAGAAACGTTCATGAGAGAATAAAATTATACTTTGGAGATAGTTATGGATTAGAGATATATAGTGAACCTGATGAAGGTACAACAATAAGAATTCATATGCCATCTATAGATTTTTATAGTATTAAGGAGGATAAAAAGTGAAGATAAAAAAGAAATTAGTTTTCATAATTTTATTTATAATGCTTATTTCTTCCTTTTTAGTATTATTAAATGAAGGTAAAAAAAAGGACGTTAAGGTTTATAATTTTTCAGTAATAATTAGAGGGAAAAATAGTGAAGGGTGGAGGATAATAAAAGAGGGGATGGAGCAAGCAGCTTCTGAGATGAACGTAAATATAAGATTTTTAACACTTTTAGAGGAAAATAGTATTAAGGAGCAAACTGAATTAATAGAGAGAGAATTAAATGATGGCACAGATGCAATACTTATATCTCCAACAGATTATAATGCTATGGCAAGTACTATAGAGAACGTGAGAAAAAAGGTACCTGTAGTTTTATTTGAATCTAATATAGAAACTAAGCAAAATATACCATATATATCATGCGATAATTATGAATTGGGGCAGAGTCTAGCAGAGGAAATAGTGAGAAATGGAAATACGAGAAGTAAAGTTTCTATTATAAAAAGTGATTTAAACTGTAGTAGCATAAATGAAAGATATTTAGGATTTGTAGATGAAATAGAGAAAAGTAAAAATACTTATGAATTCTTAGAATTACCAAGGGATGAAGTACAACTTTATAATAAAGTTAGAGAAATTATAGAGAATAATGAAACTGATGTAATAATTACATTTGAGCCAAATATTTTAGAGAGTATAGGAAAAGCTAAGAAGTATGTATTAAGTACTAACAATTTAAAATATAATGTTGAATTATATGGGACAGGTAGTACAAGCTTAATAATATCTTTGATTGAAGAAAATGTAATAAATTCAATAGCTATGCAAAATGAATTTAATGTTGGATATTTAAGTGTAAAGGCTTCTGTTTCACAAATTGAAGAAAAATCAATTGATGATAGCATAATAACATCAACTATAATCAATAGTAGAAATATGTACTCTAAAGAAAATCAAAGGATGTTATTTCCCTTTGTAAGGTGATAAATTTAATGCTTTATAGGAGGTTAGGGTGAAAAAGGGTAAAAGAATAATTAATATTTTTAGCTTAATGCTAATATCTACTCTTATTGTAGGCTGTAATAAAGAAAGCAATATTAAATTTAAAAAAGAAATTAAAATAGGGGTAACACTTTATAAGCAAGATGATACTTTCATATCTACAATCAGTAAAAATTTAGAAGAAATAGTTAAAGAAAATGAAAGTGTTGATAAATCAAAAATAATACTTGACTTTGTTGATGCAAAAGGAAGTACGATAAATCAAGGAAATCAAGTGGATAAGTTTATAAATCAAGATTATGATGTTATATGTGTAAATTTAGTAGATAGAACAGCAGCATCAACTATAATTGATAAAGCTAAATCTGCAGATATTCCATTAATATTTTTTAATAGAGAACCAGTAGAAGAAGATATGAACAGATGGGATAAGCTATATTATGTTGGAGCACAAGCCGAACAATCTGCAAGGTTACAAGCAGAGATAGTACTTGATGAATGGCTTTCCCAAAAGGATATAGTAGATAAGAATAAAGACAATAAGATTCAATATGTAATGCTTGAAGGAGAACCAGGACATCAAGATTCTTCAATAAGGACAGAATATTGTATAAAGTCTATTACTGAAAAAGGAGTTCAACTAGAAAAACTAGCAGATGACAGTGCTAATTGGCAAAGTGATCAAGCTATAAGTAAAATGAATCAATGGATTAAAGAGTTTGGAGATAAAATTGAAGTTGTATTTAGCAATAATGATGTAATGGCACTTGGTGCTATACATGCAATTAATTCTAGCGATGTATTTACTAAAAAACCTATAGTTGTTGGGATAGATGGTATAAAGGAAGCAATGGAATCAGTTAAAAAGGGTGAAATGATTGGTACTGTTATTAGTGATTCTAAAGCTCAAGCTCAAGCAATATTTAATATTGCAATAGCATTAGCAAAAGGAAATGATATACAAGATATAGAGGAGCTTGAAAATAATAAATATATAAAAGTACCACATACAAAAGTAACTAAAAGCAATGTAGACTTGTATATGGAGAATGAAAAGTAAATTTTACATTAAAGGGCTGCCTGCGACAGCCCTTTTATTTTAGTTAAAAATACCTTATAAATATATAAATTAAATATATAATTAATATATTGACAATAGATAAAATAATGCTATAATTAAATCATAGTAATCCGATATGAATTAAAGATTATGAAGAGGAAAAGTAATTAATAATAATTATAACAGAGAAGGTTAGTTGCTGAGATAACCCATAATTTTATTAATGAAGTGCACCTTAGAGTCGAAGGCCTGAATATGATAAGTAGGGGCTTATGGGTTCTCCCATTATAGAGATAAGGTATTATAAGTACCTAAAAAGAGATGGATATTTGATTATATCTAATCAGAGTGGAACCGTGGAAGTTTACCTTCTGCCTCTGTGCAAACAGTGGTAGTAGGTTTTTTTTATTTATACAACAGATTTAATTAATATATTTATTAATTAGTGTATAAACTATTCATAGATTAATTAGAAGATATGAATTCTTGTATAGATAATCTAAAATCAACTTATTAGATAAAATTTTAAAAATACAATATTTAAAGAATTATCTTAAGAAATTTGCAGGCCAGCAAATAAATATTTAACTAAATATTAAATCATCTAAAATAAATATTAGGAGGATACAAAATGAATATTAATTTAATATTAGCTATTATATTATCAATAGCAGCACTTTATATAATTTATTTAGTAAAATCAAAAACAGGAAAGTTTTCTTATTCAACGTTAACTGCATTAACAATAGGGTTAATACTAGGTGCAATATTTAAAGAAAATATTAAGTTCCTTGAAGTAGTAGGGAAAGGGTATATATCATTAATAAAAATGATAGTAGTTCCTTTAGTTATGGTATCAATAATAACAAGTATAATTAGACTTAAAAATTTAGATACTTTAAAATCAATTGGTATTAAAACACTAGGAATATTACTTGGTACAACAGGTGTAGCAGCAATAATAGGAATTATTATTGGTAAGATCTTTAAATTAGGACAAGGGTTAAGCTTTGTAGGAGCAGAAGGTTTTAAAGCTAGGGAAATACCATCATTTTCAAAGGTGTTATTAGACTTTTTACCATCCAATCCAGTGGCATCAGTTGTTAATAATCAAATAATTCCAATAGTAATATTTTCACTTTTCATAGCAATAGCTTTAGTAATTGAAGATAATAAAAATCCAGAGAAGGTTAAGCCATTTAAAGATTTCATTTTATCAACTTATGAATTAGTATTAAGTATAACAAGAATAGTATTGAAATTTATACCATATGGAGTATTTGCATTAATTACAACAGCTGCAGCTACAAATGGTATGGATACGATAAAATCATTAATTAATGTTATATTAGCAGTATATATAGCTTGTATATTACAAATTGTCTTAGTCCATACTCCTTTAATAGCATTTGTTGCAAGAAAAAATCCATTAAAGTTCTTTAAGGATATTTTCCCAGCTCAAGTTATAGCTTTTACAAGTCAAAGTAGTTATGGAACATTACCTGTAACAATTAAGAGTTTAGTAGAAAATGCTAAAGTTTCTGAAAATATAGCAAGTTTTGTAGCACCACTTGGATCAACTATTGGAATGAATGCTTGTGGTGGATTATATCCAGCAATAGTTGCAATTTTTGTAGCAAATGTATTTAATGTGGATATGACTATGTATCATTATTTCTTAATAGTATTAACAACAGTTATATCTTCAATAGGTATAGCGGGAGTTCCGGGAGCAGCCACTATGTCAACAACAGTTGTTTTATCAACTTTAGGATTACCTATAGAAGGTATGGCAATGGTAATGGCTGTAGATGCTATAATCGATATGATGAGAACAGCAACTAATGTTACAGGTTCTGCAGTAGCAGCTTTAGTGGTTGATGAAACCGAAAAAAGAAAAGGAAGTACCCATGTAGCACTTGAGTCTAACTAATTAGCTAAAAATAGATTCTGAAATAAGTTTTAGCCCTATTAAACTAAAAATAAAGAGTTTAATGGGGCTATATATTTTTAAAATTAAATAGTTAAAAATATATTTTAGAATTTTATATATATCATAGATTTTGGTTAGTGGAAGGGATTATTATTTATAAAAAAAATAGGTACCACATAGATAATTGTTATCTTCTGCAATACCTTTAAAAAAATAATATTTATTATTTAAGTAATTGAACTATATCTTCAAGTTTCTTACCACCAAAATAAACTTTAGAATCGTTTATTATCAAGGCTGGAACACTCATTATTTTATGCTTATCTTTAATATCTTTGAAGTTTGATAAATCTAGCATTTCTGTTTCTATATTAGGATTTTCTATAGCTATTCTTTGAGCGGCAGTTACAACTTCAGGACAAACATGGCAGGAAAGAGATACTGCAACTTTAATGTTAGTTTTCTTATCTAGTGACAGTGATTTAATTTCATTTAGTAAATCTTTATTTAGTGCTTGACCTGGACCAGCTAAATTATAAATAGCTAATATGAATGAATTTAATTCATGTCCTCCAGGAACTCCATGGAATTTAACTCCACTGTAGTTACTATCTTTATTTAATAAAGCAACTACAGGATATTTATCTGCATGAATTTTAGATTCCATTTCAAGGTTTTCACCTTTTTTATAGATTACAGCAGAAATTTTATCACTCAAATCAGATATATCTAAAACTAAATCTCTTAATTCAATTGATTTTTTGTTACTTTCATCAACTATTGATACTAATGAAATGTTATTTTCTATTTTAGATAATATACCTTTTAATTGGTTTCTTAAAGTGTCGTTTAATAAATTACTTCTTCCAGATAAAGCCTTATTATTAGAAGTAGGTACTTCATTTTTAGTTTCCACTTTTTCTTCAATAACTTCTTCTTCAATTATTCCAAGTCTTTCTTTTTCAGATGCAACATATCTTTCAGCATCTGTTGCTGCAATAGCACCATCAGCTACAGCTGTTACAACTTGTCTTAATAGCTTAGGTCTTAAGTCACCAGCTGCATAAACACCTTTAATATTAGTTTCCATATTTTCATTTGTTAAGATATATCCGTATCTATCCATTTCTATCTTATCTTTAAATACTTTAGTTTGTGGTTCATAACCAACAAATACAAAGATACCAAATGTTCCATCTTCTTTAGGAGGGAAGTATTCTGATCTTTCATTAGTAACATTATTAATAAGCTTTACAGATCTTAAAACATCATCACCAATAGCTTCTACAACTTCAGTATTAAATCTTATTTCTATATTTTTATTAGCTTTTACCTTATCACCTATAGATTTAGCACAAGTAAACTCAGGTTCTCTTGCAACTATAATTACTTTTTTAGCAAACCTAGTTAAGTAGATGGCTTCTTCAGCAGCAGCATAACCTGCACCTATTACAAGAACTTCTAAGTCCTTAAAGAATTCTCCATCGCAAGTAGCACAGTAAGCAACACCTCTACCACCGTATTCGATTTCTCCTGGGAAACCTAATTTTCTTGGTGAAGCACCTGTTGCTATAATTATAGCTCTACCTTGGATTTCACCATTATTTGTTTTGATAATTTTTACTTCTCCAGAAAGATCAACATCAATTACATCAGCTGTTTGGAATTTAACATCGAAGTTTTCAGCTTGAGTTCTCATATCTGAAGTTAAATTAGGGCCAGTTGTTTTTACAATACCAGGATAGTTTACAATTTCAGCAGTACTATTAATTTGACCACCAGTATGTTCTTTTTCAATTATTAAAGTATTAAGTCTTGCTCTGCCAGCATATAAACCAGCAGATAAACCAGCAGGACCACCACCAATTATAATTAAATCGTATATTTTATTCATAAATTCCTCCTTAAGATTTCAATTCTATTATTAAATAATAATAATTATTGATTAGTTTATTAAAAAAATAGCGAGTTGCCTCGCTAATTTTTTAATGTATGATTAATATATAGTGAGGAGAGAATAACCCTCCTTATGTTTTATATTAAAGTTTACCAACTAAATCTAAGCTTGGTACTAAAGTTTCTTCACCTGGAGTCCAGTTTGCAGGGCAAACTTGATCGCCATGTTCAGCTACGAATTGAGCAGCTTGAACTTTTCTTAATAATTCTTCTGCATTTCTTCCAATTCCGTTTTGGTGAACTTCATAAGCTTGGATTTCTCCTTCTGGATTAACTATGAATGTTCCTCTTAAAGCTAAACCTTCTTCTTCAATAAGAACTTCAAACATTCTTGCTAGTTTTCCAGTAGGGTCAGCTAACATTGGGTATTGAATTTTTCCTATTGTTTCTGTTGCATCAGCCCATGCTTTGTGAACAAAGTGAGTATCTTCAGATACTGAGTATATTTCAGCACCAATTTTTTTGAATTCTTCATAATGATCAGCTAAGTCTCCTAATTCAGTTGGGCAAACAAATGTAAAGTCTGCTGGGTAGAAGAAGAAGATTGACCATTTACCTAAAACATCTTCCTTTGATACTTCCTTAAAGTTACCATTGTGGTAAGCTTGAACTTTAAATTCTTCGATTTTTCTTCCTATTAATGACATAAATTTTTTCCTCCTCATTTTTAAAAGTTACTATGTATTAATAATAATTATTATTTAATAAAATGTCAATAGATATTCTAAATTAATTGATAATTTTTATCATTTGATTTTTTATTGCAATTATACAGAAAAATATGGTATTATTGCCAAAATGAGAATAATATTTACACATAATAATTAAATAAAAATTAAGAATTTTAATACATATTGTTTTAAAGGATTATTTAGTATAAAATATATATAAAAAGTGGATTTTAAAAAGTAGATTTTTAGGGAGGAAAATTTCTTGAACAAGGGTGGAATTAGATTATATTATAAAAATCAGGAAGAACTTAGCTATGCGCTAAGAGACTACATAGACGATTATTTTGAAGGTAACATAGAGGATGAAGCTTTAGAAGAAAAAATATTTATGGTAATAGAAGCTAATAAGGCTAAATTCTATAAAGATGATGAAATAGCTAAGAAACCAAAACAAATTTTGGGGAAAACAAGATTAAATGTATTAGAACAAATTTTAAAGAAAAAAAGGTGATAATAACCTAATAAAGCTATTATTTAATAATTTGTATTTGTAAAACTTTAAATGGTTCCACTAATAATCTTATTATTTATAATTAAAAATTGACAAGAAGGACAAGTAGAAATACTTATCCTTCTTTTTTAATTAAGCTTTTTTAAGTTTTCTAAATTAAAGCCAAGCATTTCTGGAATAAAGTTTTTAAAGTTTATATAATCTAAGCTAAAACAATATGGAGAGTTTTCCTTATAAAGCTCTAGATATAATTTTAGATTTTCTCTTGATTTTTCTAGATTATTTAATTTCTTATAACATAAACTAATTAATAAATAAATTTCCCTAAAAGCATCATTTTTAAATAAATAGCTTTCACCGTTAAGAATTGCATTTTTATATTTTTTTGCTTTATAATAAGTTTTTACAATTAAAAAAGAAATATAGCTATTTATATAATAGTTATCATTTAGTTCAATTGCTTTAATATAGTTGTTTATTGCTATATTATATTTATTTAAAAGGAAATATTCATTTGCAATGTTATAGTAATATAAATAATTTTTTTCCTCATCATCATAGGATAAATATATTGAAAGATTTCTATTACATCTATCTACTAATTGCTTTTTACTATAATCATATCCAAAGTTATATAATAAAAATTCTAAATTAAAAATTTTATTCAAATACGAATCATTATATAAAGAATTATTAAGTTTTTCATTTAGCTTTCCAGAAAAATAAAATCCAGAGTTATTTCTAATAATCCTAAGTAAATATTCACCTTTATAAGGTTTATTATCTATTATATTTATAAGTTTCAATCTAAATCCTAAATATAAAGAATCATTTAGCATATCTTTTAATTCAGATACTTGACTATTGTCCAATGACTCATCACAATCAATGTATAAAATCCAATCTTTAGATGCAATTTCTAATGCCTTATTTCTTGCAGAGCTAAAGTCATCATTCCATGGAAACTTTATTATCTTTGCATTGAATTCTTGGGCGATATTAATAGTATTATCAGTGGATCCGGTGTCAATTAAAATTATTTCATCAGCAATACTTTTTATACTTTTAAGACATCTAGTTAAGTTTGCCTCTTCATTTCTAGCTATAATACAAACGCTTAAAGTATCCAAAGAAAAGTTACCTCCAAACAAAATGGCTTTATTATAGAATATGATAATCAATAAAATATGCTAATAATAGAAAAATAGATATTACTATCAAATTCTACTTAAAACTACTTATTAAAGGTTATTTTATTAAAAATAAGCATAATATGATAAGTAGGAATAAACTATATTGTATTAAGATAAATAATTGGAGGAAGTCAATGATTAGAATTTTAATTGGGAGTCCTATTCATCAAAAGCCTTTTATTTTAAAAGAATTCCTTCTATCATTAAAAGAATTAGATTCAGAAAATTTATATATTGAATATTGTTTTATTGATGATAATAATATAGAAGAATCTTCATTAATCTTAAATAAGTTTAAAGAAGATATAGAGAAAGTTACTATTTTAAAAAGTGAAGAAAATACATCCTTATATATATGTGATGATTATACTCATAGATGGTCAAACGATTTAATAAGAAAAGTATCAAACTTTAAAAACACTATAATAGAAAAAGCTTTAAAAGAAGATTATGATTATCTTTTCCTTGTAGATTCTGATTTAGTAATGAATCCTAAAACATTAAAAAGACTGGTATCATTGAATAAAGAAATAGTTTCAAATATATTTTGGACAAGATGGCAACCAAATAGCTATGAGCAGCCACAAGTTTGGCTAAAGGATATGTACACTTTATATGATTTTGAACATGGAGAAAGATTAAGTGAAAGTGAAGTTATAAAAAGAACAGCAGATTTTATTAATATGCTGAGAAAACCAGGGACATATAAGATTGGAGGTCTTGGAGCATGTACTTTAATATCAAAAGAAGCACTTTCAAAAGGAGTAAATTTTAATCCTATTTATAATGTTTCCTTTTGGGGTGAAGATAGGCACTTCTGTATAAGAGCAGCTGTACTTGGTATTCAATTATATGTAGACACCTATTATCCTGCTCATCATATATATAGAGATGAGGATTTAGACAAAGTAAGTCAATATAAAGCATCAAACAGTATTAGAGATTTTCAAATATATAGTGAGAAGGCATATGATATATTGAAGATAGCTTTAGAAGGGATTGGAAGCTATAGTTATAAGGAAGATATACCTTTAAATTATCTAGAGTATTTTGGAGAAGAAGAAAAAGCTAGATTGAAAATAGGGTTAATAATAGATAGAAGGATAGTATTAGAAGAAAGAATAACAAATAAAATAAATATAATAAGACATAGAATAGCATTTACTGATAACGTTAATGAAATAGTTATTAAAGTTATTTATAGTGAATCAGGATATAGAAATAACTATAGTTATTATGAAGAAAATAAAAGTAGATTTATTTTACAGATGGATAAAGATGAAAATTATAAAGTAGTTAAATGGATATTTGAGGGTAAAATGGAACTTGCAAATAAGCCTTTGGTAAGGAAAGTAAAAGAAGAAGATAATAAGCTAACTTTATCAATGGTAGTTAAAAATGAAGAAAATAGATTTTTAAAAAGAGTGTTAGAAGATGCTAAACAATATATTGATAATGCAGTTATAATTGATGATGGTAGTACTGATAATACTGTTGGAATAATAAAAGAAGTGCTAGTCGATATACCATATACCTTAGTAAAAAATAAAGATTCAAAATTTAGCAATGAGGTTATCTTAAGGAAGCAACAGTGGGAAGAAACTATGAAGATTAATCCTGATTGGATAATATTTTTAGATGCTGATGAGATATTTGAAAATAAATTTAAATATAGTGTAAGAGATTTAATGAAGAATACTGAAGTAGATGGTTATATGTTTAGACTATATGATTTCTGGGATGAAGAGCATTATAGAGAAGATAGTTTATGGAATGCTCATAACATTTATAGATTATTTATGATAAGATATCAAGAAAATTATAAATATTTGTTTAGAGAAACGCCACAACATTGCGGAAGGATGCCATATAATTGTAATAATTTAGCCTATGAGCTGAGTAGTTTACGATTAAAGCATTATGGATGGTCTAGATCAGAAGATAGAAAAGAAAAGTTTGAAAGATATATGAAGCTAGACCCAGAAGGTAAGTTTGGAATTCTTGCACAGTATTATTCTATATTAGATAAAAATCCAAATTTAAAAAAGTGGGAAGAATAGTGAGCAATTAATAAATATAAGTTTCTTTATTATAGGTTATATTTTAATCTACAATATATAAGAGGCTGTCACAGAAAGATATTTAATGTAAAATTACAGCCTCTTGAATTAAAATTTAATACAATTATAAGTTTATTTTATCAATTTCAGATATTAATAATTTTATATCATTTTCATTTGGGTGGTTTAATGATTCTACAAGATTATCTTTAATTGCTTCAAATTTTTCAGGCATAGCTTCTTTTATCTTATTTTGAATAGCATCTGATACTCTGCCTTGGCACATATATGTTCCTATAATAGTATTAGATTGAGGTACTAATTTTTTTACGCTATCTAAAATTCCGCTAAAGTATTCTTTTGTATTATCATATCCAGCAGTTCCAAATATAAATACCTTCTTACCAGAAAGTTTCTCTATAAATGCTTTAATATCTGCTCCACAAGAGTTTCCTGCTGTCCAAAACCCTATAAATATAATATCTGCTTCAAGTGCTTCATCACAAGGTTTCCCAAAATAACACTCACCAACTTTATTTTTAATTGTTTCTGCTAATTTTTTTGTATTACCAGTTACACTGCTAAAAACTATTGAATATTTCATTTTTTCTCCTTATCATACGCTATAGTAATTAAATTATTATATAATAATAATTATTATGCATATATAATACCATATTTAAAATTGTAGAGCTACTAATTTTTATTTAAAATCTCTATGGAATATTGCAGTCTTAGTATCATCTTCAAAGTCCTGCAAAGATGTTATATTAAGTTTTTCTAAAACATTATCCATAGTAGTACTATGAGTCGCTACCTTTATTGGAGAATGATAAGCAAAGTTATCTACAGCTATTTTTCCTTGTTCCTTAGGTATAATTGCTTTAGGACCGCCAACACATCCACCTATGCACCCCATACCTTCAACAAAACTTGCTTTAATTTCACCATTTAAAGCTTTGTTTAGCACTTCTTTGCATTCTCTTACTCCTTCAGCCTTGACAGAACTAAATAACTTAGCTTTTTCAGGATATAATTCAGCAACAGCTTCGCCAACTGCAATAGAAACACCACCTGTACGAGCGTATAGTCTACCACCTCTTGAAGCATAATCTTTAGATGGAATACCTTGAAGTTCGCGAGGGTTAATTTCAAAAGCTTTAAAAATATTATCTACTTCTTGGAAGGTTAAAACAAAATCAATATCTCCGACTAAGTCAGGTTCTTTTGCTTCAGCTTTTTTAGCTATACAAGGTCCTATGAAAACAACTTTAGCGTCTGGATTTAGTTTTTTTATAACTCTTCCAGCTCCAATCATAGGAGAAACAGATGGAGATAAATCTGGAACTAATTCTTTATATACTTTCTTAAGCATACCAACCCACATAGGACAACAACATGAAGTTATCATTAAATCATTAGGACCATTAACATGATGGTTAAATTCAACAGCTTCTTTAATAGTAATCATATCAGCAGCAAAAGCAACTTCAATCATATCAGTAAAGCCAATTTTAATAAAAGCAGCTCTTAATTGATCCATTGATACATCTTCACCAAACTGTCCCATGATTGCAGGAGCAACAGCAGCAATAACATTTTTATTATTTTTTATTAAATCTAATATAGGGATAAAGTCAATCTTGTCTAAAATTTTACCATCCTTACAAGAATCTATGCATAAGCCGCAACCAACACATGAATCATAATCTATATATGTAGATTTATTATCATCATCATATAATATTGCATCAAATGGACAACTTGCTTGACATTTAAATTTCTTATTTTCATCTTGTTTACAACTAATATTGCAACTATCTAATTTTTCTATAAATCTTTTATTAACAGCATAGTTTGTAATTGCTTTTTTTATGTTATAAACATAGTTGTTATCAAAATCTATAGAAACCCCACAAAGTGATGTAATAATTTTAAATGTTTCCTGAGGTGAAATTTCATGACAGACCATAATTCTAGAAAGCGTTTCATCAAAGTTGCCTTCGTAATAAGATCTTACTAAAGTATCAAAAAGATCATTGTATTTATTATGCATTTATATACCTCCAAATAATTAATTTTCTATAGTTTAGTATATATAATTTACTAATTATTAATACTCAAAAGTTATAAATTCTGAATTAAGCATAATGATATGTATTAACTTTCCGATTTTTATATAATTTCGAATACAATTCTAAATTTAAGATATCTAAGATGACTAAATTTTTATAACTCGCTACGCTCAAACAATAAAAATTCTTAACGCCATCTTAGATATCTTAAATAAGAATTGTAGTTTCTCATTATAATAGAATCTCCAATTTAATACATATCATTAATGAGGCTAATTCTTCATTTGATAATTTTAAGTGGTAGATATAAGCAAGCGAAGATAAATAGACTGTGGAATAAGCATATAGCGAGCAATTAGAAGTACTTGGCATAGTAGTTATTCCGAAATTTAATAGGAACATCTACTTCAGACAAGCTTCAGTAGATGGGCTTTCATACTAAGTTCAGCTAGCTTCACTAAGTATTCAATGCCTGCACAGCTATTTAGCTTATGGAACATATCTATTTATCTTCGTATTTATATTCGCATTTTATAATAAGTGTAACTTAGCATTTAAATAATGCATCTTAGTAAAATTATATTGATATATTAATTAAAAATAGTAGTATGAGATTATAAAGGTTTAATAGGAGCTATTATGAGGGTAGTAATTAATCAAGATGAAAATAATAATGAAGTTGAAATAGTAATAAATTGTAAGATTATTGATGATAATATAGTGAAAATAATTGAAAAGTTAAGGGAAGAGGAAAATATAATTACTGGTGTTAAAGATAGTAAAGTACATATTATAAAACCAGAAAATGTATTATATTTTGAATCTGTTGATAAAAGGACATTTATATATACCAAGGAAGAGGTATATGAAAGTAATCTTAGACTTTATGAAATTGAAGATAAGTTTTCAGCGTATCATTTTTTTAGAGCATCTAAATCAACAATAATAAATATATCTAAAATTTCAGTTATAAACCCTGTAATTGGGGGAAGAGTAGAGGTTTTGCTTGAAAATAAGGAAAAGTTAATAGTTTCTAGACAATATGTACCTATACTTAAAGCAAAATTAGATTATTAAAAGGTGGGGATATAATGAAGAATTTTTATAATATAGGATATGAAGTAAAAGCTTTAATAGGATTATTCTTTATGATGATAATATTAACATATGGAGTAGTAAGTTTTTTTATTGAAAATAAGATAATGCCTTTAGAGTTATTATGGGAATCTATCTTATTAGCGATCATAGTTGGATTAATTCAATTTATTTTATATAATGAAAAGTTTTTATCGAAGATATCAATAAAAATAAAAACAATATCACATTATTTAATACTTTTAGGAATTTTAAGTATCTTCATTAAATATTTTAATTGGATAGAACTATGGGGAATATCTTTTAAGATATTTTTCATAATATATACAGCATACTTTATACTTGTAACTTTGAATTTTTATGTTTATAAAAAAATAACAGGAGAAAGGTTCAATGACAAATTATTAAAATATAAAGAGAATTTATAGGTGGTGTAAAAATGGAAGCTATAAAGATAACTAATTTAACAAAAAGTTATGGAAAAAGCAGGGGAATAAAAAATGTAAATTTAGAAATTAAAGAAGGAGAAATATATGGTTTTATAGGGCCAAATGGAGCAGGAAAGTCAACGACAATAAAAACTTTGCTTAATTTTATTTTTCCTACATCAGGTAGTGCTAAGATATTAGGAAAAGATATTGTAAGTGAAAGCAAGCTTATTAAGGAATTTACAAGTTATGTACCAAGTGAAGTTAGATATTATTCAGATGTTAAAGTAAAAGATATATTAAATTATGCAGCTTCATTTTTTGATTATTATGATGATCAGTATTTAAATGAACTTTGTAGTGAATTAGAAGTTGAACTAGATAAGAAAATTGAAGAACTTAGTCTTGGAAATAAAAAGAAGGTAGCTATAGTTCAAGCTCTTTTAAGCAATCCTAAGATAGTAATTTTAGATGAGCCAACAAATGGGTTAGATCCATTAATTCAACAAAAATTATTTAATATATTGTTAAAGGAAAAAGCAAAAGGGAAGAATATATTTTTATCATCACATAATCTTTCTGAAATAGAGAAATTTTGTGATAGAGTTGCGGTTATAAAAGAGGGAGAAATAATTGACATATTAGATTTAAATAAAATGAATAGAGATTTAGGAAAAAGGATAATTTTAAGATCTAATGATATAAATATAAAGGAAATTGAGAAGATATCAGAAAGCTTTAAATATATTGATGAAGAAATTGAGTTTATATATAAAGGAAATATAAATGAGTTAATAAGTTTATTATCTAAATACAATCTAGACAAGCTATTAATTGAAGATGTTAAATTAGAAGAAGCCTTTTTAAACTATTATGAAGGAGAGAATAAGTAATGAATATATTTAAGTTTGAATTTAAAAGAAATATAAAATCATTAATATATTGGAGTATAGGAACTTCTGCAATTATAGTTTTTTTTATGGCATTATTCCCAAGTATGAAGGATATGGGAATGCAAGAATTAGTAGGTGCAAAATTAGATTCACTTCCACCAGCCATTTTAGAAACCTTTAATTTTTCAAGTACTACTGATTTTAGCAATATAAATGATTTTCTTGGATATTGTCTTCAATATATTGCAATGGCTTGTGGAATTTATGGTACAATGCTTGGAATTAATTCTATAATAGAAGAGGAGAGCGAAGGTACAATAGAATTCTTATATTCTAAACCAGTATCAAGGAGTAAAATTCTTTGGAGTAAGATATCATCAAGGGTTGTGTACTTTTGTATATTCATAATTGTTATTGGAGTTTCTACAATAGGTATATCTATTGCAGTTAAGCCAAATGAATTAAATACAATGGATCTTATGATGAATATAAAAAGTGTGTTTATTGGAATGGCCTTTTTAGGATATATATTTATGGCAATTGGGATAGCTATATCAACAATTTTAAAGAAAGGGAAAATGGCAACTAGTTTAGGAGTTAGTTTATTTTTTATGACATATATAATTGGTATCATATCTAAGCTAAAAGAAGAGTTTTCATTTATAAAATGTTTTTCTCCATATGAATGGGTAATTCCATCAAATATAATAAAGGATGGATTTGAATTAAAATTTGTTTTAATTGGATTTTTACTTATTATAATATCATTAATTGCTGCTAGTGTTATTTATAAAAAGAAAGATATGAATATAAATTAAAATAAAGGACAGGTTGTAATTTAAAAATTACAACCTGTCCTTTTTCATACAATTAAATGTTATTAAAATTAAATGCAAACAAAATTGGATAAAGTTTATTTATATATAGACAAATTATAAAATAGGTTGTAAAATTTAATTAAGAAAATATGGCGGAGGTAGTTATGGATAATGAGTTTTTTTGGAGAGCGTCTATAGATGAAATAGAAAAAGGACTAGTAGAAACGGAAGAATATATAAAATGTATAGTGTGTGAAGAAATATTAATTAAAGGAAGAATATACGAAATAGGTGGTAATTTATATGATGCAAAAAAGGCTGCTCAGCTTCATATAAAAGAAAAGCATAATTCTATGTTAAGTTATCTATTAAATATGAATTCACTTTATACAGGAATATCGTCATCTCAAAAAGCAGTAATTGAATTAATAGCTTTAGGACTTAATGATAAAGAAATAGCAGCAAAGTTAGGTATTGCAAATTCTACTATTAGAAATCATAGGTATAAATTAAGAGAAAAAGAAAAGCAAGCTAAGCTATTTTTAGCAACTATGAATTTACTTGTTAAAGAAACAAATAAAGATATAAATATGTTAGAAGAAGATGTTATTTGTGATGCACACAAAGGAGCAACAACCTTAGATGATAGATTTAATATAACAAAGGAAGAAAAAATTAAGGTAATAGAAACTTATGTAGATGAAAATGGGGCATTAAAAAGCTATCCATCTAAAGAAAAGAAGAAGATTATATTATTAGAAGAAATAACTAAAAACTTTAATGTTGGAAAGAAATATTCTGAAAAAGAAATAAATAGAGTATTAAAAAGAATATATGAGGACTATGTAACAATAAGAAGAGCTTTAATTCAATATGGATTCCTAGATAGGTCTAAAGATTGTAGTGAATATTGGGTGAAGGAATAATGATAAAGAATTTTTTAGAGTTAAATAATGATGAAAAAATTTTAGCATTAGAATTTATAAAGGAAAATGAAAATACTGATTTATCATTATCCCAAATTGAAAAAGAACTTACGGATAAAATATGTAATTATGGTGAAGGTATATTATTTTATTTTGATGAGAATGAAGTAGTAGGTAAGGTGGCGGTTATACTAGAGGTTGTAGATAAATTAGAAACTATCTATATAAATAAAGTAGTTTGTCCAAATTATAATAAAAAAATATTGAGAGAATTAATTAATAATTCATTAGTGTTTGCTAATAAATATAATGCCAAGAAAGTTTTACTTGGAATAAGAAGTGATAATTTGCTTAAGTTAGCACAAGATATTGGACTAAAAAGAAGTTACTCATCTTTTAATATGGTTCTAAGCAATAGAGAAAAAGTAAATGATGTGTTAGATAAGATTAGGTTATCAAAGGAAAATATCGAGGAATATGTTGATGTATATAATAAGTCTTTTATGGATATGCCTCACGGAACTTATATAGAAATAGAAGAGGCAAAAAGCTATTTGAAAAATAAAAATGACAATGAAGATTATTTTATTGTATTAGATAAGGGTGAAAGTATAGGCTTTTTAAATACTATTATTAAAGATAAAAAAGCTTTCTTTGATATAGGATTAATAAAAGAATATAGGGGAAAGGGCTATGGTAAAAAAATATTAGAAACAGCAATACAATTTTTAAATGAAAAGCAAGTAGAAGAAATTTGTTTAACAGTAATAGAAAAGAATAGTATTGCTTATGAAATGTATAAGAAAAGAGGATTTAAGGTTTATAATAAACTAAGTGATTGGATAGAATTAATGTAAATTTAAAGGGGAGTCGCGAAACGCGACCTCCTTTAAAGTTTGTGAAAATTGCTTTCAGAAATAGTTGTTTTGAAGGCAATCCTATTTTTCAGAAAGGCTATTATGTAAATAAATTGTATGCACTAATATAATACATTTTGATTTAACAGTAAAACTCTGTTACTTCTTCGACTACTTAAATCATTCTAACTTTGTCACTAAAGGTTGAAATTTTTATACTGTTTTTCTTTACATTTGATTGAAGGAGAGATAAACAGATTGATTCATGTAATAGGGACAAGGAGTATGTAGCTGAGCTAGAGTAAGTATTCAATAGCATGAAAAGTGTGTTCTTAAATATAAAAATAAACTTTAATATGGTATAAATAATAATAGAAAATAGTAGTAATAAATATATGAAAAATAGTTCATGGAAATAGGAGAGTATATGAAATATGTAACATTAAATAATGGGGTGAAAATGCCTATTTTAGGATATGGAGTTTATCAAATTGAAGACTTGAAGGAATGTGAGAGATGTGTATTAGATGCAATTGAAGTGGGATATCGTTTAATTGATACTGCTCAGACATATGGTAATGAAGAGGCTGTAGGAAGAGCGATTAAGAAGTGTAACGTTCCAAGAGAAGAATTATTTATTACAACTAAAGTATGGATATCAAACGCTGGGTATGAAAAGGCGCAAACTTCTATAGAGGAATCAATTAAAAAGCTTCAGCTAGAATATTTGGATTTAGTATTAATACATGAACCTTTCAATGATTATTATGGCACATATAGAGCTATGGAGGAAATGTATAAGGATGGTAATATAAGAGCCATAGGAGTAAGTAATTTTTATCCAGATAGATTAGTAGATCTTATTAAATTTAATGAGGTAGTTCCAGCAATTAATCAAGTTGAAACACATCCATTTAATCAGCAAGTAAAGGCTAAAGAAATTATGGATAAATATGGAGTGCAAATTGAATCTTGGGCACCATTTGCAGAAGGAAGAAATAATATATTTACAAACAAAACCCTAAAAGAAGTAGGAGATAAATATAATAAATCTATAGCTCAAGTTGCATTAAAATATTTAATTCAAAGAGGTGTTATTGTTATTCCTAAGTCTGTTCATAAAGAAAGAATGATTGAGAATTTTAATATATTTGATTTTAAACTAGATGATTATGATATGAAGAAGATTGTAAAATTAGATAAAGCAAAAAGTGCTTTTTTCTCTTATTATGATCCTGATGTTGTAGAAATTTTTGCTGAATTAGATTAATAATAATATAAAATATGAATTTTATATACTATTAAAAAATTATGAATATGAAAAGATAATTTACTAGATCGAATTAATTATTATAAAAAATAGTTAGTAATATAAATATGTATTACTAACTATTTTTTATAGTTTAATTTTAGCAAATTAGGAACAGTTTTATTATATTTGTGATGTTATACTATAGTTACCACGTGGGGAAAGGGGCGGTGAGAATTTGAATTATAATGATGCAATAGCACTATGTATTGATTACATTGAAAAAAATATTAAAAATGAATTATCACCAGAATTAATAGCTAATGAGTGTGGTTATTCTACATTTCATTTTTCAAGGGTGTTTAATATTAACAAAGGGATAACTTTAATGGAGTATGTAAAGAAAAGAAGACTTTCATTAGCAGCAGAGGATTTGTTTGATGATAAGAAAATAATAGATATAGCTTTAGAGTATGGATTTCAAACTCATAATGGTTTTTCTAAAGCTTTCAAAAAAGAATTTGGGTTTAGTCCTACGCAGTATTTAAAGCGTATGGATAGAAATTTGGAAAAGGAATTAATACTAAAATTTGGAGGGGATTTTATGAAGCCAACTATTATTGAAAAACCTACTTTTAAGGTTGCAGGTTATGGTATAAAAACTAATATAACTAATGGAAATTATACAAAAGATGTAGCTTCTTTTTGGATTAATTATGATGGCGAAAATTTAGAAAGCAAAATGTATCAAATATTAAATCCACCAAAACACGGTGAAGTGGGATTATGTATTCCATCAAGTGAGGATAATGGAGAAGCAACTTATATGCTTGGTGTTATAGTCAATGATTTTAATGATGTTACTGATGATATGATTACAGTAGAGGTTCCAGAAGCAACTTATGCTGTATTTTCAACTCCCCCAGTTAATACAAGTACAGAAATTGAAAATAATGAATTTGCAAATGTAATTAAACAAACATGGAAATATATATTTGAAGAATGGTTTAAAGATAGTGGATATGTATTTGATGAAACAAAATTAGACTTTGAATACTATGATGAAAGGTGCCATCCAACTATAGGTACTGTAATGGATATTTATGTACCAGTATTAAAAAAGAGGGTATAAATTTTCATGTAAAAACTTAAGAAACTCGTTTAAAGTAGTTAAGAAGAATGGTTATATAAATGATGTAGGTTACTTTAGAATGGTAGAAATTATAATATTAAATACTCTTACCTTGGAAACATAGGTAAGAGTATTTTTAGCTTTAAGTAGTAGTAATAATTATAGATATTAGTTATTCAAGTGAAGATGAAAAGATAAAACCCTTATGAATAGTATTATATTATGGCATTATAAATGTAATTAAATTAATTGAAACTTTTTTATGGAAATTGATTATATGTATAATAATTTTTAATTTAGAAAATAAAAGATATACATTACTGATATATATAGGTAAAGAAAGAGCATTGCAAGTTTATAAAATTACATATTATACTGGAGTTGTTTCTATAGTTATAGGAGTAGCAACAAAATTATTACCTGTAGTATCACTCTGGTTGCATAATAGCATTTTTAAAACTACAATCTAAAAAAGATACCTTTGTATTATCCGTAAAGAATTTTGTAATAATTAATGCAATATATGTAGCAACCTATTAATTGGTTATGTAATTAAGTAAAGCTAAAATTAAATAAAATTTTTAGGATATTAAAAGTAAGCTAATTATATTAATAAGTATCATTGGCTTATTTTATAATTTCAATTAAATAAATATTAAAAAAATATTTAAACAATAAGTAGTAATTTGGGATAAGAATGAAAAAGAGATTACCCATCATGTAACTTCTATCAAAAAACGGGAAGCCTTTATTAAACTTTTTAGAATTTAAAGGTAATCCCATTTTTAGAAAGGCTGTGATGTAAATAAATTATGTGAATTAATATAACATATTTTGATTTAACAAAGAACAATGATTTTATATGGAGTAGTTTGGGCAGGGATGCTAAAGGTTGTAGGTCCATAAACAACAATTAGGTTTCTATTTCCAGGGTACATATTAAAAATCTGATCATTTGTTAAAATTACTTCTGTAGATGAGCCAATGAGTAGTTGTAAATTTCCATCGTTGCTTAAAAGTTGATTATTAAAATAGTCTACAGTAACATTTTCAGCTCCTGTGTTTCTAGCCATAACAATTGCACGATATTGTGGAGGGTAAATAAGCATAACAGGTGCATTTGCATCGTAAAATCCAGTTACATCGTCTCCTACATCAATAACTACATGATTTACAAAATAAGTTTCTGGAGAAATTATAAATTTTACAGGTCCCATGTCAACTGTTTCTATCGATATTAATTTATAACATCCTGTTGATGCATCATCTTGACCTGTGTAAAAGTCTTCAATCATTGTAACGGTACCACTAAGGGCTGCAAATTTTTGTACTGTGTTTCTCCACATTGAATTGAAGGAGAGATAATCAGATTGATCCATGCGATAGGGATAAGAGAAGAATTGGTTATTATACATATAGTACTCCTTTATATTGATATTGGTATAAACATCATCATTAATATTATATTAGTATCTATAAGTAATGTTACCTAATAATAGTGATTTTAAAAGTTCAAAGAATTTAGTAAGAAGAATAAATAATGAAGCCTATATATATTTTCATTAAAGATAAATCTGGGGATAGTTAAAATATCATATTTTTGTGTTAGCTATGTTAGAAGATTATGAGAAATTATATATAATGAAAAGCGTAGTTTTTTATACAATTATTAAAGATGAAAAAGTTTGTTGATATAAGATTAATAGAAGATTTTGTGAAAATGATGATATATAGGATATGGAAAGAGTACTAAGAAATCTTTCATAGAAATAAATGAAAGATTTAAAATGATATCCAATAGAAGTAATTGAAAGTATTTTATAAGTAGCTAATATCACTATATAAAAACGATTAAAGGTGTTTATTTCAATTTAAACTTGTTTAAACAAAAAAATATTGACATCGATATCAATAAGTGATATTCTATAGATGTTCAAACAAGAGACTTGTTTAAACATCTAATGAGGAGGGAATGCAAAGTGGATATTAAAGGAAATGTTTCACAAATTATTAAATTAGTTGGTGGAAAAGAAAACGTTAATAGTGCAACACATTGTGTAACGCGCTTACGTATTATATTAAACGATAAAAAGTTAGTCAATGTTAAAGAATTAGAGAAATTAGAAATAGTGAAAGGTTGCTTTGATTCTAGTGGACAATTTCAAATAATAATTGGACCTGGCCTTGTTGAAAAGGTGTACAAGGAATTTGTAGTACAAACAGGTGCTAAAGAGGTTTCTAGAGAAGAAGTTAAAGAGATTACAAATAAAAACAATAATATTCTTCAAAGAGGAGTAAGAATATTAGCTGATATATTTATTCCGATTTTACCAGCTATAGTAGCATCTGGTTTATTAATGGGATTAAATAATATGTTATCTAACCCGGGGATATTCTTTGAACAATCAGTATTAGAAGCTTATCCAGGAATTTCAGGAATTGTAGGTATTATAAATTTAATAGCAAATACGGCATTTACTTTCTTACCAGCATTAATTGGATGGTCTGCAGTTAAAAAGTTTGGTGGGAATCCAGTACTAGGTATAGTTTTAGGGCTTGTATTAGTACATCCACAATTAATGTCAGCATATGATTATGCTGCTAACCCAGATGCTGCACCAGTATGGAACATATTTGGATTAGAAGTAGCACAAGTTGGATATCAAGGACAAGTTGTACCTGTATTAATTGCTGCATTTATTATTGCAAAGACTGAGAACTTCTTAAAAAGAATATTACCAGATACAATACAATTAGTTTTAGTTTCACCATTAGCAGTACTATTTACTGGATTAGTAACTTTTATGGCAATAGGACCTATTACAATGGCAGGAGCAAACTTAATAACAGATGGAGTAGTTAATTTGTTTGATGTAGCACCAGTTTTAGCAGGAGCTGTATATGGACTTATAAATCCACCACTTATAATAACAGGTATGCATCACTTATTCTTAGGTGTTAATCTACAAATGGCAGGTACATTAGGATACGTAACACTATGGCCAATTGGAGAAACGGTTACATTAGCTATGGGAACAGCTGCATTAACAATGTTCTTTATACTTAAGAACAAAAAATCTAAGAGTATAGCAGTTACTTCAACTATATCTGCATGGTTAGGTATAACTGAACCAGCTATATATGGAGTAAATCTTAGATTTAAATATCCGTTTATAGCAGTTATGTTAGGAAGTGCTGCAGGAAGTGCATTCTTAGCATACAACAATGTAAAAGCAACATCAGTAGGAGTTGGAGGAATATTCTCATTCTTATCAGTATATCCAGAACAATGGGGAATTTACTTTACTGGAATGGCTATTACTTTTGTAATAACAGTTGGATTAACAGTTATATTATCAAGAAGTAAAAAGTTTATAGATGTAGAAGACGAAGTATAATTAATAAAAGGGGAAGCAATTCCCCTTTTTTATTGTTTATAATAGCAAACTATTATATTATTATAGTAAAGTAAAATTTATAATATGGAGATAGGGATATGTCACAAATTAAATATTATGAAATATATAAAGATTTAAAAGCTAAAATTGAAAATGAAACATACGGATACCAACAATTAATGCCATCTGAATATACATTAATAGAAGAGTATAGTTGTTCAAGAAATACTATTAGAAGAGCAATTTCTGAACTTGCATCAAAAGGTTATGTTCAAAGTATAAAAGGTAAGGGCGTTGTAATAATATATAAACCATACAAGAAATCAGAGTTCCTTTTAGATTATACAGAAACATTTAAGGAATCGGCTATTAGAAATAAAATGGAAAATAAAACTATAGTTATACATTTTGAAGAATTAGTAATAGATGAGAAAGTAAGTAAGAAGACATCACTACCTGTTGGAGAAGAAGTATATTATATTCAAAGGTTAAGATTTATAGAAGGAAAACCTTTAATATTAGATCATAACTATTTTCTAAAAAGTATAGCTAAAGGTCTTACTAAAGAGATAGCTGAAACTTCAATTTATGAATATATGGAAAATGAATTAAAAGAAAATATTATTACTACAAAAAGAATGATCACAGGAAAAATGGCTACTAAGTTAGATGAACAGTTTTTAGACTTAAATGGGTATAATTGTGTCATTACAGTTAATAACTATACATATAATGCTAATGGAGTAATGTTTGAGTTTACAGAATCTAGACATGTACCAGAGAAGTTTGTATTTTATGATCAATCTCAAAGAATAAAAAGATAGAAAAGAAAGGAACTATTTTAAATAGTTCCTTTCAGTTTGTTGAAAAATATCTTATTTAAAAAATATCATATTTAATAAGGTGTAATTTATGATATGCTTTTAGTAAATAATTGGTTTATTTATTTTCGTACTCATATAATTTAGAAGCTAAGTATATAAATGTGCTCGCAGTCCAAGTAAATGATTTATCTCTTAAAGCTTCACCGGTTATTGCATTGTAGTTTTCTGCACATCCACTTTTATTAATAAGAGTACAATATTTTCTAGCTATATCCATAGCTAATTCAGTTTCACCACAATCTTCAAAGGCTTCTACTAATAATAGAGTAGTTGGAGCCCATATAGGACCACGCCAATATGCATCGTCTTGATATAAGTCACTATCAATAGCTTCAGAAGCAATGCCCCAATCAGTTAGATATTTCTTACTACTTAATAAATCTACCATAGATTTTCGTATATCATCAGGTAATCTCTTACCTAAAACTATAGACATAAGTGGAAGAAGAGCATTACTGTGAATTATTTCACCAGTTCTAGTTGCACGAGCAACAGGAAGATTATCAACTATAAAATAATCAATAAATTTCTTTGTTAGCTCATCAGCTCTATTATTCCAATAAAGCCTTCCTTCTTCATTATTTAATTTTTTAGCAATATCAGAAAGTGTGTCCATGGATTTGATTAAGAATGCTGTTAAGTCTGGAGAATCAATTATAATAGCATCCTTAAAAACAGTACTATTATCTTGACCAGAATCATTACCATGGGTATATTCAATAATTCCATCATTATTAGAATCTTTATACTTTTCATAGAAAAGTACTTGTTTCTCTACGTGACTATAGATTGATTCTAATTGTTCTTTTGTAAAGTCCATTTTTTTCATCATCTTACTATAGAATAATCCCTGAACAGCAGGTTTAGTAAAATTCCATCTAAGGGTTGAGTCACTTACTGAACCAGGAATTTGACCAAGTTCATCTTGATAATCATATAATACTTCCATTTGATCAAAGGCTAAATTGTTATCAACGCCAGCTAATCCTAAAGCATTGAAGCAATGATCCCAACTCCACGCTCCTAAAAAGTAATTATTAGAAGCAAACATTGTATATCTTCTTAAATATCCTTCAGGTTTAACAGTAGAAGACCAATTTATATAAGATGCATATAAAAGACTTTTAGCATATTTTTCATCAACTACAGGTTGAAGTGTACAAAAGCTTTCGAAAGCTTTTTGGCTATTAGCACGACATTCTTCGAAGTCATATTCCTTATAAAATGGAAGTGCTGTATGAGTTGGAATATCTTGAATTACACATTTAAAGTCTTCAGCATTACTTGAAGTTATATCTATAAATGATACGTTTTCAGATTCGCTTGTGCTTCCTGTATCATCATATAAAATATTTTGTGTTAAATTTACTTTTCCAGATGGGGCAAAAACTAAAAATTTAGTTAAGTTTTTATAACTGTTAATAATTGAATATTCATTACCCTCAGTTCCTAAATAATAGTTAAATTCAAAGTTATAAACTGGTTGGGTGTCTAATCTTAAACCTACGTCAGCACCTTTACCATATAACAATATTCTTGAATCAGTATCGAAACAGATTGATATTTCTCCACCATCAAAGCTTAAAACTATGCTAGAGTAATCTGCAGAATAAGTATATTCAATAGGTGTATTATTTTTTAATGGTATGATTTTTAATACATTCATGTGACCACGTGATTTTGCTCTTAAAGATTTTAAAAATAATCCAGTATTTGATGGATTAGAATTTTCATATTTAATCGACATATAAGATCCGAAATAACTAAAAGGAGTATTTATAATATTCATTTATCTACCAATCCTTTCAAGAATAATAAACTTGTTTATACAAGTTAGAATTTATTATACTTTAATGATAAAAAAAAATCAACTGTTAGTGGTAAATATAAAGATATACTTAAGACTTTACATATTGTTAGATACATTCAAAGACTTTTTTTCTATATAAATAGCGATAAAAAATTAAGTTTATTACTGGGTGAAAAGCATTAAATATAGTCTTATAAATATATTGACAATGAATTATACTGTGATACAATGAAGTTGTTCAAACAAGTTTGCTGAAGATCTATTATTAGATTAACATATACACTATTGTACTATAAATAAGACTTAGAATTTTTAGATACTAAAAATAGTACAAAAGAAAAATAAGCTGGGAGTGAGGATTATGTTAGACTTTAAAAAAAGCACGGTATATCAAATATATCCTAAATCATTTAAGGATACTACAAATAATGGAACAGGAGATTTAAGAGGAATAACTGAAAAGTTGGATTATTTAAAATTTCTAGGAGTAGATTATTTATGGATTACTCCATTTTTTGTTTCGCCACAAAATGATAATGGCTATGATGTAGCTGATTACTATAATATAGATCCTATATACGGGACGATGGATGATCTTGATGAATTAATAAAAGAAGCTAATAAAAGAGAAATAGGATTAATGTATGATATGGTGTTTAATCATACATCTACAGAACATATATGGTTTCAGAAAGCTTTGGAAGGGGATCAATATTATAAAGATTTTTACATTTTTAAGAAGCCGAAGGCTGATGGATCGGCTCCTACCAATTGGATATCAAAATTTGGTGGATCTGCATGGGAGTATATAGAAAAATTTGATGAGTATTACTTACATTTATTTGATAAAACTCAAGCAGATTTAAATTGGGAAAATCCTAATGTAAGAGCAGAACTTAAAAAAATATTAGAGTTTTGGATGGAAAAGGGAATAAAGGGATTCAGATTTGATGTAGTTAACTTAATATCTAAACCTGAAGTATTTGAAGATGATACTGAAGGGGATGGTAGAAGGTTCTATACGGATGGCCATAGGGTTCATGAATTATTAAAGGAATTGGCTGGGGATAGTGGCATGATAGATAATAATATGCTAACAGTAGGCGAAATGTCCTCAACTAGTATAGATAATTGTATAAGATATTCAAATCCTGAAGAAAAAGAATTATCTATGTGTTTTAATTTTCATCATTTAAAAGTAGATTATAAAAATCAAAATAAGTGGGATTTACAAGAATGTGATTTTTCAAAGTTAAAAGGATTATTAAATGAATGGCAAATAGGAATGGAAGAAGGAAATGGGTGGAATGCTGTATTCTGGTGTAATCATGATCAGCCACGTATAGTTTCTAGATTTGGTGATGATAGGAAATATCATAAAGAATCAGCTAAAATGTTAGCTACAATGATACACTTATTAAGAGGGACACCTTATATTTATCAAGGTGAAGAAATAGGTATGACAAATGCATATTTTACAGATATTAATCAATATGTAGATGTGGAAAGTATAAACTATTTCAATATTTTAAAAGAAGAAGGTATGAGTGAAGAAGAAATATATTTAGCTTTACAAGAACGTTCAAGAGATAACTCAAGAACTCCAATGCAATGGAATAGTTTAGAAAATGCAGGATTTAGTAATGGTAAGCCTTGGCTGAGTGTAATAAATAATTATAAAAAAATAAATGTTGAAGAAAGTATAAAAGATGAAAGTTCTATTTTATATCATTACAAAAAGTTAATATCATTAAGGAAAAAATATGATTGTATTGCATATGGAAAATATATACCAATATTAGAAGATAGTGAATCAGTGTTTGCTTATAAGAGAGAATATAATGAGAAAACATTGATAAGTATAAACAACTTTTATGACAAGGAAGTTGAAGTAGCATTGGATATTGATTATGTTGAAAACTATAAATGTGTTATTACTAATTATGAAAATAGAAAATTAGAATCTAAGATGGTTTTAAAACCATATGAATCTATAGCTTTTATAAATTAATTTAATTAACTGAACTTATCGAGGAGAATTTTTATGAAAAGTTATTTAATAGGAGTAGACATTGGAGGAACAACAGTTAAATTAGGTTTGTTTACACCAAGAGCAGATTTAGTAGAAAAGTGGGAGATCACAACTAGAAAACATGAAGGTGGTAAATATATTCTGGATGACATAGTGGAATCTATTGAAGATAAGCTAGAAGAGAAAAATATTGATAAATCAATGGTAGAGGGGATAGGTCTAGGAGTACCAGGCCCTATTAATAATGATGGAATAGTTAAAAATTGTGTGAATTTAGGCTGGGAAGTATTTAATATAGAAAAAAAATTAAGTGAGTTAATTAAACTACCTGTAAAAGCTGGAAATGATGCAAATGTTGCTGCCCTAGGAGAAATGTGGAAAGGAGGCGGAGAAGGTTATAAGAATATTATTATGATAACATTAGGAACTGGCGTAGGTGGAGGAATTATTATAGATGGAATGCTATTACCTGGCGTTAATGGTTCGGCTGGAGAAATTGGGCATATTAATGTATGTAAAGAAGAAACTGAAAGTTGTGGATGTGGGAAAAAAGGCTGTTTAGAGCAATATGCATCAGCAACAGGAATAGTAAATATAGCAAAAAAATTGATTCTAGATACAACATTAGAATCAATATTAAGAGATAAGGAAAAACTTTCGGCTAAAGATATTTTCGATGCGGCAAAATTAGAAGATGGACTAGCATTAAAAGTAATCAACAAGTTTGGGGAAATTTTAGGAAGATCTTTAGCGAATATTGCTTGCATACTAGATCCGGAAGTATTTGTTATTGGAGGCGGGGTATCCAAGGCAGGAGAATTACTTCTTGAAACTGTAAAACAAAATTATGAAATATATGCATTTCATTCTGTAAGGAAAGTTGAATTTAAATTGGCTAAACTTGATAATGATGCTGGGATTTATGGAGCAGCAAAATTATTATTTTAAAATATGTTACTATATATAGATTATTGAACGGAGACAGTAGATAGATTTGATTATATGCAAAGCTATCTACTGTCATTCTTTTTATATAAAAGATTTCACTTACTACTATTACGGAGAATCGTATAATAAATGGAGTAGATTTTTACTAATATCTGATAATTAAATATATAATTTATATTGAAATTGTATTATAATACTAAATAGTTTAATAAGAATTTTTAAGGAGATGGGTCGTTATAAAAATTACTGTACCGATTGAAATAGTATATACTAGCTATAGTATTTGCCTTTCTGACTGTTATATTTTTAATAGTCAAAGGGAGATCGATTTTAGAAGTATACAGTATTACGAAAGCGAAGAAAGGTTAGAAAAAGATGATAAGACCAATTGTAAAAGATATATTATTCTTAGGACAGAAATCGGAATATGCAACAAAAGCAGATGTAGCGGTTATTGATGATTTAGTGGATACGTTAAGGGCAAATTTAGAGCAGTGTGTTGGTATGGCCGCTAATATGATAGGAGTTAAAAAACGTATACTGGTATTTAGTATAGGTGATATAATAGTTCCTATGGTAAATCCGGTTATAGTAAAGAAAGATAAAGTTTATGAAGCAGAAGAAAGCTGTTTATCTTTAAGTGGATTCAGAAAAACAATGAGATATGAAGCAATTGAGGTAGAATATCTTGATAGGAATTTTAAAAAGCATAAACAGACATTCACTGGATTTACTGCACAGGTTATTCAGCATGAAATAGACCATTTTGAAGGTATAATAATTTAAGAAATAAAATTACATATTATGAGATCATTAAATTAAAAGGTATTTAAGAAAAAGGAGCTATTATGGCTAAAGTGCGAAAAATGCTTGGAAAAGCAGATTCACCATATATTGTTTCTCTTATGAGATTAATAGAAACACAAAGTAAAAATACAATCGTAAAATGGTGTAATGGATATGCAAGGGAGCATATTCTACCTATTTATGAAAAAGATTATCCTGAGGATATACGTTTAAAAAATGCATTGAATGCAGTTGATGAATGGTTAGAAGGAAATATGAAATTAACAGAGGCAAAGAAAATTATTAAGGAAGTTCAAATAGCAGCAAGAGAAGCAGAAGGAAATCCAGCTGCACAAGCTTCAGCTAGAGCAATTGGAGCAACAACTGCAACAATTAACACTGTAACGAGTTCTTTAGGACTTGCTTTTTATGGTGCTGCTGCAATAGCATATACATCTATTGGTGTTAATGCTGATAGTGATGTTTATGAGGAAATTGCAGCAAGAGAGTGCAAAAATATGGAGGAGGCTTTACGTAAAGTAGCTATAATAGATGAGTCAAATCCAGCAAAAATAAATTGGTATTGCTAAATGTAGTGTATGAAAAAACTAGAAATTCAATTTATCTAGAAATTAATAAATTTAAATATAAAAAATTCTATGTTTATTTATCATAAACTTAGGGGTATCACGAAACGTGATACCCCTTTGATTTCTTACATATAATTTAAAATTATCATATTTTCATAATTAGCAGAAAAAGCTATACTCTGATATATTTTACATCAAATGTTCAAATAATATCTTAATTCCTATACCTATTAAAATAACTCCACCGATTATTTCAGCATAATTTTGGACATACTCTCCAAGCTTTTTCCCAAGAAAAACTGCAAAAAAACTTAATATAAAAGTAGTTATTCCTATTATTATTATAGAAGGAACAATACTAACACTTAGAAATGCAAAACTAACTCCAACTGCTAAGGCATCGATACTAGTTGCAATAGCTAATATAGTTAGCTTCTTATAAGAAAATTCATCTCTTTCACATTCTAAAGCTAGCTCTTTTTCTCCACCACGAATCTCTTTAATAGATTCTATTAACATTTTTCCACCTATAATTCCAAGTAGTATAAAAGCTATCCAATGATCAAAAGACTTTATATAGCTTTCAAAATATCTACCAGCCCACCAACCGATTAGAGGCATTAAGGCTTGAAATCCACCAAAGAATAATGCAACTCTAAAAGAGTATTTAAATTCATCTTCTTTTAAGCAAATACCTTTAGCTAAAGAAACAGCAAAGGCATCCATAGACAAGCCTATTCCTGTCATAAAAATTGAAAAGAAACCCATAATATGTAACTCCTTTATTATAGAATTTATTGTAAAATCCAAATTAATATTTAGGATTTTATTGACTTTTATAGATGATAAGCAAATAAAATAATAAACAAATAAAAAAGACTTATACGTAGCAAAGCTACGCATAAGTCTCGTTATTCAATACTAAGCCAGAACTATGTTCAATATGTTGACTTAGTAACTCATTCTAAAATAGAGCTAACTACTCCCTTATACTTAAAAATTATATTACATTAAATATTATATCTTTATTTCAGCCTATATATTACCAAATTATAAGTAATATATCAACAATTAATTTTAACTTTTTAATTTATTTTTAAAAAGTAGAAAATTAATTAATAAATTAAAATCTGTAATAAGCAAATAGATTTTTAATTTTATAATAACTAAACTATGATTAAATAAACACTGAAGAAATATCTTTATTAGTAGAAAAGTATAGAAGCATATTTGCAAATTTTATAAAGATAAAGTAGTCCTTAGATAAATAAATTGTATATAATAAGATGAAATGATAGTTTAGGGGGTGGATAGGATGATAGTTTTTAATAAAATAATAGCATTGTTTTTAATTATTTTAATAGGTGTTTATGGAACTAAAAAACATATAATAAATGATGATGTTAACAAAGGTTTAAGAAGAATATTATTAGAAATCACATTACCACTATTAGTTATAAATTCGTTTAGCTTTTCTTTTGATGAAGGAATGGGAAGAAATATAATAACTGCATTTATATATAGCATTTTATTTATGATTTTGGGTGGAATAATATCTTATATTTTATTAAAGCCTTTAAAAGGAGAAAAGAAGAAGATATTACATTTTGCAAATTTCTTTTCTAACTGTGGATTTATTGGATTTCCAATTATAAATAGTATATTTGGAGCAGAGGGAGTAGTTTATACATCTATATTTAATATGGTTTTTACAATTTTTTTATGGACATATGGAGTAATGATATTTTCAGATAAGTTATCAAAAGAAAATATAAAAAAGGTATTATTAAATCCTTCAATAATTGCAGTATATATTGGAATACCTATAATGATATTTAATATAAAGTTACCAGCATCTATTTTAGATACAACTAAGATAGTAGGAGATATGACTGCACCAATATCGATGATTATAGTTGGAAGTATATTATCAAAGGTTAAAATTAAATCTATATTTAAAGAAGCATCAGTTTATTATGGAGCGTTAATAAAATTAATAGTGATACCACTTGCTATTTATATGATTAAATTAATTATAAAAGATAATTCAAGTGTAATAGATACTATTATAGTTATTCAAGCTATGCCAGCAGCAGCTATGACATCAATATTTGCAGCTGATTTTGATAAAGAAAAGGAATATGGGGCGATAGTAGTGTTTGTAACAACGTTATTATCAATAATAACTATTCCTGTAATAGTAAAAGTAATAGGATTATAAAAAGAGTGCTACAACAAATTTGAAAATGTCAATTTTGTTATAGCACTTTTAATTGCATAATAAATGGAATATAAAGTATACTTTTAGTAAGAATGTTTAATGGGGAGTGTTAGTGTGAGTAGGATTAAGATATTTACTGGACACTTTGGTAGTGGTAAGACAGAAGTTGCAATTAATTATGCTATTAAAATGGCTAAGGAAGGTAAAAAGGTAGCATTAGTTGATATGGATACAATAAATCCTTATTTTTGTGTAAGAGATATTAAAGAAACTTTAGAAAGTGATTACAAGATAAGAGTTATAAGCACAAGAAAGGATTTAGTTAATGCGGAGCTAATGGTACTATCAGGAGAAATTTTATCTGTATTTAATGATAAATCATATGAAGTTATATTGGATATTGGTGGAGATGATGTAGGGGCAAAGGTTCTGGGAGTATATAATAAGTATTTTGAAGATGAAGACTATTCAATGTATTATGTTTTAAATAATTCAAGATCAGAAACCTTAAGTTGTAGAATGGCAAGTAAATATCTAAAATCCATAGAATCAGCAAGTAGATTAAAAGTTACTGATATAATATCAAATACTCACATGATGAAGGAAACAGAATCTAAACATATATTGAAAGGAGATATTGAATCTTTGGAGTTATCTAAGTTTTTAAGCATTCCTTACAAATACACTGTGTGTACCAAAAAATTTGAAAAGGTAATAAAGGATAAAGTTAATGGAGAAATATTACCTATAGAATTATATATGGACATGCCTTGGGAATAATGAGGAGGAATTAAATGGCTAAGGTTATATTTAAAGAGGAAAGGTGTAAAGGGTGTGGGCATTGTATAAATATATGTCCTAAAAAAATTATAGGCTTTAAAGAAAATTTTAATAGCAAGGGATATCATCCAGCTGGAATAGAGGAAGATCTTATAGCACAATGTATAGCTTGTGCATCTTGTGGAAAAATTTGTCCTGATTGTGTAATAACAATTGAAAGGTAGGAGGATAACTATGGGTGAAAAGTTCTTAATGAAAGGTAATGAAGCTATAGCAGAAGCAGCTATTAGAGCTGGATGTAAATGCTTTTTTGGATATCCTATAACTCCTCAAACTGAATTAATAGCATATATGGCAAAAAATATGCCAAAGGTTAATGGAGTCTTTTTGCAAGCAGAAAGTGAAATTGCAGCTATTAATATGGTATATGGCTGTGGAGGAACTGGAGTTAGGTGTATGACTTCATCATCTAGCCCTGGAATAAGCTTAATGACAGAAGGAATTTCATATTTAGCAGCAGCACAAGTACCTTGTGTGATAGTTGATGTAGTCAGATGTGGTCCAGGACTTGGAGGAATACAACCTGCTCAATCAGATTATTTATTTGTAAATAAAGGTTTAGGGCATGGAGATTTTAATGTGCCAGTTTATGCTCCAGCATCTATTCAAGAAATGATAGATTTAATTTGCGAGGCATTTGATGTAAGCGATTTATATAGAACACCTGTAATGATAATGGCTGATGGAATGCTTGGACAAATGATGGAAGGTGTTGAATTTAAAGAGAATATAAAAAGAGAATTACCAGAAAAAACTTGGGCTGCCAACGGTTTAGGAAAGAGAAGTAAACATAATATAATAAATTCATTAGAGTTAAATCCAGAAAGACTTGAAGGACTTAATATGGAGCTTCAAGAAAAATATAAGATAATAAAAGAAAATGAAGTTAAATATGAATTATATAATTGTGAAGAATCTTGTGATTTAATATTAGTTTCTTATGGTATAACAGCAAGAATATGCAAAAGTGTTATAAGCCTTGCAAAAAAGGAAGGGATAAACTTAGGGTTAATAAGACCTATAACTACTTGGCCATTTCCTAATGAAGCCTTTACTAAGACTTTAGGCAAAAGTAAACATGGATATTTATCTGTAGAAATGAATTGTGGACAAATGGTTGAAGACGTTAAGCTTTCTGTAAATGGAAAAGAAGAAGTTAGATTTTATGGTAGGACAGGCGGAATGATACCAACAGTAGATGAGATATACAAATATATAAAATCTATTATTGGAGGTATGTAATATGGGAATTGTTTATCAGCCAACAAAGGTGCTTTTAGATGTACCTACACATTATTGTCCGGGGTGTACTCATGGAATAATTCATAAGCTAGTTGGAGAAGTAATAGAGGAATTAGGAATATTAGATAAAACTATAGGAGTTGCATCAGTTGGATGCTCTGTACTTGCATATGATTATTTTGCTTGTGATATGTTTCAAGCAGCACATGGAAGAGCTCCAGCAGTTGCTACAGGTATTAAAAGAGCTAACCCAGATAAAGCAGTTTTTACTTATCAAGGAGATGGAGACTTAATAGCAATAGGAACCGGAGAAGTTGTTCATGCAGCAGCAAGAGGAGAAAATATTGTAACTATTTTTGTAAACAATTGCATATATGGTATGACAGGTGGGCAAATGGCACCTACAAGTTTGGAAGGACAAATTACAGAGACATCTCCATATGGAAGAGATGTTAAGGTTCAGGGTTACCCAATAAGAGTATCAGAAATGATATCTACTTTAGATGGTGCATGTTATGTTGAAAGGGTAAGTGTAGATAATATAGCAAATTTAACAAAAGCTAAAAAAGCAATTAAAAAAGCTTTTGATAATTCAATAAAAGGACTCGGATATTCATTTATAGAAGTTTTATCTACATGTCCAACTAATTGGGGCTTATCTCCAATTGATTCTTTAAAGTGGCTTAGAGAAAATATGATTCCATATTATCCTTTAGGTGTTAAAAAGGATTTAAAGAAGGAGGATAATTAGAATGATAAAAAAAGAAATTATATTTGCAGGTTTTGGTGGGCAAGGAATATTAACTGCGGGTAAGTTTCTAGCTTATGCAGCAATGGATAAGGGATTCAATGTTTCATGGCTACCATCTTATGGTCCTGAAATGAGAGGTGGAACAGCAAATTGTTCAGTGATAATTTCTGATGAAGAAGTTGGATCTCCTGTTATATCAGAAGCAGATATAGTTGTTGTTATGAATAAGCCATCTTTAGATAAATTCAGTAAATCAATGAAGGATAATGGTACTTTAATAATAGATTCAGATATGGTAAAAGATGAAACTGATTTTGGTGATATAGAAGTATATAAGATAAATGCTGAATCAAAAGCAGAAGAACTTGGAGATAAAAGAAATGCAAATATGATATTACTTGGTTTCTTAATTAAAAAATTAAAGATTATTACTATAGAAGATGTTTTAAACTCTATTAGAATTCATGGTAAAAAAGAATATTATGAATTAAATAAATCAGCAATAGAATTAGGTGCAAAGATGCATTTATAGATAATGGTAAATACTACAAAGACTTCGATTTTATAATAAAAATCCAACTTTTGAAGATAATATTAATTATAATATATAGGTTACAATAAAAATTATAATTGTATAATACGAGAATAATTGTTATTATATAATCAAAGTTATTATTTTGGTAGCTTATATAAAAAATAATATATGATTTCAATTTCGGCATTTTTATTAAATAAGTATGATAAATATTTAATACTATTAGGTTTAATTATGTAGATTATTAATTGAAACATATATAGTTATAAAGAGGTGGATAATATGGATATAATTTGTCTTTGTAAGGGTGTATCAAAGGACGTAATAGTTCAAGCTATTAAAGATGGTGCTGATACATTTGAAAAAATTCAAGAAGCAACAGGTGCAGGAACAGGATTTTGCGGTGCAAGTAGATGCAGAGGTAAAATAGAAGCACTAATAGAGGAAAATAAATAAAAATATATTTAAAGGAGCTGTCACACTAATTAATTAGTGAACAGCTCCTTTAATTTAAAATATAAAATTGTATGATACATCATTTTAGATTAGAAATTAAAATAATGGACTTATAAAATGGTATATCCTTACTGTAATTCTTAAGATTTCATTAAATATGCTAAAGTTAGAATAATTTGTAACGAAATTGACAATAAATCATCTTATGATAGTAGTAGAATATAATTTAAGGAGGTGAGAATATGGTTGCTAGTATAGACATAAATAAACATTGTAGCTTGAATAAGTCAATAAGAAACTTATTTTATAAAAAGCAAAACATAAACAATTCAATTTTTTATACTGAAGAAGAAAAGAAAGAATTAACAAGAGAAATAGAAAAAGATATTTATGATACATGGAAAAAGATAAGATATAGTTTTGATAATAATGGGAAATAGGAGTTGTAGTTATACTAAAATAATAATAAAGTCATAGAGGAGACTATTAAATGATATATAATGTGATTGAAGCTCCTATGGAAGCAAGGATTTTAGTAATAAGTGAAAAGAATCACAATAGAAACAATACTATAAGCGTTAATATGAGTATAAATAAATATTATTTTTGATAAGAAGTTAGAGTTATTATGAATTCTGACTTCTTATTTATTTTAAAGATGATAAAATAAATATTATAAAACAAATATAATAAGCTAAGTGTTGTATAAAGGAGAAGAGTTATGTTCTTTATAGGGATTTTTGGAATAGAAAACAAAGAAAAAGAAGTCAAAATAATAAATAACTTAACATGTAAGAGTTGTAATAGATTAAGTATGGCAAGAATAATAAAGCATTATGAATTTATCCATTTCTTTTTTATACCTATTTTCAAATGGAATGAAAAATACTATGTAGAATGTGGAAGTTGCAAGAAGATATTTTCTATTTCTAAGGAAAAGGGGAAGATGATAGAAAGAGGGGAAAATATAGATATAACATATTGGGACTTACATGAAATTAATAATAATTATGGTTATGATTATAATATAAATAGTGTTTGTAAAAGTTGTGGTAAGGTAGTTGATTCAGAATATAAATATTGTCCATATTGCGGACATGAAATCAAATAGTATTTAAAGCATCTTCATAATACCTTCAAAATAATTTGTTAAAGTTTATATGACTAAATATTGAAATAAGGAGGTAGAGCATGAGTAATATTTTAATAATAGAAGATGAGGAAAGTGTGGCTAATGTACTAAAGGCATATTTAGAAAAAGATAAATATAATGTAAGTGTATGTAACTCTGGAATGGAAGCATTAGAAGTTTTTAAGGAAATAGATTTTCAGCTAGTTATTTTAGATTTGATGCTACCAGATATAGATGGAGAAGAGATATGTAAAATTATAAGAAGAACTTCTGATGTATATATATTTATGTTAACGTCAAAAGCTAGTTTAAACGATAGAATTGTTGGTTTAGACATTGGAGCAGATGAATATTTAATTAAACCCTTTAGCCCAAGAGAACTTACGGCAAGGGTAAATGCTTTATTTAGAAGAATAAATACAAGTGAAAAAATAAGTGATATTTTTAATGATGGAATATTAAAGATAGATTATGAAAAGAGAATAGTAGAGCTTAGAGGCGAAGAAATATCATTTACACCAAGTGAATTTGATATTTTATATACATTATTAATTAATAAAGGAAAAGTTTTATCTAGGGAACAATTAATTGAAATTGTGTTTGGTATTGATTTTGATGGATATGATAGGACTATAGATGTACATATAAAGAATATAAGAAAGAAAATTGAGGAAGATACTAAGAATCCGAAGTATATAATAACAGTTACAAAAGTTGGATATAAATTTGGTGGTGATATATAAATGCAGAGTATTAGAAAAAAGCTTAGTATATCATTTTTAGTATCATCTATTTCAGCAATTATATTAATCATATTATTTGTTAATATCACCATTAATACTAAATTTAATAAGTATATGATAGATATTCAAGATAAAAGAAATGAGAGAATAGTTTCGTACTTTGAAGAAGTTTATAAAAGGGATAAAAAATGGACTAAAAACTCTGCTGTTGAGATAATGCATGAAGCTTATATGAGTAATTATTGTTTAACTCTAAAGGATGCTAATGGAAAAGTAGTTTGGGGAATGGATCCATCAGATATAAGAGATACTAGTCATTTTAATGGCATGAATACAGAAGAAAGTGGTGTATATGTTACTAAAAATTTTGATATAGTTGTAGATGGAGAAATTGTAGGTAATGTAGAAGTTGGGCAGTATTCTTCGGTGCTATTGACAGAAGAGGACTTGGAATTTAAATCATCCATAAATAAAAGTATTGTATTAAGTGGTATATTTACATTATTAATTATAATCATAATAAGTTTGTATATATCAAAGCAATTATCAATTCCTATTAAAAAGATAGCAAGCATATCTAAAAGACTTTCAAGAGGAGATTTTGCAGCAAAGTCCAATGCAAAAAGTGATATTGAAGAAATTGAAGAATTAAGAGAAAGTATAAATATATTAGGTAAGAAGTTAAAAAATCAGGATATGTTAAGGAAGAGACTTGTGTCAGATATATCCCATGAAATAAGGACACCTCTTAATGTTTTGCAAAATAACCTTGAAGCAATGATAGATGGGATTTTCCCAGTATCTAATCAAAGATTATCATCTTTAAATGATGAAGTAATAAGATTTGGAAAGTTATTAAATAACTTGGATGTATTAAAAGAATTTGAAGATGAAAGTATAAATTTAGAATTTGAGAATATTTTATTAGACGAATTTATTATTGAATTAGCTGAAGATTTTTATTTAGAAGCTAAGAGTAAAAATATAAAAATTAATTATAGTATAGAAAAAGATGAAACTTACATTATTCCTGGAGACAAGGATCAGTTAAGACAAGTATTTATAAACTTAATAACTAATGCAATTAAGTTTACAGAGAATGAAGGAAGTGTAAGTATTAATTTATATAAAGATAATAATAAAATTATAGTAGAAGTTATAGATACAGGAATAGGAATAAAGGAAGAGGATTTGCCATTTATATTTGAAAGATTATATAGAGGAGATAAAAGTCGTCAAAAAATAGAAGGCAATGGTATAGGGTTAACTATAGTAAAGAGAATATTAAGTTTACATTGTGCGAATATAGAAGTAGAATCCAATGAGGGCATAGGTACAACATTTAGGATTGTTTTTGATAATTTAAGAATTTAGGACTTTAAATAATGGAATGCTTTATAAATTTTCTATTTATTAGAAGAATATATTTAAAAATATTTTTATATTGCATATATTAATATTAGAAAGTTATTATAATTGCTAGATTTAGTAATATACAAAGGGGGATCGCGAAACGCGACCCCCTTTGATTTTTATATATTCTCTCAATATATAATTATTAGCTTAAAAATATTTAATTAAAACGAAGATATTTATTTACAATTCCATCATAATCAGCATTATCCATATCATCAACTGCTTCAATTATACCAAGAATTTCATCATTTTTTGTTATTGCATATCCTCCAGTAGAAGCTAAGTTTAATGGAATTTCAAATATTCCTTTCTGTCCAATAAAGGAGCTTACTGTGCTTCCATCTTTAACACTGGATATTATATATTCACCTTCATAATTAGTATAATTAGTTAAGTCTATTGTAAGATTCAAGTCTAGATTACTTTTTGCAACTAATATTAATGGTTGGAATTCGTTACCTACGCCATTAATAATAGCTGTTTGGAATTTTTCAGTTACTTTTGAAGTTGTAATTAAAGTTTCTGGATAAGATGGAGAATTATTTAGTGGAACAGCACAGCAACTAGGTCCATTACTTGCACTAGGAAGTGAAGGATTGTATTTAGATGTATCAACTGAGGCTAAGTCATCTACAACTTTAATTACTCCTCTAATCATTCCCATCCAACAGCTGAAATTTATATCCTTATCATTTGGTGTAAATTCAATTACATTTTCTCCACTTTTAAGTTTTTGCTGAATATTTAATGAGTTAGCTACTACTGAATTATTACAATAGTTAAGGCTTTCACCATTAATTACCCACTTAACAGGTATACCCTTTTGAACATAAAATACATTAGGACTATAACCATTATTATTAGCAGTCATATTTATAATTTGAACTCCATCTTCAATAACTGCTTTAGATGAATCAGTGCTAGCATTTGATGCATAAGAGCCTTTCATAATAAAACCTAATGGATTTATATTTATTCCAGAAAGAGCTAAACCTCTATTACCCATTATTACTCCTAAAACTATAATAAGAACGCCACTAAGTTTAAGAAGCTTTTTAGTGTAACCTTTACTTAAGAAACCAGAAATTGCGCCAAAAGTAAGCATTAGAGGAACGGTACCTAAAGCAAATATGAACATTGATAAAGCACCTTTAAATGCACTTCCTGTACCAAGAGCAAAAAGCTGCATAGTTTGTAGTGGACCGCAAGGCATAAATCCATTTAAAAGTCCTACAATAAAAGGTGAATTAAATTTTCTTTTATATTGAGATAGAAAGTTTGGAATTCTTATGCTAAACTTTCTAAAAAATTTAAAGCCCGATATGTTTAAACCCATTATAACCATGAATATCCCTGCAAATATTTGAATGAATGCTTTTGCAGTAATTGATAATGAAAATACTGAACCTATCCCACCAATTATTCCACCTAAAATAGTATAAGAGATAACTCTACCAATATTATATAATAAGGAAGGGGTTATTGATTCAAGTTTCGATTTGCTTTCTTTAGCAAAAGATAAGCTTTGAGAAAGCATTATGCCGCCACACATTCCTACACAGTGAATGGAAGTAAATATACCAACTATAAAAAGAAAAGCATATGAAGCATTACTAAGTTTTGATTCCATATCAAAACCACTAGTTCTGAATCCAAGAATTAATATAATAAATATTATTACAAGTATTCCTATAGTTCCAAAATTGCTTGAAGCTTCAGTAGAATATCCAGCTTTATTTATAGCTTTTTTTATTTCATCTAGATTGCATAGGGCAGTATCATATTCAATTTCTAGAGTTTCCTTAGTATAGTTTGCTTTGGCGCTTATTACGCCATTAATTTTTTTCACAGTGTTTTCAATTCTTTTTTCACATGATGTACAAGTCATTTCATAAACTTTAATTTTTTCTCTGTTAATACCCATAGATATCCTCCTAATTACTAGTTAAAAAAAGTATATGAAATAATTGTGTTATTTTTATGAAGATAATCATTCTTATAAGTCTCTAAAAGTGTTCTTTTTATTTAGTTTAATTGTATATAAGCGTAAGCATTTGTTAGAGGGATAGTTAAAAAATAGATTTAATATTAAAGAAAATAATAAAAAATAATAAATAAAGGAATTATAATAACTAACAATCTATACATAATAATTACAAAATAAGGGTAAATTATATTTGATATATAAGATTCAGTATATTTACTTATAATTAATTAGTTTGTATTATATATCAAATAATAGTAGGAACATAAATAAAGGAGAGATAAACTATGTACAACAAAATTAATTTACCATATGCATTTGATGCATTAGAACCATATATAGATGAAGAAACAGTAAAAACACATTATGGAAAGCATCTTCAAACATATGAAACTAACTTAAATAAAGCTTTAGAAGGCTATGAAGAATATACAAAAGGAAAGACTTTAGATCAATTAATAAAAGATATAGAGGATTTACCAGAAGAAATAAGACCAGCAGTAGTAAATAATGGTGGTGGAGTATCCAATCATAATTTATATTTCTCAGTACTTTCTCCAACTCCAAAGAAAGCTCCAGAAGGAAAATTACTTGAAGAAATAAATAAAACTTTTGGTAGCGTAGAAAAGCTAAAAGAAGAATTAACAAATGCAGCTATATCTCAATTTGGATCAGGATATGGATTCTTAGTTAAAGATAAAGATGGAAAGTTATCAATAGTAAAGAGAGCTAATCAAAACTCACCAGTTATGGATAACCTTATTCCAATTTTAACAATAGATGTATGGGAACATGCTTATTATTTAAAATATAAGAACTTAAGAGCTGATTATGCTAAAAATATATGGAATGTAATAGACTGGGAAAAAGTTGAAGGCCTTTATGAGGATTGTCATAACATCTAATATTTAAATTAATATTTAATAAAAAGCACATCATTATTTGATATGTTGATTAATAGTAAAAAATAAAACTTTTACTATTAAGGAGCAATTAAATTTGGTGTGCTTTTAATTCACTTTTAACCACAAGTTTTTTATATGAATATATGACATATAAGTATCTACATAATTTCCACATAATAATTATTTATAATAAATATTAAATAATAATTAATACTTATAGGAGAAGTAAGATGAATAAGAAAAGTAGTAAATATATAATAGTAGGATTCGTTGCCTTAGCAATAGTAATCATATATGCTTTATTGCAGAATCCTATTAAAGGATTTTTAATGAAAAACACAAATGGAAAAGAAGAAACTAATATAACTAATAATAATCAGATAGATGAGGCTAAGAAGCTAGATAAGGATAAAAATAAATTACCAATACCAGAACTTTTAGAGGATACAAATCCAGATGAGAATATAGCTGAATTTACATTAGAGCCACAAGAAGGAAAAACTAACTTAATAGGTAATAAAGAAACAGAAACTATGGGTTATAATGGAAGTTTTTTAGGCCCAGTAATAAAAGTGAATAAAGGTGAAAAAGTAAATATACATGTTAATAATAAATTGAAGGAAGCAACAACTCTTCATTGGCATGGATTAGAGGTAGATGGTAAAAATGATGGTGGACCTCATCAAGGAATACAACCAGGAGATGCTTGGGAGCCAAGCTTTACTATAAATCAGCCAGCAGCAACTTTATGGTATCATCCACATTTTATTGGAAGTACAGCAACACAAGTTTATAAGGGATTAGCAGGGCTATTTTATATTGAAGATGAAGTATCTAAAAGTTTAAACATCCCTAAGGAATATGGAGTAAATGATATACCATTAGTTATTCAAGATAGAAGCTTTAATAAAGATGGAAGCTTTATATATGATACAAATATGATGGATGGAGCAGTAGGCAATACAATAATTATTAATGGTTCAATTGATCCAACTTTAGAAGTTAAAACTGAAAAAGTTAGATTTAGAATAGTAAATGGTGCTAATTCAAGCAACTTTGAGTTGAGTTTAAGTAATAAAAATGAATTTTATCAAATTGCTTCAGATGGAGGTTTTTTAGAAGCTCCAATAAAACAAAGTAGTATTTTTTTATCACCTGGGGAAAGAGCAGAGATAATAGTTGATTTTTCAAAGTATGAAGTTGGAACTAAAATAGAATTAAAAAGTGATAACAAAAACATAATGACATTTAATATTAATGAAAAAGTAGAAGATAAAAATGAAATACCTAATAGCTTAACTACCATAAATAGAATGACAAAAGAAAATGTAACTAAAGAAAGAAGGTTTGAGCTTAGAGGAATGGGACATATGGTATCCATAAATGGTGAAGAGTTTGATATGGATATAATAAATGAAGTAGGTAAATACGGAGAAACAGAAATTTGGACAATTACAAATCCAGCCACAATGATGCATTCTATGGGACATCCGTTTCATATACATGGAACACAATTTCAAGTTCTAACAAGGAATGGCAAAGAGCCTTTACCAGAAGAAATGGGATGGAAAGATACTGTATTTATTAATCCTGACGAAGAAGTAAAACTTATAGTAAGGTTTAATGATATAGGAACATATATGTATCATTGTCACATACTAGAACATGAAGAAGAAGGTATGATGGGGCAAATAAAAATAGAATAAGAATAGAATAAAATTATATTAGAAATATTTTATTTTTATAGGTATTAAAAAGATTAATATTATTAAGGTTTAACTAAGTAGATAATCTTAAAAAGAAAGAGACGTGATTATTTAACTAACTAGTAAAAGTTTAGTTGAAATAAATGCGTCTCTTTATTCTTTAATAATGATATAGTAAATAATAGGATATAAATTAAATTTATTATAAAAAATATAGTAAAAAGTAATTTATAATAACTAATATAATAAACTTAATAAAATAAAGGAGCTATAATGAGTAATACATGGGAAGAAAAATGGTTTGAAGATATAGATTATTTAAAAGAAAACTTAATAAAAAGACATAAAAATTTATTTTTTCATATATCAAGAGATGAGTTTGAAGAAAAAATAAATTATTTAAAATCAATAGTAAATAATTTAGATTACGATGATATGAAGGTTGAGTTAAGTAGAATTGTTGCATCAGTAAAGGATGCACATACTTCTATCATTTTTCCAGTAAAAAAGTATTTACCATTTAAGTTTTATTGGTTTAATGATGAAATTTATATAATAAAGACTACTGAAAAATATAAAAATTTGTTGTATAAAAAGGTAAGCTCAATTGAGAATATATCAATATATGAAATTATAGAAGAACTAAAAGAAATAATCTCCTATGAAAATGAATTTTTATTTAAAGAGCAGAGCATGAAATATATTCAAGCAGCTGATGTACTTTATGGATTATTATTAATAGATTCAGTAGATAAAGTCAAGATTAAAGTAAATGATTTTGAATGTAATGCAGAGACTGTATCCTTAGAGGAATTGATATATACAGAAGAATATAAATTACCTATATATGCAAAAAATGAATTTGAAAACTTTTGGTATGAACATTTGATAGATTCAAAAGAAATATATATAAAGTATAATTCATGTAGAGAAGATGGAGATATAAAATTAAGTCAAAAGATAAATGATGTAGTTGAGTATATTAATAAAAATTCTATTGAAAGACTAACATTGGATTTAAGTGATAATCTTGGAGGTGATTCTAGATTAATTAGACCGCTTATAGATTTTATAAAAACAAATAATTATATAAATAAACGTGAAAATTTAAAAGTCATAATTGGTAGAAGAACTTTTTCATCAGCCCTTTTAAATGTCTATGAATTTATAAATGAAACTAATGCAAAGCTAGTAGGAGAGCCATCAGGAGGAAAACCTAACTGTTATGGTGAAATATTAAAATTTGAATTACCAAACAGTAAATTTATTGTTACTTACTCAACGAAATATTACAAGTTAATAGATGATGATTCAGTTATGGCGTTATATCCAGAAGAAATAGTTTATAGAAAAATAGAGGATTATATAAAATGAGAAAGCTTGGAACTTTGCTTAAAAATAAAGAATGTAATTTTGGCAGAAGTAGAATAATTTATTTATTATTAACTTTAACTACAATGTGTTTTGGATTAGTCTCAAGAAAATATATTAATTATTTACCTAGTTTTATAGGTAAGTATGCAGGGGATACATTGTGGGCAACTATGGTTTATTTAGGATTAGCATTTTTATTTAATAGATTTAATATAAGAAAGATTACAATATTCTCCTTAATATTTTCTTATGGAATAGAAATTTCACAGCTATACCAAGGAGAATGGATTAATAAAATAAGAAACACTTTAATAGGAGCATTAATATTAGGGCGTGGATTTTTATTTTCTGATTTAATTTGTTATACTGTTGGGATATTTATAGGAATAATAATAGATAAATTGATATTTAGAAAAAAATTTAATTAATATAAGGGAGGAGAATTATGATAAATTTTGCACATAGAGGAGCAAGCTTTGATTACCCAGAAAATACAATACTTGCATTAAAGGAAGGAATTAAATCAGGTGCAAATGGACTAGAAATAGATGTGCATAAGACAAAAGATAATAAACTTGTTGTAATTCATGATGAAGATGTAGAGCGTACTTACTTAGGAAAAGGATTAGTTAAGGATCTTACTCTTAATGAATTAAGAAAACTTAAAAATAGAAAAAAGTTATTTAGAGATAATAGAGAGTGTAACATACCAACATTAGAGGAAGTACTAGGATTAATAAATGGTAAAGATATAACATTAAATATAGAATTAAAAACAGATGAGATTCATTATAAGGGAATTGAAGAAGATGTAATTAGCTTAATAAATGAGTATAAATTAAATAATCAAATAATTTTATCAAGCTTTAATCATAATTCAATAAAAATAGTTAAAAGCTTGGATAGTAGTATAAAGACAGGAATATTATATGATAAACCAATTGAAGATGTAATTAAGTATGCAAAAGAGTTAGATGTAGATGCAATTCATCCAGATTTAAGATTTGTATCAAGAGAACTAATTGAAGAAGCACATGAAAATAATTTGAAAGTTAATATATATACTGTTAATATGCCAATATATATGAGATTACTTATTAAAAATAAAGCAGATGGATTATTTACCGATTATCCAGAGTTATTAAGTGAAATATTAAAAGAAGAAATATAAAAAGAAAAAGTTAAATCAATCTTACAATATGTGACTATTTTATAATACATTGTGGATTAATTTAACTTTTTTCTTTAAGCATAGACTTTAAAATATTTATAGCTGTAACCATATATATTTTTATATTTATAAATATAAAATAAAGAAAATACTAAAGTCATAATTTCAGCAAGAGGAACTGCAAGCCAAACACCATTTACACCTATTAATGATGGTAAAAATATTATGCCACTAGATAAGAATATAAATGTTCTTAAAAGTGAAAGTAAAGCAGATACTTTACCATTAGAAAAAGCAGTAAACATTCCAGATGTAAAAATATTTACTCCACATAATAGGAAACTTATTTGAAATAAGTTAAATCCATTTAATGTAATATCATAAAGTTCAGTTCCATTTCCAGCAAATATAGAAATTAATAATGGTGACAAGTATTTTGAAATTATAAAAGTAGATATTGAAAATAACATTATAAATATATAGCTATATTTAATTATCTTATAAAGTTGTTGCTTATTTTCACTACCAAAATTATAACTTATGCGCGGTGATACTCCAGAAGTAAATCCTATATAAGCAGAAACTAATAAAAATTGAGCATATAAAACTATAGTTATAGATGTAACTCCATTTTCACCTAAAAGTTTTATCATTATTATATTATATAAAAATGTTGTAACAGCAGATGATATTTGAGTTACCATTTCTGAAGAACCATTGCTACAGCTATATAATATTGTTTTAAAATTAAATTTAGGTTTAACAAAATGTAAAGTATTCTTTTTATTAAAGAAATATATAATTCCAATTATTGATGGAAGTGAATAACCAATACATGTTGCTAATGCAGCTCCAACAAGTCCCATATTTAGAGGGACAATAAGTACATAATCTAAAATAATATTTGTTACCCCTCCTATGATTGCACTTAATAAACCTAAGTTCGGATTACCAGCTGTAATTAAGAAATAATCAAAAAGCATTTTAAGTATAATTACGGGAGTAAAAAGTAACATTGTAAATAAGTAAGTATGAGAATTTTCATATAAACTATCAGTCGATCCCAGTAAATAAATGATTTGCTTTATAAATATTAAAGAAAATATAGCTATTATTAGTCCAAATATTATTGAAGTTATTGTTATAAGAGTGAAGCTTTCTCTTGCTTCTTTATCTTTAGCTTCTCCCATAAATTTTGCCACAATAGCACTTCCACCTGTGGCCATCATGACACTTATTCCTATTAATATGCAAATAACAGGGTATACTATATTTATTGCAGAAAGAGCATTTGATCCAATATACCTAGAAACAAATATACCATCAATAATTGTATAAAGAGAAAAGAATACCATCATTATAATTGTTGGTAAAGTAAATTTTATAAGACTTAAAAAGGTAACTTCCTTTCCAAGTGAATTATTCATATCTAACACTCCTAAATCTTAATTGATTTTTTTCTTTTCTTATAATAAAGTATCCAGTAAGGGAATAGTCAATAGGAGGTTTACTATTTATGAAAGGAGATTTCAAAAAATATTATACAACTGGAGAATTTGCAGAGCTTTGTGGAATAAAAAAGAAAACTCTTTTTCATTACGACGATATAGATTTATTTAAGCCAGAAAAGGTTATGAGTAATGGATATAGATATTATTCAAAATATCAGTTGGAAGTTTTTAATGTAATAGCAGTATTAAAGGAAATTGGTATGCCATTAAAAGAAATTAAAAAATTTTTAGATAAAAGAAATCCGGAAAACACATTACAATTATTAAAATATGAAAAAGAGCAAGTTGAAAAAGAAATACATAACCTTAAAAGGATTCAAAAACTTTTAGAAGTAAAATTAAACTTAATAGAAGTTGGAATTAATTCCACAAGTGAGTTAGTTTTAGAAGAAAAAGAGGAAGAGTATATAGTATTAAGCAATCCAGTAAATGAAACGGAAGATGACTATGATATTGAAACATATACAGAACATATAAAATACTGTATTGATAATGATTTGGATTATGGATATCCAGTAGGATCAATTATAAATAAAGAAAATTTAATTAATAGAAGATTTGATAAATATAGTTATTATTTTAGTAAGGTAAGAGAAAAGAAAAAATATAAAGATTTAGTTTTAAAGCCAAAAGGGCTTTATTTAGTAGGATATTCACATGGATATTATGATAAAGTTTATAAGGTTTATGAGAAAATGATAAAATATATAGAAGAAAATAATTTAAGAATTAATGGGTATTCTTATGAAGAAGTATTAATAGATGAAATAGCTAGTAGTATTGGTGATGACTTTGTTATTAAAATTTCAATAAAAGTTGATAAAAACTAATTATAAAAATATTTGAACTTATAAAATTTAATGGAGCTGACTTAAAACAGCTCCTATTAAAAATTATATATTGTGAGATAGATTTATTATCATTACTTTAGCTTGTTTTCCATAAATTTAAGAAGAGTATCATTTACTATATCTTTTTCTTCAATAAAGGCAGCATGACCACTTCCTTTCAAAGGTATCAATATAGAAATTTCAATATTTTCATCTAAATACTCAGCAAATTCATAAGGACAAACTTTATCGTGTATTCCATGTAAAATTAGTGTAGGAACTTTTATTTTAGGGATATCATTAAAGAGTCTTTCATTTTTTAGGCTAATTAGTCCTTGAGTAGTAGCCCATGGTGAAGCAGATAGGGCTATGTTGTTAAACCAGTTTAAAAGAGGTTGAGATACATATTGGTAGAAAAATAAATCAGAAATACCGCTAATGAATTTAGGCCTATCATTAAGAGAGGCATTTATAAACGTAGTAACTTCCGCATCTGTATATCCATAAGGAACTTCTCTTGTTTTGACCCAGCTAGGTGCAGCAGCACCTATTAAACAAAGATTAGATACACCATGACCATTATAATTAGACATATATCTTATGGATATTGCACCACCCATAGAGTGTCCAACTAAAGTTATATCATTTAATTTAAGAACGTCTATTACTTTTTTTATGTCTGCGGCCATTGTATTATAATCATATCCGTTGTAAGGTCTATCAGAATCACCATATCCTCTTAAGTCGATAGCAACACATCTGTATCCATTAGAAGGAAAGAAGTTTAATTGATACTCGTACACACTATGATTTAATGGCCATCCATGTATAAATAATATGGTCTTCTCTGCTTCAGAATTTAAGTCTTCCACAGCAATTCTAGAATTATCACTTGTTTTAACAAAATATTTCATAAAGGTCTCCTATATATAATTTATCCCTATTAATATATTCGAGTATAAAGAATCCTGTTAATAATTAAAACTAATCAAATATAAAGTACATTAAAAAATCTTTTATTAGACCTTTGCATAAGTGAATATTATAAAGATTATATTGAAATTATAAATATATAATATTATATGTATAGGAGTTAAGAGATGAAAATATATAATTATTGCCAAAGTGATGAATTAAAATCTTGTATATTATGTTACCCAGTAAACTTTAAAATAATAGATAAAAGCAATGAATATTATAACAAAATAAACTATGATTTGCTTTATAGTCAGTATAATAACTTTATAAATGCATTAAGTAAAAATAATATAAAGCTATATTTTATAGATATAAATAAAAATGCTACTCAACAAGTCTTTACTCAAGATATTGGTTTTGTAATTGATGATTTGCTTTTTGTAAGTAAGATGAAAGAAAAAGAGAGAAAAATTGAAACTGAGAGTTTTATGAAGTTTGTAAAAGATAATAATATAAAATATTATGAAATGAAGAATAATATAGAGGGCGGGGATGTTATAAAGTATCAAGATGTTATTTTTGTTGGAATTAGTAGCAGAACATCTATCCAGGCTGTCAATGAGCTTCAAGAAGTTTTAATTAATATGAAAAATAATACTAAAGTTATTCCAGTTAATTTTGATACTAGTAAAATACATTTAGATTGTGTTTTCAATACCCTAGATAAAGGAAGTGCAGTTATATCACCTTATGTTTATGATAAAAAGATAATAGAAAAATATATAAATAATTTATATGAAATATCTAAGAAAGATGCAGATGACTTAGCAACTAATTATGTATATTTAGGAAATAAGAAGCTATTAAGCAGTAATAAATCTGTAACTGAAATGCTTATAGAAAAAGGCTATGAAATGGAATTTATAGAATACAGTGAAATTATGAAAAGTCAAGGAAGTTTAGGGTGTTCGTGCATATTTGATTTAAGAGAATAATATAGGGTTTAGGGTTTTATATTTGATTTAATGCTAGTAGTATATTAGATTTTTAATATATTACTAGCATTAATTCTATACAAAATTAAGCATATAAAGATTACTTTATGAAATTAATTTCTTAGTATGAACATAAAATGAATTTTATAAATATACTATAATAAAATTCTTATGGAGGAAAAGACATGCTAGCACGTAAAAGATATATTTTTTTATCTTTAGAATTACATTTATTTTATGCACGAATTATGAAAGAGCATGCTATTTTTTTAGAGGCTGGATTTACCCCTAAAAATGTTAAGCTTGCTAAAGAAGCTGATAACTATAAACTACAATTTGAAAAACTTTTATTAGATACTATAAAATTAAGTCATGGAAGAATTAGAGAAGAGGTATTAGATTCAGGAGAACTTTATACTGATTACACTTTAAGTACAGAAAGAAAAACAGAACATTATACTGGTATAGAAATAAATTCTAAAATAACAATTATAGAGACAAAACTACAGGGAAAAAATCATAAAGATTATGATAATAAGACAAAAAGTTCTGTGAAGAGGCTTAATAGTATGGCTATAAAATTACTTGATTGCTTAATAGATTTTAAAACAAAGGTTTTAAATGAAGTACTAGCATGTAATATATTTACGGCAAGTTATCCTACATTTTTAGATCACTTAATACATGAAGCAAAATTATATCGTTCATATGTTTATTCTTTGGAAAATGATCAAGATATTGAAGAAAAAAATATTAAGGATGCTGAGTTGTTTTGGGACCATATTATGCTTGAACATGCTTCTTTTATAAGAGGATTATTAGACCCTTCTGAAGGAAAACTAATAAGAACAGCAGATGAATTTGTAAAGGTATATAATGATTTAATTCAAAGTACTATGGATATGGATTCTACAGGAATGTTAGGAGTTACTGATAATACATTAACAGAAACTATTAATTTTAGAGATTTTAAAAAATCAGGTACAGAAGGAATTGATGAGTGTAAAATAAAATCCATGATGCTTCCACTTATGGCTGATCATGTATTAAGAGAAGCAAATCATTATATAAGATTACTTAAAAGTTATGAAAATAGGATTTAATTGAAGTTGATTTTAATAAAAATTGACATACATAAGAAGAGGCAATAAGAAAATTATATGTGAATATATTAGAGTAACCACCTGTTTGGGTGGTTATTTTAATTATAAGAAATCAATGTGTAAATTAAATGTAAATATATATAGTTATATTTAATTTGTTGAATATATGTAAGTATTTACAATAATTAAAAGTTCTTTTAAAATAAATATATATAATTAACGAGAAGAAAATCAATTCTAATTATTAAGTATTAGATTATTAGTAAATATTTTTATATTATTAAATAATTAAATTGTTTCAGAAGAGGCAAGTGAGGTAATGATAGATCTTAACATTTTGATTCGATATGTGGTAAGTGTTGCGATAAGTTCATTAGTGTTTTTCACAGTTATGGTAAATTATAATAGGATGAAGAATGTTGTAAAAATAGATTATTAATATTCTTTTTATCTGTAGTCATAGTTTTAGTTGATATTATAATTAAAAATTATTTCGGAAGTGAAAGCATTTTTGCTACAATAACTAGAAGTATTACATATTCAGTAAGTATGAGTATTTTTATTTATTTGATTTTAAGTATGAAACAGAAAGTATAATGAATTTTGAATAGAGGTTATTTATGTATCAATACAATTGGCTTTTTGAAGCACAATCAATAGGAGAATTTTTTAAGAGACTAGGGATTTTTATTTTAATAGTAATAATATTTGTTTTACATTTTATTGGAGTATCTTATTTAATTGATAGTTTTATTAAAGCATTTAATGATAACTATTTATTAATAACAACGAAGATATTTGATAATATGGTATGTCTATTAATTCCAGCAATAATATTAGTAATGACTTACTTTAGAATTAAAATTAAAATAAGGACAAGGGATATAATTTATAAAAGAAAAAATAAAAGAGGTTCTATAATCTTCTATTCTATTTTACTTTCTTTAATATTAGTTTTTATCTATAGCTTAAATAAATATACGATATTTTATGAAAATAAAATTATAAAAAATAATATTATAAAGCCTCTGGAAAAGGAATATAGTTATTCTGATATAAAAGAAGGGGATATAGGTATAAAGTGGAGAAATAGAAAATATCCAAGTTGGTATTATTACATTAATTTTAACGATGAATATAAAGTTAATATTACAAACGGAGTATTTGGAGACAATTATGATTTAAAGAAATTGATCGAAGTTAATAATATTCTTTCACAAAAGGACATTATTAGAAATATAGACAAGACATATCTCGATATTTATACAATAGATTTTGATGAAGACAGAAAAAATGATATGTATGAGTTATTTAATATTAGTAATTAACTAAATTAATATTAAATAATATCTAGAAATTTTATATGAGTTTTATAGAAAAAAGTTTAATTAGAAATAGATTTATTTTATCAGATATTATAAATGGTTTTTATGTTTGTTTATTAAAAGAATATTATATAAATAAATTAAAAAAGGAGTCTTAAGCTATGAAAAATAAAAAGATATGTCCTAAATGTAACGGTGAAAAAATTTTAAGGATCCCTGGTGAAACTGGGATATATGGAACGGGAAATAATATTCCAGCAGGATTTTTAAATGGTACTGTAAATATTTCAAGATATTTATGTTGCAATTGTGGATACATGGAAGAATGGGTAGATAGTAAAGAAGATATAAATAAGTTGGAAGAAAGATATAGAAAATAAAAATATATAAAATTAAAATAATCTCTAAGGTATGGTAGAGATTGTTTTTTTGTGGAGAAATAATAAAAAAATTTTTAAAATACATTATTATATAATTTCTAAGATTTAATGGGGAAGTATTAAATGAATATATCCATAAGCAAAAGATGATATTTTAGAAATTTAATATGGAATATAAATATGTGTATAGTAATTATTTTTGAGATTTTAGATAATAAGTTTATATAATAGTTATATTTTACAGTATATGTTAAAAATAAGAAAATTTTAAGAAATTGTTAAGAGAAAGTTATATTAATTAGGATACAATTAAGACATATGATTAAAAATATGTAACCTAGGGGGAATAGTAATGAAGTCATTTTTAAAAAAGAGTATGATAAGTACTTTTATAGCTTTAATAGTTATAAGTTTTTCTTTTACTAATATAACAGTAAATGCTAAAACTAGCGAATCAGAAGCTTACGAAATAAAAGTTAGTTATGGAATTCAAGGTAAGTATAGAGCTATGAAATATATACCTGTAACAGTAGAAGTTAATAGCTTGGAAAGAGATTTTATAGGTGAAATAGAAGTAAGAGTAGCTAGTTCCAATATGGGAACTTATGATGCTTATAGTAAAGAAGTTTCATTAACTAAAGGTGAAATAAGTAAAGTTACAATACCTGTAAAGGTATTAGAAAATTCAAGTAAAATGACAGTTAATATTGTTGAAGATGGAAAAGTTTTATCTCAAAAGAAGACATTAATATCAAATGGAAGAGTAACAGAAACAAATTTATTTACAGGAGTTTTAACTGATGATGCTACTTCGCTTGGATATATTGGTAATGTAAAGTTTGATTCAAGTAGAGGATTTGAAGGAACAATTGAAAACGTATATCTTGATGAAAACATAATAGGAGAAAATAATTTAAACATAGATGGATTAGATGCAATTATAATAAATAACTATAATATGTCTAATTTAAAAAAAGAGCAGTATGATGCAATAAATTCATGGATTAATAAAGGTGGAACTTTAATATTAGGTGCAGGTGCTAATGAATCAAAAACCATAGGAAGTATTGATAAAGACTTTTTACAAGTAAAATCTAATGGGGTTAAAGAAGAAAATTTAACTTTAGTAGAAGATAATTTAAAACTTATAACTTCTAATTTAGAAGTTAAAGATGCAAAAATTAAAAATGGGACATCAGAAAAGCCATTAGTTTATTCTATCGAAAAAGGTAGAGGTGAAATACTAATAACAACTTTTGATTTAGGGCTAGAACCATTAATATCATCAAAAGATGCAAGTAAATTCTTAAGTCTAATTCTTACAGATGCAGCAAATGGTATTTTTGATAAGAATATGAATGGTGGATATATGGGACAGGGGTATTACAGAGCAAGAGAGCTTATGCAAAGTATCCCGATAAATGAAATAGTAGGAACTAAGTCATTAATAGTAGTATTTGGTTTATATGCATTAATTATAGGTGTTGTACTTTATATAGTTTTAAAGAAGTTAAATAAAAGAGATTTAACTTGGATAGCTATTCCAGCAATATCAATTGTATTTGCCTTAGTTATTTATTTTATGGGTTCATCAACAAGAGTTAATGATGTAATTTTAAATCAAAACAATATAGTTTCAGTAGATAAGGATGGCAAAGGATTAGCAAAGGGATATATAGGGATAGGAACAAAATATAAGGAAGATGTAATTATAGAAAAGCCAGAAGATGTAACTATGAACTATATTACACAAGATACGCACTATTATGGTAATCCAGAAGAAGAAATAAAAGATAGATTAAGAGTAAAAACAACCTATAAGGGAAATAATTCTTATTTTACATTTGCTGATAGCGATGCATTAGATATGAAAACTTTTGAAGTTATAGGCAAGGAACAAGTTATTCCTAAGATTGATTCAAACTTTAATTTATCTGATGGGAATTTAAATGGAGCTGTAAAAAACAATTTAGATAAAAATATAAATAAATTAATTTTAGTTGCAGGACAAAATGTATGGGATCTTGGAGAGTTACCTAAAGGTGAGGAAAAGGCGATAGAAGGAGCAGCTACATCTGGAGGAGCTGGGCTTCAAGCTTATTCAGATACCTTGAATCAAAAATATTATGATGCAAGATGGAATGATAAAGAAAAGTTAAAGACTGAAGAGTATAAAAATATTTTAAGAACATCAAGTTTATTAGCGTCGGTTTCTGATGAATTATATATAAATAAAGAAATAAAACTTATTGCCATTACTGATTTATCTATAGAATACGGAATAGATTTTGGTAAAAAGTCTATATCAAAATTCGATACAACAGCAATAATCCAAGATGTAGATATTGATTTTAAGAGTAAAGATGGAACTTTAAACTTCCCTGATGGATTCTTCTCATATAAAGTTGATTCAGTTAACTCATCTTCAAATGTTCATTTAGATGAATATAGTGGATATATATATGGTCAAGGTGATATTATATTTGACTATAAAATTGATGATAACATTGCTGTAACAGAAGTTATAGTAAAGTCTGGTGTTGATAGATATGGTTATAATGGTGGAGAAAATGGAGAGAAGTTTATATATAATTATAAAACTAGTGATTATGAAAAGATAACATTATCTCAAGGTTTTGAAAAGATAAAGGATATTGAAAACTATATTGAAAATAATACTATGAAAATAAAGGTAACTGTTGATGAGATGAAAGGTCAATCAATGGTTCCACGAATAACTGTTAAGGGGAGGGAAAAATAATGCTAGTTATAAAGAACCTTGAAAAATCTTATGGTAACTTTAAAGCTTTAAATGGATTAAACCTAGAAATAGAAAAAGGTGAGATATTTGGATTTATAGGTCCAAATGGAGCAGGAAAAAGCACTACCATGAAAATAGTTTCTGGATTACTTTCCCCAGATAGTGGTGAAGTTTATGTAGATGGAATAGATGCAATAAAAAATAATAAAGAATTAAAAGACAAAATAGGATATATGCCAGACTTTTTTGGTGTTTATGATAATTTAAGAGCTATAGAATACTTAGAATTTTATGCTTCAATATATGGTATTGTTGGTGAAGAAGCTAGAAAGTTATCTATGGATTTACTAGAACTTGTTAATCTACAAGATAAATGGGATGCAAATGTAGATGGGTTATCAAGAGGTATGAAACAAAGGTTATGTTTAGCAAGGTGCTTAGTTCATAATCCAGAGTTGTTAATATTGGATGAGCCGGCTTCAGGTATGGATCCAAGAGCAAGATTTGAGATGAAGGGAATATTAAAAAATCTTAAGGAAATGGGAAAGACAATCATAGTTTCTTCTCATATACTTTCTGAACTTGGAGAAATATGTACTAGGATTGGAATAATTAAAAATGGATCTATAGTATGTGAAGGAACTGTTGAAGAAGTTATGCTTAGAGCTTCAGGTACAGCCCCTATTAATATAACTGTTATGGAAGATCCAGAAAAAGCAATAGAGGTTCTAAAACAAATACCAGATGTTAAGGAAATTTCATTAGATGGAAACAAGGTTACAGCTAGTGTAGCAGGAGGCGACAAGGAAGCTAAGGAAATATTAAAAGCTTTAGTTACACAAGAGGTATCTGTTATAGGATTTGCTAAGGCTGTTGGGAATTTAGAAGATGTATTTATACAAATTACAGAGGATGATAATTAGAGGGGGGAGTTAAAATGAGATTGAATCCAGTTTTAAGAAATGAGAGCAGATTAACTGTAAGAACGCCTAGATTTACAATTATGTTGCTTATTTATATAGCTATTTTATCAGCAGGAACATTATTATTTTACAATATTTATAGTAATGAGATTTATGCAAGTGGATTGAATATGCAAGGCTCAATAATACTTTATATAGGTATGGCATTTGCTCAAGCTGTACTTTTAATGTTTATAGTACCATCATTAACAGCAACTTCAATATGTTCAGAAAGAGAAAAGCAAACATTAGATATATTGCTATCAACTAGATTAAGTCCATTTCAAATAATAATTGGTAAGCTATTAGCATCATCACTTAAGGTAATAATGTTAATAGTATGTACGATACCTTTATATGCAGTTTGTGCCTTAATTGGTGGAGTGAAGATAAGTAATATATTAGTTCTTATATTATCATTTATAATTAACACAATATTTGTAGGAGCAATAGGGGTATTTGTTTCAACATATGTTAAGACATCAAAAGTTGCAACAGCTTTAACATATGCAATAGTATTATTTATATTTGTAGGTACTATAGTTATAGCTTATGTAATTTGGATGATTACTATGCTGCGACTAAGTGGAGGCCCAATTACTACACCTCCAACAATATCACCAATAATATATTTAAGCCCAGCAGTTGGTTTTGGAAGTATTCTTTCAAATCAAGTAGGACTTGGAAATGATTTTCTTTATATGCTTACAGAAATAGGAATTTCAAAATATGCTGAATATATTTCTATAGGAATTCAAGGAATATTAACTTTTATATTCTTATATTTAGCAGCTAGAAGATTAAATCCACTAAATAGAAAAAGAAATAAGAAGGTAAAGATTAAGACAAAGAAAAAAGTAAAGGAGTAAAGCTATGAATTCTTTAAATAATGAAATATTAACCTTTATAAAAAAGGCATCAAAAAGAATTAGGGCGAACTTCATAATAAACTTGAGCATAGTAGGTTTAAAATACCTACTATGCTCAATCTTATGCTTATTATTAATATCTTTATTTATAACATTTCCATATGTAGAAGAAGTTTCTCTTAGTGTTTTAGCTTTAGGATTAATTTCAATAATAATATATGGATTTATAAAAGCACCTGATAAAAAAAGTGTTGCTTTAATAGTTGATTCAAAAGGATTAAATGAAAGAGTTACTACTTCTTTAGAATTTATAAATGAAGAAGATAATATTTCAATTGCTCAAAAGAAAGATACTGTATCATTTATTAAAAATTTTAATATAAAAGGTAATTTAAAAATAACTGTAGATAAAAAGCAAATATTTATAGTTTTAGGATTAATAATAATGTGTTTTATGACTTCATTTATAGATACTTCAGCTAAAAAAGAAGCTAATTCAATTAGAGAATTTAATAAATATCAACAGGAATTTATTAAAAAAATCGAAGAAGAAAAGAAGTTAGTTCAAAAATCAGAAGAATTAACTGAAGAAGAAAAAGAAGCTATAAAAAAGATATTAGAAGATGCAAAGAAGGAGTTAAAGGAAAGCGAAAAGAAGCTTGATGTAAATAAAACTTTAGAAAGAATGGAAAAGAAGCTAGAAGATAAAAAGAATGAAGCAAAGAATGATAAAAGTAAATCTGCTATAGAAAAGACTCAGAAGAATTTATTAGATGAGTTTAATAAAGATAAAGAAGAAGGCGCAAAGAAAGACTTAAATAAATTGACTAATGAGCTTATGAAAAAGAAGGAAGGTAAAGAGCTTGCAGATGCAATATTGTCTAAGGATAAAGAAAAATTAGAAAAGGCTTTAGGAGACTTAAAAAAATCCCTGGGAAATATGAGCAGTAGTGAGCTGAATAATTTATCAAAAGCTCTTGCAAATGCTGCTAATAGTGTAAGCGATGAAAATCTTTCAGAGGCCTTAAGTGAAGCTTCAAATTCAGTTTTAGATGGAAAGCTTGATGCAGAAAGTTTAAAGGAGGCTATTCAAAATTCACAAAATAATAGTAGTGGAAAGAAGGCTGGAGATAAAGAAGGCGAAGGTGAAGGAGAGGGCGAAGGACAAGGCGAAGGCGAAGGAAATGGATCAGGTAGTGGAAGTGGAAACGGAAGCGGAAATGGAAGTGGAACTGGCTGGAATATGGGAAGTAATGAAGGTACAGAAAATGATTTAGAAAATAAAGAAGGGGAGCAAATATATATCCCTGGAAGAGAAGTAGGAAATGATGAAAATCTAACTGGAAATAAAAATCAAGAGGGAAATTCCCAAACTATAGAAACTGAAAATGGATTTAATTTAGATGGAAATAAAATAAATTACGATAAGGTAATAGGAGATTATACTAACAGTGCATTAGAAGGTGCAAATAATAGTAATCTTCCAGAAAGTTTAAAAGATCTTATAAAGGATTATTTTGAAGGATTAAACTAAGAGGTGAGAAAGATGGAAATAAGTGAAAAAGAAATTATAGAAGTTTCAGAGAAAATAAGAATATGCGAAGAAGAAATATCAAAAGGGATAATAGGACAAAAGGATATAATCAGAAATGTTTTAATTGCTATTTTTGCAGATGGTAATGTGCTTTTAGAAGGTATGCCTGGAATGGGAAAAACTCAATTAGTAAAGACAATTGGAAAGGTATTAAACTTAAGTTTTTCTAGAATACAGTTTACACCAGACTTGATGCCAGCAGATGTAGTTGGAACAAATATAGTAGTTAAAGAAAATGATAGAACTTTATTTAAATTTGAAAAAGGACCTGTATTTACAAATTTACTATTAGCAGATGAAATAAATAGAGCAACTCCTAAAACTCAATCTGCTTTACTTGAAGCTATGGGAGAAAAAACAGTAACAGTTGGTAAGACAACTTATGAAATGGCAAAACCATTTATGGTGCTTGCAACTCAAAATCCAATAGAACAAGAAGGAACATATCCACTTCCAGAAGCACAATTAGATAGATTCTTATTTAAGTTAAATGTAGATTTTCCAAATCTTCAAGAGCTTAAAGAAATTATGGATTTAACATTAACTAATAATAAAGTTCAAATTGATGCTGTTCTTGAAGGCGATGAAATATTAAAGATAAGAGAAATAATTAGAGAAATAAAACTTGCAGAAGCAGTTAAGGAATTTGCATTAAAGCTTATTTTAGCAACTCATCCAGAAATTCCAGAAGCTTCAGAGTTTGTTAAGAGATATGTAGAAGCAGGAGCAAGTCCAAGAGCTGCACAAGGTATTATTAGTGGGGCAAAAGTAAGAGCAGTTATGGAAGGTAGATTAAATGTATCATTTGAGGATATTAAGGCTTTAGCTTATCCAGTTTTAAGGCACAGAATAATACTAAATTTTGATGCTATAACAGAAGGTTTAACAGAAGAAAGTATTATAGATAAGATACTAGAAGATTTAAAGGTTGTGTAAAAATGAGTGAAAGGATATTTAATGAGGACTTTTTTAAAAAGCTAAATAAAATAAATATGCATATAAATTTTAAGCTTTCCTCAGGAACACAAGGAGGAAGAAAGTCAAAAGCAAAAGGAGTTTCTGTAGAGTTTTCTGATTATAGAGAATATGCTCCAGGGGATGATTTTAGACGAATAGATTGGAATGCATATGGTAGATTTGATAAGTTTTTTATAAAGGTTTTTATGGAAGAAAGAGAAGGTGTTTTTAATTTCTTTGTTGATAAAAGTAAGTCAATGGATTATGGAAATGAAAACAAAAAAGATACAGCATTGAAAGTTGTTGCTGCTCTAAGCTATATTGCCTTAAATAATCTAGATAGAGTAAATATAAGTACTATGGATAATGGTGATATACAAAGTATAAAATCAGCAGCTGGAAACAAAGCCTTTCAAAGGATATTAAAAGAGTTAGAAAATATTGAATTTGATGGTAAAACAGATCTTACAAGTAGTATAAAAAAGAGACCATTAACTCCTAGAGGTGTATCTGTAGTGGTATCTGATTTTTTTAATAATGATGGATTAAAAGATTTAGAAGATGCTCTTAAGTATTTAGCTTTTAAAAAGCAAGATATAATACTAGTTCAAATATTATCAAATGAAGAAATTGATCCAGAGTTTAATAATGAAATTACCTTTATAGATAGCGAAACAGGAGAAAATGTAAAAATGAGCTTAACTCCAAGTTTGATAAAAGAGTATAAAAATACTTTAAAGTCTTATAAAAAATCTATTGAGGATATTACAAGAAAATATGGTGGTAAATTTATAAGTGTAAATTCATCTATGGAAATAGAAGAAATAATATTAGGTGAGTTTAGCAAAAAAAGAGTATTGTATTAGGAGGATTATGTTATGGGATTCACAAATTTATGGCCCTTATTCTTATTAATAACAATTCCTCTTTTAATAATGCTTTATATATTAAAAAGAAAGTATAAAGAAGAGGTTATATCTTCAACACTTTTGTGGAATGAAGTTTATAAAAATACTAGAGCAAACACTCCATGGGAAAAGCTAAGAAAAAATATTATGTTACTTTTGCAAATAATAATATTACTTTTACTTATTTTTAGTTTAATGAGACCTTTTTTAAACTTTGGAGGTAAAAGTTATAAAAATATTATTTTAGTACTAGATAATACTGCAAGCATGAGTGCTGAATATGGTAATAATACTAGGCTAGATGAAAGTAAAGCCCTTGCTAAGGAGTTTTTACAATCAACAAAGGATGATACTAATACTTTTATAATAAGCTTTGATGGAAGTAGTAACTTACTTCAAAATGGAGATTTTAATAAAGAAGTTTCTAATGAAATAATTGATTCAATATCTCAAAGCTATAATACTGGAGATATAAATGATACTTTATCATTTATAAAGGCAATAGGCCAAGGAATTGAAGAAGAATATGAAGTTATAGCTTTTACAGATAAAGAACTTTCGTTAGGTGATGTAAATGGAAAGGTTGTATCATTAGCAAATTCAGGGGTAAATGCATCTGTAGACAATGTATCTCATAAATTCCTAGAGGATAAGGTAAGAGTTATAGCAACTATAACAAATAGAGGAACAGGAGTTTATGAAGGAGATTTTTCGCTTTATGATGGAGAAGAACTTGCTGCTGTTGAAAGCTTGCAATTACAAGAAGGAGAAAATAAAACATTAACTTTTGATTTACCTAAAATAAATGGTGAAGTCTTAAAGGGAGAATTATCTAGAAAAGATATGATTTTAGGGGACAACACTTATAGCCATGTTGTAGGAAAGAAAAAGGTAAATAAGGTTCTTATAGTTACAGAACAAAATGTATTTTTAGAAAGAGCCTTTGGCAGCATTGAAAATACAGAAGTATATAAGACTAATGATGCATCAAACTTAACAAGTGCAGATGCATATGATTTATATGTATTTGATAATGTTACTCCTGATATAATGCCATCGAAAGGAAGCATACTATTTATTAATCCAGCTTCAAATGAATTCTTTAATGTTGTTTCAGGAGGAGAAGGGGGAGAGGCTAAAGCTGTTATAGGAGAACTTTCAAAGTACCTAGAAGATACAACATTTACTGCTGCTAAGTATAATGCAATAGAAATTCCTTATTACGGAAGAGGCTTCCTAAATATAGATGAAAGTTATATAGGATTTAAAGGAGAAGTTGATGGAAGAAAAATAGCTGCTTTATCTTTTGATCTTCACAATAGTGATTTTGCACTTAAAAAGGAATTTCCTGTATTAATGTATGAACTTGGAGAAAATTTAATATCAAGTGGAATGGTATATAAAAGTAACTTTAAAGCTGGAGAAAAAATAATAGCTAAAGGTGTATCCTTAGATAATAATATTACTTTAACATATCCAAGTGGAAATACATTAGAAATAAAATCAGGTGATGAGATAAAAGAAGATAGTGAACTTGGTATTTATAAGCTAAATGTCTTAGAAGAAAAAGAATTATTTTCAGTTAACTTTCCATCAGAAAAGGAAAGTAATACTAATATAAATAATATTGGTGAAAGTGAAAATATAAGTGATGCAAAAGCTGATTTAAAACGAGGATTAAATCTTTCTCCATTACTTGTAATATTAGCTATTTCAGTAGTAGCTTTTGAATGGATTATGTATAAGAGAGGAAATTAGGAGGCAAAGAAGAGATGAAAATAGAAATAGGAAATTTATACTTTTTAATATTGATTCCAATAATTTTTGCCTTTATGTATTATAGCTTTAAAAAATATAAACCATGGAGTAAAAATGAAATTGCAATATTTATAAGTAGAATAGTGATTTTTACACTTTTAATATTAGCATTTGGAAATATAACTATTAATTTAAAGGGTAGAAATATATCAACTGTATTTTTACTGGATGTATCAGAAAGTGCAGGTGACTTTGAAGAATCAGGGAAGGATTTTATATCTACAGCTATAGAGTCAATGCCAAGAGGAAATAAAGCTGGAGTAGTTTTATTTGGAGATGACTCAAAAATTGATAAAGTGTTAAATAAGAAAAAGGAATATAAATCTATAGACGAAAAGCCAGTGGTTACAGCAACAAATATTCAAGAAGCAGTAGAAAGTGCTTTAGGATTATTTGAAAGAGGTGGGTCTAAAAGAATAGTTTTAATAACTGATGGAGAAGAAAATCAAGGTGATATATTAAAGTCTATACCACTAATAAATGAACAAAAAATAGATTTTAAAGTATATAAAATTACTGGAGAAAAAGGCGAAGAAATTTACGTTGATAATGTTAAGGTACCAGATAATATATCAGTAGGAGAGGAGTTTTCGGTTTCTATTGATATAAAATCAAATTATGCAACAAAGGCTAAGCTTACATTATTTTCAGGAAGAAACAAAGTAGGTGAGCAGCAGGTACAAATACAAAAGGGAAAGAACTCCTTTGTATTTAAAGATAAGCAAAGCTCAGGTGGATTTAAGGGTTATAGAGTTTTAGTAGAAGCAGAGGGAGATACAAACAAAGTTAATAATGAGTTTAGTACTTTTACAAACGTAATGGATAAGCCTAATATTCTTCTTATTAATGGAATTAAAGGCGATTCGGAAGCTTTAGAAGAAATATTATCAAATTCAGGTGCTAATATTAAAAAAATAGCTCCAAGTGCATCACCAAGTACTTTAAATGAATTATTAGAATATAAATCAATAGTTTTAAATGATGTTCATAGAGATGATTTAAACAATGGATTTATGGATAATATAGAGGCTTATGTGAAGGATTATGGTGGGGGATTAATTACCTTTGGTGGTGAGGACTCATATGCCCTTGGAGGATATAAGGATACTTCACTTGAAAAAGTATTGCCTGTTTATATGGATAAGAGGGGAAAAAATGAAGTTCCTGCAATAAGTATCAATTTAATAATAGATAAATCAGGTAGTATGAGTGCTGAAGGTGGTGGAGTTAGTAAATTAACTTTAGCTAAGGAAGCTGCAATGAAGGCATTAGAAAACTTAAGAGAAGTAGATGAAATATCAGTAATAGCTTTTGATGATACTTATGATGAGGTTGTACCACTACAAAAGGTTGGAGATAAAGAAGCTATAAAGGAACTTATTTCAGGGATTCAAATAAGAGGAGGAACATCAATTTATCCTGCTCTTGAACAAGGTTATAATATGCAAATGCAAAGTAGTGCAAAAATAAAGCACACAATATTATTAACAGATGGTCAAGATGGATATGAATTAGATAATTATGCTACTCTTCTTCAAAACTTTATTGATAATAATATTACTCTTTCAACAGTGGCAGTTGGTGAAGGCGCTAATGCAGGTCTTTTAAATCAACTGGCTTCAATAGGAAAAGGAAGAAGTTATTATACAGATATATATACTGATATTCCTAGAATATTTGCAAAGGAAGTTCTTTTATCAGCAGGGACATATATAATAAATGAAGAATTTACTCCTAAGATATTAAGCAATCATGAAATATTAGCAGGTGTAAAAACATCAGATGGAATTCCAAGCTTGCTTGGGTATATAGGAACATCTATAAAAGAAAATGCAGTTGAAATATTAAGTTCTAATCATGATGAGCCAATACTTGCAGCTATGCAATATGGAATAGGGAGAACAGTAAGTTTTACATCAGATGTTAGTGGACAATGGAGTAAAAACTATTTAGCTTGGGAGTATGGACCACAACTTATAAAAAATATGGTTTACTTTACTATTCCAAAGTATGGCGAAGAAGGAAAGCTTAATATTAGCCAAGAAGGAAATGAAGCAAAAGTAGAATTTTACAATGATAAGATATCTAAGGATGCAAAGGTTAAAGGGATATACAATGGAGAAAATGGCGAAGAAGGGGAATTCGAATTAAGCCAAGTTGAACCAGGAAAATTTGAAGCTAGTATTCCACTAGACTCATTAGGATTTTATAATTTTAGTATAAGAGAAGAGGAAAGTGGAGAGGTAAAAAATAATTATAAAGGAGCATTTGCTCTTCAATATTCAGATGAATATAAATTTAATACTAATGGAGAAAAGTTAGATGTAGTAGTTAAAGAAACAAAGGGAAGTTTTATAAACAAGCCAGAAGAAGTTTTTGAAGGAAAGCTTCAAAGAGAATATAAAAAGATAAATTTAACAACTCCATTAATAGTAATAAGTATTTTATTATTTATGCTTGATATAGCTTATAGAAGATTAAATATAGATTTAGTTAGATTCTTTAAGAAGAGAAAAGATAAAGTTAAAAAAGAAAAAATAGCTAAAAATACTAATTCTATAAAAAATAATGAAGTTAAGATAAAAGAAGAAAAGAAAGCTATTAAAGAAAATATCATATCACCAGAAAATAGTAAGGGAAAAAATAAAATTAACACTAAAATAAGTGTTGAAGCTGATGAGCAAAATTTAAATAAAGAAAATGAAAACAAAGGAAAAATAATTAAAGAAAAAGGAAGCAAAAGATCAAAAAAAAATCTAGAGAAAGAAGTTCCAAAGAAAGAATCATTAGATACAAGTGTTCTTCTTAAGAAAAAGAGCGATAGAAAGAAGATATAGTGATAAAGTAGCTATTGCATATTTAAAAATTTATATCTTATATTAAAGGAGCTGTCTACGACAGCTTCTTTATTTTATATATTACTGAAATTTATAAAATCATTGGGAAGTGAGTTTTACTATAAAAGGTATTGTTAGATGTTTTTTATAAAAGGTAATAATTATTTTTTACTGATGAGAATATTAAAGAAAAGTTAAAAAAATAGACGTTATTGAATTTAGTATTTTATTGTGATAGTATTTTTTCTTGTATGTAAAAAAGGAGAGGATGCTTATGAGAAAAAAAATAATAACAAACACAATAATATTTGTATCTATAATTCTATTTGTTACTATTTTTAAGTCTTTGTTTGGTGAAGGAAACACTTTAGTAGGAGTAACAATAATAACAACTGCATTAACATTTATGGAAAAAGATTTAACAGCAGCACCTTTTAAGAACTTTACAAAAATATTAACAGTAAATTTATTTACTTTGCTTTTTTCATTTTTAGCAATTCAAAATATATGGATAGGTATTTTGGTTAACTTCTTAGCACTTTTTATAATAGGATATTTGTTTAGCTATAATTTAAAAAGATCTCTAGTAGTACCATTTGGACTTCAATACTTTTTCATGTTATTTTATCCAGCAGAAGGAGAAGTACTATTTAATAGATTTTTATCATTAATTTTTGGCTCTGTTTTTATAATGCTGATTCAATTTATATTTAATAAGGATAAGGTGTTTAAAGCTGGTAGTAGAATATTAGATAATATTAGTGATAATATTTTACTTAAAATCAAAGCAATACAAGAAGATAAGAATTTTGATGAAGAAAATATAAAAATTATTGAGTTAATAAATTCATTAAAAGGTATAATATTTGATAAAAGAGTAGATGACTATTACTTAACTAATGATGCAACTATAAGTACTGATATATTATGGGCTTTAGAGAGAATTAATATCTTATTAGATTCTATAAATGAATTAGAAAATAAAGACAGATATAAAGACTTATTAGATGATGTATATAATGAAGTCATAATTATAAAAAATAGAGATTTTGAATCAAGTAATATAGAAATTCTTAAGAATCATATATACAATGATGAAATAGATAAAGCTTATATAAATGAATTTATAGATTTAATAAATATTCTTATAAGAGAAGTTAGAGAAATAAATATATTAAGCAAAAAAGAAAAGGATTATGTAAAAAAGGATTATGATATTCCACATCATTTTCATAAAATAACGGTTTTAAAAAGAAATTTCAATATAGATTCAGCAAAGGTTAGATATTCAATAAAACTTGGTATAGTCGGTGCATTTACAGTGTTTTTAGCACAATATCTTAATTTATCAGAAGGTAGATGGATGAGCTTTACTATATTTTCGTTAATACAACCTTATTCAGAAGTTTCTTATACAAGGGTTAAAGATAGAATTAAAGCAACATTAATTGGTGGATTAATAGTATTAATAGCTTTTGGATTAGTTAAGAATCAAACTGCCAGAAGTGCTATTATATTATTAGCAGGTTATTTAGATCCGTTTACAAAGAACTATAGAGGAAAAATGATTTGTGTTACAGTATCTGCCGTTGCCTCTGCAGCTATAGTTGGAGGAACTACTCAGATGGTATTTAATAGAGTACTATTTGTTATTATAGGAGCGATACTAACACTTCTTGCCAATAAATATATATTGCCATATAAAATTAAAGATATGCATAAATACTTAGTTGAAATATATGATTCACTAATAAATCAAATGAAAGAAGATATTTCAAAAGAACATAATGATTATAGTATAAGAAATCTTTATTTAATAACTGGCTTTATTGAAGATAAGATGAAATTTTCAAGTAGAGAAAATGATAGGATGCAAATAAGAGAGCTTTTTAATAGTAAAAGAAAAGAAGTAAATGAGCTGTATAATAGCTATATAAATTTCAGGGATAGAAGTAGATAAAAGTAAAGTATATTAATTAGTGAATTTAGACTTAGAAAAATATAAAAATGAGAACAACATCTATGTTAACTTAAAGATATAACATAGATGTTGTTCTTATTTTTTAGATTATTTAATTAATTAAATATTAAATTTTATATTTATGTAGCAAAACGCTATAGAGATAAATACTTATATAGTAACAATAATTTAATAGGAGAAAACCATATGCAAATGATGGATATGCTTTTTAGAGGGCTTATGGGAGGCGGAATGCCTAACATGGGTGGAGGTGGAAATCCACTAGGAGGGTTAGGTGGAGGAAATCCACTTATGAATATGCTATTAGGTTCTATGATGGGTGGACCTATGGGTGGCCAAAATCAAATGAATGGAGGCAATAATAACCCGTTATCTATGCTGATGAATGGAATGGGAGGCATGAATGGTGCCGGTAATGGAATGAATGGTCAGGGAAATGGTATGAACCAATTGTTAAGTATGCTTATGGGCGGAAATGGTATGAATATGCCAAATCAAAATATGGGCAACGCTAATAATAGAAATAATGGCAATAGTAGAAATAATAGAAGTAATAATGCAAATGATCCTTTGGCAACGATTATGAATGGACTGGGAATGAATGGAGCAAATCCAGGTGCTCAGCAAGGGAACTCAGGTAATGGTAGTATAGATATGAACCAGTTAATGAGTATGTTAATGGGTGGAGGCAGTCAAACTAATGCTTCTTCAAATAATAATGCTAGCAATATGAATAATAATGGAAACTCACAAATGGATCCATTAGGTATGCTTTTTAATGCTATGAATGGTGGCGGTATGAATAATAATGTTAATTCAAATTCAAGCTCAAATAACGGTAGAAGACGTTCTTCAAGCAGTAAACGCCATAGAAGTAGAAGATAATTTAATATTTAAGCATTAAAGTAAGTATTAGCTCATCGAGTTAATACTTACTTTAATTTACTTAACATAATGTAAAAGTTTATAAAAGAAATATTTTATATAGAAAATTTAAAATGCTTTATAATTCTTAGGAAAGATGGTATCCTATATAATCGAGAATAAATTTATAGGAGATTAGTAAAGTTATGGCAAGAAATATGACAAAGGATATGACGACTGGAAATCCAGTTAAATTAATACTATTATTTTCAATACCACTACTTATAGGAAATATATTTCAACAATTTTATAGCATGGTAGATACTATCATAGTCGGTAGGTTTATAGGGGTAGATGCATTAGCAGCAGTTGGATCTACAGGGTCTATGTCATTTTTAATAAATGGTTTTGTTGTTGGCTTAACTAGTGGATTTGCTGTTTTAGTATCTCAAAAATTTGGAGCAAAAGATGAAGAAGGTTTGAAAAAGGCTGTAGCAAGTGCATTAGTGTTAGCATTAATAGCAACAGGTATAGTTACTTTAGTAAGTGTTTTATTAGCAAAGCCTATGCTTCATTTAATGAATACTCCAGATAATATAATAGATGATGCAAATGCTTATATAATAATAATTTATGCTGGAACTATAGCTACTGTAGTTTACAATATAATAGCAGGTATATTAAGGGCCCTAGGAGATAGTAAAACTCCTTTATATTTCTTAATAGTTGCATCTATATTAAATATAGTTTTAGACATAGTATTTATAGTTAATTTTTCAATGGGAGTAGCTGGAGCTGCATGGGCAACAATTATTTCCCAAGGAGTTTCAGGATTATTATGCATAATTTATACTTATAAAAAATATAAGATTTTAAGATTGAAAAAGGAAGACTTTAAAGTTAAGAGTAGAGTTTACAAAAAGCATTTAAAAATTGGAATACCAATGGCTCTACAATTTTCTATAACAGCTATTGGTATTATGACAGTTCAAGGTGCTTTAAATGTCTTTGGTTCTTCAGCTATTGCAGCTTATACGGCAGCATCAAAGGTATTACAAATAGTAATGCAACCAGCTATAACATTTGGTGTTACTATGGCAACATATTGTGGACAAAACCTAGGAGCAAAAAATTACATACGTATTAAAGAAGGCGTAAAGAAATGTACTGAAATATCTGTAATTACAAGTATTATTGCAGGTATTATACTAGTATTTGGAGGTAAATTCTTCGTAGGATTATTTATTGAAAATCCAGATGCAAGCATTTTAGCATATGCTCAAGAATGTCTTAACTATTCTGCTATATTCTTTATACCATTAGGACTAATATTTATATATAGAAATGCACTTCAAGGTATGGGAGAATCTTTTGTGCCAATGATGGCAGGGGCTTTCGAGCTTATAGCAAGAGCAGTTGTTGCTTTCACATTACCTAGTTTTATAGGATATACAGGAATATGTTTAGCTGACCCAGTTGCATGGCTTTCAGCAGCAATTCCACTAGGAATTTATTATTTTAAGAAAATGAAGTCTATAGATATAATAAATTGAATTTTAAAAACTCCGTAAGGAGTTTTTTCCTTAATTGTCCATTATCAATTAAAAAAAGCTGTCTTACGACAGCTTTTTTTAGAAGCCTCTTTTTTTGGCTTCAACTCCACTTTCATTAAGAGCTGGTTCTTCAACTGTAAAGTTATATGAACTATTTGCTTGTTGATTTTGAGTTTTTGTCCCATTTCTTAGAACATTTTCTTTTGAATGAGTTCTTTTATTATCATTTTTCATAAGTTTTTCCCTCCTAAAATAATATTACCTTTATAGTATTAGGAGATTAATAAAAATTATTAGTTCATTAAGATAAGAAGAAATAAATTTAATATTATCCATATTTTGATTTGCAAAGGGTATCACGTTTCGTTATATCTTTTTAAAGTATTGAATTTACTGCTTTTGATAGATTTTGAAAGGAGATTTTTATCTATTACTTAGATAGCAAAAAGCTAAAAAATATAAGATTTGTAATAAAAGTTTACAAAAAAATAGATGATTCAATTGCTTTACTTTTCAAGTAAATATATGTAAGTTACGGCGAGCTACGTTGAAGGTGTAATTAAGGAGAACTTAATATATGCATTTTCCTATAAGAATTATTCCATATAATGTATAATGATTGTATATAAATTTTATTTTATACACGGAGGGAATATGATTAAGATATTATTTTTAGAAGATGAACCTAATATATTAGATGTTACAACTGAATATATGAAGATGCAAGGATATGAAGTTACCTGTGTATGTAATGGTGAAGAAGCAATAGAGCAATTAAAGAAAGAGGATTTTAATTTAGCTATTTTAGATATAATGGTTCCTAAAGTTACTGGGTTAGAAGTACTTGAATATATAAATCAAAGCAAGAAGAATATAGCAACAATTATGTTAACAGCCCTTGGAGATGAACAAACACAACTTAAGGCTTTTAATTTGAAAACGGATGATTATGTTATTAAGCCTTTCTCACCTTTATTACTATTAAAGAGGATTGAAGCTGTTTTAAGAAGAAGTCTTACTGAGAAAATATCATATAACTATAATAATGAATTTTATATAGATGATAAAACATACCAAGCCTATTATAATGGACAAAGTTTAAATTTAACTCTAAGTGAGTTTTTATTATTACAAACATTAATGAAAGAGCCTAATAGAGTCTTTAATAGAGAACAATTAATAATGAAAATATTTAATGAAGATTATATCTCAAATGACAGAATAATAGATGCTCATGTTAAAAACTTAAGAAAAAAGTTACCTCATAATTATATTAAAACTGTAATCGGTGTAGGGTATCAGTTTAATAAGGAGGTCGTTTGATGAATTTATCTAAAAAAACATTCATCTATAGTTTTATACTTTCAGGAGGAATTGTAACTTTAATAATAATTTATTTTGTAGTTATATTACCTTCATTATATATTGATCATTTAAGTAAAAGTCATTATCAATCTATAAAAAAAATTCAAGAAAATTATATTAAGGATAAAAATTATAATAATATATATTCACCTAATCCTTCAGGAACAGTAAGTGTAAGAATACCATCAGATGGTAATAGTATATATGCATCAAATAGTTTTGGAACATCTAGAATCACTATAAAAGATATTGATTTAGTAAATCTATTAGATGATGTTAGATATTACACTAAAAATATTGATGAAGCCAAGGAAGTTGAAAAGTATGAAAGTAAATTTTTTGACACTATAAAGAAAAGTTTTAATAAAAATACTTTTATTCAAGAACTTCCTGTGGAATTTAAATTTATTGAAAGTAATAATAAGAATCCATTTAATGAGTCATCATACAAGATGAATGTTGTTTCTGATGATACTATTATATATGAGTTTAATAGTTTTGATGGTATAAATTATTATACATTTTATTCTGCTATAACAATTAGTAATGAAGACATTATTTTATCATTACTTTCTGTAATGACACCTAAAATAGAAGAAATCACATCAATAGTATTTCAAAGCTTACCTATGATAGTATCAGTACTTATATTGATAATATTAGTTTCAACATATTATTTTTCAAGAAAAATAATAATTCCGATAAAGAAGCTAGCGAATCATGCTGAGTTTATGAAAAATAATAATATAAGTAATGTTTATCCTATTGAAATTAAGGGAGAAGATGAGATATCAGTTTTAGGTAATACATTAAATGAACTTTATATTAAATTGAATGAAAGTTTTAAAAGCTTAGAAGAAAAAAATAAATTATTAATTGCTGAAAATAAGAGACAAGATGTATTCTTAAGAGCATCTTCACATCAATTAAAGACACCAGTTGCAGCTTCACTTTTACTTATTGAAAGTATGATAGATGAAGTTGGTAAATATAAAAATACTAAAGAGCATTTACCTAAGGTTAAGGTTCAACTTCAAGCAATAAGGAAGATTATTGATGAAATATTAAATCTTAATAATAAAGATTTAAATAAAAAAATGATAGATATAAAGGATTTGATAGATGAAATAATAAATCAACATGAAATTCAAATAAAAGAAAAATTCATTAATGTAGAAAGCAAAATAAATAACATTACTTTAGATACAGATTATCATTTGATGTATAAAATTATAGATAACTTGATTACTAATGCTATTAACTACACAAGTGAAAAAAATGATATAAAAATAATATTAAGTGATGACAGTTTAAAAATAATAAATTACGGATCACATATAGATGAAGAACTTTTACCTAATATATTTGATGCTTTTGTATCAAGTAATTCAGAAAGTAGGGGGAATGGCTTAGGGCTTTATATAGCATATTATTATTCAAACTTATTAGGATATAAGATAGAAATTAATAATATAAGTAATGGAGTAGAGGCTATATTAAGTTTTATCTAAATATGAATTAAAGCTACAGAAAATTTGCATATTAAATTCATAGGAAATTCATACCAGGATAATATACTTATAGTATAGAAGTTAGGGAAAAGGGGAAGCAATAATGATTACTATAAATAATTTAGAAGTGAAATATGGAAAAGAAGTAGCTTTATTAATAAAATCTCCTATTAAATTTGAAGCAGGGGATAGAATTGGAATAATAGGTTCAAATGGTGCTGGTAAGACTACTTTGGTAAAATCAATTTTAGGACTTATTAACTATAATGGATCTATTAATACAAATATAAAACCAGAGCAAATGTCTGCACATATGCAAAGTAATAATTATGTAGATACGATGGCAGTGAAGCATATAATAGAAGCTATTTTAGATACAAGAATTAATAAGAATAAGAAGCTACAAGAATTAATAAATTTCTTTAATTTTAATGATTGTTTAAATAAAAAGTATAGTGTACTTTCTGGAGGACAAAAGCAAAGGCTTACAATAATACTAGTTTTAATTCAAGATACACCTTTAGTTTTCTTTGATGAAGTTACTTCTGGACTTGATTTTGAAACAAGACAACAATTAATGAGTAAAATTGAAGAATGGTATAGAAATAAAAATACAACAATTTGTATTGTATCTCACTATTACGAAGAGTTAGAGCAATTAACTAACAAAATATTAATATTAGAAAGAGGAAGAGTTATTGATTTTGGAAATAAGGAAGAGTTGTTTAAAAAGTATTGTGGGAAATCAATAATAATTTTATCTAATACAAAAGAAAATGTTAAAATTATAAAGGATTTTAGAAAAATAAAATCACCAAAGCACTTAATAGCAATTTCTTGTTTGAGTATAGAGGAAGAAATAGAAGTATCAAAGCTTCTAATTGAAAAAGATATAAGCTTTAAAAGAAGTAATTCAGATATAGAAATAATGAGTATTAATGCAAAGAATAAAAATGATATTTATAGAGAGGAAGGTGAAAAAGTTGAAAGCAAAATTAGTTAGATATAATTTAGTGAAATATGAGTTTAGAAATTTAGTAGGAAATATATTTGCAGTAATATTTGGAGTTATATTTCCAATATTTATGTCTATTTTTTTAGGAAATATAATTGGTGGAAAAGCTCCAGAAGAATTTAGAGAAGTTATAATGACTAGTATTTTCATAAGTAATAGCTTAATGATTCCATTAGCTACTGTATTTATAGGATATTCAGCAACGTTTTCACAAGAACTTGAAAAAAGTATCCCTCTTAGGTTTAGGTTATTTGGATATAGTGAAAAAACACTTATTGTTTCTAAGGTTTTAGCTTATTTAATTTTTATGACAATAGCATTGATTATCTATGTAATAGCATCATTTTCAGCATTAAAAGTACAAGTTCCATCCTTTAGTTCAGCTATGATTTTAATAGTTTCATTATATTTTCTTGCTACAATATTTTTTGCATTAGCTCATGGAATATCTTTATTTTTTAAAAAGTTTGGTCCAACCTATGCCATAACAATGACACTATATTTTGCAATAATGATACTAAGTGGAATGTTTGGAGTTCAAGCAAAGGATTTTCCAGAACCATTAATGAAGGTTGCATATTTATTTCCAACAACCTATATATGTGGAGAATTTGTTGATTTTTGGAAAAGTGGGAGTTATAACTTTATGCCATATATACAATCTTTAGTGCTATTTACTGCAATAGCATTTATAGTCTTATTTTTAGCTATAAATCATGATTCTAGATATAGTCATGGTGATAAAGTTTCAGTGAGTAAGTAGTGAAACTTTTTACAGATAATGACTATATTCCTATAGTAATATAAATATAGACTTATAAGAATTTACATTTATTCAACATATATAAATACAAGTTATGTTAATAAAGTTTAAAAGGAGGTGGATAATTATTTTAATTATCTACTTTTTTTATTTATGAATTCAATATTTAAATGCTAATTCTAGTAATATTATGTAAATCAATAAAATATGAAAAAATAAATGATTTAATTGCTTTAAAATGTTATAATCATTAGACGTAATGTTAATATTGATATGTAGAGGATAAATGCGAAGATTTCAAGTATCAATTGTCAATTTTAAAAAAGTGGGTGTTTAAATGTCAAATAACAGATTTTTACCAATCAGTAAAGAAGATATGCAAGAACGTGGATGGGAACAATGTGATTTCATTATAGTAACAGGGGATGCCTATATAGATCATCATAGTTTTGGAACAGCAATTATTTCAAGAGTATTAGAAGATGCAGGATATAAAGTTGGTATAATCCCACAGCCAGATTGGCATAGTACGGACGATTTTATGAAGCTTGGAAGACCAAGGCTTGCTTTCTTAGTTAATGGTGGGAATATGGACCCTATGGTTAACCACTATACTGTAAGCAAGAGAAGAAGGGAAAAAGATCTTTATACTCCTGGTGGAAAAATGGGAGCAAGACCAGATAGAGCTACAATAGTTTATTGTAATAAAATAAGAGAAGCTTATAAAAATATAAATATTGTTATAGGTGGACTTGAAGCAAGTTTAAGAAGACTAGCTCACTATGATTATTGGGATAATAATGTAAGAAATTCAATACTTATAGATAGTGGAGCAGATCTTATAACATATGGAATGAGTGAAAAGCAAATTGTAGAAGTTGCAAATGCTTTAAATGATGGATTTGAAGCAAAATACATAAGGCATATAAATGGAACTACATATACTATAGATTCACTAGATGAAATTTATGGTGATTATAAGTTATTACCTTCAAGAGAAGAAGTTACAAAAGATAAAATGAAATATGCAGAGGCTTTTAAAATACAATATGAAGAACAAGATCCTGTAAGAGGGAAAGTACTTGTACAAAAGCATGGCGATAGATATGTAGTTTGTAATACTCCAGAAATGCCTCTTACAAGAGAAGAATTAGACAAAGTTTATGCACTTCCATATACTAAAGAATGTCATCCTATATATGATGAATTTGGTGGAATTGCAGCTTTAGAAGAAGTTAAATTTAGTATAGTAAGCTCAAGAGGATGTTTTGGTAACTGTTCATTTTGTGCAATTACTTTCCATCAAGGAAGAGCTGTTCAAAGTAGAAGTGAAGCGTCTATATTAGATGAAGCTGTTGAAATAACTAATCTTAAAGATTTTAAAGGATATATACATGATGTTGGAGGTCCAACTGCAAACTTTAGAAAACCAGCTTGTAAAACACAGCTTACTATAGGTGCATGTAAGAGTAAACAATGTTTAACTCCAAAGCCATGTAAAAACTTAATAGTAGATCATAGTGAATTCTTAGGATTACTTAGAAAAATAAGAAAGCTTCCTAAAGTAAAGAAGGCATTTGTTCGTTCAGGATTAAGATATGACTACATAATGGCAGATAAAGATGATACTTTCTTTAGAGAACTTGTTGAACACCATGTTAGTGGACAATTAAAAGTTGCTCCAGAACACGTTGCAGCTAATACTTTAAAATATATGGGTAAGCCTTCCGGTGATACTTATGATAGATTTAGAGAAAAGTTCTTTAAGATTAACAAGCAATTAGGTAAAGAACAATATTTAATTCCATACCTAATGTCAAGTCATCCAGGTAGTGGATTAAATGAAGCTATAGAATTAGCTGAATATTTAAGAGATACAAAATATCAGCCAGAGCAAGTTCAAGATTTCTATCCAACACCAGGAACATTATCAACTGCTATGTTCTATACAGGAGTAGATCCTATAACTGGTGTAGAGGTTTATATTCCAAAGACAAGAGAAGAAAAAGCTATGCAAAGAGCACTTCTTCAATTTAAAAATCCTAAGAACTATAACTTAGTTCATGATGCTTTAGTTAAGGCAGGAAGAGAAGACTTAATAGGAAATGGTCCTAAGTGCTTAATAAAATCAAAAGCTGATAGATATATGGCTAAGATGAAAAAGGAAGAAGCAATAGCAAGGGGAAGTTCTAATAGAGGTAAACAAGGCTCTAAGTCAAAATCTTCTTCAAAGTCATCTTCAAAAATGAATAGTAAATCAAATTCAAAGTCTACAAATAACAAAGGTGCGGCAAAAGAAAAATTTGGAGATTTTAAAGGAAAAGGATCAAAGTCAAGAAATAGCAAGAGTAATAGTAGAAAAGGTAGATAAAATTAAACTACTATAATAATCCTATAGCCAAAGGGGAATAAGGAAATGAAAAAGAGTTTTAGGATAGATGAATTCATATTAAAATATCCACAGGTAGAAGAGATAATAAAAGAAAATAATATAGACATCGAAGTTTTAAAAGATATTTATAATGATTTCGTAGATTATGAAGTTTCTTATGAGAATCAAGCAGACTTTATATCTAATATTTTACGTTCTCAGCCAATGATTCATTCAGTTAAATCAAGGATAAAAGATCCAGATAGATTAATTGAAAAAATCATAAGAAAAACTGAAGATAGAAAATTAAAATATGGCGAAGACTTTCAATTTACTTTAGATAATTATAAAAATGAAATAAATGATTTAATTGGAATTAGAGTCATACATATATTTAAAGATCAGTGGCAGGATATTCATGAATTTATCACTAAGACTTGGAAGGTTATAGAGGTTACTGCAAATGTTAGAGAAGGAGATAATACTAAGAAGTTTGAAGAATTAGATATTGAGGTTAGATCAAGAATATCAGGATATAGGTCAGTTCACTACTTAGTAGAATTTTATCCAACTAACGAAAAAGTTATAGCTGAAATTCAAGTAAGAACCATATTCGAAGAAGGATATGGAGAAATAGATCATAGACTTAGATATTCTCATGTTGAGATACCTGAAATCCTAAAATCAAATCTTCTTTTATTTAATAGAATTGCAGGAAGTGCGGATGAAATGGCTTCTTTGATAAATGATTTAAGTAAAGAATGGTTTAATAAAGAAGAAAAATTTTTAAATGTAATAAAAAAGCAACAGGAAGAAATAGAAAGATTAAAAAAATTATAGGAATAATTATGGAATTTGTATTAAAAGAATTAGAAAATCAAGGTCCATTACCATATTTATTTGATATAGTAGATTATACACATTTAAATAATGATGAGTTAAAATCACATATTGATAGAGCGGGTAAAGTTATTTATATAAAGAATAGTTGATTTTAAATAATTCTATAAATATATTTTTATTTTTGGCTCTGTTTTAAAAGAATGTTGATATTATATATAATTGATTTAAAAGACCAGTGAAATCACTGGTCTTTAGTTCGTAATAGTTTAATATTACGCATTAAGTATTACTTTTATTTTCTTGTAATTCATGTAATCTAAATATAGCATAAAATGAAACTGCTAAATTTAAAATAAATATTATTATTTCTACTATAAATGCAAAGGTTATTATAGTTTCCTTTGGAAAAGAATCACTAAATTTATTATTTAATAATATTTGCATAGGTCCTGTAGCGTATACTTTTAAACTTATTATACTAAATACGGTTATAATAAATATTGCTATATTTCTATTACTAAGTTTTAAAAAGCATGATGTTAATGCTACAAAAATAATATTGAAAATCAGAAAAATAATAGCTCTTGAAGCCTTAGCCTCAAAAGCAAGATATTCAATTTGATACCACAGTGTAAATACATATGACAATACAATGTAGGCTAAGGAATAAGTTGTATTAACTAAGTTTCCGTTTTTTAACTTTAATTTCATAATTTCTCCTTACTTATAAATAAATTTACTGAATAATATAATACAATTAGGTAATAATATATATTTTTATTATATATTTATTTGGAATATAATACCATGATGGGTAGAAATAATATTCCCTTGCTGAAAAAATAATAATTATCAACATTCAAATAAAACAGATCCTTATTTTTAAAAGTACCTTGAGAAGTCAAGGGGCTTTTTTATCTTAGGATATTAGCAGAAGATATTTATCTTTTGGTGATACTACTTTCTTTAAAAATCCTTTAAGTATTTTTCACTTTTAATTTTATCATTCTTTTATTTTTTCATTCTTTCACCATTTTGCTTCGTAAAATATTACAGATTATATATTGACTAAACATAGATAATAATCTATATTTAAATGTGTTGTAAATAGATAACTATCTATATATTATATAAATTATATATAGATACTTGTCTATGTAAGGAGGGTGTAATGATTAAAAACTATGAGAAGAATATAAAAATATTTAAAGCACTAGGTGAAATAAATAGAGTTAAGATAGTAGATATGTTATCTACAGGTGAAAAATGTGCTTGTATAATCTTAGAAAATTTTCATTTTACCCAACCAACATTATCACATCATATGAAGGTTTTGATGGATTGTGGAGTAGTGAAATGTAGAAAAGAAGGAACATGGATGTATTATAGTTTGGATGTAGAATCATGTGACGAACTTATGAGATTTTTGAATAGTATTTTAACTAATAATCAAAGATGTATATGTAGTTCAAAGTGCATTGATAAGAATGAATAATTTTTAATATGGAGAGAAATATGAAAAAGGTTGATTTAACTAAAGGTAATGTGTTAAAGGTATTAATAACCTTAGCAATACCTATAATAGGTAGTTCTCTATTACAATTTACCTATAACTTAATAGATATGTTATGGGTAGGGGGATTAGGTAGTGATGTAGTAGCGAGTATAGGATCTTCTAGCTTTTTTATTGGACTTGGATATTCAATTAATGCTTTTGTTATCATAGGGACAGGAATAAAGGTTGCACACTCTATAGGGAAAAAAGATAATAAGGCGGTAGAAGAGTATATATCTAATGGAGTAATATTAAATGGAGCTGTCAGCTTAATATATTGTTTAGTATTAATCTTTCTTGGAAAGAACTTTATACAGTTTTTAAATTTAGGTAATACTATAGTTGAAAAACAAGCATATATATATTTAGCTATAAGTTCGCCAATGCTTTTCTTTTCATTTTTCAATACATTATATATCAGAATTTTTAATAGTTTTGGTGTTAATAAAAGTGCTCTTAATATAAGTGCAATAGGAGTAGTTATAAATATGATTCTAGATCCTCTGTTTATATATGGTATGGATCTAGGAGTTACAGGTGCTGCTCTTGGAACATTAATAGCAAATGGAATTATGTTTATATTATTTATAATAAAGGCAAGGAACTTATTTAGTATTAATTTTAGAAATGGATTGGATTATAAGAAGATTAAAGAAATAACTATTTTAGGACTTCCTATGTCTTTTCAAAGAGTATTATTTACTTTAGTAAATATAATTTTAGCTAGATTAATAGGAGGATTTGGTTCAGATGCAATAGCAGCTCAAAAAATAGGTCTACAAATAGAATCTATAGTTTATATGGTTGTAGGTGGATTAAATGGAGCTATTGCTGGTTTTGTTGGACAAAATTACGGAGCTAAAAAGTATACCAGAATAAACAAAGGATATAATACTGCAATAGGAATAGGTATGATTTATGCTTTATTTGTAAGTATAATATTTATATTTGTTCCAGAGGTATTAGTAAAGATATTTATTAGAGAAAATAATACTATTGTAATTGCAAGTGATTATTTAAGAATAATAGGATTTTCACAAATATTTGCAACTATAGAAATGATATCTAACGGTGTGTTTACAGGGCTTGGAGTTCCTAAAATACCAGCGCTTATAAGTATAATTTTTACTATACTTAGAATTCCACTAGCATTAGTGCTTACAAGATATATAGGAGTAAGTGGAATATGGTGGGGAATATCAATATCAAGTATTTTAAAAGGTTCTACAGCCTATATCATTTATAAATTAAGGATATGGAAGGAGTATAAAGATGTTAGATGTGATTAAATCACTTGAATATAGAAATAAATTATTAAGAGGAAACTTTGGCGTTGAGCGTGAGACATTAAGAGTAAATGAAAAGGGTGAATTAGCTTTAACTAAGCATCCAGAAGTATTTGAATGCAAGATAAGCCATCCATATATAACTACTGATTTTTCAGAAAGTCAAATTGAGCTTATAACACCAACTTTAAATACTTTAGAGGAGGTTTATAGCTTTTTAAATTCTCTTTATGATATTACAGCATTAGAGCTTAAAGATGAATATCTTTGGCCACAATCGATGCCATGTGATATTCCAGAGGATGATTTAATTCCTGTTGCAGATTATGGTAAGTGTGATACTGGCAAAGGAGCAAGTGACTATAGAAAGAAACTTTTAAAAAAATATGGTGGGAAAAAACAATTAATATCTGGAATACATTATAATTTTTCTTTTAATGAAGAATTAATAAAAGATTTATATAAAGTGCTTGGGAAAGAAGAAAGTTATAGAGACTTTAGAGATAATATCTATTTAAAAGTAGTTAGAAATTATTTAAGATACAGATGGCTACTTATATACCTTCTAGGTGGAACAACTATTATGCATAAGACCTTTGGAGAAAAATGTGTAGTAGATTTAAATAAGATAGCAACTGATAGTTTTACTAATGATGGAGCTATATCTTATAGAAATAGTGAATGTGGATATAAGAACACAATAGATTTATATCCAGAATATACTTCAGTTAAAGATTATGTTTCAAGTGTATATAGATTTATAGATGATAAGCTTATAGAGAGTCATAAAGAGTTATATACACAAATAAGGTTAAAAGCAATAGATAATAATAGATTTTTAGATTCATTACTAGATGATGGAATAAATTATCTTGAAATAAGAAGTATAGATATAAATCCATTTAATAAAGCTGGTATATCATTAGAGGATTTAAACTTTATTAATATGTTTACTATATACTTACTTGTTAAAGAAGAAAGTGAGTATAAGAACTGGCAAGAAGAAGCTCAAAATAATCAAAATATAATTTCTATTTATGGTCAAATGGATGTAACATTATATAAAGATGGTAAGACTATATCTAAAAATGATTGGTCTATGCAAATATTAAATGAAATTAAAGATATGAATAATGAGCTATGTTTAGGAAAAGAAGAAATAATAAATAATATGATTGAAAAAGTATTAAATCCTAAATTAACTTATGCAGCTAGAATTTCTGAAATGGTAAAAGAAGAAGGATTTATAGAAAGTCATTTAAAATTAGCTAAAGAATATCGAGAAGATGCTTATAAAAATAGATTTAAATTAGAAGGATTTGAAGACTTAGAGCTTTCAACTCAAATATTGATGAAGGAAGCTATGAAAAGAGGAATAAAGGTTGATGTAATAGATAGAAGTGAAAACTTTATTTCATTAAAGAAAGGTAATCATATTGAATATGTAAAGCAAGCAACTAAAACTTCAAAAGATAGCTATATAACAGTTTTAATGATGGAAAATAAAGTTGTTACAAAGGAAATTTTAAATAGAAATAATATAAAAGTTCCAAGTGGTTTTGAGTTCTTTTCTTTAGAAGATGCTATAGAAAATATTAAAAGATTTGTTGATAAACCTATAGTAGTAAAACCAAAGTCAACTAACTTCGGAATTGGTATATCAATATTTAAAGATGGAGCTAAGGAAGATGATATTAAAGAAGCTTTTGAAATTGCTTTTGCAAATGACAATACAGTTTTAGTTGAAGAGTTTATTAAAGGAAAAGAGTATAGATTTTTAGTAATAGGAGATAAAGTGCCTGGAATCCTTCATAGAGTACCAGCAAATGTTATTGGAAATGGCATTAGTACAATTAAAGAACTTGTTGAAGAAAAAAATAAAAGTTCCTTAAGAGGAAAGGGCTATAAAACTCCATTAGAAAAAATAAATTTAGATGATCATGCAAAGTTATTCTTAAAACAAGAAGGTAAGGACTTTGATTATATTCCTAATGAAGGTGAAATTGTATATCTAAGAGAAAACTCCAATATTAGTACAGGTGGAGACAGTATAGATTATACAGATTTAATACCACAAAAGTTTAAAGATATAGCTATTGAATCAGCAAAGGCAGTTGGTGCTAATATTTGTGGAGTTGATATGATGTTAGAGGATTACAATGATGATAACACAAGCTATGCAATAATTGAACTTAATTTTAATCCTGCTATTCATATACATTCATATCCTTATAAAGGAAAAGAAAGAGAAATTGCTAAGGAAATACTAAATACTCTTGAATTATTAAATAAATAGATATCAAATAAAAAGAACTTTTCTTAACTAAATTGTTGTAGAGAAGTTCTTTTATTTATTTTGGTACATTTACAAAAATATCAACTATCTATTGTAGATTACTTTGACAACTGCAAAATATTTCATTAATGAACACCTATAGATTGTTGGTCTTTGAGCAATGTATATAAGAATAGATATATTAAAGAATAATATTAAATAGATTAATGGTAATATTAGAAAGAGAAAGTATGTATAAATATTATATAAATATGGAAATACAATAAGAAAATATAGTAAAATAAACGGATAGAGAATATTTATTTTACTTTATATCGCCAAGGTTTAAATGATAGATTTAGGCGATATAAAAGGAATGAGGAGTGATAATGATGAAATATAGTATTAATAAAGAATACGTATTAAATACTGCTAAAAGAATATTGGAGTTTGATAGTCCAACAGGATTTTGTTTCGATATTATTAAGGTGATTGAGGAAATTTCAAAGAGTTTTGGATATAAGTTTGAAACAACAAACAAGGGATGTGGAATAATAACAATACCAGGAAAAAGTAATGATAAAGTTATAGGACTTGCAGCTCATGTAGATACATTAGGAGCAATGGTTAGGTCTATTACTAATAATGGAACACTAAAGTTCACTTTGCTTGGAGGTCCAATTCCCCCAACTTTAGATAGTGAATATTGTAAGATAAGAACTAGAGATGGAAGAATATATACAGGAACATTTTTAAGTACAAGTCCAGCAGCTCATGTTTATCCGGATAGTAAGGAAAAGAAACGTGATCCAGAAAATATGGAAGTTAGAATTGATGAAAAGGTGCTTTCAAAAAAGGATGTTGAAGAGCTTGGAATATGTCCTGGAGATTTTATTTTTATAGATCCTAAAACAACGATAACTGAAAGTGGATTTATAAAATCAAGATTTATAGATGATAAAGGTAGTGTAGCTGCATTAATGGGTTTATTAGAAATTTTTAATAGAGAAAAAATAACTCCTAAGTACACAACAAAGTTATTTATTTCTATATATGAGGAAGTTGGGCATGGAGCTTCATATATTCCAAATGATATAACTGAAATGATAGCAGTAGATATGGGATGTATTGGAGATGATTTGAGTTGCACTGAATATGATGTATCAATTTGTGCAAAGGACTCTGGTGGACCTTATGATTATAATATGGTTACATCTCTTATAGAATTGGCTAAAGAAAATGATATAAAATATGCAGTAGACATTTATCCTATGTATGGATCAGATGTAGGAGCTGCATTAAGAGGTGGAAATGATATAAGGGGAGCACTTATAGGACCAGGAGTTCATGCATCACATGGAATGGAAAGAACGCACTATGAAGGGTTAGAAAATACAATAAAGTTACTTGTAGCATATTTAATGAACTAAATAATATAAAAGTATAATTAAGTAAAAATTAAGGAAAACAATATTTAATTTTAAGAAAGATGGGGTAAAATAAAAGTCATCAACATATATAGCTTGGAGTGTAGATGAAATGGATAATATTCAAATAGTAATAGAATATTTTGCAAGATATGGCTTAATATTTTTATTTATAATTATATTTTTAGAATACTTAAATTTTCCTGGATTAGGAGCAGCTATAATAATGCCAGCTATAGGAATAGCTGTAGCAAAGTCAGGAATTAACTTTTTTGTAGCGTTAGCAATATCTGTTTTGGCAGGTGCGTTAGCAAGCTATGTTTTATTTGGCATATCTTATTGGTTTGGAAAACCAATATTAACTAAGGTATACAATAAGTTTCCAAAGTCTCGGAAATCTATTGATAAGGTATGCTTTTACATAGAAAATTATGGGGACAAGGGAGTTTTAATAACGAGACTAATTCCAGTAGGAAGAACGTTAATACCTTTTGTTGCTGGAATGTTTAGAATGAATATAATAAATTTTTCTATTTATTCAACTATTGGTATAGCAATATGGAATGCAGTATTCATATATGCAGGATATGCTTTTGGAAGTTGGTTTATGTAAAGAAATAAAAGGTTACTATAAAAAGAACATTTTACATAAGAGTGAATATATTATATTATAAATTAGCTTAAGGAGTGATATATATATGGTTTCAAGTGAACCAAATGAAAAAACTTCGAAAAATGAGCTAGAAGAAAATGCAGAAGATAAAGTAGAAGTAAAGTGTTGTAATGATAATATATGTTTTATAGTTAATCCTTCTGATCCTTTTACAATTCCAAAATTCATAGATAAATTGCTGATTCCTGGAACAGCACAACCTATAAATGATGTTAATAATGAATATAAAGATAATGAAAAATATTATCATATTACCATGAAAGAAGCAGAACATTATTTTTCATCATATTTCCCACCAACCAAGATATGGGGATATAATGGATTATATCCTGGTCCAACAATAGAGGCATTTAAGAATATAACTACTAATGTATTATGGGATAACCAATTGCCTGATAATCATTTTTTACCTTATGATACAACTTTGCATGGAACAGTAGATGACCCAGAAGTTAAAACAGTAGTTCATTTGCATGGATCAAAGGTAGAAAGTAGTAGTGATGGACATCCAGAAGCTTGGTTCACTAATGGATTTAAAATTACAGGACCTGAGTTTACTAGAAAAGTTTATGAATATACAAATTATCAATCAGGGACTACGCTATGGTATCATGATCATGCCATGGGACAAACAAGATTAAATGTATATGCAGGTCTTGCAGGTTTTTATATCCTTAGAGATTTATTAGAAGAAAGATTAAATTTGCCTAAGGGGAAATATGAAGTTCCTCTTTTAGTACAAGATAAATCATTTACTGAAGAAGGAGAATTATTTTATCCAGCAGCTCCACCATTTCCAGTTAGTGTATCTCCGTCAATAGTACCTGGATTCTTTGGAGATACAATAGTAGTAAATGGTAAAGTGTGGCCATATTTAGATGTTGAGCCTCGTAAGTATAGATTTAGAATAGTAAATGCTTCTAATAGACGTGAATATGTCATGAGATTATCAAATGGAGCAGAATTTATTCAAATAGGTACTGATGGAGGATTATTAGAAGAACCTGTTAACCTAACATCATTTAAGTTGATGCCAGCTGAAAGAATTGATATTGTAATAGATTTTTCACAATATGTTGGTGAAAGAATAATACTAATTAATGATGATGCTGCTGCAGATATATCAGGTACTAATATGATTATGAGATTTAATGTTGTAGAGCCATTACAAGGTGAAGATACAAGTGTTGTTCCAAGTACTCTTAGAGTGGTACATCCACTAAATAGAGCTTTAGTAAGAAAAAGAAGAAAAGTATCCTTTGGAGCTATGACTGATCGTTATGGAAGGCCTATGCTTATGATTGATAATATGACTTGGAGTGATCCTGTTACTGAGAAACCTGAACTAGATAGTATTGAAATATGGAATTTAATAAATCCAATGCCTCTACCTCATCCAATTCATATCCATTTAGTTCAATTTAAGATTCTTTGGAGAAGACCTTTTGATGTTGAAGCTTATAATAATACAGGTGAAGTAATTTATACTGGACCAAAAGAAGAGCCTCATGATTATGAAAGAGGATTCAAAGATACAGTAGATTCTGAGGCAGGAAAAGTAACTAGAATTATAATGCAATTCAAAGGTTATGCAGGTAATTATGTATGGCATTGTCATTTCTTAGAGCATGAAGACTATGAAATGATGAGACCTTTAAAAGTTGTAGAATGTAATTGTGTAAAATGATATAATAATGTTATCTAAAATAATTGGACAGTAGGTAGAGTATCTATCTACTGTTTTTTATAAAGTAAAGATGATGGGAGGATATATGTATACGAATATAATTTTTGATATTGGAAATGTATTATTAAGTTTTAATCCAAAAGAATATTTAAAAGGAAAGATAACAGAGGAAAAAATAGAGGATTTATATAGAGAAATTTTTCAAAGTGAAGAATGGGTTATGTTAGATAGAGGTACTATAACAGAAAATGAAGCAATTGATAAAATAATTGATAGGAATAGTAAGTATGGAGATGATATTAAATTAGTTTTTGAAGATTGGTATGATATATTAAAACCTATTGAAGAAACTATAGAAATTCTAAAAGATTTAAAGAATAATGGATATAAGATATTTTATTTATCTAATTTTCATGATCTAGCTTTTAAAGATGTGAAAAGGAAAAATAATTTTTTCGAGCTATTTGATGGTGGGGTAGTATCTTACGAAGAAAAGTTGATTAAGCCTGAAGAAGAAATATATAAGCTAATATTAAAAAGATATAATTTAATAGCAGAAGAATCTATATTTATTGATGATACAAAATTAAACATAGAGGGAGCAGAGAAACTTAGTATTAACACTTTATTATTTGAAACTCCAGAAAAACTGAGAAGTGATTTAAAGAGTTTAAATATAAATATTTAATAGGAAAGATAGAAACTATATTTAAAGTTATTTTTAAGAATAGTTTCTATTTTTTATTTCTTTAGTTTAAAGTAATTATATAAATTTACGTTTATTAGGAGAAAAGTAATGAAATAATAAAAACTATATGTACTTACTTTTTTTAGGTTGTTTTCAAAACATATTATTATAAATAACTAGCATTGTTAAAATTAGTGCTATGGGGTAAAATAAATAATACTATTTAATAACAGTAAATAGGTTTATTAGGAAATATATTTAAATAACAGTATTAAAAAAAGTGAGGTATTTTAATGAAGATAGATAAATTTGAGAATATGAATTTAAGTGAAGAAATTCTTAAGGCATTAAAGAATTTAGGATTTGAAAAGCCATCTGAAGTTCAACAAGAAGTTATTCCATATATATTAGATAAAAAGGATTTAGTAGTAAAATCTCAAACAGGAAGTGGAAAAACAGCAAGCTTTGGTATTCCTTTATGTGAATTAGTAAATGTGGAAGAAAATAAGGTGAAAGCTTTAATATTAGTCCCAACAAGAGAACTTGCAATTCAAGTAAAAGAAGATATATCAAATATAGGGAGATTGAAAAAAGTTAGGTGTGCGGCCATTTTTGGAAAACAGCCTTTTAATGAACAAATAAGAGAGCTGAAGCAAAGAGTACATATAGTATGTGGAACTCCTGGAAGGGTTATAGATCATATTGAAAGAGGAAATTTAAATACAAATGATATAGATTTTGTAATAATAGATGAAGCTGATAAAATGCTAAATATGGGATTTATAGATCAAATTAGAGATGTATTAGATAAGCTACCACAATCAAAAAATACAGCATTATTTTCAGCTACAATTCCAAAGGAGATAGAGGGATTATATTCAAATTATATGAATAATCCAGCTGTACTTAATATAAAATCAAAGGTATTTAACAGAGATAAAATTTCTGAAAAATATTTAAATGTAGATAGAGAAGAAAAGTTTAAGTATTTATTAAAATCACTTTATGCATTTACAGATGAATCAGCAATAATTTTCTGTAATACTAAGGATTCAGTTAGAAATTTAAGTTCTTTATTGAAGAAAGAAAAAATTAGTGTTAAGGAATTACATGGAGATATGGATCAAAAAGATAGATTAGCAACTATGGAGAATTTCAAAAATAAAGAATTTAAAGTACTTGTAGCTACTGATGTTGCAGCAAGGGGAATACATATAAACCATATAACTAATGTATTCAATTATGAAGTTCCAATGGAAAAAGAAAGTTATGTACATAGAATAGGAAGAAGTGGAAGAGGTGATAAAAAAGGACTTGCAATATCTTTAGTATCTAAAGGAGAAAGAAGATTTTTAAATGAAATCGAAGAATATATAAATTACAGCATAGAAGAAGCTAATCTTCCAGAATATGAAGAAATAATAGAAGGAAGAAAAAGATTTTTTGAAAGTCAAAAAAATGATTATAATAATAAAACAAATGTTAAGAAGAATATTCACAATGAAGTTACTAAGATACATATAACAGCAGGAAAAAAGAAGAAAATAAGAAATATTGATATAGTAGGTGCCTTTAGTAATCTAGAAGAATTAACAGGAGAAGATATTGGAATAATAGATGTTCAAGATGGGCATTCTTTTGTTGATATTTTAAATGGTAAAGGTAATTTAATATTAAAAAGATATAAGGAAATAAAATTAAAGGGAAAAGTTGCTAAGTTAAGCAAAGCTAAAAATTAAAAGATATAATTCTTAATATTTATGTATATAAGGGAATGATTTGTAAAAGTTTAAAAAGCCTTTACGAGTCATTCCTTTATTTTATATTATAATCAATGGTATTTGTAATTTATTAAAAATCTAATATAGTTTTAATTAAATAAGTTGTATCTAATATCTTTAAATATAAATTTAAAAAACTTGAATGGTATACACGAAAAATTGTATAATTATAGTAAGAAAAAATAATGAATTGGGATGTGAACAAATTGAAGCTTTCGAGAAAAATAGCAACACTGTTATTCTATTCCACATTATTACTATCAATTATTATTAGTGCAATATTCATATTTATAGTTTATAAACTAAAGGGAAATTCAGCAGAAATAATTATAAATTATAGATTAACACTATTTTTAATATTATTCCTATTAACATTAATAAATATAGGACTTTATCTGTTTTTTAATAAAAACATAATAAAAAGATTAGAATTAATAGAAAAATCCATGGGAAAATTGATAAGAACAACAGATAAAAAAAATAATAATTTTAAAGATGATGAAATAAGTAAGTTGGATGATGAAATCAATATAGTATTAGATAAGCTTATAAATACAGAAATTCATTTGCAGGAAGAGGAAAAAAATTATACAAATATATTAAATGCAATGTCTAATTCATTTTTCCATTTAAAAGCAATAATGAATAATGAAGGAGAGTATATAGATGGAGTTATTATAGATGTTAATTTTGCTGGGACAGAGCTATTAGGTCTTTCACAGGAAGATATCATAAATAATAAATTATCTGATATATATCAAAATTTTTCTAGAGACAAAGATAAAATATTAGAAATTCTAACAAGAATAAAGGATTCAAAATCAGAGTGTATTGCACAAGAGATAAACATAGTAGATGATAAGTGGGGAGTTGTATCGGTGTACTCACTTAATAAGGGATATTTTTCAATAATAGTAAACGATGTTACCGAGATAAAAAAATATGCTGAGGATATGACTTATTTAGCTAATTATGATACTTTGACAAATTTATTAAATAGGCATAACTTGCTTGAATATTTAATAGAGTTAATAAGTAGAGATGAGAAGTTCAGCATTTATTTTATAGACCTGGATGACTTTAAAAATATAAATGATACTTTAGGACATAATACAGGAGATGAGATTTTAAGGGTTGTAGCTGATAGATTAACAGATTTATATTCTGATGATATAACTGTTGGTAGACTAGGCGGAGATGAATTTATAGTAGTTAAAAGAGGAGAAAGTGATTTAGATAATATAAAGGACATAGCAGAGGAGACATTAAAACTTTTAAATAAAAATATTCAATTTAGTAGATATAATTTTAGTTTAAAAGCAAGTATAGGAATAAGCTGCTATCCAGATCATGCTGAAGATGTATTTACTTTATTAAAGTATGCTGACATATCTATGTATGAAGGAAAACAAGAAGGTGGAAATAAATATAAGATATTTTCAGAAGAAATGTTAGAAGAGTTAAATCTCGAAAGTAGATTGAGTAAGGCTATAGACAATAATGAATTTGAAGTATACTACCAACCAATATATGATGTTAAATCTAAAAAGATAGTAGGTGCTGAAGCTTTAAGTAGATGGATTAGTTCTACTGGAATAATTTCACCAACAAAATTTATACCATTAGCTAAAAAAAATGGGGATATAATTAGGATAGATGAATTTGTATTAAAAGAATCATGTGAATTTTGTAAAAAAATGAGAAGCTTAACTGAAGAAGATTTTAAAGTTTCAGTAAATATATCATATACTGCTTTAAAGCAAATTAACTTTTTAGAAAGAGTTATGAGTATAGTAAATGAAAGTAATGTAAATCCTAATTTCATAAAGATAGAAATTACTGAAGATGAAATAATAGATAATATTGAGTATACTGTAAAGATATTAAATAAATTAAGAAAACTTGGCTTTAATATAGCTTTAGATGACTTTGGAGTAGGATATTCTTCTTTTAATTATATAAAAACTTTACCATTAGATACTCTAAAGATAGATAGAAGTTTACTGATAAGTGTAGAAAATGACAAAAAGACATGTGCTATTATTAAAACTCTAATTAACTTAGCACATACTTTAGGTTTAGATGTTGTTTGTGAAGGAGTTGAAATGAAAAATCAGCTTGAATTACTTACAAATATAGAGTGTGATAAAATTCAAGGGTATTATATAAGTAAACCTTTGAATTTAAATGATTTTTATAAACTTATATTAAATTTTAATAATATAGAAACTTGTTTTAAAGAAGTAGCAGTGACAAATTAAATTTAAGTTTTAATTAAGTTAAGATTAATTTATATTATAGAAAGAAGGTTCTTTATGAATATAATAAAAAAAGATGGAAGACTTGAAAAATTTAATATTAAAAAAGTTAAAACTAGTATAGAAAATGCTGCAAGAGATTCTGGAGCAATGGTAAACGAATCAGATTTAAATATACTAGTGAATGATGTTGAAAAAGTATTATTAAAGATTAGAAAAGATTCTTTAGTTACTTCTAGTTATGAAGTAATAGGTACAATTTTTGAAATCTTAAAAAGAGATGGTTTTAATTCTATTTTAAGAGCTTATGTTGAATTTGATAAATAAAATATAATAGAGAGTAATTTAAGATGAATATAATAAATTCATTTATAGTTATTGTTATGATATAATTTAATTAACTTTAATTATAAACGGAGGATTACAAATGTATAAGTTAGTAGCTATGGATATGGATGGAACTTTACTTAGAGAAGATAAAAGTATATCTGAAAGAACTAAGAAGGCTATCCAAGCAGCAAGAGACATGGGAGTTACAGTAGTTTTAGCAACTGGAAGACCGATAGAAGGTGTTTCAAGATATTTAGAAGAATTAGATATGTTAACAGAAAAAGATTATGTGCTTAGCTATAATGGAGCTCTAGTTCAAAAAACAAAAAATAAAGAAGCAATAAATAAAGTAGCATTAAATGGTGCTGATTTACATTACTTAAAAAATTTAAGTGATGAATTAGGTGTAAATATTCATGCTTTCTGGGAAAAGAAAGGATTAATTACTCCTAAGAGTAGCAAATATACAGAAGTAGAAGCTCAAATTAATAATATAGAAATTCATGAAATGAATATAGATTCTATAGCAGATGATGAAGTTATGATAAAAATCATGATGATAGATGAACCTGAGATACTAGGACCAGCTATAGAAAAATTATCAAAAGAAGTATATGAAAAATATACTGTTGTAAGAAGTACACCATACTTCCTAGAATTCTTAAACAAAGATGCTAATAAAGGCCTAGGTGTAGAATTATTAGCAAAACATCTAGGAATAAAGAGAGAAGAAATAATAACATTAGGCGATGCAGGAAACGATATTCATATGATAGAATATGCAGGACTTGGGGTAGCTATGGGCAATGCCTTTGATGAACTAAAAAAAATTGCAGATTATATTACAGACACAAACGAAAATGATGGAGTTGCAAAAGTAATAGAAAAGTTCATACTAGAGAAGAATTAAAGAATTAAAGAATGAAAAAATGAAAAAAATGTTAAAATAATCTAGTGGTAGCTAGATTATAAAATAAGAAGGTTCTTAGGATTTTATCCTAAGAATTTTTTGTTTCTTATAATTCAGCTTTGCTGAATTATTTCCATAACTCTTTCATTCCTCATGTTCTTTAATTATTTCATTTTTCCTCTGTATTTTTAACGAACTATTGTAAAACATAATCATATAACTATATATAATAGACAAATACAGAAAGAAGGATGATTATGTGTGGAATAACAGGATTTGTGAATTTTAAGGAAAACATTAAAGAGAATATTGGAACCTTAAAGGCTATGACAGATACACTAATTCACAGAGGCCCAAATGCTGAAGGTACTTATATATCCAATAATATAATGTTTGGACATAGAAGACTTATTGTAGTTGATCCAGAGGGTGGAAAGCAGCCTATGAAAAAGGTTGTTAATGGAAAAGAATATGTACTTGTGTATAATGGAGAACTATATAATACCGAAGATTTAAGAAAAGAATTAATAAATGATGGATATATTTTTGAAGGGTATTCAGACACTGAGGTATTACTTACTTCATACATTAGATGGGGATTGGATTGCGTTAAAAAATTTAATGGAATATTTGCATTTGCAATTTATGATGAAAAGGAAAAGAGAGTTGTACTTGCAAGAGATGTTATGGGGGTTAAGCCATTATTTTATACAATGAAAAATGGCACATTTATATTTGGTTCAGAAATAAAAGCTTTATTTAAGCATCCATATGTGGAACCAGTAGTAGATAAAGATGGTTTAACAGAACTATTTGCACTTGGACCAGCGGTAATACCAGGAACAACAGTATATAAAAATATTGAAGAAGTTAAACCAGCACAATATATAATTGTAAATGAAGATGGAATTAAGAAAGATATGTATTGGGAATTAAAAGCTGAAGAATTTAATGAAAATGAAGAAGAAGCAGTAGAACATGTCAGAAGTTTACTTATTGATGCAATTGATAGACAATTAGTTGGGGATGTTCCACTTTGTACTTTCTTATCAGGTGGCTTAGATTCCTCAGCTATATCAGCAATAGCTGCAAAGGAATATAAGAAGAGAAATAAAACACTTACAACTTATTCAATAGATTATGAAGATAATGAGAAGTACTTTAAATCATCATTATTCCAACCAACATCTGACCAACATTTTGCAGAGATAATGGCTGAGTATATTGGTAGTGACCATAGAACTGTTGTATTAAATCATAGAGATTTAGTAAATGCATTAGATGATGCAGTGTTTGGAAGAGACTTACCAGGAATGGCAGATGTGGATTCATCTTTATATTTATTTTGTAAAGAAGTTAAAAAAGATTTTGTTATAGCCTTATCTGGAGAATGTGCTGATGAATTATTTGGAGGATATCCATGGTTTACAAATGAAGAGATGATAAATGCAAATACCTTCCCTTGGTCTAGATTTATAGGCGAAAGAAAAGCAATATTAAGTCCAGATTTAAAGAATTTAAAGATTGAAGAAGTTGCACAAACTGCTTATAATGACACTTTAAAAGAAGTTCCTCATTTGAGTGGAGAAAGTAAGTTAGAGCATAGAATGAGGGAACTATTTTACTTAAATTTAAGATGGTTTATGGTTAATTTATTAAATAGAAAAGATAGAATGAGTATGGCAAATAGTTTAGAAGTTAGAGTTCCTTTTGCGGATTATAGATTAGTAGAATATGCATTTAATATACCATCAAATATAAAATTATTAGAGGGTAGGGAAAAAGGTTTGTTAAGAAAATCATTAGAAGGAATATTACCTGAATCTATAATATATAGAAAGAAGAGTCCATATCCCAAGACTCATAATCCAATATATACAGAGATGGTTTGTAATAAAATGACTAAAATATTGAATGATAAATCTTCACCTATTTTAGATATAATAGATAAAACAAAGGTAAAAGAAATAGTTGATACACAAGGATCATCATATAAGACACCTTGGTATGGACAATTAATGACAGGACCACAAATGATAGCATATTTAATACAAGTGAATAATTGGTTAAAATCTTATAATGTAAAATTAATGTAGTTCTATGAGAAGCAAAGACTATTTTAAATTACTTAACAAAGATTAGATAGAAAATTAATATGATTTCATTAGTAATTATATAAAAGCTATTATTTTTAAAGAGCAATTTATATAACTTAAAGTAAGCATCTTCCAAATTTAGTATTGGGAGATGCTTATTATTTTTATCTTTAATATTCTTGGGTTTTTTAGTAATTATATAAATAATCTGAAATGTTACTTTTATATATGAGCTTAGTGTTTATTAAATTAATATAGAAATATTCAATTTTTTTGTTTCTTTTTCTAATTTATTTATAAATATATACGTAGTAAAATTTAATAAGGAATAGAAGGGGGAGAGATAATGGATAAGAAATTGAATTTAATTTTAGAGGAAATAATAAGTGACTTCAGAGATATAAAAGAGGTAGCAGCAATAAGTTTTGCAGGTTCTTCCACAGCAAAAAGAAATGATAATTTATCAGATTTAGATATTGATATATTTACTTATTCTGATATTCCAATTGAAATAAGAGAAAAAATAGTTAGTAAGCATGCAAGCTATAAAGAAGTTGGAAATGATTATTGGGGGCAAGGAGATGAATTTATATTAAGGTATAATAATATTCCAATAGATATAGCTTACTTTGAAATGTCTTGGATAGAGGATGTAATAAATAATATATTAGTTAAACATAATGCATCTATAGGCTATAGCACATGCTTTTGGCATAATATCAAAAATTCAAATATAATTTTTGATAGAGAGGGAAGATTAAGTAAATTAAAAGAAATTACAAAGTGTAGATATCCTAGTAAGCTTAAAGAAAATATTATAGAAAAGAATTATCCTTTATTAAAAAACAATATATCTTCTTACTATAACCAAATAAGTAAGGCGATAAAAAGAAGGGATTTAAATAGCATTAATCATAGATTATCAGGATTTTTAGCAAGCTATTTTGATATAATATTTGCTATTAATGAAATTCCACATCCAGGAGAAAAACGGTTAATAAATATAATTAAAAATACATGTGATAAGATACCTAGAAATTTTGAAGAGGATATAAATAATATTTTAAAATCATCTGGAAGTTTAGAGAGTGATTTATTACTACACTTAGATTCACTTATAAATAATTTAAATAACATTATATAAGCTAAAATAAATATATTTGATAAAAATAATATTGAATAATGGGTTTTTATACACATTATAAAAAATACTTGGATAAACTAAATTAGGTATTCAAGTATTTTTTTATATAAATTTGTATATGAGTATAAAAATCAAAGAAATAATGAAATAAATATTAAAATATAGTTATAAAAATGTAAGTGAGGGCAAGATGAAAAACTTAAAATTTATATTTTTATTTATTATTCCATTTTTTACTTCTACATCATGTGACGTAAAAATGAAAGAACTTGAAGAAATAGATATTTATTTCTTTAATGTTGGTAAGGCAGATAGTATTCTAATTAAAAGTAATGAAGTTAATATTTTAATTGATACAGCAAGAGATGAAAATGGAGAATATATAGTAAAAAGATTAAAGGATTTAGGCGTTAAAAAATTAGATTATATGATAATAACACATATTGATAAAGATCATGTTGGTGGAGCAGATAAAATATTAGAAAAAATAGAAACAGAGAAAATTTATACATCTTATATAAATGAAGAAAAAAAGCAGTATAGAGAAATGGTAAATGTGTCAAATAAAAAAAGTATAGAAATAAATAAGGTTGAATTAGAAGAAAAAATATTTGATGGAGATTTAAAAGTAAAAGTTATAGCTCCAAAGAAGAATTATTTCAATGAAAATGATAACTCCATAGTTCTAAGTGTAAAGTATGGAAAAAATAAATTTTTATTTGCAGGTGACATAGAAGAAAGCTCTACAGAAGATCTATTAAATGATTCAGAAATTAAGAATTATGATTTATTAAAAGTTCCTCATCATGGTAGAAATAATGATTTTATGGCTGATTTTTTAGCTAAAGTTAAGCCTAATACTTCTATAATAACAACTGATAATGTTGAGCATAAGCCGAGTAAAAAGCTTAAAGAATCATTAAAGAATATAAAAAGTAATGTGCTAATTACAGGAGGTGGAGAAATTCATGTTACTAGTAATGGTATTAAAATAAATGTATATAAAGAGGAAAGGGACTGAGTTTAAATAGTCCCTTTTACATTAAATATCTAATTCCTATAGTTTTGTAATCTTTTATATATATTCTTGGAGCTCTTCTACCAATAAGACAAAGCACTTCATAACTTATTGTATTTGTTAATTTAGCAATATCATCTGCATCAAATTTAACATTTCCATCAGAACCTAGTAATATAACTTCATTTCCAAGGTGAACATTTTCTATATCAGTAATATCAACCATAAATTGATCCATACAAACATTACCTATAATAGGGGCTAGTTGACCGTTTATAATGACTTTTCCTTTATTAGAAAGCCCTCTAGAATAACCATCTGCATAACCAACTGGTAAAGTTGCAACTACAGTTTTTCTACTAGTTTTAAAAGTTTGGCCATAACCTATATATTCATTTTCTTCAACTTCTTTTATATGAATGATTTTAGTTTTCCATGTTAAAACATGCTTTATATCAAAATGATTTTTATCAACTTCATCTGAAGGATAATAACCATATTGAATTATTCCAGGTCTTACATAATCATAATGGCTTTCTGGTAAATCAATTATAGCAGCACTATTAGATAAATTCTTTTTATTTATATAAACCCCAGCTTCTTGAAGTTTATCCAAGAAAGTATTATAGATTTCAAGTTGTCTCAAAGAATAACTTTTGTCTTTAGAATCAGCAGTAGAAAAATGAGAAAAAATACTTTCAATTTTGAGATTACTTAATTTAGAAATGTTTATTATATCTTCTAAACCTTTATCATTTTTTCTAAAACCAATTCTACCCATTCCAGAATCCATAGCTATATGAATATTAACAGTTTTATTTAAAGCGTTTGCTTTATTATTAAGATTCATAGCAAATTCATAAGTTGATATTGTTGGTTCAACATCATATTCAAGTAGTGCATCTATTGCATAATCTTCACTAATTCCAAGGAGCATTATAGGAGCTTTAATTTCATTTTCCCTAAGCTCAATTGCTTCAACTATATTAGCAACTGCAAGCCTATTAATGCCGTGATTAAGTAAAACTTTTGATATTTCTACTGCACCATGCCCATATGCATTTGCTTTTACGACTCCAATTATTTCACTATTACCAGATTTTTTCTTTATTTGATCTATGTTATATATTAAATTATTTAAATTAATTTCTGCCCAAATTGGATGTAATAAATTCATATCTAAATCCTCGCTATCATTGACTTATTAGTAATACCACTGATACTATTATATACATAAACTGATTCTTTGATAAGTGTCAGTTTAGATTAATTTAGTAAGGTCAGTTTTATAAATATAAAAGGAGATAATATGGAATTTATTAATATTAATTTAGATACAAAAAGTAGTGTTCCTTTATATATACAATTATATGATTTTATAAAAAAGGAAATTCAAAGTGGTAGGTTAGAATCAAATAGCAAGCTACCATCAAAGAGAAAGCTTTCTAAGCATTTAGAAATTAGCCAAAATACAATAGAATCGGCATATGAACAACTTATTACAGAAGGATATATAATATCAAAACCTAAAAGAGGATATTATGTATCAGAGCTTCAAGGAGTAATAAATATTAGCCAAATTAATGATAAAGATGATAATAAAAAAGTAGTTAAAAAAAAGTATAAATATGAGTTTTTTTCAAGTAGAGTGGATTTAGAAAGTTTTCCTTATGCAACATGGAGAAAAATAAATAAAGATATAATAAATGAGGAAAATAAAAATTTATTACAAATAGGACATTCCCAAGGAGATAGAAATTTAAGGGAAGCTATTTCTAATTATTTAAGATTTTCTAGAGGAGTAAATTCAAGTGCAGATAATATAGTTATTGGAGCAGGAACAGAGTATTTAGTTCAAGTATTAATAAATATTTTAGGTAGTGATAAGAGTTATGGTATGGAAGAGCCAGGTTATTATAAAATAAGAAAAATATTAAATACACATAAAATAGAAGCTAACCCTATAAATATAGATGGTCAGGGTATAAGTATAGAAAATCTTAATAATAGCAATGTAGATATAATTCATATAACACCATCTCATCAATTTCCTACAGGAGTTATAATGCCAATAAGTAGAAGAATGCAACTTTTATCTTGGGCAAATGAAAAAAGTAATAGATATATAATTGAAGATGATTATGATAGTGAGTTTAGATTTGAAGGTAAACCAATACCTGCACTTCAAAGTTTAGATACTATGGAAAAGGTTATATATTTAGGAACTTTTTCTAAATGCTTTGCACCTTCAATTAGAATAGGCTATATGGTTTTACCTAATGAATTAATTAAAATATATAGAAAGAATTTTAGTTTTCTTACTTGTACAGTTTCAAGGATAGATCAACAATCTTTATTTAGATTTATGGAAGATGGGTATTTTGAAAGACATCTAAACAAAATGAGAAATATATATAAGAAAAAAAGAGAGCTTTTAGTATCATTAATAAAAAAATATCTTAAAGGAACTGAAATAATAGGTACTAACTCAGGTTTACATTTATTATTAAAGGTTAATAATGGAATGACAGAAGAGCAATTAATTGAAAAAGCAGATAAGAAAGAAATAAAGATATTAGGTTTATCTAATTCATATTCTAATATGAAAATTAATACAAGTGTAGTTTTTTTAGGGTATGCTAGTTTAACTAATAAAGAAATAGAAGAAGCAGTAATATTATTAAAAGAAGCCTGGGAACTATAATAAATAAGTGATTAATAAAATAATATATAGACATAATAATATAAGCGGATAAAATACTCATTTGTAAGGAGCATGTATTATGTCTTATATTAATTTTAAAGAAGAAGTATATAAAGCTAAAATACAATTCGAAAATAGAACTAAAAATAATGAGAGATTATTTAATCAAATTAAGAAAGATAAAAATATATCTAGTAATTATATTCCAAATGAAAAGTATAGTTTTAAAGAGTTTAATGGCAGTATTTTAGGTGGAGGGCATCCTAAAAGTGAAGATGAATTTCAGGAGATAAGTTATACAGATATAATTTGTACGAAATTTATAAATTGCAAATTTTCCAATATAAAATTTAAGGGATGTAAGTTTATAGGATGCTATTTTATAAATTGCGACTTCATAAGTGGGGGTGCAGTTTTTGATGAATGTATTTTTATTAAGCAAGAAAGTGATACGACACCTAATCTAAATAAGGAAGATAATTTATCCTGTGAATTTAATGAATGTAATGTATATGCAAAATTCTTAAATTGTGATATAGGACATATCATTTTTAATAAGTGCAATTTAAGAAATACTAATTTTGAATTAAATGATATGACAAGTGGAATTATATTTAATTGTGATTTAAAGAAAATAATAATAATAGATACTGATTTATCTGGTGCTAAAATAGTAAATTCATATATAGAAGACTTAGAATTTAGGGATAAATATAAAAGTAAGTTAGATGAAAAAACATTTATAGATAAAATAAAATTAAGAAAGAAAAATAGAGATGAATATGAAGGTATATATACAGTATATGAAAATATAGCAGATAAATTTAAGGAAAATAACTTAGTTAATAATTTTGGTGAGTATTATTTTTTGTGTAGAAAAACACAAAGAAAGGTTTTAAAACCTATCCCAAGAATAATGTCATTTTTAGGATTAGTAACTTGTGGATATGGAGAAAGACCATTATATGCAGCATATTTTTCACTTTTTGTAATATTTGTATTTTCGATTTTATATTTGATTTTTGGAATAAAAGTAGATGAACAAATTGTTAGATATTCATTTTTAGAAAATGGTCATACATTTAGAGAATTTTTAAGGGATTATAACGAAAGCTTAAATTTAAGTGTAGGTATGTTTGCAGCAGTAGGACTTAATGAGGCTCAACCAGCTCCGATTTCTTATATGCTAAGTAATATAGAAATGTTATTAGGAGTCTTAATGATGGGAATAGGAACTGGAGCATTAGTAAAAAAGATAGTAAGATAAATATAGTTATAAATATAAGGAATATTATAAAATATAAAAGCTAAGTAGTTACTAGAAATAAATTTAAAGTACCTACATAATTAAGACTAAGTAAAATATTCGAATAACAAGAGGTGTTTTTAACACCTCTTTTAGTTTTAAATTAACAATTTAAATTATTATCTAATTCTCTAAGTATTAATTTTGTAACATCTTAAGCTACCTTATCTATAAAATTACACATTGATCTTTATGAATTATTTTTTTTATTTAATATAGTTTTTCCTATAGAGTGAGTACTTTTTATATACATAATTTAATGATAATTCCTATAAAATATTATGTAAAATCAATTTAAGAATATATAAAGTTAAATAATAACATAAAATAAGAATATATTGTTTTTCGATAAAAAAAACTTGATAAACGATTTATTGAATGTTAATATATTTATTAGAAAAGGAGAGATTATTATGAATTTAAAAGACGAAAAGAATTTATCTAAGGTACTATCTATTATACTTAATATTACAATAGTTTTTGGAATAGCTCTTACTGGTGGAGTATTCTATATTACATTTTATAAAAGAGGAATACAAGATATTGTCATAAATAAAGGGATAGTTATAGTATTATTAGTTATTGGTATTAGCAGTTTATTTTATATAGTATTTCAGCTTAAAGGAATAATAAATACATTAATAATTGGAGATCCATTTGTCAGATCAAATGCAATTGCTTTCAAGAAAATATCATCATCATCATTAGTAATAGCTTTATGTTATTTTATTAATTTATTTATAAATTCAAATTTTAAAGAGTTTAAATTTATATATGTAGATAATATGGGGATTCATACAGATATGGAAGTATTTATATTTTTATTTGCATCAGCTTTTATATTTATATTAGCAAAGGTTTTTGATAAGGCAGTTACGTTCAAAGAAGAAAATGATTTAACTATATGATGAAGGAGAATAGTATGGGAATAATCGTAAATTTAGATGTTATGATGGCAAAAAGAAAAATTTCATTAAATGAGTTAGCAGAAAGAGTGGGTATAACTAATGCTAACCTTTCTATATTAAAAAATAATAAAGCAAAAGCAATTAGATTTTCTACTTTAGAAGCTATTTGTAGAGAACTTAATTGTCAACCAGGGGATATATTGGAATATATAAGTGAATAATGGAGGTATAGAAAATATGGTCAATACTGTAGCTTTAGTTTTAGTGAAAGGAGAAAAAATCCTTTTATTAAAACGATCAAAAAATCGATTCCCTATAATAGGAATGAAAAATGAAGAAACACCAGAAGAGTGCATTGAGAGATGGAAAGAAGGAAGAATAGAATTTGAAGATTCTCCAATTATTAATTATAACAAGAAGATTCATATAGAAGACTATAATGTTAGTTTAATGTTTATTGACGCTACTAATTCAGAAGTAAAATTAATAGATGAAAGTTTAGTATTTGAAGAATGTAGATGGGCAAATAACATTAATAAAGTGGAAAATGATCTTATTATAAATGTTTTAGATCAATGTAGAATAAATAATTATGAATCTTTAGCAGTTGACTCATTAAAAGAATTTATAAATATGAATAGTAAATATAAAATAAGAAATTCTAAAATAGATATTGAAAAACAAAAAATGGATACTAATAAAGCATTAATTCTTATAGCCTTCTCTTTAGGTGTTGGAATATTATTCTCAAAGTTTATTTTTGGATATTTAGGTATTTCAGTTGCTGTTTTAACAATTTTAATGACGATAATTTTTATGTTAATTGTAGGAGTAAAAAATAAAAGTTTTCTTGGGTATTTCTTTGTAGCATCTAGTATAATTTTATCATTTACTTATGGTATTTTTACAAATGAATTCTTCAGAGTGTTAAATTTATTGGTTATACCAATTTCGCTGTTTTCAGGATTTTTATTATTAACATTTAAAAATATTGAATTCAAGTTAATAGGTTTTGGAACATCATTTTTAGAAATAATTATAGGACAATCGCTAAGCAATTCAACTAAAATCCCTTCAGTATTAAGAGAAACATTAAAAAAAGGGAATATTAAAAAAGAAAATAATCATATTAAATCAATATTAATTGGATTACTTATATCAATACCTTTAATTATAATACTCGGTATCTTACTTGCAGGTGCAGATGAGATATTTAGTTATTATTTAGCAAATATATGGAGATATCTTAATATAGAAAATATTTATGACTTTATATTAAAAGCCATTATAGCAATAATAATAATGTTTTTAGTATTTGGGTTATACTATAGTTTAAATTGTACAGAGGTAAGAGATGTACAAAATAATTCAATAAAAAAAGATTTTAATTCAACAACAATAATTACTATATTAATTTCAATAACTATACTTTATTTAGTATTTACTAAAATACAAATTTCATATTTATATTTAAATAAGGCTTTACCAGCTGGATTTAATTTTGCTGACTATGCTAGAGATGGTTTCTTCCAACTAGTTGCATTAGTAATAGTAAATTTATCAATGATAACAATAATGAATTTTAAAACATCAGCAAATAATAGAAGAGTAAAAAATGTTTTGAATTCTTTATATAGCATAATAACAGTACTAACTATAAATATGGGGGCTTCTGCTATATATAAGATGAACTTATATATAGAGGAATTTGGATATACTAGATTAAGAATTTTAGTTCAAGCATTTACAGTTTTTTTATGTATTTCTTTAATTATATTACTTGCATTTATATGGAGAGGAAAGTATTTGTTTAAGCCAACAGCAATTGTGGGATTAACTATATATTTATGTTTGAATTATATTAATATAGATAATTATATAGTAAAGCAAAATATAAATATAATTAATACGAAACATGAAATAGATGATAGATATTTGACTAGATTATCCTTAGATGCTCAGGATGCAGTAAAAGAAGGCTATGATAAAGGTTTAATAGAAAGCAAGTATTATTACGATTGGTATAATAAAAGGGCTATTACTAAACACTGGTATGAATATAACTACTTTAATAATAGGATTTTTAAATAAAAAACTAATTATTTTAAATTAATGTAATAAGATTTAAGCTTGAATAAAATTTATTAGGAATTTATTCAGAAGATATAAACAATAGAAAATGATAAAGGACCGCCTAAAAGAAACGATAATCTAAATAAGTTAAGGGGGGGATTTTATGCAGATTCAAAGAATAAATAATTGGGATAATCCAATATATAATAGGCTTAAAGAAGCTTCACAAAATCAAAAGAAAGAAAAAGTTGAAGAGAGAAAAAGTGTAGCTGTAGAAAAAAGTTCAAATCAAATAATAAAAAACTTGCAGCGATTAAAAGAGGATTTTAAAGAACAAAAAATAGAACTTCAAGAAACTGAAATGGATCCTAAAGAAAAGAGAATGAAGCTTGAAGAGATAAATAAAAAAATTGCTGAAGTAGAATCTGAAATACAACAAATGAGACTGATAGAAAAAGAAAAAGAAGCTTTAGAAAAACAGAATAAGTTAGAAGAAAAAAATAAAAAGGATGAAAGTATTAATACTAAAAACAGAATAAAATTTAATGAAAATAGTGATGGAGTAATAGTTGAAGATAGTTTGAAGAAATTAATATCAGCTAGGCATAAATTAAGAAATGTAAATGATTTTGGTAAAACTAAAGCAGCTATGGAAGTAGAAAAAGGATACTTAGAACTTAGTGGAAATGAAAATTCATTTGTTAATAAGCAATATACTAAATTAACTAAAGGAATAAAAGGAATAGAAAATAGAATTTTATATGAAGTAGGAAAAGTTAATAAAGAAGTTAATAAAGAAGTTAATAATAATTATAAAGATAAAGAAGCTTTTAAAGATGATAGTAGCGAGGAATAAAGTGTAAATTATTTACGAAGTTATTTTCTTCATTTTTAATTGGGCATATATAAGTTTGTGTTACTCTCAGGGAGGGATAAAATCAAACTTATATATGCTCAATTTTTTTGTTTATTACTTATAGTGATATGTCAGACTATAAGTTTAAAAATTATAAAGTTATCCTATTAAATTATCCCTAAATCAAATTTTAACTTAAGAATTCTTAATACAGACTCATTTATACGTTCTTCTTGAATTTCTCCAGCTCTTATAGATTCTAGCACAGATGGTATTTGCACATCAAAATCAGAGGCTATTATTAAGTCATTACCAGCAATTATGGCTAATACTGCAGATGTAGAATCACCAATATATTCTTTTATAGCACTCATTTGTAAATCATCAGTCATAATTACTCCATCAAATTTTAAATCATTTCTAATGATTTTATGAACACTCGGAGAAAGTGATGCAGGAAGATTTGCATCCATTGACTTTACGATATTATGAGATACTAATATACTACTAGCTCCTGCATCAATTCCAGCCTTAAAAGGTAGAAAATCAGAATTTTGAAAGCTTTCATAACTCCTTTCATCGACAGATATTCCAGTATGAGTATCTACATTGTTTCCATAACCAGGAAAGTGTTTTAATGCAGATCCTATTTTATTTTCATTCATAGTATTTACTGCTGTTTCAATATACTTAGATGTTTCTAAAGCATCCATGCCAAAAGTTCTAGGATAAATAAAATCATTTGGATTTACTGATACATCGCATACGGGTGCTAAATTCATATTAATTCCTATGCTTTTTAATAGTTCAGCTTTTTCTTTAGTATCGCTGGCTATTAATGGGTATCCACCTTCATTATATAATTCTTGAGGTGAATAAAAAGGAACAGCCCTAAATTCAGGATACCAACTTAACCTATTAACGATTCCACCTTCTTCATCTATTCCGATTAGAAGTTTTATTTTTGAGTTGCTTTGATAATTTGATAATGTTTGAGTTAAAGATTCTTTAGTTTCATCCTTTATATTATTATCAAATAAAATAAATCCTCCAACCTTATAGTTTTGTAAATCTTCAAGTGCACTATCTTTCATACACCTAATAAAAAACATTTGTCCAATTTTTTCCTCTAATGTCATAGTAGACAATAATTCTTTTGCCTTTTTTAAGTTGATATCTTCATTAGGGAACTGATTTTGATTATTATTTGAATTATTATCTGAGCCGTTATCTATAATTGAATCAAAGATTTCTTCTCCGTTTGTGTTTTCATTTGTTTTTTTAGAATTAAAATATTTATAACTTACAATAAAAGAAGCTATAAATAACAAAATGATAGAAATAACTAAAATTGATTTTTTCATATTATGTCTCCAATACTTTTAAAGTTTTTATACAAAATTGCAATATAGATTTTAAATTTATCTTAAATATATAACTTAGGATAATTCTTAATTAAAGATACTTTTTAGCAATTTATATATTATTAATTATAACTATATTATATGTATATATACACAATTGGGTAATTTTTATTGATTTTATATAGAGTTTATATTTTAAGTTTTAATTGAAAATCATGTTTTCACCTAATTAAATTTAACTTATATAATAATATTGATAATAAATTTTTAGAAGTGAAATAAAATGAGTAGTTTAATACTTTATTTAGCAGCAGCTATATTATTTTTAATATCATATAGAAAAGATAAGGAAAAAACTAAGAAGGCATTGTTAAAAGGATGGAGGTCAATAGAAAATATATTGCCTCAATTTTTAGGCATAATCTTAGTAGTTGGTTTAACCCTTGCAATATTAAAGCCAGAGACGATATCTAATATAATTGGAGGTAATAGTGGTATATTTGGAGTACTTTTGTCTGCAGTCTTAGGAAGTATTGCAATGATGCCTACATTTGTTGCATTTTCTACAGGAGATATGTTACTTAAAAATGGAGCAGGTATAGCCCAAGTTGCAGCTCTCATATCAACTCTTACTTTAATCGGGATAATTACAATTCCTTTAGAAGCTAAGCATATAGGAAAAAGGGCAGCAATTTATAGGAATATATTAGCTTTTGTTTTTTCAATAATAGTAGCATTTTTTGTTGAAATGGTGGTGACAATTATATGATAAAAGCTTTAGTTAAAAGATATTCTTTTTTTATTATATTACTTATAGTAACGGTAATAGTAACAGTCTTTAATAAAGAGTTAGGGATAAAGTCATTTGGCATAGCTTTATCAAGTTTTAAACAAATGACTGAAGTAGTACCTCCAATAATGATAATGCTTGGTCTTATGGATGTTTGGATTCCAAGAGAAACTATGATGAAATATATGGGAGATAATTCAGGTATAAAAGGAATTTCTCTTGCTATGTTGATAGGATCAATAGCAGCAGGGCCAATGTATGCAGCTTTTCCATTTACAAAAGTTCTTCTAAAAAAAGGAGTTAAATTTAGCAATATAATAATATTTATGAATGCTTGGTGTGTAACTAAAATATCTACATTAATGTTTGAGTTTTCTTCACTAGGATATAAATTTACTTTAGCAAGACTTTTGATTGATATACCTGGAGTAATAATAATGGGGTATTTAGTTCAAGTATTAATGCCCAAAAATGAGTTGGATAGACTTTATAGTGATAATTTAGATTGAAAAAATAATGTTATGAAATGAATAGTATAAAATTATTTACAAATGATAAATGTATAGTTATAATGTTTATGATAAACTATAAATAATAAGCTATGAAAGAGAAAAGTAGATAGATAGTCATTTTACAGAGATTTAAGCAGGGGTGGAAGCTTAAAAATTGATGCTATTGAAGGAAGCTCTGGAGCTATAAACTGAAACAGCATATTAAAAAAATTGCCAGTAGGTTTATGGGATTCTCCCCTTAAAGAGAATGAGTGGATTAATTTTAACTAATTAATCAATTTAGGTGGTAACGCGGAATTTTGTCTTTCGTTCTAATATTTATAGGATGAAGGGCTTTTTTATTTATATAAAATTTTAAACTACGGAAGGAAGATGAATATGAGTTTTGAAAAATTAGCAGAATTAATATTTCCAAATGTTAATAAAACACCAGAAGATTATGTTGCAATGTATCCAAAAAGAAATTTAAAAGAAGGTGCAGTTGTTACAAGATATGCACCATCACCAACAGGCTTCCAACATATTGGAGGGGTTTTTGCAGCTTTAATAAATGAAAGATTAGCAAGCCAAAGTGAAGGTGTTTTCTTCTTAAGAATAGAAGATACTGACCAAAAAAGAGAAGTTGAGGGTGCTATAGAAGATACAATTCAAACAATGCACAATTTTGGAATGGACTTTAACGAAGGAATGACTGGAGATAAAACATCTAAAGGTGAATATGGTCCATATAGACAAAGCGAAAGAGCTGACATTTATAGAACTTTTGCAAAAGATTTAATCAAAAAAGGATTAGCATATCCAGCATTTGATACACCAGAAGAATTAGCAGAGCTTAGAGAAAAGCAAACTGCAGCTAAAATAACACCAGGATATTATGGTGAATTTGCTAAGGATAGAAATTTAACTCCTGAAGAAGCAATGGAAAAAATAAATAATGGTGAAAGCTACATAATTAGATTTAAGTCACCAGGAAATATAGAAAATAGAGTAGAATTCCATGATTTAATAAAAGGGGATATAAGTTTCCCAGAAAATAATCAAGATATAGTTATAATAAAGGGAGATGGACTTCCAACTTATCATTTCGCACATGCTATAGATGATGCATTAATGAGAACTACTCATGTTATAAGAGGTGAAGAATGGCTTTCATCATTACCTATACACGTACAATTATTTGATACATTAGGTTTTGAAAGACCAAATTATGCTCATATACCAACAATAATGAAAAATGATAATGGTTCAAAGAGAAAATTATCAAAGAGAAAAGATGCTGAAGCCGCAGTTTCATATTACAAAGAAGTTGGATATCCAATGGTATCAGTAATAGAGTATTTATTAAACATAATAAACTCTACATTTGAAGATTGGAGATCAGAAAATCCTATCTTAGATTATCATGAATTTGAAGTTGCTTTAGATAAGATGAGTAAATCAGGAGCATTATTTGATATAGTTAAATTAAATGATGTAAGTAAAGAAGTTATTTGCAAAATGAAAGCAGATGTAGTTTATGATTACTATACAGCTTGGGCTAAAGAGTTCGATAAGGAAATGTACGATTTAGTAACATCTAATGAAAAGATGTCAAAAGAAATCTTCAATATAGACAAAGAAGGTCCAAAGCCAAGAAAAGACTTTGCTAAGTGGGATGAAGTAAGAGGAAAAGTGGATTACTTCTTTGATGAATTATTCAATAAGGAAACAGCAGAAAATGTTGAGCTTCCAAAGACTTTAAGCTTAGAAAATGCAAAAGAAATAATTAAAGTATATAAAGATAAATTCAACTTTAATTCAGGAAGCCAAGAAAATTGGTTTGAAGAATTAAAGGTTATTGGAGCAGAACTTGGATACTGTGCAAATAGAAAAGAATATAAATCAAATCCAGATGCCTTTAAGGGAATGATTTCTGATGTTGCTGGAGCTGTAAGAGCTGCTTTATCTCATAGAAGTAATACTCCAGATCTTTATACTATTATGCAAATATTAGGTGAAGATAAGGTAAGATCTAGATTTGAAGCCTTTATAAATTTATAAAATAATATACTAAAGTTAATGAGATAGCAATTATATATTATTTATTAATGTAGACTACTTACATTTTATAAGTAGTCTGCATTTTTATATGCCTACGTAATATAAATATAAAGTTTTTTATTATAATTTTATGTAGATAGTTTATATAGAAAGTATGCTATTATGAAAGTTTATAGAGTGTTAGAAGTATTAAATAATAAAATTAGTGTTTAATAGTAATATTGAAGTAAATTAAAAAATAATATTTGTGATATGAATAATGATTAAAAATGAAGAATATAAATTAACAAGAATATATTTACAAATTTATGCCAAAATTGTATAATATGGATGTAAAGTTCATATATAAATAAATTAATTAATTTGTATTGCGTGTTACCAAATAGGGCATTAGCTTTCTTACAACTTTTGTAAGAGGGCTTTTTTTATTTATATTTCTATAGACATATTTGTAAAGGCTTAGTATAGATAAATTTAAAAATATAAAGGGGGGATAAAAATAAAATTATATTTTAAATTATAATATATAATCTATACTAAACGGGAATATCATTATTAAATAAATAGAAATATGGTTAATATTAATAATTTTAAGTATAAATTTAAATTATTAACGGGGGAGAAATATATGAAAAGAAAAAAATTGATAAGTATTTTATTAACAACTGTTATAGTGGCAAATTTTATTACTGTTAGATCAAAAACAGTACAAGCAGTAGAAAATGTAAATTTAGCACTCAATAAAAAAGTAACAGCTAGTAATTTTGAAGTGGATAGTACATCTCCACAAAAAGCTATAGATGGAAATATTAAAACTCGTTGGGGAACAGAGCAAAATAAGGCTGCTAATGAATGGATAGAAATAAATTTAGAGGAATCTAAAGAAATAAGACAAATTAATATTTCATTTGAACGAACTGATGAAAATCAAAATATTTTAGGCTACAAGGTAGAATTAGAAAATAATGGAACATATACAGAAGTTTATAAAAAAACTGAAAAAGCAAAACAAAATGAAAAAATAGTATTTGATGAAATGAAAACGGCTTCGAAGGTAAAGATAACTATTTTAGATGCAGATGGTGGGACTATAAGTTGGAAAAATGTTGGAATAAATGAAATTGAAATTTATAGTGATGTTGTAAAGGAGGTTGAATCAAAGGAAAATATAAATCATGTCCTTAATTCTACTATGACAGCATCGAGTGTAGAAGAAAATTTAGATAGATTAAATGCAGAAAAAGCTAATGATGGTTCTAAAGATACTCGTTGGGCAAGTAATTATGATAGTCCTTCAACACAATGGATAAAGTCGGAATTTCCCAAATTAACAAAAGTAAAACAAATTAATATAAATTTATTAAATCGTGATATATCTCCTAATGATTCTAATGTAGAAAAATTAAGTATTAAGTATACAGATGAAAATGGAGTTGAAAAATATATTAAAAAGGATTTTGAAAATATTTCATTAGGTTCTGGAAGGGGCTGGAATACGAATATAACTATTTTATTAGATGAGCCCATTATAGCTAAAGATATTACAATTTGTGAATTTGTCGCAAATAGTACTTCATATAATAATATAAGTATTACAGAATTAGAGGCTTACTCAAATGAGCAAAGACAAGAAGTTTCATTAGATAGCGTAGTTGCTGGAATAGTTGGACAAACTATTGAAAATAATATTGAAAAACTACCAATGCCTTCAATGCCAGAAGGATATACAGTTAAATTAAATGGGGCTGATTTTGAACAAATTATTGGTAAGGATGGAACAATTGTGAGGCCCTTGGTGGATAAAAGTGTAAAGGTTTCTTTTGAGGTAACTGAAGAATCAACAAAGAAAACAAAAAAGACTGCTGATTTAGAGTTTATTATTAAAGGGAAAAATACACAAAAAGAGGGGATGAATTCGAAACCAGCTGTTATTCCAGAAATTGCAGAATGGTATTCAGATACTACAAATACTTTAAAAATTAATAGTATGAATAAAGTAGTTTATAATGATGATTCTTTAGAAGAAATTGTAGATGAATTTATTTCTGATTATGAAAACTTTACAGGAATTAAGTTAAGTAAAGAAAAGGGGAGTACTAAAGCAAATTCATATAATTTTATAAAGGAAATACCGGATACCTTATTAGGGGATGAGGGATATACAATGGATATCCAAGAAGATAAAGTTATTGTAAAATCACAGAGTGTTATAGGCAATATGTATGGAATGCAAACTATATTACAAATGTATAAACAAAATGAAAGTTCATTTAATATTGGAACAATGAGAGATTACCCTCGTTTCGAAAAACGTGGTTTTCTATTTGATGTAGCTCGTAAGCCTGTTTCAATTGAAATGATTAAAGATGTTTCAAGGACTATGAGATATTATAAAATGAATGATTTACAAGTACATTTATCTGATAACTACATTTTCTTAGAACAGTATGGGAAATTAGAAAATGAAAATGAAGCATTTAAAGCATATGAAGCTTTTCGTTTAGAATCAGGATTAACAAACGATAAGGGAGAATCTCCTACGGCAAAAGATTATTGGATTTCTAAGGAGGAATTTAATGATTTTATAGTTAATGAAAGAAATGTTGGAATGAATATAGTTCCAGAAATAGATGTTCCAGCTCATGCCACATCATTTACTAAGATTTGGCCAGAGTTAATGGTTACAAACAAAGTTTCTATGTTAAATTCAAATAGACCATTAGTCGATCACCTTGATGTATCTAAGAAAGAGGCTATGGATAAAATTAAGGAAATATTTGATGATTATACAAAGGGCAGTAATCCAACATTTGATTCACAAACAACAGTTCATATTGGAGCAGATGAATTCTTAGCAGATTATACAGCTTATCGTAATTTCTTAAATGAGTTAGTACCTCATATTAAGGAAACAAATACTGTGCGTATGTGGGGCGGATTAACTTGGATTGATGATAACAAAACTGAAATTAATAAAGAGGCTATAGAAAATGTAGAAATGAATTTATGGTCTAGTGACTGGGCTGATGGATTACAAATGTATAATATGGGATACAAATTGATTAATACTATCGATGACTTTGGATATATGGTTCCTAATGGTAGTATGGGACGTGCAAATGCATATGGAGATTTATTAAATATTAATCGTATCTTTAATGAATTTGAAGTAAATCGTGTAAAAACAAAATCAGGATATAAGTATATTCCTTCTGGTGATGATCAAATGCTTGGTGCAGCTTTTGCGATTTGGAGTGACAACATTGATAAGTCTGCTTCTGGATTAAGTGAATCAGATTTATATTGGCGTTTCTTTGACGCTATGCCATTCTATGCTGAAAAAACTTGGGCGGCAACAGGCAAAGAAAAAGGAAGTTCTGAAGAGTTAAGTACATTAGCAAATGAAAAGGGAATTGGACCAAACATAAATCCATATTATCAAGAAGAAAAAGAAGGAGAAGTATATGAAAGCTATGACTTTGAAGAGGGATTAGAAGATACTTCAACTAATGATAGGGATTTAATTGAAGGAACTGCTAAAGTAGAAAATGGTGTTTTAAATTTAGAATCAAAAGAGAGTTATGTAACATCACCTATTGACAAACTTGGTAATGGTAATGAATTATCTTTTGATATTACATTAGAAAAAGCATCAAAGCCAGGAGATATATTATTTGAAGCAGATGCAGCATATGGAACACATGATATAAGGGTCATGGAAAATGGAAAATTAGGATTTACAAGAGAATTATATAATTATTACTTTGATTATGAGTTACCAGTTGGCAAAACTATAAATATAAAGATTGTTGCAGAACAGCAAAAAACTAAATTGTATGTAAATGATGAATTTATTTGTGATGCTAAAGGAAAGTATATTCATAATGATATAGTAAAAAAAGAAAATATAACTAATGCTACATTTGCACTGCCTTTAGAGAGAATAGGATCTAAAACAAATTCTATTCAAGCTGTTATTGATAATGTAGAGATTGCAGAATCTAAAGAAGTAGAAGATATTTACCACAAAGAAAATTGGAGTGGTGAAACTAATACCGAAACTATTTATAATGACACAGAAGGTAAGTTAGAATATGCATTTGATAATAATGAAAATACAATTTGGCATTCCAATTGGCAAGGAGCAACTGATAAATTAAATGGAACAAATTCATTTTATGCAGAATTGAATTTAGGTAAGCCATATAAAATTAATCAATTCTCATTTACACCTAGATTAGGTAATGCTAGTGGTTACGTTACTAAAGCAGATTTATATATTAAGACTAAAGAATCTGATGAATGGAAAGTAGTAGCAGAAAATAGAATTTTTGAAGCTAATGCAGATAAAAAGACATTCGTATTTGATGAGCAGGAAGTACAATATATTAAATTTGTAGCTAAGGAGTCGAATGATGGTTGGGTAGCAGTTTCAGAGTTTGATATAGCAAATAAGGCAGAACAAACATTTACTGTACATGTTGATGCAACTAAAGGTGGAACAGTAAGTGGAGGAAAAGAGGCGAAACAAGGTGAGGAAGTCACTGTTGCTGCAATTCCTAATAAGGGATATATATTTGATGGATGGTATCGTTCTACAGGAGAGAAGGTTTCTGAAAATGATAAATATATATTTAATGTAGATGGAAATATATCATTAACAGCTCATTTTATTAAAGATGGAGAGCAAGAAGCTAACAAAGAAGAACTTGAGAATCTTTATAACACAAATAAAGATATATTAGAAGATAAGTACACTCCAGAATCATGGTTAATATTTAAGAATGCATTAGATAATGCAAAATTAGTATTAGAAAATGAAGATGCAACACAAGAACAAGTAAATGAAGCTATTAGTAATTTAAATGAGGCAATATCAAATCTTGTTTATAAGTCTGAAGCTTCTGAAGTTGATAAGTCAAAGCTTCAAGAATTAATAAATAAAGCGGAAGAAATAGACACATCTAATTATACTAAGGAAAGTATTAATATTTTTAATGATAAGCTAAAAGAAGGTAAAGACGTTTTAAATAATGAAAAAGCTACTCAAGAAGAAGTTGATGAGGCAGCAAAAAAATTACAATTTGCACTAGATAATTTAGAGTTAATTAAAGATGATCAAGATACTGGAAATAATGGCTCTGAAAATAATAGCAATGGAAACAATGGTTCTGAAAATAATGTTAATGAAAATGATAATGGCGGAAAGGATAATAATTCAGATAATTTACCAAGTACAGGAGGAACTTCATCAGTAACTGTTGGTGTAATAGCATTAATGATTACTGGTACAGGTATAGTTTTAAGAAGAAAGAGATAGGATTAAAACTTGGATATTACTTTAATAAAAAGTAAACAGAAGTCAATATAAAAGAATGTAAAGGAGGATTCGTAATGAATTCTCCTTTGTACATATTTTTTGATATTATTAATAAAAGATATTAAATATTAGCTAATAATTTTAAAAAACTAAAAATAATTATTGAAATTGATATATATTATTATGTAAAATTATATTAATGAATATAAAAGGAGATGAACATATGGAAAATTATGACGTAGTTTTAGATTTCTTTACTAAAAATGATAAACCATTAAATGCTACTGCAGTTGCTGAAGGGACAGGAGTAGATAAAAAAGAAGTTTCAAAAGTTATGGATAAACTTAAAAAGGAAGAAAAGATTTATTCTCCAAAAAGATGTTATTGGCAAATAAAGAACGACTAAGATATTTTAAAAGGACTTAAATAGTCCTTTTTTAGTTTTCAATAATATTTTGCGAATTTAACTGTAAAAATTTATATACAAATGTTTATATAAAATATAATATATAAATAATGGTAATAATATAATACTTTATCATATATCTATAAAGTATTTATATTATTAATTATTTGAAAGGATGTGATGTTTTATGGTGTATATTTTAATTGATTCTAAAATAGATAGTGCATTAAACAAGGAGGAAACATTACTATAATTGATAATTAAGAATTTATAATGGATAATTGAGTTTGTTTGATTAAAGATGATTTATTAGTAGGATAGTAAAAATGCATAATAAGTTTTATTTGAATTATTAATTATCAATTAGTACTTTCCTCCATATTAAAAAAGTATTTTGGAGGATTAAGAATTGAATAATAATAACTTATTAAATTTAGGATTAAATCAAAGATATATTAACGAAGCAAGTATGTATGATAGTAATTTATATATTGCTAGAGTAGCAGTACAATATAAAGATATGTATAAGGTAATAACAGTAGAGGGAGAAATACTTGCAAAGGTATCAGGGAAGTTAGCATATTCTTCAAATAGTATATTTGATTATCCTGTTGTTGGAGATTGGGTACTATTAGATAGGATAAATAATAAAAGTGGAGATGCAATAATTCATAATATATTAAGTAGAAAAAGCTATTTTTCACGAAAAGCTGCGGGAAATAGATATGATAAGCAAATAGTTGCATCTAATATAGATTATGTTTTTATATGTATGTCATTAAATAATGATTTTAATATAAATAGGCTAGAAAGATATATTGCAGTAGCTTGGGATAGCATGGCTACACCAGTCATAATATTGACTAAATCAGATTTGTGTGAAGACATAAATGACAAAGTAAAACAGATAGAAGAGATAGCTATAGGAATAGATATAATAGTAACATCAAGCATTAATGAAGATGGATATGATGAAGTTAAAAAATATATAAAGTCTGGAATAACAATAGCCTTTATAGGATCATCAGGGGTAGGAAAGTCCACTCTTATTAACAAGATAATGAATAAAGAAGTTTTAAAAACTAATTCAATTAGTGAAAATGATAAGGGACGACATACTACAACACATAGAGAGCTATTTGCTATAGAGTCTGGTGGAGTAATAATTGATACACCTGGAATGAGGGAGCTTGGATTAATATCATCAGATGTAGATAAATCTTTTAGTAATATTGAAGATTTAGAAAAGCAATGTAAGTTTTCTGATTGTACTCATAAAAATGAGCCTAAGTGTGCAGTAAGAGAAGCCATAGAAAATGGAACTTTAGATCCAGAAAGGCTAGAAAGATATAGAAAGCTAAAAAGAGAAGAGGTACACAACTTATCAAAATCTAAGCAACAAGAAAGACAAAAGTTAAAGAGTATGTTTGAAAGTAAAGTTGAAGAGAAAAGGAAGAAATATAATTAAAGTCAAATAACTTAACTATTATATAGTTAAAGGTTTAAAAAGATAGTAAACACAAAAAGTGTCTACTATCTTTTTTGATATAATAAGTAAGAATATCTAGAAAATTATTATTTTATTACGTTAAACTTAAAAAAGATATTATAAATTTTCTACTATGAATAGATTAATGAAGATTATGAAAATAGAGTAAACCAACAAAAATAATTAATAAAATAAAAAATATAAATGGAACCTTTAATTTAAGATATGCGTCTAATTAAGTGAAGGTAGGTTAACATAGCTATGTTAGATGGAAGGAGAAATATAATGAATATGTCTAATATTATTCCTATAGGGGTATTCAATAAATATAAAGATGGAAAGCTTAAGAAAAATAATGTTAGATTAGCAATAGATGGAGATAAGGAAGCATTTAATATCTTAGTTCAAGAGAACTTAAAGTCTTTATATATAGTAGCTAGAGGCATGCTAAATAGTGAATATGATATTGAGGATGCTTTTCAAAATACTATACTTAAAGCTTATGAAAAAATTTCAGGTTTGAAAAATGAAGAGTTTTTTAAAACATGGTTAACAAGGATTTTGATAAATGAATGTAATAATATAATAAGAAAAAATAAAAAGGTTACTTATATTGAAGATTCACAAATTAACAATGAGGTTTATGAGGATAAATATAAAAATATAGATTTAATTAGGGCTATTGATTCATTGCGTTCTGATTTAAGGATAACTATGTGGTTATTTTATTTCGATGATATGTCAATAGAAGAAATAAGTAATGCCTTAAAAATTCCTAAGGGAACTATAAAGTCTAGGCTTAATAGAGGTAGAGAAAAAATTTATAATATTATGAGTGAGGGTGATAATCATGAATAATTATGAAAATGATAAATTTAATAAAGTTATTAAGGATAAAGTAAATGATATTAAAATAGATATTCCAGACACATTGAAGAATAATATATTAAAAACTTTAGATGAATTACCTGAAAGAAAAATAAAGAAAAAAAGCAAGCTGAAAAATATATCCAAAGTAGCAGCGATAATTATAGTTGGTATATTAACTTTAAATACATTTATGCCTGCATATGCAGAAAGCTTACCAATAATAGGGGCTACTTTTAAAAGTATAAATGATGCTATAGGTGTTGGAGATCAATATATAAAAGGAGCCAAGGATATAAATATAACAAAAAAATATGAAGATATTACAATGACAATTAAAAATATTTACTATGATGGAGTTGAACTTGCTATAGCATATGAGCTAAAGTCAGAAAGTGGATTTGATGATAAACCTATAATATTTCCTATTATAAAAAGTGGTTTTAAAAATATAAATTATAAAAATGAAGAAAATGATGGTGAGTTCATAGATGAAAATACTTATGTTGGATTAGCATCTTATGCATTTACAGAAAATGAATTATCAGATAAGGCGAAAATAGAATTTATAGTTAATGATTTATATGGAAATTGGGTAGGAAGTTATCCTAAAAAGCTTAAATTTAAGTTTTCTATAGATTCTAAGGATATGGGGAAAGAAGAATATAAAGTAAACAAAGAAATAAAATATGATGATAGTATGTTTAAGATTAATGAGTTAATTACATCAAAATTAAACACTATTATTTATTTAGATACAGATATAGAACTTTTAAAGGATACTGAAAATAATTCAGAAAATTTTTGGGAGAAGTATACATTGAAGTTTTTTATACAGGATGATAAAGGGCTTCCTTTAAGTATGATAGGTGGATCTGGTAGAGGGAAAAATGTAAATGATGAAAGAGTTAAAGGTAATTATTATTGGAGATATGAGGGTATTCCTGAAGAAACAAAATCAATGACTATTATACCTGTTATAAGTAAAAGTGATTATAGCAGAGAGTTAATGATGGAGAAAATAAATAGAAATGGTGAAACAGCTATAAAGATAGGAGATGAACAAGAATATATTATAAAAAACATTGAATTCAAAGAAGATAAAACTGTAATAGAGGTAAAAGTTAAAAAATATATATATAGATTAGAGAATTTAGAAATTGAAATTTGGGATGAAGATAAAATCAATAAATATAAAAACTCTAATAATGGTCAAGAAGAAGATTGGTATAAAGACACAATGGATATAGAGATTCTAGAAACTAAATTTAACGGAATTGATGATGGCTATAACTTTACACTAACATTACCAGCATTGGATAAAAATAAAGAGTACTTTATCACTAAGATGAGTAGTGGAGATAAAATATTAGAAGATGAAAAGATAACTATTAATTTAGATAAATAAATTCTACTAATATAAAATAGCATTAATCTAAAAATACTGTATTACCTAGAGTTGTAATACAGTATTTTTTTATTGAATTATTTAGTAATAATTCATAAAGTTATATGGTTTTAAAGTCTGTTTTTAGAGATTAAAGAAAAATAACTAAAACACCTTGAAGTACTCCAATAATAGCTCCGAGGACAAGACCTAAAATTTCAATATGCTTTAGCTCCTTTTTAGCAACCTTAATTATGATATCTTCTAATTTTTCTAAATCTAATTGATTAATTTTTTCTTCAACAATTTCTTGAATATTAACATTTTCTTTAGCCTTATCTAATAGATCAACGCTAATTTCATCAACTGCATTAGGTACTTCTTTATTTAAAATTTCATCAATATAAGGAGCAGCCATCATTCTAAATGGCATAGGAATAATATTAAGCTTTTCATTTATAATGTTTTTAATTTTATCTGTTATGTAAGAATTAAAATTTTCTCCATTTGAATTATTTAAAGCTTGATCTAATATGTCATCCATTGAAAGTAATTCATTAGAAATTACTTCACCAATATTAGCAGCAATTTCGTTTTTTCTTTTAGGAATTAATCCTAATATTTCAATATTTAAAATAGGAATCTTAACAGGTTTAATTGGTCTAAACAAAAGCTTTATTGCCAAGATATTAGTTATCCATCCAATAAGCCCGCCAACAATTGTTAATATTAAAATAGTAATAAAATTATTCATAAGTACCTCCTAATTATGTAAACTGTAATAGCATAATATTATAAAAATTTATAATTAGATTTAATATAAAGAGCATTTAAATCTATAGATAATTTTATAAGGAATATAAAATTATTTCAATAGAAAGTTGACTAATTAGTACAAATTTATATGAGGAATATAAAGATTATAAAATTAAGAGTAAAAAATTAAAAATAGATAAAGAAGTAATTTTGAGACTACTTAAAATATAATTTATATAAAACAAAAAGAGTTGCAAATGCAACTCTTTAAAAATCCAGTAATTCAGCTATGCTGAATTACATCAATAATTTTTTCGTTTTTTCATTCTTTAATTATTAATTTTAAATGAACTCTTTAAAGATACTATTCTATTAAATACTAATTTATCATCAGTAGTGTACTTAGGATCTACATTAAAGAAACCATTTCTTACTAATTGGAATTTATCTTGTGGTTTAGCTATATTAGCAGTAGTTTCTTCAATATATCCTTGTAGTATCTCTAATGAATTAGGATTTATTTGTTCTAAGAAGTGCTTACCTTCATTTTCAGGAGCATCATCTAATATTAATGGTTCATAAAGTCTAAATTCAGCAGGCTTAGCAGTTTTTGCATCTACCCAGTGAATAGTTCCTTTAACTTTTCTTCCAGTGAAGCCAGATCCACTCTTAGTTTCAGGATCATAAGTACAATGTAATTCTACAACATTACCATTTTCATCTTTTATAACATCATTACATTTTATAAAGTAAGCACCAATTAATCTAACTTCGTTACCTGGGAATAGTCTGAAATACTTTTTAACAGGTACTTCCATAAAGTCTTCTTGCTCTATATATATTTCTCTGGAGAATGGAACTTCTCTTGTACCAGCAGCTTCATTTTTTGCATTGTTTGGAACTGGTAGCATTTCTGTTTGACCTTCTGGATAGTTAGTGATAACAACCTTTAATGGTCTCATAACAGCCATTGCAGCATTAGCTTTAAGTTGTAAATCTTCTCTTATAAAATATTCAAGCATTTGAGAATCTACAACTGAATTAGCTTTAGAAACACCAATTGCACTACAGAAGTTTCTGATAGCTTCAGGAGTATAGCCCTTTCTTCTTAAACCAGATACTGTAGGCATTCTTGGATCATCCCAACCATCAACTATATTTTCATCTACTAGTTGTTTAAGCTTTCTCTTACTCATAACAGTGTTAGTAATGTTAAGTCTAGCAAATTCTATTTGTCTTGGAGTGCTTTCCATTTCACATTCTCTTACAAACCAATCATAAAGAGGTCTGTGATCTTCGAATTCTAAAGTACAAATTGAATGAGTTATACCTTCTATTGCATCTTCAAGTGGATGAGCAAAATCATACATAGGGTATATACACCAATTGTCACCAGTATTATGATGAGTAGCATGTGCAATTCTGTATATTATAGGATCCCTCATATTTATATTAGGAGAAGTCATATCGATTTTAGCTCTTAATACTTTTTCTCCATCTTTAAATTCACCTTTTTTCATTCTTTCTAATAAATCAAGGTTTTCTTCAACTGATCTATTTCTATAAGGACTTTCTTTACCTGGTTCAGTTAAAGTTCCTCTATATTCTTTTATTTCGTCAGGTGTTAAATCACATACATAAGCTAATCCTTTTCTTATTAAAAGTTTTGCTTTATCATACATTATATCAAAGTAGTTTGAAGCAAAGTAAATACTATCCCAATCTCCGCCAAGCCACTTAACATCTTCTTTAATAGATTCAACATACTCAGTATCTTCTTTAGTTGGATTTGTATCATCGAATCTTAAGTTGAACTTTCCGTTAAATTCTTTTGCAAGACCTGAATTTAGGACTATTGATTTAGCATGACCTATGTGTAAATATCCATTTGGCTCAGGTGGAAAACGAGTTATAATCTCATCATGTTTTTTTGTTTCTAAATCTTCAATTATTATATTTCTTATAAAATTTGATGAATTAATTTCATTTGACATACGAATACCTCTCCTATATAAATTTATCTTTTTATTGCTTATATATTAGTTATATACTATTTTTTACTTTTAAATCAATTTATCATATATATGTTTCAATTAATAATAAAATAATTGAAATTATAAGTGCATTAAAGATTTTATATTTTTAGTTAATTAAGGCATAAAAATTGAAACTATATATAGTATGTAATTTTTATATAAGTTACTTAAATATTAACTTTATTTATATTTTATCAATTACTCAGATATTTTATTAAAAAGTTAAATCTTTACTATAACTTATATATTCGTGATTTTAATAAATTTATGTATATATCTAGATAATAATACGCTAGTTTTACTTCTAATTTTAAACTAAGGATGAAAAAAAATAAAGATATAAGTATGGTAAAAAAGAGTTTTTTATGAGTATTTAACCAAAAAGTTAAAGAATTTATAAGATATATAAATAAAATTGTATTAAGAATAGTATAAACTTATAATAATAAGATTTTTAATTTATGCAAAAGTCTTATTTTTTATAAATATATAGTTAAATAAGCAAATGTAATATATAATTATATTAGGGAAAATATGGTATATAATTTACTGGAAAGAGGGTAGGAAAATGAAAGGAAAATTAAAAAGTTTTTTTGCAGCAATTGGGTATTTATTTGTAACCTTTGGAATTCAATTAATAGTATCAATGATTGGAGGAATATTAGTTGGAGTTATATATGCAATTAAAAACATAGATGAAATATCTACAAATGCTCCAAATGTTGATGAGATAACTAATCAAATGCTAGGAGCAACAAACTATATTTTATTAGCATCGTCAATAATAACAGTATTAGTATTCTTATTAATATATAAGATAAGAAAGAAGAGTTTTAAGGAAGAGTTACAAATAGTTAAAACTGTTAAAATAAATCTTTTAATGGGGGTAACTTTAGGGATAAGTGCATGGTTATTTAACGCTGGTGCATTAAGTCTAGTTCAAGAAGCAGGATTATTTAAAGATCATTTTTCTATTATCGAAAATCTTCTAGCACCATTAAGTGAAGGTAATATATTTATTGCTTTATTAACAGTAGGTATAATAGCACCATTTACAGAAGAGTTTATGTTTAGAGGTGTTATATTTAAGACTTTAAATAAAAATATATCGGTTTTATGGACAATAATTATTCAAGCTTTATTCTTTGGGATTTTCCATGGTAATTTTATTCAAGGTACTTATGCTACATTATTAGGTTTAGTGTTTGGATATATAACATATAAAACAAAATCACTATGGCCAGCTATAATAATGCATATGGTTAATAATAGTATAGCTACTTTATCACCATATATTTTGAAAAATGTTCCATCATTAACAAGTATTCTTATAAGTTTTGTAATAGTTGGAGCTATAGGGATAATAATATCACTTTATTTTGTTAATAAGAAAAATATTAGCTATGAAAGTGATACAATTAATTTTAATGATTATAGAAATTTAAATTAGTGTTTATTAGGAGTTATTTTTAAATAACTCCTTTTATATTTTTTTTAGTTTTTTAGTTTTTGAGTAACGATGTAGGGGAATTGACTTAAAGAGAAATCACGTAGTAAGAAAATTTATATATGACTACTCTTCCTTACAAACTACAAATTGGATTTGTTATACTTGAATAATAATAATAAATGTTATAAAATGATATTAAAAGATAACAAATGATAATAAATAATAACAAATGAAATTAGTTTTATAGGGTAAGTGAGGGGATTTGTTTGTTTATGGAAGAAAGACTAGAAGATATATTAGAAATGCTTAAGAGAGATGGGAAAGTAAGAGTAAAAGACTTAAGTGAAAAATTTAATGTTTCGGAAGGTATGATTCGTAAGGATTTAAGTAAGTTGGAGCAACATGGAAATATAAAAAGAACATATGGTGGTGCAATTTTAGAAAGAAAAATAATTCATAATGATAATACTACTTCAAGAATAATAAGTAATATAGAAGAAAAAGAAAAAATTGCAAGGTTGGTCATGGATGAAATTGAAGAAAATGATGTAATATTTATGGATATTTCAAGTACTAATTATACAGTTGCAACAATGATGACAGGATTTACAAAGAATATAACCCTAATAACAAATATGAATAGAATTGCAATGGCATTTGATTCGATACCTAATGTAGATATAATACAATTAGGTGGAATGTATAATAAGAAAACAGGAGGAACTGTTGGAGCATTTACTGTAAATGAAATCAAAAAATTCAAAATTGATAAAGCTTTTATTGGAGCTGGTGGAATTAATATAGAAGACAATTTTGTAAGTAACTTTAATTTGGATGAAGTTAGTACAAAAGAAGCAATTATAAAAGCAAGTAAAAAAAAGTATTTAATTACTATTAATGAAAAATTTTATAATGATGGATCATATAAATTCTGTGAATTAGGTGATGTTGATTATATAATTACAGATAAGAAACCAGAAGAAAATATAATTGATGGCTTATCAAAATATAATGTAAAAGTGATATATTAAATATAATAATTAGGAGTGATCAAGCGTATGATAAAATTTATAGCATCAGATATGGATGGAACATTGCTAAATGAGAATAATGAAATAAATAAGGAGTTTTTTGATATTTTTCATAAGCTTGTTGAAAAAGACATAATATTTGCAGCTGCAAGTGGAAGACAATATTATAACTTATTAAAAAGATTTGAAAAAATAAAAGATAATATGATGTTTATAGCTGAAAATGGAACTTTTGTAGTATATAAAGGTGAAGAAATTCTTGTTAATGCTTTAGATAAAAATGTTGTATTAGAACTTATTAAAATAGGTAGAACTATAGAGAATGCTCATGTTATAGTATGTGGCAAAAGATCAGCTTATATAGAAAGTAATGAATCGAGATTAGTAGAACAAACAGAAAAATATTATGAAAGATACGAAATAATTGATGATTTAACTAAGGTAGAAGATGACATATTAAAGGTAACAATATGTGATTTTTCAGGATCTGAATTTAATAGTAATAAGTATTATAATGAATATAAAGACAAGCTTCAAGTAACAGTGTCAGGAGAAATATGGCTTGATATAACTGCTAAAGAGGTCAATAAAGGGGTTGCAATAAATAAAATTCAAGAGATGTTAGATATTGATCATAAAGAAACAATGGTATTTGGAGATTATCTTAATGATTTAGAAATGATGGGTAGTGCTTATTATAGTTTTGCAATGGAAAATGCACATGATGATTTAAAGAAGGTATCAAGATTTATTGCAAGAAGTAATAATGATAATGGAGTAGTAGAAGCTATAAAAGAAGTTGTAGGTATATAAAATTTTAAAAGGGGCTCGTTTCACGAGACCCTTTTTTAAATAAGAAATTAACTTTTTTAAGCAATAGAGCTTACTTGAAATTGAGCAAATTTTATATTAAATAGATTTCAGAGATTGTATCATTTTTACTTTACTTCTTCTAATAATACAACACCATTGCTATCAGCTTTGACAGTAACTTTACCATCCTTAACGGTGTATTTCTTGCCAGTATAAAAATCTCTTATAGATGTAGATTCTTCCCATACAGATGATAAATCTATAGTAGCTTCATTAGAAACATCAGTTGCAACAACAACTTTATCATTAAAATCATTTTTATTATAAAATCTACTAAATGTATAAGGAGAAGTTTGAATTTCTTTATGTTCTCCTGCACCTACTGAAATATGATTTGATCTAAACTTACCAATTTTTTGCCAGTGAGATAGTACATTTTTATCTACATTATCCCAATTCATATCTGATCTTGAAGGTTGATCTTTAGCAGTTGTTACAGTATTAGTTGAAGGTTTACGATTTGATTCATCACCGTAATAAATTTCTATACCACCAGGAGCTAACATAAGTTTTGTGCCTAAATTTATCATATTACCTCTAGTTAATCCTGTATCATGAGATGAGATATAGCTTAAAACATTAAATGAAGGATCGGAGTTTATTTTATCTGCATATTCAGAATAAATTTCTTCTAGTGAATCTAAGCTATCTCCTTTTGGAAATTTAAAGTTTATGATTGAATCAAATCCGTTATTGTAATATTCATTTTTATCAAGTCCTTGTCCAAAAACTTCACCTGTCATCCAAAAATCATCGGTCCATTTAGCACCAGGTTTATCAGGATCCTTTTCTCTCCAAGTTTTTAGAGCTTTATTTGATTCTTCTTTTAATTCTTGCCATCTATACATATCTATATGTTTAGCAGTATCACATCTAAAACCATCTATTCCAAACTCTTCTACCCAAGATGATAGCCACTTTATTATATATTCTGAAGGAGCTATATTTAAGTTTTCTCTATATTTTTCAGCAGCTGGAATTATCCATTTATCATTTTTTTCTGTAATGTCTTTTGCCCATTTAGTTTTAAGTATTGGTGGAATATCTACAGGATTTGTAGATTCTGTTTTTATATCTGGTAATCCAGAAAGATTCATGCTTATATCATTTGAACCACCAGGTGTATATCCAGGTAGTCCAGCTCTTATCCAATCAGTTCCCCACCATTTAGCCCATTCTTCTTTATGTCCTGAATAATCAACTATAGTTTTATTATAAGTATCAAAGTTTTCATTTTCACTAGGAGTCCAGTTAGAAATATCTACTGTATCATTTTTAAGTGGTGAAAACTCATAATCAGACATATCTTTTAAAGTAGAAAATCCAGTATGATTCATTACAACATCTAAAACAATTCTTATTCCTTTTGAGTGAGCTAAGTCAACAAATTCTCTCATTTCTTGAGCAGTACCCATATTTTTATCTATTGAAGTCCAATCTAAAGCATAGTACCCATGATAACCATAATGAGCAAAGGAGCCATTTGAGTCTCCAGAGATAAATCCATGTATCTGTTCTACAGGAGATGTAAGCCAAATTGCATTGATTCCTAAATCATCAAAATATCCTTCTTTCAATTTTTTAGTTAAACCCTTAATATCTCCCCCATGAAAAGTTCCAACTGTTGATCCTTTAGAATCTACATTAACTCTTCCATATGAATTATTATTAGATTTATCACCATCATAAAATCTATCAGTCATTACAAAGTAAAGACTAACATTATCCCATGAAAATGGTTTGCCCTCAAGAGTCTTATCATTTTTTGTAAATAGGTTAAAGGAAATTATTATAGCAATTAAAGCTAAGATTATTGAGATAGATAAATAAATTATTTTTTTCTTCTTCATATTACCCTCCTAGAAATATTCTAAGTTGAATTTAACACAGTTCATTTATGACAACAATTGCAAATGGTAAGTGTTAGATATATTTGGACGGCAGTACAAAAATATAAATTCAATTTTGTATTATTTTGTGAATTAACATTACTGATATGTATTAACTTTCCGATTTTCGTATAATTTCGAATACAATTCTAAATTTAAGATATCTAAGATGACTAAATTTTTATAACTCGCTACGCTCAAACAATAAAAATTCTTAACGCCATCTTAGATATCTTAAATAAGAATTATAGTTTCTCATTATAATAAAATCTCCAATTTAATACATATCAGTAATGAGGCTAATTCCTAAGTTAACTGTATAAAGTGGCAGAATATAAGTTGGCGAAGATAAATAGAATATGTGGAATAAGCCTAGTACTTCTTTGCGTAGCTATTTAGCTTATGGAACATATCTAGTTATCGTAGCCTTTATATTTGCAAAATATAAATATGGATTATTAATTCAAACAAATATATAATATAAAAATCAGAGATAGAAAGGATAATTTGTGCAGTGAGGATAAATAAATTACTAAGTAATTATGGATATTGTTCAAGAAAAGAAGTAAGTAGATGGATTGAGGATAAAAGAATAATTGTTAATGGAAAGCTCTGTGAGCAAGGTCAATGGGTTGAGGAAAGTGATGAAATATTATTAGATGGTGAAAAAATAAAGCCTAAGGAAAAGGTATATATAGCATTAAATAAACCGCCAGGAATAGTTTGTACTTCTGCACGAGAGATAGATAATAATATAATTGATTTTTTGAATTACAAAGATTATGTTTTTCCAGTTGGAAGGTTAGATAAGGATTCTCAAGGGTTAATTTTAATGACAAACGACGGTGAATTAGCAAATAAAATATTATCTTCAGATAGTTATCATGAAAAAGAATATATTGTCACCATAGATAGAGAGTTTGACGATAGTTTCATTGAGGGAATGTCTAATGGGGTTGAGATATTAGGAACTATTACAAGACCATGTAAATTAAGAAGAATAGATAAAAATATATTTAGTATTATTTTAACTCAAGGACTGAATAGGCAAATAAGAAGAATGACCAAAGCTTTTGGATATAATGTTATAAAATTAGAGCGTATAAGGATAATGAATATTATGTCCAATGATATAGAATTAGGACAATGGAAGTTTATAAATAAGGAAGTTATAAGTAAGCTTATAGATGAAATTTAATGTAATATATAATAATTTTTTATAAAATAATAAAAAATCTTTTGGAATAGGACTATAGTCCTATTTTTTTATGACTATTTTTGAAGAAAATAGGACTTTAAAATTAAGTGAAAAAGTATAAAAATATAAATAGATGATTATTTAAAAAGGGGTAATGGGGAGATATTTGAAATTAAAGGAGGCTTAATATGAATTGTATTGAAATAGATGAAATTCTATCAACTACAGTGCTATATGAAGGTTTTTTTAATTATAATGAATTCTTTAAAATATCAAAGGATAGCATACATAAGATTTTATCGATAGTTAATAAGCATAAAAATTATTGTAGTGATTCGGACTTGGATAAGAAGGAAGTATATTTAAAAAATATTGGAGATTCATTTTCACGAGAGTTTATTTACAAATTTAATGACTATATTTCAATTAATAAAATAAAGTATCTTTCATATGGAAGAGAACTTATGTATTATGAGATTTATGAGATAATAGATTTTGAAAAGGAAATTGATAGATTAATACTCTTTGGTTCATATGCAGGCAATGACGAGGAATTTATAGAAATATTTTTAAATGGGGTTAGTGTAAAAAATATAAAAATAAAGCTTGTAAATAAAAGTAATATTTGGCCTAATTCTTCAGAAATTATTTTTGAAAAGCATAATTAAGATTTATAACTATTACGTTATTAATGGTATATCCGCAGTTTAAGTAGATTAAACTGTGGATTTTTTGTATATGAAAATATAAAAATAGTGCTTTATTGACTTTTAGATGAATTTTAATATATCATAACAAAAAGAAGTAGACGAGGGGGAGACGGCATGAATCATAGAGAAGTAGTTGAAAATGTAATAAAGAATATTGATGAAATAGATTATAAAGCTAAAGAAGAAGCAAGAAGAAGAGTAGATTCTTTAGCAAAGCCACTTGGAAGTTTAGGTAAACTTGAAGATATTGCTGTTAAATTATCTGGAGTAACAGGAAAAATAAAAAATAAAATAGAAAAAAAGTGTATAGTAATTTTTTCTGCAGATAATGGAGTTGTAGAAGAAGGAATAGCATCTGCTCCTCAATATGTAACATTAGCCCAAACTATTAATTTTTCGAAAGGACTGACAGGGGTTGCAGTTCTTGCAAAAGAGAATAATACTGATTTATTAGTAGTTGATATTGGTGTTGATTGTGAAGGTGAGATACCAGGAGCAATAAATAGAAAAATTAGAAGGGGTACTAATAACATAGCAAAGGAAGCTGCTATGACTTATGATGAGTGTGTTGAAGGAATTTATATAGGTATTGATATGGCTAGAGAAGCTAAAAAAAAGGGCTATGACATAATTGGTGTTGGGGAAATGGGAATAGGAAATACAACCACCAGTAGTTCTGTTTTAGCAGCTTTAATAAATTGTGAAATTGAAGACGTTGTAGGAAAAGGTGCTGGTTTAACAGATGAGGCTTTTGATAAGAAGAAGCAAGTAGTTAGGAAAGCGATAGAGTTAAATAAGCCTAATCCTAATGATCCAATTGATGTAGTAGCTAAAGTTGGCGGATTTGATTTAGCTGGAATGGTAGGGGTTTTCCTAGGAGCTTCATATTATAAAATACCTGTTGTAATAGATGGATTTATATCAGCAGTTGCTGCTTTAATAGCTACTAAACTAAATAAATTTGTTAAAGATTATCTTATATCATCTCATTGCTCAAAGGAAATTGGATACAATATTGCAATGGATAATATAGGATTAGAACCAATGCTTAATTTGGATATGAGACTTGGAGAGGGAAGTGGATGTCCAATAGCTTTTTCTGTAGTTCAATATGCATGTGCAATGATGAATAATATGGCAACTTTTAGTGAAGCAGAAATAGATCCGAGTTATTTAGAAGAAGTTAAGGATAAAAAAAGTTATATTGTAGATAGGAGAATTTAAATGAATTTAGGACTTATTCATATATATTGTGGAAATGGAAAAGGAAAGACAACAGCGGCAATGGGATTAGGGGTAAGAGCTGCTGGTAGAGGATATAAGGTATTACTTACTCAGTTTTTGAAGGATAATGAATCAGGAGAATTAAAATCTATAGAGAAATTAAATGATAATTTTCATGTTCTTTTTGGTGAACCAATGAAGAAGTTTTTTAAGTATTTAAGTGATGAGGATAAACTAGATGTTATAAAAGAGCATAGAGAGAGATTTGAAGAAGTAACAAAAAAGGCTGTAGAAGAAGAATATGATTTATTAATAATGGATGAAATTATGGCATCATTAACATATGGAATACTTGAATTAGATAAAGTAGTAGACTTCCTAAAAAGTAAGCCTAAAAATTTAGAGGTAGTATTAACGGGAAGAAATCCTGATAAAGTTTTAATTGAACTTGCAGACTATGTCTCTGAAGTAAATCTAATAAAACATCCATTTGTAGATAAAAAAGTTCCAGCAAGAATTGGAATAGAAAAATGATTATATTAGTAGTTGGTGGATCTAAAAGTGGAAAATCAATGCTTGGCCAACGCTTAGCAAAGAAGTTAGAATCTAAAGATAGCAATTTATACTATATTGCTACAATGAAGCCTTACGATAAAGAAGATATAAAAAGAATTAATAATCATTTAATAGAAAGAGATGGTTGGGGATTTAAAACAATTGAGCAAGGTAGAAATATAGAAGAAGTAGCAGCAAAAGTAAAAAAAGGAGATACTCTTTTATTAGATAGTGTTACATCAATAGTTACAAATGAAATGTTTATTGAAGAGCAATTTATAATGAATGTAAGTGAAAAAATATTTGATGGAATAAAAAAATTATCTAGTAAAGATATAAACTTAGTTATAGTAACAGATTATTTATTTAGTGATTCTATACTTTATGATGATTATACAGAAGCTTTCAGAAGAGAAATAGGAAAAATAAATATAAATTTAGCTAAGATATCAGATATTGTTATAGAATGTTGTTTTAATAATAATATAATTCATAAGGGAAAAAGATATGTAGGTGATTTAATATGATGAAGTTAATAAATGCTTTTATAATGGCACTAGGTATGTTTACAGTAATACCTATGCCATATAAGAAATGGGATGATGATGGAGTAAGGCATATGATGAAGCTTTATCCATTAGTGGGGCTTGTTGTAGGATTAATACATTATTCTATTTATAAATTTATTAGTATTTTTAATATATCTACAATTTTGATAGCGGCAATTACTATGGTAACTCCATTTATTATAACAGGAATGTTGCATTTAGACGGATATATGGATGTATGTGATGCTTTATTATCAAGAAGAGATCAAAAAGAAAAGGTAAGAATATTAAAAGATCCTAATACAGGAGCTTTTGCAGTAATATCATTAGCAATTTTATTTATAATTGATTTTGCATCTATCTATACACTAGTAGACAAAACAGAAAACATAATTGGATTGATTATTATACCTATTATTTCAAGAAGCTTGATGGGGCTTATGCTATTAAAAAAAGAATCTATGAAGGAAAGTTCCCTTGGGTCATACTTTAAAAAAGGAACAGGAAAAGCAGATATATTTATTTTATATTTATTTTTATTTATAGCAACTTTAGTCTTTATATATTTTATTGGATATAAGGGGCTTATAGTTTCATTAGGAATGATAATTTCAGCTTTAATTTCAGTAAATAAAAGCACAAAGGAATTAGGTGGGATGTCAGGAGACAGTGCAGGATATGGACTTGTAATTTCAGAATTAATAGGAGTACTGTGTTTAGCAATAATATAAATAAATTGGCAAGCAATTTATTAGTAATGAAATAATTAAGAAATGAAAGAATGAAAAAATTAAGGTAAAAAATTCTTAAGGATTTTTGAATAAATAGTGCTTTACACAAATAAATTTAAGTTTTGCAGAGCAAAACCTCCTTAATTCTTCACTTCTTCATTATTTCATTTTTTTAATATTTTGCTTAGCAAAATATTAAGGAGGGTGTGTTTAATTTTGATTCTTGTATTTGGTGGAGCTTATAATGGAAAATTAAGCTTTGTTAAAGAAAAATTTAATATTTCTGACGAAGAAGTATTAACGTTAAATAATATAGATAATTTAGAAATAGATTTTTCAAAAAAAGTAATAAATAAATTTCAGAATTTAACTTATAAAATGTCTTTAGAAAATCAAGACCCATTAAAATATATTTTGGAAAATGAAAGTTTGTTTAAAGATAAAATAATTATTAGTGATGATATATGTGAAGGGATAGTTCCATTGAAAAAAGAAGATAGAATATGGCGAGAGAATACTGGAAAGTGCCTTCAATATTTAAGTAAGAATTCTAAAGAAGTATATAGAGTTTTTTGTGGAATTCCAATGGTGATCAAAGATGAGTAGTATTGAAGTTTATTTAATTAGGCATGGTAGGACTATTTGTAATGAAAAAAGATTATATTGTGGTAAAACAGATGTAAGTTTAAGTGAGCAAGGAATTAAAGAGTTAAAGACTTTAAAATCAATAATGAGATATCCAAGGTGCAATAAATATTTTACTAGTGGAGCAGTTAGAGCAAATGAAACTTTTAAGATTCTTTATGAAGATGAGTCTTATGAAGAATTGTCAGGATTTTTTGAATATGATTTTGGAGATTTTGAAATGAAATCCTATGAGGATTTAAAAGAGAATAAGCTCTATATAAATTGGATTATGGATGAAATTGGTTATGTAAGATGTCCAAATGGTGAAAGTAAAAATCAATATAAAAAACGTATTAAGAAAGAGTTTAATAATTTTATAGAAGCTATAAATTCAAATGGATATGAGTCAGTTTTACTAATTTCACATGGAGGAACAATAGGAACTATATTAGAATGTTTTTATGATGATAGTAAAAACTTTTATAGCTGGCAACCTAAATGTGGAGAAGGATATAAGATTATAATAGAATTTGAAAATAATAATTTTATAATAAAAGAAGTTTTAGAAATAAAAAGTTAAGAAGAGATAGAATTAAAATAAAAGGAGATAAAATGATACAACTAACTATAGGATATATTTTGGATTTAATAATAGGAGATCCTCAAAATCCTGTTCATCCAATAAGATTAATAGGTAATACTTGTAGATTTTTAGAAAGCATATTTAGAAAACTATGTAAAAATACTTTAAAGATAGCAGGATTGTTGACTTGGATTTTTAGTGTTTTAATAGTTTATTTTATTAATTACTATATAATTAAAATTAGTTTTAATATTAATCATATTTTAGGAATAATTATAAGTGGTATAATAATATATTTTTGTATTTCAACAAAAGCCTTAAAAGTAGAAGGATTGAAGGTAATATCACATATATTAAAAGACGATATAGAGGGAGCAAGAAAGCAACTTTCTTATATTGTTGGTAGGGATACTAAAGATTTAGATAAGGAAGCTATTTTACGTGCAGTAGTAGAAACTATAGCAGAAAATATGTCTGACGGTATAGTAGCTCCTATTTTTTATGCTGGACTTTTAGGTGTGCCATTTGCAATGGTATATAAAGCTGTTAATACTATGGATTCTATGTTTGGATATAAAAATGAAAAGTATAAGGATTTTGGATTTTTTCCAGCAAAATTAGATGATGTATTCAATTATATACCAGCTAGATTAAGTGGAATACTTATAGTAATTGCAGCATTAATATTAAAACTAAATTATAAAAATAGTTTTAAGATTTACATAAGAGATAGGAATAACCATAGTAGTCCTAATAGTGCTCATCCAGAAGCAGCAGTTGCAGGGGCTCTGGGGCTTAGATTAGGTGGAGCTAATTATTATTTTGGAAAGTTAGTAGAAAAGCCAACTATAGGAGATGAAGTAAAGAAAATACAAGTTTTAGATGTATACAAAACTAATAATATTCTGTATTTAGTATCATTTCTTAGCTATTTAGTGGCAATGATTTTATCTTTAATTGGAGGTATTTTATAATGAGTAAGGTAGTTCATGGTGGAAATATAGATGAGTTATCAAGAAAATATAATTTAAATAAAGAAAAGCTTATAGATTTTTCTGCTAATATTAATCCTATTGGAGCAAATAAGAATGTTAAGATGGAGCTTATAAGAGCAATAGATAAAATAGAAAGATATCCGGATATAACATATTTTGATTTAAAATCTTCAATAAGCAAATTTGAAGATATAGAAATTAGAGATTTAACATTAGGAAATGGTGCAGCAGAGGTTATATTTAATTTAGTTAGAGCGTTAAAACCTAAAAAAGTACTTATTCCAGCACCGACATTTGGAGAATATGAAGAAGCAGTTTTAAGTGTTAATGGAAGTATAGAATATTATTATTTAAGAGAAAATAATAATTGGAATATAAATGAAGAAATATTAAATTATATAACTGAAGATACAGATATGGTTTTTATATGTAATCCAAACAATCCAACAGGGAATTTAACTAATAAGGACATAATATTGAAGATTTCAAGGAAAGCTATAAAAACTAATACAATAGTAGTTATAGATGAATCATTTTTAGATTTCGTTAAAGATAATAAAAATTACACAGCAATAGACTTATTAGAAGATTATAATAATATATTTATCATAAAATCTATGACAAAGTTCTTTGCTATTCCAGGAATAAGAATAGGTTATGGTATATCAAAAAATAAAGATATTATAAAAAAGATAGATGACATAAGTGTTCCTTGGAATATTAATGTTATGGCTGAAAGGGCGGCTATAGTTGCTTTAGATGAAAAAGAATATATAGATGACACGATAGAATATATAGAAAATGAAAAAAATTTCTTATTTCATGAATTAAGTAAGATAGAGCCAATAAAAGTATTTAAACCAGAAGTAAATTTTATTATGTTTAAAACTAAGGAGTTTATAGATTTAAAGGAAAAAATGTTAAGTGAAAATATAATTATCAGAAGTTGTAGTAACTATAAAGGGTTAGATAAAAATTATTATAGAATTGCAGTTAGAACTAGAGCTGAAAATGAAAAGTTCATAAGCACTTTAAGAAATATAATAAAATAGTATATTTTAATTGACATATTATATCATTAATAATATAATTCTATTTGAAATTTAGACTATATTAGCTATATAAGGTGCTTTTCAAGCTTAATAGGGAATCAGGTAAAATTCCTGAGCTACCCCAGTAACCGTGAAATGGACGAAATCTATTAATACCACTGCAAGATGCGCGGGAAGGTTAGAGAGTAGGATGAAGTAAAGCCGGGAGACCTGCCTTCTATAGACGGACTGTTATCTTCTGAGGGTGAGATAATAGGAATACTATTATAGTTTTAAGTTATTATTAATAGAATATACAAGCTACTTTCTATTATTCAATAATTTAAAATTATTAAATATGTATTTTAGGCATACTCTTTAGTATGCCTTTTTATTTTGTAGAAAAAGTTATATTTCTATGAAATAAGCCCTAATAAAAAATTAGGAGGAAAGTATTATGAAAAAAGGAAGTAAAATTCTTTCGTTAGTTTTTGCAATGTTATTTTCTCTAGCATTATTTGCTGGTTGTGCAGAAACTACAAAAACTATGACAGACAGAGAGGGAAATGAATTTACCCTACCAAAGAAGGTAGAAAAAATTATATCAACTGCACCATCTAATACAGAGGTATTAGTTGAGTTGGGACTTGCAGATAAATTAGTTGCTATAGATAAATATTCAGCAGATGTAGAAGGAATAAGTGAAGATCTACCTAAAATAGATTTTAGAAATCCAGATGCAGAAACTATAATATCATTACAACCAGATATAATTATTGCGTCAGGACATAACAAAGTAGGCGATAATGATCCATTTCAATTAGTTAAAGAAGCTGGAATCCCAGTTGTTTATATTCCAAGTAGTTATAGTATAGATGGAATATATGAAGATATAGAGTTTATAGCTGAAATAACTAAAACTCAAAAGCAAGGAAAAGAAATTGTTGATAACATGAAAAAAGAAGTAGAGTCTATAAAGGCTATTGGAGATAAAATAACAGATAAGAAGAAAGTATATTTTGAAATAGGATCAGGAGCTAAATTAAGTAGTTTTGGTCAAGGTACTTTCTTAAATGAAATGATTGAAATAATTGGAGCAGAAAACATATTTGCTAATGAAAAATCATGGATATCACCAACTCCAGAATCAATAATTGCAGCTAATCCAGATGTTATATTAACAAATATGCCTGATATAAATGGAGTAAAGGCAGTTGATGATATAAAGAGCCGTGATGGATGGGATAGTATAACAGCTATAAAAGAAGGTCAAGTTTATGGGATAGATAAAGATGCATCAGCAAGACCATCTCAAAATGTTATAAAAGCCTTAAAGGAAATGGCTAAGGCTGTTTATCCAAATGAATATAAGTAAAGATAAAAAAAGTAAAGCTTTGATGATATTATCAATACCACTAGTTATCTTAATAATTTGTATTGGAACTTCCATCGGAAGTTCCAATATTAGTATTATGGATATTATTTCAATAATACTTCATAAAGTATTTAATGCAAATTTACTAGAAGGTATTGAAGCAAAGGATGTTGCGATAATTTGGAGTATTAGATTGCCAAGAGTACTATTAGCATTTACTGTTGGAGGAGCACTTGCAGCTAGTGGAGCTGTAGTACAATCGGTTTTAAAAAATCCATTAGCATCACCTTACACTTTAGGGGTATCATCAGGAGCATCTTTAGGAGTAGGGCTTTTAGTAGTTTCAGGAATATCTATCCCTTTCCTTGGAAACTTTTCACTACCTCTAGTTGGATTTATAAGTAGTTTATTAACTATGATAATAGTGTTAGTATTTGCAAGTAAAGTAGATAAAGAATTATCAAATAGTACCATTATATTGTCAGGAATGGTTTTTTCTTTATTCTTTAATGCGGCGTTAACAACTATAACAGCCTTATTTACTAATAAGATAGAAGCTATAACTATGTGGCAAATGGGATCATTTTCTATGAGGGGATGGAGTTATCTTAAAGCTGGAATTCCATTCTTTTTAATAGGAATAATAGGAATAATGGCATTTGTTAAAGAAATGGATGTATTAACATTTGGAGAAGAACAAGCAAAATCTATTGGTGTTGAAGCAGAAAAAGTTAAAAAGTATCTTTTCTTATTTGTAGCAATACTAACGGGAGCAGCAGTATCAATAAGTGGAACTATAGGATTTGTTGATTTAATTGCTCCACATATAGTGAGAAAGATATTTGGATCCAAACATTCATATGTTATTCCTATGTCAATTGTATTTGGGGGATGTCTTATGGTGATTACTGATTTAATTTCAAGAACTATAATAGTGCCATCAGAGCTTCCAGTAGGTGCAGTAACAGCTATAATAGGAGCTCCATTTTTTGCTTATTTATACTTTAAAAAATCAAAGTAGGTGATTTAATATGTTAGAAGTTAAAAATGTTTGTTGTGGCTATAATGGAATAAATATTGTAAAACAAGTTAGTTTTAACATAAATAGAGGAGAAAACTTATGTATAGTTGGTCCTAATGGATGTGGTAAAAGTACTTTATTAAAAGCTATATCTAATTTGATTTCTTTTAATGGAGAAATTAAGTTAGATGGGAAAAATATAAATGCTTTAAAAAGAAAGGAACTTGCAACTAAGATTGCATTAATGACACAAAGCTCTAATATACAATTTCCTTATACTATTTTTGAAACAGTTGCATTAGGAAGGTATGCTCATTTAAATAGTATTTTTTCAAGACTAAGTAAAAAAGATGAGGAAGTTATAAATGAAAGCTTAAAGATGGTTGGGTTGCTTGATATAAAAAATAAGCTTATAAGTGAACTATCTGGAGGTCAACTTCAAAGAGTATTTTTAGCAAGAGCATTTGCACAAGATCCGGAAGTTATACTTTTAGATGAGCCAACAAATCATTTAGACTTAAGATGTCAAATTGAGATATTAGATTATCTTAAAAGCTGGGCTAAAGAAAAAAATAAGATTGTTATAGCTGTATTACATGATTTAAATTTAGTTCAAAATTATGGAGATAGAGTTTTGATGCTTAATGATGGAGTCATAAAAGGAAATGGAAATACAAAAGAAGTGCTAAATAGCGATGATTTGGAAGAGGTTTATGGAATAGATATAAAAACTTTTATGGTAAGAACATTGGAAAAATGGAAATAGAAAGGAATAATTTAAATGAAGAAAAAGTTTGTCATGTCATATAGTTGCGGAAAAGACAGCACATTATCTTTATATAGAATGATAAGAGAAGGGCATAAGCCGGTTGCTTTACTTATTACAGTTGATAAAAAAGTTTTAAGATCATGGTTTCATGGGGTGCCAAATGACTTATTAAATGAGGTATCAAAATCACTTGGAATTCCTCTTTTACTTGTAAAATGTGAGGGTGAAGAATATTCAGAAGCATTTAAAAAAGCACTACATAAGTCTAAAATTGAACTAGGTGCAGAAGCTTGTGTATTTGGAGATATAGACTTAGAAGCACATAGAACATGGTGTACAGATAGATGTAATGAAGTAGAAATGGAAGCTATTTTCCCACTTTGGCTTGAAAATAGGGAAAAGCTAACTTACGAATTTATAGATACTGGATTTAAGACTGTTATTAAAAATGTTAGGTTAAATGCATTATCAACTGATTTTTTAGGAAAACAATTAACACATAAAGTAGTGAAGGATATAATTAAGACAGGCTCAGATGCATGTGGAGAAAATGGAGAGTATCATACTTTCGTGTTTGATGGTCCGTTATTTAAGTATCCAATTAAATTTAAGGAAAATGGAATAATTACAAATGAAACGCATGGATTTTTAGATATCGTAGGTGTTATTAATGAGTAGAAGTATTATGTTGCTTGGGACTGCTTCATCAGTAGGTAAAAGTACAATTGCAACAGCTTTTTGTAGATATTTTAAAAATAAAGGATTTAATGTGGCACCATTTAAAGCATTAAATATTTCGTTAAATTCATATGTAACAGAAGAAGGGCTTGAAATGGGAAGAGCTCAGGTTGTTCAAGCTGATGCATGTGAAATAAAACCAAAGGCCTGGATGAATCCAATTCTTTTAAAGCCTAGTGGAAATATGAAAACACAAGTTATAGTAAATGGCAAAGTACAATGCACTATGGATTCATATAAGTATAAAGATTTAAATAGAGAATTAAAGAAAATAGTTAAAGAGACTTTTAATAATGTATCTAAAAGTTATGATTTAATGATTCTTGAGGGTTCAGGAAGTTGTGCAGAAATAAATCTAAAAGACACTGATATAGCTAATATGTCTATGGCAAAGATGAGCAACTCACCTGTTATATTAGTTGCAGATATTGATAGGGGAGGGGTATTTGCATCAGTAGTTGGAACAATAATGCTGTTAGATGAAGAGGAAAGACAAAGAGTTAAAGGTGTAATAATAAATAAATTTAGAGGAAATGTAGAATATTTTAAGCCTGCAATGAAACAGTTAGAGGATATTATAAAAATACCGGTACTTGGAGCTATGCCTTATTTTGACTTAGATATAGAGGATGAAGATAGTGTAACTGAAAGATTAAAAAATAAAAATATTAATAGTGGAAAGTTAGACGTTGTAGTAGTAAGGCTTCCTTATATGTCAAACTTTACAGATTTTAATTCATTAGGAAGATTAAATCAAGTATCTTTAAGGTATGTAGAAAGTGCAAGTGATATTGGAAATCCTAATCTTTTAATAATACCAGGTAGTAAAAATACTATAGAAGATTTAAGAGCTATAAAGAAGAATGGAATATTTAACAAGATTATAGAACTTGAAAAAAGTGGAACTTTGATTTTAGGAATCTGTGGTGGATATCAAATGCTTGGAAATATAATTAAAGATGATTTAGGAGTAGAAGGAGATATAACATCAGAAACTGGATTTGGATTTTTAGATATATGTACTAGCTTTAATAAAACTAAAGTAACAAAGCAATCTGAAGGAAAAGTGGTTTTAGATAAAATTACTCCTATTAAGGATGTAGAAGTATTTGGATATGAAATCCATAATGGTATTAGTAATGTAAATAAAAATGCAATTCCATTCATTAAGATAAATAGTGGAGAAATATTAGGGGTTACAAATAAAGACTACACAGTTTTGGGAACTTATCTTCACGGTATATTTGATGGTGGAGAGTTCTTAAATGCTTTCATAAAGTATCTATTAGAATTAAATAATATGGAAGCTATAATTGAAGATATAACAAGTTATAATGAATATAAATTAAAGCAGTTTGATGAACTTTCTAAAATTTTGGAAGATAATATAGATATGAAAAAATTAGAAGAAATAATAAAGATATGATGTTATTAGGAGATAGTGCTATTACATAATGAAAAAATTATATTTGAAATAGTGATGTTAAATAATCAAAATATTATAATTTAAATTAAGGGGGTGTTTGATACATCCCTATTTTTATAATTTCATTTTTAAAATTTTCAAGAGTAGATATGTAGGTTTGCGCTGAAGTTGATGAGGACAATGAGTTAAACAAAGATATCTATTTACTTTTTTAAAGAATATCTAAAGGAAATCTTATAAAATTCTTAAACTTAATTGTTAAATGCACAATATAATTTAAATATTGTAAAATAGTTAGTAAGAAGTAATTTTATATAACTTATGTTTTTTATGGGGGTGATTAAAAATGAGGGATTTATTAAAAAAGTTTATAGTAAAATATAAATTAAATGAACTAAAATGGTTAGATTTAATATGGCTTGCTATATTCCCACTGATAAATATAAATTATGTTATCTTAGGGGCTATTGCAGAAAAAGGAAAAAATCTTAGTTTGTTTTTAGACAAAGAAATACCTTTTATATCGATGTTTATTTTTCCTTATATATATTGGTATATTTATATTTTCATAGGACTAATATTTATTTTATTAAAAGATCGTAGGAAATATATAAGGGCTCTTTTAGCAGTGTACATTGGTATGTTTATCTGCTACTTTATTTATTATTTGTTTCCAGTAGAAATAGTAAGACCAACAGTTGTTAATAATAATTTGCCTAATAAACTAGTTAATATTATCTACCAAAATGATAGGCCATTTAATTGTTTTCCATCTATACATGTATTAAATACTTATATAATTATGAGGTACACAAATAGAAAAGAAAGCAAATCATGGTTTTACTACACTCAAATAGTTGGAATTCTAATTATTTTATCTACATTATTTATAAAACAGCATTTTATCTTAGATGGAATAGCAGCCATGGTATTAGGTGAAATAGTAATTTCAATCTCTAAGAAGATAGAGGACAAGCACATAGACAATATCTTATTATTACCTTACAAATTAATAGATAAGATAAAAGAAAAAAATGATATTTCTATAAGTTAACTTTTATTAAATAGTTTCATTTTGAAGAATATTATAATTGATAGTAATGATTTGGAGATTATGATTTCATTTTTAGTTCAGTTTTATGAGAAAAGCTTAGCATTATGCTTTGCTTTTTCTTTAGTTATATATAAATTTCATATTTTTTGTTTTCAAGTTAGTGATATATAACCTTTGCTGATTTCAAGTTGATGATTAAGTAAGTAACTTATGTGTTTTAACTTTTTATATATTAATTATAAATAATTTAAAATAATTTATAAAAAACTATTTACAACTAATAATAATTATTATATAATAAAAACATAAAGTAAAGCTTATATAAAAATTAAGTATATAAATAATGTGGAATTTAGGAGGAGTTTAAATTATGAAAAAATTTGTTTGTACAGTATGTGGATACGTTCATGAAGGGGATACAGCACCAGAAGTATGTCCAGTATGTAAGGTAGG
>OKWQ01000028.1_pt1 | contig 240827 bp, 222 predicted proteins | sample 1607071 | NCBI WGS metagenome assembly OKWQ01 (sample SAMN07501039, study PRJEB24779) | human gut metagenome | reverse complement strand
CATCCAAATCTTTGATTTGGCTAAAGCGAACTTACTCCTTTGAATGTATATGAGAAGGAGTTTCCTTAAGTAAACATCCAAATCTTTGATTTGGCTAATGTGAACTTACTCCTTTGAATGTATATGAGAAGGAGTTTCCTTATTAATCTACATATTCAACTTAATTATAGTGAAATTTATTAAAGTTTTTTAAAACTTTAAAAAAGTATTAATAAAAAAGAAAATATATTATATAAAATGGAAAAATATTAATACTTTTGTAATGAAATTGTTATGGTAAAATGGTAGAATATATTTGTATTGCATAAACTAGCAGAAGTATGGTGGTGAAAGAATGACGAAAAAACGTGAAGAGGATTATGGCAATTATATTTTAAGTAATAAGGAAAGTATTCTTAAAAGAAAAAGAAAAATTATAGTTATGAAAAGAACAATGATAATTTTAGTATTACTTTGTACTATTCTTGTAACCTTAGGTCTTACACTGCCAGAGTTTAATCTTGGAGAAGTAACTGTAAGCGGAAATGAAATAGTGTCTACAGAAACAGTTTTAACTTCAGCGGCCATAGAGCCCGAGATAAATATTTTTAAAATAAATACAAGCAAGATTGAAAAAATTCTAATGAAAAACGAATATATAGAAAGTGCAACAGTGAAAAGGCTGCTTCCAAAGAAACTTTCTATAGAAATAAAGGAAAGAAAAATTGCTTTTTCAGCTCAAGGAACAGATGGTATTTATGCTATAGATGAAAATGGGAGGGTCCTTGGGGTAAAAGAAACTATAGAGATGCCACAGGTTTTAAGTATAGAGGGAATTCCTGCGGAAAAGCTAATAGTAGGAGAATTTATTAAAGATGAAGATGGAAGCCGTATTGATGGTGCTAAGGATATACATAAGTATTTAAGTGAAAAAGGATACTTTGAACAATTCCCACAAATGAGACTAGAGGTAAATAATTTTGTTGACTACAAGCTTTATGTGGAAAATGCGTATATTAAACTTGGTTCCAGTGAAAATATGAATGAAAAACTGGCTAAAGCCTTTAGCATATTAACTGCACCTCAGTTTCTAGGAATGAAAGGTTATGTAGATGTGAGCTTCAAAGGGAATCCAGTAGTGTTTAAGGAAGAGTAATAAAGGGAGGTGAGACTGTGAAAAAAATTATTTCTCAATTAACAGTGGGATTAGTATTCTTAATTTTTGGTTTTATGATAGTTATTCAATTAAAATCTATAAATGCACAAAACTCAGTTGCAGTAGATGGAAATAGTCAAAACCCTGAAATATTATTAGAGAATGAACAGCTGAAAAAAGAAAGAGAAGAATTACAAAACAAAGTAAATGAACTGTCAGCAAAGGCATCTGAATACGAGCAGTCCATTGCTAACGAAAGTAAGAATCAGGCATTATTAGATGAGTTACAAAAAACAAGGGCAAGAGCTGGCCTTACAGATGTAAAAGGTGAAGGAATTATAATTTATATTACTCCAAAATCAAATCCCTTTGGTGCTACCAATAATAAGGGATACCCTATTAAGGATTTTGATCTTCTTACAATCGTAAATGAATTGTATGCTGCTGAAGCAGAAGCAATTTCAATAAATGATATAAGGTTAGTTGCAAATAGTGGTATACGTTCTGCTGGAAATGCAATTGTAGTTAATGAAACTAGAATTTCACCTATGGAACAGGTGGTTATTAAAGTAATTGGAAGTCCTGCTCTGTTAGAAAATTCCTTAAAGTTTCAGGGAACAATTTCAGCAGATTTACAATATAATTGTGATGTTACATATGATAAAAAGGATGAAATAACTATAAATAAAGCTTCAACTCCGTTGGAGTTTAAGTATATTGAAGAAGTTAAAGAAAATGAATAGAGGGTAGGAGGAAAAGGATGATAGCAGTAGTCGGACTAATTATTGGAATAATTTTAGGAGTTGCCTTTAATATCAGCTTTCCAGCAAAATTATCACCATATATATCAGTTGCAATATTTGCATGTATAGATTCCATTTTTGGAGCTGTAAAAGCGACCTTAAAAAAGGATTTCAGAGCAGATATCTTTATTTCAGGCTTCTTTGGGAATGCATTCCTTGCTGCCTTTATGGTTTATCTTGGGGATAGACTTGGAATACCAGTTTACATCGCCGCACTTATTGTATTTGGACAAAGAATATTTAATAATTTCGCTGGTATTAGAAGATTATTGATGGATAGAATAAAAGTACATCATTAAGGAGAATTTAAATGCGCATTAATGAGGCAAATATATTTCTATTTATTGCTACAGTAATCATTGGAATTTTAATTTCCATGAATCTGAATTTGTCTGGGAAGGCAAAATTCCTGGATTTAGAGCAATATCAGAAAGCATATAAAGAAAGAACAAAGCTTCAAAGCCAAATTAGTGATTTGGAACAGCAGCAGGAAGAACTAAATGATAAAATAAATGGATATGATAGATTTAGCAGGGATATTGACGAAGTGGTTGCAGAAATGGAAGAAGAGCTTCGTTATAATGAGATGGCCTTAGGTCTTACTCCTGTTAAAGGCGATGGAATTAAGATAACCTTAGATGACTCACCGGAATTCAAGGTTGGAGGAAAATATACAAACTCCATGCTTATCCATAATAGCGATATAGTTAAAGTTATTAACGATTTAAGAAATGCTGGTGCTGAAGCTATAATGATAAATAACCAACGTGTTATATATGATTCCTATGCAAACTGTGGTGGAGCAACAATTGAAATAGACGATGTTAAATTAATAAGTCCATTTTATATAACAGCCATAGGAAATCAAGAAGTTTTGGACAAATTTATTGAAACACAGGAAAATCACGTTAAAACTCTTATTTTTAGAATGTGTACAGTAAATATAGAGTTAGTTTATGATGTGGAAATTCCAGCTTATAACGGAAAATTGGATATAAACCATATGAAAGAAGTTGCAAAGTAAAATTATTAGAAAAAAATTTTAAAAAAATTTAATTTTATTAAAGGTTTTTTTTATTTGACGTAGAATAAAAATAGGTGAGAATCATAACTTGTGTAAGTGATACATCAAATCTTCGATTTGAATAGTAGAACTTACTCCTCCGAGTGAATATGAGGTGGAGTTACATAAGTGATACTTCAAATCTGTGATTTGAGTAGTAGAACTTACTCCTCCGAATGAATATGAGGTGGAGTTACATAAGTGATACTTCAAATCTGTGATTTGAGTAGTAGAACTTACTCCTCCGAATAAATATGAGGTGGAGTTACATATTAATTACATAGGAGACAGGAGGGGTAATTTTGTCTATTAGTGAAAATTACTTAAGGCTAAGAGATGATTTGCCAAAGAATGTTACCTTAATCTCTGTATCTAAAACCAGAGCAGTTGAGGAGATTAAAGCTGTCTATGATGTAGGTGAAAGAGATTTTGGTGAAAACAAGGTTCAAGAGATGATGGATAAATATGAACAGTTACCTAAGGATATAAGATGGCATTTAATTGGGCATCTTCAGCGTAACAAGGTGAAATATTTAGTAGGTAAGGTACATTTAATTCACTCGCTTGATAGTGTAAGACTCTTGCAGGAAATTGAAAAGCAGTATGAGAAAAGTGAGCTTATTGCCAATACTCTAATCCAGATTAATATTGGAAGGGAAGAAAGTAAAACGGGTATTCTTTTGGAAAATCTAGAGGAGCTTTTGCAGGCATGTGAAGAATGTCATTTTGTAAAGGTGAAGGGGATTATGGCAACAATACCAATTGGAAATGAAGAAAGTTCTATGTATTACTTTACAAAAACTAAAGAGGTTTTTGATGAACTTAAAACAAGAGAGTATAAGAATATAACCATGGAAACCCTGTCAATAGGTATGAGTAATGATTATAAAGTCGCTTTGAAAGCAGGTTCAAACATGGTTCGAATAGGTACGGGGATATTTGGAAAAAGGAATTATAATTTGTAATTGGAGGTATATTTATGGAAATTTTAAAGGGATTAGGCAGAATGATGGGTTTCGAAGATGAGGAAGATGATGATCTATACGAAGATGAAGAAATAGAAGATACTTATGAAGATGAAAGAGAGGAGATAGAAATAGAACCTTTTGTAAATAAAAAGCAAAATAAAATAGTTAATATTCACACTGCATCTTCATCAAAGGTTGTAATTAGCAAGCCTAACAATTATGATGAAGGGCAAATTATAGTAGATAATTTAAAGTCAAGAAAAATTGTTATTGTTAACTTAAATAATATTGGTGATACTAAAGAGGGACAAAGAGTATTAGACTTTTTAATAGGAGCTGTCTACGCGTTAGAGGGTGGACTTCAATCTGTTGAAAAGGGTGTATTTATTCTTACTCCTTCAAACATTGAAGTTAGCAATGAATTAAGAAGTGAATTAACTAACAAAGGAATATTTAGCTCATTTAAATAGGAGTGAAAGTTAAGGCAGGTAAGGAAACTCATTCTCACATGCGTTCGAAGGAGTGCTCAAAGAGTAAGTTCGAGAAACTAAATCAAAGATTTAGACCCTCACTTAACTTCGCCTTAACCAAATATAAAATTTGAATGGTAATAAGGAAACTCATTCTCACATACGTTCGAATGAGTGCTCCTAGGAGTAAGTTCGAGGAAATAAATCAAAGATTTAGACTCTCACTTAACTTCCACTTACCAAATCATAGATTTAATGTTAAGAAGGAAACTCCTTCTCACATGCGTTCGAAGGAGTAAGTTCGCCTTAACCAAATATAAAATTTGGAGGCTCACTTATGGATAAAAAGGTATTTTTAGACATGTTTAGGGATCAGGATAAGAATTATATATCTGGTCTGTATGAAGATGTTGAATTGTGTAGAAATATTGAAGTGCCTATATATACTAAGGATTTTTTAACTCCAGATATCTATATGAAGCTTAAAGCCAATGAGAATAAATTGGGTGTTATGGTTCAAGGTAATGGAGTTTTTGAAGACTGTGAAAGGAGAATGGTTAAATTCTCCGTGCATCAAGATACATCGGAAGATTTCGAATTGGATGTTTTGATTGTTACTAATAAATCAAAATTTAAGGAACTTGGACATAGGGATTACTTGGGCTCAATTATGGCTCTAGGAATTAAAAGAAATTTATTTGGTGATTTAGTAGTAGAAGGTAATAAATGTTACATACCTGTAGCATCTTCAGTTAGCAATTATATTATAGATAATTTAAACCAAATAGGAAATTGTCCTTGTACTGTTGAGATTTTGAATGAGGATGAAGAACAGCTTCCAAAAATAAATTTTAATGAAAAAAATATTATAGCAACTTCTCTTAGAATAGATAATGTGGTTCCAGGGATATGTAATATCTCTAGAGCGAGAGGAACTGAACTTATCAATGGTGGTGCAGTACTTTTAAACTATCAGATATGTGATAGAAAGGATAAAATAGTAGAAATTAATGATACTATTACTATAAGAGGCTTTGGAAAATTTAAAGTTAGGTCTATCATTGGTGAAACTGGAAAAGGCAGGATTAAGTTACTTGTTGGTAAATATATATAAGGGGTGAAGGTTATGAAGATGACATCTATGGACATAATGAGCCGAGAGTTCAAAAGAAACATGAGAGGGTATAACATGGACGAAGTTGATGACTTCCTAGAGAAGGTTGCAGAAGACTATGAAGCGTTATACAAAGAAAATGCTATTTTAAAGGAAAAGATGGATGTTTTTCAAGATAAATTAGATCACTACTCAAAAATGGAGAGTACAATTCAAAGTACTTTATTATTAGCTCAAAATGCTGCAGAGCAAGCAAAGCAAAGTTCACAAAATGAAGCTGAATTAATTCTTAAAAATGCCAATGACAGTGCTAAGAAGATTATTGATAAAGCTCATCTAAGTGTTTTAAATATTAATGATGAATTTGACAGAACAAAGCAAGAGTTTGCTAAATTCAGAAGTAAATTTAGAAATTTTATGGTTACTCAAATGGAAATGTTTGAAGCTTTAGAGAAGGATTATGATAAAAATTATAATATTTCTTCAGTTATACCAGAAATAGAAAAAACTCAAGAGGTTCCACTTAATATAGGGGCTAATGAAGCAAAAGAGCCAGAGGTATTTGAGTATAATACTGCAGAGCTTGAAGATATAAAAAGTTTTTTTGTAGATAAATAATATTTTTATGAGTTGTGAAAATGAATTTATATCTCCTTGACATGCATATGGGGAGTTATTACATAAAAGAAATCTCACTATAAAAAGTGAGATTTTTTTATTCCTTCAATCTATTGACATGAAGCCTAACATATATATTATAATATATGTAGTCTATAATGGGGAATAGTGTTATTTTAATGAAGAATGAAGTATTAAAGATTAAGAATGATGGTTGAAATTCCTCCGAAATTTCTTGGTTTTGATTACTATTTTAGTAGCTATAGAATTAGTAAAATAATAATCTATGTATAAGAGTTAGAATATCACTTAAAGTAAATAATAATGGTTATAAGAAAAGCAAAGGAGAATTTATTATGAGAATAGGAATAATTGGAGCTATGCCTGAAGAGGTAGCATCTTTAATAGCAGAGATGAGCATAGAGAAAAAAGTTAAAAAGGCTATGATGGAGTTTAATCATGGGCGCATTTATGATAAAGAGGTTGTAATTGTTGTAAGTGGAATTGGTAAGGTTAATGCAGCAGTATGTACTCAGATTTTAGTAGATGATTTTAATGTAGATGCTGTAGTTAACGTAGGTATAGCAGGTGGAATTGGAACAAATATTTATCCTGGAGATGTGGTTGTTGCTACAGATTTAGTACAGCATGATATGGACACTACAAGCTTTGGAGATAAACATGGTCAAATACCAAACATGGATGTATTTGATTTTAAGTGTGATGAGAAATTAGTAGAGCTTGCAAAGAAAGCTTGTGAGGAAATAAAAGATATTAACTCATTCTCAGGAAGAATAGTTTCTGGAGATCAATTTATTGCAAATGTTGACAAGATAAGATGGCTTAGTGAAGAGTTTGGAGCTTTATCTTGTGAGATGGAAGGTGCAAGTATTGCTCATGTTGCATACTTAAACCATAAGCCATTTGTTGTAATCAGATCTATTTCTGATAATGCAAACAATGGTGCACATATGGATTATGAAAAGTTTAAAGAGATATCAGTTAAGAATTCAAATAGAATTTTAAGAACAATGTTACAAGCAATGTAGGTGATATTATATGAAAAATTTACTAGCCGATAAAAGCAGTGGAGAAGATATAATCGTTAAGGTTAAGGATGTAACTATTGGTGGAGGAAATTTAACCTTTATATCTGGTCCTTGTGCAGTGGAAAACCTTGATACTTTAATGGCAATAGGTGAAGGTCTTAAAGCACAAGGTGTTCACATGATTAGAGGTGGAGCCTTTAAGCCAAGAACTTCGCCTTATGATTTTCAAGGACTTGGCATTGAAGGATTAAAGATTCTTAAAGCCGTAGGAGAAAAATACAATATGCCAGTAGTTTCTGAAGTTATGGATGCCAGCCAGATTGAAGAAGCACTTAAATATGTGGATATGATTCAGGTTGGTTCTAGAAATATGTATAACTATACCTTTTTAAAGGAACTAGGTAAGCTTCAAGTGCCAGTTTTATTAAAAAGAGGTATGAGTGCTACTTTATCTGAATGGATTTATGCAGCGGAGTACATACTTAAAGAAGGAAACATGAATGTTGTTATGTGTGAAAGAGGTATCAGAACCTTCGAAACCATAACAAGAAATACTCTGGACTTAAATGCAGTTGCAATGATTAAGGAACATTATAGATTACCTGTATTAGTAGACCCAAGTCATGGAACTGGAAGAAGAGAATTAGTTAAACCAATGAGTATAGCTGGAGTTTCAGCTGGAGCTGATGGTGTGATATTAGAAAGTCATATTACTCCAGATAATTCTGTATCCGATGCCAGACAGACTATTAATATAAAGGCTGTAGGGGAAATTATGGAGCAGTGTAAAATAGTAAGAAGTGTATTATAACAACACTTTGCGTTGAAAGATGAGGGGATTATATTGAGTTTAACCATGATAATTATAGCCTTAGGCTTAGTTTTAGATAGGCTTACTAAAAAGTGGGCAGTTGTTTCTTTAAAGGGGAATGATGCAATAGTTGTTATAAAGGATTTCTTTGGTTTTGAATATCTTGAGAATCGTGGAGCAGCCTTTGGAATGCTTCAGAATAAGCAGTGGCTGTTTATAACAATAACAATAATAGTTGTAATATTTATGATAGGTTATTTAATTAAGAGAAAACCAACCTTCAAATTAACCTATATTTCAATGGGATTAATTATAGCTGGTGCAATAGGAAATCTTATTGATAGAATAGCTTACAAATATGTTATTGATTTTATATTAGTTCATTATAAGGATGTATATTATTTTCCAACCTTCAATGTAGCTGATATATGTGTTTGTGTTGGTACCTTTTTCTTATTAATATGTATACTAAAGGATGAGATCTAATGGAATTAGAAAAATATATAATCGATGAAAGCCAAGTGGGAAAAAGACTTGATGTATTTGTCAGTGAAACCTGTGATAATATGTCCAGGTCTTTTGCACAAGGTATAATAGAAAAAGAACAAGTTAAAGTAAATGATAAAGTGAAAAAAAGTAATTATAAGCTTCGTTTAAAGGATGAGGTTTCCATTGAGAAGTCAGAGCCAGTAGAACTTCAGGTTGAAGCAGAAGATATTCCTTTGGATATAGTTTATGAAGATAGTGATATAATTGTTGTAAATAAACCTCAAGACATGGTAGTTCATCCTGCCCCAGGGAATTACAACGGTACTTTAGTTAATGGTCTGCTTCATCACTGTAAAGATTTATCAGGGATTAATGGAGTTATAAGACCAGGAATAGTACATAGAATTGACAAGGATACTTCAGGAATCTTAGTTGTTGCTAAAAATGATGTAGCACATAATTCTTTAGCTGCTCAGCTTAAGGATCACTCCATGAAGAGAACTTATTATGCCATCGTTGAAGGTATAATAAAGGAGGATGAAGGTACTGTACAAACCCAAATTGGAAGACATCCTGTGGAGAGAATAAAAATGGCTGTAGTAAAGGATGGAAAGGAAGCTATAACTAACTATAGAGTTCTTGAAAGATTTAAAAACCATACTTTAGTAGAGTGCCGATTAGAAACAGGAAGAACACATCAAATCAGAGTGCATATGGCATATTTACATCATCCTTTAGTTGGTGATTTAGTATATGGCCATAAGAAGCAAAGATTTAAACTTCAGGGTCAGGCCTTACATGCTAAAAATTTAGGACTTATACATCCAACCACTGGAGAATATATGGAATTTGATTCAAAGCTTCCAGAGTATTTTGAAGAAGTATTAGATAAATTAAGAAAAGAAGTTTAGGAGGAGAATTATGGAACTGAAATCTGTGTTACTTGATGACAAAGCCATTAAAAGAACACTGACAAGAATAGCCCATGAAATCATCGAAAAAAATAAAGGTGTTGAAGATTTAGTATTAATCGGAATTAGAACTAGAGGAGTGCCTATAGCTAAAAGGATTGCAAATCTTATAGAAACCTTTGAAGGAGTTTCTGTGGAAGTGGGCAGCGTTGATATCACAACTTATAGAGATGACTTAAAGAAACCAGAAGAACTTAAGCAGCATAACAGCGTTGAAGTGAACTGTGACATCACAGGAAAGAAAATTATTCTTGTGGATGACGTATTGTTTACTGGAAGAAGCGTTAGAGCGGCCATAGATGCAATTATTGATAAAGGAAGACCACAGATGATACAGCTTGCTGTTTTAGTTGACAGAGGCCATAGAGAGCTTCCAATAAGAGCAGACTATGTAGGAAAGAACATACCAACCTCTAGAAAAGAAGATATAACAGTTCAGCTTGTAGAGAAAGATGGTATGGACTTAGTAAGTCTATATGAAAACAATTAGGAGAAAAATATATGTTTAATATAATTGTAACTACTACCTTTGGAATAGAAGCTATCACAGCCAAGGAGCTGAAAAATCTTGGCTATGAAGATCTTAAGGTGGAAAATGGAAAAATTGTTTTTGAGGGTGATGAAATGGATGTTGCTATTTGTAACATTCACCTTAGAACAGCTGAAAGAGTATTTATTCAAATGGCTGAATTTAAAGCCACTTCCTTTGAAGAGTTATTCCAAGGAACAAAAAAAGTTGACTGGGGTAATTTAATTCCATTAGACGGCAAAATGCACATAACAGGAAAATCAGTAAAATCAACATTACATAGTGTTCCTGATTGTCAATCTATAGTTAAAAAAGCTGTAGTTGAAAAAATGAAGGAAAAGTATAATACGAACTGGTTTAGTGAGGATGGTCCAGTTTATAAAATTGAAGTTGGAATTTTAAAGGATATAGTAACCCTCGCGCTTGATACTTCAGGAGTTGGACTTCACAAAAGAGGCTACAGAGAAAATGCTGGAGCTGCACCTTTAAAGGAAACCTTAGCAGCAGCTTTAGTGCTTATTTCTAAGTTTAATGGAGATGAGATTTTAATAGATCCATTCTGTGGTTCAGGTACGATTCCAATAGAAGCTGCCTTAATTGCTAAAAATATTGCTCCAGGAGTTAATAGACACTTTGTAAGTGAAACTTGGCCGTCTTTTGATAAGGAGATGTGGGATCAGGTTAGAGAAGGAGCTAAAAGAGCTGTCAATAAAAAGGAATTTGTTATTCAAGCTTCTGATATTGACGGAAGAGTTTTAAGAACAGGAATGAACAATGCTGAAAAAGCTGGCGTTAAAGATTATATTAACTTCCAAAAGCTTGATATGAAGGATGTTAGAAATAGAAAAAAATGTGGAATGATTATTACAAATCCACCATATGGAGAAAGACTTCTTGATGAAAAGGAAGTTCAAAATCTATATAGAACTTTTTCGAAGGTATATTCCCAGTTAGATGATTGGTCATGCTATGTTTTAACTTCCTATGATGATTTCCAAAAGACCTTTGGAAGAAAAGCCGATAAAAATAGAAAACTTTATAATGGAAGACTTCAATGTTACTACTATCAATATAATCCAAAGAAATAATTAATGTGAAAGCACCTCAATTTGAATTGCCCTGTCTACTTGACAGAGAGCATATCAAATTTGAGGTGCTTTATTTATAATAAAAATAAATAAGAATTTAATTTTTACTCTGATGGATTTTTATGGTTTTTGATACAAATTTGGTATATAATATTTAGTATAACGAAATAAATTTATATAAAGATTAGTAGAAGGAGTTTTGGGTGGAAGACATATGAGACAGATTTTTAGTTATTTAAAACCCTATAAGTGGGGGATGATTCTGGGACTTATTATTAAATTTACAGGAACAATTGTAGAACTTGCTCTTCCGTGGATATTATCCCATATGATTGATGACATAATCCCTTTAAAGGATATTAATCTTGTAATTCTTTGGGGTGTGATTATGTTTATATGTTCTGTCATTGCAGTAACCTTTAATATTATAGCCAATCGGATGGCTTCTAAGGTTGCAAGAAATTCAACAGAAAGAATAAGAAATGATTTATTTGCAAAGATGATAACTTTATCAGAAAATCAAGTAGATCAGTTTACTCTGCCATCCTTAATTTCAAGGGCAACCAGTGACACTTACAATATTCATCAAATCATTGGAATGATGCAGAGATTAGGTGTAAGGGCACCAATTATATTATTCGGTGGAATAATTATTACCTTAACCTTAGATCCGGTACTTACTTTAGTAATGCTTGCCGTAATGCCAATAATATTTGGAGCAATAATGTACGTTTCAAAAGTTGGAGTACCAATGTTCACCATTGTTCAGAAAAGAACTGATGACTATATCAGAGTTCTTCGTGAAGATGTAACTGGTATTCGTGTTATAAAAGCACTATCTAAGGAAAAATTCGAGAAAAATAAATTTAATGAAAAAGCAAAAGCTGCAATTGATGAGGAGAAAAAAGCAGGTATGGTGATGGCTGTGCTTAATCCTATTATGAGCTTATGCCTGAATGTGGGAACAGTATTTGTTATTTTAGCAGGAGCTTATAGAGTTAACAGCGGAGCAATAAAACCAGGTACAATAATTGCATTTTTAACTTATGTTACCTTGATTCTTAATGCGCTTTTATTTATTTCAAGATTGTTTACAATGTACTCTAAAGCTAGTTCATCAGCTAGACGTATTACAGAAGTTTTAAATGCGCCAGAAGAGCTTCAGGTGAAGCATAAGCCAGAAGGAGATAAAGGATTTGCAATTCAGTTTAAGGATGTAAACTTTTCATATAATCATAATGAAGAGAACGTTAAAAATGTGAACTTCTCAATTAAAAGAGGAGAAACCTTTGGAATTATTGGCTCTACAGGAGCTGGAAAATCAACTTTAATAAAACTATTAATGAGATTTTATGATGTAGATTCTGGAGCCATTTATATTGATGGACAAGATATTCGTTCCATAGAAACAAAGGAGCTTCGAGAAAAGTTTGGAGTTGTATTCCAAAATGACTTTATCAGCACAGATACCATATATGAGAATATTAAATTTGGAAGAAATCTTGAAAAAGCAGATGTTGAAGCAGCAGCAGATTACGCCATGGCAAGAGATTTTATAGAAGGAAAAGCTAGCGGCTTTGAAACAAAGGTTGCTGTTCGTGGTGCTGACTTAAGCGGTGGTCAAAAGCAGAGAATGATTATTGCCAGAGCACTAGCGGCCCATCCAGAAATCTTGATTCTAGATGATTCATCAAGTGCACTGGATTATAAGACGGATGCAGCTTTAAGAAAAAATCTCAGGGAACATTTCCAGGAAACTACTACTATAATGATCGCACAAAGAATCAGCTCCATCATGCAGGCTGACCACATTTGCGTTTTAGAAGATGGAGAAATTGTTGGTTATGGAACACATGAAGAGCTTATAGAAAGCTGTGACATTTATAATGAAATCAGCAAATCACAGATGGGGGAATAGTATGAGTATTAATAATAAGGATGGACATTCATCTCCTTCAAAACAATCAAAAAAGCATACTTTAAAAAGGGTAATGTCATATCTTTTTGAATATAAACTTTTAATGCTGGTAGCAGTGGTTTTATCCATAGGTTCAAATATGTTTGCCTTAGTTGGACCAATGATTTCAGGTTATGCCATTGACAGCATAAGCTTTGGAAAAGGTGCAGTGGACTTTTCTAAAGTATTTTATTATTGTGGTTTAATGATAGCTTTCTACATTGCGTCAGCTATCCTTGCATACATTTTAGCAGTGTTGATGTTGGAAATAAGTAAAAGAATTTCATTTAAACTTCGTAAGGATTTAGTGGATAGGCTTATATCACTTCCAGTAGGGTATTTTGATACCCATGCTACAGGAGATATTTTAAGTAAAGTATCCTATGATGTGGATACCTTAAATGCATCTTTAACTTCGGATTTAGTTGCTATTTGCTCCAGTGTAATAACTGTGGTAGTATCTTTTATCTCCATGGTTATGATTTCAAGGCGATTAGTATTGGTATTTGTTGTTACAGTGCCAATAACAATTATTATGACTAAGAAAATTACCAAGTTAACCAGGCCGATGTTTAGGGGACGTTCTAGGAAGCTAGGGGAATTAAATGGTAAGGTGGAGGAGTTTATCTCTGGTCAGAAGACCATAAAAGCTTATCACCAAGAGGAAAATACAAAGGAAAAGTTCAGAAAGAAAAATGAAGAAGCTGTAAATGCATATTATAAGGCTGATTATTATGGCTCAATGGTTGGACCTTCAGTAAACTTTATGAACAACCTGTCTTTATCTTTGATAAGTGTCTTTGGAGCTTTAATGTATCTCTTTGGAGAAATGACAGTGGGAAGTATTTCTTCCTTTGTACTGTACTCTAGAAAATTCTCAGGACCAATTAATGAAGCAGCAAATATTATGGGAGAATTCCAATCCTCATTGGCTGCAGCAGAGAGAATCTTTAATTTAATGGATGAAATGAAGGAAACGGCAGATAAACCTAATGCCATAGAACTTCAAGATGTTGCAGGCAATGTGAAGGTAGAGAATATTTCCTTCGGGTATAACAAAGAAAAAATTATTCTTAAGAATCTTTCTATGGTTGCTCCAGCTGGAAGTATGGTTGCTATTGTTGGGCCTACGGGAGCAGGAAAAACTACTCTAATAAATCTTTTGATGAGATTCTATGATGTTAATTCAGGCTCTATAAAGGTTGATGGCAATGATGTAAGAGCTGTTACAAGAGAGAGTTTAAGAGGTGCCTATGCCATGGTGCTGCAGGATACCTGGCTATTTGAAGGAACTATCTTTGAAAACATTGCTTATGGAAATGAAAAAGCTACCATGGAAGAGGTAGTTGAAGCAGCAAAGGCGGCTAGAATTCACTCCTACATTAAAAGACTTCCTAAGGGATATGATACCATCTTAACTGATGATGGAACTAATATCTCTAAGGGACAGAAGCAGCTTTTAACCATAGCAAGAGCAATGCTTCTTGATGCAAAAATCCTAATCCTTGATGAAGCCACTTCAAATGTTGATACAAGAACAGAGATTCAAATTCAACAGGCAATGAGAAATCTCATGAAGGATAAAACCTGCTTTGTTATTGCTCACAGACTATCAACTATTAAAAGTGCAGACCACATATTGGTGGTAAGAGATGGGAATATTGTGGAGCAGGGGGACCATAAGAAATTGTTGAAGCAAAAGGGATTTTATAGTCAGTTATATTATTCACAGTTTGAATAAAAAAAGCGAGGATTTTTCCTCGCTTTTTTTAAACTTCTTTAAGCTCCAGCTTTACAGGATCAACGTAAATAGTCTTATTAGTTGAATAAGTTACCATTCCAGGTTTTCCTTTTGCCATTTTCTTAACGTTCCTAACTTCTGTATAATCTATTGGCACCTTAGTTGAGTTTTTAGCTTTACTGTAATAAGCTGCCAGAGTTGCACCTTCAAGGAGAGTTGAGTCTGGAATTTCTCCCATGTTTTTAATGATTACGTGTGAACCAGGTACATTTTTAATGTGCATCCAGATATCGTTATTGTGGGCAAATTTAAGGGTTAGAAAATCATTTTGGATATTGTTTTTTCCTACGTAGATATCTATGCCGTCACTAGAGATAAAGTGAAGTGGCTTAGATGGTTTATCCTTTTTACCCTTCATGTTTTTTTTAAAGGCAATGTAACCTGTTTCCACAAGCTCACTTTTAATATCTTCTAAGTCCTTGTAGGTATCCGCATTTTCAATGTTAGTTAAAACTGATTGCAGGTAAGCAAGTTCACCTTCAGCTATTTCAATTTGAATATAGGCATTTTCCTCTGCCTTCTTCAATTTATTATATCGCTTATAATACTTTTGGGCATTTTCAGAAGGAGTTTTATTAACATCTAAAGGGATCTTAATATATTCGCCTTCTTCACTGTAGTAATTTAGAACTTCTACTTCTTTGTCACCTTTTTTTATGGCATATATGTTAGCTGTTATAAGTTCACCATATAAACTGTATTTTGGTTTTTCTTCACATTCCTCTAGAGTTGAATTAAGAATTTGAAGTTTCTTTTCAAGCCTATCAATATTATTGTTAACTAGCTTCTGCATGTCGTGGCTTCTGCCTTGAAGTCTATTTACTTTATCACGGGCATGGTAGAATTCTTCAAGTAAGGTACTAGGAGATTCAAAGGATGTAAACTGGCCATCCTTTTGTAGAAGATAATCCAGCTTTACGCAGTGGAAATCCTTAAGTTCTCCGTTTACAGTGTAAGAACCTAACACATATTCTCCACTGCTAGCTCCTGCAAAGAAATCCACTAAGAAATCATAAATTTCTTTTAAGTTATTTACACTTAATTCTATGTTATTTTCCTTTAATTTAAAGAGAATTTCCTTAGCAACAGGTGCACCAATTCCATCAACCACCTTTGTAAAGAACTTTTCATTTATTTCAGCCTCTTCAGTGAAGGTTTCTAAAACTTTCTCCTTAAAGCTTTCAAAGGAAATTTCAAAGATATCAGCTTTATTGCTGGCAGGTGGGTATACATAGTTTACTCCAGGATATAAAACTCTGTAGCTGTTTATATCTGGGGTGATATGCTTAACACAATCCATCACAAGACCATCTCTTTCACGAACCAAAGTAATGTTACTATGACGTCCCATGATTTCAACCATTAAGGTGTATATGCTGTTAAAACCTAACTCATCACTGCTTTCAAAATCTATCATCAGCACCCTGTCATTATTAAGCTGGCGGATGTCCTTCACCACAGCAGTGTTTAAGTATTTTCTAAGAACCATACAGAAAACAGGTGCCTTCATAGGACTTTCCTTAGTGTAATTAATAAAGTTTACTCTAGGGTAAGAAGCATTTGCACTTAAGAGAAGTCTCACATTTTTTCTGTTTATTTTAAAAGAAAGAATTATTTCATCCTTTTCAGGCTGAGTTATCTTATCAACTCTTGTATTTATAAGGGTATCCTTAAGTTCTTTAATAAGAGCTCTTAAATATAGTCCATCTAATGCCATATAAATCAATCCTTTCATGAAGTTTTAAAGGAAAGTAATTGAAAACTCCTTAGGAGTTTCAACAATTAAATTTTCATCCTTAACTCTTCATTTTGCATCTTAATTATCTAACATTATAACACTATTTCATCATATTGGAAACTCAATATGAATGCACTAAAATTATTGTAGATTATATAACTTTCTTTATAAAGTCATCGATTGCCCTATGCATTTGATTTAAGGCCGGTTGCTCTATGGGATAGTGACCTCCATTTTCGAGGCTTACAATTTTAACAGGGACTTTCTTGATTCTATCTAAGAAGGGTGTACTTAGATGAAGGGGAGTCCATTGGTCCTTATAAGGTTGGGTTAAAAGGATTGGACATACATCAAAGTCTTCAGGTTCTATATAGTTTTTAGGATAGCAGTATGAGTATAAAAACTTCATGGTGGCGCTATTTCCAGCTGAAGTTTTATCATTCATAAACACCTTCATGGCATCAGGATTATTACATAGTGCACTCATTTTTGAAGCTATGCTCATCTTCATTTTAAGCTTGCTTAAGTGCACTTGGCAGGCTAACTTTGTCATTGGAACTGCTACACGACTCATAAATCTATTATTTGTAGTTTCATCACGAACTTGCATAGAACCTTGGTCTAAAAAAGTCATTCCCACTATTCCTTTTACTTTTTTATTTTTACAAGCAACATGATATGTTTCCATACCGCCAGCACTTAAACCATATAAAACAATAGGTCTATCATCTAAAGTTAATTCGTAATTTATATAATCGTTGGCTAAATCTACCCAATCATCATAGGTTACTAAGCTTTCCTTTTTTACTTCTGTCAATCCATAGGTTGGCATGTCAATTGCAACTGTCTCATATCCATGGTGAGAAAGTGGTCCACCTGCAATCATAGATATTTGTCTGCCATTTGTACCAACACCATGTAATAAAATTATTTTAACCTTTGCATCTTTATTCCTAAAGCAATCTAAATGTACTTTATGGCCTTTCCAGTTCCACCACTCTTCTGTCGGATGATACTCTTCTGTAAAATGATAGTTTTGGGGTAAGAACTCTTGCAGCTCTTTCCATGCATTTTGTTCACTATAATTCATAGTAATCCTCCCATTTGTTTTAATATTCTTCTTTGATTGTTCTTCTTATACGACTAAGGGATACTGGTGAGATACCTAAATATGAAGCGATATAGCTTTGATTCACACGATTTTCTATTTCAGGATAATTTCTTTTAAAATCTAAGTATCTTTCCGTTGCACTCTTTATTTGAAAGGCATTTTCACGATTCATTTTATAAACAAGAGTTTTTTCTAGTTTCTTTATATAAATATTAGTGAGAATCTTTTCACTCAACAAGTGATCCTTTAATTGCTTTGCATCAAACTCGAGTGATATTATATCTTCTAATGCTTCAAACCCTTCTGCACTTCGCATGTTTGTAATAATGCTTTCACCAATACAAAAATCATATTCTTTAATAAAGCTTTTGGTGATATCATTACCTTGAATATCTAGATAATAACTTCTGGAAATTCCTTTTAATATAAAGTAGGTTTTTGACATGGGTTCACCTATTCCAAGGAGTAGCTCTCCCTTTTTAAATATTTTCTTTTTTGATAATTCCATAATATTTTTTAACAAATCTTCGGAAATATCTTCATTTAATTCAGTTCTCACTATATCTATAATATCTTTGCATTCCTTATTCATAACCTACCTCCTACACTTACTATTTTAAGTATTTATTTTTTAGACTGCATTAACATATGTTAATAGCTTCAATATAATTTATCATAGCCCTTAAATTTAATTCTACCTTTTTATTTGAAATACTTACGTATACTTTTACTATCTTTAAATTTTATATAAGGTCTATATTCTTTAAAAAATAATGTTTAATTATGTTTTTTTAGGACAATACTTTCAGCAGATGTTATAATAGTTTTTAGATATTCAAAGTATAAAGGGTGTGAAGATTTGCAAGTCAAAATCTATGAGGTTTTAGAAAAATACTATGGTTATAAGGAGTTTAGAAAAGGACAGAGGGAAGTAATTGAGCACATTTTAAGTGGAAATGATGTTTTAACTATCATGTCTACAGGTAGTGGTAAATCTATTTGTTATCAGGTGCCAGCGTTAGTTCTTGATGGACTTACCATTGTTATTTCTCCTTTAATCTCTTTAATGAAGGATCAAGTGGATGCCATGAGAGATATGGGTATTCCAAGTGCATATATAAATAGTTCCTTAAGTACGACCGAGTTTAATGAAGTCATGGAAGGAATAAGAAATGAAAAATATAAGATATTATACATAGCGCCAGAGAGACTGGATAGTTATGAGTTTTATGGTGTGGTTGCAGGGGTTAATATTAGTCAGATTGCCATCGACGAGGCTCACTGCGTATCTCAATGGGGACATGATTTCAGATCTAGCTATAGAAGAATTTCAGGATTTATTGATAGATTAAATAAGAGACCAATAATTACAGCTTTTACTGCCACGGCTTCAAAGGAAGTACGTCAAGATATTGTTAAGCTTTTAAGACTTCAAAGTCCAAAAATATTCATAACAGGTTTTGACAGAGAGAATCTTTCAATAAATATTATAAAAGGTGAAAATAAAAAGAAGTTCTTGATGAAGTATCTGGAGAAAAATAAAGAGAATTCAGGAATAATTTATGCAGCTACAAGAAAAGAAGTAGATAATATTTATAAGGACCTTTATGAAAAAGGCTTCAGTGTTGCAAGATACCATGCGGGGTTATCCGATGAAGAAAGAAGCAACAATCAAGAGGAATTTATTTATGATAGAATAAAGCTTATGGTTGCAACCAATGCCTTTGGTATGGGAATTGATAAATCCAACATCAGGTATGTTATCCATTATAATATGCCAAAGAATATAGAGGGCTATTATCAGGAGATTGGAAGAGCGGGAAGAGATGGAGAGAAAAGTGAATGTGTACTTTTATTTGCTCCAGGGGATATCCATACCCAGAAGTACTTAATTGAAGTTGGAGTTGAAAACCCAGAGAGAAAGAATAATCAGTATAAGGCTCTTCAGCAAATGGTTGATTTTGTGTACAGTAATGACTGCTATAGAAGCTATATCCTTAATTATTTTGGAGAACAGTATGGAGAGCAATGTGGCAACTGTAGTAACTGTTTAAATGAAGGAGAAATACTAGATAAAACTGTAGATTCACAAAAGGTTTTATCATGCATATATAGAATGAAGAGGAACTTTGGTTCCACCATGGTTATTGATGTCCTTAGGGGCTCAAAGAATAAGAAGGTTTTAGACCTTAATTTTAATGAACTTTCTACTTATGGAATCATGAAGGATTATTCAGCTGATAATCTTAAAAACTTTATTAACACTTTAATATCCCATGGATATTTAAGTCAGATGGAGGGAACTTATCCGGTACTTGCTTTAAATCAAAAATCCATGGAGGTTTTACGAGGGCAGCATAAGGTTCTGTTTAAAGAGTTTAAGGTTCAAGAGAAGAAGTCTGTGAGCAACGAGCTTTTCGATCTTTTAAAGGAGCTTCGTTTCAATATGGCAAAGGAAGCAGGAATACCTCCTTATATTATCTTTGGAGATGGTACCTTAAGGGAAATGAGTTCAAAGTATCCTCAAAGCAAAGAGGAGTTCCTAGAGGTTTCTGGAGTTGGAGAAGTGAAGTACAATAAGTATGGATCAGCCTTCAAGGAAGTTATTAAGAATTATATAAAGGAAAATAAAATTGAGATAAAAGTAAAAGAAAAATCCAACGAGGATAAAGTTGTGAAAGAAGAGTCAGAACAGGATGTTGAAAGCAGGATTGCAGCGGCTTTAACTCAGGATGAAAATGATTTTTATGTAACCACTGATGAGGAGCTTTTTAAGGCACTGCTTAAATTGAGGGAAGAGCTTTCACAAAAGGAAGGTGCATATCCACCAAGTCTTATTTCAAAGAATACCCTTAAGGAGATAAGTGGCAGATATCCTGACTCCATGGAGAAACTAAAGGATATAGGAGGCTTTGGGCCTAAAAAGATAGAAAAGTATGGAGCTGCAGTTTTAGAAGTTGTGAATGACTATACAGCTGAAAAGCAGTTATTCCCGCAGTGGGAAGAGAAGAAAAGAAAAAGGCTGGTCCTTGATGGTGAGGAAAGAAAAAACAATCAGATAGCCTTAGATATGCTTAGTCAAAATAGAGAGTTAAAGGAGATTTCAGAAGAACTTGAGGTTTCAATTTCCACTATTTTAGGCTACGTTACAGATTATATAGATGAGTTTGGTAGACCTGAATTTAACCTGGATTTATCTGAGCTTTTCACAGAAGAAGAGGAAGCGGTTATAATGGAAGTATGTGAGAGAGTAGGTTATGATAAAGTCAGCAAGGTAAAGGCTGAACTCCCAGATACTATTAAATACGAAGCTATAAGAGCGGTTATTCTTAAAAATTATAAGTAAGCATCCAAAAGTGACACTCCAAATCTATGATTTGGTATAGTGGAACTTTCACAGAGTGCATCTTTGATTTAGTTACTTGAACTTACTCTGTAAGAGTGCTTATTCGAATTAATATGAGAAGGAGTTTCATCTAGAAGTTAGGAGTGATAAGATGGAAATGTTAAATTTTATCAAAATGGAGGGTGCAGGAAATGATTTTGTAGTATTTTCTGACCTAGAACATAGATTTAAGGATTTAAATGCTTTGGCTGCAAAGCTATGTGATAGAAATTTTAGTATTGGTGGAGACGGAATTCTTGTTGCTAGAAGCTGTGAAGAAGCTGATATTGAAATGATTATTATAAATGCAGACGGCTCTTATGCAAGTATGTGTGGAAATGGTATTAGATGTTTTGCCCGTTTTGTGTATGAGCAGGGGTTAGTGAATAAGAAGATTTTTAATGTTTTAACTGGCGATGGAGTTAAGAAGTGTGAGCTGATTTTTAAGGGTGAAGAATTTGAAGGTGTTAAGATTAATATGGGCTTTGGAGATTATAACCCAGTGAAAATACCAGCAGACACCAAGGGAGAAATTATTGAAAGAGTCATTGAAGCAAATAATAAAAATTACACTATCAGTAGTATACATTTAGGGGTTCCTCATACAGTAATATATGTGTCAGAGGAAGAACTTAATGTGAAGGAAGGTGCAGCGATTGAAAAACATGAGCTGTTTAAGGAAGGCACCAATGTTAATTTCTGCAGAGTGATAAATGAAGGAGAAATTAAGGTTGATACTTGGGAAAGAGGTGCAGGTCCAACCCTTGCCTGTGGAACAGGCTGCTGCTCATCAGTGGTAATTAGCAATAGACTTGGCTTGGTTGGTGATAAGGTAAAGGTTATTGCTCCAGGAGGAACTCTTTTTATAGAACTTGAAGAGCAGGGGGTAATGATGACTGGACCAGCTAAGAATGTCTTTAAGGGAGTAATTGAAGTTTAATTAAGGTTAAAAATGAAATATATAGGTAAGTTGAGACTTCTCCATACTGAGTGTGGAGAAGTTTTTATATTTATTGGATATATTTTTATTATTTCTGTTTATCATTAGCAAAATTTGGGAAAGAATTTAATGTTTACAAAATTTGCAAAAAGGAGCTGGTACCTTGGAGTTTTATGATTTAGATACAGTAGAGATTAATAAAGAAGCCCTAAAGCACGTTTCTAAGGATTTGTGCGATGAATATAAGGTATTTCCCTATGATATTAAGGGGAGAGAGCTTTATTTAGCAGCCTGTGGAGATTTATCCATGGAGCAGGTAAAATACTTAAGCTTTTTAATCAGAAAAAATATTAAGGCTGCTGTGGGAAAGGAAGAGCAGATAACTACCTACATCAATAGATTCTATGAGGAGAATTATAGAAAAGCTCTGGTGAGTAATTTTAAGTTGAGAGATGATAAAAATAAGGAAGAGGATTTAAGGGGAGCTAAGGGACCTATTGTTTTCTTAGTGGATTCTATTCTAAGAGACGGTGTAATGAAGGGAGCTAGTGATATTCATATTGAGCCTGTTATGAACAGTGTAAGGGTAAGATATAGAGTTGATGGGGTCTTAATTAAATCCTCTACGGAAATTCCAAAGAATATTTATGAAAATATTAATACTAGAATTAAGGTAATGGCTCAAATGGACATATCAAATAAATATGAGGTCCAGGACGGAGAAATAAATATGAAAATTCATGGAGATAATTTTGACTTCAGAGTTTCTAGTCTGCCAACTATCTATGGAGAAAAATTCGTTTTAAGAATCTTAAAGAGGAATGGAAACTTATTAAAGTTAGATACCTTGGGGTTTAGCCAAGGTGATTATAAGATATTAATGAATGCACTTAAGTTTAAGCAGGGGCTTATCATTATTACAGGACCTACAGGCAGTGGTAAAACCTCTACTCTTTATGCCATGATAAGAGAACTAAATAAGGAAAGCAGGAATATTATCACTGTTGAAAAGCCTGTGGAGTGTACCATTGAAGGAATAAATCAGGTATCTATAGGAAGTAAGGGGAATCTAGAGTATGGGAAGGTATTAAAGGCTGCTTTAAGGCAGGACCCAGATGTAATTATGGTAGGGGAGATTATTGATAAGGACACTGCAGAAACTGCTGTAAGAGCATCTTTAACTGGACATTTAGTTCTAACTACTCTTCATACCAATGATGCCAGCAGCACCATAAATAGACTTACGGATATGGGAATAGATCAGGAACTTCTTAATAGTTCACTGCTCATGGTTATTGCTCAAAGATTAACCAGGACCATTTGTGAACATTGTAAAATTGATTATGATTTGTCTTTAGAGGAGAAAAAGCTCTTAGGTGATGAGAGTGTAGTTATGAAGGCTTATAAAGGCATTGGCTGTAATAAGTGTAATCACACAGGCTTTAAGGGCAGAACCATTGCATATGAAGTTATGGTCATTGGAGAAAAGGTTAAAGAAGCTATTAAAACTAAGGATGATAATTTAATTAGAGAAAGTGCAATGAAAAATGGCATGGTAACCTTAGAGGAATATTTCAAGGCATTGGTGTTAAATGGAACCACCACAGTTGAGCAATATGTAAGCAATATGCAGGTGTATAGTATTGAGAGAGCCATTGGTGGAGACTATGGAATATAAATTCAAGGGAATTAATGATGAAGGAAAAATCGTTAATGGATCCATTAATGAGGAAAATCAGTGGGGAGCTATAAGTAAGTTACGTGCAGATGGAATAACCTGCATTAGCTGTGAGGGAGAAAGTGAACAGGCTGAAAAAGGGGCTGAAGGAAAAGTATCCTATAAGGATATAGTCTTATTGAGCAGAACTTTGAAGAATAATTTAAAATCAGGGATTCCCATAACAATCTCACTTAAGCTTATTGGCAATCAGATAAAAAGAAAAAAACTTGCATTAACTTTGAAAAAGGTGATTTTCTACATTGAAAGAGGCAGCACCTTAACTGAAGCCTTAAGCAAGTGTGGAAGAACCTTTCCGAAGATGTTTATTTCAATGGTAAGCATTGGAGAAGAAAGTGGAAAGCTAGAGGAGGTCTTTGGTAACTTAGAAGTTTATTATGCAAAGGAAGAAAAGCGAAGAAAGACTATTGTCAATGTAACCATATATCCGTTGCTAATTTTTATAGCTTCAGCAATAGGAGCATTTATAATAATTACAAAGTTTATGCCTAAATTTTTCACTAATGCAGGGGTTCATAAGTCTCAGGTTCCAGCAATAACAAGGTTTTATATGACTTTGGCGGATACACTTTTAAATCTTGATTATCTTGTAATTCCTATTGTCTTTGCTTTTATTGGTATAGCGTTAGTTTCTTATAAAAAATTAGGGTATGGTAATTCTTTAGATAAGTTTAAGCATACCAGTTTTTTCACCAAAGGGATTTATATAAAAAGCTTTAGCTGTAGATTTACAATGTCCTTGCATATGATTATTACCTGCGGTATTGATATAAAAAGTGCCTTTAAGTTATTGGTAAAAACTGAAGGATCAGCTTTTATAAAAGAAAGGTATTTTAGAGGAATAGAAGAGCTGGAAAAAGGAGTTGTGTTAAGTAAGGTAATAAGAAATTTTAACCTATTTCCAGAAGAGTTCTTAGTAAGTGTTTTATTAGGAGAAGAAAGTGGAGATTTAGAGCAGGTTCTATTAAGATATAATGAAATCTTTGAAGAAGAGCTTAATAGCAAGATAGATTTAATGGTTAAGTTGCTAGAACCAGGTCTTATTATATTAGCAGGACTCTTTTTATTATCCATTTATGCAGCAATTTTACTGCCTATTTACGGAATATATTCATGAGAAGTTTCAGGAGGAAGCAGTATTGAACAAAGAAAATAAGGGCGGAGGGAAAAAGGGATATACTCTTTTAGAGCTCATAATTGTCTTAAGCATTATGTCTATAGGAACCTTTATAATTTCTCCTAATTTAAAGGTGTTTTCAGAAAAAAAGGAAAGGATTGAAATGGATTATGCAGTAGACGGATTGATAGAGTTTATTGATGAAGGAAAGTCCTATGGAAGATTAAAGGATAAAAGCGTTGCAGTGAAATTTAGAAGTCAGGACGTTGTTTTAATGGAGAACTTAAAAATCATTGACAAGTTTACACTTCCACCCTCTGTTTATGTCATAGCAGGAGAGACCATAGATATTAGCGGTATGGGAAAGATCAAGAAAGCACAATCCATAAAGATGTATAATAAAAGTGGTACAGTTGAACCAGAAACAATAACTATAAAGGTGGGGACTTCTTATGTCAGCAGGCAGAAAAAATAAGGGTGCAACGTTAATTGAAGTAATGACAGCTTTGTTTATTGTAGTCATAACCACAGTAACTGCAGCAACTGTAATTACAGATACCTCTAGAAGTCGGTTGTCTCAGCAGGAGATAATGGAGGGTGTTAATCGATTAGAAACTGTGAAAAAGCTTCTTTTCTGTAATTATTCCTATGATGAAATAAAGGAGGCACTTAAGGACAACCAGGTATATTTTAATTCCAACATAATAAATAATATAAATTCTACTGAAATCAATATTTTAGGGCAGGTACAGTCTCAGAAAAATGGATACCCATGTGTAAAGCTTAAAGGTAGTGAGAGACAGGGTGGCACTATGAAAATAATTATTTCATATGTTTATGAAGACGGTAATGTGATAGAAAATGTATTTTATAAGGGGAATTATGAAGAGAAGCAATAAAATTAAAAAGAGTATAAGGAAAGAAGTATTCAAAATAAAAGGAAGCTTTAGAAAAAACAAAGGAAAAAGCCTCATTGAGCTTATGACAGCTTTATTCATTTTTGTTTTAGTGACTTTACTTATTACTAATATATATAGCAATACAATGAACCATTATTTTGTCAGCAGAAAGCTGGATAATTCACAGATTTCACTATATGAGGCTTTAATGCATATAGATTATTATGTTAATTTTTACGGTGAAAATCATTATATTCAGGATGAAAGACTTTATGTAGAAGCAAAAAATGGAGAAAGGCAAAACTACTTTTATCTTTTTAATTCAGAATTAAGAGTTGCCTATAAAAATGAAAGTGGAAATGGATATACATCACAACCACTATTGTATGGAGTTGAGAAGTTCAATTTAAGTGAAAATGAGAAGGTAATCTTTGTTGAAATTGTTACTGAAGGTGGTGCAACCATGAGAAAGGCTATGGGAAGAATATGAAGCTGTCAGTTATTTCAAAAAAAAGGTCAAGGAAAGGCTGGATAGTGATTTATGTTCTTGTGATATGCTCGTTAGTAACTATAACTATTATGAATACCCTTGGCGGTCTGGAACGCAGAAGTGTTTATATAGGTAATTATATGAATAATATATTAAAGGAAGATTTAAAACAAAAGAAAAAAGAGTATTTGATGACTGAATTCAACACGTATTTTGAAGAACATATAGATGAAATTATAGAAAAAGGCATTGAAGAGTATTTTAAGAAGGTTGACATCAGCAAGTATCTAAGTTCTATTGAAAGAGATGGTTTGAAATTTAAAGATGGATGTAATATAGAGTTTGATACAGGCAAAAATTTGTTTGAGGTTAATGTGGGAACTTTTATTTATAGATTTTATCCAATAATAGATGATTCTGAAGTTCAGTATAAATTTATTGTGATAACTGATGAGGAGGGAATATGAAAGAAGCCAAAATATTAATTAATACTGAGGGATGTGAAGATTTTTTAAAACCACTAAAACCAAGGGAAAGTTTATATGACCAAGAGCGTGAAGCTTTCAACATTAAAGGATTAAAAAGTCGAAGAGTCCAGCTTATTATTGAGGGAAAGGAGCTCTTAATAGAGGAGATTGCTATACCAGGTGGAAAAAGAGGATATATCGAACAAATGGTTGAATGCGCTCTGCTCGAAAGATTTCATTCCTTAGATGAGATAGCTTTCGATTATAAGGTGATTTCTAAGGGTAGAAAGCAATGGAGGGTACTTGTATATTGTATAAATTTATCAAATTTAATATTGACGGAAAAAGAAAATTTTCATGGAGTTCACATAGAGTCTATTAAAGTAATTCAGCAGATATATGGTGAAGCTTTTAGAAGAGCTTTAAAAAAGAAGGAGTTCTATGGTTTAGTAGTAGTGAGAAATAATTTTTATTTCTTTCATGTGAAGGGTAAGATACTTTATGAGAATCGTGTGGAAGAGTTTGAAGATATCTTTGAAATAAGTGATTTCATTGGAAGTATATGCAGAAAAAAGAACCATCCCAAGGTTATATATCTTTATGAAGCAAATCCATCAAAGGAAATGAGTGAAATTATTTCTAGAATAAATCAAGTGTACATATTTAATGTTTTTATTAAAGAAAGAGAAGAGAAGCTTTTAGGATTTGTTAGAAGATGACAAACTTTAATAACTATAAAATTAAAGAGGGAACTTATTTACTAACCAGGTACACTATATTATACAGGTTTTAGCGGAGGCAGTATGAAGGAACAGTTTTATCCAAAATGGTTTAAAAGTGAAATAGAATTAAAACAGAAAAAACAGTTGAAGAATCTTTTTATTCTTTCTTTAGTTTTTATACTTATTAGTGCAGTCAATATATATAATGGATTAATGGAAACAAAAGAGTTTAAGAAAACGATGAGGGAAAATGAAGAGTCAATTCTTCAAGAAGAAACCTTTATAGTTCTAGATGAATTTAATTTATTGTATGATACTTTAAAGGGAAAAAGGGAACTTATTAAAGGATTAACAGTTTTAAGAGACACAATACATTTAGAAATTTATGCTGAAAATATAAAAGAGTATGGTTCAATGATAAAAATTTTAGAGGAAGCCTTTATTATAGAGGAAATTAGTTCTTTAATCATTGAAGAAGATAAAAGGTATTTTAAAGTAAGGATGAAAAATTATGAATTTATATAGATATAAGACCATACAGCTTTTTATCATTAGTATTATAGTAGTAGTGTTTTCTTTTCCTTTTTTATTAAAATATAATTTTTATAAATTGAAGAAAGCACAGTCCTTTGAAAGGGACCTAATTGTTGGAAATCAAGAACTAAAAAAAACTGAAAGGGTAAGTTTATATAATTTGGTTGAAGTCATTGAAGAAAAGGAGTTATTTAATCTTGAAGGAATCAATATAAAAGATGACTTTAAAGAGGTTGTCTTAAGCTGTGATAAAGAGATAAATGTTATTAAAAAGAACTTGGAAGACTTAAAAGATAGGAATTTAGTTAAGGATATAATTGAAATTGATTACAATAGAAATCTATGGATAATCACAGTTATCTTTAATTGAATTAAAAATAATGTAAAGCTTTCATTAAAATATAAGAGGAAATGATAAAAATTAACTATTTTTATTGAGTATAACAGATGGAACCACAAAAACCAATAGTTGAAAGTGCAATAAAGCCGTTACTTGAAGTAGAGGGGTATAAAGTAGAGATAGTTGAGTTTACAGATTATATTTTATCTAATACTGCCCTTGCTTGCAGAAGGCGATTTAGATGCAAACTTATTTCAACACGTGCCATTTTAAAATCTACAGTTAAAGAGAAGAACTATAATTTGAATTATAGGGCTAAGGTTCATTTTGAGCCAATGGGAGTTTATTTTATATTCTCCATATTTTCAAATATTTATGGGGAATATGATTTTTAATAGTATCAAAATAAAAAAAATGGATATCCTATAGAAGTGAATTTGCATAGGAGTAAAATTTGAAATAAAAAACTTGAAAGTTTTAATTTCTAAGGTTATAATGTGTTTGCAAACTATGCATACTTTTGGTAAAATATCATTGTTAATGAAAAATAAGCTTTTATCTTGATGTTTATTACGATAAGGTAATATTATATTAAGAAGAAATTATAGCTATTACATGTTTATTATAACAATGGAGTGTATTTATACATATGTGCTTAAAGTATTAAAAGTTTTTAAACAGGTTATAATAATTTTAATTAACAAAGGCTATTATACAATTATATATTGGGAGGTTACATTATGATATCAGCTGGAGATTTAAGAAAAGGAACAACTTTCGAAGATGGTGGACAAGTTTACACAGTTGTAGATTTCCTACACGTTAAACCAGGTAAAGGTGCTGCTTTCGTTAGAACTAAATTAAAAAATGCTATAACTGGAGCGGTTACTGAAACTACTTTCAACCCAAGTGCTAAATTCCAAGAAGCAGTTATAGAAAGAAAAGAAATGCAATACTTATACTCTGATGGAGAGTTATACTACTTCATGGATCAAGAAACTTATGAGCAGATTCCACTTAACTATGATAAAGTTGAAGAAGCTATAAAATTCTTAAAAGAGAACATGTTTGCAGTTATAAAATTCTACAAAGGAGATGCTTTCTCAGTTGAGGCACCAAACTTTGTTGAGTTAATGATTACAGCTTGTGAGCCAGGAGCAAAAGGAAATACTACTACAAACGTATTAAAGCCAGCTACTGTTGAAACAGGAGCAGTTGTAGGAGTACCTCTATTCGTAAACGAGGGAGATACAATCAGAATAGATACAAGAACAGGAGAATACATGGAGAGAGTTTAATCCCATGTTTCCTAAAGTCAGTTCTAAGGAACTGGCTTTTTTTTATTTTTTGAAAAATTAACAAAAAATTATAGTAATAATTGGAACCCTTTCATAATAACAATTAAGTATGAAAGGGTGAGTTATATGATTACTAGAGATGTGTTAGATATTTTACCTGAAACAATTAAAAGGGAGGTTGCGGGAAATAATAATAGCGATAAAATTCAAGAAATAAGAATTAAGGTAAATAAGCCTCTTATGTTTGTAGGAAACAATGGAGAGATAAGGTCTAACTATATATCAAGGTTAGAGGATATAAAGAACATAATACAAAGGATAAGCAGCTACTCAATTTATGCCTTTGAGGAAGAGATAAGGCAAGGATATATTACTATACAAGGGGGGCACAGAGTTGGAATTTGTGGGACCTGTGTATTGGATGGACAAGGTTTGAAGACTATAAAAAACATTTCTTCTTTAAATATAAGAGTGGCAAAGGATATAAAAGGTTGTGCAGATTCAGTGCTACCACACATAATCAAGGAAAACAACGTGCTAAATACAATAATTATTTCACCACCAAAGTGTGGAAAGACAACACTCTTAAGGGATATGGCAAGACAGATTTCTAATGGCATGGGATATAAGTTAACGGGAAAGAACATTACCATTGTTGATGAAAGAAGTGAGATTGCTGCCTGCTATAGAGGAGCTCCTCAAATGGAGGTTGGAGTAAGGACAGATGTCCTTGACAACTGTCCTAAAAGTGAAGGAATTATAATGGCTATTAGAAGTATGGGACCACAGGTTATTATTTGTGATGAAATTGGTACCTATAAGGATATGGATAGTATTGTTGCAGCTTTAAATTCAGGTGTTAATGTTATAACTACCATACATGGTTTTAATGAAGAGGATTTGTTTAAAAGACCGGTGTTTAAAGAAGTTATAGAAAATAAGGTTTTTAAAAGAGCAATAGTATTAAGTAATAAAAAAGGTATAGGAACCATTGAATATATATATGATTTTACAAATGGGAAAATATTGAGGGAGGGGGATTTATGATAAAAGGGTTAGGGATTGTATTGATTATTGCAGCCTCTACTATTTTAGGATTCTGCTACGGAGAAAAATTTAAAAAGCGGGTAAAGGAACTAAAGGAGTTACAAAGAGGGATCTATGTACTTAAAAGTGAGATTAATTTTACTAGATCGTTACTTCCAGATGCTCTTCATAAGGTTTATGAAAAATGTGACGGGCCTATTGGAGCGATTTTTCTTCAAGTATCTGAATTATTAAATACTAATGAAGAAAAGGATGTATACAGTTGTTTTATTCAGAGTATAAATGAGAGAAAAGGTGAGCTCTCATTAACTCAAAGTGATTTTGGTATATTCATGGATTTTACAAAGAGTTTAGGGGAAATGGATGTAGAGGGACATAATGATATGCTGGCATTGACCTTAGAAAACATTGGTAAGGCTGTGGCAGATGCAGAGATGAATATAGATAAAAATGTAAAGATGTATAGATACTTAGGATTTTCTTTTGGAGCCATGGTAGGAATAATTTTAATTTAGGAGGGGACGCCATGTTATTAGATGTTAGCATAATTGTAAAGATTGGAATTGTTGGTATTGTAATGATTATTTTAGAAAAAGTATTAGAAAGTGGTGGAAAAAAAGAATATGCAACTATAAGCAATATAGCTGGAATAGTAATTATTCTTCTTTTAGTAGTGAATTTAGTTACAAAACTTTTTAATTCCATTGAGACACTATTTTATTTCTAGGAGGTTACTATGGATATTGTAAAAATTGTATCCTTTGCACTAGTTGCCCTTCTAGTTGTAACCTTAGTAAAAAATGATAGGAAAGATATTGCGTTATTAATAAGTTTAGTAGCTGGGATTATAATTTTTATATTTATGCTCAGCAAACTTACAGTGATAGTAAACTTTCTTCAAAGTTTATCAAATAAAGCCAATATTGACATAGTGTATTTGGATACAGTATTTAAAATTTTAGGAATTGCATATCTTACTTCCTTTTGTAGTGAGATATGCAAAGATGCAGGAGAAAGTAGTATTGCCTCAAAGGTAGAATTTTCAGGGAAAATATTAATTTTAACCTTGGCTATTCCAATTTTGATGGCAGTTATGCAAACTATATTGAAGATAATGTAGGTGAAGTATGAAAAAGTGTATATTTATTCTAATGTTACTATTAGCGTTGATGCCAATAACTGCATATGGCAGCGACAGTATAAATATTGATGAGGAACAACAGAGTAAGATAAATGAGTTATATGATTATATATCAAATATGCAAGATGAAAATGAGCTTTTAAGGGAAATTTCCCCAAAAGAGTTTGTTGAAAGCTATATGAAAAATGGACAAGATACGGGAGAAGAAAGGCGTCTTCTAAAAGCGGGGATAGCTTATTTGTTTAGAGAGGTTTTGGCCTCATTCACAATAATTGGACAACTTATAATTATAGCCATTGTTTGCGCATTATTAAATAACCTGCAGAATGCCTTTAGCAATGAAAAAGTTGCTCATGTAGCCTATTTTGCTTGTTATGGTGTAATGATAATTCTTATTGCGAGGGGGTTTTATATAGGCGTAGAACTTACACAAGATGTAATCAAGACTATTAGCAATTTCATGGCTGCGCTAATGCCGGTGCTTATCATGCTGCTAGCTAGTGTGGGCAGTGTGTCTCAAGCATTAATAATGGATCCTATTGTCATGGGGTTGTGTACCTTTGGAACCCATCTTTATTCAACAGTTATAATCCCTGTAGTTTGTATGAGTTTTGTGCTCAGCTTTGTAAATAACATATCTAGTGATTACAACATTGATAATTTAACTAACCTATTAAAAAAATCAGCTTTATGGGTTCAAGGAATATTTTTAACAGTTTTTATCGGTCTTCTCACTATAAGGGGAATTGCCGGTAGCAGTTTGGATATTGTAACTACGAAAACAGCCAAGTTTGCTGTAGAAAGCTTTGTTCCTGTGGTAGGAAAAGCTATTTCAGATGCTTTTGCTACTGTAGCAAGTTATACTCTGCTTTTGAAGAATTCCATAAGTTTGCTTGGAACAGTAATTCTTATTTGTATAATACTTCTTCCAATAATTAAGATATATGCTCTAGGATTTATGTACAAGTTAACCTCAGCACTGCTTCAGCCAGTAACAGATAAAAAAGTATCTTCAGTCATTGATTCAGCGGGAGGATCATTAATGCTTTTAGGATCATGTATTGTCTGTGTAAGTATAATGTTCTTTATAGTCTTAGCAATGGTGGCTGCTACGGGCAAGGGTTTCATAATGATGTGAGGAGGTGTATGTAATGATAGAAGCATTGGGAAAATGGATAGTAACAATTTGTGTGGCTATTTTCTTTGCAACAGCAGTGCAGATGATACTTCCTGATAATTCTCTTAAGAAATACTGTAATTTTGTTCTAGGTTTAATTGTTTTTGTAGTGATGATATCACCCATTGTTAACTTATTTAATAAGGACATCACTATAGATAAACTTATAGAGCAGACAACCAAGGAAGTTTTCAATGAAGAGTCACAGTCTAGCACCAATTATGAAGAATATAGAAATGGTAATATGGATAGCACACTCAAAGTTTTTAAAAATAATTTGGAGCAGCAGTGCTCAAAGGATTTGGCTAAGGAATTTAAAGGTGATGAGTTTAGTGTAGCTGTAGATGTTGGGTATGATGAAGAAAATCAGACCTTCGTTATAAATGCCATGGAAGTTGGAGTTAATGATGGATCTATTAAAAGGGTTGAAGATGTTGTCATTGGCGGCGATAAAAGTGTTTCGGCAAATAAACAGGATGAAGAAACAGGAGCGTATGGTTTGAAGGTCAAGGATTATATTAGTTCTAATTATGGTTTATCTGAAGAATTAATTTATATTTATAAGGCTGATTAAATTAAGGAAGTTACTTCATTAATACAAGTAAGTGAGTAAGTTCATTTAATTAATTTAAAATATCAATTTTTAATGAGACTCCTTCATAGCGTTATTGTAAGTGGTAAGTTTATTTATCCAATTAAAGATTTGGAGACTCATTTAATGCAGGGGGGATAGTATGTTTGATGATTTAAAAGAAAAGTTTTTTAACATGGGATCAAAGAATGGTGATGGTAGTGAACAAAAGAAGAATGAAAAGGTTGATTCTGGAACAAAAGCTGAAGGTAAGGCTGGTATGCCAAATTTTATGAGTAATATTATTATTGTATTACTAGTAGGTGTACTTTTGGTGATTGTTGGAAGTATCTTCGAAGGCTCTAAGGGAACGTCAGGAAAAAGTAACGGTAATGGAGCTTTAGCTGTAGCAGGAGATAATACTACTACTGCTTTAATGGATGAAAATAATGAGGAGTACTCAGCGGTAGATAAAGCCTACAAGGAAAACCTAGAGGATGAACTTACTTCAATTCTAGAAGAAATCGACGGGGTTGGAAAGGTAAAGGCTGTTATTAACTTTGAAAATGGAGTAGAAAGAATACCTGTTTTCAATGAGGATAAGTCAAATAGTGAAACGAAAGAGACTGACACCAATGGTGGAGCAAGGAATATTACACAGGAAAATGGCGGAAGTAATGTGGTTATGGAAAGTAATGAAGGTAATCAAAAACCTTTTATAACAAAAGAGAATAGCCCTACTATTTCAGGAATTCTTATTGTTGCTGAAGGAGCTGATGATAGAACGACTGAACTGAGAGTAAAACAAGCAGCAGTAAAATTATTTGGTCTTGAAGATGAAAAAGTAGTGGTATATCCGATGAAAAAGTAGCATATAAATGTGTTAGAAAATAAAATTCCGGGGGGAACAGTAATGAATAAAAAACAGACAATAATTATTTCTTCTTTAGTAGTACTTATCTTATTTGCAGGCTTTTTAGCAACAAAGGTTAATGGACCTCTTTATGTTGATAATGGCGGCGACAAGAATGCAGTGAGTGCATCAGCAACAAATTATTTTACAACAGCTAGACTTGAAAGAGATAATACTAGACAGATCACTTTAACAAACTTAAAAGCTCTTTTAAATGACGAAAATACACCAGAAGATCAAAAGGCTCAAGCAGCTGACGATTACAAAAATTTAGCTCTTCAATCAGATAAAGAAATGAGAGTTGAGCTAGGACTTCAAGCACAAGGTTTTGATGAAGCTCTTTGCACTATAGACAATGATAAAGCTACAGTAGTAGTTAAATATCAAGGCGAGCTTTCAGACCAACAAATCAGACAAATAAAAGACGTTATCATGAGCAAGGCAGAAATCAACAATATAGAAATAAAAGTATCTGAATAGATTATAAAAATTTCGTATTATGAAAACAGTGGTGAAAGCCACTGTTTTTAATTATTACAGAATTTAAGGACGAACTAAAACAAGAATTATACTTAATATGAAAAACATAATAAATATGAAAAATAAAGATTGAAAGATTAAGTTTGGTAAAACATCTTTGGAATTTTCTTGGATTAATTATAAAAAATATGGGCAACATAAAAATAATAGTTAATTTTGTTATATAATTTGTAAAGAATCAGGTTATCTGATATAATATGAATATTATTAATCACACTGGTAAGGGGGTAGTGAAAGTGGAAGAAAATATATTAAGTGAAGTTCCTGTAGAGGAAGAAACTGGTATAGTAAGAATATCTGACGAAGTTATTGGTGTAATAGCAGGTCTTGCAGCGTCAGAAATAGAAGGCGTTGCTGGAATGAGTGCTGGATTAGTAGGAGATATTAGTAATAAAATCACTGGTAAAAAAAGCAATTCTAAAGGCGTTAAGGTAACTATGGATAACGGTTTAGTTGTTATAGATTTACATATGGCCGTTGAATATGGTATGAAGATACCAGAAATGTCTATGAAGGTGCAGGAAAATGTTAAAAATACTGTTGAAACTATGACAGGGTTAAATGTAGCATTAGTTAACGTATTTGTTGAAAGTGTTATATTTCCTAAAGTAGACAAAGACGAGGAAATAGAATAATTTTAAGCACCCTCTGATTAAGAGGGTGTTTCCATGTTCAGAATAATTAGTGGAAAAGTTTAAAATAGATTTTATTTTATAAAAATAAGATAGAGTTTAATGATTTAATTTAGTTACTTGAACTTACTCCACCGAACGCATGTGAGACGGAGTTCCCTAAATAAATATCAACTTTTGACTTGGTAAGTGGAACTTGCTTTTTAATGAAAATAAAAAGAGGTTACATAAGTGAGAGTCTAAATCTATGATTTAGCTACTCGAACTTACTCCATGGAACGCATGTGAGACGGAGTTTCCTAAATAAATATCAAACTTTTGACTTGGTAAGTGGAACTTGCTTTTAATGAAAATAAAAAGAGGTTACATATTATTATAAAAAATAAGAAAATCTAAATACATAGAAATGATGGAGGTCACAGCAATGGCAGCAACAAACAGAAGAAAGAGCAGAGAGATAGCAACACAATTAATATTTGAATCGTTAATTAATAAAGAAGGATACATGGAAAAGATAGAATGTTTCCGTGAAAATACTGAAGAAAAAATAGAAGATGTTGATTTCGGATATATAGCAAGGGTTTTAAGAGGTATAGAAGAAAACGGACAACAAATCGAAGAAACTATATCAAAATATCTTGTTAAGTGGAAATTAGAGAGACTTCCAAAGATGAATGTGGCAATACTAAAAATGGCTACATATGAAATTCTATTTGAAGAGGAAATTCCAAATAAGGTAACAATTAACGAGGCGATTGAGTTAGCTAAAAAGTATGGCGATGATAATGCACCTGCATTTATTAATGGAGTTTTAAATAATTTAATTAAGAAGTAGGTGGCAAAATGGCAGTTAAATTAAGTGGAAAAGAATTAGCTTTAAGCCGTAAAATAAGCTTAAAGGAAGCTATATTAAAGGGAACATCAGAAGGTAAAAGACATCCAGCCTTAGCTTCAGTAATAGTTGGAGAAGATGGTGGTTCTTTATCATATATCAAGGGTCAGAAAAAAGTCAGTGAAGAGTTGGGAATTAGATATGATATGAAAACCTTTGATGGTAAAATCTCTGAAGAGGAGCTTATCAATGAAATTGAAGAGTTAAACTCCAATGAAGAAATCGATGGAATAATAATTCAATTACCTCTTCCTGCTCATTTAAATGAGGACAAGATTCTATCTTGTATAAGTGCAGATAAGGATGTAGATGGACTTACAGATGTTAACTTCGGTAAGTTTTGTAAAGGCAGAGAGGCTTTTATTCCATGTACGGCTAGAAGCATATTAAAGTTAATTAAATCTACAGAAGAAAATCTTGAGGGAAAGAGAACTGTAGTCCTTGGTAGAAGCAACATTGTAGGAAAGCCTGTTGCGATGCTTTTATTAGGAGAACACACTACAGTAAGTATATGTCATTCTAGAACAGAAAATATGAAGGAGATTTGTAGGGGTGCAGATATCTTGATTTCGGCTATGGGAAAGCCAGCTTACATTACAAAGGACTTTGTTAAGGATGGTGCAATTGTAATTGATGTTGGAACTACCATGGTTGAAGGTAAAGTACGTGGAGATGTGGATTTTGATGAAGTAAGCCAAGTGGCTGGGTATATTACTCCAGTACCAGGCGGAGTAGGAGCAATGACCACTACCATGTTGATGGAGAACACCTATGAAGCATGGATAAAAAATGTATACTAAAATTTTATCGGTATCAGAAGTTAATGGATATATAAAAAAAGTTATAGATAATGATTTCATACTCAGAAATTCTCATATTAAAGGTGAATTGTCTAACGTTAAGCTCCATAGCAGCGGTCATATATATTTTACTCTTAAAGATAACAATTCCAAGCTGAAGTGCATTATGTTCAGAAGTCATGCAATGACATTAAATTTTGTGCCGAAGGACGGAATGAAAGTTGTTATTGCAGGTAATATTTCAGTATATGATAAAGAGGGAACCTATCAGCTGTATTGCAATACCATGGAAGTTCAGGGGGAAGGGGAACTTTATTTAGCCTTTAATCAATTAAAGGAAAAGCTTGAAAATGAAGGCCTCTTTGATCCAGTTAAAAAGAAAGATATTCCTAGCGTGGCAAGAAGGATTGGAGTTGTTACTTCTCCAACAGGAGCAGCGGTAAGGGATATTATTAAAGTTGCTAAAAGAAGGAATAAAAAGGTAGATATTTTAATTTACCCCTCTTTAGTTCAAGGAATAGAAGCGGGTAAAGAAATAGCTAAGGGTATAAAAGCTCTTAATGCTGTTGAAGACGTGGATGTTATCATTGTTGCCAGAGGGGGAGGATCCATAGAGGAACTATGGGCCTTTAATGAAGAGATTGTTGCTAGAGCTATTGCAGCATCTAAAAAGCCTGTAATCACAGGAGTAGGACATGAAACAGATTTTACTATAGCAGATTTTGCGGCAGATTTAAGAGCTGCGACACCTTCTCATGCAGCGGAAATCGCAACCTTCAGCTTAGAGGCTTTAGAAGATAAGCTTTTAGAACTAAGGGAAGAGCTTATTAATTCTATGGATGAAGTTATAAATCAACGATATAATTCAGTGGATGAGATTTTAGCAAGGCTGAAGTTATATAGTCCTCAAAACTATATAGTAAACCAATATGAAAAAATAGATGGTTTAAAAAGTAAGTTGAATTTTTCTGCGAAATTTAAGTTGCAAGAGGAAAAGGGAAGACTTCAGGTGATTAATCATAGACTTATTGGTAATAATCCTTTAAACATTTTAAATAAAGGGTATGGAATTATATCAGACGCAAATAAAAACGTTGTGGAGTCTATAGATGAACTTAAATCTAAAGAAGTTGTTGAAATCACTTTGAAAGATGGTCGTGGACTGTTTAAAATAAATCAGGTGGAGGATGAGTATGGCAAAGAAAAAGGAAACCTATGAAAGTAAGATAGCAAGACTTGAACAGGTGCTTTTTGAAATGGAAAATAATGAAGTTACCTTGGATGAGGCTATAACAAAGTATGAAGAAGGCATGAGGCTTTATGGTGAATTATATAAAATCCTTCAAGAAGCTGAAGGGAAAATAAAAGTTCTTACAGCAGATGGTGAAGAAAACTTCCAAGAAGAAATTTAATGATTTGTGAGGAGTTATAATGGATTTGAATTGTTATAAAGAAAAAATTGAAAAATGGATTGAAAATTACTTTGATGAAAAACCAGAAAGTGAAAAAGCTTTCGTAGAACCAATGGTATACAGCTTAAATGTTGGGGGAAAAAGAATAAGACCGATTTTAATGATGGCTACACACAAGATGTATAAATCTAATGAGGCAGAAGTTCTTCCTTTTGCAGCTGCAATGGAAATGATTCATACATATTCGTTAATTCATGATGATTTGCCAGCTATGGACAATGATGATTTAAGAAGAGGTAAGCCTACAAACCATAAAGTCTATGGTGAAGCCATGGCAATCCTTGCTGGTGACAGTCTTTTAAATGAAGCTATGTCAATAATGTTTGATCAGTGTATAGATGGAAACTTGAATAAAATTGCTGCTGGAAGAATTATTTCTAAGTCTTCAGGTATAGAAGGCATGATAAAAGGGCAGATAATAGATATAAGAAGTGAAGGCTGTAAGATTGATGTAAATGAATTAAAAGAGATGCACAGAAATAAAACTGGGAAATTAATAGTAGGTTCTATACTTGCAGGTGCTTCTATTGCTGGTGCACCAGATGCTCATATTGAAATTCTAAAAAGCTTTGGTGAAAATCTAGGATTAGCATTCCAAATTAAAGATGACATTCTAGACGTGGAAGGTGATGCTTCTCTATTAGGTAAATCTCAAAGCGATGGTGATAACAATAAAACTACTTTTGTATCTATGTATGGCATTGAGAAGTGTAAAGAATTCTGTGATTCTTTAACAAAGGAATGCTATGACCTTTTAGACAAAATTGATTTGAATACTGAGGATTTAAAAGCAATCACCGAGTTTTTATTAAAAAGAAATTATTAAGAGTTATTCACAATTGTAATAATTACATAATTTTATTAATAAAAAATAAATTTAAAAATTATTATAGTTATGCTATAATTGGATTAAAAAGGTGGTGCAGTATTCTAGTCAGGTAAGTAGTTTTGAGGACGGGGCTAAAAATCCGTTGAAGGGCACATCGATGAAGTTCCTTGTGCTGGCCTGTAACGCCCAGTTGTGGGCTTGTGCTGGGAGTAAGGTTGTGGGGCAGCCGCAAAGGCATGCGAAACTGACCCTACTACCGTGGAGACCATTGTACGTGCTCTGGGAGAAATACCCAAAGTACGGCATTGGATTAAACCTGCATCGTGGTTAATAAGCTATGTGCAGAGTAGCCTGCCTTGAGTGAGGTGGGTAGAGGTGAGACCAAATCTCAATGTCCCGGCCAGGATATTGGGGCTATTGCTCACTGAAACCCATGTTGCAAAAGAGGATAAGAAGCTACCTAACTGCCGAGGAAATCTCCTAGACTGTTCCTGCGGAGGCATATTAGGGATTGCAGTGTGGACTAAGTGGTAATTCAGCCCTGTAGATGGAAACACTACAGATAGAGCATTAAAGGGAAACCGTCACAACGGCGACGTAGTGGTTGCTTTATGGGAAATCCTGCTGGACCTAAGCCGCAAATTTTACTTAATATGCTACCACCTTGTTATCATTTTTCGGAGGGTTAAATTGGAAAGCGATAGTAGTAAGCTAAGCAAGAAAGAAAAAGAACAGAAAAAAAGAAATAAAAAAGAAGCATTATGGACAGCTAAAATTACATTTTATACAATAATTATTAGTGGAACTGCTTCACTCTTATCAGAATCTACACTTCCAAAGGTCAACGCTTCTATGGCCTTTATTATTTTAGTGTCGATTATTTTTTTGGGCGTTATTTTTGACGTTATAGGAACCGCAGTTACAGCTGCAGATGAGGTTCCATTTCATGCAATGGCTTCAAAGAAGATTAAAGAAGCATCCATTGCAGTGAAAATGATAAGAAATGCAAGCAAAGTTTCTAATTTTTGTAATGATGTAGTTGGTGACGTGTGTGGTATAATAAGTGGATCTGTAGGAGTAGTTATTGTTGCAAAGGTTATGATGATGTATCCTGCTGGTTATGAGGTGCTTATAGCAGCTCTTATAAGTGCAATGATTGCTGGAGCCACTGTAGGCGGTAAGGCCATGGGGAAAAAGTTTGCTATAACGAATAGTAATAAAATATTATATACAGTAGCTAAGGTAGTTCATTTTATAAAACGAGGTTAAGATAATGTCAAATTATTTAGATAAATATACAGATATAAATGAAGTTAAAAACATGAAGTTAGACGAATTGAATGATTTTGCAGATGAAATAAGACAATTTCTTATAACTCAAGTTTCTAAAACAGGCGGCCATTTGGCTTCAAATTTAGGAGTTGTTGAGCTTACAATAAGTTTATTTAACGTGTTTGATTTTAATAAGGATAAAATTATTTGGGATGTAGGACATCAAAGTTATGTTCATAAGATATTAACGGGAAGAAAGGATAGATTTGATACTTTAAGAATGTATAAAGGATTAAGCGGCTTCCCTAAAACTGAAGAAAGCAAGTATGATATGTTTAATACAGGACATAGCAGTACTTCTATTTCAGCTGCAGTTGGAATGGCTAGAGCCAGAGATTTAAAGGGTGAAAACCATGATGTAGTGGCTGTAATAGGTGATGGAGCTCTTACTGGAGGTATGGCTTTTGAGGCTTTAAATGATATAGGAGATAATAAAACGAGAGTGATTATTATTTTAAATGATAATCAAATGTCTATATCACCTAATGTAGGTGGTATGTCTACATATTTAAACGATTTAAGGATGGCAACTAATTATAATAGATTTAAAAATGATTTTAATCTTACTTTAGAGAAAATTCCTAAGGTTGGAAAGGGAATGGTTCAATCTATTAACAGAGTTAAGGACTCTGTTAAGCAGCTTATGGTTCCAGGTATGCTTTTTGAAAATATGGGAATTAAATATTATGGGCCTATAGATGGACATAATATTAAGGAATTAAGTAAGGTATTACAAAAGGCTCAAAAGGTTGAGGGACCAGTGCTTATTCATGTAATAACTCAAAAAGGTAGAGGATATGAGTATGCAGAACAAAGTCCAGACAAGTTCCATGGTGTAGGACCGTTTAACCATGAGAATGGGGAGTGTTCTTCTAGTGGAAGTAAGTCCTACTCTAAAGTTTTTGGAGAAACCATGATTAAGTTAGCCGAAAAAAACAAAAAAATCGTGGCAATTACAGCAGCGATGCCTGAAGGTACAGGATTGCAGGCTTTTGCAAAGGAGTTTCCAGATAGATTTTTTGATGTTGGAATTGCAGAGCAGCATGCTGTAACCATGGCAGCAGGAATGGCGTCTCAAGGATTAAAGCCTGTATTTGCAGTATACTCAACCTTCTTGCAAAGAGCTTATGATCAAGTTATACATGATGTGGCAATTCAAAAGCTACCAGTGATTTTTGCTATAGACAGGGCAGGAATTGTTGGTCAGGACGGAGAAACTCATCAAGGAATAATGGATCTATCATTCCTGTCGTCTATACCAGATATGACAATTATGAGTCCTAAATGTATAGGTGAATTAAGATATATGTTAAAATTTGCAGCCACTCAGAATTATCCAATTGCTATCAGATATCCTAGGGGTGGCGATGATAAAACTATTAAACTATCACCTTTAACTTCCTTTAGAAAAGGAAGATGGGAGATTCTTGGTGAGAAAGCTGGAAAGGTTGCTATTATAGCCGTTGGTAAGATGGTTCAACATGCTGTAAAAGCTAAAGAAATTCTGCTAGAAAAGGGAATTAAGTGTACAGTTGTGAATGGATGCTTTGTTAAGCCTATTGACAAAATAATGATTGAAGAACTTATAAATGAAGGATATAAGATTGTTACTGTAGAGGATAATCTTATTTCAGGTGGTTTAGGTAGTGGGATACTTGGCTATATTAATAAGACAAAGCTAAATCATAATAATATTCTATGCTTAGGTTATGATGATGTGTTTGTGCCTCACGGAGAAACGGATATTTTATATGATATTTATGGTTTAAACCCTGAGGGGATATGTAAAAGTATAGTTGAATTTCTAAACTAAGGAGTAAATATGTCAGAAGAAAAAATAAGATTAGATATGTTAGTTGTACAGAAACAATTAGCTTCTTCACGTGAAAAAGCTAGAGAGTATATATTAACAGGTAAGATATATGTTAATGGAGAAGTAGAGAAAAAGTGTGGTTTGAAGGTTAAGTGTGATGTTGAGGTGGAAATGAGAGGAGAAGCAATTCCATACGTAAGCCGAGGTGGACTTAAACTTCATAAGGCTTTGAAGGATTTCTCCATAGATTTGAATGATTCAGTGTGCTTAGATATTGGAGCATCTACAGGAGGATTTACTGAATGTATGCTTAAAAATGGAGCACAAAAGGTTTTTGCCATTGATGTTGGTAGGGATCAGCTTGCTGAAAAGCTGCGACAGGATTCCAGAGTTGTTTCTATGGAAGGAACCAACATAAGAAATATTACTCCTGAGGATATTGGAGAGCTTTGCGATTTTGCTTCTATAGATGTATCTTTCATATCCTTAGATAAGGTGATTCCTCATGTATTAAACCTTTTAAAGGAAAAAGGCCAGGTCGTAGCATTAATAAAGCCGCAGTTTGAAGCCGGAAGAGGTAAGGTATCTAAAAAAGGAGTAGTTAAAAATTCAAAGATTCATGAAGAGGTAATATTAAATATAATAAATTTGCTAAAGGAAAACAATGCAACGATTATTGATTTAAATTATTCTGGAATTAAAGGACCAAATGGAAATATAGAATATTTAATTAATTTTACTAAGGACTCAACTAGAATTAGTAATTTTAGTTTAAACCTTGTAACAAGTACAGTGAAGGTTGCACATGATAAGCTAAATTCGGAGGATATATGAAAAACATAGGTATTAATGTTAATTCATCAAAGGATGAGAATAATGATATACTTGACCATGTTTTAATGATACTAAAGAAAAACTTCCCGGAAAGTCAGTTTCACATTTATAAGGATGGGATTGGGTTAGAAAATTCTAATGATAAAAATCTAGATGTCTTAATAGCACTTGGTGGAGATGGAACTATTTTAAGGGCAGCTAGAAAGATATATAAGTTTAATACACCAATACTGGGTGTTAATATTGGACACTTAGGGTTTTTAACTAGTGTTGAGCTTTCTGAGCTGGCAGAAGCAATAGAAAAGCTTAAAGGAAAAGAGTTTAAGGTTGCTGAAAGAATGATGATAAAGGTAACAATACCACATAAACATAATGATAATGTACATGTTGCATTAAATGATATTGTTATTACAAAAGGTACTTTTAGCAGAATGCTTACCTTTGACCTTTATATTGACGGAAGCTTTTACATAAGATACAAAGCGGATGGAATTATTGTATCAACACCAACAGGATCTACGGCATATTCTTTATCAGCTGGTGGACCAATTATATATCCAACACTTAATCTTATAAATTTAACACCAATTTGTCCTAATTCAAATGGAGTTAAGACAATAATTTTAGATGAACATAATAAGATAACCCTGAAAATTAATTCTAGCGGTAATAATGTATTTTTAAGCTGTGATGGTCAGTTAGAATTAGAAACAAATCAGTATGATGAAATGATTATTGAAGCAGAAAAAGAAAAATGCAGATTAATTGAATTTAATGACTATGATTATTTTAATATATTAAGAAAAAAGATAATTGCAAGGTCTATGGATTGTGAGGAAAAATAATGAAAGAAAATCGTCATAATGTAATATTAGATATAATTAAAAAGTTTGAAGTTGAAACCCAAGAGGACTTAGCAGAGAAGCTAAGAGAAGAAGGCATCAATGTTACTCAAGCTACTGTATCTAGAGATATTAAAGAATTAAATTTAATAAAAACTTTATCCCATACAGGTAACTATAAATATGCCCAAGCAAATCCTAATAAAAACTCAAGCCTTAGCTCCATGGCATATATCTTCTCCAATACAGCTATATCAGTAGAAAAAATTGATAAAATGCTTGTAGTAAAAACTATAAGTGCATCAGCAGGGATAGCTGCTGAAGCTATAGACTCTTTCCAATTGGATGGTATAGCTGGAACTATAGCCGGAGACAATACCATTTTTATTGCAGTAAGAACTGAAGAAAAAGCTGAAGCAATAAAAAAAGAAATTGAAAAATTAATTAAATAAGATAAGGATGGTTTTAAATGCTTTTACAACTTAATATCATGAATTTTGCTCTTATAGAGAAACTTTCAATTGATTTTTCTAATGGATTTAACGTGCTTTCAGGAGAAACTGGAGCAGGTAAATCCATATTGATTGACGCTATTAATTTTGTATTAGGTGGAAAATTTAATAAGAACTTAATAAGAGTGGGAGAAGATAAAACTGTTGTAGAGGCAGTTTTTTCAATAGAAAATCCTAAAACACTAGAAGTTTTAGAAGAATTAGAGATAAATGATGAAGGCGTGGTTATACTGACTAGAGAAAGTTTCAGTTCTGGTAAAACCATTGCAAAAGTTAATAACAAAACTCTTCTTTTATCAAAAGTAAAGCAGGTTAGTGAAACTCTTATAGATATTCATGGACAGCATGAGAACCAGAATCTGTTAGATAGTACAAAGCACATTAATTATGTTGATTCTTTTGGGCAGGACATAATTATGGATAAGCTATCGGAGTATGAAACTTATTATAATAAATACTTAGAAATAGAAAGAAAAATCTTCAGCCTTCAAGGAAATGAGGGTGAAAGAGAGAAAAAGATAGACTTTTTAAGATTTCAAATAGATGAAATTAACACTGTTAAACCTAAAAAAGGTGAAGACGAAGAGCTTTCTAAGAAATTTAATCTTTTATCAAATGGAGAAAAAATTAAAAAAGCTTTAGAAAAAAGCTATATTTTGCTTAAAGAAAATGATGAAAGCCGAGTTTCCATAATAGATTCATTAACTTATGTAGTGAGAGAGTTGAAATCCATTGAAAAGCACTTTGAAGAGATTAAACCAGTAATTGCTTCTTTAGAAGAAGCTTACTACAATTTAGAAGATAATATATCAACTATAAGTGACTTAAAAGAAGATACTGATTACGATATAGGAGAACTTGAGTTTATTAACTCTAGAATGTATCAATTATCTAGTTGTAAAAAGAAATATGGACCAACTCTAGATGATGTTATTAATTATCGTGATTCCATTGAACAGCAGTATTATGAATTGGTAAACTGTGGAGAGATAATTGAAAAGCTTCAGAAGGAAAAGGATTCATTAAAAGAAAATCTTATGAAGATTTCTGATGAGATTCATGAAATAAGAAGCGAAATCAGCAGCAATCTTGAAAAGGAAATTAAAAAGGAATTAGATTATGTTGGCTTAGAGAAAAGTGTGTTTAAAATCAATGTAGAGTTGATTGAAGAGTTAACAGCTAAGGGAAGAGATAAAGTACAGTTTACCATATCAACTAACCCTGGACAGCCATTACAGCCTCTTGAGGAGGTTGTATCTGGAGGAGAATTATCAAGAATAATGCTAGCTTTAAAAACAGTTTTTGTTGATAAGGATCATATTCCTTCAGTAATATTCGATGAGGTAGATACAGGGATTAGTGGAAGGATTGCCCAGAGAGTTGGGGAAAAGATGGTTCTCATATCTGAAAATCATCAGGTATTTTGTATAACTCACTTACCGCAAATTGCAGCTTTAGCCGATGCTAATTATTTAATTGAAAAAAGCAGTACAGAAGTTACTACTTTTACAAAGGTTAAAAAGCTTAATTTAGAAGAAGTTAAGCAGGAAGTGGCAAGAATCATTGGTGGAAGTGAAGTAACGGTAAAGACATTGGAAAATGCAGGAGAGATGATAGAAAAAGCCAATGAAATTAAATCTGCATTAAGAAAATAAAAATAAAAAATTTATTTTATAAGTGAATATATAATAAAAATTGTTTAACACTATAAACTAAGGGCTTTAGTTTATAGTGTTAAATTTTTTTGAAAAGAAAAAAATACTAGGAGGAAATTATTTTGGATTTTCAAGAAAAAGAACTCTAACATAAAAACAATCCATAGGGGCAAATTAAAGCTATAAATTATTCACAGGAGGAAAGCATGATGAAAAAGTATAGTAAAATTTTATACTTATTATTTACTGCACTATTTGTTGTAATTTCAATTGATTGCTCCAATGTTTTTACTAGCAGGAATCATTCTGAAGTTATATCCTCAGTAAATAGTTTTTCAAAGATGTTAAGTTCTAAAACAGATATCTTGGAAGTCGACAATGTGGCAAAAACAAACTATACTAAAACCTCCGATATAATGGTTTATCCAGGTGGAAAGCCTCTAGGTATTAAAATAAATACAAAGGGAGCCTTAGTAATAGCCTTATCAGACATTGAAATTGAAGGAGATAAAGTTCAGAGTCCTGCAGCTTTAGCAGGTATTGCAGTTGGAGATAGTATTATTGAAATCAATGGACATGAAATTAAAAGGGCTGAAGATATTGCTACTTATGTAGGGAGAGAAAATGGTAAAGAAATAGTGGTTAAAGTATTAAGAAAGGGTGAGAAGTTAACTTTTCATGTTGATCCATTAATTAGTAAGAATGATGACAAATTTAAATTAGGTCTTTGGGTTAGAGATTCAGTTGCTGGTGTAGGAACACTTACCTTTTATCATGAAGAAAGTGGTAAGTTTGGTGCCCTCGGACATCCTATAACAGATGTGGATACAGCTACAATTATGTCTGTTGGAAAAGGAGAAATAGTGGATTCTAACATAGTTTCCGTGAGAAGAGGCACAAAAGGTAATCCTGGTGAATTAAGAGGAATCTTCTCAGAGAACAATCAAATAATTGGTTCTATTGATAAAAACACTACAGCTGGAGTGTTTGGTACAGGAACAAAGTCTTTAATATGTGAAAACTATGCAACTCCGATTAAAGTTGGTTTTAAAGAGGAGGTTAAGGTCGGAAAGGCACAAATTCTTACAACTATAGATGGATCTCAACCTCAATTATATGATATTGTTATAGAAAAGCTTCTAAATCAAACAGAGCCTGATGGTAAAAGCATGGTCATTAGAATAACGGATCCGGTTTGTCTTGAAAAAACTGGTGGTATAATTCAAGGTATGAGTGGAAGTCCTATTATTCAAGATGGTAAATTAGTTGGTGCAGTAACCCACGTATTAGTTAATAAACCTGATACAGGATATGGAATATATATGGATTGGATGATGAACGAAATTAATATCAAAAAATAACCAGTATAACTTTTTAAACAAATAAATTTAAACAAATAAATTTAAACAAATAAATTTATTAAACAACCTATTGTAGCAATTAATTAAATTTTCTATAATAGGTTGTTTATATTTGACATAAATTAATGTTATAATATAGTATAACGAAGAAATAAAAAAGTAAAAAGATGAAAAATTAAAAAAAATAAAAAAATTTATTAATTAAGAAGGAGTTTTCTTACTTTTGTCGAAAGTCTTATACAAAAGGAATTTGGAAAAAATTACAAAAAGGGGAGTTACATGATGGATCAAAGAAGCATTAACGTATTAATTGCAGACGATAACAAAGAATTTTGCAATATTTTAAGTGATTATTTTTTAAGTCAAAAGGACATAAATGTTGTAGGTGTTGCTAAGGATGGGATAGAAGTTCTTGAATTATTAGAGGATACTAAGCCAGATTTAGTTGTCTTAGACATAATAATGCCACGTCTTGATGGTTTAGGAGTTCTAGAAAGACTAAATACAATGAATTTAAATCCTATGCCAAGAGTAATAATCTTATCAGCAGTTGGACAAGATAAAATCACTCAAAGAGCAATTGCTCTAGGAGCAGATTATTATGTTGTAAAACCATTTGATATGGATGTTTTATCAAACAGAATAAGGGAAATGTTCAGCAATCAAATTTCAACTGAAGCTGTAAGAAGATCTTCTACAAGTATTTCAAGTTTAACATCTTCTTTAGATGTTAAAGTTAAATCTTCTAATACTGCTTTAGATCTAGAATCAGAAATAACAAACATTATACATGAAATTGGTGTTCCTGCTCACATTAAAGGATATATGTATCTTAGAGAAGCAATAACACTTGTTGTAAATGATATAGAGTTATTATCTGCAGTAACAAAAGAATTATATCCAGCCATAGCTAAAAAATATAATACTACTGCAAGTAGAGTAGAAAGAGCAATAAGACATGCTATAGAAGTAGCGTGGAGCAGAGGACAAGTTGATACAATCAACAAGCTATTTGGATATACTATCCACAATGAAAAGGGCAAACCTACTAATTCAGAATTCATTGCAATGGTGGCTGACAAGCTTAGACTTAAAAATAAAGTTAGCTAAATTTTAAAAGTAAGACAAACATATAAAAAGTAAGACAATTATAAAGAATATATTTATTTGAATATTAGAAAAAACTCTTATCATATTAATTGTGATAAGAGTTTTTTTATATATTTTTTTATTTAAAAAGTAAAACAAAAAACGTATAAAAATATTCTAAAAGAATATTGTGAACAAATAAAAAATATGATATGTTAAATATATAAATAATAACAAATTATTTACATAAAATTAAGAAAATATGGCTCATAGAAATAAAGAATATTTAGTTGTTAAAAATAATTTATTTAAGTATAGGACAATTTGCAAACCAAATAATATAGAATATTATTTAAGAGAAATTTAAGTATTTGTAATAATCTTAATGGTTTGTACATAAATTTTAATAGTGAATCTATATGCATGGTAAAATTTAACTGACTAATAAGTATAATTATTTTTGAGCTTAATGAAGAATTACATAAATATAATTATAGTCTCTAAATTGTTATCATAAATAATCAATTTAGAGATTTTTTTAGGGGGTGTTTTGGGGAATTCTGAGATAAGAATATTTAGGTTAACATTTTTTAAAACTTTTATGGAGGTGTATTTTGTGGAGAAATTTTTCAAGCTTAAAGAAAATGGAACCGATGTAAAAACCGAATTAATGGCTGGTTTAACTACTTTTTTAACTATGGCTTATATTTTATTTGTAAATCCGCAAATATTAGCATTAGCTGGAATGGATAAAAATGCAGTATTTCTAGCAACAATTTTAGCAGCTGCTATTGGTACTTTCGTGATGGGCTTTGTTGCAAATGTTCCTTTTGCACAAGCTCCAGGTATGGGATTAAATGCGTTCTTTACATTTACCGTAGTTTTAGGTTTAGGTTTTACATGGCAGGAAGCACTTGCTATGGTATTTATTTGTGGTATAATTAACATTTTAATTACAGTTACAAAGATTAGAAAAATGATAATTAAGGCAATACCTGTTTCATTACAATATGCTATTTCTGGTGGTATTGGATTATTTATAGCTTACATTGGAATTAAGCAGGCTCATTTTTTAAACTTTACAGGTGAAGCTGTAAATACTGTTGTTAATATGGGAGAGTCAATTAAGTATTTTGATATTCTTCCTTCATTAACTACATTTACAGATCCAGTAGCACAATTAGCCTTAATTGGACTTGTTATAACAGTGGTATTAATGTTATTAAAGGTTAAGGGATCAATTTTAATTGGTATTTTAGGAACAACAATAATTGGTATATTCACAGGGGTTACTCAACTTCCTGATTTATCAACAATGAGCTTTGGAATTCCAAGTATAGCACCAACTTTCTTTAAATTAGACATAGTAGGATTATTTGCAGATCCATCTAAAGTATTTTTTGTAATTACTACTATTTTTGCTTTTTCTTTATCAGATACCTTTGATACTATTGGAACTTTCCTTGGAACTGGTAGAAAAGCAGGTATCTTTGATGAAAACGATGAAAAGATTTTTGAACAGGCTAATAGTAGAAATTCTAAGTTAGAAAGAGCATTATTTGCAGATGCTACTGCAACATCAATAGGAGCTCTTTTAGGAACAAGTAATACTACAACATATGTTGAAAGTGCAGCAGGAATCGGAGCAGGTGGAAGAACAGGTCTAACATCAGTTACAGTAGGAGTTTTATTCCTTCTATCAATCTTTATTGCTCCTATTATGGGGATAGTTCCATCAGCAGCTACAGCGCCAGCTTTAATAGTTGTTGGAATATTAATGATGGAATCTTTTGGTAAAATACGATGGGATGATTTCTTAGAAGCAGTTCCAGCTTTTTTCATAGCTATATTTATGCCATTTGCTTATAGCATAACAACTGGTATCTCAATAGGATTTATTTTTTACTGTATAGTTAAATTGTGCAAGCGAGAAGGAAAGTCAGTTCATCCTATTATGTATATAGTTACTGCCTTATTCTTAGTAAATTTTGTAATAATAGCAGTTTAATAAAAAATATTTTTTCAATAAAAAGCATTCTCATTTTTTTAGTGAGAATGCTTTTTATTTTAAATATGGAAATTTTTTCAGCTATACAAAAATTTTATTTTTCGATATTATGTATAATAGATTATTTTAATATATATAAGGAGTTTGTTTAAATGGATTTTAAAGACATGGAATTTGAAGATTGGGTTGAATATTTAGCGGAAACAAGAGTATTACATCATGATATTCTTGGAAGTGATGAAGAGTTAGCGTTCAGTGAATTTCTAGAAAATGCTGAAGCAGAAAGAATTGGATATAACTTTGATTCAGAAGACGAAGATGATTATAGCTTATATAATGAAATATATGAGGCTGTTGAAGAATATATTGAAAGAGTTGCTGAATGTGAAAAAAATCATCCTTATTGGTCAGAATTCAAAGAATATGTAGATTCAGGTGTTGAAATTAATGAAAATTATTCAGAGGAAGATGATCTTTGGAGTTAAATTAAAAAATAAACTTGTATATAATATACAGAGTTCAACTATAAAGTGCCAAAGGCACTTTTTTTATTTTGTAATATGTTATACATGATAATTGGTTATTAGTATTAGTATTAGTATTAGTATTAGTATTAGTATTATATTGAGTAGTATGTGGATATTTAAAAAATAGAATAATTAGAATAGGAGTTTTGAATTAGCTATAAAATGAAATATGTCAATTAAGTCTTATGTATAATTGTCATAATTGAAACTGTTAAATTTAAAATTAAAATAAATAGACATACTATGATATAATAATTTCAGAAACATAGATTAAAGATGATTAAAGTATGTATTAAATTATAAAAGGTATAATTTGATTAGAAAGGATGAAATTGATGGAGTTATTTGAAAAAACCATATCAGAGGAATATAAATATAAAGGGAAAGTCATAAACCTAAAGGTACAACAAGTTGAATTACCGAATGGCAGAGAAAGCAGCAGAGAAATTGTTGAGCATCCAGGAGCAGTAGCCATTATACCGTTTTTAAACGAGAATACCATAATAATGACAGAGCAGTTTAGAAAGGCTCTAGATCAAGTACTTTTAGAGATTCCAGCAGGAAAAATTGATAAAGGTGAAGAGACAGAAAAATGTGGCATAAGAGAGCTTGAGGAAGAAACAGGATATAAAGCAGAGAACTTTGAGTATCTAGGAAAGATTGTAACAGCGCCTGGATTTACAGATGAAGTTATTTACATATATAAAGCAAGTAATTTATATAAAGGAAAAACTAATATGGATGAGGATGAGTTTATAAATTTAAGAACTTTTACTTTGAACGAAGTTAAAGCTATGGTTAAAAGTGGAGAAATAATAGATAGCAAAACTATAGCCGCTTTAGCATATTTGTAAAAATATTTTTGGTATAATAAAGATGGACAAGTCATACATATTTACTAGTTAGTGATTCACGAAGGGGGAAATATGTATGAAGTTCAAAGGTATTTTTGATGGAGCCAATAAACACTTTAACGATAATTTAGGGTATTATCTGCTTACTATTCTTTTTATGGCAACAGGTATGATAGTAGGTTTATATTGTGTTAAGTATATGCAGGATGTGGACAAGGGGTCTTTAATTAATTACATTACTACAATTAGCACTTCGCCTAATGGTGAAATAATGGCAACTACAAAGATATTTATTAATACGCTAAAAAACAATCTTCCAATTATTATTGGACTATGGATTTTAGGGTTAACATTTATTGGAGCTCCTATAGTGCTTTTAGTTAATTTATATAAAGGCTTTTCTTTAGGTTTTACCTTTAGCTTTTTTATATATGCCCTTAAACAAAAAGGAATAATTTTAGCTTTACTTGGAGTTTTGCCGCAGAATCTCATTTATGTGCCATGCATAATATTTTTATCTGTAATTGCGCTTAAAGGCTCTGTAGCTGGTGTAAAGGAGAAGTTTAGTAAAAAGTATGTTAATAGTTCATATACTGATGTACGAAATTACACTATGATTTATGTTGTTACTAGTATGATAATGGCTGCAGGCTTTCTTATTGAAACTTTTTTAACTCCAGTATTTATCAATATGGTTTTAAAGGGTATTGGAGCATAATTCATGAAAAAAGATATAAAGTCATTTTTGATTACGTACATTAAGTGTTTTTTTATTCTAGTTCTATTTGGAGAGATATTGCCGAGGGTTCTAGAGTTTGTTTTAAATAATTATTATAATAGTCCCGAATTTCACAAAAATAGCATTCTGGTTGGCAGTAAGGTTAATAAAGGCTTACAATTTGTATATAATTATATGAAAACATTTAAATTATTTTTATTTTAAGCATGTATAGTTGAAAAGAACTCCTTTGGGGGTTCTTTTAAGTTTGGCATTAAATAAAATGTTTAAAAGGGTTAATTAAATATACCTAGTAAATTTACAGAGTTGTGCTAATATAGTAATAAGGATGAATTTATTATATATACCATTCAATTGTGGTAGAATATAATATATATTTGTTGAGGAAGAAGAAAGGAAGTATATCATGGATAGAAAAGTAGTTTTAGTTGTACTAGATAGTGTAGGTATTGGAGAGCTTCCAGATGCAAAACAGTATGGAGATGAAGGAAGCAATACTCTTGGTAATATTGCAAAAAACGTTCCAGGTTTCTCAATTCCACATCTTGAGGCACTTGGTATAGGAAATATTGAGGGTGTAGAAGACCTTATTCAGTGCGAAAATCCAGAAGGAATATTTGGAAGATGTAGTGAGCTTTCTAATGGAAAAGATACAATAACTGGACATTGGGAGATGGCAGGAGTTATCCTTGAGCAGCCTTTAAAGACATATCCAGAAGGATTTCCAAAGGAAATAATGGATGAATTTGAAGAGAAAATTGGCAGAAAAACCTTGGGTAATGTGGTTGCGTCAGGGACTGCAATTATAGAAGAATTAGGTGAGGAACACATAAAAACTGGTTATCCAATAATTTATACATCTGCAGACAGTGTATTTCAGATAGCAGCAAATGAAGATATAATTCCTCTAGATGAATTATATAAAATGTGTGAAATAGCAAGAGAAATGCTAGTTGGAGATAAAATGGTTGGAAGAGTTATAGCCAGACCTTTTAAAGGAATGAAAAAGGGTGAGTTTGTTAGAACTTCTAACAGACATGACTATGCTTTAGAGCCATTTAATAAAACTGTTCTTGAATATGTAGAAGAAGCAGGAATGCCGGTAGCTGCCGTTGGAAAAATAAAAGATATTTTCACTGGTAAAGGTGTTACTGAATCTGTATCCATAAAAAATAATATGGATGGAGTTGATAAGACTCTTGAAATGATGAAGTCTCATGATAAAGGTTTTATATTCACTAATTTAGTTGATTTTGATATGAAGTTTGGTCATAGAAATGATGTAGAAGGATATGCAAAGGCTTTAGAAGAGTTTGATGATAGAGTTCCTCAATTAAAGGAAGCTTTAGGAGAAAATGATGTATTAATTATTACAGCTGACCATGGATGTGATCCAACTACTGAAAGCACTGACCACTCAAGAGAATATATTCCTGTTCTTGTATATGGAAAAAATCTTAAGGAGAATGTGGATTTAGGAACAAGAAATGGTTTCTGTGATATTGGGAAAACAGTTCTTGATCTATTAAATATTGAAAATGAATTAGTTGGAAATAGCTTTAAAAACTTAATCGAAAAATAGTAATTGAAATATTTGTAATTATCGTTTAAAATTAAGTTTCAGAAGAAAAGATTAACTAACTAATCAAATTAAAAGTACAAATTGACAAGGAGAATTCTAATGGATTTAAAAGTTATAAAAGAAAGTGTAGAATTTATAAAAGAAAAATTAAATGGCTTTGAACCAGAAATAGGTGCTATTTTAGGTTCAGGTTTAGGTGATATGGCCGATAGAATAGAAAACAAAATAATAGTAAAGTATTCAGATATACCAAACATGCCAGTTTCAACAGTGCAAGGCCATGCAGGTCAGTTTGTGTGTGGAACACTTGAAGGTAAAAATGTTATTATGATGCAGGGAAGATTCCACTTCTATGAAGGGCACAACATGAGTTTAATAGCTTTACCTATCCACATAATGAAGTATTTAGGTGTTAAGTCTCTTTTAGTAACTAATGCTTGTGGTGGTGTAAATACAAGCTTTGTACCAGGTGATTTAATGATGATCACAGACCATATTAACTTTAGTGGTGCTAATCCTTTAATAGGTCATAATGAAGAGGAAATAGGACCTAGATTCCCAGATATGTCTACTGCTTATGATAGAGAATATTTAAAGCTTGCTAAAAAGGTTGGAGAAGAGTTAAACATAGACTTAAAAGAAGGCGTTTATATGATGTTCTCAGGTCCTACTTATGAGACTCCAGCAGAAATAAGAATGGCTAGAATCATTGGCGCTGATGCTGTGGGTATGTCAACAGTACCAGAAGTTATTGCTGCAAATCATTGTGGAATGAGAATTATTGGAATATCTTGTATAACAAATATGGCAGCAGGAATCCTTGATCAGCCTTTAAATCATGAAGAGGTTATAGAAACTTCAACAATGGCAAAAGCTAAATTTGTATCTTTAGTTAAAGGCATAATCAGAAACCTTTAATCTTTAACTTTAAATTTGTCTTATAATATAGATATAAAATAGAAAAATTATATGATTTACTATCACAGCAGCCCTTAAGCTGCTGTGGTTTGATTTTAAAAAGGAAACTCCTTATCAGATTCACTGAAGGAGTGATTCAAAGATTAGGTGTGAGTAACCAAATCAAAGGTGTACGCTGTGAAAGTTCTGCTGACAAAATCACAGATTTTGAGCATCACTTTTAGACTCTTACTTAACTTAATATTTGCCAAATCAAAGATTTGGATATTCAAAAAAGGAGGTTGATATTATGAGAATGTATGATTTAATATTAAAAAAAAGAAACGGTGGAGAGTTATCTACAGAAGAGATTAACTTTTTTATAGAAAGCTATACAAAAGGAAATATTCCAGACTATCAAGTATCTGCTTTACTTATGGCTATATATTTTCAAAAGATGAATAAAAGAGAAACTTCAGATTTAACAATGGCAATGGTTCATTCAGGAGACATGCTTGACTTAAGTGCTATAGAAGGAGTTAAGGTTGATAAACACAGTACTGGAGGGGTAGGTGATACTACTACATTAGTACTTGCACCGATGGTTGCAGCTTTAGGAATACCAGTAGCAAAAATGTCAGGAAGAGGTCTTGGACATACAGGTGGAACTATTGATAAATTAGAGTCATTCAAAGGTTTTTCAGTAGAAATGCCAACTGAGAAGTTTATGGATAACGTTAATACTTTAAAAATTGCTGTTGGTGGTCAGACAGGCGATTTAGCACCGGCAGATAAAAAACTATATGCTTTAAGAGATGTAACTGCTACTGTTGATAACGTTTCACTTATTGCATCAAGTATAATGAGCAAGAAAATCGCTTCAGGTGCAGATGCCATTGTTCTTGATGTTAAGGTTGGAGATGGAGCCTTCATGAAGACAACAGAAGCTGCGGAAGAGCTTGCAAGAGAAATGGTTGCAATAGGAAATCACATTGGACGTAAAACTATGGCTGTAATTTCTGATATGGATCAGCCTTTAGGCTTTGCAATAGGAAATGTCCTTGAAGTTGAAGAAGCTATTAATACTTTAAAAGGTAACGGACCTGAAGATTTATTACAATTGTCTTTAGCTTTGGGAAGCAGAATGGTTGTTCTAGCAGGAAAAGCTGCTACAGTAGAAGAAGCAGAAGAAATGTTGAAGGAAACTATAACTTCTGGTGCAGCTATTAAGAAGCTTAAAGAATTCGTTTCAGCTCAAGGTGGAGAGGTTGACTGTATAGATAATACAGATTTATTCCCTAAAGCTAAGTATGTAGTTCCTGTTGCTGCAGAAAATTCTGGAGTGGTTAAAAAAATACATGCAGAGAATCTTGGTTTAGTTGCCATGGAGCTTGGAGCAGGAAGAGCTACTAAGGAAAGTGAAATTGATTTAGCAGTGGGAATAGTTCTAACTAAAAAGCGTGGAGATAAGGTTGAAGCAGGTGAGACTATTGCTTACATTCACAGCAATAAGGAAGAATTAATTGATAAAGCTAAAGCAGGAATTTTAGCTAACTATGAAATCGTAGAAGGCTATGAAAATGATATTCCACTTATTCATGAAGTAATTAGTTAATTTAAGTGAATGTCCAAATCTATGATTTGGTGTACATGAACTTACTCCTTCGAAAGAAGAGAGAAGGAGTTTCCTTAAGTGAATGTCCAAATCTATGATTTGGTATACATGAACTTACTCCTTCGAAAGAAGAGAGAAGGAGTTTCCTTATTAATAAAAAATTATGTTGATGATTGAAGTCCCCTTTATGGGGATTTCTTTTTTGATTTATTGGGATAATTTTTTTTTCTTAGGCAAAAATAACCTCATAAGTAAATGTCCGAATCTTTGATTTGGATATCAGAAATTACTCCTTTAAAAACTTAAAGGAAGTATTTATTAAATATTTTGGAGGTTAATTATGAGAAGAAGAAAGTGTATTTTATCATTTGCTTTAGCAATCATACTTGCTACACAAATACTTATCATTCCTAGCAGTTTTGCTATGGATGATCAGATAAAAACTCAGCCAGCAGATAATGCTATTGGCTTTGAGCCACAAGCTAAGTCAGCTTTACTTATTGAACCTAATTCAGGTAAGGTTATCTTTGAAAAAAATCCAGATGAAAAATTTGCACCCGCATCAGTTACAAAGATAATGACAATGCTTTTAGCTATGGAAGCAATAGACTCTGGAAGAATTACATTGCAAGATAAGATTGTCTGCAGTGAGAAAGTTAAGTCTATGGGTGGAAGCAGCATGATTCTTGACACAGGAGAAGTTAGAACTGTTGAAGAAATTTTAAAAGGTATAGCAATAGCTTCTGGTAATGATGCAGCAGTAGCAATGGCCGAATTCTTAGAAGGAAGCGAAGAAGCATTTGTAGTTAAAATGAATGAAAAGGCTGCAGAACTTGGAATGACTAATACTCACTTTGAAAACTGTACAGGACTATCAGCACAAGGCCATATGAGCACAGCGAGGGATATAGCTGCTATGTCAATGGCATTGTTAAAGCATCCAACAATTTTAAACTATTCCTCAATATATATGGAAACTATATCAGAGGGAAGAAAAACACCTATTGAATTAGTTAATCATAATAAACTTGTTAGATTCTATAAGGGTTGTGATGGATTAAAAACAGGCTTTACACAAGAAGCTATGTATTGTATTTCTGCTACAGCAGTTAGGGATGGAGTTAGAATGCTTGGTGTTATCATGGGAGCTCCAACTTTCAAACAAAGAAATGCTGATGTAAGTAAAATGATGGATTTTGGTTTTGCAAAATATCAAAGTAAAACTATTGTGGAAAAAGATGCTGATGTTGAACAAATTCCATTAGATAAAAAAGGTGAATCTTATTATATTGCTAAGGCTTGTGATGACTTAAAGGTGACCTTTGAGAAGGGAACAGAAAACCAAATTACTAAACAAGTTATTATAAATCCAGATTTAAAGAAAATAAATGCTGGAGATATAGTAGGTAAATGTGAAGTATATAATGGTGAGGAGTTAGTGGGTCAAGTTGACTTATATAGTGATAGAGAAGTTAAACAATCACAATTCTTAAATAACCTAAAAAATATTTTTAGTAAGGTATTTGATCATTCAATTTAATTTTAAATATAGGTATAAAAAATCCTATGAAGCAGATACTATATTTGCTAAGATTATTAATTATCACAATCGAAGCTTATCAGCCATACATACAACCCCATGTAAAAGAATAGCTGGTATAAAAAAAGTCATCCTCTTTGAGGGTGATTTTTTTTATATCCTTGTATTATCAATGACTTTTGAAGTATAATTTCAATGAGAACATTTGTGGAAGGAAGGTAAAACATGTCATTAACTATAAAAACCTCAAACTTTGAGGGGCCCTTTGACCTTTTACTTCATTTAATTAAAAAGAATCAAATGGATATTTATAATATAAGTATTTTAGAAATTACTAATCAGTACATAAGTTACTTAAGTGAAATGAAGGAATTTGATTTAGATATAGCTTCTGAATTTATTGTTATGGCCACAACACTAATTGAAATGAAGTCAAAGGTGTTGCTGCCAAAAGTTAAAGAACCAGAAGAAGAGGAAGTGGATGATACAAAAGAACTTATAGACAAGCTACTTCAATATAAAAAGTTTAAAGGTGCTGCTGAATTCTTAGGTGAGAGACAGCTGAGCACAGGAATAAGCTTTACTAAAAGACCAGAAATAATTGAGGATACCAAAGATAGAAGGCCACAAGATGCTAGTGAGCTATTAAAAGATATCACTATGATGGATTTATACAAGATGTATATGGAAGTTATAGAAATATACAAAAGTAAAATGAATGACTCCTTTAATATGGAGGAAAGAATAAAGGTCGAAGTATTTAAGATAGAAGACAAAATGGAAGAGCTTAAGGAAGTTCTTCAAGGAAGAAGAACTACTACTTTTGCAAGTATTGTTTCCAATAGTAGAACTAAAACGGAAGTTATCGTTACATTCCTAGCTTTATTGGAGCTTATAAAGCTAAAAAATGTTAAAGTAGTACAACATGGAAACTTCAGTGAAATCTATCTAGAAGGAGTGGATACAAATGAATAAGAAGGTTGATTCTAAAGACATCTTAGAAAATGATATATTAAAGGATGGCATAGATTTAAATAAGAAATCAAAAGTGGGAGAAATAATAAATAGCTTAGAACACCAGATTAATTACTTAATGGATGAATCTAAATATGAAAGGTATTTTTCTATTATAGAATCTCTTTTATATGTAACAGGAGAACCGTTACCAATAGAAACTATAGCTGGAATATTAGAATGTTCTGTGGAATTTGCACTTGAAATTATGAGTGCGTTAGAAAAGGTTTATGAAAAGGATGGATCAAGAGGTATTAAATTAATTTGTGTAAACAAAGCCTATCAATTTGGTACAAAACCAATAAATAGTGACCATGTTCAGATGCTTTTAAAAACTAACGTTAGACAATCTTTATCAAGAGCTTCATTAGAAACATTATCTATTATTGCTTATAAACAGCCAATTACCAGAATTGAAATTGAAGAAATAAGAGGAGTTAAGAGTGATAGAGCCATATATACTTTAGTTGAGAAGGGATTAATTAAAGAATGTGGTAAAAAAAATGTAATCGGACGACCTAATTTATATGGTACTACTGATGAATTCTTAAAGCATTTTGATTTTACTTCACTAGGAGAACTACCATCTTTAGATATTTTCATGGAAGAAGATAATGATAATATTATTGAAGAAATTGATGATGTGGCAGCAGATTCTTTAGATTAAGTTTGAGACTTAGAAAGTAGATTTTAAAAAGCAGCTTTATCCTATGGAAGGTCATGATCAAAATAGAATATATAGAAACGTTTGAGTACACAAATTAAAATTATTTTCAGTATAATATTAGTAAAATAAATTTGGGAGTAAAGCTATGAGAAATGATAAATCAATTAGTTATGTGGATAGATTATTTAAATGTTATCCTATTTTAGAAGTTATAAATAAAGAAAATAATGATGCAATAATTAAGCACGGTACTTTTAAGACTTTAGAAGCAGATCAATATTTATCTTCTTTAGGAGTAGAATGCTCTGGCACCATATTTGTTTTAAGTGGTGTAGTTAAGATTCAAAAGATAAATTTAAATGGTGATGAAACTAACCTCTATAATATTAAAAGTGGAGATTTTTGTCATGAAGCTTTAAGCTGTTTAATAAAATGTGAACCGTTAAATGTAGTTGCAAGGGCCTTAACCGATTCAGAGGTATTTATAATTGATATGGAGACAACACAAAATCTTTTAATTAATAACATAGAGTTTATAAAGGCGATGTATAAGGATATGTTTTCAAAGTTTAACAATCTTTTAAGTAATAAGGAAACTATAATTCACGAATCCTTAGATAAGAGACTTGTGCAGTTAATTTTGGATAAGGGAAGTAATGTTATTTACGCTAAGCATAGTGAATTAGCCTTTGAAATTGATTCAACAAGAGAAACGGTGAGCAGAAAGCTAAAGGTTTTAGAAAATAAAGGATATTTGCAGCTTACAAGGGGAAAAATTGTGATATTAAGGGATCTTCATGAATTACTATAAAATTTAAAGGGATTGTGAAAAAGCATAAATAGCTTTTGTCACAATCCCTTTTGAATATATTTAAAATTTGAGGAGACCATTTAATCACAATCAGGTGGCATATGACTTTCAACGTGAGGTGAGACTGTTAAATCATCATCTTTATGTAAAAATTCGTTTATCATATCTACTGCTTGTGGAATTGCATCAAAAAGTTTATCGTAGGGGTTACTGTCGGTTACAGACAAGAACCTGATTGTTGAACCATTAACAACTAAAAAGCCTAATGGTTTTAAGGATATACCAGCTCCAGAACCGCCACCAAAAGGATGTCTTTCATTAGCATTTACTGATACATTTGCAAATTCAGAGCCACCGGATGCAAATCCAAAGGAAACCTTAGATATAGGAATTATGGTTGTTCCATCTGCTGTTGTCACTGGATTTCCAACTACGGTGTCTACATCTATCATATTTTTAATATTTTCCATTGTAGATTTCATTAAATTTTCTATTGGATGATTATCCATCTAAAATTCCTCCTTTAAGTTAGAAGCTTCATAGGTTGAAGAATCTTTCTTTTTCAAATACTGATAGTAAACAAAAACAATAACATATATAATCTTAGCAATATTTACAATAATTATACTCGTGCTGGTTATATTAAAATAATTTTCATTATATTTCATTTCTATTGAAGGTTTAAAGCTTTTTACTTTAAGAAAACACTTTAATAAGGAATAAAGTGCTGAAGTGGCTTGAAATAATAAGCCATATACAAGAGCATTAACAGATGCATCCTCTATGGAATATTCTATTTGAAGCTTGGTTCTTAAAGTAAATTTAACTTTTGTGTCCTTTAGAAATTTAATTATATCAATGCCATCTTGTATTTTAAATTTTGAGATTTTCTCGCCACTAGGAGTTTCAACATAATCATTTGGTTTTTCTTCTTTTTTCTTTTTTGCTTTTTTACTCTTTGATGGAATTAAAGTTTTGTTAAATAATTTCAGGGTAAAAATTCCCTTGTTATAATTAAGAGTTATTTTTAATGGAATTGGAAATAATAATATCAGTGCCAAAATAACTGATATCCAAATTATATATTTCATCAAAATGAAAAACCTCCATAGTAGTATATTCAAATTCTACCCAACTATGGTGTATATATTCACTTTAAAGTGTATTTTACATAATTTATTGTTAATTGGAGGAAGAAAAATGAAAAAAAGAATAGGGTGTTTATTATTAATTATTTTATTATTTGCTCCGTATTTTAGCAGCAATGCCTATGGAGCATCTTTAAGAGTAGATGCTGTTTCAGCTATAGCCATTGACGGGGCAACAGGAACTATATTATTTGATCAAAATGCTCATAAAGTAATTCCAATGGCAAGTACAACAAAAATAATTACCGCCCTAGTTGCACTGCAGTATGGAGATATAGACAGAGAAGTGGAGATATCAAAAAATGCAGCCTCAATCAGAGGGTCGAAGGTTGGATACAAAGCAGGAGAAAAAGTAACTATTAGGGAATTATTATATGGTTTAATGCTTAAATCAGGTAATGATTGTGCTATAGCAATTGCTGAAGGAATTAGTGGCTCAATACCAGAATTTTGTGAAGTAATGAATGAATTTGCAGTATCCATAGGATTAGTAGATAGTCACTTTGAATCGCCACATGGTTTGGACAGCACCTCACATTATTCATCAGCATATGATTTAGCCATAGCAACTAAAAAAGCTAAAGAAATTGACGAATTTGATAAGATTGTATCAACAAAATTAATAAGAGATGAAGAGGGAATTCAGTTTTCAAGAGAATTTAATAATATTAACAAGCTTTTATATCAGGAACCAAACTGTACTGGTGTTAAAACCGGATATACAGGACAGGCAGGAAAGTGTTTAGTAAGTTCTTTTAAGCTTGATGGAGAAGGCAAAAATGAAATAATTGTGGTAACCTTAAATTGTACGCCAAGATGGAAGGAAAGTCAGAGAATTTATGAGTATGTTAAGGAGAATTATGAATTCAAGTCTGTTATAAAAGCTGATGAAATAATTGGTACTGTAAATATAGAAGGAAAAGATGAACCTTTAGAATTAATTACTGAAAAAGATTTAATAATGCCAGTTAAAAAAGATGAGGATTTGAAGGTTGAAATAAGACTTCCACAATATGAATTAAAAGCACCAGTATCAACTAAGGATACAATTGGTAGTATTACAGTTTTAAACAGTTTGAACTCAAAATATACTATGGATCTTCACCCAACAAGGGATATAGCAAAGCTATCCTTATGGGAAAAAATCAAAGTAGTCTTTGATTAAATATTTGAGATATAAAATAAAGTCAAAGAAATAGTAGAATAAAGAAAATAAAAAAGAATTTCGCATAAACGCGGAATTCTTTTTTTATTTAAAGGGTTTAAGAGTTTGGTGTAACAAAATTTTTTTATTTCCTTCTGATAAACAGTAACAAATATATTTTTATGAAATAATCTATATTATAGTGATTTTGGAGGCAAAGGAATGGGATATGAACCATATAGATGCATAGATTGTGGAAGTGAGTATTGTCCATGTCATTTAGCAGAGTCAGGTAATTGTATTCTTTGTACTCATCTAGATGGCAAGGACTTTTGTGACTGTGTTAATTGGAATGGTGTATGTATTTATCAGGAGTTTGTTCAAAACAATTTTAAAGCTAAGCCAGGCAGACAGCATCAACGATTTCCTATAATCTATAAGAAGATTATCAAAGATAAACTTTTAATATTAAAGATAAAAGTTACGAAGAAGCTAGCAAGTGATTTGGTAGGACCAGGGTCATTTGTATTTATAAGAAGAGATGACTGTGAACAAACATTTGATACTCCTATTTGTGTTATGGACAGTGATACAGATAAGGATATTATAACCCTTGCTATTGAATTAAAGGGTTTGAAAACTAGAAGTCTTATGACGCTAGATGAAGGAGAATATCTTTTAATTAAAGGTCCATTTTGGAATGGAATCTTGGGAATTGACACCATACTTAATATTAAAAATAAAAATTGTCTATTGGTGTGCAGAGGCATAGGTCAGGCACCAATGGTGCCAGTGATGGAAAAGTTATTTAACAACGGTAATAAAATAACTGTTATTTTAGATGAGGGAACATTAGGAACAGTATTTATTGAAGAAGCTTTAGAAAAATATGCTTCAGAGGTAATAAAAACTAATACTTTAGTTTTTGGTGGAATTCTTGATGGAAACTGTAGAAAAATTTTAGAGGGAATATTAGTAAGGGAAGATATTGGTTTAGTTCATTGTGACAGTGCTGATGTGGTAAGTAATCAGGTTATGAGAATAGTTGAAGCTCATGATAAAAACATAGATTTTTCATGTTCTAATAATGAGAAGATGTGTTGTGGAGAAGGAGTTTGTGGCTGCTGCACCATTATGAATGACGATGAAAAGCTTAGAAGGCTTTGCAAGATGCAAACTAAACCTAAATATATTTTCGAAGGGAGAAGGTTATTATGAAGATAGTTATCATTGGGGGCGGATGGTCTGGATGCGCAGCAGCTATTGCAGCTAGAAAAGCAGGCGCCGAAGTTGAGATAATTGAAAAAACTGACTTACTATTAGGGCTTGGAAATGTTGGTGGAATAATGAGAAACAACGGAAGATATACAGCTGCTGAAGAGCTTTTAGCATTAGGAGCTGGTGATTTGATAAAAATTACAGATGCAAATACACTTCATAAAAATATAGATTTTCCAGGTCACAAACACGCTTCGCTTTATAATGTGAATAGAATTGAACCTGCAGTACGAAATTATATTGTAGGTCTTGGAATAAACCTTAGAATGGTAAGCAGAGTTGTTGATGTAGAAATGGATGGAACAAAGCTAAAGGGAATTTATCTCTATAATGGTGAATACATTGAAGCAGACGCTTTTGTAGAAACCACTGGTTCCACAGGGCCGATGGGAAACTGTTTAAGATATGGGAATGGATGCTCCATGTGTGTGCTTCGATGTCCAGCCTTTGGACCAAGAATCAGTATCAGCTATAGATGCGGTATAGAGGATATAAAGGGAGAAAGACAGGAGGATGTATTTGGAGCTTTTAGTGGGTCCTGCAAGCTTGAAAAGGACACTTTATCTCCAGAAATTGTTAAGCAGTTAGAGGAAACTGGAGTTGTTGTTTTAAAGGTTCCACCAGAGGATGTTAATACAGATAAGTTAAAGCAAAAGGTATGTCAGCAATATGCTTTAAGGGAATTTGCAGAAAATATTGTTCTTTTAGATACTGGGCATGCAAAATTAATGACTTCATATTATCCATTAGATAAACTCAGAAAGATTGAAGGATTAGAGGATGCTAAATTTGTGGATCCATATGCAGGCGGAAAAGGGAATTCCATAAGATATTTATCAGTTGCGCCAAGAAGCAATCAGATGAAGGTTATAGGAGTAGATAATCTTTTCTGTGCTGGAGAAAAAAGCGGTTTATTTGTAGGACATACAGAGGCTATGACCACTGGTTTTTTAGCAGGCCACAATGCAGTTAGAAGCCAATTAGGAATGCCTATGTTAACCCTTCCTAGAAATTTAGCTACTGGTGATTTAATTGCTTATGCTAATGAAAAGGTAGAAACTATAGAAGGCAGACGTAATCGTTATACCTTTGCAGGGGCAGAGTTTTTTAATAGGATGAAGGAAAGAGGTTTATACACATTAGATATTGATGAAATAAAAGCAAGAGTCAGTAAGCTTTCATTAGATAATATATTTGACCAAAAGCTTGTATAATGTATTTTTATGAATAATATATTTAGCTTTATATAAAAATTAAAATTAAGTATCTGTTTTAGTAAAGCATGTATAGCAACAAAATAATGAAAGAACCTCCTTAGAGGTTCTTTTTTAGTGGCTGAGAAATATTCATCATTGAAGAATAAATATAATTAAGTTTTACTATATATTTAATATATAGGATTAATTTAAGGAGCGGATTCAATGAAGAAAACTATAGGAATAATAGGTGGCATGGGACCAATGGCAACCATAGATTTATATAGGAAAATCATTGAGGTTACACCTGCTAATTCAGATAATGACCACATTCATGTGGTTATTGATAGCAACACCCTTATTCCAGATAGGACAGACTATATTCTTGGAAAGGGAAAGGATCCAGCTATGGAGATGATAAGAACAGCTATATCATTAGAAAATATGGGTGCAGATTTTCTAATTATGGCCTGTAACACAGCTTATTATTACTACGATAGAATAATACCATTTATAAAGATACCTATGCTAAATATGATAGATGAAACAGTGAAGGAAATAGCAAAACTAAAAATGAATACGGTAGGATTGCTTGCAACGGATGGAGTATTAGCATCCAAGGTGTATGAATATAAGCTGAACGAATATGAGATTAACATAATAAAGCCAAGTGAAGAAGGACAGAAGGTGGTCATGGACTTAATATACAATGGAATTAAAGCTTCAGATTTTTCTTTAGATATATCTAGATTTCGAACAGTTATTGAGGAGTTTTATTTCAGTGGAGCTGAAACCTTAATATTAGGATGTACAGAGCTGCCAATTGCCTTTGAAAGGTTCAGTTTAAAGGGGCATACAATTGACCCAACAAAGATACTAGCAGAAAAGGCTGTGCAATTTGCACTTAAAAGTAAAAATAATTAAGGAAACTCCTTCTCATATTCATTTAAAGGAGTAAGTTTGTGTTATCCAAATCAAAGATTTGGACACTCACTTAAGGAAAAACTCCGAGGAGAGCTTTGTCATTTAAAATGTCAGCTGCTAAATCCTTGGAGTTTTTGAAGTTATTTTGAAGGATTATTGATTATACCAATAAATAAAGGGATGCTGTTACTGTCTTTGATAGCAAAGATAAAAGGTCTGTTTAAAATCATGTCAGCTTTATCAGTTGGAGGAGCAGAACCGTACATATCAATTTTGGTATAAGCTGCAGCTTCACAGCCAATTTCATCAATGGAAATTGCAGCGGACTGCAAAACATCAGAAACAAATAAATTACTATCTGTAAGTGGAGAGAAATCTGCAGAGGAAGTAAACGCTTCTTCAATGCCAAGGGCTTTAATATCATTTCTAAGATCCAGTTTATTAGAAAAATTGAATTTAGGAATTTCAAATGTAACCTGACCATATTTTTCATTAGGTGTTCCAGTATAGTTAACAGCTTTAGCTAAGGTATCTGGATTATTTATAATGTCATAGGGAGACACACCTTCATCAGGGAGTACAAAGACCATGGAACAGTTATTCTTAAAATTTAAGCTTGCAGAAGTATAAGAATGACCTTTTGAGAAGCTTTGAGTAGTTTGGGTATTCATAAAATCACAAGAAGTAGTTGTTCCATCAGTGAGGCTAAAATCATCTGCTTTGGTTAAAGCAGGGTCGAAGTTAGTCTGCCATTGATCATAGAAATAGATAGTATTTATAATGGACATAACCTGGGATGGATTAGGTTTAAAGTCATCAGAAGCAGCTTTAAGCTTTCCACCTGTATACTTATTAATCCAATCACTAATGCTTTTGGAAGTTGAGGAGTCACCAAAATCAACAGAAAAGCTGTGGGCATAATAGTTTGAGGTAAGCTTATTAATTGTATCTTTATTAAAGTCATAGCTATTGCTAAGCCAAATGGAATTAGCTAAGTTTAGTTTGCCAATTTCGTTATCAGTATAAAGACTCCGGAATAGCTTAGGTGTTTCACTGGAAATTAAACTCATATCATTTGTTTCTAGAAGATTTAAAATTTCACCACGTGTTGAACCATATGTGGTTTCAGCCAACATAGTTAAAGCCATATATAAGCTGATTGGAGAATATAAAGAATTTTCTGTTGTATCTTCTTTGTTTAAAATAGTAGAAGCTGAATTAAAAGAGAAATCTCTTACACCTTGAAGATAAGTTTCATCTATATCCTCAAAGTGACTGTTTTTAGTTTCGTAATCATCGAAGGCAATAGGACTTGGATACTGAGGAGTTCCAAGAGCGTAAACAGAGGAGAGTGTTGGGGCTACAGTACCATTTATTGAAAGTACCAAGGCTAAACCACAGGCAAGAGCTGCAGTAGCTATTCCTGCTGGAAGGCCAAATCTTATTAGTTTTCTTTTTCTGTAGTTTTTATTAGGTGAATCATTCAAAGCTCTTTGAAGAGTTAAACGCTTTAATTCTTCAGGAGTTTGTATTTCTTTATTTGCACTTTTAAATACGTCTTTAAACATGAAAATCTTCTCCTTTCAAAATCTTTTTAAGAAGGTTTCGTCCACGACTAAGCTGAGATTTCACAGTGGATTCTTTGGTTTTTAGAGTTTCAGAAATCTCATTTATGGACAAATCTTCATAATAAAATAGGTAAATAACAGTTCTATATTTTATGGGTAAATCAAGGACTGCATAATAAATGCTAGTTTTCTCTGGCGTTGAAAATTTCAAAGTATCTTCGAGAGGTACAGTTCGTTTAAACCATGAAGAGGTTAATAGTGTTTTACTGCAATTTATAGTAACTTTAATGAGCCATGGTTTTATATGATCTTCACCATGAAGTTTATCTATATTTTTAATTAAGCGAATAAAGACTTCTTGAAATATGTCTTCTGCGTCAGTTATATTTTTAGTTCTTGCCAGAGCAAGTCTATAAACCATATCAGAATATTTATTAATTATTTCTTCAATAGATTCCCAGGTACCATGGGAGTTTATTTCCATGTTCTCACCCCTTTCACTAATAATACTAAATTAAATGATAAAAGGTTGCATTAAAATTGAAGTTTTTATATTTATTTTTCAAGCATAATTTATAAAAATTTTAATATATTTTAATATATTTTATTATAAATTTATCTGAAAGGAGATTTATTAATGGCCAAGGCAAAAGCTACCAAAAAATCATCCACTAAAAAAGATACAAAGAATGACAAGGGCAATGGCAAGGGCAAAAAGAATTCTGGGAAGAAGAAATAACCTAAGCACCTTATCTGAAGCATGAAGTTTTAGATAAGGTGTTTTATTATTTTAATAATTTTGTAATTTATTTGTAGTTTAAACTAGGTATAATAATATATATGTTCATAGATAATTTTTGTAATGGTATTTAATAGGCTGATATGCATTGTTGGTTCGATGAAGTTTTGGGAGGATGAAATGGAAATTATAAGCGTTATATTTGGAATTTTAGCTGTTTTATCAGTAATATATTTTATTATACTTATTATATCTTCAGGGATAGGTGCTGCCTTTGCAGGTTTTTGGTTAGTTCTTGGGGGAGCATTTATGGCTATCAGCTTGTCTTTACATAAGATAATAAGAAATAACGTGGTGATCAATAAAAGTATTTGCATCACGGTGGGAATAGTATTTTTGATGTGTGCATCTTTCTTTGGATATGTAGAGGGAAAAATAATTTATGCTGCAAATAAAAGACCAAAGGCTGGGGCGGAGTATTTAATTGTATTAGGAGCAGGGGTAAATGGCACTGTACCATCACAAACCTTAAAAAATAGAATTAATGCAGCTATTGATTATTTAAAAGAAAATCCGGATACCTTAGTAATTGCATCTGGGGGCCAGGGGACAGGAGAAGATGTTAGTGAAGCTGAAGTTATAAAGGATTATCTTTTATTAGGGGGCATAGCTCCGGAGCAAATAATTCTTGAAGACAAATCCACAAGCACTGTAGAAAATATTGAATTTAGTAAGGAATTTATTGAAGATAAGGATTCTAGTGTTGTATTAGTAACCAGTGATTTTCATATAATGAGAGCCACAAAGATTGCAAAAATGCAAGGATTTACCAATGTAAGTGGATGTCCTGCAGCACCTGGTTATTTCACAAAGCTTAATAATTATGTTAGGGAATTTTTTGCAGTTGTAAAAGATAAGCTATGTGGCAACATATAGGTAAATAAAAGATTATGAATTAAAATGGTAGAAAATAAGGAAAAATCCAGCTGTCTGGATTTTTTTTATGTGCAAAAGAAATAACTTATTGTTTATTTTATTAATATATTGTGTATATTGTTTGTAAGATTTAATTTAGTGTGTTATAGTCATATTAGATAATAATGAGAAATTCTATTAGAATGGAGAAGTAGATGAAAGAGAATAAAAAGGTCTTGAGCTTATTTTTCGGAATTGCTGGACTAGCTGTATCCTTTATAATATTTTTTGCCATTTCTGTAATTATAGGGGCAGGTCTTTTAAATATTTTAGGTTTTGAATATACTGCAGTTTCATATGTGGTATTTTTCTTTCTCATTTATACAATAGCAGCTTTCTTTGTGGAGCCCTTTGTGGAAGCCTATGTTTTAGCAGTTACTGAAATGGGAAGATTGAATAAGTTTATAAGCGAATCAATTGGCTTTATATTTTGTGTTGGCTTTGACATTATTTTAATTTCTTTAATAGAAACAATGATTGACGGAATTATGATTTCGGATAGAACTATTGTGTTATTTGCCATGATTACTTATGTTTGTGGGAAAATATTTGAAGAGATCCTTTATAGAGATGCAGTTGAAGAAGTTGTAGAGAAAAAGAATAAAAAAGTTAAGAAAGCCTTTGGAAGAAAAAAAAGTAAAAGTGAAGAAGAATAAAAACAGTGCTTAAAATTTATAAGCACTGTTTTTATTTTATCTAATTATTCATATCTTTAACGAGTTCTGTGATTTCACTCATTTTTTCAGGAATATTTATGCCTTGAGGACATTGACTTACACAAGCACCACAACTTATACAGTTGTGAGATTTTGCAGAATCCTTAAGTGACCCATAAGCTGTTTTGAATACGGCTTTAAATTTACTTACAGCATAATTATTGTAAACTTTAAAGACTTCAGGAATATCAACACCTATTGGGCAGTCCATGCAGTAACGGCAGCCTGTGCAAGGTATAGTGTTATTCTTTTTATAAGCATCTAGGGCAGCTTCAACTACCTTTTTATCGGCTTCATTTAATGGTTCAAAATTAGTCATAGTTGCCACGTTATCCTTCACTTGCTCCATGTTAGACATACCACTTAAAACTGTCAAAACATTTGGGAAGGTAGCTGCATAGCGGATTGCCCAAGAAGCGATACTCATATCAGGGCGGGCAGCCTTAAAGATCTCATTTGATTCTTCACATGGGTTTGCAAGGGTACCTCCTCGCACTGGCTCCATTATGATGCAAGGGATTTCTCTTTCAGCAAGAATTTCATATTGCTCCTTAGAGTTATATAATTCCCAGTCTAGGTAGTTTAGTTGAATTTGGGCAAAATCCCAAGGGTATTCATCGGCTATTTCTGCTAACACCTCTGGTTTATCGTGAAAAGAAAAACCTAAATGACGAATTTGTCCTTTTTCCTTTTTCTTCATAAGGAATTCAAATATATTAAAGTCCTTTATAGTTTGGAATTTTGCTGCATCAAGAGCATGACAAAGATAGAAATCAAAGTAATCTGTTTGGCAGTTCGCAAGCTGTTCATTGAATATCCTTTCCACGTCACTTTCTTCTTTTATTAGCCAGATTGGAAGCTTGGTAGCTAAATTAAAGGATTCACGTGGATATTTTTTTAAAGCATGACCAACAAATTTTTCGGATTTTCCTCCATGGTATGGGTAAGCTGTATCAAAGTAATTTACACCGTTAGTATAAGCATAATCAACAATTTCTTGAGCCTTATCATAATCAATGTCTGTAGTGCTTCCTTCAACAAGTGGTAGTCTCATACATCCAAGACCAAGTAGTGAAACTTTTAGATTTGTATTTTTATATGTTCTCTTTTCCATAATTTATTCCCCCTATGAGATTGTATTCAACGATATTTCGCGCCCCTAATAATGTATATATTACCATATTACTACAATGACTATATTGATGGCAATACCTGTAAGGCAATTGATTAGCAATAAAAAATAGCCATTCATAAAAAATATGAGTGGCTGTCTTAAAAACAATTAAATGTATTAAGATAATAATTCAATAAGAATTAATGAATTATTATTTTAATTAATTTCTCTTTATATAATTTATTATTAATAGTCTTAACAACTGTGGCATTTGGAGTATACTTCCAGAAACTTTCAGGGATGCAGTATTCACTGCCATCATGAAGGATAACTTGTCCATATGCAGCTTCCTCCTGAGTGCAGGTGTAGCAGTAGCAGTCCTTGTTTTCTTTTACGATTTCATCACCCCAAAGAACAACCCCCATGGCAACAGCATCAGCTAAATCAACTATGTGGTCTCCAGTTAATTTCAGGTTGTATTTTAAAAGATTGTTTGTACATTTAGTTATAAAGTCTGCTTGAGGGCTGCCATGAGCTTCTAGGAAGTCAAGCTCCTCCTTATTAAAGGCAGCTTCTCCTCCACATAAATCAAAGCCGATTATGGTCATTGGTATACCGGCTTTAAGCATTATGCTGTAGGCATCTGCATCCACATATACGTTAAATTCTGCCACTGGAGTGGTATTTCCAGGGCCAAAGCCTGCAGTTCCCATGGAGTAGATGTGCTTTACCTTTTTCATGGTTTCTGGTGCCTTTAAGATTGCTAGAGCTATGTTTGTAGCTGGACCGATGGTTACCAGTTCGATTTCTCCTGGATTATTTTCAACTATTTCAATAATAGCATCAACGGCATGTCCCTTTTCTGGTTTTAAAGTTGGATGGATTAAGTCACGGTCTCCCATTCCGTCATGTCCGTGGACTCCAAAGGAATTTACCAGGTCACGAAATAAGGGCTTTGCAGCACCTACATAAAGGGGAGGAGTTTGTCCGTCTGCAACCTCAATACACATTAAAGCATTTTTAGTTGCTAAGTCTAAAGGAACATTACCAGCCACAGTTGTTATTGCTTCAACCTTAACATCATTGGATTTAAGAGCCATTATAAGAGCAACAGCATCATCTGCACCTGTATCAGTATCAATTATTATTCTTCTCATAAGTAAGCCTCCTGATAGGTTATTTGTATTTATAAGTGATACTCCAAATCTTTAATTTGAGAGTAGTAAGTATTCCTTCTAATAATATTAGAAAGAGTTTCATTTTTATATTACTAAATTATATACTTAAACAATTTCCAAAGCAAATTTATAATTAATAAATTATGAAAATAAAAAATCTTCAATGGAATATGTAGTCTTATCTTCATATACTGTATCATATATTTTTATTTTAATTGATTACTTGTTTAAAGATGGGAGAGACATAACACAACTATAGTCTCCTATAAAATAATTAGAGGTGGTTAGATGGAGCTAAGGAAAATAATATATGAGCAATTTAATGAGTTAAATCGAAAGGTTAGAACCGCGAATTTTTATAAGGTTGATCTGCATATACACACTCCAGGATCAAGGCAGGATTATATGGTGGGTGGAAGAAAGTATGAGAAGGTAAATAAAGAAACTTTAGAAGAAATAGCAAGGGCTAAGGGGCTCTTTGATAATCCTAAATTTATAGAATTGTATCGCAATAAGGATGAACTCATGGCCCTTTTAATTATTCATGAGGCTTATACTGTGAAGGAATTAAACTTAATTGCCATAACGGATCATGATAATATGAGCTGGTTTAAGAAAATTGCTGAAGCAAATGTGAAGTACAGGTGTAACATAGCTACAGTACCTAGAAAGTTTGAAGTTCTTCCAGGGGTTGAAATCACATGTTTTAATGGAACTCACATTATTGCAATCTTTGAAGTAGATAATTATGAAAAGGTATGGGAATACATTAAGTATGATTTAAATGGTTTAGGAGAGGCAGGACATAAGATTTTCACTTATAAAAGTGAAATGGATGTGGTACAGACCATTAGAAGGGCAAAGGGGATAGTGTATATACCTCATTTAGACAATAACGCTCAAAAGACAAAGATTAAGGATATGCTTACACCTTTAAATGGGGTATCAAAGGTAGAAATTTTAATAAGTAAATATGTGGATGCCATAGGTTTTACAAATTATGAGTATAAGGATATAGTAAGAGAAACCTTGGAAAATAGGAATAGTGTTTATTATAGAGATACTCCGGTGGCATATCTTAAGGATTCGGATGCTCATTGTATTGAAGAAATAGGGCATAATTTCATGTATATAAAAATGGATAGACCTTCCTTTAATTCTTTAAGATTTGCATTAAAGGATCCAGAGCATCGAGTTAAGGAAAAAATTAATGATAAAGTGGAGATTCCTTTTGTAAGGGGAATGGTTATTAAAGGTGGTTTTTTGTCAAAGCCTAGTGTGGAGTTTACCTATTATCCTTTTAGCAAAAATTTAAATTGTATAATTGGCAAAGGTGGTAGTGGTAAATCTATTATATTGAATTTTATTGTAAGCTGTTTAAAAGAAAAAGCCATAAACTTAACTATTAAAAAACAAATTCAGGAGTGTGAATTAATCCTAATTTATATTAGATATTATAATGAAGATTATTGTATAGCTTGTAATCCGTGTGTTGACAATAATTGGGATTTTGAAGACGATAACCTGGATATAAGTCAATGGATTAAGGGATATAAGCTGCAAGAATCTAATTTTATGACTTTGACTAATGAAGAATTGTTAAAATTTCTAAGAAGCTTTTCAGTTTTTTATTTTGCTCAAAGTGAATTGGCTGCTTTAATTGAAAGAAGTAATTGTGAAGAGATTTTCAAGGAGCTGGCTTTAAGATGTAATTTTAGATATAACTTAAATTTTGAAAAGTTAAATGAAGTTTTAAAAGATAAAATTAAAATAAAGTACAACATAGAATCAGGTGAGTTAAGAAATATTTCTATTTTGGTAAACACTAATAAAAGAACAGGAAAACAAAGCAAATATATTTACAGAGAATTTAAGGATTTGTCCACGGGTCAGAAAACAGTAGCAGTAACTACTCTTATAATGGAGTTTATTAAGACCTCTAATAATCATATTCCAATATTTATTGATGAACCAGAATGTAATTTAAATGGTAAATATATTTATGAGGAATTCGTTAAGTACATTCAGGATATCAAGGAACAAAACCAAATAATTTTTATTACGCAGAATGCAAATATTCCTGTGGCTGGTGACGCTGAAAATATAATGGTGATGGATGTTAGCTATGTTAGAAGTTGGTTGGAGGTTTATGGTTCTTTGGATAATAATAAAATTAAAGCAAGGGTCATAGATGAATTAGAAGGTGGGCAAGATTCATTCAAAACAAGAATGAGTAAATATAATTTCTTATAATAGGGTTTATTAGATAAATGTGAAATTAAAATAACCTAAGGCTGAAGTAAATGTGTACTACTTAAGCCTTAGGTTTTATTTTCATTTTAAAAAGAAAATAAGAAGGAAGGGACACTATACATGCATCTAGGAATTCAGGTGAATTAATGAAATCAAATAAAATAGGGAATTAAAACTATAGAAATTTGTGGGGAAAGTGAGATTGGTTTCAATATAAAACATGTTATAATATTTAGAAACGAAATATTAATCCATTATAAATATCATCACATATATTTTGAGAAGGATTTATGAAACATGCTTAAGGAATGAAATTGAAATTATAATTCTTAAGACTTAAGGGGGTGGCTATAGTGTCAAGTTATGAAATGATTCGCTATAAGCAGGGGTTAAATGCAAATATACTTGTACATAGCATAAATAAATTTAAGCTTCACTGGCATAGAGAGATTGAAATATTACTAGTGCTGAAAGGTTGTATAACAGTAAGTGTTAATAATAAAAGATATGAGTTAAAGGAAGATGATGTGTTTTTTATTAATTCTAATGAGATTCACAGTACTGTGGCAAATGGCGATAATATCATGGCAGCGATACAGATTAATCCAGCTTTTTATTATAAAACATTTCCAGAATTACAGGATATGAAGTTTATATTTCAGGGTAGTAATGGAAAAGCCATTGAAGAAAAGGTCTTTGAGCAGATTAGGGCTTATATGGCACAGATAGTAAGAGAATATAATAAATCTGCTGAAGGATACCAGCTTGTTATTGAAGGAATACTAAATAATTTGATGGCTACAATAATACGACATATACCAAAGTATGAAGAAAAAGGTGGCAAAAAAGATATTGTGGAGAAGGACCTTCCAAGGATAAAAAGGATTATGGAATATGTGGAGGAACATTATTCAGAAAAGATAACACTAGAACATATTGCTAAAAGTGAGTTTTTAAGCACCTTTTATATATCTCATTTTTTCAAAGAAAAGGTTGGACTTACTTTTCAGGAGTATCTGAGCTTTATAAGGCTGCATAAAGCAGTGGCAGACCTTGATGAAACGGATAAATTAATCAGCCAGGTGGCAATTGAAAATGGTTTTGCCAGTGTGAAGGCTTTTAATAAAACCTTTAGAGATTTTTACGAAATTACTCCTAGTGAATATAGAAAAATAAAAAAGTTCGATATAACTGCTCAAAGTGAAAAAATGGCTTATATGGAGTTCGATTCAATATATGCAATGAATAAGCTTCAAGAATATGAGCTGAAAAGAGCAGGCATTAGTGTACAAAGTACTTTGGTGAAGAGTAAAAATATTTCTAGTTGTGATGTTTCGGTGAAAGGAGAAAAGCTAGAGCATTATTGGAGTAAGGTCATGACTGTTGGAAGAGCCTTTGATTGTTTAAGAGCAGATTTACAGCAGCAGCTTAAAGAGGCTGTGAATGAAATTGGATTCAAGTATATTAGATTTCATGGTATTTTCAGTGATGAGATGAGAGTAATTAGACCTTCTAGTAATGGTGAGTATGAATTTAACTGGATTTATGTAGATAAAGTTATAGATTTTTTTAAACATTTAAATTTAAAACCTTTTTTTGATTTTACCTTTATGCCTAAAGAATTAGCAAGTTCACAAAATACTGTATTTTGGTATAAGGGAAATATATCAAAGCCTAAGGATTTGAAAGCGTGGACAAAGCTCATAGACAGTTTTATTTCACACTGTATAAATCGTTATGGAATTGAAGAAGTAAGGCTGTGGTACTTTGAAATTTGGAATGAACCTGATTACATGTGGACAGGCACCCAGGAGGAGTATTTTGAACTTTATAGAGCAACAGTTGAGGTTATTTTAAGTAAAGATAAAAAGCTAAGAATAGCAGGTCCAGCAATAATGCATAAGATGAATTTCGCTGGTTATTGGCTTCAAGACTTTATAGAATTCATTAATAATAGCAAATTAAGGCTGGATTATTTTACCTATCATATTTATGGTGAAAAAAATATGCATCAAAAGACTAATGGTGAAATTATACCTATTCTCGGTGGTAAAAATCATGTTAAAGAATGTGTAGATTTTTATCAAGAGCAGCTTAGAAAATTTAATAACCCTATTAAAGAGGTTCATATTACAGAGTTTAATCTGTCAGCAAGGCATGGAAATTATCTTTTAGATACCATGTTTGCAGCCTGCTTTATTATTTACAACGCATTAAGAAATAAAGGTAAGTTAAGTAGTCTTGGTTTCTGGAATATATCAGATATATTTGAAGAGGATGATTATATTCAGCCAGTGTTCAGTGGGGGCTTTGGTATGATTACAGCACAAGGAATAAAGAAGCCTTCTTATTATGCTTATTATTTTTTAAGCTGTCTTGGAGATGAAATTCTTTATGAAGGAGAGGACTATATTATAACAAGAAAAGGTCAGGATATTCAGATCTTAGCTTTTAATTATGTATTTTATGATAGAGCTTTCCAAAATGGAGATAACTCTCTTTTAAATTTTAAAAACAGATATGAGGTTTTTGAGGAAAAAGCTCCGATAGATTTAAATATTAAATTAAAGGGATTAAAGGGTAGATACTTAATAACAGAACAAATTTTGGATAGAACTTCGGGAAGTGCCTTTGATATTTATGGAACTATGGGATATCCAGAGGAGTTAGGTCCTTTAGAAGTTGAATACTTAAAAGCTATGTCTAGACCTCAAATAAGGGTAAGTACAGCTGAAGTAAAAGAAGAGTTCGTTAAAGATATTCATTTGAAGCCTCATGGAATTGAACTGATAACCATAAGAAAGCAATATTAAGGAAGGTATTTTTCATATTTTTTAAAGAATAGGGACTGATAAGTAAGTTTACCTAAACTAAATCATAGGTTAAGTTTAGGTGAACTAAAGCAAGATATACCCAGTAAGATAACTAGAAAAGGAAGGAAATATTCTGATAATATAGTTAGAATAAAATTATATACTAGTATAAGGGGGGATTTCAATGTCAAGAAAATATAGTAATGAGTTATTGAAGAAAATTGAGGAGCGCCAGGAAGTAAAGGTTATCAATGGAATTGATGTCCTTGTTAAAAATCTTCCAGACTGTGATGATAAGGGAGCCATGGATCCACGATTATACAAGGATACAAAGAAAATGGCTTTAATGATGAAGATTATGCCGAAGAGTATGATGAAGATGGATGCTTCACCAAAATCTATAGCAAGATTAAGAAAAATGTTTAATGGTGTAAAGAGTGTGCCAACTGCTGAAAGTAATATAACAATAGAAAAAATGACAGTTAAAGCAGAGGATGGATATGATATTCCAATAAGAATTTATCATCCAGAAAATAAAGTTGAGAATTCACCAATACTTTATTTTATTCACGGAGGCGGATTCTTTGCTGGTTCTCCAGATGTAGTTGAGGAATTGATAAAGCTGATTGTGGAAAATGAAAATATACATGCAGTTTCTGTAGATTATAGACTTGCACCAGAAAATCCGTATCCAACAGGACATACAGACTGCTTTACAGTATTAAAGTGGGTTTATGAAAATGCAGAAGCCATTGGAGCTGACAAAAATAAAATTGTTGTTAGTGGAGATAGTGCAGGGGGAAATCTTACACAATACTGTACTACAAGAGATAAAGAATTAGGAACTGGGATGGTTAGAGCACAAATGCTTCTTTATCCTACAGTAAATATGGCTGGAATTAGTGATGAATTAAGTACATGGACTTTAGATAAATATGAAATATATCCAAAGCATAAAAGTGTAATTACAACAACTCTTACAATGATGGGGGGAGATGGTGGTGCATCTTCTATGTTAGGGGATTTATTAGGTACAACCGACATAAATAATACTTACTTAACTCCGTATATGGCAGATGTAACAGGAATGCCGCCAACACTAGTGACATTTGGAGAGCATGATTTCTTAGCAGTAGAATGTATGGCTTATGCTGTTAAGTTAAATAAAGCTGGAGTTAAAACAAAAACTATCCTTTATAAGGGATTTGGCCATGCTTATGGTGACAATATCGGGGTTTATCCACAAAGTGAAGATTGTGCAATAGAAATGGGAAAATTTATAAGAGAAAACTGTAAATAAATTATTTTGATTATTTTCATATGAATTGAGGGATATGTTATGAAAAAAAATGAAAAGTTATGGTTTTTAGGTATTGTTGCTGTATTATTAGTAATATTTACTTTTACTGATTTGCAGATTTCAAAGGCTGTTTACAATCCACAAAGCGGATATGGACATTTTTTTGAAGCCTTTGGGGAATTGCCTGGAGCTCTTATTGCTGTATTCAGCTTAGCTGCATTAATTACAACTGGAAAGTATAATGCAAAGTGGAAGGCTATATTATTTAATATAATCTTTGGAGTGCTTCTGATTATGTTTAGTTTTATGGCAGCAATTATGCCAATGAATTATTTAGGCGGAATTAAAGCACCAGTAGCAGGAATTCTAGCAGCAGTTTATGCTATAGCAGCTTTATGGATTACCAAAATACTTAGTAAAGAAGAAAGTAAGAGTTTAAGGCAAGCGGCTATAATTGGTATCTTAACATTTGTAGCAGCAATAGTAGTAATTAATATAATCAAAATGTTTTGGGGAAGATTAAGATTTCGCAGTATGGAAGCACCTTATAATGAGTTCAGTTTATGGTTTATACCACAAGGTTTAACCACTAATAATGAGTATATGTCATTCCCATCTGGACACTCAGCTAATTCAGCAGTAATAATGTGGGTTACATTACTTCCTACTTTTGTAACATCATTAAGAGGAAAAGAAAAACACTTGAAGGTTATTGCAGGAACTTGGATTGCAATGGTAATGATAAGTCGTGTAATTATGGGCGCTCACTTCGCTTCAGATGTAACTATGGGTGCAACAATTTCAATTGTATCATTCTATTTAATTAGTAAATGGGTAAAGAAAAATACTTCTCATGTTGAGTCAGAAAGTAAAGGTAAAGTAATAAAAGGATAATCGGATAGATTAAAAATGCAAAATTTGAAATTTATTTAATTGAAGGAGGCAGAAAAATGACAACAGCAAAAGAATTAGTTAAGAAAATGACTTTAGAAGAGAAAGCTGGATTATGTTCAGGACATGACTTTTGGCATTTAAAGAGTGTAGAGAGATTAGGACTAAATAAAATAATGGTTACAGATGGTCCTCATGGATTAAGAAAGCAAGCGGAGGATGCTGATCACTTAGGTATAAATGATAGTGTTCCAGCAACCTGTTTTCCAACGGCCTGCACAACAGCTTGTTCTTTCGATAGAGAGTTAATGTTTGAAATAGGTAAGGCTATTGGAGAAGAGTGCCAACAGGAAAAGGTTTCAGTTATTTTAGGTCCAGGAGTAAATATAAAGCGTTCTCCACTATGTGGGAGAAACTTTGAATATGTAAGTGAAGATCCATATATTGCAGGACAAATTGCTGCTGCTTTAATTTCTGGTGTTCAAAGCCAGGGAGTTGGAACTTCTTTAAAGCATTTTGCAGCAAACAACCAAGAAAAAGGACGTATGATTTCTAACTCTGTTATTGATGAAAGAGCTTTAAGGGAAATTTATCTTGCAGGTTTTGAAGAGGCAGTTAAGAGTGCACAGCCTTGGACAGTGATGTGTTCTTATAATCTTTTAAATGGTACTTATGCAAGTGAGAATAAAACTCTTCTAACGGACATACTTCGTACCGAGTGGGGATTTAAAGGCTTAGTAGTAACTGATTGGGGTGCAACAAGTGACCGTGTTAAGGGAGTAGAAGCTGGTTTAGATTTAGAAATGCCAAGTACAAATGGAATAAATGATACCTTAATAGTTAAAGCAGTCAAGGAAGGCAAATTATCTGAGGAAACTTTAGATAAAATAGTAGAAAGAGTTGTAGAATTAATATTAAAGGCTCAAGAAAATCAAAAACCAGACTTTGTTTATGATAAGGTAGCTCACCACAATCTTGCAGTAAAAGCAGCAGAGCAGTCAGCGGTACTACTTAAGAACGAAGGCGGAATTCTTCCAGCATCTGTTGAAAGTGATATCTTAGTAGTTGGCGCATTTGCAAAGACTCCAAGATACCAGGGAGCTGGAAGTAGCAAGATTAACCCAACTCAGCTTGACAATGCTTTTGATGCAATAAAAGCTTTAGATGGTAAGGTTGAATATGTACCAGGATACTGCTTAAAGGATCACAGCATTCATGAAGACATGATAGCAGAGGCTTGCAAGGCGGCAGCAGGCAAGGAAAAGGTATTTATATTTGCAGGACTTCCAGATGAATATGAAAGTGAAGGCTTTGATAGAACTAACCTAGATATGCCAGAAAGCCATAACAAGCTAATTGAAGAAGTAGCTAAGGTAAATGAAAATGTAGTAGTTATACTACTTTGTGGTGCTCCAATTGTAATGCCATGGGCAGATAAAGTTAAAGGAATACTTCTTGCATATCTTGGTGGACAAGGAACAGGAACTGCTTGTGCTAATCTTCTTTATGGAAAAGCAAATCCAAGTGGAAAGCTTGCAGAAACCTTCCCAGCTGCCTTAGAGGATAATCCAAGCATCAATTACTTCCCAGGTGGAACTAGAAGCGTAGAATATAGAGAAAGTATTTTTGTAGGATATAGATATTATGACAAGATTCAGAAGAATGTAGCTTATCCTTTTGGATACGGACTTTCTTATACTGAATTTGAATATAGTGATTTAAATGTTACTGGAGAAAACTGTGACTTGATGGTAGAGGTTACAGTTACTAATACTGGTAAGATTTCAGGTGCAGAGGTTGTTCAGTTATATGTTGCTAAGGGTGAATCAAAGATTTTCAGAGCTGAAAAAGAAATTAAAGGTTTCGAAAAAGTATTCTTAGCACCAGGAGAGAGCAAACAAGTATCATTTAAGTTGAATAGCAGAAGCTTTGCTTACTACAATGCTGAAATTAGTAATTGGGCAGTCGAAGGTGGTGCTTATGAAATAAAGGTTGGAGCTTCAAGTCAAGATATAAGACTTTCAGCGAAAGTAGAAGTTTCAGGAGATGAAGAAGAGAATAAGATAGCTTATTTAGAGGCAGTAGCACCAGTTTACTTCAACTTACCACAAGGTTCTTTAGAAGTAAGTGATAAGGAATTTGAGGCTTTATATGGCAGAGAGCTTCCGCCAAGTGAAAGAATTCCAGGATCTCCATTTACATTAAACTCATCTATGGAAGAAATTCAGTGTACTCGAACTGGCCAGCAGGTGCTAGGAATGCTTCAGGCACAAATGGCTCAAATGTTCGGTGGAGATGATAATGAGGATGGAGATAATGATATTGCTAAAATGATGGAAGCAATGGTAATGGATATGCCTTTAAGAAACCTAATTATGATGAGCCAAGGGCAATTAGGAACCGATCAGTTAAATGAAATGATTTGCTTGATGAATGAGGAGTTAAAGAATCAATAAGTCGTCTTTAATTTAATAAATATAAATGGGAGTCTAAAGGAAACTTTAGGCTCCCATTTATATTTGAAATAAGGTGAAAATTATGTTAAGGTTAATTATGTAAAGTATATTTTGACAAATGTGAGTGGTGAATATGAACATAAGTAATGAAAAAATGCAAAAATTAATTGAAATAGCAAAATTATATTATGAAGAGGATAGAACGCAAAGTGAAATAGCAAAGATATATGAGGTTTCACGACCTTTAGTAAGCAGAATGCTTAAGGAAGCTAAGGAGCTTGGAATTGTAAATATAGAAATTCGTTCTCCTTTTGAGGGAAATAAAACTGCTTTAAATAAGTTGAAAAACATATTTGATCTTCAGGGTGGTGTAGTTGTACCAAACTTAAATAATGATAGTCTCACCAATGATGCTCTTTCAAAAGCTGCTTTAACTTATATGATGGAGTTAAAGGGAAATAATTATGGAATTGGATGGGGCCAGATTATTGGCAATTTGATTTCAATTATGGAACAGGAAGAGACTATGGAGGGCTTAGCAAAGAGTATTTGTCCACTAGTAGGTAACAGCAGTGTAGGAAATAGAAATTACCACTCAAATGAGCTGGTTAGAGTGTTTTCTATGGTAGCAGGAGCTAATCCTACTTATTTATATGCGCCTGCTGTTTTAGCTTCAGAACAAGAACTTTGTATAATGAGAGAATTAGAAAATTATAAAGAAACCTTTAAGTGCTGGAGCAATATGGATACAGCCATTGTTAACATTGGTAATTATCCATCAAGTCCTGACTTTGCATCAGTAGCACGTTTTGGAGATATCCTTAAAAAGAAGAAAGCTGTTGGCCGTATATTAAATTATTATGTGAATATACAGGGAGAAATAATCTATTCTGATATGGATTTTGCAATACAAATTCCAATTCAGTTATTGAAGGAAACAAAGAATGTCATTGGAATATGTGCTTCTAATATAAATCCTAAAGCATTAGCAGCTGCATTAAAAGCTGGGTTAATAGACCATTTGATTGCTCCGGAGAATGCAGTAAAGGAAGCTTTAGAATTAATATAAAATGAAAAATATAAAAATAAAATGTAACACCTGATAAATTTTTGAATTATCAGGTGTTTTCTTTATTAATCCTCCATAGCTTCCACTTGATTAAGGTGAAGTTAAGAGAGTTTAAATATTAAATAATTAATAACAAAAATAGCAAAATATTCTGAGAATTTATTGCAAATAATTAACAAAGGTGATAAACTTAAGTTACAAATGATACTTTTATTGGAAGGGTGGTGTTACTAATGTTAATTGATAAAGGTTGCATTGGGAAGATGCTTTTAAAGGTTGCGGAGCTTTGGAAGGCAGAAAGTGCGCATTTAAGTGATATAGATTCACGATTTGGTGATGGAGACCATGGAGTAACAATAAATAAGATAGCTATGCTGATAGAGAGAAAAGTTTCAGAGTGGGGGGATGAATCACTTGGGGAATTCATAGAAGATTTAGGGGATGAAATCATGTCTGTGAATGGTGGAAGTGCAGGACCCCTTTATGGAACTATGATTGGTGGATTGGCAGAACCTTTAAGAGGTATAGATCAAATAGACGGACAAGTTTTAAAAAAGATGTTTTTAGGCAGCTTAAGTGCAATGGAGGATATTACAAAGGCAAAGGTCGGAGATAAAACTATGATGGATGCTTTAATTCCAGCAGTGGAAGCAGCAAATAAAGCTGAAAATGATATAGCAGAAGTGCTTACAAGTGCTAGTAAAGCAGCAGTTGAAGGAGCTAAAGCAAGTGAAGCTTTTATTTCGAAATATGGACGTGCTAGAAGCTATAAGGAACAAACGATAGGAACACCAGATGCTGGAGCAGTGAGTGCATCAATTTTCTTTGTTGGGCTTGCAGAGGGGATAAAGTAATTAGTTAAAAGATGAAGTTTTCTCATTAAAAAAGTAATTTAATAATATTATGGGGGTATCAATTATGAAGATGAAGAAATTTATCAATGATCAATCAAACTTAACAGCTGAGTTATTAGAAGGATTTGAAGCAGCACATAAGGATTTAGTTACTTTAGGTGAAGGTAGAATGGTAATTAATAATAAACTTACAGAAGCTAAACGTGTAACAATTGTAACTCAAGGTGGTTCAGGTCATGAACCAGCAATCAGTGGTTTTGTTGGAGAAGGAATGGTTGATATTTCTGTTGTTGGAGATGTTTTTGCAGCACCAGGGCCAAAGGCATGTGTAGATGCTATAAAACTTGCAGACAAAGGTAAGGGTGTTTTATATATAGTTTTAAACCATGCAGGAGATATGTTAACAGGAAATTTAACAATGAAGACTTGCAAAAAAGAAGGGTTAAATGTAATAAAGGTTGTTACCCAAGAGGATATAGCAAATGCTCCTCGTGAAAATAGTGATGATAGAAGAGGCTTAGTAGGCTGTATTCCAACCTATAAAATTGCTGGAGCTGCAGCTGCTGAAGGAAAGTCCTTAGAGGAAGTTGCTGCTATTGCTCAAAGATTTGCAGATAATATGGCTACTTTAGCAGTGGCAGTTAAGGGAGCAACTCACCCTGCCACAGGAAGTCTTCTTGCTGATTTAAATGAAGATGAAATGGAAATAGGAATGGGACAGCATGGTGAAGGTGGTGGTGGACGTCAGCCAATGAAGTCAGCTGATGAAACTGCTGAAATAATGCTTAATGCTTTAATTAATGACTTAAGCATCAAAGAAGGAGAAAAAGTAATGCTTATCCTTAATGGAACTGGAGCGACTACTTTGATGGAGTTATACATTGTATTTAGAAAATGTGAAGCTTTATTAAAAGAGAAAAATATAGAGTTAGTTGCAAATCATGTTGGAGAACTCTTAACAGTTCAAGAGCAGGCTGGTTTCCAAATGTTTATGGCTAGAATGGATGATGAGCTAGTACATTATTGGAACGCTCCTTGTAATACACCAGCTTTAAAGAAGTAGTAAGGAGTTAGTAAAATGGCAGATAAAGACGGAAATCAATTAGAAAAGGATTATCATTTGGATATAAGGCCACCTAAGCAGAATTTTCACGTTAAGGGAGCTGAACATGCAGATTGGGGAATGAAGGATAGATTGTCTAGAATTTTCAATCCAGCTACAGGCAAAACAGTTATGTTGGCCTTTGACCACGGTTACATCATGGGTTCTACAGCTGGACTTGAAAGATTAGACTTAGTTGTTCCAAAGCTTGCTCCAGAGGTGGATGTGTTTATGGCAACAAGAGGAGCTATTAGAACTTGTGTACCTCCAACCTTTAATAAAGGATTAGCTTTAAGATGTTCAGCGGGAAGCAGCGTTCTTGATGATGATATGAGTCATGAAGTTATAGGAGTTAACATTGAAGATGCAATAAGAATGAATGCTTCTTGTATGGCAGTTCAAACTTTTATTGGAGCACCAGGAGAGAAGTCTTCAATCGAAAATCTTTGTAAAGCCATAGATGTAGGAAATAGGTATGGAATTCCTACACTGGGAGTTGTGGCTGTTGGTAAGCAGATGGAGAGAACTACAAAGTTCTTTCTTCTTGCGACAAGGATGCTTGCAGAGCTTGGAGCTCATATAGTAAAAACCTATTATTGCGATGATTTTGAAAAGGTGGTAGCTGCATGCCCAGTGCCAATAGTTGTGGCAGGTGGGAAAAAGGTTCCAGAGGATGAAGCTCTTGAAATGGCGTATAAAGCTATGGTGGAAGGAGCTGCAGGAGTTGACATGGGACGTAATATTTTCCAAGCAGAAGATCCGCTTGCAATGTGTAAAGCAATAGGTAAAGTTGTACATGAAAATTATAATAGTAAGCTTGCCTATGAATTTTATAGGGATGTTAAAAACAAAATAAAGTAGTTTGAGGGGGATATAATTATGTCAGCACAATATATGCACGTTGGAATTCCAGTAACAAATTTAAGACAAGGAATGACTTATAACGAAGATATGAAGCTTTGGATGAGTAATCCAGATGATTATGATTATAAAATTGAGTACTTGAAATTTGAAGAAGGTACACCATTCCCAGAAATAATGCATAAGAATCCTCATGTTGCTTATAAGGTTGATGATGCAGGGCCTTATATAGCAGAAGCACAGCAGCTGATATTTGGGCCAGTAGAGATTGGACCAGGGGTAAAAATAGCTTTCATTATTAAGGATGATACTATTTTTGAATTATATGAAGAAAAATAATTGAGTTAATTTAAGTGCTCTCACAGATTATTAATTTTATAGCTGTGGGAGTTTATCTTTAAAAGAAGGATATTTCAGGTATATGTAGAATAATAGTAATAATCACATTGTTTTAAGAATAGAATTTAAAACAAAAGTAAATTTTCAATGGAGGATATATTTATGGAACAAAAATTTTATATTTGTGAGACTTGCGGAAACATAGTGACCTATGTTGAAAAATCAGGGGTGCCAGTATTCTGTTGTGGAAAGAAAATGCAAGAGATAATTCCAGGAACTTCAGATGCAGCTACTGAAAAACATGTGCCAGTTATAGCTGTTGAGGGCAATAAGGTAACTGTTTCAGTTGGAGCTATTGCACATCCTATGGTTAAGGAGCACTACATTGAGTGGATTTCCATAGAAACTAAGGACGGAAATCAAAGAAAAGTATTAGCTCCAGAAGATGCACCTATGGCAGAGTTTATGCTTACAGACACTGACGAGGTAATAGCAGCTTATGCTTATTGCAATCTTCATAGTTTATGGAAGGCTGAAAAGTAAAAGAGAATTTATACCTATATATTTGAGAAATTCAAATATATAGGTGTTTTTTTGTTTTTAGGCCTTAACCAAGAAGACTTTATACAATTATTTTTTTGAAAAAAGTACAAGGAATAATAGATTAGGATGATGAATAAATTTTAAGTACAAGTAAAATTTAAGTGAGGATTATATTATGGAAAAATAGTCATGATAACAATCCTTTGTAATAATTGAGAATAAAATTAGAAATCCTAAATACAAGAAAAAAAGCAAAATAGATTTGATAGAAAAAAGCAAATCTAAAAGCTTTGTTTAGGAGGCATTTTTATGTTTACAGAAGAAAAAAGTAATACAGGCAGACAATTAGAGCTGGATGTAGCAAGAGGTCTGGCGATTTTTTTTATGATATTGGTTCATGTTCAATTATATTTTTCAAAGGAGGAAGTAATTAGTAGTTGGTTTGGAAAAATAATTGATTTCGTTGGAGGTTTGCCAGCTGCACCAATGTTTATGTTCCTACTAGGTGTAGGAGTAAATTATACTAAGCATGAGGAGCCAAAGGTATTTTTTAAAAGAGGTTTGATGCTTTTAGCAGGAGGGTATATTCTTAATTTTCTTAGAGGATTTCTCCCTTATTTAATTAATTACTTTATTTCACGGGATTTAAGTTTTTATTATGGTGCTTTAGTTCAACTTTTTAATGTTGATATATTTCAATTTGCAGGGCTAGCTATGATTTTTTTTGGATTGTTAAAATACTTAAGAGAGGATTACCTAACAATAACCATATGTGCTATCGCTTTTGCATTATCAAATATATTTTTATCAGATATCAATATAGATAATTTTTGGGCGTCTTTATTTATAGGTTTAATATGGGGGGCAAGTGAGTATTCATACTTTCCTTTCCTCACATGGATTTTTTATCCCTTGACAGGTTATTTATTTGGATGCCTTCTTATAAGATGTCAGGATAAAAGAAAGTTTTATATAAGAGCAGCTATAGCTTCAGCTTTATTTTTCTTTGGAGGTATTTTTACATTTAATTGGTCAATAGGATTGCAGAGTGGACTAAATACAGATATAGCATATTATCATCATTTTTTTACAGACAATATAACATTCACAGCCTTTGTAATTTTAGAGGTTTCTTTAATTAGCTTTATTATGCCTTATATTCCTAAAGGGTTAATTTATTTAATGACAAGATGGAGTATGAATGCAACTCCTATATATTTTATCCATTGGATATTAATCGGGTGGACAGCATTAATTATAGCAGGAGATAGCTTATCCTACTTATCTTTTATTATTTTATCTATAGTTATAATAGTTATAAGTAATCTCGGAGCAGAATTTTATAGAAAATTTACAGAAGGAAGTAGTGAAGTTTCAAAAAGAGTTTTTTTTAAAAGAAGTAAAAAATAAAAGTTTGAGTTTATAACTAAAAGAAAACAACTAAATAGTCCATGTGAATTCTAATGTAGTTCATATATTAATGAGCATCTAAAAGATTAAGGTGGATGCTCATTTTTATTTTAATATTTAAGAAAGTTAATATAAGCATGCAACGTTCTATAAAAAATCTGGCTATAGTAAAAATAACTAAGCAAAAAGTATTTAGTATTAAATGTGAATAAATGGTATTATATTGTTGTAAGGAAATATTATCTTGCTAAAATTATAAATCTAAATGTGTTTTGATTTTGTGACAATTATTAGATGTCATGTAATAATATAAAGTATAAGGTGTTTTTTATTAAAAGATTAAAAGGGGGAGTTATATGACCGAATTGATGATAATTAGTGGATTGGTATTAATTATTTGTATTACCTCAAGTAAAGTTCTATATAAGTTTGGAGTTCCTATGCTGCTTATTTTTATTGTGCTAGGAATGATGTTTGGGTCAGATGGTTTAGTTGGAATTTATTTTGATAATTTTGAATTAACAAGTAAGATATGCTCTTTAGGGCTAGTTTTTATTATGTTTTATGGAGGATTTGGTACTAATTGGAGTGTAGCAAAACCAGTAGCAATTCCGTCAGTGTTGCTGTCATCGCTTGGAGTTGTTGTTACGTCAGGCCTTACGGGAATGTTTTGTTATTTTATATTGAAGACTACACTGTTGGAGGGATTTTTAATAGGTGCCATAGTTGCTTCAACGGATGCAGCCTCTGTATTTGCAGTATTGAGGTCTCAAAAACTAAATTTAAAGGGATCCATAGCTTCAATTTTAGAAGTTGAAAGTGGAAGTAATGACCCATTTGCTTATATGATTACTATTTTAATATTGAGTATAATGAAGAATCCAGGAAGTGTTTCTGTAAGTTCAGCAGTAATTTTAATATTTAAGCAGGTTTTTTTGGGATTAATTAATGGATATTTAATTGCTAAGATAACCGTATATATACTTAGACATTTTAAATTTGAGATCGATGGATTTTATGTGATTTTTGTAACGGCGGCTACAATATTATCCTATTCACTTAGTGAGTATTTTGGTGGAAATGGATATTTAAGTGTATATTTGGCCGGATTAATAATAGGAAACAGTAAAATACCACATAAGAAAAGTATGTTTCATTTCTTTGATGGTATATCATGGATTATGCAAATAAGTTTGTTTTTTATGCTGGGCCTATTATCATTTCCATCAAGGCTTCCGGAGGTTACTGGAAAAGCCATTGCTATAACTGTATTTTTAATATTAGTAGCAAGACCTATAGCTGTATTTGCAATTCTTAGTCCATTTAAATTTACCCTTAATGAAAAATTATTTATTTCATGGGTTGGTCTGAGAGGGGCAGCTTCAGTGGTTTTCGCTATATTTGCAGTAACATTTGGAGTTAATATTGAAAATGATATATTTCACATAATATTCTTTATTGCTTTATTTTCTGTAGCGTTACAGGGCACACTCATACCTAAAGTTGCAAATAAGTTAAATTTAGTTGATCATGAAGATGATAGTTCAGCATTAAAAACATTTACAGATTATATGGGTGACATCAATACTGAATTAGTGGAAGTTGACATAAAAAAACATAGCGAGTGGGCAGAAAAAGCTATAATGGATGCAGAAATACCAGAAGATATACTTATTGTCATGATAAAGCGTGAAGACCAAATCATCGTACCTAAAGGATCAACAGTTATCCAGATTGGAGATAAACTAGTATTGAGTGGCAATGATATTTTAAGTCAATTATAGGAAAAAAGGTGGATAAAGAATTAATTGCATAACTAGAAATGTGGTGATGAGAACTTTACAATAATTTCTAGCTATGCTATAATAAGAAAAAAGAATTGGAGGAAAGTGAGTTATGACACCAGCTAAATGTTAAGATTTATATTAATTTAAAATTAATATGTATTTTATATTGAGTAAAAATAACCTAATAATGTTAGGTCTTATTGTTGTACTCTTTATGGAATTAGGCATTTAGAAGGTAACTTACTTTAGTGAGATTTGAAAATATAATTTTTTTATACTTCAAAAATATTTTGAAGTACTTGACCATGTTAAGTGGCTTTGGGGAGTAGTATATAAGGAAATTTAAATAGATGAAAAAGGCTATCTAAATTTTACTTATATAAAATACTCATAAATTATAAGAATTTCGAATTTTTTCAGACTGTAAGGAGATTGAATCTTCTTTCAGTCTTTTTTATTTTATATATAAACTTAATAAGTTAATCATGTTTTGCCGATCCATAAAGATTCACAAATATTGTGAATGAAAGAAGGAAAGTTTAATGGATGAATTATTAGTAACGGGAATAAAAAAGTATATGGATGCTACCCTTGTTTTACAAGATATAACCTTTCAGGTCTATTCGGGGGAAAAGGTTGGAATAGTTGGAGCAAATGGCAGTGGTAAGAGTACCATTTTAAAATTAATCGCAGGAATAGAACCAATGAATTATTGTGTTGGATATCCAGGGGCAAGAAGTCCCGGGTATGACGAAGGATTTATTTCAATGACCAGAGGTGCAACCTGTGCTTATTTAGAGCAGGTACCAAGTTATGATGAAAGTTTAAAGGTTATTGATATTTTGAATTTGGCATTTGAACAGGTTCATGGGATAGAGAAGGATATGCATTCTTTAGAAGAAGAAATGAAAGTGTTAAAAGGTATTGAATTAGAAAGAGCTTTAAAAAGATATAGTGAATTGGTTCAGCTATTTGAAGTTAAAGGTGGCTATGAAATTGAAGAAAAGCTAGGAAGGGTTTGTATAGGGCTAAAGTTTGATGACAGTTTTTTAAATAAAAATTTCAATCTTTTAAGTGGTGGGGAAAAAACCAGGGTAATCTTAGGAAAGCTTTTAATAGATAATCCGGATATCTTACTTTTAGATGAACCTACAAACCATTTAGATATGAATTCTATTGAGTGGCTTGAAGGTTACTTGAAAAGTTATAAAGGAATTGTAATCATAGTTTCCCATGATAGATATTTTCTTGATAATGTAGTTTCTAAAATTGTAGAGATAGAGGATATGGTATGCAAAACTTACAAGGGGAATTATTCTGCTTTTGTTAATCAGAAAAAAGAGGATATGAGGATTCAATTTGAAAATTTTAGAGAACAGCAAAAGAAGATAAATGCTATGGAAGATACCATAAAGAGTTTAAGGGACTGGGCAATGAGGGCAGATAACAATAAGTTCTTTAGGCGAGCTGCAAGTATGCAGAAAAAGCTTGATAAGATGGATAGAATTGATAAACCAATTTTTGAAAGGCAGAACATGAAGCTGACCTTAAATGGAGCAGGAAGGTCAGGGAATGAAACTATAAAAGCCATAAAGCTTACAAAAAGTTTTAAGGATAAGAAGATTTTCAAAGAAGCTAATATGCTAATTAATTACGGAGAGAGAGTTGCCATTATTGGTGAAAATGGAAGTGGAAAAACCACATTTATAAAACTACTGATAGGTGAAGAAGTACCAGATGGCGGAGTAGTAGAATTTGGTGCTAGTGTAAAAGCATCTTATCTTCCACAGAATATACAGTTCACTAATGAACAATTAACGGTACTTGAATATTTTAGAGAAGATATTTCGATTCTTGAAGGAAAGGCTCGTGAATATTTATCTAAGTTTATGTTCTATGGCAATAGTGTGTTTAAAAAGATAAAGCATCTTTCTGGAGGAGAAAAAATAAGGTTAAAGCTTTCAAAGCTTTTATATGAGGATATTAACTTATTAATCCTAGATGAGCCAACTAACCATTTAGATATTGAGTCGATTGAAACCTTGGAGGAAGCTTTGGAAGAATTTAAAGGAACTATCTTTTTTGTATCACATGACAGGTATTTTATAAATAAAATTAGTGAACGGATTATTGCAATAGAGAACTATAGTCTAATAAGCTATCCTGGAAACTATGATTATTATAAAAGTGTAGCTGAAAAAAGAAGTCTTGGTGTGGTTAAAGATACAGAAGTTCAGGTTAAGAAGAGTAAGAAGCCTAAGAGTGTTGATGAAAATAAAAAAAGAGAAGCTGAAAAGGTAAAAGTGGAAAGAAACATTGCAGTTCTTGAGGAAGAAATATCAACCATTGATTTAGAAATGGCTAATGGTGTAAAAGGTTATGAAGAGCTTAATGGGCTATACTGTAGAAAGGAAGAATTAAACAGAAAGCTGGAGGAAGTTATGGAGCTTTGGGTAGAATTAGAAGGTTAAAAAGAGTGCTTCAAGATAGTCTTGAAGCACTCTTTTTCTAATTAAATTGCATCAATCGAATTAGAATTAGCAGGTTTTTGTGTTCTCATTGCTTTACGTATAAACATAACAACGATAATAAATTGAAGAACTGATGAAGCTACCGCAACTACGAAAGTGTCATTTACACCTTTTGCAACATTAGTGCCTGCTGCATTGAAAACAGCACCACAAACAGCAGCAGATATTAAACTACTTGCAGAGTTGAAGAAGTTAACTAAAGCTGTTCCAACCCCGATATCTTTTGGATCAAGGAAGCTTTGAGCGGCTGCAGTTACAGTTACACCTCTAATACTTTCAGCTAAACCTGTTACACCAATTAAAGAAATCATAAGTACTATTGAGGTAGTAGAATTTATAAAGCATAAAGGAATGAAGCTTACAGCAACTAAAATTGAGGATATGGCCATACCAATCCAGAAGTTATCACGTTTTTTACCAACCCATACACCAACAAGGGCAGGTAGAAGCATTGTAATAATTGTACGTGGCATTTGTAGAATCCCTGATAAAGTCGCGGATTCATTCATTACTTGTTGTACTGCAAGAGGTGCATAGGTGTTCATAGTTGTCATATAGAAATAAGCTAAAAATCCAACTAAAAGCAAGGTAGTATAATTTCTATTTTTAAAAAGTCTCATTGGAATAATTGGGTCAACGGCTTTGTTCTCAACCTTAACAAGGAGGAAAAAGAATATTATCATGGCAATAAAGCCTAGTAATATTATTGGATTAGTCCAACCTAAGGAACTTCCAAAGTTTAGAGAAAGAACAAAAGAACTGATTGCTAAAGTGAGAACTACAATACCTAAAACGTCCATAGGAGTTTTACCTTCACGTTTTTTATTTGGCATGTTTATAGCAATAAGAATAATACCTATTATTAATGGAAGTACAGGAAACGCGATAGCAATGTTAAGGAGTCCAGCATCTGCAAGAGCTCCAGCGATGATGCTTCCTGCAAAGCCTCCAAAGGCAACAGAGCTTGCAAGGATTCCCATAACCTTAGGCACATTTTTTGCTTCGTTAATTTCACGAGCAATGATATAAGGGGCAGCAGTAAAGGCACCCTGTGCTGCACTTAAGATAAGTCTTAAAGTCATAAATGGAATTATGGTTTTAACTAAGCTTAAACCTAAACCGCAAACCACTGCGATACTCCCAGAAATCACTACTATGTTTCTTCTTCCAAATATATCGCCAAGTTTTCCTCCAATTGGTGTCATTATAACTAGACCAAGACTAGCGAAAATAGTTAATAATGAAAAATATTTCATTGCATTCATTTCTATTAGAATTGGGCCTTGTAGAACGTTAAAACTAAGTCCAAGCATTGCGATGGAAAGCATTAAGCATACACATCCGGCTTGTACAGCAATCCTTTTTCTATCGGATAGTTGAATGGCTACGGTAGATGTATTGTTTTGCGTTGACATAATGATACCCCCAATTTAAAATATATTTGATTTTAAAGTAAACTATATTATTGGTTATCGGCTAACCAACGTTCAGCACAGTGGGCTAAAATAGCCGCACCAATTGGTAGTGCATCTTCATTAAATCTAACCGCTGGGTCATGAGCATTTGCTGCTTTTGGGTCAGTAGGGAATCCAGCACCTAACATCATATATGCACTTGGAACACGATCACTTATTTCAGCAAAATCTTCAGAGGCATTTGCTTGAAGACCTGGATAAGGGGACTTTCCTTGAAAATCTAACTCATTTATATACTTAACCATACTGTTTACTACCTGAGGATTACAGATTAGTGGTGGTGTACCAGAAAGCAGTTCAAATTCACAGGTGCCACGGAAGGTTGCTGCAGTAAGTTCAGCAATTTCCTTTGTTCTTGATACCATAGTGGAACGCATTTCCTTTGAAGATGCCCTGATAGAACCCGTGATTACAGCAGATTCAGGAATTGAATTTGCCATAGAACCTGCATTAATACTGCCAATAGTAAGAACACATAGCTCTGATGGTATAGTTTCTCTAGCAATTACCTCTTGAGTGGCAAGGATAACATGAGCAGCTATGTTAATTGGGTCAATGGAATTTTGAGGATAGGAACCATGAGAACCTTTACCTTTGATAGTAATTTTAAAAGTATCTGCTGAACACATCATAGTACTGCTATTGTTATACATAAATACACCAAGAGGTGTTACACCTGTAGCTGTATGAATAGCTAAGGCAGCATCAACTTTTGGATTTTCCAAAATACCAGCCTCAATCATATCTTTCGAACCTTTAAAGAGTTCTTCCCCAGGTTGAAACATTAGTTTCACAGTACCACTTAATTGAGCTTCATTTTCCTTTAAAAGTTTTGCTGCACCTAAGAGCATGGCTGTATGCATATCATGTCCACATCCGTGGCAATTACCATTTGTACTAGCAAAAGGTTCACCGCTTTTTTCCTCCATAGGAAGTGCATCCATGTCAGCTCGAAGTAATATAACTTTACCACTGCAGCCTATGGTGGCAGTAACCCCACTTTGCCCAACTTTTTTTGGCGAATAGCCCATTGCTTTTAATTCTGAAATAACAAAGTCAACAGTTTTAGGCAGGTTCATGCCAACTTCAGCATAGCTGTGAATTTTTCTTCTGTACATTATTAATTGATTTTTTAATTTTGTTGCTTGTTTTAAATAATCCATAAAAATACCTCCATTTTTAATTTCGGAATAATATAGGAACATTCCGTAAGTTAAATATAAAGCTATGCTATAATTATGTCAATAAATTTATTGAATATTATAAAAATAAATTTCGTCAATTATTGTTTTATTTTATAGAGTAATAGCAGCTAAGGAAGTATAATAGTAATATACAATTATATTTATAAGTTTCTAAGGACAGGAGCGAATGACATGAATGCAAAGATAATTTTTATATTAACTCCATATATACATGATTACATAGAAGAAAATTTAAAAAATATAAAACCTTCTTTTAAATGGGAAATTATAGATTATATTAATTTTAGGCATCTATCAGAGATAACCACTAATTTATCAAAGAATGATTTTGATAAATTAGTGGTGAGTGGAAGTGCTGCTAAAAGTATCGTTGAGAAAGTTAATCCAGATTTACAGGGGGATATTCTAACATTAGAAACTGATTTAGCTGGAATATATAGATTAATGCTTCAATTAATCTCAGAGAATAAAACCTTAGAGTTTAATAGAGTGGGTATGGACTTTTTTACATTATTTGATGAATTTATAACTTGTGATAAATTAATTGACATTAATATAAATAAGCTTTTAGGAGAAAAATATTTAACATATAGTTATTTTGAAAATAAAAATATAAGTGAGTTGATTTCTACTGAAGAAATAATTAAATCTAAAATACTATCACTTTGGAAAAATGGCAACATAGATTATATAATTTGTGTATTTAGCAGTTTGATGCCTTTTTTAAAGGAAAAGGGCATTAACAGTTCTTATGGTTTCCCTAGTATTGAGCATATTAAGGGTATAGTAGAAAAGATTGAGGCCTTAATCACTGTGGAGAGTTATGAAAAATTAAACCCTGCTGCAATAAAGATATCAATACAGGGTTCATTTAGCCATGAGGAGTTAGATTGGCAATGTGCATTGTTACAAAAACATATTTTGGATTATGCAAAAAATAATTTCTTTGATTTTGTTGTAAAAGCTGTTTCTTATGGATTAGAGATATACACGAATAAATCTGTTGTATCGGATATGACTAAAGATTATACACAATGTGATTTAAGTAAATACCTTAGTAAGGTTAATGAAAATCAAAAGGTTTCCATAGGATATGGAATAGGGAAAAATTTGAAAGAAGCTAGAAATAATGCAGTTAAGGCTTCACGTTACGGGCTATGTAATGGCGGAAATTTTTTGATTAATGAAGAAGGCGAAATTAAAGGTCCTTTAGATAAAGATGAATCTATTACATACAGTTTGGAGAAGGATGAAGAGGTAAGCAGAGTAGCTAAGCAAACGCAGCTTTCTGAAATAACTATTCAGAAGATATTTCATATAATAAAAGAAAAGGAATCCTATGATTTATATGCGCAAGATTTTGTGGATTACTTTGGTGGAAGTATACGAAACGCTAATAGAGTTTTTGGAAATCTTGAGAAAGCTGGAATAGCAACAGTAGATTTTAAGAGATCCAAGTATAATGTAGGACGTCCAGCGAAGGTGTATCATATCCTTAAGAATAAACTTTAGATTTCATATTAAGTAATAAGTATTAGTTTTTATTAAAATGTTATTATATTAGTTGAAAAAGAGCCATCACTTGAAGTGATAGCTCTTTTAAATTCCAACAGTTAATCTATTATAATTTTAAAATTAGATTACTTCTTTTTAAGCGCTTACAAGCGGTTAATGGATTATCTTTTTTATTCTTGTGATGCTCAATACATTCTTTACAGTTCCCATGTCTTGGACATTTTGTATTTAGACAGGTGCAGTGATCTTGTCCACTTTCAAACATGTTATCAACTCCTTTTACTTGCTAAATTATAGCATAAATATGAGGGTAAGATATATTGTAATTTTTAGTATATACTTAATGGTGAAGAATAGTAATTTTATTTTGAAAGTATTTATGGTAGGATATATTTTATTATCAATAGTTTCATGTGAAGTTGAAATTAAATAATAGAGGTTAGAAAGGTTGGAATTAAAATGATAAAACCAGTGGTTAAGGATGTATTATTCTTAGGTCAGAAATCAGAGCCAGCAACTAAGGCTGATATGCAGGTTATTAAGGACCTAGAGGATACTTTAAGGGCTAATTTAGATAAATGTGTAGGGATGGCAGCTAATATGATTGGGGTAAAGAAGCGTATTCTGGTATTCTGTATGGGCCCAATGCTTGTCCCTATGGTGAATCCTGTTATTCTTAAGAAGGAAGGATGTTACGAGGCTGAAGAAAGCTGTCTATCTTTAACCGGTTTTAGAAAAACTAAAAGATATGAAAAAATAGAGGTGGAATATCTTGATAGGAATTTTAAGAAGCAAAAGCATGTATTTGTTGGATTTCAAGCCCAGATTATTCAGCATGAGGTGGATCACTTTGAGGGGATAATAATTTAAAAATTTAATTGAAGGTGAGAATTAAGATATGAATAAAGATGTATTAAAGAAAATAGCAGATGGGTTAAACAAGTTAAATTGTACTTGGGGTGTAGGCGGCTCAGTAATGCTAAATCACTATGGTTTGGTAAAGAAGCCCAATGATATTGATATAATAGTGGATGCAAGCTATGCAGAGAAAATAAAAGCGTTTATGGACACTATGGGAACATATGTAGAATTAGAGTCAAAAAGTCCTTTTAGAACAAAAGAGTTTTTTGGATATATGGTAGAAGGTGTCATGATAGAGTTTCTTGGAGACTTTAAAATAGAGGTAGAGCAAGGAAAAATATATGAGTTTATTTTAGATAATGATGCCATTAAGGAATATATGTTAATTGATGGTGTAAAAGTAAATCTTACAACTATAGAAGATTGGTTTGTAGCATATGGTGTAATGGGTGATCCAAAGAAAAGAATACCTTTAATTAAAGAGTATTTTAGTAAATCAGGAATAAAGTATAGAAATTTATTAGAAAGAAACTTAAGTAATAATTTACCTGAGAGTGTTAAGCTAGATATTATAAGTATAATACAATAGAATGAAACATGTTTAAATATTGATATCATTAAAAACAAAGGAGCTGTATGGATTTATATATATAAATGAATTTTGAAAAATAAGAAGATGGGTCTGAATAGTAATTGGATGATAAAATAGGCATACCATATTGGAGGAGTGGTATGCCTTTTCTTGGGGGTATAAAAGAAAAAATATTTAGCACTTATTATATATATTTATTTAAATGAGTAGGTTGTTAATTCAATAATATCATTAGTATGTAAATGATAAGTTTTAGAAAAGTAAACTTTAGGTTGAATAATTAATTTAATTTAGAAAATTAGGAAGAGTTTTATGATATAATTTTTTCAGAACTTTAAAGGGGAGTATAGATGTGACAAACCAGAAGTGATACTCTAGACCTTTGATTTGGGTAGTGGAAGTTCTACGGTGTGTATATATGATTTAGCTACTCAAAGTACTCCCGTAAATAAAAAGGTAAAGGGGTTTTTAATTTATAATAAATATAAGAGGTGGATGGCTATGAAAAAGAAGATAACGGTTTTTGGAAGTTTTGTGGTAGATTTAATGGGAAGAACACCACACCTTCCACAAAAGGGTGAGACAGTTATAGGGTCAATGTTTCAGATGGGACCTGGCGGAAAGGGCTTTAATCAAGGAGTGGCAGCTCATAAGGCTGGTTCAGATATAACTATGATTACAAAGGTTGGTAAGGATGCTTTTGCTGATGTAGCTTTAAACATTATGAAGGAACTGAAAATGAATTCTGATTATGTGTTTTCTGCAGAAGATGTACAAACTGGTGTAGCTTTAATTATGGTAGATGAGAATACGAGTCAGAATGAAATAGTTGTTATTCCGGGAGCTTGTAATAACATAAAGGATGAAGAAATAGATAAGGCAGAAGAGGTTATTAAAAATTCAGAGTATCTGTTAACACAGCTTGAAACTAATATGAGTGCCATTGAAAGTATTGTCGATATAGCACATAAAAATGGTGTTAAGGTTATTTTAAATACTGCACCAATTCAGCCTATTACAGATGACCTTCTTTCAAAGGTGGACATGGTTACACCAAATGAGGTTGAGGCTGAAATTCTAACAGGAATAAAAATTGAAACTGAAGAAGATATGAGGAATACAGCGAAATACTTCTTTGATAGAGGTGTAAAGCAGGTGGTTATAACTCTTGGACATAGGGGTGTATACATAGCTGACGGGGCCATTGATGAATTAATCCCAGCTTATAAAGTTAAAGCTTTAGATACAACGGGAGCTGGAGATGCCTTCAACGGTGGACTTATTGCAGCTTTAGCGGAAGGAAAATCTTTAAAGGAAGCAGCTAAATTTGCCAATGGATTAGCAGCCTTATCAGTTCAAAAGCTTGGAACTACAATGTCCATGCCTTGGAGGGAAGATATTGATGCTTTTTTAAAGGCGCAAAATAAATAAGATAATAGTAGAAAGACCATCAATTTGGTGGTTCTTTTTTATTAAAAAAATAATTAGAAAATTTTCTCAAAAGTACTTTACCTGTCGTAGTAGTTGTGTTAATATAAAAGTATGATATTACTACGATAGATGTAGTAATAACTTTATCTGTCGTAGTAGGTGAAAGATGATATAAAAGAAGGTGAGAATTTGATAAGTAGTGACATAATCAGAGGATATAATGATACTATAATTTTAAGTCTTTTATTACAGGGAGATTCCTATGGTTATGAAATTTCGAAAAATATAAAAACCATAACAAATGAAGAATATGTAATAAAGGAAACAACCCTTTATTCCGCCTTTAATAGACTGGAGAAAAATGGTTTTATTGAAGCTTACTTTGGAGATGAAACCTTTGGAAAGAGAAGAACATATTTTAGAATCACGCCAAAGGGAAGAGAATTTTACAAGGAAAAGTGTGAGGAGTGGAAGCTCACCAAGAATGTTATTAATAGGTTTATTAATGAGTAACTTCAAATTAGTCAAATCGAAAATTAAAGTAAGGAAACTTCTCCGAACATTGGTTAGAGGAGTGATCACAGAGTAAGTTCAAGTAACTAAATCAAAGATTTAGATGTTCATTTAAGGAGATGGAATAATGGAAACTATAAGAATTTATGTCGAGAATATGTTTAAAGCATTGCCTAAAACAGGTGAACTTAAAAAGCTAAAGCAAGATATTCTAATGAATATGGAGGATAAATATGCAGAGCTTAAATCTGAAGGAAAGACTGAAAACGAAGCTATTGGAATTGTAATTTCAGAGTTCGGGAATATCGATGAAATTATTAGAGAGTTTGAAATTGAGGTTAATCAACCATCAAGGAATGTAACTTCAGAAAAAGAAAATTTACCATCCATGGACTTAGAAGAAGCTAAAAAGTATTTAAGGGAAACAAAGAAATGCAATTTTCTTATTAGCATAGGGGTTGCACTTTGTATGATGGGAGCAGCAGTTTTAGTTTTCATGTATCAATTATATGATGACGGAATCATTTTCAGAGGACTTGTGGAAGATAAAGCAATGATTACTCCTTTAATTATATTATTAGCCTTTGTTGGAGTTGCAGTGGCTTTATTCATCTTTGCAGGAATATCAATGGAGAAGTATAAATACATCGATAAAGGATACTTTAATTTACAACCATCAGCACGAATTATTCTTGAAGAAGAGGGAGAAAGATTAAGGACTAAGTCAACTATTGGAACTATTGTAGGGGTTGTACTTTGTATTTTATCACCGATAATACTTTTCTTAAGTGGGATGAAGAGTGAATCAGGTTATGTCTATGGAACCACACTTTTAATTTTGGTTATAGCTGTGGCAGTATTTATTTTCATCAATATAAGTACTTGCAATGAAGGTCATAAAAAGCTTTTAAAAGAAGGGGAGTATAACCCAAAGGTTAAGGAGGAAAATAAGGTTATTGGCGCAGTAGCAGGTGTAGTTTGGCCATTAACAGTTATGGTTTTTCTTATATGGGGAATAGCTTATGATGGATGGGAGATTTGTTGGATAGTGTTCCCGATAGTAGGAGTGATATTTGGAGGCTTCTGTAATGTATATAAATCTGTAAAAGGAATTGAAGATTAGGATATAAGATCTAGTAAGATAATTACTAGATCTTTTTTTATAAAAAATTATAAAAATTTAAAATACTACTTGATACATTATACTATGTAATGTATAGTATAATGTATAAGGAGGTGTCGTATGGATATACAATTAAAAAAGGGATTATTGGAATTCTGCGTTTTATCAGTGCTGAATAGATCAGATTCCTACGGTTATCAGATAATTAAAGATGTTTCTAGCTGCATTGAGATTTCAGAATCAACGCTATATCCAATTCTAAAGAGATTAGAGGCTAATGAGTACCTTACAACATATTCTGTTGAACACAATAGCCGTTTAAGAAAGTATTATAAGATTACGGAAAAAGGTCAGTTACATATAAATGAATTTTTAGGAGATTGGGATAATGTTATGAAGGTATATAATTTTATAAAGGGAGATGACGTGAATGAGTAGAGTAGAGTTCATTGAAATTTTAAACTTTGAATTGGGGGTAATTAAAAAGATAGAAAGAGAAAAATTTATTACATATTATGAAGAAATAATTGATGATTATATGGAAAATGGTTTTGAAGAGGAAGAAGTTATAGATAAAATAGGTAATCCTAAAATCATTGCTAAAAATATATTAAGTGAGCAAGATACTGTTAATATTAAAGTTCCTTTAACAAATAGTAAGGTAATAAATATGATTTTATTAATTATAGGATTTCCTTTATGGGGAAGTTTATTATTTGCAGGATTAATGCTTATTTTATCAGGGTTAATATTAGTTTGGTGCATACCATTCACAACAGGAGTTGGTGCACTGGCATTTTTTGCAGCAGGATTATATAGTATAGTTGCTACTCCATTTATGATGGCCGATGTTTTATCAGTAGGAGTGGTACAATTAGGTGTTGGAATAGGATCTATTGGAGTATCATTTTTATTAGCGATGGCAACTATGTATTTATGTAAAGAGTTCAGATTTTTTACAAAAGAGTTAAGTTCAAGATTACTGAAATTATTTAATAGAAAAGTGGTGCAGTTATGATTATAAGAAATTTCAAAAAGAAAATTATTTCATTAAGTTTAATCTTAATTATTTCAGGAATAACAATTTCGTTTATAGGATTAGGGATAGGGGAATTTGATTTGTCAATGTTTGAAATAGAGGGTGGCTATAAATGGTATAGGACCATCAATTTTGATACAGATGGCCCATCTTATCAGATAGGCCATTAAACGAATAATATTTTATAGGAGTCTTTATATTATAAAGATGAGCTTGTGAAGATAAGACTATATTAAATATAGTTATTTATATAATGAGGTGCAACCGTGTTATCAGGAGGTAATACGGTTTTTTTTATAATATAATTATTAAAATATTTACAATAAAACTAAATTGGGGATGAGTTATTATGTTCAATGAAAATATTAATTCAATTGTAAAAAAGGAACTCTAACGAGTTCTTTTTTTTAGATAATATTTATATAATTTAATAAGTGGGTTGAGTTATTAAGTTGAATACATAACAGAATAATAAAGTTAATATAAAAATTGAAAAAGTTAATAAAATTAATATATAAAATTAAAATCATTAAGCTTATAATTAAAATATGTTTACAAATCCATAATTGGGTGGTAAAATATAGTTAAGGAGGATGGTTATGTATAAAGTTTTGGTTAAGTGTCCCGTTTGTGGGAGCAAGTTAAAGATAAAAAAGCTGCAGTGTGGTGGGTGTAATACAATAATTGAAAATGATTTTTCTTTTTCAAAGTTTGACTTTCTTACTTCGGAACAAATTAAATTTGTGGAGACCTTCCTTAAGTGTAGAGGAAATATAAAGGATGTTGAGAAGGCACTTGGAATTTCTTATCCAACTGTTAGGAGCAAGCTTGAGGAAGTAAATGAAGTCTTGGGATTAAGTGGGTGTAAGGATAATGAGTTACAAAGACAAAATATTATTTCAAAACTTGAAGCTGGAGAAATTTCTTCAGAAAAAGCTATAGAATTATTAAATCAAATAAAATAATGGAGGGATAATCATGGAGGATAAGTTAAGAATTTTAAAAATGTTAGAAGAAGGGAAAATAACTAGTGAAGAAGCTGCTAAATTACTTTCTGCATTGGGTGATGAGGAATCTAAGAAGGTAGCTATTAAGGAAGAAACTGATTTATCGCAGTTTTTTAGTATTCCTAAAAATGAAGGTAAAGCAAAGATGCTATATATCAGAGTATTATCTGCAGAGGGGGATAATGTTAAGATAACTCTTCCTGTTGAGGTTATAAAACTTATGGGTAAAATAGGTAAGAGTAATATTGCTGAACTTGAAAAGTACAATATAGACTTTGATATGATTATTCAGGCCATTGAAAATGATATAAAAGGACCAATAGTACAGGTTGACACTGAAGATGGAACTAAGGTTTTAATTGAAATAGCATAAAGGTGTGATGTTTTAATGATTATCTATATTAAAGAGGAGAAGCGTGAAAAGGGAATAACAATTTACATTCCAAGATGTTTTATAGGTTTAGGCGCATCAGTAATGACAAGAGTATTATCTTCAAAGGGAATGGAGTATATAGAAAGCAGTGATGTTTTAAAAGAAGTAAAGCCACTTTCTAAGGAGCAGGCTAAAGAGATAAGGAATATGCTTAAGTATTTAAATAAAAATTATAAAGGGTTAACCATTGTTGATGTTCAGTCAAAAAATGAAGCTGTTAAGATTATCATATAATTAAACCACCTGCATTAGGTTTATAGTGCAGGTGGTTTAATTTCTTTCTTTAGGTTTAGATAACTTCATATATATGAATATGGATAAAAGTGCTACAAGAGTTAAGCTAAGTCTAATATAATTTTCCTGGATATTTATTAAGTCATAGCTTACTAAGGTTTCCAAGGCTATGGAAGGAATCTTACCAAGAAAGGTAGATAAAATAAATATCTTATCATTTACATTACTTATTGAAGCGGCCAAAGTTACAAATCCGGATGGGATAAAGGGAATTATTCGGCCCTCAAATATAAATATACCAGCCTTTAGGCCATTACTCATAAGAATTTTATCTATTAATGCATATTTACCTTTGATTTTTTCGCTAACAGATTTTAATCCAAGTCTATATATCTTAAAGGTCATCCATCCACCAATGGTTTCTCCTAGAAGTGATATGGTAAAACCAAGAAGTGGACCGAAGAAGATGATGTTTGCACCAGTTACAAATACAGAAGGAATTATTCCAGACAAAGCAATTAATATGCTCATGATCAGAGAGATTAATAAAGCAAAGTCTTTGTATTGATTAAAGATTTCTAGTAGGTTCTCAAGATTGAACATTTAATACCTCATAAATTTAATTAAATATTTATGTAACTATTATATCAATATATATTTATTTAGCAATATTAACATAGTTATATATTCTGAATTTTGATATAATTGACCATATAAATATTTAATAGGATGGTGGTTAACAATGGTTAAGGTTGTTGCAAAATGTACAGTTAAAGCAGAATGTATAGATGAATATATAAAAATATCTAAAGAATTAGTTGAGGAAACTCAAAAGGAAGAAGGTTGTATATTCTATAGTCTTCACCAAGATGTAAATGATAAAGCTGTATTTGCATGTATAGAAACTTGGGAAAGTCAAGAAGCTTTAGATGCACACTTACAAAGTGCACATATAAAGAGAATAGTTCCAACCCTTAGAGAGATGAGACTATCTTCAGAGATGAATGTTTACAAAGATTTATTCGAAGCTTAATTGAAAAATTAAGCTTTTGTGTTATAATGAGAGTATAAATTTGAAATATTCACAATTTTGAAGAGAATTCTTCGGCTTTATGTTTATTTTGAATTAATATGAATAAGTGAAAAATAATTCTAATAGTGTAGAGAAATCTTAGCTAAAAGAGATAAACGTAATTAAATGTATTACAAATCTAATGTTATTAGGTTATTTTTTGTTGTGCAGTTAAGCCAGATTTCTTTTAGAAATCTGGCTTTTTTTATGGATACTTCTTCTTATTGTGGTTGAGGGAGTACTCTAAGAGTAAGTTCGTGTTTCAATAATTAATTTGAACACTTACTTAATTTTCAATAGCCAAATCAAAGATTTGCAGTGTCATTTAGGAGGTAGTTAAAATGAAAATTGCTGTAATCAGCGCCATTTTAGAAGAACCAGCAAGTTGTCAAGAAGAATTTAATAGACTTGTTGCTGAGTTTAGAGGAAACATTAGAGGAAGAATGGGAATTCCTTTTGAAGGAGGAATTTCAGTGGTGTCCATCACCTTGGTAGGAGATTTAAATGAGATAAATTCTTTAACAGGAAAGCTTGGAAATATTGATGGAGTTACTGTTAAAACTGCAATTGCAAAGAGGGAGCTGGAGTAGTTTATGCTGATTAAAGAAATTATTGATAAACTTGCACTTGAAGGCAATTGTACTAAAGAAGAGCTACTTTATCTGTTAGATAATATTGCTGATGAGGAAAAAGAGTATTTATGGGAAAAAGCAGATGAAGTAAGAAGAAAAAATTATGATAATAAAGTTTACATAAGAGGACTTATTGAATTTACAAATTACTGTAAGAGAGATTGTGTGTATTGTGGTATTAGAAGGAGTAATAAAAAAGCCTGCAGGTATAGGTTAACTGAAGAAGAAATTTTAAGCTGTGTGGAAGCAGGAGATAAACTTGGCTATAAGACCTTTGTTCTTCAAGGTGGGGAAGATCCATATTTTACTGATGAAAGACTAGAAAAAATTATAAAGAAAATTAAACGAAAATTTCCTCAAAATGCTATAACCTTATCAATTGGTGAAAGAACCTTCGAATCTTATAAAAGGTTATATGATGCAGGGGCTGACAGGTTTCTTTTAAGGCATGAAACAGCTTGTAGAGAACTTTACGCAGAGCTACATCCCGGAGCTACCTATGAAAATAGAGTGAAGTGCATAGAAGATTTGAAGAAAATTGGATATCAGGTTGGAGCAGGGTTCATGGTAGGTATTCCAGGACAGACTAACGAGGACTTAGTAAAAGACCTAATATTTTTAAAGAGCCTTCAGCCACATATGGTGGGAATTGGTCCCTTTATACCTCATGTGGATACGCCACTAGGACAGTGCCAAGGTGGTGCAGCGGAGAAAACAATAATTATGTTGGCCTTAACGAGACTACTACTACCAAAGGCATTACTTCCAGCTACTACGGCTTTAGGCAGTATTGATAAATTGGGAAGAGAAAAAGGTATTAAAGCAGGTGCAAATGTAGTGATGCCAAATTTATCTCCAAATTCTGTTCGTGAAAAGTATGCTTTATATAATGGGAAACTGTCTTCAGGGGATGAAGCAGCAGAGTGCAGAAGAGATATCGAGAGAAAAATAAATGCAATAGGTTTTGAAATAGAAGTGGGAAGAGGAGATTCTAAGGTATAGTAATTTAAAATTATATTTTTGTATGATTTATTTTGGATTAAGTTGGTAAATATTTAAATTTATTATTTAATCAATAGCTTACTTATTTAGGAGGTTTAATATGTTTATAAATGAAGATTATATAAATGGATTATTAGAACAAGCTAGGGGAGCATCAAAGGAAGAAATACAACAGGTTTTGAAGAAGGCAGAGAAGAGAGCTGGCTTATCACATAAGGATATAGCAGTTCTTCTTCAAATAGAGGATGAAAAGCAGTTAAAGGAAATGTATAAATTGGCTGGAGAAATTAAGGAATCTATCTATGGAAAAAGGATTGTAATTTTTGCACCTTTATATGTCAGCGATTATTGTGTAAATAACTGTGTTTATTGCGGATATAAAAGATGTAATAAGTTTACAAGAAGAAAACTTACTCAAGAGGAAGTAGCTGAAGAAGTAAGACTTTTAGAGAAAATGGGGCATAAGAGAATTGCATTAGAATTAGGTGAAGATCCTGTAAACAACCCCATTGAATATGTGATTGAATGTTTAGATACTATTTATAAAACTCAAAACAGTAATGGAGAAATAAGACGAGCTAATGTAAATATAGCCGCTACAACAGTTGATAATTATAGAAGATTAAAGGAAGCGGGCATTGGAACCTATATTCTTTTCCAAGAAACATATCACAAGCCAACCTATGAATTTATGCATCCGAAGAGTATAAAGGGAAATTATGATTATCACACTACTGCCTTTGACAGAGCTATGGAAGGTGGCATTGATGATGTGGGAGCAGGGGTTTTATTTGGACTTGCAGACCCTAAATTTGAAGTTCTTGGTCTAATGATTCACAATGAACATTTAGAAGAAAAGTTTGGTGTAGGCTTCCATACAATATCTGTTCCAAGGTTAAAGCCTGCTGAAGGAATGAATCTTAAGGACTTTCCTCATCTTTTAAGAGATGAAGAGTTTAAGAAAATTGTGGCCGTAATAAGAATTGCAGTACCATTCACAGGGATAATTTTATCCACAAGAGAAAATGAAGATATGAGAAGAGAACTTTTAAAATATGGAGTTTCTCAAATGTCAGCAGGTTCAAGCACTGGAGTTGGAGGCTACAAAGCAAGAGAAGCAGGAGAAAGTGTGGAACAGTTTAAAACCTCTGATGAAAGAGCACCTCTTGATATTTTAAAGGAGCTTATTGGGGACGGATACATTCCAAGCTATTGCACAGCCTGCTATAGAATGGGCAGAACTGGAGATAGATTTATGTCCCTTGCTAAGTCAGGCAATATTCAATACGTTTGTGAGCCAAATGCTCTAACAACACTTATGGAATATGCACTTGATTATGGCGATGAGGAGCTTCGTGAAAAGACAGAAGCACTTATTAAAGCTCGCAGTGAAGAGATAAGCAGAGATGATATAAAAAGAATTGTTATAGATAATGTTAAAAAGCTTAAAGCAGGAGAAAGGGATTTATATTTATAGGTGATACCATGAATAATACTCCAAACTCAAATAGACCTCATATTGTTTTTTATGGAAAGACTAATGCTGGAAAATCTACATTAATGAATAAGGTTCTAGGACAGGATTTTGCATTAGTTTCAGATAAACCAGGAACAACTACAGATTATATACAAAAGGCTATGGAACTAATACCATTTGGACCAGTACTTTTTATTGATACTGCAGGTCTTTTTGATTCTACAGAATTGGGTGAACTTCGAGTAAGCAGAACTTTAGAGATGTTAAAAAGAACGGACCTTGGAATTTATGTTACTGATGGCAGTGAGGAAGAAATAAAGAAGTATATTTCTTGGAAGAAAAATTTTAAAAAGTATAATATTCCACATCTTTTAGTTATTAATAAGATTGATATGCTTCAGGAAAACAAAATAGATGAACTTAAGAAAAATTATAAAGAGGCCTTTTTCACTTCAGGGGAAACAGGAAAAGGTATAAAAGCATTAAAGGAAGGAATCATTAAACAGTTAGAAGCTAATGAAGAAGAGAGAAGTCTTCTTGGAGATTTAGTACCGTATAATGGAAAGGTCGTAATGGTAGTGCCAGTGGATTCAGAGGCTCCAAAGGGGAGGATTATCCTGCCACAGGTGCAATGTATCAGAGACTGCTTAGACCATGGAATTAAAACTTATGTGCTTAGAGATACCGAACTTGAAGAAGGATTAAAGGATTTAACGGATGTGGATTTAGTGGTGACGGATTCTCAAGCTTTTAGGGAGGTAAGTACTATGGTTCCTGAAGGAATAAAGCTTACTAGCTTTTCAATTCTTTTTGCAAGGCAAAAGGGGAGGCTTGAGGATTTTATAGCTGGAGCCGAGGCTGTTAGAAATTTAAAATCTGGCAGCAGAGTTCTAATTTCCGAGAGCTGTACTCATAATGTTTCTCATGAGGATATTGGAAGGGTTAAGATTCCGAAGCTGCTTAATAAGTATGTAGGAGGAAACCTTAATTTTGATTTTAAGGTAGGTCATGATTTTGCAGATAATGTGGAGGATTACGATTTAGTAATTCATTGTGGAGCCTGTATGATTAATCGAAGAACTGTTATAAACCGAATCGATTACTGTAATGATAAACAGGTACCAATTACTAATTATGGAGTTATTTTGGCTTTCTTAACAGGGATAATGGACCGAGCAGTGGACTTTTAGGACTAGACTTTTTCATCAAGACATATTAAACTTATATCAACACATAAGAGGAGTGATAAACAAATGACAGTAAGAATGCTACATACATGTTTAAGAGTAATGGACTTAGAAAAATCTATAAAGTTTTATAAGGAGGCCTTTGGACTAATAGTAACAAGTGAAAAGGATTTTCCAGAGCAAAAGTTTACTCTTGTTTATTTATCAAATGAACACGGTGGGTATGAAATTGAGCTGACCTACAATTATGATGTGGAAAAGCCTTATGAAATTGGGAATGGCTTCAGTCACCTTGCAGTAGGGGCAGCTGATATTGAGGAGCTTAGGGAAAAGCATATAAGCCTTGGTTATGAAGTTACACCATTAAAGGGACTTCCAGGACAACCGCCAAGATATTATTTTGTTACTGATCCAGACGGGTATAGAGTAGAGGTTATAAGAAATAACTAACTTATAATATGAACTTTAAAAGCTGAGATTTTAGTTTGAAAACTTAGATCTCAGCTTTAATCATTTAAATTACTTTATAGTATCATCAATTTTTAACATCCTATAGCCAACACCAATATGGGTTTGAATATACTTTGGATTAGAGGTATCGGGTTCAATTTTTTTTCTAAGAGTTGCCATGAATACCCTTAAAGATTGAGTATCATATGGAAGGGCATTTGTCCATATTTCTTTTAGGATATAGTTATGAGTGAGTACCTTACCAACATTTTTGGCTAATAGAGATAAAAGCTTAAACTCATTTGGAGTTAAATGTATCTCTGTATTATTTAAGTAGGTACAACCTGCAGCATAATCTATTTTTAAGTCTCCATTAATAAATATATTTTTATCAGAAGAGTTGCTATGACTGTTTTGATTATTAAGTCTTCTTACAGTAACTCTTAATCTTGCTAGTAACTCATCAATACTGAAGGGCTTTGTTAGATAATCATCAGCTCCAGCATCTAAAGCATTGATTTTATCTTTATCATCGCTTCGGGCACTAACGACAATAATCGGTACATCAGACCAGGAGCGTATTTTGGTTATAATTTCAACTCCGTCTATGTCAGGTAAGCCTAAATCAAGAATAATTATATCGGGCTTGGAGGAGATGATTCCCATTAAGGCCGATTTACCATTCATGGCAACCTCATATTTATATCCTTGAATCTCTAAAGTAGTTGCAATTAAACTTCTAATTGCTCTATCATCTTCTACAACAAATATAGTGTAGTTATTCATAAATTTGAACCTCCTTAGCTTGAAGTGTGAAAGAGAATACTGTACCGTGAGGTAGATTATCTCTTACTGAGATTTCACCTCCGTGAGCTGTTATGATTGATTTACAAAGAGATAATCCAAGACCAAGTCCACGGCGGCTATCACCAGTATTCTTATTTGCAGTAAAAAACATATCAAAAATTCTATCTTTATCATTTTCACTGATGCCATTTCCGTTATCAGCAATTTCAATAACTAAATTTTCTTTATTTTTGATGCGAGCTCTTATAGTAATTTCAGTACCTTCAGGTGTATACTTTATGGCATTATCAATTATATTTATAATTACTTGAACAATTAGCCTTGAATCCATTTTTGCCATAAGTAGTTCATTAGGTAAATCCACAGTAATTTTATATTCACTGCTTTTACGATTAATATGCTTTAAAGCCTCATCAATAACTTCATCTAACAACTCTGGCTGAAGCTGAATATCCATAGTTCCATTATCAATTCTAGTTACTGAAAGTAAATTTTCTACTAGGTTTATGAGCCACATAGAATCATCGTAAATATCCTCATAAATTTCACATTTCTTTTCTTTGGTGAGCATTGCACTTTTACTTATTAAGAAGCTTGCATTTCCAGATATGGCAGTTAAAGGTGTTCTTAAATCATGGGAAATAGCTCTTAGGAGATTTGCTCTAAGCTGTTCTTGTTTCGCTTGAACATAAATTTCATTTTTAGCTTCGTTGATAGATTCTTTTTCAAGTGCTAGTCCAAATTCACCAAGCATTGAAATTAAGAGATTTTTCTTATAGATATCTACTTCATTTTTATTAACGGCTATTCCAACTACAGCATATACGGAGTGCTGTCCTCTAACGGCCATATAAAGGCATTTGGCATTGGTTAAAGTATGGGTAGTAGCACCGGCATTTTTATTATTTTTTAAAACCCAATTAGCTACGGCTCGTTCTTCTGTAGATAGGTAAGTTAAAATATTATCTTTACTAGAGCAGGGAAGAGTAATTGGCTCTGAAAGCTCATTATCTTTAAGCACAGGATAAATTATTACACTAAAATCAAAGAGTTTAAAAATCTGGTTACCTAAGAGATCATAAATCTCTTCTTTATTGGAAGCCTTTTGAAGTTTCTGGCTAGTTTCTAAGAGAACTTCAGTAACTCTCGCTTTTAATGTATTTTGAAAGGATTGATCCTTCATTTTAGTAGATATAGAACTAGTTAAAACAGCTACTATAAACATGACTGCAAAATTGATTACATGGCTAATATCATCAATTTTAAAGGTGAATCTAGGCTCAGTAAAAAAATAGTTCAGAATTAATACGCTTAATAGAGAAGATATAATGCTATAAACTGAGCCATTTGTTTCAACTGCTATTAATAAAATACTTAATAAAAATATAGTAATTGCATTTGATACGTTTAAACCTATATTGAAGCTAAAAAAACTTAGTACGGTAGCTATAAGTAATATTAATATTGTCTTAATGGAATCCTTATAGCTTATACTTGGAAGCCTAAGTCTTCGAGTAGTATTTTTATCTATATATGGTTTCATAATATCAGGAATTATATAAATATCTAAATTTGGCGCGGTCTTAGTTAAAGCATCCACTAGACTCTGTTTAGAAAACAAGCTCTTTTTATTATTGGATCTTCCAATTACTAACTTTGAAACGCCAGCACTTTTAGCATATTCTGCAATCTGCTCGGGTACATTTTCACCATAAACAGTGACAATTTTAGCACCTAACTGCTCAGCAAGCTTTAGATTGCTTCGAAGTCGTGATTTATTTTCTCCTATAAGTTCTTTAGTGTCAGGTGTTTCTACAAATAGGGCAGTAAATGTTCCGTGAAAGGCCTTAGCCATTCTAGAAGCTGTTCTAATAACCTTTGCGTTAGAAGGGGAACTGGACAGACATATGAGAATATGCTCATTAGTGTAATATTCATGGGCTACAGGAAAAATCTCGTTAGTAGATTTAATATTAATTTGGTCTGCAGTGCGTCTTAAAGCAATTTCCCTTAAAGCTATTAAATTTTCAACAGTAAAGAAATTTTGCAAGGCTCTTTTTGCTTGAGTATTTTTATATACCTTGCCTTCATTAAGCCTCTCAATTAGTGCTTCTGGTTCAATATCAACCAATTCAATTTTATCTGCGGCATCTAAAACCTTATCAGGTATTCTTTCATTTACTTGTATTTTCGTGATTTGGTATACCATGTCATTAAGGCTTTCAATATGTTGGACGTTTACTGTGGTATAAACATCAATCCCTGCATTTAAAAGCTCATCAATATCCTGATATCTTTTTAGGTTTCGACAGCCGAAGGCATTAGTGTGAGCAAGTTCATCTACTAGGATTAATTCAGGATGTCTTTTAATCGCTTCATCTATATCAAATTCGTTTAGAACAATACCTTTTCTTTTAACTTTAAGAGTTGGGAGTATTTCCAAATTCTTCATTAGCTCAATGGTAGCTGGACGGTTATGAGGCTCAATATAGCCTGCAACAACATCAATTCCCATTGATTTAGCTAAATGTGCCGCTTCAAGCATAGCATAGGTTTTACCTACTCCTGCAGCATAGCCAAAAAATATTTTAAGTTTTCCCCTGTTGGCATCTTCCTCTTTTTTTTTTATTTCAGCTAATAATGTATCTGGGTCTGGACGACCATCACTCATATAAACCCCTCCCAAGTAAATGATGATCTCAATCTTCACCAAAGATTGAGGAGAATTTAGTTATTTAAAAAGAAACAATCATACAAGCTTTTTAACTTAAAAACTCAAACTTAATACTCTATAACTTAAATTAATAATGTTACAAAGTGCTTTAATATTTTAATAAATTGAAGCTGCTTTTTATAAGAATGACTTATTTATAATACTAATATACTATCTTTATTTTAAATATACAATTTGAATAATATATGAATAATCATATATTACAATTATATTTCATGAGGTATTAATAAGACATTATGATTTTGGTTATGGCATTAAGATAATGTTAAGAAATACTGTTCTAACGTAAAGGTACTTTGAAGAAATGGAAAAGAAAGTTTATCTTAACACGGTCTTAATGCGTTTCAATTTTTTTTAACACCACCTTAATAAAAAAAGAATTAAGCTTAGGGTGTAAGGACAAGGAGGAGATGATAATGATGGATTTAGTAGTAGCAGCTATTTTCGTGGTAGCAGTCTCAGGGATAGGTTTATTCTTGAAATGGTGTGGAAGACAAATAAATTAGTAAGTAGGAGGAGCTAAGATGATATTATTAGGAGCTATAATTGCTGGGTTGGGAGTATATCTTATTTATGCTCTCTTAAATCCAGAGAAGTTTTAAAATACAGGGGGATAATTATTATGCAAATATTTTTAATATTAATGATTTTTTTTGTTTTGGTAATTCCGATGGGAAGATATGTTTATCATATAGCTGACAATAAAAGAACCTTTGCTGATTTAGTTTTTAACCCTATAGATAATTTTATATATAGGATTTGCGGTATTGAAGATAAGGATATGAATTGGAAGCAGTATGTGGGTGCATTATTTGCTACTAATGTAGTATTAATTGTTATAGGTTACTTAATATTAAGACTTCAGCTTCTTCCTATTTTTAATCCTAATGGAATTAAAGGAATGGAGCCGACACTTTCTCTTAACACAATAATAAGTTTTATGACCAATACAAATCTTCAGCATTATGTTGGTGAATCAGGCTTATCATATTTTAGTCAGATGGCTGTTATTACATTTATGATGTTTACTTCTGCAGCTAGTGGATATGCAGCATGTATGGCCTTTATTAGAGGTATTGCAGGAAAGAAATCCATGGGGAATTTTTTCAAGGATGTGGTAAGGGTAATAACTAGAATTCTTCTTCCACTTTCAATTATTGTCGGATTATTACTTGTTGGACAAGGAGTTCCTCAAACACTTTCGAAAAATGAAACTGTACAAACTATTGAAGGAACTTATCAAGATATAGCTCTTGGACCAATTGCTTCGTTAGAATCAATAAAACATCTTGGAACTAATGGTGGTGGATTTTTAGGAGCAAATTCATCAACACCACAGGAAAATCCAACGGTGGTTTCTAATATAATAGAACTTTTATCTATGATGATTCTTCCAGGTTCCTGTGTAGTTGCCTTTGGATTAATGGTTCATTATCGTAAAAAGGAGCAGGGACTTACGGTGAGGGAAAAGGATGATAAAAGGCTGATATTTGGAGGAGAAGGCAGAAGCATTTTTATCGCCATGGCAATCCTATTTATCACTGGACTTTTAGTATGTGTATTATCAGAAAGAGCGGGCAATCCAACTCTTGCTGAAATTGGATTAAATCAAGCTATGGGAAGTATGGAAGGAAAAGAAGTTCGTTTTGGCATTGATCAATCAGCATTATTTACAACAGTTACAACCTCTTTTACTACAGGTACAGTTAATAATATGCATGACACGCTTACACCAATGGGCGGATTTGTTGCAATGCTTAATATGATGATGAATGTAGTTTTTGGAGGTAAAGGTGTAGGCTTTATGAATATGGCTTTATACGCAATGCTTACAGTATTTATTTGTGGATTAATGATTGGAAAAACGCCAGAGTATTTAGGAAAGAAGATAGAAGGAAAGGAAATGAAACTTATTGCTCTTTGTATAATAATTCATCCATTGCTTATTCTTGCTACGTCAGCAATAGCAGTGGCAGTACCAGCAGGAATTGCTGGTATCAGTAACGGCGGATATCATGGTCTTTCACAGATATTGTATGAATTTTCTTCAGCAGCGGCTAATAATGGATCAGGTTTTGAGGGGCTAATAGATAATACAGTATTTTGGAATATCAGCACAGCTTTAGTTATGTTCTTTGGAAGATATATACCAATAATTTTACAACTTGGCATTGCTGGTTCACTAATGAATAAACCACAGGTTAATGAAACTGTAGGAACCTTAAGAACTGATGAATCTACTTTTACAATAGCTATTGTAATGATAGTTTTAATTTTTGCAGCTCTAACCTTCTTCCCAGTGCTTTCATTAGGACCAGTGGCTGAGCATTTAACAATTTGGAAATAGGAGGAACTATAAATGAGTAACGATAAATCAAAAAAATTTATTACTAAGGACATTTTAAAGTCCTCTGTAAGAAATGCTTTTATAAAATTAAATCCTAAATATATGATGAAGAATCCAGTAATGTTTGTGGTTGAAGTTGGATTTATCATTACTTCTTTACTAGCAATTTTCCCGTCTATATTTGGTGCTGGTGGAGAAGATTTAAGAATATACAACTTAATTGTTTCAATAATTCTTTTCATAACGCTTTTATTTGCAAACTTTGCTGAGGCTGTTGCAGAAGGAAGAGGAAAGGCACAAGCTGCTAGTTTAAAGAAAACACAAAAGGACACAAAGGCAAGAATTGTATACGAAGATGGTACAGAAGAAATAATCAACGCTTCAGAACTTAAAAAAGATGATATTGTTTTAGTAAAAGGTGGAGAGGTTATACCAAATGACGGAGAAGTAATTGATGGAATTGCATCTGTAGATGAATCAGCAATCACAGGAGAATCTGCACCAGTGGTTAAGGAAGCTGGTGGAGATTTTGCTTCAGTTACAGGTGGTACAACCGTTGCCAGTGATTGGTTAAAGATAAGAATTACATCCTCACCAGGAGAATCATTTCTTGATAAAATGATTTCCATGGTTGAAGGAGCTTCAAGACAGAAAACTCCCAATGAAATAGTTCTTAATACTCTTTTAGTAAGCTTAACCATAATATTTTTAATAGTAATTGTAACATTGCAGCCTATTGCTAGCTATTGTGGTGTGGAAATTCCAGTTTCTACTTTAGTAGCCTTAACAGTATGCTTAATACCAACTACTATAGGAGGTCTTCTTTCAGCCATTGGTATAGCGGGGATGGACAGAGTTACAAGATTTAATGTCATTGCAATGTCTGGTAAAGCTGTTGAAGCCTGCGGAGATGTAGACACTATGATACTTGATAAAACTGGAACTATAACCTATGGTAACAGATTAGCAGCTAAATTTATTACAGTTGGAAATGCTGTGGAGAAGGATTTAATTAAATATTCAATAGCATCCTCATTAAGTGATGACACTCCAGAGGGAAAATCTATAGTAGACTTAGGACTAGATTTTCAGCCGGATTTTAAGAAAGCTGAATTTGCTGGAGCAGAGTTTATGGAGTTCACAGCTCAAACTAGAATGAGTGGTATTGATTTAAAAGACGGTACGATAATTAGAAAGGGAGCTTACGATGCAATTAAGGATTATGCTTTAAATGCTGGAGGAACTATTCCACAGGATTTATACAATCGTGTAAGTGAGGTTTCAAAGCTTGGGGGTACACCACTAGTAGTTTGTGTTAATAAAACTATTTTGGGAGTAATTTATTTAAAAGATACAGTAAAGCCAGGTTTAGTTGAAAGGTTTGCAAGGTTAAGGGAAATTGGAATTAAAACAATTATGTGTACAGGGGACAACCCACTTACAGCAGCAACTATTGCTCAAGAAGCAGGAGTTGATGGGTTTATTGCAGAGTGTAAACCAGAGGATAAAATCGAAGCAATCAAAAAAGAACAAGCACAGGGTAAATTAGTTGCAATGACAGGAGATGGGACTAATGATGCTCCAGCCCTAGCTCAAGCTGATGTTGGACTTGCAATGAACAGTGGAACCACAGCGGCTAAAGAAGCTGCTAATATGGTAGATTTGGATTCAGATCCAACCAAAATTCTTGAGGTTGTTGAAATAGGAAAGCAACTTTTAATAACAAGAGGGGCATTAACCACCTTTAGTATTGCTAACGATATTGCCAAGTATTTTGCAATCATTCCAGCCATATTTATGATGGTAATACCAGAGATGAAGGTTTTAAATATCATGAATCTAGCTACTACTAATAGTGCTATTGTTTCAGCTTTAATATTCAATGCCATTATAATTCCAGCCTTAATACCAATAGCGGTAAGAGGTGTAAAATATAAGCCGATGAGCTCAAGTAAAATGTTAAGAAGAAATATGCTTATTTATGGTTTAGGTGGAGTAATTACACCTTTTATAGGAATTAAGATTATAGATATGGTAATTGCACCTCTTCTTAAAGTTATAGGATTATAGGAGGAAATAACAATGAAATCATCAGTTAAAGCAGTATTTAAGATTATAGTATTTTCATTAGTACTCTTGTTGATTTGTGGAATTATTTATCCACTAGTAATGACTGGGGTAAGTCAAATAGTATTTAGAGATAAAGCAAATGGAAGTATCATAGAGGTTGACGGAAAAGCCGTTGGATCTGAACTTGTAGGTCAGGATTTTGAGGATGATAGATTTATGAAATGCAGACCTTCTGCAGTAAACTACAACATCTACACTGAAGATGAAAAGGCTAGTGGTGAGTACGAGGGACTTGCATCTGGCTCAACAAATTTAGCACCATCAAGCAATGATTTAAAGGAAAGAGTTGAAAAGGATATGGAGGAGTTTTTGAAGAAAAATCCATCCATTAAGAAAGAGGATATTCCCGCAGATTTATTGACGGCTTCAGGGTCAGGATTAGATCCTCATATTTCACCCAAAGCTGCAGAAATTCAGATACCAGCTATAGCAAAGACTACAGGTCTTGATGAAGGTATGCTTGAAAAATTTGTTGCTGATAATACAAAAGGGAAATTTCTTGGTATCTTTGGAGAAAAAACTGTTAATGTTTTAAAGGTCAACTTAGAAATTGCTAAGGAACTTGGGATAATTGAAGAAAAATAAAAAACACCTTCGTGAACTTTAAAATTCACGAAGGCATTTTTATAAAAAGTATTAATTTATCAATTAAATACTTTTCAAATATCTTAGTAGGTCGTACAATTAGATTAATTAGTTTATTGTTAAAATTTACAAGAAATTAATTGGATAGATTCAAAAGAAATAAAAAGATTATAGAAGGAGGGATGTTAGTGAGGAACATTATTGAGGTGAAAAATGTTACTAAGGATTATGGTAAAGGTAAGGGGATATTTGATGTTGATATCACTGTTATGAAAGGTGAGGTATTTGGTTTTTTAGGACCTAATGGAGCTGGAAAAACAACTACCATCAGAAATTTACTTGGATTTATTAGACCAATAAAGGGTGAATGTTTCATAGATGGTATGGATTGTTATAATGATGCAGCTAAGATACAGGAGAATCTTGGATATTTACCTGGAGAGATAACCTTTCTTGAAGATTTATCAGGAAAACAAATGTTGGATTTTATTGCATCTATGAAGGGCATTAAAGATAAGACTAGGATGAATGAGCTCATGGATATTTTTGAACTTGACCCAAGAGGAAAGATTAAGAAAATGTCAAAGGGTATGAAACAGAAAATAGGAATTATTTGTGCTTTTATGGGAAGCCCAGACATTATTATTTTAGATGAACCTACCAGTGGTTTAGATCCATTGATGCAAAATCGATTTGTTGAACTTATTTTAGAAGAGAAGAGTAAGGGTAAAACCATATTTATGTCTTCCCATATCTTTGAGGAAGTGGAGCGTACCTGTGACAGAACTGCCATTATTAAGGAGGGAAAAATAGCAGCTATAGAAAATATGGAATCTTTAAAAGCTAAGAAGAGAAAGTTTTATACTTTAGAATTTGAATCTGAAAAGGAACTTTTAAGATTTAATGAAGAGAACCCTTCAATTAAGATAATTGAGGTTCTTGGTAAAAATGTAACAGTTGCAGTTCAAGGTGACATAGTTAAATTTTTAAGTACAGTTACTAAGTACAAAATAAAAGATTTAGATGTTAAGAGAGAAACCATTGAAGAAATATTTTTACATTTCTATGGAGGTGAAAAATAATGATTTCTTTACCCTTATTTAAAAGAAATATGCTTTATACAGCAAAGATTGGAATTATTTTTATAGCTATATTAACCATGTATACCACTATGATTATTTATATGTTTGATCCAGCTATGGCAGAAATGTTGACTCAATATCAAGAAATGATGCCGGGAATAATGGCAGCAGTGGGAATGACTGGTTCAACAGGAACCTTACTAGCATTTATAAATACTTATCTTTATGGCTTTATAATGCTTGTAATACCAATGGTGTTCGAAATTATTTTAATTAATAAATTTGTAATGAAGTATGTGGATAATGGGTCAATGGCATGTCTTTTATCAACTCCGAATACAAGAGTAAAAATTATTATTACGCAGCTAACTTCTTTAATATTAAGTGTGGCATTACTTATTACTCTAATTACAGGTATAGGACTTTTATCATGTGCCATAATGTTTCCAGGAGATTTGGATATAGGAAGATATCTTCAGCTTAATTTAAGTGCATTTTTACTTCATATGCTAATAAGTAGTATAGGATTTTTGGCAGCCTGCTTTTTTGATGAATCCAAGGGGTTCTTTGCTGTGGGTGCAGGTCTTCCAATACTTTTTTACTTAATTCAAATGATATCTAATGCAGGAGAAAAGTTTAAGGATTTAAAATATTGCACTATATTTACTTTATTCCCAGGAGATAAAATAGTTGAAGGAATCAGCGGCGTTTTAAGCTTAAATGTGACTATGGCTGTTATGGCAGCAGTGCTATTTATTTTAGGTGTAATAAGGTTTAAGCAAAAGGATTTGTTTATTTAAAATATCTCGAATTAAAATAATCCCAGAAGGCATAACACCTTCTGGGATTATTTTAATTATTCATTATCTTGTTCTTTTTTCTTTCCGATTAGTATTAAAGAGCTAAGGCCTAGAGTCATTAATCCAGCAGTTCCTAATAAACTGCTACCAGCTATAGCACCAGTTTGAGGAAGGCTTGTATCATTATCTTTTTTAGAAACTGTTATATTACAAGTGTCAGATAACTTACCATCCTTAGATTTCACAGTAATCTTAGCTTTACCAGAGCCTACAGCTGTAACAACACCATCTTTAACTGTAGCTACCATTTTATCAGAAGATGACCATACAATTTCAGGCATTTCAGCATCGGTTGGTTTAACAGAAGCTTTAAGAGTTATATTATCACCAACATTTAATTTTGCGTTATTTTTGTTTAAGATGATTTTCTTAGCTTCAGGTTTTGTAGGAGGTACTTCAGAAGCTTTAACATTAACAATGCAGCTGTCACTGAAATTTCCATCTTCACTAGTAACAGTTACCATAGTAGTACCAGCACTTACACCAACAATATTACCATTTTCAACAGTAACAATTTTCTCATCAGCAGAAGCCCAAGTTACATTTTTATTAGTTGCATTTTCAGGTTTAATTGTAGCTATAAGAGTTTCAGAATCTCCAACATTAATATCTAGAGTATCTTTGTTTAATTGTATAGACTCAATCTTAATATCCTTAACATTAATAGTACATTTAGTACTAAACTGGCTGTCAGCAGTTTTAGCAGTAATTGTAGCACTTCCTTCTTTAAGTGCAGTGATATTACCATTTTCAACGGTTATAACTGACTCATCAGAGGAACTCCAAACAAATTCTTGTGGTCTAGCATTCCAAGGATTTAGATTAACTGATAATTGAGTCTTGTCTCCAGTGTTCATGTTAAGAACTCCTTCAACTAAGCCGTCATTAGAAAGTTCAATTCCTTTGAGGTCTGCCCAATTTACAGTGTGAACTTTGTTGTCCTGCCATACGTATTCAATTTCATCTAAGAATATTCTAGATCTAAATTCATAGTTACCAGCAACTTTACTTTGCCATGAGGCAATGTTTTCTTCAGATCTTTCTTTAATAATTGTCCATTCTTTATCGTTCTTTTCTCTCACTGAAAATTCATATTCGAATTCTACACCTTCAGTTCCAGGTGGAGGAGTTACGGTTAAGTTAACAGTGTCTCCAACTAAAGAGATTTCAGAATCTAAATTTAGCTCTATATTCATTTCTGGAACTTCATCATAATATCCACAGCTCTCAAGGATATCTATAATATCTCTTCCATCAAGATACTCCTCAGGAACTTTAGAGTCTTCTCGAGTTAAATCCTGCATTAAATAGTTGTTAAGAAGAAGATACATGTCGTAGTAGTTGACAACACCATCTTGAGTCAAGTCTGTTACTCTAGTTTGAGCTTTATCTTCTGGATTTAAGCTGAATGGATGTTCTTCACCTGGTACATAGTCTTTAGCAAGTTCATAAGCGTCAACTATATCAATTGCTCCATCATCATTAACATCTCCTGCGTATGAAGTCATTGCAGGTGCTAAGAAACTCGCACTTGTTAAAGAGTAGGTATTTCCAACACGGTCATTATTCTTATTAAGTTTGCTGCCTGGAACACTCATTACACTATCAAAACATCCTGGCATTTCTAGAATAACCTTATAATCTCCATCTATTACTGGAAGTTCATTGAAAGTGAATCTGTGATTTCTTCCCATCCAGTCATCTAATGAAGTGTAGGTTGGTTCATATCTTTGGCCTTGAGGGTCAACCACATAGGCATTAGCTTGCCTCATTCCACCCAAAGGGCTTGTTGTACTAACATAAATTAAAGTTCTGTCAGAATATTCAACATCAAATGTTTTATATATTGTTCCGGCCATAACATCTACTTTTTCATTAGAAATATTGCTGAATTCGCCATCAACGCCCCTAAAGGTTGCGTAAGTAAAGTTATTATCATCCATTAATTCTTCGTCAACACCATTATAGCTTTTAACATCTGTAACAATATCAAATAACTTCATATCCCCATTTATTCCCTTGAAGTTACTATCAGTAGAAGTGATTTCAAAGGATACATTAAATTGAGGAAAGGAGCTCCAGCCGTCACTAACAACTTCAAATGTAATATCAGTTTTGATGTTGTCACCAGCAAGTTTCTTTAATTCTTCTGATGCAATAATTTTTAAGTTATCGTAGTTAATATCACCAGCAGTTTGAATTGCAAAAGAACCTTTTAGTACATTCTCAGCGTTGTTTATACTGATTGTTGATGTTAAAGTCTTACCTTTTGATAAGGTATCAGTATCAGTATCTATAGTAAGATAAGATTTATCCTTATCAACGAAGATGAATGAGGTAGGTTTATTCATTATTTTACCAGCATTTGTGTAGGTTAAATTAGTTCTAAAGAATCCACTTTCTAAGTCGCTACGTTCAACACCGGCAACTAATATATCACCATTACCTAATGACATAGTGCCCATTTGGATTGGATAACCTGATCTATCCATACCCTCAGCAAATATAGTATTAACTTCATCTTGTTTTAAATAGCTTAAACCATAAGTAGTTTTTAATTGTTCTACTATGTCATTATAAGCATTAGCCTTTAACCAGATACCTTCATGCTCTTTATCATCGAACCAAACATTGTTTGTATACATGTCTTCAGTAACTTCTATGACACCATCTTCCATATTGAAGGTTACCTTATCAGAATAAGTGTCATTGATAACTGCCATAGGAAGGTATTCGGAAATTACAGTACCAGTATATTCAGTAGCAACAACTTCTAAGTCATAAATACCAGTTTGTAATGGAAATTCCTCGTGGAAAATTTTTCCGTTAACTATTTTTTTAGCTCTACCATTTGAAGCAAAGCCTTCAACCATTACATCAGTTCCAACTGGAATCCAAGATGCATCCTGCTTACCAACATATCCAACTCTTTCTTTAGTTTCTGGATCAACAACATAACCTTCGATGGTTTTTATTTCATTATTTATTTGCAATTGGAAAGTTATATCGCTAAAACCATAGAAAGTCTGTGGATTTCTATTTACCAAATTAGAACATGTGAAGGCAGTAATTCCTTGAGCATATCCATTATCAAGTGAAGGGTAAGTCAAGCTTTGGAATCCATCCTTCATTAAGTTTACACTAAAAGGCATTTGATAGGTACTTTCAGTATTGTTAAATTCTGTGAAGTGTATATATCCTTCATAAGTACCAAATTCAAGTGGAGAATAAGCAGAAAGAGTAACATCAAAAGTTTTACTTTCTCCAGCAGCAACTTCAACAGAAGTAGGAAGATTTAACTTAAATCCATTTGCCACAGCATCCTTTGCTCTTGAGCTATTGGAGTATTCCACAACTATAGTATAGGATTTTGATTCTGAACTATTATTTGTGACAGTAACAGGTATTGTTTTTGTCATTTCTCCAGATTTAGAATCAATAATTTTACCATAAGATAGCATACCAGTGATATTTTTTATAGATAAAGGCTCTACACCGTAAGTTACATCATATTCTGCAGAGAAGGATACTTCTTCATGGACTGATTCATAGGCATTAACTCTTCCAGCGCCAGCTTCATGAACACTATAGTTTAAATCATCTTCATCAAAAATCTGCTCAGAAGTATTCATCATTGCAAGCTTTACTTCTTCAGGAGTATATTCAGGATGAGCTTGTAAAATTAGAGCAGCAATACCTGCAATATGTGGAGTTGCCATTGAGGTTCCACTCATTCTTTGATAAGCTACATTATAATTTTCTTCATCTTCATTGTTGTCATTTATATATTCTGGTGCAGTTGAATAAACGTTATATCCAGGGGCAACTAGGTCAGGTCTGATTTCATAAGTTCTTTTTACAGGACCAACAGAACTGAATCCTGCAATCTCATCTCCTGCAACAAAGGTAGTATCAAGAGGTGTAATAGATAATTGTTCAGGCACTTCTTCAGATAATACTTCCTTTAGTGAATTGCCATCATCTAGGGTGATAGCAAGAATATTTGCACCAACTTGTTCTCCAAGGAAAGGTATTTCATTATCTTTAGTATTGTTTGCTAAAATAATAGCTTCTGCACCTGCAGCGGCAGCATTTTTAGCTTTCTCTACAAAGGTGAGGACTCCTCTATCAATAAAAGCGATTTTACCAGTTAAGTCTTTTCCTTCAAAATCTTCAGGATAGCCTAAACCACAATCAACAACATCTAAATCTCTATTTAAAAGGTCATCAATCTTATAGTTAAAGCTTGGACCAAGAAGGGAAGCATTAATATTTAAATCACCTATTTTAAGGTCGAAATTCTTAATTTCATAATCTACTGTGCTTGCACCAACTGCAATTGGAAGCTGAGCAGTTCCAGGGGTACCTACACTATAGCTTAATGGACCAGAGTTACCATTGGCAATGGTAGTTACAACTCCAGCTTTTGTTGCATTATTAACAGCGGTAACCATTGGGTCGTAAGGACCATTTGCTCCATTGGAGCCAAGGGACATATTAATTACATCCATACCATCTGTAACTGATTTTTCAATAGCGGCAATGATTCCTGCTGTTGAACCAGAACCATACTTACCAAGTACTCTATATCCGTAAAGTTCAACATCGGGTGCTACACCTAATACAGGGAATTCAGCGGTTTGATTATCTCCAGTACCTGCAATAGTTCCAGAAACGTGTGTACCATGAGCGGTATAATATGAATTTCCGTCTAAATCAAATTCAGGTTGTCCACTTTCTTGCCAATCTTTATAGGTTGTTTCCATTGGGTCTGCATCATTATCAACGAAATCCCAGCCTATTGTAGTGTTGATATCTTGATTTTTGACATCGCCATTTTCGGCTCTAAAGCCCTCATAGGCATTAGTTAAATCAGGGTGATTATAATCAATACCTGTGTCTAAAACACCTACCTTAATTCCTTGTCCTTTAATATCTTCATTATGAAGTTGATCTATGCCTAGCTTTGGAATTGAATCCATCATTAATGGAGTAATCTCATTTTCGGAAGTTGATTTTACCTCTTCATTTATAGGTGGGTCAACTTTAACTTCTGCATCTTTATGAATTCGCTTTACAACACCAGATTTTGCTAATGCTTCAATATCGGTACCTTTAACTTTTAAGGAAACTCCATTAAATACAGTTTTATAGGAGTATTGAATTGTAGGAGATTGTCCTTCGGAGCCATATTGTACTGGAAGGTTGCTAAGATATTTTTCAAAAACTCTATGGTCTCTGTCTACTTTGTTTTCAGTTGAATCATAAGTGGATGTGTTAGAAAGAGCTAAAGGTTCACTTACAAATTCAACAATGACAGATATCATATCAGAAGTAGTAGTGTCAACATCATTGCTGATGGTTGAAAGGTTGTCTTTTTCATCAAAAGTTATTTGATTTTTCAATGATTGAACTAAATCAGAATAACTTTTACCAGCAACATCATTAGTTACGCCAAATGCCAAGGTACCCATGCTATTGGTGAAAAAGGCAATGGTGAGTACAGTAGTAATCAGTTTTTTAAGTTTCTTTCTTTTCATAGATTATCCCCCTATTATAATATTAAATTTTCTAATCATTTGTTAAAAGGCTGATAAGCTTCTATAAAGTCTATAAATATATTAGTAACTTAATAGAAACTTTATATTATCAGACTAACATACAAAATATACCAAAACAATAAATAAAAAACGCAGTTTCATGTATATTTATGCATCATCATCCATGTTTTGACTACATTTATTATGACTTATTTTTTTCTATAATTATATAAATGATAAAATATGATTTATTTCTTAAAGAAAATATAGTAAATGAATGTGTGATTTTAAAATAATTTAAACTAAATTTAGGTAAAGAATAAAATATGATTAGCAATAGCGGAAATGTATCAAAATTGTAAATGTTTAGGGATTAGAAATATAATTACAAAATTTGTATTTAAGCTGTACTCTTAATATAATAGTATTGTATAGTACACTTAATAATTGAAGAAGTAATATAAGTAAATTACACTTTTAATAAAATAGATAGATAGATAGATAGATAGATAGATAGATAGAATCAGCTTTTCAGTGTAATTCATATACTACACTCATCACTATAACTTCGCAGTACATAAAATTGAAAGTAAATATAATTTTATGTAAAAATGCAAAAGTGAAATTAATTGTGGTAAAATATGTATAACGTTTGTAATTTACTCTCAGTTGGGATTTCAAAAAATAAAAATATATTCAAGTGGGGGAATAGAAATGAAAGCCATGAATAAAAATCAAATTATTGGTGGGATAATGGGCGCTATTGTAGGAGATGCATTAGGGGTTCCAGTAGAGTTTACTTCTAGAAAAGAACTAATGGAAAATCCGGTTGACGATATGAGGGAATATGGTACTTACAATCAGCCTAAAGGGACTTGGTCAGATGATAGTAGTATGATTTTATGTACAATTGAAAGCCTACTCAACGGTATTGATTATGAGGATTTAGGAAGAAAGTTTTGCAGATGGTTGGAAGATGCTTATTGGACGCCTTATGGTGAAGTTTTTGATGTTGGAAGAACAACCTTTAGTAGTATTATTTCCATGCAAAATGGAAGAAGTGCCTTGGAATCAGGACTGGATGGTGAATATGATAATGGAAATGGCTCTTTAATGAGAATTCTGCCCTTGGCTTTTTACTTATATAATACTGAACAGGAAAAGCGAGAAGAGATAGTAGCAAAAGTTTCATCTATAACCCATAGCAATGGAATAAGTATTTTTGCCTGTTATCTATACGTAGAATATGCCATCGGGCTTTTAGAAGGGCTGGGCAAGCGTCAAGCTTATAGCAGGATTCAAAAAATAAGGGGAAGAGGTTATAGAAAAGAAGCCTTTAGGCGAATCCAAAATGGAGACATAAGTTCTTATAGAATGGAGGATATATATTCTTCAGGATATGTTATTCATAGTTTAGAGGCAGCTTTATGGTGTTTTATAACAACAACTTCATATAAAGAATGTGTCTTAAAAGCTGTAAATCTAGGCGATGACACAGATAGCTTAGCTTGTATTACAGGTGGCTTGGCAGGGATATTTTATGGATATAATAAAATTCCAGTAGAATGGATTAATGCAGTTGCAAGAAAAAATGATATTTTAAAACTGAGTGATGCATTTATTGTAAAATTAAAGGAAAAAGAATCGTTTAATTAAAGGATAATAAAAAGGTTTATAGAATATATCTTTGAGGTGATAATATGATAATTAATTTAAATGAGGAAGAAGCACTTCATATTTTAGACAGCCTTCATGGAAAATATATGAGTTCAAAGGTGTATTTTAAAAATCATAGCTCTGAATTAGAGACAATTGGGGTGACAGAGCCTGAAACGTTGAAGACTTTATATAACAATTTACTAGAGCAGATGCAAGTTCAAGGAGAATATAAATTTTTAGATAAAATTAAATAGGACTTTATACAATTAGGGGGATAATAAATGAAAATACTTATAGCATATACTACAAGGTATGGTGCAGCTGAAGCTTGTGCAAAGAAGCTTGCAGAGGAATTAAATGGAGAATGTGATTTAGTTAATTTAAAGGAAGCAAAGAATGTTGAAATATCCAAGTACGATAAAGTAATTCTTGGTGGTTCAATATATGCTGGGAATTCTCAAGCAGAGTTAAGAGCTTTTGGTTTGGAGAAATGTGATGAATTATGTAAGAAACCCTTAGGCCTATATCTTTCTTGTATGGGGTTTGATGCAGCATCAGTGGAATCATACTTTTGGGCAACTTTTCCTGGGGAGCTATTAGATCATGCATGTGCAATTAAGTCTTTTGGCGGAGTATTTGATTTTAAAAAAATGAACTTTTTTGAAAGAACTATTATTAAAATGATGGGAAGAAATGAATCGGCTAAAAAAGGTGTTAAAAATCTTTTAAATGGAAAAGAAAAAATAAACACTATTTCGTTAAGTAGAATAAATAAGTTTGCGGAAGATGTAAATACGGCAATCCATATGGATAAAGAGAAAGCACTTAATTTTGCAGATATAAGCAAATAATACTTAAAAGGATTTATAACTCATAGAAAACTAACATTAAATTATTTGTTTGTTGTAAGTTTTCTATGAGTTTATTTTTTCTGTTTTTTTAATTTTGAATTGCGTAAGTAACCGTTTAGGTAAAATAAAATGGCCACAGCTAGTTGAAACCAGCAAATATGAGATTTGTTTTTAAAATAATATGCAAAGGATAAAATGAAAATAAAGCTGCCAACTAACCAACAGTTTCTTTCGGTTTTTAAGGTCACAAAAGCACCTCCATATAAGTACGTATTAATTAATTTGCTAATAGAGTGAATTTATAATCATATAATCTATTATTATATGATTATATGTGATTAATAATTATTATGTATGTTTTTTAGTATTTTAGAACAATTAATTATTATTAAAAAAAGATATATGGAAAAGATAAAATGGATGAAATGCATATTGTTGCAAATATAATGTATTGGTATAATGAGAAAAAGGAGTGATGATTTATGTTGAAAAAGTTTGCAGCAGAAGCGTTAGGCATAAGTGATATTGGTAAAATTCTTTCACCTAGTGATTATAATAAGGTTGAGGCTGATGATTATGTAATGCATGAGGACGATGAAAAAATATATTTTCTCATCAAATCAAGAACGGATGAATACTGCTTTACTAACTTAGCTTTAATCCATGTTGATGGAACAACGGCAATTAGCTCAAAGAAAACTTTGAGAAGATATGATTACTATGAAAATCAAATTAGCAACGTATTTTTAGAAACTGCTGGAACAGTAGATTTAGATGCTGAAATTAAGTTTTCTATAGGTCAAGCTAATCTTTCTATTGATGTAGATAAAAAACAAATTGAACAGCTTAAGGATTTATATAAGACCTTAATTAGAATTGGACAAATTTCACGTCATAACAATAGCTGCTTAGAGTTTAGCAGAAGAAGTCTTGAAATTGCAACTGCAGTTTTAGATGGTGCAAAACTAGAGGGTGTAGCAATTGAAGAGAACTTTGAGAAAATCAATAATTATGCTTTTAATTGGCAGCTTGAATCAATAAAAAAATATGTTGTAAAAGATTTTGGCTATGTATTTGAAAAATATATAAATAACTAGTTTTAAAAATAAACAGTGCACTGAAATTAATCGGTGCACTGTTTATTTTTAAGTTCAAAATGTTCATCAATGTTTTTTATTTTTTAGCATTTTTAAATGTATTAAGCAAAAGTACAATTCCATTCATCGTAAAATTCTTCAAGAAAATCTTCCATGTATTTATGACGTTTTTCAGCTAATATTCTACCAGTATTAGTATTCATTAAATCTTTAAGTTTTAATAGTTTCTCATAGAAGTGATTTATAGTATGATTTTCTTCGTTTTTTACTTGATTTAAGGTTGTAAAAGTTTTAGGGGAAATATGGGGGTCATATATTACTTGTTTTTTACTTCCACCATAGGTAAAAGTTCTTGCAATGCCAATGGCACCAATTGCATCTAATCTGTCAGCATCTTGAACAATCATTCCTTCAATTGTATGTTGAGTAGAATCAACCACACCACCTTTGAAGGAAATTGTTTTAATAATATAGCATATTATTTCAATGATGTCTTTACTTACACCAATGGAATTCATAAAATCTTCAATTGTTGAAGTAGTAGTTTCGTTATTTAAGGAAAACTTCCAATCATCAATATCATGAAGAAGGGCTGCAAGAGAAACTATAAAGGTATCTGCTCCTTCTTTTTCGGCAATATAAGAAGCGGTTTTATAAACACGTAGTGCGTGGTAATAATCATGTCCACTACCTTCACCAATTAATTTGCTTTTTACGAACTCTTTTGTTTCGTTTAATATTTTATTTTTATTCATTTAATCACCGCCTAGAAATTATTTTAGCATAAAAAATGTGAGTAGTAATAAATAAAATGGATTATTAACCATAAATAAATTATGATTATGCTATAATTTTATATAAGAAACTAATACTTACAATTTGAAGTGATGAAAAATTAAAATAATTAAATTAATTATTTTAGAAAAAGGAGGAATTTATATGAAGGAACCTAGATGTAAAAAAATAAATAAAGGAACTGCTTTTATTATAATAGGTTTAATACTGGGGGTTATCCTTGGAGTTCTAATTAGTGCAATATCTATAAATTTTATGAGTACATATTTTAAAGAAGAAGGAATATTAATGGAAATAATAAAAGTTCTAATAGTATTTGTTTTAGTTTTAGCTTCCTTTTTAATTCAAATTATTATTCATGAAAGTGGACACCTTGTTTGTGGATTATTATCAGGATATACATTTGTATCTTTTAGAATAGGGTCAGCAACGATAATAAGGGATGAAGGAAGATGGAAGATTAAAAAATTTAGTATACCTGGAACTGGAGGACAGTGTTTATTGATGCCGCCAGAAGAAGATGAAGAAAGGGTACCATTTATTCTATATAACCTTGGAGGTGTAATTTTTAATTTAGTTTTTGGGATTATGCCAATTTTAATTGTTGTATTTTTCAATGAAACAGCACCTTGGTTAAAGGGCTTTCTTTTAGTATTTGGGGGCGTTGGGCTTATTAGTGCACTTCTTAATGGGATACCATTAAAGGTTACGGGGATAGCAAATGATGGCAGTAATGTAATGTCGATGATTAAGGATAAGGAAGCAAGGAAAGCTTTTTATAGCCAATTGAGGTTTAATGGACTTTTATCAATGGGGGTAAGACCAAGAGAAATGAATATAGATGACTTTAAATTCCAAGGAGGAGATGCTTCGAGTCCATTAAATACAGCTTTGATTTTAATGGAGTATAATTATTATCTAGATAAAATGGAATTTGAAAAAGGTCGTGAGCTACTGAATAGCTTAAATCCATATTTAAATAATATTTTAGGTATATATAGATATGAGATTGCTTGTGAAAAGATATTCTTAGAATTGGTTTTAAATGGTGAAAGTAATTTAGTGCAAAGGTTATATAATAAAGAGCTTCTAAAGTATATAAATGCTTGTAAAGGAATGATAAGCAAGAAAAGAGTTGAGATGTCCTATGAGCTCCTTTTTAAGAGAAATATAAATAAGGCTAGAGTAATATATGAGGAAGGAAAGGCGCTAGCAAAGACTTATCCAATTAAAGGTGAGATTGAAATGGAATTAATGCTTATGGATTACTTAAATAACATAAATATAAATCAATCAAATAATATATAAAAAAGCCTCAGCTTTTGTTTAAAGCTGAGGCTTTTTTTACGTAATAAACTTTATTAAATAGTCAAATCCAATTCTATATCCTATTGAAAAGGCTAATATACCTCCGATTAAAAACATAGAAAGAGTTCGTCCTGCTCTTGCACCAAAATGATCACCAAATGTATATCCAAGGACAAGGGATGGAATAGTAAAAACTAATGAAAAATAAACTGCTTGTCCATTTCCAAACTGAAAATCAGCAGCGGCTGTTCTTAAACTAAGAAGACTTAAGATATCTTCTCCTATTGAATAATAAATAAATTGACAAACTAATATAAGGCCAATTAAAAACAGGGGAAGCGCCAAGGTGCCAACACCTATTTTTTTCTTAAATATTGTCATTATATCACTCCTTCGATAATTATGTAAAAATATGTACAATATTCCTTAACTTATTCTACCATAAATTTAATGAATTTAGAGTATATTCTAAATATTTATATTTTAAAATACTAAAAAATTTATAAAAATTCATTACATAATATATACATTTTAGGAAACACTACCTTTATGATGGAAACTCCTTCTTATATTTATTCGAAGGATAGCTTAAAGATTAAGTTTCAGTAATCAAATCCTTGATTTGGACTGTAACTTAGTTTTGTATTAACCAAATCAAAGATTTGGATATTTACTTAAGGAGTGGGTTATGTGAGTAGTTATGATATGTTGATATACTTATCAATGAGCTTTTTCCTATATGGTTTTTTAGGCTGGATAATAGAAAACCTTTTTTCATATTTTGCAAAGGGACATTTACAAGAGGATGGATTTTTAAGCGGTCCGTTTAAACCTATGTATGCCATTGCAATGACAATATTAATATTTTTTGCTGAATTTACAAAAGTAAATTTGATAATTTTGTTAGGATTATGCTTTATTGTGCCTACAATAGTAGAATATGTTACAGGATATTTAATTAGAAGATATTTTCATAAGAATTATTGGGATTATTCTGAGCTTAATTACAATTATCAAGGGTTAGTTTGTTTAAGTTTTTCTTTTGCTTGGACTGTATTAACTTTTATAGGCATTAAATATTTTCAACCATTTATAGTTAATACTATATTTGATATAATCTCACCAATAGCATTTTTAATCGTAGCATTTTTTAGTATAATAATTCTGGTTGATATTGGAACAACTTTTATTAAAGAATTTAACCTTCAAAGAGTAAGGATTAAGAATTAGAGTGTATGAATAATATAAAATTTATTAAGGCAGTATAGTAAACTTTACTATACTGCCTTTAATTATTTTACTCATTTGAAGCTGTAAGATTTTTTTGTTTGATTGTTACAAGTCCAATGCTTAAAAAAGTTAAGGCAAAGGCAGCTAATATCATAAACTCAAAAATAACTGGCTTCAGTGTTGTAAAATTGAATTTTGACATTGAACTAATGGTATCATTGACGTGAACATACCAATAAACAGGATTTATCATAGATAGTTTAACAACTGCAGAACTTAACATTTCTTGTGGAACAAAAGCACCACCTAAGAAGCAGCTTCCTAAGGCAACACAGTTGCAAATAGCATAAACAGAATTTTTGGTGGCAATATTTCCAATGAAAAAGCTTAAGCTCAATGCTGTTATTGTAAAAATAAGAGAATTTATTATGTGCAATAATCCATTGATAGTGATCATTTCTGAAGGATACATTATAAAGGAAATTATTATGAATAATATCCAGATAAATAATGATAAAACAATGTGTCCTAAGAACAATTGAAGATTGAAGCTTTTTATTCCAATTGGAGAGCAAAGATTTCGCATTTTTAAATCCTTACCGTTAAAAATACCAGAAATTAATGAAATTCCTAAAATTAGCATACATAAAAGGGGATAACATAGATAGTTGAAGTAATAGTAAGATCCATTTTTATCTTTAAGGACTTCACCGTTATTTAAGGTAATTTTACTTTCTACAGCTAAATCTTTTTCTACCAAGGTTCCTATTTCATTAAAGTCTTTAATAGCAGTAGTTTTTAAATATAAGCTAGTGGTGTTTAGATAGTTATTAATCATATTTTTCACTAAAACACTGCTAGTTGAATCAGGAATGCTTTGAGTTTGAAGAGAAAGTGGAGTTTCAGTGTTAAAGGCATCTCCAAAACCTTTTGGTATTGTAATAACTAGTTCACTATCTCTAAAGAAGAGGGAATCTTTTATGCTATCTTCATTGTTTTCAAGTGTTACTACAGTAGAGTTAGCTTTAATAAAATTTTCAACATTGTCAGCTAATGGAGAATTATCTTCATTAAAAACTGCAACCTTACATTTAGTAGTTTCAAATCCTGTTGAGGAATTATTTCCTGTAGTACTAAACATTATTGACATTGCAATAAATATAACAGCATACATAAATAATGACCAGAATACACTTTTTCTTATAATTTTAAAATATTGCTTAAATACTTGCATATTGCTGCCTCCTTAGTACTAAATAAGTTATTATTATAAATATAATACCTAGAGTCCCTAGAAGACCTAGATTAATAAAATATCTGGTGAACCCATCGTAATAATATAGGGAATAAAGTCCGTCAGTTATTAGATTAGCAGGATTAATGTATGATACAAGGGGTACATATTTTTGTACTAAATATTTTACTTGAACAGCCATCATACCAGATAAAAAAGAACCTACCATAGTGATAACAAGAATTACGGCGGTCTTTATGCTCAATTTTTTGTTGATTAGTGCACTAATCATGGTTCCCATAGAAACTGCCGCAAAGCAAGCTACAAAAGCAAGAAGGATTACAGGACCTAAGGTAGAACCAAAATCTACTTTTAGAATTTTATTTATAAATAAAATATAAATAAAAACTATAGAGAAATGATAAGTCATGGTAGCACATAGAGAAGGCAGAAATATCTTAAGTTTATTTTCAGGAGCAACATTTATTCTTGCAGCTCTTGGAGATTGATTTGCCTGGATATTTAATATGTCATCACAACCAAAGTTTGCACCAAGCAAAGTTACCATGGCAATTAAGGTATAAAAGTAGATAACCACAATGTTAGTGGAATTTCCTATGGAATTTTCTTTGGTGTACACATTCATTGTTGAAACTTCTTCAACAAAATTATTTTGAAGTGCTTCAGGATTTGTTTTTATGATATTTTCAATGGTTGAACTACGCTGTTCATAGGTATCAACAAACTCCTTTAGTATTGATTGATTAATACCTGATTTGCTAACGATAATGGAAATTTCATTACCTTCCTTTATATAACCAGAAATTTCATTCGAAGCAAGAAGGGCTTCAGCTCTTTTCTTGTCTACTTTTTTAATGTTAAATAAATCACTTTCTTTTAGTGCATTATCAAAATTTGTAGTTTCTTCAAATTCACTTACAACAGCTATATCTATTTTCTGAAATTCTTCTCCCTTCATAATGTTTGAAAAAGCTACGTTAAATAAGAGAGCTAAAATTACGGGGAAGGCTAAGGACCAGAAGGTACTTATTTTGTCTTTGAGTTTAAGCTTTAATTGATATTTATATATATGAAAAAACATAGAAATCCTCCTTTAATCACGAAGCTGCTTACCAGTAATCTCTAAAAATACATCATTTAGAGTTGGAAGTTCAGAATAAATTTTTCCATAGGAAATATTATTATTTTCAAGAATATCTGTAATTTTGCCAAGACTACTGTTAGAACTTTTAGTTTTTATTGTTAGTAAATTATCTAGATATTCAACGGAGGTAACCTTCGGAAGAGCATATAAGGATTTTAACTGGTTTTCTTGAATACCAAAGGCTTCAATTACCACTTTCTCTCCATGAGATATCATTGACTTTAATTCTTCCTTTGTACCATTTGCAATGACTTTACCTTTATCCATGATGGCAATAGAGGTACAAAGTTGCTCAATCTCCTCCATATAGTGGGAGGTGTATATTATGGTTGCACCATCTTCATTTAGTTTTTTTATTCCCTCAAGGATATGATTTCTGCTTTGAGGATCTACAGCAACGGTAGGCTCGTCTAAAATTATTAGTTTTGGTTTATGGGCAATTCCACAGGCAATATTTAATCTCCTTAGAAGGCCTCCACTTAGTTTTTTAGGAGTGAATTTTTTGAACTCGCTTAAGCCAACAAATTCAATGGCTTCTTCCACTAAAGCCTTTCTTTTTTTCTTGTCTTTTATATAAAGTCCGCAGAAGTAGTCAATGTTTTCATAAACACTCAAATCATCAAATACAGCTACATTCTGCATTACTATTCCGATGTCTCTTTTCAAATCATAAGCCGTTGGAGTCATCTCTTTACCGAATACTTCAATACTTCCTTTATCAAATTTAAGAAGGGAAAGGATACAGTTTATTGTAGTGGTTTTTCCAGAACCATTTGGTCCAAGAAGACCAAATATTTCTTTTTCCTTAATGCTTAAATTTAAATGATCTAATGCTATTAAATCTCCATATCTTTTAACTAGGTTTTCAATTTTTACTATCATAATACAACCTCCATAAGTGACATTTTAAATTATTGAGATATATACATAAATTTTAAGTTTGAACTACTTCCTTTAAATAAATACGATGAGTAGTTTCTATAATTTTATTTTATGATATTTTTAATATGGCAGTAAGTGTTAAATGTCATCACTTACATATGACAAATGTAATATTTATGAATTCATGTTAAAATGTTGAGAAGTATATGATATTATTTATTTACTTAAATAATATTTAAATTGGGATGTTGTAAAGGGGGAATTATTATTACCAGCAATATTTTAAATAAATTGATAATTTTTATTGGAGTACTAACAATGCTTCTTCTTACTTATGATACAAAAAGTGTTATAATACCAATGCTGGTTGTTATTTCCATATCGGCAATTATAGAGTTCTTTGATAGTGAGAGGGTTAATGTAGCCTTATGCATTTTGCTCTTGATTCTTTCCTTTGTTCAGCCGGCATTTTTACTAGGCATTCCTCTAATTTTATATGATTTATTTTTAACTAATCGAAGGATAGTAGCAGCTGCTGTCCTAATACCATGGATTGTAGAACTTCAAAATTTTGAACCCCATATTAATATGTTTTTATCAGTTATGATTATAATTAGTTTTATATTAAAATATAAAGCAGTGCAATATAGAAGGCTTCATGAAGAATACATAAGAAAAAGAGATGAACTTATGGAAATGTCTATTAATCTTGAAAAGAAAGTAGATGATTTGATAAATAGAGAGGATTTTCAGGTAAAGCTTGCAACATTAAATGAGAGAAATAGAATTGCACGAGAGATTCATGATAATGTAGGACATCTGTTAACCAGTTCAATACTTCAAATAGGTGCTGTTCTTGCAATTTCAAAGGAAGAGGTTACAAAGGCAATGTTAACAAATATAAAAAGTACACTTGATGAAGGAATGAATTCAATTCGAAATAGTGTACACAATCTTCATGAAGATTCAGTAGATTTATATATTCAGCTTAAAAATATAGTTGAAGATTTTTCCTTTTGTGAGGCTGTTTTAAACTATGAAATTAATATGGATTTAGATATAAATTTAAAATATGCTTTGATAGCAATTATAAAAGAGGCTTTAGCTAATGTAATGAAACATTCTAATGCAACTAAAGTTACTATAAGCCTTTATGAACACCCAAAGCTTATTCAATTGATTATTATTGATAATGGAACAAAAAAGCAAGCTAGGAAGGATAATGGAATGGGATTAGAGGGAATAAGAAACAGGGTTAATAATTTGAATGGAATTACTAATTTTGATGATACAAATGGATTTAAGATATTTATTTCAATTATGAAGGGAGAGGGTTAAAATGAAGATAGTTGTAGTTGATGATGATAAATTAATTTGCATGTCACTAAAAACAATTATAGAGGCCTCCAGCTCCATTGAAGTTAAGGCTTTAGGATATAGTGGAGAAGAAGCTATAGAGCTATATAATGAGTATAAACCAGATATAATGCTTATGGATATACGAATGGACGGTATGACGGGATTAGAAGCAGGTAAGTCAATTTTAAAAAAACATAGTGATGCTAAGATATTATTCCTTACTACCTTCGAAGATGATGAATATATAATTACAGCTTTAAAGCTTGGAGCTAAAGGGTATATTTTAAAGCAGCATTTTGAAGGGATTGTACCTGCATTAAAGGCAGTTTATGGAGGGCAAAGTGTTTTTGGACAAGAAGTTGTATCTAAGCTTCCTTCAATTTTAAAAGAGACTAATCATAAAAAGAATATATCACAATTTGATTTATCCGAGAAAGAATTTGATATCATAAATCTGGTCTCAAAAGGGTTTTCGAATAAAGAGATAGCTAATGAATTATTTTTAAGTGAGGGGACAATTAGAAATTATATAAGTTCAATCTTAGAAAAGCTAGAGGTGAGAGATAGAACACAGTTAGCAATTTTTTATTTTAATAATTTAACTTAATATTTATCTTTAGTTATGAAGGTATCAAAAGTTCCATTATACTTATATTATAAAGTAGGAATCAATTTCATAGAAGGTGAAGAGATGACCAATGCAAGCTATGGCAGCAATACTACATCAAATACTTCAGCTGGCAATAGTGATTACATAAAGATGAGTGAAAATGATAGAGTAGCAATTGAACTACTTAAAATTTTGCTGAATGGAAATATAATTAGTTTTATTTCAGACATTTTATCCATACAGGCAACGACAAATGGAATTAAGGCTATTTACAAGAAGTATACTAATAGTGGTGAAAGGATATATAATCCTGACGCTTTAGCCGTTTACTCTATTTATGCAGCAATTTGTGCAAGAGTTATTATAACTTATGTAGGGTATAGAAAGTTTCAGCTGGCATATAAATCAGTTATGAGTGGTGACAATACTGTAAACATAGACAACTTCATAAAAATTAATTTTGTTAATGCAGTATTTCTATTTGGAGGATTAATAGCATTAGGTGTATCAGAAAATATCTATGAAAATGGAAGGTTAAACATATTTGTCTAATAAAAAAGTAAGGCATATAAAGTATTATGTAATACCTTATATGCCTTATTATAGTTTAAGCCTTTAAGTATAAGTTTAGCCATATTTCATGGCTTTATTTTTATCAACTTCTACTCTGGCTTCAAAGGAGAACTCCTCAAGACTATTTGAAATATACTTTGTATCAGGAGCTTATCAAGAATTTGAAGGGCGTTTATTAATACAACAAATTTTTGATAACTTTGCTTAGAAAAGAAAATGACCTTGTGGAAAGGTAAGAATATGGCTATAATTTAATGTGCAACTATTAGGAAAAATATTATTTTTCTAAAAAAAGATGGTTGTTGGTAGAGATAAGAGAGTTAATATGAGTTTATTATTGAAAATATAAAGGTGAAGGGATGAGAAACGTAGGGAAAATATCAAGCAGAAGGGAAGCAGGGGAGTTTTTAATAAAATACTATAAATAGGGGGTTCTTTTTAAACCTGAAATTGGAATATGATTTAAAGAAAGACTTTTGATTAAAACAAGTGATTTTGAATGGGGGAAAGATTTTGGACAAGATATGTAAAATTAAAAAAGAAAATTTGGGTATTATTGGTTTAATTATAGTGACAATATTCTGGGGATTTGGATTTCCAGCCTTAAAAATAGTAGGAGAGTATTTTCCAACTTTTTATATGATAGGTTTTCGTTTTGGAATTGCAGCTATCACATTAAGTATTTTATTTTATAAGAAATTGAGATTAATAGATAAGAAATTAGTGAAAAATGGATTAATTCTATCCTTATTTTTATTTTTAACATATATTTTTGCAACGGTAGGAATTATGTATACGACTTCATCAAGGGCATCGTTCTTTACCTGCATTCATGTTTTATTAATTCCATTTATATTAAGAATATTTTTAAAGGTCAGAGTGACAAAGAAAACTATTATTAGTGTTGTTTTCTGTACCTTAGGATTATTTCTATTATCTTATACTAAAGAAATGGGATTAGCTTTTTTCAGTGGTGATTTAATATGTGTTCTGGGGGCTCTTTGTTATGGGTTCCATGTGGTAATTACAGGGGTTTTGGCAAAGGACAATGATGCTGCATTGCTAACTATTATTCAGTTATTTTTTGTATCAGTATTTGGATTTATAATTGCCTTTTTTACTGAAACTATGCCAATAGCACCATCAGGGCTAAGTGTATTTACCTTAATTTTACTAGGCGTTTTCTGTTCAGCTATAGCTTTTTATCTTCAGACGGCATGTCAAAAATTTATTAGCTCAGACCGAGTAGGTGTAATTTTTTCTTTAGAACCTGTATTTGGAGTAATTGCTTCTTATATTATTTTAGGTGAAAGTCTTGGTGCTGCAGGGATACTTGGAGGTATATGCGTTTTTATTGCTTTATCTTATCAGGAAAGTGATATTAAGTTTCGGAAAAAAGAAACTCCTTCACAATTAGAAGTGAAGGAGTAAGAGTTTAATTCATTTCAGTTAAGTGCTTCCAATATCGCGTTGGCATCATTCTCTTTTGACAGGTAGGATTTTTTCTTTCCTCTATATTAACGGATTTATAAAATTCTTTCCATAGGTCCTCAAAGTTATCCATATGAGAGGAGCGCATAAGCTCTTCTCCTTTTTTATTTTCAAGAGGAGATATAGTTACTTCAGTTTTATTATAGATTATGGCAAGATTTCTTTTTAAATCATGAATAATAAAATTTTGGTCTGAGAATCTACTGATAAAGTGATCTGTTAAAAGTGGTAGAATATTATGGTCTGGCTCTATAGGTGCATAAAAGGTTAAAGGTCCAATTTCTTTAAATCTCACAAAACCAGTAAAACGATGACTTTCATAAGATACTCTTTTACAGTATCTATCCACTAAAATAATGATGTCGTTATTTTTAGCCATGTTTATTTTATCTCCATATTTATAACATAGTTTAATATAGTTAAAAATTAAGGTTTCTACACCTTGGATTTCGCTTAAATATAGATAATATACATTTCTAAGGGTGGAAGGACTTAATTTATTTTCTATACTTTCATAAACTCTTTCAAATTTATCTTGTTCAGTTTTAATTTCTTTCGGTTCCGTAATTAAGGATGGTATATAGTTATCCTGTGAGGTTATTTTAACATCCTCCTTTAGTGGATACCCATAGAATATACAAGTAAGCAAGCCCTCGAAGGAACCATCATATATAAATTCTTTCATTAAAAACTCCTTTACACTATTCTATAATTCACCAGTGATATAGGAACTTCTATCTTCTAATAGAAGAGTTTTATCCTGAACTGGTGGAAGAGCAGTTGATTTACTTAAAGCAGGGATGTCAAATAGGCTTAATTGTTTGCAGTCTTCATTTTCTACATAATTTAAATCAATTTTAGGCTTAAGGGCTGCTCTAACCTTTTCTTCATCTAAATCTACTGCACCATAATATTTCCCTTTGCAAACCACAAAATATTGAGCTCTTTTTATAACAACTCCAAGTTTTTTTAAATCATAAAAATTTAAAAAGGAGATTTTTCTAGCATTAATAATTTTCATAGCTCCTTTAATTCCTATACCTGGAATTCTTATTAAGGTTTCGTAGGGGGCTGTGTTTATTTCCACAGGGAAAATATCAAGGTTACTAAGAGCCCAATTGGTTTTTGGGTCAAAATTAATATCAAAGTTTGGTGTTTTTTCATTTAATATTTCTTTAGCTTTAAATCCATAGATTCTTAAAAGCCAGTCCCCTTGATACAAGCGGTGCTCACGAAGGGTTGGAGGATTTTTCAGCTCAGGCAGATTATTTCCTGAATTAACAGGTACATATGCAGAGTAATAAACTCTTTTCAGAGCATAGCTATTATATAAATTTTCACTTAGATTAAGGATATTTAAATCATTATCTTTTGTAGCTCCAACTATAAGCTGGGTTGATTGGCCTCCAGGAACAAAGAGGGGAGCTTTACGAGAAAATTTTCTTTCACTCTTGCTGATTAGGATATTTTCCTTAATTGATTTCATAGGTGTGAAAATTTCCTCCTTCTTTTTCTCAGGAGCCAAAAGCTTAAGAGATGAATCAGAAGGAAGCTCAATATTTACGCTCATTCTGTCAACGTAGAGTCCAGCTTCTTTTATTAAAGTATCATCAGCACCAGGAATAGCCTTTAAATGGATATATCCTCTGAAATTATGTTCTATACGAAGCTTTTTTACAACGGCAGTAAGCATCTCCATGGTATGGTTTGGATTTTGTATTACAGCAGAGCTTAAAAAAAGTCCTTCAATATAATTTCTTCTGTAAAAATTCATAGTTAAAGAAATAACTTCTTCAACGGAAAAGGCGGCTCTTTCTACATCATTTGTTCGTCTATTTATACAGTAGGCACAGTCGTATATACAGTAATTGGTAAGAAGAATTTTTAACAGAGAAATACAGCGTCCATCTGGAGTAAAGGAGTGACAGATTCCTCCTTCGGAAGTTGAACCTAAGGCACCTTTTGCACTTCCACGTTTAGAACCAGAGGATGAACATGAAACGTCATATTTTGCTGCACCACTTAAAATTCTTAGCTTATCACTTAAATCCATTTAATCACCTTCTTATATATCATATATAACTAGTATACTTGAACATTTGTTCGCGTTCAAGGGGGATTATTAATATCTAAAAACTTCTTATTGCAATACTAAAATATATTATAAAATTTGACTTTAAAATAAATATATGTTATCGTTTCAAGAAAGAATAAAAACAGGGGAGCTTGTGTACAGGCTGAGAGGAAGTGTTAAACTTCGACCCATAACCTGATTTGGATAATGCCAACGTAGGGAGTAAACGATGATTTTTCATGGGATGCACTTAGTTTGGTGCATCCCATTTGCTTTTTAGCGAATGTACAAGTCTCTGATTTTGTCTTCACGAACTTAAGTGGTTTTCTAAAAATGATACTCCAGAAGTGATGTTCCAAATCTATGATTTGGTCAGCAGAACTTCCACAGTGTCATCTTTGATTTAGAAAATCAAATTTACTCAGAAGAGCACTTCTTCGAATGAATATGAGAGGGGTGGCCTAAAACAAACATTGTACAGGGAGGGAAAAAATGAATTATTTAATTTATGGAGCAGCCTTTATTTACTTAATTATATGTGTTTTAACCATAAAAAAAGTAAAGTTAAATGCTAAGAGTATGTGTATTATCGGAATTGTAACAGCAATGACACTGGTGTTAAGGACTATTAGAGTTCCATTACCAACAGGAGCTTCAATTGCGTTGTTAGGGGTTTTACCACCAATGCTGTTAGCACTAACTTATAACTGTGAGCTTGCGGTCTTGAGTGGATTAATTTCAGCACTTTTATCAATAATTGTGGTTCCAGGCTATGCGTTAGTTCATCCGATGCAGTTATTTGTTGAACATATTCCTGCTTTATCAATTTTAGGTTTCGCAGGAGTTCTTGGATGTGAAAAGAAAATGAATGTGATAGCTGCTTCATTAGGAGTCATTATTATAAATGTTACTTTTCATATTTTTTCAGGAGCCATATTCTTTGGACAGTATGCGCCACCAGGATTAGGGCCTTGGGCATATTCTATTACATATAATATTTCCAGTCATGGAGTAGAGGGAATAATAGCGGTAATCTTATTATCTTTTATGCCACTAAAAAATATTAAAAAAGTTATAGGGGGAAGAAGTTATGTCATTAATCAAGAAAGCAGTAAGTAATTCTATGGACATATGGAAAGGGTATATGAAACATCCGTTTATAAAAGAATTGAGCACAGGAGAACTGTCAGAGGAGAGATTTAAAAACTATATAATTCAAGACAGTTTATATTTAATGGATTTTGCAAGAGTATACGCATTAGGAATGTACAAGTCTAAGACTTTAAAGGAAATTCAAAATTTCTATAGCATTTTAAGTTTTGTTAATGCTGATGAGACTGCAACACGTATAAAATACTTAAATAATTGGGGAATAACACAAGAGGAAATAGAAGGAACAGAAATGAAAAAAGAAAATAAGGATTATGCAGAATTCATGCTTAGCATTGCTTTAAAGGAGGAAATACCGGAAATATTAATGGCCACATTGCCATGTATGTTTAGCTATAATTTTATTGCGGAAGAAATAATTAAGGAAAACCCCCAGGTTCAGTCAACAAAGTATTGGGATTTTATTAAGGATTATAGCAGTGAATCTTATAAAGAATGCTGTGTTCAGTGGGCTACATATGCAGATGAGTTATGCCAGGAAATGGATGAAGTGAGGCAGAAAGCTTTAGTAGAAATTTTTAAGAATGCAAGTATCCATGAAATGAATTTCTGGGACATGTCATATTTTAAGTTCAATAAATAGTGATATGTAAAGTTCATTTAGGTAAATCCAAGAACCTTATGGATAAATTTCCTAGGAAATAAATGTAATAAAGTTCTGTTAAAAATCTCTTATGTATAAAAAAAAATCCTTTGGTAAATATAACGTTAATAATCTTATTTTTGATAAATAAGTGGTTTATTGAAGGAGGAATAATATGGCTAATAATCTATATGGTCATTCTCTAAGTAACAGTAGTATGCCTCAAAGTGAAGATAATAGCGAAGTAGAATTAGCTTCATATATGGATGACAATTGCGGTACTTGTGCTAGATGTGGAAATAGAGAATATTTAAGCAATAATAAATTATGCAGCAATTGTAATGAAACTTGGGGATAGTAAGTAGAATACTACAAATCATCTTTAAATTTAAATGTTTATGCACAGGGAGTATGCTTTAGAAAAGCATACTCTTTACTTTTAAATAAAGTAAGCTTTCCAACAAGTTATGATGAATTAAAAAGGTTAATTGAGAATATATTTTATTATGACTAAGTTTCCGACTAAGGATAAAACCATGGTTAATGGTAGTGATGTAATTTAGTTGGGGGTGTTTTAATGGAAGAGATAGAAGTTGATAGATTCGTTATTGAGTATACAATTGGAGAAATAAGATACTATACAGATTTTGCAAAAGGAAGTATTGAGCTAAGGAAGGATGGGGTGATAATAACAACTTTTGAAAGGGATATTGAGTATAGCGATGAATATGACTATGGTTATGGATATAATTATGATTTACCTAAGAAGGAAATCTTTGAATACAAAATAAATCCTTGGGAAATTCAAAGGGTATTTTTTAATAGATATGATTTATCATCCTTAACTTCAGGTATGGATGATGAAGTGGAATCAAGTGAAGGAAAATGGAAGATTACAATAGAAACTGAAAAAGACTGTTTTAGCTTTAAAGGAACAAAGTATCCAGAGCCCTATGGAGAAGAATTCTTTGATGCATTGAAACGACTTGTAAAATACAAGGTCATACCAGATCTGCCATAAAGGCTGATTTGAAAATAGAATATATGCTTTGGAGTTTGAAAATAACGGGCTAATATTAAGTTGTTAGTTTCTTTTTTATTTGATTTTATCTTTCAGTTTTATATTAAGTTTGTACATCACCAAATCCAGTAAGAAAAATTAAAAATGTACTAAATTCTAAGGAATGTACATATATAGATAGTAGTTTGTGAAATCAGGGGGATGATACATATGTGGTTTAAGATAAAATGTGGAGTTATGACATGTATAATAATTATTGCAGTTTTTATGGCAAGAGATTTAAGTAAACCTTTATGGGAAAATAGTTATGACATGAGTTATGAAAGCAATATTACAGAACAATCAGTAGCTGTTGGAGCTTTTGGTGGAGAGAATTTAAATAAGGAGCCTGAAATAAGAACAGAACGAATTCCAACCTTTAAACATATGGTGGATTTAGTTTCTAAAGGTGCAGTACCATTAATCATGTATTTACTTTCCGTACTGTGTTTAGTTGATTTAATAAAAAGTACTTATGACAAGTATAATAAGGAAAAGGACTTAATAGACAAGACCCTTTATATAATGTTAATTCTAGGGCAGATGGGACTTATAGGTTTAATATCATATTATGTAGTTACAATATCATTTGAAGTTTTAGTTGTTTGGCTGTTATTCACTTTAATGGTTACTGCTGTAGTTTATCTAGGTCCAGGTCTTGTACAGTATAGAAGAAGGTATAAATAAATTTAATGACATATCAATTTTGATATGTCATTAAATTTTCATGTGTATGAAAATTTAAGTAATATATATAGGATGACGAAGATTAGCAAACTACGCGATTTGTCTATTAAAGTAAAATGTAAATTAATGAGTAATTAATGGAAAAGTAAGTATTTGCAATAGTTTCTCCGCGTTGAAGTGTATAGGATTACATTCAGAAAAATTAAATTATATAAAAAATTAAAAAACTATTGAAAAATCAAGAAAAATATCATATGATGTAAAAGGAGAGAGGTACTAGTAATAATTTTACTAGTAACAAATTGTTTGTGGTTATTAAAAATATTTTGTTACATGATTAAATATAGTTATGTAACAGTATTTTATGGACAAGCATTCTATAATTGAAGCTTTCTTAAATGATTTAATTGAAAATATATTAACAACAGCTTATATGATTTAAGTGTATAAGCTTTCCTTTGAAATGGGATAGTTAAAATTTTGTCATTACGAAAGTGTGGATATGTTCATATACTCCAAAAGGGATTTAACGATAAATTCCTATGTAATATTTAAACATAGTTCGCTGGGGAACTAATTTAATTTATGAAAAATTTTAAAGAAAACTTTTTAATTAATGATTAGATTGGTATGAATTGTGCTTTAAACCTTTACAAATCAATGAGCTTTTAATATCTGAAATGATTCAGTTAAATAAAAGCCAATAAACACCATTATTTTTTAAACTTAAAAGATAAATAATTAACAAACAATTAAAATTTATTAGAAAAGATGGAGGTTATTGTAATGAATTTTTCATTCACAAAGGAACAAGAACTTGTAAAACAAATGGTTAGAGAATTTGCCATCAATGAAGTAAAACCAATTGCAGCTGAAATAGATGTAACTGAAAGATTTCCAATGGAAAACGTTGAAAAAATGGCTAGATATAATATGCTAGGGATTCCATTCCCAACTGAATTTGGAGGAGCAGGCGGAAACAATGTTTCTTATGCGATGACAGTAGAAGAGCTTTCTAAAGTTTGCGGAACTACTGGAGTTATAGTTTCAGCACATACTTCATTATGTGCAGCTCCAATATACCAATTTGGTACACAAGAGCAGAAGGAAAAATACTTAGTACCACTTGCAAAAGGTGAAAAACTAGGTGCTTTTGGTCTTACAGAACCAAACGCAGGAACAGATGCTGCAGGACAACAAACTACAGCAGTTCTAGATGGAGATAACTACATCCTAAACGGATCTAAAATATTCATAACAAATGGTGGAGTTGCTGATATCTTCGTAGTATTCGCAATGACTGATAAATCAAAAGGAACTAGAGGAATCTCTGCATTCATCGTTGAAAAAGGCTTCCCTGGATTCTCAATAGGAAAAGTTGAAGAGAAGCTTGGAATAAGAGCATCTTCTACTACAGAGCTTGTATTTGAAAACTGTGTAGTTCCAAAAGAAAATATGCTTGGCAAAGAAGGAAAAGGCTTTGGTATTGCAATGAAAACTCTTGATGGAGGAAGAATTGGAATAGCTGCTCAAGCTTTAGGAATAGCTCAAGGAGCTTTAGACGAAGCTGTTGCTTACATGAAAGAAAGAAAACAATTTAATAGATCATTATCTGCATTCCAAGGATTACAATGGATGGTTGCTGACATGGACACTCAAATCGAAGCTGCTAGAAACCTAGTTTATAAAGCTGCTTACTTAAAGGATGCAGGAAAACCTTACACAGTTGAAGCAGCAAGAGCAAAATTATTCGCTTCAGAAGTTGCAATGGATGTTACAACTAAGGCAGTTCAATTATTTGGTGGATATGGATACACTAAAGAATATCCAGTAGAAAGAATGATGAGAGATGCTAAGATAACTGAAATCTATGAAGGAACTTCTCAAGTTCAAAGAATGGTTATCGCAGGAAGCTTATTAAAGTAGGAGGTAAGGAAAGATGAAAATAGTTGTTTGTGTTAAACAAGTACCAGATACAAATGAAGTTAGAATAGATCCAAAGACAGGAACTCTTATAAGAGATGGTGTTCCTTCAATTATAAATCCAGATGATAAAAATGCTATAGAGGGAGCTTTAGCTCTTAAAGATACTTACGGTGGAACAGTAACATTAATAACAATGGGACCTCCACAAGCTAAGGTTGCATTAGAAGAAGGGCTTGCTATGGGAGCTGATGAAGCTATCCTTATTACAGATAGAGCCTTTGCAGGAGCAGATACACTTGCAACTTCTTATGCGTTAGCTTCAGCTATAAAAGGTTTAGATTATGACATAATATTCGCAGGTAGACAAGCTATTGATGGAGATACTGCACAAGTAGGACCAGAAATTGCTGAACACCTTGGAATGCCACAAATCACATATGTAGAAGCAGTATCTGAAGAGAAACCAGGTGTTCTTAATGTTAGAAGAGCTTGGGAAGATGGATATGAGAACATAAGAGTCAACACTCCAGTTCTTTTAACTGCAATAGAGACTTTAAACGTACCAAGATACATGAATATCAGAAACATATTCTCAATGGCTAAAGAGAAGGAAGTTAAAGTTTGGACTGTAGCTGATATGGAAGTAGATCTTAACAAATTAGGTTTAAAAGGATCACCTACAAAGGTTAAGAAGTCTATGACAAAAGAAGCAAAGGGTCAAGGAGAAATCTTTAACGTTTCACCAAAAGAAGCAGCTTCAGTTGCACTTGCAAAATTAAAAGAGAAGCACTTAATCTAAGAGAGTTGGGGAGGATATTATCATGAATATAACTGATTATAAAGGTGTTTGGGTCTTTGCAGAGCAAAGAGATGGAGAATTACAAAAGGTAGCATTAGAATTATTAGGAAAAGGAAGAGAAATAGCAGATAAGCTTGGAGTTAAGCTTACAGCTCTTCTTCTTGGACATAAAAATATAGAAGCAATGACAAATGAATTAGGAGCTTATGGTGCTGATGAAGTACTTGTATGTGACCATGAGTTTTTAACTCACTATACAACTGATGGTTATGCAAAAGTTATAGCTGATGTTGTAAATATAAAGAAACCAGAAATAATTTTCATAGGAGCTAGCTTCATTGGAAGAGACTTAGGACCAAGAGTTTCTGGAAGACTTTCTACAGGACTTACTGCTGACTGTACTTCTTTAGATATCGATCCAGAAAACAACAATCTTTTAATGACAAGACCAGCTTTCGGTGGAAACTTAATGGCTACAATCGTTTGTGGAGATCATAGACCACAAATGTCAACAGTAAGACCAGGCGTTTTCGAAAAGTTAGCAAAAGATACAAATAGAACGTTCACAGTTGAAGAGTTCAAAGTAGAGCTTTCTGCTTCTGATATCAGAACTGAAACTATAGAAGTTGTTAAATCTTTAAAAGAAATGATAGATATCACTGAAGCTAAGGTACTTGTATCTGGTGGAAGAGGAATGGCTAATAAAGAAAACTTTGCACTTTTAGATGAGTTAGCAGGAGTTATGGGGGGAACTGTTGCAGGTTCAAGAGCAGCTGTAGATAACGGCTGGGTTGAAAAAGCAGTTCAAGTTGGACAAACTGGTAAAACAGTAAGACCGAACATATACATTGCTTGCGGAATCTCTGGAGCAATACAACACTTAGCTGGAATGCAAGAGTCAAACTTCATCATTGCAATCAACAAAGATGCTGATTGTCCAATTATGAAAGTTGCTGACGTTGCTTTAGTTGGAGATGTAACTAAGGTAGTTCCAGAGCTTATCGCTCAATTCAAGGAAATGAATAATTAATTTTTAGTTTGAAACTTTAAAGTTGTGAAAGTAAAAACTGAATAAATAAAAATGGATGCAGAATACTTCGAGTATTCTGCATCCATTTTTGTTTATAAAAGCTTTTAAAGAATATTAATATCAGGTTCACAGCACAGAATGTATTTCCTGATATACTTGGTTGACAAAGATATACCATACCTGAATAAAGAATATATATGTAAAGGGATGAATATTTTATATTTTTGACTGGGAGTAAGGGGGACTAAGGATATGAAAGGCCGGTGTAAAAAGAAGGAAACTATTATCATTATTTTATGTGTGATCATATATATGATAGCTGGTGCTATTGCGCCTTTTGTACTACAAAAGGATGTAAGTGAGGAATTTAAAAATCAGTTTGATGCTAATGAGTTTTATGGAGCTGATATCTCAGTTGATAGAGCTAAAATTATTGAAACTAATGCAGAAGCTTTAAGTGAAAGATTAAGACTATTGGATAAAGCAAAGGAAAAAATTGTGTTTGCTTCCTATGACTTGCGTGATGGTGAAAGTACCAGGGATACATTGGCTGTGCTTCTTGCAAAGGCTGAAGAAGGAGTGAAAATCCAAATCTTAATTGATGGTATCAATAGCTTGATTAGAATGGAAGGCAGGAATATCTTTTATGCTTTATCAAGTCATCCTAATGTTGAAATCAAGTTATATAATCCGTTGAAAATCTTACAACCATGGAAAACACAAGGTAGAATGCATGATAAATATATTTTAGTTGATGACTTAGGATATATTTTAGGAGGAAGAAATGCACATGATTCTTTTATTGGAGGCTATGAAGCTAAAGCAACAAATATAGACAGAGAGGTACTTATATATAACAGTGCACATGGAACAGAAAAGTCAAAGGAAAGTTCTATTACAGAACTTGAAGCTTATATTGATGAGGTGTGGAATCTAAAAGAGAATGAATTGTTTCATAATGGTGAAACAGTTTCCGATAAACCTAAAGTGAAAAAAGAAAGGGAGTTTTTGATAGAACGATATGCTGAATTGCAAAGGCAATGGCCAGAATTATTTGGTGAGTATAATTATGAAGACAATACTTTAGTTACTAACAAGGTATCTATTTTATCAAATCCAACCCACATTTATGGCAAGGAACCATGGGTATTTTATTCATTAGTGGAGCTGATGAATAATGCTGAAGACACTGTTAGAATATATTCACCTTATGCAGTTTTAGATGATTATATGCTAAATAGTTTAAGGGGGATAAGTAAAAATATTAAAGATTTTAAGCTTGTCAGTAATTCTGTAGAAAATGGAGATAATCTTTTTGCTTCTAGTGATTATATCAGAAATAAGAAAAAAATAATTGATACTGGAGCTTCAATCTATGAGTATGACAGTGGTGTTTCAACTCATGGTAAATCAGTAGCGGTGGATGATGATATTTCTATAATTGGTTCTTTCAACTTTGATATGAGAAGTACTTATGTTAGCACAGAATTAATGGTAGTTATTAATTCTTATGAATTAACAAAGGAACTAAAAGAGAACATGGAGCGTATGGAAAAAGACAGCCGAAAAGTTATTAATGAAAACATATATGAAACACCAGATCATATTGAAGTTAACAAAGCTAATCCGATAAAGCGTTTTTTGTGGTGGTTCCTCGGTTTAATTATGAGTCCTTTTAGGTTTTTAGTTTAAATAATTGAATGAATTAGTTAAATTAAATTATTTTTAATTATAAAAGAATGAAAAAAATGTGATACTAATACACCTTAATTTAAGTACACTTTTGACTAAATTGAAAAAATAACAATTCTTCAAAATAGCTTATTAGTACTATTTAATGAATCTATAAAGCCTTAATATTTCATTTCATTTTTTATATAATAATATTATAAAGGATACAGAAAAGTATCCGTGAAAAATGAAAGAGGGATTATTTTATGAGAAAATTAGCATTAAGAACTGCCACGGAGGAAGATGCCCCCATGATCGCTGGCCTTATTTATGAGACGGAGGACAATCCAGATCATGTTTGGGGTCGGGGAACAAAGGACATTATTTTAAATAGGATACAGTGGCTAGTTAAAAGCAGGACATCAAGGTATTCTTATTTAAATATTAAGGTTGCAGAACTTGATGGAAAAATTTGTGGAGCCATAGTGCTTCTAGATAGTGATGAGATTGCAGGACTTGACTTTAAAACAAGCTTAAAACTTTTAACCATGATTAAGGGAGTTAAAGCAAAGGCAACCTTTATAAAAGATCTATTTAAAAGCAGGGATCTTGAAGAGGGTGGAGAGAAGGAATTATATATTGCCAACTTAGCAACAAGCTCAGAGGTTAGAGGTTTAGGAATAGGTAAAGAGTTAATGAACCTGGCTGAAAAAATTGCAAAAGAAGAAGGATATAAAGGATGTTCGTTACTTGCTAAGGATGCAAAGGTAATGAAATTCTATGAAAGAATGAACTATGTTCTTGAGAAAGAAGAAAAGTATTTTTCTCAAAGTTTATACAGAATGGCAAAAGCTATTTAATTTTTTATATAAGTTTGTGTGGAACCTATTTAGTGAAAACACTAAATTTGGTTCTATTTTTATGAAAATTTCAAAAAAAGTATTAACATATTTTTGAAAATGTAGTATATATATATTATAACTCTTTGCACTGCATATAAATCTACAGTACAAACTGAGCAGGCGATGAACCGTTTGAGTTCGTGGGGCTGGGCCTTAATTGGCAGCAGATAGGCTATATAAGCATCTGTGGGACAGTAGTATGTTCCATAGGTGTATTTTTTTATACATTTTTGGAACATAACTTTAGAGGTTGGCGTGCCATAGAGGAATCGATAATGCTCTAGGAGCAATGGAGGTAACTTTTATGACAAATCAAAACCACACCAAATCTCATTTAGGATTAACAACGGAAGAAGCTCATGAACTGCAGAAAAAGTTCGGAAAGAATCAATTAACACCTGAAAAAAAAGAGAACTTTTTTATAAAGGTTCTTCATATTTTAAGTGAACCAATGTTTATACTGCTAATTGTAGCAGCAGTAATTTATTTTCTTTTAGGAGAGCCACGAGATGGAGCAATCATGCTTATATTTGTTATTGGGATTATAAGCATAGATATTATCCAGGAATGGAAAACGGATAAAACTCTTAATGCTTTAAAGGAATTGTCGGCACCACATGTGAAGGTTATTAGAGATGAAAAAGAAACAGTTATATTAAGTGCAGATTTAGTACCAGGAGATGTGATGCTGATAAATGAGGGAGTAAAAATACCAGCAGATGGAGAGATATTTAAAGCCAGCGATTTATGTATTGATGAGTCTTCTTTAACCGGGGAAGCAGAAGGTGTTTGGAAGGTTACAGTGGAAAGTTCAAAGCCATCATCAGATTATTGGAGAAAAGATTACTGCTATGCAGGAACCTTAGTAACACAAGGTAGTGCATCTGTTTTGGTGGACAGAATTGGAGCTGCTACAGAGTATGGTAAAATTGGGACTAATGTAGCTCAGGCACCAGAAAGTCCAACTCCACTTCAAAAGCAGACTAGAGGTTTAGTAAAACTTTGCTCTGGTATAGCTGCAGCTTTATTTATTTTAGTGGCTGTATTCACATACTTTAATATTGCTGACCATGAGTTTGTAGATAGAATAATTGAAAGTATTTTATCAGGAGTAACCTTGGCAATGGCTATGATACCAGAGGAATTCCCTGTGATTTTAACAGTATTTCTTTCTATGGGTGCCTGGAGATTGGCAAAGAAAAATTCCTTAGTTCATAAACTTCCTTCAGTGGAAACTTTAGGGGCTGTATCTGTGCTATGCGTGGATAAAACTGGGACAATTACAAAGAATGAAATGACTGTTACTGAGATGTGGTCCATGGATGACGATGAACTTGGCTTGTTAGAAATTATGGGGCTAGCCTGTGAAACAGAAGCCTATGATCCAATGGAAAAGGCCATGCTTTCAAAATGTGAAAAGGTTGGAATTAGTAAAGAGCATTTATTTTCAGGAAAGCTTATTACAGAATATCCTTTTACTAATGAGCTTAAAATGATGGGACATGTATGGAATCATGAAGATGAAATTATCATTGCAGCTAAAGGTTCTCCTGAAAAGATTTTGTCTATTTGTAATATTGATAATAAAGAAAGAAAACTTATTGAAGATAAAATGGTTAATCTTTCAAAGGAAGGTTTGAGGGTTATTGCTGTAGGAAGGATGAAGGTGGAAAGTTCAGATAGGATTCCACAATCAATTAAAGAATGTAAACTAACTTTTTGTGGATTGATTGGACTTTCAGATCCTCCGAGAGAGACAGTTAAAGCTGATATTGAACAGTGTGTTAAAGCTGGAATTCGAGTTGTAATGATTACTGGAGATAATGGTATTACAGCAAGTGCCATAGCAAAGAAAATTGGAATGATAAACAGTAATGAAATAATTACTGGCGCTGACCTTGACAAAATGAGCGATGAAGAGCTTAGGGAACATGTTAAAAGTGTTAGTATCTTTTCAAGGGTTGTACCAGAGCATAAAATGAGAATAGTTAAGGCATTTAAAGAGAATGGAGAAATTGTTGCAATGACTGGCGATGGAGTAAATGATGCTCCAGCATTAAAATATGCTGATATCGGAATTGCCATGGGAAGACGTGGGTCAGAGGTATCAAGGGAAGCTGCAGATTTGATTTTAATGGATGATAATTTTTCAACTATTGTTGATACCATTAAGGATGGAAGAAGAATTTACGATAATATTAGAAAAGCTGTTGGATATGTATTTACTATTCATATACCAATTGCAGCAGCTTCATTATTTGCACCATTTCTTGGTATAAATCCGTCTAGCTTGCTTCTATTGCCACTTCATGTGGTTCTTTTAGAACTTATTATTGACCCTACTTGTTCTATTGTTTTGGAAAGGCAGCCAGCGGAAGAAAATATCATGGATAGAAAACCAAGACCGGCAGATGAGAAGCTTATTAATGGTAAGAGTTTAATGGTAAGTGTTATTCAAGGTATAGTAATGTTTGCTGCATCTTTTGGTATCTATTATTTTTTATTAAAGGAGAATCCTCAAAATTCAGAATTAGCAAGAACCATGGGACTTGCAATTATCATATTTGCAAATTTATTCTTAGTTCAGGTAATCAGTTCAAAATATGATTATGTCTTCAAATCTTTTAGAATACTTGCAAAGGATAAGGTTATGTGGATTGTAAATGGAGTAACTCTAGTAGGTTTAATTTTAATAATTTATACACCACTTAACCAGATTTTAAAGCTCAGTGCTCTATCCCTTGAACAATTTATTTTAGCAGCTACTATAGGTGGAATATCTGTATTTTGGTATGAGATTGTAAAGTTTGTAAGATGTTTAAAAATAAATAAGCAAAGTAAAATTTGTGAAAACTGCATCTATAGATTAAATAATCAATGTAGTGGGAAGCACAATGAATGGTCGAAGCTGGAATGTATCAATAAAGTTAATGTCCGGTAATAAATGTATCAGAGATTAATAAGGGTGATTGCTTAAATATTTTAAGCAATCACCTCTTTTCTTTTAAAAGTTTTTTTATGTTTTTTCCTATAATTTTAATTCCTGTTTCGATATCCTCATCACTAACTCTGCCAAAGCCAATCCTGAAGGTATCGGAAGGGGCACTATCAGCATAAAAAATGCTGCCTTCCATAAAAATAACTCCATCCTTAAAGCAGAGATTTAGAAGTTCTCTTGCATTTAAATTGTATTTTAGCTTAATAAAGATATGAAGTCCTCCTTCACCTGTTACGTATTCATAGGGAAGGTATTTATCTACCATTTTCATAACTAGATTATATTTATCCCTATAATACTTTCTAACGGTTTTTACATAGCGGTTAAAGGCTCCACTTTTTAGATAATAATAGAAAGCTGACTGATCCAAGAAAGAAGAATGAATAGTTCTACTTCTTTTTACACTTTCTAAAATATCGATAAGATCTTTATCTCCTAGAATCCACCCGATCCTAAGACCCGGGAAGAGAATTTTTGAAAGACTGCCAATATAGATTACACCATTGCCTGTTCCACAAAGGGAAGCAATAGGAAGTGTTGGAGAGCTGGAATAAAGGAGCTCCTCATTAAAGCCATCCTCAATTATTGGCACAGAATAAGCCCTGAATAAATCATAGATCTCTTTCCTCCTTTGGGTTTTGGTAACAATTCCAGTTGGATTGTTATAGGAAGGAATAAGGTATCCAAATTTTGGTCTATATTTTTCAAGTGCTTCTTCAAGAGCTTCTGGATTTAAGCCGTCTTTATCCATGTCAACCTGCACTATGTTAATACCATAAGCTTCCATGATTTTTAATGCAGTGTTATGAGTGGGCTTTTCACAAAGAATATAATCACCACTTTTAGTTAGGGAACTCAATATTATATCAAAGGCTTCCGTAAAGCCGTTTGTAATTAAAAGGTCTTTATTGGTGGTATCAACACTTTTTTCTTTCATATATTCCATGAAATAGTCAATAAGAGGGGCATATCCCTTTGCGTAGCCGTAGTTTAAAAGGTTAGCTTCTTCATAGGTCCAAGCATCAAGAAGGGATCTTTTAAAATCATCAAGATTAAATAAAGATGGTTCTGGAGCAATGGATTTAAAGGAAATCATTCCTTTTTTAAAGGGTAATTCACCCTTGATGATATCCTTAGTTCTAAGAGTCTGACCATAGGAATTTATCATGGAGCTGAAGTCTATATGATAACTTTCATAACTGGGGTGCCTTTCTATAAGGACAAAGGTTCCAACACCTCTCTTTGTGGCAATAATGCCTTTGCTTTCTAGTTCTTCATAAGCTGAAATTACAGAGTTTCTGCTTATGTTTAATATTTTACTGGCTTCTCTTGTAGAAGGCAGCTTGCTGTTCTTTTTTAAATCTCCACGGGCAACACTTTCTTCAATGTGCCTCTGGATTTGAATATATATAGGTTCATTATTGTTAATTGTTAGAGTTGAAAAAATCAAAACAAACCTCCCTGTAAACTATTATTATTTATTTAATGAATACTCTATTATTTTATCAAGCAGCTCACTAAATCCAATATGAGCAGCTTTTGCACTTTTAGGGAAAAGTGAAGCTGAAGTCATTCCTGGTAGGGTATTTAGTTCTAAAACGTAAGGCTTACCATTACTAACTATTATATCAACTCTTGCATAGGCTTTACAATCTAATAGTTCATAAGATTTTTCAGCTATAGCTTCAATATCCTCTTTTAGTTCCTTTGGAAGTGAAGCTACTTCTTCAATTGTATCCTGACTTGCATATTTTGCTTCATAGTTGAAAAAACTGCTATTAAAACTTATTTCTAAAGTTGGAAGGGCAGCCCCATTAAGAATTGGAACAGTATATTCCTTACCATCTAAGAATTCCTCAATTAGAACTTCTTCACAATAAAGGAAGGCAGCTTCTAGAGCAGCATTTAATTCATTTTTATCATTAATTAAAGAGACACCAATGCTTGAACCTCCATTATTAGGCTTAACAATTAAAGGATATCTTAATTTAGATGAAGTTGAATCATTTAAGAAGTCAGATTTTTTTAGACATATACCTTCAGCTACATTTATACCTTCACATTTGAGTATTCTTTTGCTTTGTTGTTTATTCATACAAAGTGCACTAGTTAATGGATTGCTACCTGAATAAGGAAGATTTAAAGTTTCTAGTATAGATTGAATACAGCCATCTTCACCAAACTCACCATGCAGAGCGATAAAAACAAAATCTACATTTTTAATTTTTTCAAAAACCTCTTCCTTTGAGTTGATTATTATTGGTATTACATGATACTTGTCCTTATTTAAATTTTTAATTATTTCTTCTCCAGTTAATAAAGATACTTGTCTTTCTGAAGAACATCCTCCCATTAATACACCTATTCTCATGACATTACCTCCAAAATGTATTTTCATAATGCTTAAATTACCTTATTTTAATCTTACTATAAGTGTATTCTTTTTAATAAAAAGTGTAAGTACCAGTTCACTTTAAATTTTGGGATATAGTGGTCGAATTTTTTTGTAAAAAAAATTAATATAAATTGTCCAAATACTAATACTATACTATGATTACATTTTGAGCAAAGGAGGTCGCACATGTTTTATAAGAAAAACTTTATAGATATTATAAAAGAAACTGAAAGTTCCATGGAGGGCTTGAGCTCATCAGAAGCGGAAAAGCGACTTAAGGAGCAAGGGTTTAATGAATTGAAGGAAGGAAGTAAGGTTCCTCTTTGGAAGATGTTTTTGGACAGCTTTAAGGATCCTTTAGTAATTATTTTACTCATTGCAGCCATAGTCCAAGTATTTTTAGGCGAATGGGTGGAGTCTTTAATTATCTTTTTAGTTGTAATCTTAAACTCAATTTTAGGAGTAACACAAACTAGAAAGGCAGAGAGCTCATTAAACAGTTTAAAGAAATTATCTTCACCTAATGCAAAGGTTCTTCGTGATGGCAACAAGGTAACTTTGCCAGTTAGAGAATTGGTAGTTGGAGATGTTGTATTTCTAGAAGCTGGAGATTACATACCAGCAGACGGAAGACTTATTGAAGCTCAAAGCTTGAAGGTTGTCGAAGGAATGATAACCGGAGAAGCCGAAGCTGTAATGAAGCATACTGATGTAATAGTAGAGGATGTTGGAATTGGTGACCAACGTAATATGGTTTTCAGTGGAACTACTGTTGTATATGGAAGAGGAAAATTGGTTGTAACTCATACTGGAATGAACACAGAAGTGGGTAAAGTTGCTGCTCTTTTAGAAACAGCAGGAACAAAATCAACTCCACTTCAAGAAAAGTTAGATGAATTTGGCAAGAAGCTTGGAATATTTATTATGATTTTAGCTGCAGTAATTTTTGGTATTCAGGTATTTAGAGGTTACATGTCTGGTAATGATATGAAAACTCTAGTGTTTGATTCCTTTATGTTTGCCATAGCGGTGGCAGTAGCAGCTATACCAGAGGCGTTATCTTCTATTGTTACCATTGTATTGGCAGTTGGAACGAAGGAGATGGCCTCAAGGCAAGCTATAATTAGAAAGCTTCCTGCAGTTGAAACTTTAGGTTCAGCCAGTGTAATTTGTACCGATAAAACTGGTACATTAACACAAAATAAAATGACAGTTGTAGATTTCTTTATGTATGGAATAGAAAAGGATGAGGAACCTTCAAGTCAAGTTAAGGCTTTAAATTTAACAACTACTTTGTGTAATGATTCAGAGATTACAGAAGAAGGTAAGGAAATAGGGGATCCTACTGAAGTTGCACTATTACATTATGCAACGAAAAGAGGAATAGACTACAATGAAATTCGCGAAAAGTATGATAGATTAAGTGAGATTCCGTTTGATTCTGATAGAAAGCTTATGTCTACAGTTAACTCAATTGGTGGTAACTCCATTATGTTTACAAAGGGTGCACCGGATGTTGTGTTTAGCAGAAGTAATACTGCTTTAAATGATGGTGATTTAGTACCAATGACAGAAGAAATTTTACAAAGGTATAGAAAGCAGAATGAAAGCTTTTCTGATAGAGCTCTTAGGGTTTTAGCCTTTGCAATCAAAGATGTACCTGACATAAATTTTGTGCCATGCCTTGAAGATGAGGTTGATATGACTTTAGTTGGACTTACAGCAATGATAGACCCTCCTAGAGAACAGGTTTACGATGCTGTAAAAGAAGCTATTCGAGCTGGAATTAAAACTGTCATGATTACAGGAGACCATAAAACTACCGCTGCAGCAATAGCCAAAGATATTGGAATAATGCAGGAGGGGGATTTAGCCTTAACAGGACAGGAGTTAGATGCTTTAAGTGATGCAGAGTTAAAGGAAAAACTAGAAAAAATAACTGTTTATGCAAGGGTTTCTCCAGAAAACAAGATAAGAATAGTAAAAGCCTGGCAAGAAAAAGGCAATATTGCAGCCATGACTGGAGATGGAGTCAACGATGCGCCAGCTTTAAAACAAGCAAATATTGGTATTGGAATGGGAAGTGGAACCGATGTTGCAAAAGATGCCTCTGCAATGATATTAACAGATGATAACTTTGCAACAATAGTTTCTGCCATTGAAGTTGGAAGAACCGTTTATAGTAATATTAAAAAAGCAATAACTTACTTATTCGCTGGAAACTTAGGAGCTATTATTGCAATTATATTTGCAGTTTTTGTAAATTGGGCAAATCCATTTACTGCTATTCAGCTTCTATTTATTAACCTTATAAATGATTCACTTCCAGCTATTGCTTTAGGGTTAGAACCGGCAGAAGCTAATATTATGGATCAGCCGCCTCGAGATATAAATGAAAGCATTTTAGCAGGTGGTACTTGGCAGTCTGTACTATTAAGAGGTATATTGATTGGGATAGTTGTTATCGCAGCCCAATTTGTGGGAAATCAGACATCTCCAGTTCTTGGAGCGGCAATGGCCTTTTCAACAGTAACTCTAGCTAGAATATTTCAAACACTTCCTGCAAGATCTAATAACATAAATGTATTTAAGCTTGGTTTCTTTAAGAATAGGTATGTTTTAATAGCTATTTTAATTACCCTTGCTTTATATGGAATTGTTCTTGTGCCTGGAATAAGAGAAATATTTAACATTCCAGACACATTTATGATGAAACAATTACTTATTTGTTTAGGATTAGCGTTAACTTCAACAGTTATAATGGAGTTAAGTAAATTTTTCAAAAGAGCGTAAAGTTAAAACTTAATTAAAAAAATAAAAAGGACCTATTTTAGGTCCTTTTTTCTGTAAATCTAGAAATCATCATAGTACAAACAGTATTACCGGCAGAATTCAGTAGTGTTGCAGGTGCATCAATTATTGTTGCAATTACCACCATGATGGCAAGAGCTTCAGCTGGAAAACCAAAGAGGCTGAGGATCAGCATTTCTCCAATAGCTCCGCCACCTGGAATTGCACCTACAAGGGCTCCTATTAAAAGACCTGAACCAAGAATTATTAAAAGTGAAGATGGCATTGTAATATCCTTTTCAAAGAGAACAAAAAGAAACATGATTTTATAAATACCACCTATGACAGAGCCATCCTTATGAATGTTTGTACCTAATGGTAGAAGAAGTTTTGCTAATGTATCGGATACACCCATAGCTTTTGAAGCTTCAATGTTAACAGGAATACATGCTGCACTTGAACAGGTTGCTAAGGCTGTTACTGACGGAGCTGTGGCATTTTTCCAAAATAACTTTATTCCGTTTTTCCCGCTTCCGATAAAAGCATATAAAGTAAAAAAAGCAATGAAGTAAATTATTGAAATAATTAAATAAAGTATAAAAACCTTCAAATATCCTTCTAGAATTTGACTTCCAAGCTGGCCAACCATATTTGCAAAGTAAGCACCAATTCCAATAGGTGCATAAAACATGATAATGTTCATTATCTTCATGCAGACAGCAGAGCCGCTATTTAGAAAAGCTTTAAAGGATGCACCCTCATCCTTAGCTGTCATTGTACCTAAACCAACTAAGATAGAAAAAATAATAAGGGCAAGAAGGTTGCTTCGGCTTAAAAGTAAAGAAAAATCACCAACGGTTAGGCTAGAAACCAGTTTTTGAAGAATATTTGTAGATTGTGCAGTAGTATCACTGGTCAAGCCTTTAAATAAATCCATGGAAAGTCCAGAGGCAGGGTTAAAAATTCTAAAACTTATAACACCAATAATACCTGCAATGATTGCAGTTAAAGCAAATACAATTATAGATATGATTAGAATTCTACCTAGCTTTCTTGAACTGGTTATATTTGCAATGGCAGATGAAATACTAAAAAAAACTAAAGGTATAAGTAAAGTAAATATTAAGTTTAAAAATATATCACCAAATGGAGCAAAAAATGCAGCTTTTGAACCCATTAGCAATCCTATACAGCCACCTACAAGTGTGGCTATTATTAGTAATAAAGAAGACTTATAGTTTTTTATAAACTTCATACAAAAACCTCCTAAAAATAATAAAAGAATCTTTACTACAATCTATTCCACATATTTACATTAAGTAGTGCATATAATGCTGATAATATTGCAAAAGGTGTTATGTAAAAATGAATTAAAACATTAAACTATGGAGAGGAGAATGGACAATGGATACTGAAATTCAAGGGGACGATTTTGAATATAAATCAGGGTATTTAAAAGAGGACTTTTTGCTTTTTCATATAAAAGATAAAGTAAATAAGGAATTTGATTTTCACTATCATGATTTTAATAAAATTATTATTTTTTTATCTGGAAAAGTTACTTATCTAATAGAAGGGAAGGCTTATTATCTGAAACCATGGGATATCCTCTTAGTAAATAATCATGATCTGCATAAACCTATAATAGACATCTCTGAACCCTATGAAAGAATAATAATATGGATAAACTTAAAATTCCTCGAAGCTCATAATTATGATAAATGTGATTTGCAAACCTGCTTCAACTTAGTAAATGAAAAAAGAATAAACCTGATTCGTCTTTCTAATGATGCTGAAAATCAATTAAGGTATTTAATATCAATGTTAGAAGCTTCGCTAAAGTCGGTGGAGTTTGGAAGCAAACTTTTGAGTAAAACCATTTTTATTCAATTGATAATTTATTTAAACAGGTTATATATTGGAGAAAACTATTTGAAGGATTCAAAGGCGTTAAAGTATGATCCTCAAATAGATAATATACTGAAATTTATTAATGAAAACTTAAATAAAAAGCTTTCTATAGAGGAGTTGGCACAGAAATTTTATTTAAGCCGATATTATTTAATGCATAAATTTAAGGAAGAAACTGGTTATACCATTCATAGTTATATTAATCAAAAAAAATTAATGCTGGCCGCAGAAAAAATTCGTGAAGGACAGGAGATAAATAAGGTTGTTTATGAGTGTGGTTTTACAGATTACTCAGCTTTTTTAAGAGCTTTTAAAAAGATGTTTAAAAAATCACCAAGGAATCTTTTAGACGAGGAATAGATATGTATAACTTTTACAATATAATAAAATATTGGAAAAGATTTCAAGGTGTAATATAATAAGTATATATTTATTAGGAATTAGTGTTTTATTTTTAATTTGAAGAAGGGTGGGGGACCTTATGTCAGAATCAAATAATATAGATAAAAATATTCAAGTTGAGGTTGGAACTAGATTTTATCACTGGAGATATGGTGCAATGATGGTAACAGATATAGAGGATGAATACATTATATTAGAGGTTGAGGATTGTGATGGAATTAAGCAAGATGCTAAACTTCTTGATCCATGGAGGGGGCATTTGATGGAAAAAACAAAAAAATTCCCTAAAGCAGCTATAGATAAGTGGGTATTTAAAGTCCCAGAGAGGGTAGGAAGTTCAAAACCAGCTTATGGAGATAGAATGTTTTTAAGTGATGAAGTATTTTTAAGAAAACTTAATTCAGCCTTTAATGAAGAGTTAGTAATGGAGTGTAAAAATAATTTTGCACAATATATTGTTAAGGCAAAAGCAGAAAAAATGAATAAGGATGTACAAGTTGAAAAAGAAAATGATTCTGAAATTAATGCAAAGGAAATTGATGAGTTAGTAAAGACCAAGGAAGATTACATTATAAGAAAAGATAAAAAAGAAGAGGAATTAGCATATATAGTTAATAAATACTTAGATTATGAGATTCAGATTTCAAATCTTGAAGGTAATATTTTGAAATATAAAAGAAAAATAAGTGAAAAAGAGAAGAGAATTGTTGCAAAGGAAAATGAATTAGAAAAACTGAAAAATGAGGTTACTACTAATGTATTTAATAAAAATCAAGGAATGCTCATCGATTTAGAAGCCGAAATAAGAAGATTAGAAGAGGGAATTGATGAACTTAAAGGCGAAATTAATGAAGCAGGAAGAAATATGGAGAAGATAGGTAAAGATTTAATAATACTAGAAAATAAGAAAAACCTATTGAATAAACAAATTTCTGAGTTAACAACTAAAATAGAAAATTTGGAAAAGGATATTAAGGTGTTAACATAGTACACTTTTTATTATAAAATTATAGAAATATTTCATTATAATGTTATAATATTAGAACAACCTATGAGGAGGGATTATAATGAAATATAATACTAAGGAAATAGAAAATAATATTTTAAAATATTTAGATGAAAATAGAGAAGCATCTCCACAAAGTTTGACTAAAATAAGATTAGCGGTAGGGTTAAATGATAGTAAAGGAGATATGAGAACCATAAAAGAATGTTTAGATAATCTTATGAAAAAATCTTTAATAAGAAAACAAGCAGATAGAGGAAACTATAAAATTGAGGAAAAAGGGATAGCATATATAAACGAACAGTAAAATTTTCTTAATTTCATTTAATTAAAAAAGGTTTTCTAATTAGTAAGTTTGAATAACTAAATGAAGTATTTAGATTTTTACTGAACTTTACAGAGAAAATCCAAGAAAAGTACTGTAATATATGTTGTTCTAAGGAGGTAAGGCATGAATAAGGTTTGCATAGTTGGAAGTATTAATATGGATATGACTATAAGTTTAAAAAATTATCCTAAACCAGGTGAGACAGTTCTAGGAAAGGGGCTTACTTTATCTCCAGGTGGAAAGGGTGCTAATCAAGCTGTTGCTGCGAAGAGAAGCGGTTCCATGGTGTATATGATAGGTAAGGTTGGTAAGGACAGCTATGGCAAAGAACTTACATCAAGACTTGCAAAAGAGAATATTAATATTGAAGGTGTTTATGAAGAGACAAGGGAGGCAACTGGTACTGCAGTAATTACTGTTAATGAAGAAGGTCAGAATTCCATTATAGTAGTAGCTGGAGCTAATATGGCCATAGGAACTGAACAAATAAGGGATTGTAGAAATACAATTAGAAAATGTGATGTAGTTGTTTCTCAATTTGAAATTCCAATAGATATTATTTCTCACAGCTTTAAATATGCTAAGGATGAAAAAAAAATAACAATTTTAAATCCAGCACCAGCAAGAAAAATTCCAGACAGTATTTTGAAATATACTGATATTATCATACCAAATGAAACAGAGGTAGAAGAAATTACTGGAATTAGTGTTGATACATTAGAGGACGGAAGAAGAGCAGCAAAGCATTTCTTTAATAATGGAATAAAGTATTTGATAGTTACATTAGGAGAAAAAGGTGTAATGATTTTCTCTAAGGATGAAGAGGCAGTTATTCCAGCATATGACGTAAAAGCAAAGGATACTACTGCAGCAGGAGATTCTTTTATTGGGGCCTTCAGCAGTCAGATTAGCAGTACTAATTTATCCTTTAAAGAAGTTAAAGATGCTGCAGTTTTTGGTTGCAGAGTTGCTTCAATAGCAGTGCAAAGGCAAGGAGCTCAGACATCAATACCATATTTAAAAGAAGTAATAAAGATATACGGTGAGAATATATAGCATATTTAATTTCAGAGCTTGGATAGGCAGCGATCATGAAATTATATGGTTTGTTAAAATGAAAAAAATAGAAGCAGTTATAAATTAAAAAAGAGACAATGGAAGATAATCTATTGTCTCTTTTTTGCGTATAATATTAATTATCCAGAGTAACAACTACAAGTTCGGGTCTATTAAATATTCGAAATGGAAATAGGCTGTTGCCAAGACCTCTACTGACAATTAATGAGGTATTATTATAAACATATAAGCCTTCTGTATATTTTGGAAATAATCCTTGGTCTGGTGCAATAAGCCCTCCTATAAAAGGTAATCTTATTTGTCCTCCATGGGCATGTCCAGAAAAGACCATGTCCACCTTAGCTGATGCATAGGAGGATATAAGTTCAGGCCTATGGGAGAGTAAAATAGAAAAGTTATTACTGTCCATAAGAGAGGATAACTTTTCTTCAATATCCTTTTGAAGATTAATATTTTTATGACTTTTTAGAGTGAAGGTAATGTCACTAAGGCCTATGATTGAAATAGCACTTTTGCCTAGTGTAATTTCTGAAGAACTATTATCAAGAACGTGAGCTCCTGCTTTCTCCATCTCAAGCTTTATTTGGTTATAGAAACCACTTCTAAATTCATGGTTACCGGATACATAGTACACAGGTGCAATTTTTACTGCTTCTTTTACGTAATTCATTGCTATATAAAGTTCATCTACTGAGGTCCGTCTAGAATCAATAATGTCACCGGTTATAAAAATAACATCAGGATTTATTTCATTAGTCTTTTTAATAAGATTTTTTTGTGAATCACCAAATTCTTTGTTATGCAGATCAGAAATCTGAAGTATTTTAAATCCTTTAAAGTCATCTGAGATTTGTTCGTTTCTATATTTTAATTCATTTATAGTGATAGCATTATTTTGCCAAAACAAGAAAAGAGTCAGTATTAACAGAAAGAGTATAATAAAGACTATCTTAATAAATAAATTTTTGTATTTAATTTGCTTCATATTAATATCTCCATAATTCTTTTATATTAAAGTAGAAAAGTTTATAGAAAGTTATATTTAGGTGTATAAAAAAGTAAAAGTTTAGGCATGAATTAAATATTGGATAACAATGAAATTATAACATAAATTTATAGAGTTGTTTGTATATTAAAAGCTGTAATATAAATAAGTAAAATGTAGAATTTAAGGTTCAAACCATATATTGACATGTAGAATTAAAAGGAGTAATATGAAATTGGGAACCAGTTTCATATTTTTATTGATGAAAGTGTGAATTAGTGTATAAATCATTTACAAGATAAAAAATAAATGATAAAATAAATGAAAATAATTATCAATTGAAATTTTATTTTATTAAGTTATAAAGGAGTAAGTATGAAAAAGAAGTTAATTTTAGTTTTATTAATAGTTGTAGTTTTAAGTGGTTTACTTATGGGATGTAATGGGAGTAAATCTAAGGCAAAGGATGAGGCAGGTGATGATAGGCTTAAGGTAGTTGCAACCTTATTTCCACAATATGATTTCGTAAGAGAGATTGCTGGAGATAAAGCTGACATAACCTTATTGATGTCTCCAGGAGTAGAAAGTCATAGTTATGAACCTTCACCTGCAGATATCATAAAAATAAATGAGTCTGATTTATTTATCTATACAGGGAAGTATATGGAACCATGGGCACAGAGCATTATAGATGGAGTTGAGAGTAAGGATATTAAGATTTTAAATGTATCACAAAATATAAAACTGGATAGAAGTGAAGATAATGAGGAGCATGATGACCATGAAGATGATCATAGTGAAAAGGAACATGCTGCCCATGAATATGATCCACATGTATGGACTAGTCCAGTTAATGCAAAAATTATGGTTGAAAACATATTAAAGGAGCTTTGCGAGTTAGATCCTGAAAATGCTGATTATTATAAACAGAGAGCTGAAAATTACTTAAATGAATTGACAGATTTAGATAATGAGTTTAGAGAGGTTTTTGCATCTGCGAAGAGAAAAGAAATAATTTTTGCTGGTAAATTTGCTTTACATTATTTTGCAGAAGAATATGGTATGGAATATGATGCGGCTTTTGATTCCTGTTCTACTGAGACAGAGCCAAGTGTAAAGGTAATTGCGGAGCTTATTGATGAAATAAAGGAAGAAAATATCCCCGTTGTTTTTTATCCGGAATTGTCGGATCCAAAGGTTGCTAGGTCTATTAGTGATGAGACAGGAGCAGAGATGCTACTTCTTCACTCTTGCCATAACCTTTCTAAGGATGAATTTAAAGGTGGAGCAACATATTTATCTTTAATGAAAGAGAATGCAGAAAACCTGAAGATAGGATTAAATTAAACAAAGGATGCATTGTTTATTGATGGACTAGGGGGAGTTAAAATGGCTTTAACAAATGGGTATAAAACGAAGCAACGAGATTTAATTTTGAATTACTTTATCGAAAATAATGATAGACACGTAACTGCTGAGGAGGTTGTGGAACACTTAAAGGACCAGGGTACCTCTGTTGGAAAATCAACAGTTTATAGGTATTTAGAAAAACTTGTTTCTCAAGGAATAGTTAGAAGATTTTTTATTGAAGAAGGTTATGGAGCGTGTTATCAGTACATTGGAAATAATGAACAATGTCATGAACATTTCCATTTGAAATGTTTATCTTGTGGAGCACTTCTTCATATTGAATGTGATTTCTTAGTTGAAGCAGAAAGGCATATTGTAAATGATCACGGTTTTATAATAGATAATACTAAGACTGTGTTATATGGCCTTTGTGACAAATGCAAGGATCCAGAGATAAAGGGGTAGGGTATAGTATTTAGACTAAGAGTTAATAGGAGTGAACTAAATGAATTTGATTTCTTGTAAAAATTTAACTATGGCATATGATAATAATATTGCACTAGAAAATGTGACTTTTGATATTAATGAAGGTGACTATATAAGTATTGTTGGCGAAAATGGATCAGGTAAAAGCACCCTTTTAAAGGGACTTTTAAAGCTTTTAGAGCCAAAGTCAGGAGTAATAGAATTTAATAATGGTTTAAAATCCACAGAGATAGGTTATTTACCTCAGCAAACTGTGGTACAACGAGATTTTCCAGCATCAGTATTTGAAATTGTTCTTTCAGGATGTTTAAACAAGAAGGGATTAAGCCCGTTTTACTCATTAAAGGATAAACGGAGGGCAGTTAATAATATAAAGAAGCTTGGAATAGAGGAAATCCAGCAAAAATGTTATCGTGATTTATCAGGAGGGCAGCAACAAAGGGTTCTTTTAGCCAGAGCTTTATGCGCTACTGAGAAGATTTTGCTTTTAGATGAACCAGTAACTGGCTTAGATCCGATAGTTACAATGGAGCTTTATGACATGATTAAAAAGCTGAATAAAGAAGATGGAGTAACAATAATTATGGTATCCCATGACATTACAAGTGCTGTAAAGAGTTCAGATAAAATACTTCACATGGATAAAGGTATTAGATTTTATGGAACAGTGAAGGATTATATTAAAAGCGATGCTAGTAATGGTTTTTTAGGAGGATGTATTAATGTTTAATGTGCTTCAAGAGTTATTCTCCTATGGATTTATTGTAAGGGCTTTAATAGTTGGAACTCTAGTTTCCCTTTGTGCAGCTCTTCTAGGAGTTAGTTTAGTACTTAAAAGATATTCTATGATAGGAGACGGGCTGGCACATGTTGGCTTTGGTGCTTTATCGATTGCTATGGCATTAAATCTAGCACCATTACAGGTTTCAATACCATTAGTAGTATTGGCAGCCTTTCTTTTACTTAGAATTAGTGAAAACAGTAAGATAAAAGGTGATGCAGTTATTGCTATAATTTCCAGCAGTGCCTTGGCAATAGGGGTTATAGTAACATCACTATCAAGTGGAATGAATACGGATGTAGAAAGCTATATGTTTGGCAGTATCTTGGCAATGAGTAAAAGTGATGTTTATATCAGTGTAATTTTATCAGTGGCAGTGCTTTTATTATTTATTTTCTTTTACAATAAGATATTTTCTATCACCTTTGATGAGAACTTTGCTAGAGCCACAGGAACAAATGCAAATATGTACAACATGCTAATTGCATTTTTAACAGCTATAACTATTGTTGTTGGAATGAGAATTATGGGAACCTTGCTTATTTCAAGTTTAATAATTTTCCCGGCACTGACCTCCATGAGAGTATGCAGGAGCTTTAAGACAGTTGTTATTAGTTCATCTATTGTTTCAATAGTATGTTTCTTTTTTGGTATTGTGGGGTCATATGTTTTTTCAACACCAGCAGGTGCAACTATTGTAGTTGTTAATATTATTGCCTTTGCTTTATTTTCAGCAGTAGGTTTATTAATAAAAAGATAAATAGTTAAATTTAAAGTAGTTTCTGTTGAGGAATTTAACAGAAACTATTTTTATTATAAAAATTTACAAGTTTTATTAAATACAAAGGATTATATGCTATAATTTTAGATATAATGATGTTTATTAGAAATTTTATATAGAATTAATGGAGGAGATTATGTATAGCTTTAAAAATGATTACAGTGAAGGTGCACACCCTAGAATCTTAGAGGCCTTAATAAAAACTAATATGGAGCAAACAGCTGGTTATGGCCTAGATGAGTATTCAGAGTCAGCTATTGAACTTATTAAGAAGAAAATAAAAAGAAATGATGCAGAGGTTCATCTTTTAGTTGGAGGTACTCAAACTAATCTTATTGCTATGGCAGCTTTTTTAAGATCTCATGAAGCTGTAATCTCTGCAGAAACAGGGCATGTTTTAGTTCATGAAACTGGAGCTATAGAGGCAACAGGGCATAAGGTGATTTCTGTTCCTTCCAAGGATGGAAAGTTAAAACCTGAAAATATTGTGAAGGTTGTGGAGCAGCATACCGATGAACATATGGTTAAGCCAAAGCTTGTATATATATCAAACCCTACGGAAATTGGAACTATATACAAAAAAGAAGAATTGAAGCAGCTTAGTGAAGTGTGCAAGGAACAAGATTTAATATTATATGTAGATGGAGCTAGATTAGGTTCTGCTTTGTGCTCTTTTGAAAATGATTTAGATATTAGTGATTTAGCAAGGCTCACCGACGCTTTTTATATTGGAGGCACAAAGGGTGGAGCGCTTATGGGAGAAGCACTTGTCATATGTAAAGATAGTTTGAAGAAAGAATTCAGGTTTCATATTAAGCAAAGAGGTGGAATGTTTGCAAAGGGAAGAATCCTTGGAATGCAGTTTTTAGAACTATTTAAGGATGACTTATATTTTGAACTTGCAAATCATGCTAATAAAATGGCTGATATTTTAAGAGAAGGAATAAAAACAGCAGGGTTTGAGTTTATGATTGAAGCATCAACTAATCAGGTATTCCCTATATTCCCAAATGACTTAATAGAAAAGCTGCAGGAGAATTATGATTTTTTATTGTGGGAAAAAATAGATGTAGAGAAAAGTGCAGTTAGACTTGTAACGTCATGGGCAACTGATGAAGATGAAGTTCAAAAGTTTGTTAATCAGCTTTTGAATGAAGTACAAAAATAACTAAATTGTAGTTGCGGAAAAAGATAAATAGTGGATGAAGAAAAGATGATCAAAGAAGCTTAAAGGCTATTACTAAATTACTTAAGTGGGTGTTCTAATAAAGGGTTTAACTTAATGAACATTACTCCAAGGTATTTGCTTAAATTGGAGTTTTTATGTAATTAACAATGGGAAGTGGAAGTGTATACATTTTCTTCATCCTTTTTTGCTTTTATAACTAGGTAATTGCGAAAGAATAAATATTTTATAGAAAATTTATGTAAAAGTAATTGACCATTACGTTAGGTAACCTTTTACAATTAAGTTAAAGGTGGGATAATGGATGATTATTTGGAGGGAAGTTAATGAAGGATAATAGATATTATACCACAGGAGAATTTGCTAAAAAGGCAGGTGTAACTTTAAGAACTATTAGATATTATGACGTTAAAGGAATACTTAAGCCATCATATTATAATGAAGCAGGCTATAGATTTTATTCTGATGAGGATTTTATAAAATTGAAGAAAATTCTTGCTTTAAAGTATCTTGGATTATCATTGGATGAAATTGAAGCTATAGAAAATGATGATTTTGAAAGAAATCACCTAAAGAATTATCTGAAACTTCAGAAAACAATTATAAATAATAAAATGAATAATATGAAGGTAGTTTTAAATGCAATTGAAACTGCACAAATAAGCATGGAAAATCATGGACAAGAGTTAGTTAGTATTATAGATGATATTAAAACTTTAGAGGGTGAAAAGGAATTGCTTCAGCGGATTCAAGATGTTTCAAGTTTGAATGAAAGTGTTAACTTAATGGAACAGTTCAGTGAGAATACTGAGGGGTGGTACCAATGGGTATTTAGAAATATTGATTTTGCTTCAGATAAAGAAATTCTTGAATTGGCCTGTGGAAATGGGGCATTGTGGGCTAAAAATATAAGCAGTATTAATTTTAACTCTCATATTGTCCTAACAGAATTATTTGAGGATATGATAAATGAAGCCAAGATGAACTTAACCAATTATGAAAGTAAATTCAATTATATGCTGGCAGATCCTCATAAACTGGATTTTGATGACAACTCATTTGATATTGTAATTGCGAATCATATTTTGTTCTTTATGAAAGATTTAGATACTGTTTTATCAGAGATAAGAAGGGTATTAAAGCCAGGTGGACAGATTTATTGCTCTACTATTGGGGAATATCATATGAAGGAATTAGAAAAGCTAATGCAGTCCTTTAGTGGAAATATAGTTTTGCAAGAGGATAAGCTGTATTCTAAGTTTGGATTGGAAAATGGACAAGAAATTCTTGAAAAGTATTTTAGTAAAGTTGAAAGACGATTATATGAAGACAGGCTTAATGTAAATGATACCAATGGATTACTGGAGTATATATACTCAATACCTGGAAATATATTGGATATTATTGATACTAAGAAAAAAGACTTTGAAAAATATATTAAAAAGACAGTTGAGGAAGACGGACCGATTTACATTACAAATAGTTTGGGAATATTTAAAGCTACCAAGGCATAGAAATATATGTGTCATGAAGTAGCTTTGAATAAGTTTAATAAGTAATAAGAACTACTACTAACTATATTTAGTTTCATTTAGTGAATAAAATGAAACTCCTTCTCACAAACAATCGAAGGAGTAAGTTCATGTAACCCAATCATAGATTTGGACATTCATAAAGAAACTCCTTCTCACATGGGTTCGAAGGAGTAAGTTCCACTAGCCAAATCGAAGATTTGGAGTGTCACTTAGGGGAGGATAGGTTATGGGAATTAATGTTACAAGTGAAATTAGGCCATTAAAAAAAGTATTACTTCATCGACCAGGAGCTGAAATAGAAAATATCACTCCAGAATATATGGAAAGATTTTTGTTTGATGATATTCCATATTTAGAAGTTGCACAAGCAGAACATGATGCCTTTGCACAAATTTTAAGGGATAACGGAGTGGAAGTTGTATATCTTCATGAGTTAGCTGCCGAGGCAATTTGTGAAGAAGCAGTTAAAAAAGAATTTATCAGGCAGTTCATTGAAGAAGCTAATGTTAAGAGTATTCAAGTTAAGGAAGACTTATATGATTATCTTAATAGTTTTGATGATAATGAAGCCTTAATCAGAAAGACCATGGAAGGGGTAAGTAAAAGTGAGCTACCACTAGTAAGGAGAAAAAGCTTAGCTGACTATGTTAATGCATCATATCCCTTTGTTACAGATCCAATGCCCAATTTGTATTTTACAAGAGATCCCTTTGCATCAATAGGAAATTCTATAAGTCTTAACAAGATGTATTCAGAAACAAGAAATCGTGAGACTCTTTATGCAGATTTCATTTTTAGATTTCATCCTGAGTATCGAGGTACTAATAGAGTATATAATAGGGATTTTAAATATCATATCGAAGGTGGAGATATCTTAAATCTTACAGAAAAGGTTGTAGCCATTGGAATATCACAAAGAACATCACCACAGGCTATTGAAAAAATAGCAGAGAGAATTCTATTTGATACATGGGGAAATAAGGTTGAAAAGATTTTAGCATTTAAAATACCAAAGACCAGAGCATATATGCATTTGGATACAGTATTTACCCAAGTGGATATTGATAAATTTACAATTCATCCACAGATTGAAGGCCCATTGGAAATTTTTGAACTTACTAGGGGAGATTATTGCAGAGTAAATCTAACTAAGTCCACTATGACCTTAGAAGAAGTCCTATCAAAGGCTTTAGACTGTGAGGTTGAACTCATCAGATGCGGCGGAGGAGATTATGTAATATCACAAAGAGAACAGTGGAATGATGGTTCAAACACATTATGTATAAGGCCAGGAGAAGTTGTGGTATACGCTCGAAATTATGTTACAAATAAGATTTTGCAGGAAAAAGGAATAAAGACACATATTATTCCATCTTCAGAACTATCAAGAGGAAGAGGAGGCCCAAGATGTATGTCCATGCCTCTTGAAAGGGAGCCATGGTAGTAATGGGTTAAGTTCGTGTATCCAAGTCGTAGATTTGGACACTCATGTAAATAATTGCTGACTTTAGTCAGTGTTAAGAAAATATAGTATCAATTTTGAGGAGGTTTTTATTATGGGAGTTAATTTAAGGGGACGTTCATTTTTAAAACTATTAGATTTCACACCAGCGGAAATCAGGTATCTACTAGATTTATCTAGGGACTTTAAGAATCTTAAAAGAGCAGGTGTTCTTCATAAAAGATTAGAAGGAAAAAATATTGCTATTCTATTTGAAAAGGATTCCACAAGAACTAGATGTTCCTTTGAAGTAGGTGCTATGGATTTAGGAATGGGTGTAACCTATTTAGGACCAACAGGATCTCAAATGGGAAAAAAAGAATCAATTGCAGATACAGCTAGAGTATTAGGCAGAATGTATGATGGGATTGAGTATAGAGGTTATGCACAGGAGATAGTTGAAGAATTAGCTCGTTATGCAGGGGTGCCAGTATGGAATGGATTAACTACAGAGTTCCACCCAACTCAAATTTTAGCAGATTTATTAACTATTGAAGAAAAGTTTGGCACCTTAAAAGGCTTGAACTTTGTATATATGGGAGATGCCCGCAATAATATGGGTAATTCTTTAATGGTTGGATGTGCAAAGATGGGATTAAATTTCACAGCATGTGCTCCAAAGGAACTTTTCCCAGCTGAAGAATTAGTTGAAAAGTGCAGAGAAATAGCTAAGGAAAGCGGATCTGTTATAACATTAACTGAAGATGTAATGGAAGGTACAAAGGGAGCTCATGTAATTTATACAGACGTTTGGGTATCCATGGGAGAAGCTGATGAAGTTTGGGAAGCTAGAATTAATAAATTAACTCCATATCAGGTTAATAGTGCAGTAATGTCAAATGCAGATGAAACTGCCATCTTTATGCATTGTTTGCCAGCGTTCCATGATTTAAAAACTGTAATAGGAAAGCAGATGGGAGAAAGATTTGGTATTAAGGAAATGGAAGTTACTGATGAAGTATTTGAATCTAAACAGTCAGTAGTATTCGATGAAGCTGAAAATAGAATGCATACAATTAAAGCTGTTATGGCAGCAACAATTGGGGTGTAGTTTAGAATTTAGGATATACTGTAATAATTTTAACCTTTTAGATAAATGACGTTTTTATAAAATGTAAAGTTTAAAATGTACACTTTAGAATGAAGGAAGAAGCTATTTCAGGGTTTCATTAATTTCTCAAAGAATATCTTGGGGTGGAAGTTTTACAATGAATTTTAAATTATAAAGGCTTATTAATTAAAGGGAGAAAGAGGGGTGTAGAGTGATAAAAGAAATACCGCAGGATTTAATAATCATTCTACATTCTTGACTCTTAATTCTAAATTAAAATTAAGGAGGAATTAAAATGAAAAATATAGTTATTGCTCTAGGAGGCAATGCTCTTGGTAATAACGCTGAAGAACAATTAAAATTGGTGAAAAGCACTGCGAAAACAATTGTTGACCTAGTGGAAGAAGGCTACAATGTAATTATTGGACATGGAAATGGGCCACAGGTTGGAATGATTAACCTTACAATGGATTTTGCGTCAAATAATGGTGCAGGTACACCTTTCATGCCGTTTGCTGAATGCGGAGCCATGAGTCAAGGTTACATCGGATATCATTTACAACAGTCTATTAGCAATGAATTAAATGATCGTGGAATTAATAAAAATGTTGCAACTGTTGTTACTCAAGTTGTAGTTGATAAAAATGATAAGGCTTTTGTTAATTTATCTAAACCAGTAGGAATGTTCTATAGTAAAGAGGAAGCTGAAAAGATTGCGGCTGAAAAGGGCTTTACATTTGTGGAGGATGCTGGAAGAGGATATAGAAGAGTTGTTGCTTCACCACAGCCAAAGAGGATTGTTGAACTTGAAACTGTTAAAGAATTAGTTGAAAGAGGCACAATTGTAATTACTGTTGGCGGCGGCGGTATTCCGGTTATTGAGGATGAAAGAGGAAGATTAGAAGGTGTGGCAGCAGTTATAGACAAAGACAAGTCCAGTGCAAAACTTGCAAAGGATTTAAATGCTGATATGTTAATAATTTTAACTGCAGTAGATAGAGTTTGCATTAACTTTAATAAACCAAATCAAGAAGAGCTAAGCACTTTAGATATTAAAGAAGCTGAAAGATATATTGAAGAAGGTCATTTTGCAAAGGGCTCAATGCTTCCTAAGGTAGAGGCTTGTATGGATTATGTTAAGAATTCTAATAATGGAGAAGCATTAATAACTTCTTTAGAAAAAGCTAAGGATGCATTACATGGATTTACAGGTACCGTTATAAAGAAAGAAAAATAATGTATTTTTTCGTAAAATACTGACTAATTAATCAGTTGTTTTAAAAATTTTTTATAATGTTTTTTAACTGGTGGCAGGAATAGATGTCATCAGTTTTTTTTATTTATTTCTTGAGTTTAAGGAACAAGAAATATAGTATATTATTCCCAGAATAATATATTGAATAAAGCAAAAAGTATTATTAAAAGATATAAAAAATAAATTTATAAATTGTATTGAAATTTCTTTGGATTTGGAATAAAGTATAAGATGTCGGCAAAATTCGTCATGAAGTTGAAAATCAAATTCATGGCAAAAAATTTGACGAAATTTTGAGAATGCTGATTTTTTTAATGAAGCTGTTTAACGGAGGGGAATATATGGATATTAACTTAATTGGTGTGCCACTTTATTATGGATGTGATAAAGCAGGTGTAGAAAATGGTCCTAATGTTTTGAGGGAACAAGGAATTAAGAAGTTACTGACGAATGAGAAAAACAAGGTTTATGATTTAGGTAATATCTATGTGGATAACACCCTAGAAAAACAGCCATTTGAAGCTGGAGTAAATGCTAAATATATTAATGAAATAATAGAAGTAACAGAAAATCTAGCTCATAAAGTTTATGGCAGCTTGTGTGCAGGAAGCTTTCCATTCATAGTGGGAGGAGATCATGCTTTAGCTGCAGGAACAGTGGCTGGGGTTTCTAGATTTTATAAGGATGATTTAGCAGTTATCTGGATTGATGCCCATGGAGATATAAATACTTTTGAAACAAGCCCATCAGGAAATGTACATGGTATGCCTTTAGCTGCATCTTTAGGTGTTGGTGATAAAAGCTTAACAGATTTATATTTTAATGGAGTTAAGGTAAAGAAAGAAAATGTGTTTATAATAGGAGCAAGAGACTTAGATAAAGGTGAGCTTCAGTTAATAGATGATTTAAACCTTAAGGTTTGGACAATGGATAAAATTAATGAAATTGGTGTAGATAATTTATGCAAGGAGCTAAGAGAAGCTATTGACGCAACTGGTGTTAAAAATGTTCATATCAGTTTTGATGTGGATTCTGTAGATCCAAAGCATATTATTGGAACTGGAACACCAGTACCGAATGGTTTTGAATTAGAAGGCGCTGAAAGTGTACTTACTTCAATCTTCGAAACTAGAAAAGTTAAATCTATGGATTTCGTAGAATTTAATCCTGCCCTTGATAATAGTGATGTAACTTGGGAAAACTGTATAAGACTATTAAAGAAAATTGGACAGCTAATATAAGCTGATCTTGAATGGAGGATTAATATGGAAGTAACAAAAACTATGACTATTGGAGAACTAATTAGAAAAAATGAAAAGGCAGCCTCTGTTTTAATGGGCTTTGGAATGGGTTGTGTTGGATGCCCTTCAGCTCAAGCTGAAACGCTTGAAGAAGCTTGCATGGTTCATGGTCTTGAAGTTGATGAACTTCTTAAAAAACTTCATGATATTTAATTAATAGCAGAATTAAAGTCATTAAAAATCATTGTTATGTGATTTTTAATGGCTTTTTTTATATAATTTCAACTGGAATGTTGGATAAAACCGTTCATAATGAAGACAATATATAGAGAACTCTGTCCTAGGTTAAAAGATTGAGTAGATAAGTAATATATAGTTTTAATAAAACATAATTCATGGAGGTAATTTAAATGAAGTCAGTACATTATAACGTATCAGGTCTTGTAAATTCTGAAAGCAGAACAAAACTTAATAATTCTTTAGGTAAATTAGATGGGGTAAATAAGGTTTGTGTTGATGTTGCTAGAGGGTCTGTAGAAGTAAAATTTAATGAACCTGCAACACCAGAAGCAATAGTAGAGTGTATTTGTAACACTGGATATAGTATAGAGTAATTGAAGGAGGAAGCTAGATGAAATACGAATTTCCTATGGGATTTAGTCCTCAGCAGCAGAATACTCAGCCTGGTATAGAAAGCATTATGGAGCCAAAGCCTATTTTTGAACTTCAAGGATATCATAAGCCATCAGGAAGACTTGAAGATAAGATTGCTTTAATAACCGGTGGTGATAGTGGAATAGGAAGAGCAATCAGTCTTTTATATGCAAAAGAAGGAGCTAAGGTGGCAATTGTTTATTTTAATGAACATGACGACGCTGAAGATACAAAGAAGTTAGTTGAAGAAGCTGGAGGTCATTGTATGCTACTTTGCGGAGATATTGGCGATGAGAATTTCTGCAAAGATGCAGTTCAGAAAATTATAAAGGAATGGGGACCAATAAACATATTAGTTTCAAATTCAGCTGAACAATATGAAAGACAAAGCATTATTGAAATTACAAAGGAACAAATGTTTAGGACCTTTGATACAAACTTCTTTGGTGCTGTGTATATAACTAAGGAAGTAGTTCCTCATATGAAGCATGGAGATTCAATTATATACACCACATCTATTACTGCTTATGAAGGAAATGAACTCCTTATAGATTATTCTTGTACAAAAGGTGCTTTAGTATCTTTAACAAGAAGTCTTGCTAGAAGTCTTGCACCTCAAGGTATCAGGGTAAATGCTGTGGCTCCTGGGCCAATATGGACACCGTTAATACCAGCCAGCTTAGATCCTAAGAAGATATCTGAATTTGGGAATAAAACTCTACTTAAAAGAGCAGGTCAGCCAGTGGAGGTTGCAGAAAGTTATGTATTTCTAGCTTCAGATAGTGCATCTTATATTACAGGTCAGACAATACATGTGGATGGTGGACAATTTTTAACTAGTTAGTTATTATTAGATAAAATAGAGTGAAAGAATAAAGGATGAATAGATTAAAGCTATTTATCCTTTTTTTATTTTGTGAATTTGAAGTTAAATTTTTTTATTTGGACAAAATAAGTGTTGCAATAAAAAGTTTACTATGATAGTATAAATTTAAACAAGTGCTTACATACTAAACAATTATTAATTTGCCAGGAGAGAAAAATGACAAATAGAGAAGAAGAAATATTGAATCTTATAAAACAAAATCCATTAATATCTCAAAATGAGTTGGCAGATATTCTAAATATAACAAGATCTTCCGTTGGAGTACATATTGGAAACTTAATTAAAAAGGGATATATATCAGGGAGAGGCTATGTTCTAAATCAAGAAAACTTTGTATGTATCATTGGTGGAACCAATGTAGATATAGTAGGGTTTTCCAACGATAATCTTAGACTTCATGATTCAAATCCTGGAAACATTAAGTTTTCTTTAGGTGGAGTTGGAAGAAACATTGGGGAAAACTTAGCAAGACTTGATGTGGACACCAAACTTATTTCTGTAATAGGAAGTGATGTTTACGGTCAGAAGGTTGTTGATGAAGGAAGAATCATTGGACTTGACTTTGACCACACTTTAAAACTGGATGGAGAAACTACTTCTGTTTACATGTCAGTTTTAAATAGTGATGGTGATATGCAGGTAGCAATATCTTCTATGGATATTTATGACAAGATGACTATAGAATATATTAAAACAAAGAGGGCTGTAATTGAAAGCTCTAGGATTTGTGTAATAGACACAAATATACCTAAAGATGTCATAGAATATGTTGTAACTAATTTTAAAAATACTAAGTTTTTCTTAGATACGGTTTCAACAACTAAGGCCATGAAGGTAAAGGATATAATACATAAATTCCATACAATAAAGCCTAATAGAATAGAAGCTGAAATTCTTTCTGGGATAAAGATTAATTCCATGGAAGATGTAGAGAAAGCAAGTGAATACTTCTTAAAAGGTGGAGTGAAAAGGGTATTTATCAGCTTAGGTGAAGAAGGTGTTTATTATAATAATGGCACTGAAAAAGGTATTTTTACACCTAAGAAAGTTAAGATGGTTAATGCAAATGGAGCTGGAGATGCCTTTGTGGCAGGTCTTGTTTATTCAGAGCTTAACGAACTTGAACTTCAAGATACTTTAAAATTTGCATCAGCATGCTCAGCTCTAACAGTAGAGCATAAAGATACAATTAATCCTAATATGTCATTAGAAAATATTAATAAAAAATTGGAGGAGAATTAATTATGTTAGAAAAATATTTAGATATAAATCCAGAGGTTAAAGCTGCTTTAGAAGCAGGAAAGCCAGTAGTTGCATTAGAATCAACAATCATATCTCACGGTATGCCTTATCCAAAGAATGTAGAAACAGCTTTAAAGGTTGAGTCTATAATCAGAGAAAATGGAGCAATACCTGCAACAATAGCTATATTAGAAGGAAGATTAAAAGTTGGTTTAACTGCAGAAGAAGTTGAATTCTTAGGAAAAACTCCAGGAGTTATAAAAACAAGCAGAAGAGATATTCCTTTCATAGTTGCTAATGGCTTAAATGGAGCTACAACGGTTGCTTCAACAATGATAATAGCTGCTTTAGCAGGGGTAAAAGTATTTGCTACTGGTGGAATTGGTGGAGTTCATAGAGGAGCAGAAAGAACAATGGATATATCTGCTGACCTTGAAGAATTATCAATGACAAATGTTGCAGTTATCTGTGCAGGCTGTAAGTCAATCCTTGATATTGGATTAACTCGTGAATACTTAGAAACTAAAGGAGTTCCTGTTGTTGGATTCCAAACTGAAGAATTACCAGCATTCTATACAAGAAAATCTGGCTTCAAAGTAGATTATAAAGTAGATACAGAAGAATCTCTTGCAAAAGCTTTAAAAGCTAAGTGGGATTTAGGTTTAGAAGGTGGAGTTGTTGTTGCTAATCCAATTCCAGAGCAGTTCGAAATGGACTACGATACAATAAACAATGCTATAAACGCAGCTGTTAAAGAAGCTGATGAAAAAGGAATAGTTGGAAAAGAAAGCACACCATTCTTACTTGCAAAAGTAAAAGAAATAACTGGTGGATCAAGCTTAGAGTCAAACATCCAATTAGTATTTAACAACGCTAAGGTTGGAGCAAGACTTGCTGTTGAGCTTTCTAAATTAAACTAGTTAAATTTGATAATTTTACTGAATTCCATGAGTTCAGTTGAAATATATTCTTAATAATACTACCCAAAAGGCCTGAAACTTTTAGTTTCAGGCCTTTTGCTGCATCCAGAGTTTGTACCTCGTAAGTACTTAATATGTTGCAAAACCAAGATTTGGGCCGGAAAGTCTAGGTTTTAGAAATTTTATTTAGTTTTTGCTTTTATTAAAGAGAAAGTTGAAATTATAACAATTAAAATTAAATATAAATAGAGACTGCTAGAGTTTATATACGCAGTGTACAAGGGAGTTAAGAGTAAAAGAATACTACTTATTATAAGTATTAGGATAAAGGGCAGTAGAAGAACATTTCTTCGATTAAAGGTATAATAGTTTAACAAGGAGCCTGCCAAAGCTATTAAAATGATTGGTAAGCCCATGGTTTCATTGAAGAAGCTATTATGGAGATTTATATTAAACATTATTCCAAATACGAAGAAGAACCCTGCAGGGAATAAAAATATGCTGAATTTAGTTTCAAAGTAAAGGTATTGAAGTACAACACCTAAAATCAGTATTCCAATTGGCCACAGCTTCATTAGTCTTTCAAAAAGCAATGGATAACGGATATAAGTATAATAAAAAGCTGTAATAAAGGCACCAATAAATATAAGGCTAAATATCACCTTGAAAATATTAAGGAGCCAGTATAAAGAAGGCTTTTCACAGTGGTTTCTCATGGGTAACCCTCCTATAAAGTAATTTAATATATGTATATTGTTTTAAATCTATAAAATCACTAGTTTAAGTAAAATAAAAGCTAGAAGATTATTCATCCTCTAGCTTGTAATTCACTAGCTGGCCTTAGTAGAAATTATTGAATTTATATCTTCAGTATATAAAGTTTCTTTTTTCAGTAATTCATTAGATAGATCATGGAGAAGTGAGATATTGTTACTCAAAATGTTTTTTACTTCTGCATAAAGCTCATCCACTAAGGTCTTACATTCTTCAAGGACCACTGTTGAGTAATATTCTTTAGGCACTCCTTGAAGCTGGGACAATCTTAAAAGGCCTAAGGATTTTCCCATACCATATTCGCAAATCATGTTGCTTACCATGGAGGTGGTTTTTTCTAAATCGTTAAAGGCACCTGTAGTTATCTTTTTTTCTCCAAAGATAAGTTCTTCAGCAGCACGTCCTCCAAGTAAAACCATGATTCTTCTCTTTAAGTAATCTAAGTTGTGGTAGGCATGGTCTTCACCAATGGTTAAAGTATAACCACCTGCACCCTTTGAGGTAGGAATGATAGTTACCTTTGAAATTTTTTCTTCTGGAATCATGAAGTGAGATATTAAAGCATGTCCAACTTCGTGGTAAGCAGTAATCTTCATATCGTCTTCCTTTAAACCTTCTCTGTCTAGTTTTTCATGTCCAGCTACAACTATGGAAAAAGCCTTATCCATATGCAGCTTTGTTATATAGGCAGCATTATCCTTGCAAGCAAGGATTGCGGCTTCGTTTACTAAGTTTTCAAGCTTTGCACCAGAAAAATAGGTGGTACTGTGAGCTAAATCTCTTATATCAATATCTTCAACAGGTTTGTTTTTTAAATGCAACTTTAAAATCTTTTCTCTAGCATTAACATCAGGCAGAGAGACCTCAATATGTCTGTCAAATCTACCAGGCCTTAAAAGGGCTTCATCTAAGATATCTAGTCTGTTTGTGGCTGCGATAACAACTATTCCTTCACTTTCATTAAAACCTGACATTTCAGTTAAAAGTGCATTGAGAGTCTGGTCCTTTTCATCATTTCCGCCGCCTTTATTTGAACTACGCTGTTTACCAATGGCATCAATCTCATCTATAAATATTACGGCTCTTCCGTGACTTTTTGCTTTTTTGAAGAGATTCCTTATTCTGCTAGCACCAACCCCCACATACATTTGTACGAAGTCAGAACCAGATACGGCATAGAATGGAACTCCAGCTTCCCCAGCCACAGCTTTAGCTAAAAGGGTTTTACCTGTACCAGGATCACCATAAAGGATTACACCTTTTGGCATTCTTGCACCATAGGCTGCATATTTCTCTGGATTTTTAAGAAAGTCTACTATATCTTTAAAGTTTTCTTTTGCTTCTTCATTTCCTGCCACAGAGTCAAAGCTGTATTTATCCTTTGAAACACTTTGTCCATCTACAGTGGTTACAGAAGTCATCCCACCAGATACACTTTTTTTTCTAATTACCATAAAAATTGTAGCTATTAGTGAAATAGCAAAAACCGTAACTGCAGCTCTTTCATTATTAGGAAGAGTTGCTGAAGTTGAAACAAGTATATTTTTCTTTAAAAGATCCTCTGTCAAAGTAGGACTGAAAGGGTTATCAGTAATATACTTATTTCCTGACTTGTCCACTACAGTAATTTTAGGGGTTTGGGATATCTCAACCTCAATAACATTTCCTGCTTCTACATCCTGAATAAAGTCATTATAGGCCTTGTGAGGAGCTGTAGAAGTACCAAAATTGAACACTATGAGTGCTCCTATGGATAAGAATAAGAAAGTTAAAGGTATTATAATTAAATTCTTCTTTAGTTTATTTATCAAATAATTCGCCTCCTCTATAAGGTGAAATTAAATATTTAATTGATATATCTAGTATTATATATCTTTAAAAATAAAAGTCTATTAATTTACCAAGATTATGGATATGTAACTTATACCATATATGATTTCATTATTTAAGAAGGGGGAGTGCAGGAGTCTCTTGGCCAAATGGGGCTTAAGGCAGTGATTATTCATGAGATGAAGGGGGTTTAGAATGGATTTGGAATAAGGGGAATTCTATATAGATATGCTTTAAGGAAGAAAAATATAATAATTTGTATAACGAAATATTAGCAAAAGGCAATAAAAATGAAGTAAAATTAAATTATAAGCAATATGCAGTTTGGCAAGACTGCAGGAGGCGATTCAACATAAGGGGTAAGAAGCAGTTTAAAGGTTCATTCTTACTAATATATACTTTAATGATGATTTTGATTGTTGTTAAAATTAACAAGGGCATAGAAATTGAGAATCCAGTGGTAAGGTGGGAAAACAATGAAATTGAAACTGTGAAGTCAACATTTATACACGAAGATTCACTGAAAAGCAATAAGGATTATGACATTGAAATTAATACTGTTATAGATGAATTAATATCATTGCCAGTGAAGCCAGGGGAAGAATTGAATATTCTTGTTAAGTCTGACCATAAATATTTTATGGTGGTGGAAAGGCAAAGTAACGGTAATTATGAACAGATTGCTGAAGTTAATAATGAGTATGAAGAAAAATGTACAATAAGAGCGCCGGAGCACCCAGGAGAATATGTTTACAGCATATCAGTAGAGTATAAGGCTGGACTTGGCATTTATTATTTTTCTATTGAGGTTGTGAATAATTAAGAAAATGCAGAAAGGTCTAAGGAAATTCAAGGCATAAAATTAAAAAATGAAGGAGCTCTTTAGTGAACAGCTCTTGCCTATTTGACTGGGTGCTGTTCATTTAGGAGCTCCTTTATTATATTAATTATAAGTTGTTTTTAACAACCTCACCATTAACCATTACAAATTTAACTGTATTTCTTAAGTCAAAAGGATGGCCATTGTAGATAATCATGTCTGCATCTTTACCTTTTTCAAGGGAACCAACTCTGTGGGCTTCACCAATAGCTTCAGCAGCTCTGATGGTAATTGCACGTAAAGATTCTTCCTCCTCCATGCCTTCTCTTGCAGCTAAAGCAGCACAAAGGTGGATATATTTTAGCGGAATTACTGGATGGTCAGTCATAATTGCAACTTTAATACCAGCTTCATTTAAAAGCTTAGGTGTTTCAAAGGTAAGGTTTTTTAACTCTACCTTGCTTCTATCAGAGAGGCTTGGACCAACAATAATTGCTTTAATATGTTCATCCTTAAGATATTCAGGAATAAGATGACCTTCAGTGCAATGTTCAAGAGAGATATTAATATCAAACTCTTTTGCGATTCTGATTGCTGTTTGAATATCATCAGCTCTGTGTGCATGACACTTTAACATAACCTCTTTTCGGATAACCCTTGCAAGAGCTTCTAGCTTCATGTCAAAATCAGGAGCCTTTGCATCCTTGTCTGTTTTTGCAGCTTCTTGCTTTTCTACGTAGTTCTTTGCCTTCATAAGATTTTCTCTAAGAATTGCAGCTGTTGCCATTCTGGTATTTGGAGCAATTTTCTTTCCAGAATATACTCTTTTAGGATTTTCACCAAAGGCAGTTTTTAAAGCTGTGGCATCATTGATAACCATGTCATCTACAGATCTGCCATAGGTTTTCAGAGTGGCAAAATAGCCGCCGATAACATTAGCGCTTCCTGGCCCAGTTGCAACGGTTGTAATACCAGCATCTAGAGCTTCTTCAAAGGCTCTGTCTAAAGGATTTATGGCATCAACAGCTCTAAGTTCAGGGGTAACAGGATTTGTCATTTCATTACCATCATCACCTTCAAAGCCAATACCATCCTCCCACATTCCAATGTGACAATGGGCATCGATAATTCCTGGCATTAAAAAGCCACCTTCACCATCGATTACCTCAGTTCCTTCTGGAATTTCAATATTAGTACCAAGGTCTATTATTTTTCCATCATTGATTAAAACTACAGCCTGATTTATTACTGCAGGGGCTGCCATAGTATGAGCAGTTACATTTTTGATAGCTATCATAATTATACCTCCTAAAATAAATATTACGCATATCTAAATAATATCATAATTTACAATAAATGTACTTAAAAAACGAAATATTCAGTTATTTAAGGGCGGATTTAAGTAAATAGCTATTTATTAAATAATTTTTTATAAAAAAGAAATCCCAAAAGGGATTTCTAAGGAATGCTTTATGTTTTTTATATAATTTTTTGAAGTGTTTTATTCTTCAACCATTGCTGTAAAGTACTTAGGTGGTATTAAACCAGTTTTAATTCCTTGAATAACTGTCATATAAGTACAAGTTGTATCATATCTGGCATCGTGATAGCCAGCAGATTCCCCAAATAGGGAAGTACATTTATCTTGAAGGAATTTTTCATCTAATCTTAAGAAATTAATTACTTCTCCAAGGGAAGGGTTTTTCAGCATACCTTTAGCGGTAAGTGCCTTGCAGATATTTTTGTAATAAGCCATTGTACAAAATACATGCTTTGGACTAAAATCAATATCTAAGAATTCAAGCTCGCTTTTCATGAATTTTATGTCAAATTGAACATTGTGTCCGATGATTACATCGCAGGAAAGAAAATCCTCAATAAATTCTTCATAGGTATCTTCAAAATATAAGCCATTGCTTAAATCATAAAGCTTTTCAAGGGAGAATCCGTGAATAGCTTCTGCTCCTTCAGACATTTCTTCAACGGTGAAGAAAAAGTTCTTACCTATAGTAGTTTGAGGTTTTGTGCTAGTGTCAACTATTATATAAGAAAGCTGACAGATGTTACCTGGTTTTATGCTAGTTGTTTCTGTATCAAAAAATAATAATTTCATAATTATTTTCATTCTCCTTAATCCATTATATTAAAACATATAATTCCTGTCTTTATAGATAGGAAAAGTGAAATGATTTTAAAGTTCACTTAATGTAATGGTAATTATGGGATAAAAAAACCCAATAAATTAATAGTATAATTCATGGCCTTTAATGTCAATAAGTATATAGTAATAAGCATATATTTATATATTTTAGTTTTAAATTTTATAAGAAAAAATATAGAAGGCAAGTGAAATGAGTAAAATGTAATGATATTTTCTTTTTTTAAAATATTATGTTGAATATTAAAAAAAATGTCCGTATAAATATTTAAAAATTTAAAGTCATTTAATTTTTAAATAAATTTGTAAAGGTTTAATGGCAAAATTCGCTTAATTACATATATTAATAATATTTAAAATGTGGTATAATTACAAATATTATAAAAAATAATCGTGAGATTATTCGTAAAATAAAAAAGGGGGCTTATGCTAATGGATTTATTGTATGTAATATCCAAGGATCAACAAAACAAAGAGGAGTTATTAAATCTTCTACAGCAGCATCAGGAAATTCGTTTTGTTTCTTTAGTTGGAATAGACTATTTAGGCAATGACACAGATGAAAAAATTCCAGTGAAGGTTTTTATAGATGATATTGAATCATTCTTATTTGGTACAGCTGTCCAGACAGACGGTTCCTCTGTTATCCTGCCAGGAATAGCTACCCTTAACAATGCTAAGGTAGATATGAAGGTAGACTTAACTACTAATTGGTTCGTTGATTATAACGAAGATAATATAGATGAAGTTACTGGAAAGCCAGTTGGAACAATTAGAATGCCTTGCCACTTATATCATGAAGGTGTGGCTGTTGATTCAAGATACATCTTGAAAAATGCTGTAAACAGCTTTAAAGCTTCAATGATGAAATTATTTGAAGAGAATCAAGAATACTTAGCGAATTTTAATATTGCATTTGATGAGATAGAAGATATTGAAATCACTGCAGCAACAGAGTTAGAGTTCTGGGTAAATACGCCCAATGAATTAACTGAAATTGAAGAATTATCAACTTCACAAGTATTAAAAGAACAATACTGGAAGAGAACTAAGGGACCTGTAAGAACAGCTATGGAGCAGTCTCTTGACCTTCTAGACAAATATAAATTAGAGCCAGAAATGGGTCACAAAGAAGTTGGTGGTGTTAAGTCCAAGCTTACAGAGGGTGGAGTTTTATCTCACATCATGGAGCAGTTAGAAATAGACTGGAAATACTCTACAGCACTACAAACTTGTGACAATGAGCTTTTAGCTAGAGGTTTAATCAAAGAAACCTTCAGAAAAAATGGCTTAGATGTAACATTCCAAGCAAAACCAATCGATGGAGTTGCTGGTAATGGAGAACACTTACACGTTGGCGTTACTTTAAAGCTTAAGAGCGGTAAAGTAATGAACCTATTCCATAACTATTCAGAGAAAGACTTTATGAGTGAAATAGGTTATGGAGCAATCATGGGATTACTTAGAAATTATGAAGTTGTAAACCCATTTGTATCTTCAAGCTATAATGCATTACAAAGATTAAAGCCAGGTTTTGAAGCACCTGTATGTATAGTTACATCTTTAGGATTCACTAAAGAGGTTCCATCTAGAAACAGAACAGTTCTTGCTGGACTTGTTAGAGATGAACACAATCCAATGGCAACAAGATTTGAGCTTAGATCTCCAAACCCACACACCAATATATACTTAACTTTATCAGCAGTTATAGGATCAATGATTGACGGTATATCTTATGTTGTTAGTAACCACAAGCATAGTGCTGATCTTTTAGCTGAGCTTTCTAAACAGCCTGGTGAGGCAGCAGATTACCTAGAAAAGAACAGATGCTATAGAAGTGAAGAGGATGTATTTGAGCATTATAGCGAAGATGAAAGAGCTGAAATCTTCGGTAAAGCACCAAGAACTGTATATGAAAATACATTAGCTCTTCAAGATGAAGAGAGAATTAAAGTTTTAACAGAAAGCGGTATAGTTAATAAGAAGATTATCACAGGTTATACTGAAGCTATATTAGAAAAATGGACAACAGAGCTTGAGCACAGAATACTTCAAAACTACTCAAATGAAATCAGAGCTATAAGCAAATGCGAGGGAGATGATTTCACAGAGTATGATTTAGAAATGTGGAATGAAATCGACACATTAAGAAAAGAGATAATGAAGGATAGTTATGTTTCAAAGAGTTTATTTACTTTAATGAGGGAAGCTATAGAAGCTAAAAATTATGAAGCATTATCAAATCTTCAAATAATTGTTGATGATAAGATGAAAACTTTAAGAGAATTATATGTAAATTACAGAAGAAACTTAATGAGTTGCTAATTAGAAAGTCCTATGGCCTAGTGGTCATAGGACTTTCTCTATAGATATATCATAAGTGGAATTATCTCAATATTTTTCTTTTTAAGACTAGGGTCTGCAGGGTAATTTAGATGCTCAAGGAAGCCTGCATACTTGGGATTGCTATTTAGGTAATCCCAAAGCAGGTGGGCATTAAGGTTAAAGGTATCACCGTGGTTGGTTAAGGGAATAGTCTTTAGAGATTCACCAAAAATGGTATTTTTAGAAAACTCCTTAACATAAGCAGGTTTCGGGGTATTCTGGCTTAGGTTTTGTGATTTATTCATAGAATCGCCATCATATGCCGATGTGTTGTTATATGAATTAATAATTTGGCCTACAATGGTAACTGGCCGGTTAAGGTAGTAGTCAACATCAAGAATGGAGTTCGATGAATCAATGGCTATAGTTATATTCATATCCGTACTGAAATTAGGAGTAGCAGAAAATTTTAAATTCTTTTGATTATGGATTGTGTCAATATTTGAAGTTATCCAGTCTATAAGTTTGCTATTATCATGATTTTCAGTTATTTGCTGAAATTGTAGAAGGTTCAGCGACTTCTGAAAGAAGTTTAGTATAGGGTCTATTTGACTTATGGTAGCAGTGAGTTCTACAATGTCACCTGTATATAAATTGCTTAATGCACTTGAGGAAGTTAACAACTTTATAGCATTATTCTTATGTAAAATATTTTCTAGATTAATAAAAGCATCTATGGAGGCTTTTGTTTCAAAATCTATTTCGGTTAAAATATTACTTCTTAAAATTGTAATTTTGGCAGTACCTTGAGTTATTTTTCCACAGGTTATCTCAGCTAAGGGTACATTTAATTCAATGGTAGTATCTACCCGATTAATATTCACATCAATATTACCATATCTATTTATAGCTATCTGAAATAGATTTTTTATGTTATTTCCATTTATATAATAAGGCATAAAAACGTCCTTCATAATTTACCTCCTATAGTTCAAGTGCTTATAAAGCGCATAATATTTTAGCATATAATAAATATATTCATATAAGAATGGTTTTAAGCTGGAATTGTATAATATTTTTTAAAGTTGAGAGAATGTTTACAATATTATTCGGAAAATATACAATATTTACACTTATCATGATATAATACTTTGTGGAGGAGGGGATTTTATGAGTCAAATTTTAATTGCACTTGTTTTAGGTGCCATAATTGGTTATTTTGTTAAATTAAGCGACAAAGGAACTAAAATAAATGGCAGACTTCAGCAGATTGGTGTCATATTTTTACTATTTTCCATGGGTGTTTCAATCGGGGCAGATAGTGACATAATTAAGAATTTACCTACAATTGGATTGAAGGCCTTTTTATTTGCAGTGGGGACTATAGCATGCAGTATTTTTACAGTTTATATTTTATCTGAAAAATTCCTACTAAATAAGTCAAAGGGTAAGTCAAAAGAACTAAAAGAGGAAGTGGAGGAAAGTATTTAATGACATACATAATCATTTTATCAGTTTTAGTTGGTATCGGTTGTGGCTATTTTGTACTTCCACCAGAAGTAGTAAGCAGTATGGATCAAGTTACTTCAATCTCTTTATTTATTTTAATTTTCTTAGTTGGAATAGATATCGGTGGGAACAAAAAGCTTTTTGAAGATTTAAAGAAACTAGGATTAAAAGTCCTTATAATTCCTTTTGGTGGAGTAGTTGGAAGTCTTCTTGGAGGATTAATAATTGGTACTATTTTCAGTATGCCGATGAATGAAGGGTTGTCCATAGGTTCAGGTTTTGGATGGTATAGCCTATCAGGTGTAATGCTTAAGGAGCTTGGAGGAGATACATTAGGTGCCATTGCATTTTTATCAAATGTATTTAGAGAGCTTCTTACGGTGATTTTAATACCAATCCTTGCAAAGAAGTTAAACAGCTATACAGCAATTGCACCAGCAGGGGCAACATCAATGGACACAACTTTACCGTTAATTGCAAAGGCAACAAACTCAGAGGTTGCAGTAGTTGCATTTATAAATGGAGTAGTATTAAGTTCTTTAGTTCCGATACTTGTACCGTTTTTTTATAATATTTTTTAGAGAAATCCCGAAAGGGATTTCTTTTTAATTAAAAATTAAAGGTGAAAAATGAAGAGTGTGTAGGAGAGTATAGCAAATTATTAAAAGTTTAAAGTCTATAGAGTTACAAATAAAAATCTTACTAGAAATAATGAATATGATAAATTATGATAAAATTATAGAATAAAATGCAACCAAAATATTGATATTATTACTAATTTTGTGGTTAAAATAATTTTGCATGGTATAATATATTTAAGATAAAAGCGAGTATATTAATAGAGGAAAAGGTGATGACTAATTATGAGTAAGGTAATTAAGCTATTAAAAAATAATAAGTTATTAGCTGGTGCAGTATTAATAGTTTTAATTGGAGTTGGAATATTTACAGGTGAAATAGTAAGCACTAAAAATGAAGCTGAAGCCGAAGAACAAAGCTTATTAAGAAAAGAGGCTGAAGAACAAAGGTTATTAGCAATGAAGGAAAAAGAAGTTCAGCAAGAATTAAAAGAACAAGAAAATAAAACAAGCAATGATACCACACAGGTGGAGATACATACACATAATTGGCAAGAGGTTTATGAAGAGGTATATTATCAAGAAGAGGGTCATTATGAAAGTATATTAGTAAGCGAAGGATGGATGGAGAAGATACCTAGTTATGTAAGTGTTACCTATGGTATGTGTAGTCTATGCAAAGACGATATAGAAGGTCGTGTAGAGGAACATCTTAATATTCATATTCAAAATGGCGAAGAGGCACAGTATGTAAACGGAGAAAAACAAGTACATGAAGGGCATTTTGAAAAGTATCATCCAGCACAATATGAGAATAAGTGGGTAGTAGATAGACCGGCAAGAACTGAAAGTATTTTAAGTGGATATAAATGTGAATGTGGGGAAACTAAATAAAGTAGAACACATAGGAAAGAAAGGAACCAGTTGATAGCAACCGGTTCCTTTTATTTATAATTTTTAATTATTTTGCAGTATAGTGAGTGTGTAGAAGGTGATGAGCCTTTTCACTGTTAGGGTTTCCTAAGAACTCATTATATAACTTGATTATCTCTGGGTTTTCGTGAGATTTTCTAATAGTTTTGCTTGAGTCTTCACAGTAAAGAGTGTTCATTCTGTTTTCAATTAGGTTAAATTGATCATTAGAATAAGGCTGACCTCCACCGTTTATACATCCACCTGGACATGCCATAACTTCGATGAAGTGGTACTTCTTAGAAGTTTCATCAATGTTGTCTAGAAGCTGCTTAGCATTTCCTAGACCGCTTACGATGGCGATGTTTATTGTGTTTCCATTGATTTCAAGAGAAGCTTCTTTAACACCTTGTAATCCACGAGCAACTTCAAAGTCTAGTTTTTCAAGAGACTCTTTAGTTAACCACTCGTAAGATGTACGAAGAGCAGCTTCCATAACTCCACCTGTAGTTCCGAAGATAACTCCAGCACCAGTGGATTCTCCCATTAATCTATCAAAGTCTTCATTTTCTATAGATTTAAAGTCGATACCTGCAGTTTTTATCATCTTAGCAAGTTCTCTTGTGCTGATTACTATATCAACATCATTGTTAAATTCAGGTCTCTTAGCTTCAGATTTCTTAGCAATACAAGGCATTACAGAAACTACTACTAGTTTATCTTTATCAACGCCTAATTTTTCTGCTAAGTAAGTCTTAGCAATTGCGCCCCACATTTGTTGAGGAGACTTACAAGTTGATGGTAAGTTTAATAAGTTACCATAGTGCTTTTCAATGAAGTTTATCCAACCTGGGCAACAGCTTGTAATCATTGGAAGGTTTTCACCAGCAGTGAATCTGTTGATGAACTCTTGAGCTTCCTCCATGATTGTAAGGTCTGCAGCAAAGTCTGTATCATAAACTTTATCAAAGCCTAGGGCCCTTAAAGATGCTACCATTTTACCAGTTACAGATTCTCCAGTTATTCCAAACTCTTCTCCAAGAGCAGCACGAATAGCAGGAGCAGTTTGAACTATAACATATTTATCTTTATTTCCAAGAACTTTCATAACATCTTCAGTGTTATCTTTTTCCATTAAAGCTCCAGTAGGACATACGTTTACACATTGTCCACAAAGTGAACAGTCACTGTCATTTAAATCTGCAAAGAATGGTGTGCTTAGTATTGTATCAAAACCTCTGTTCATTGGTCCTATAGCACTTACACCTTGGACCTTGCTGCAGATTGCTTCACATCTTCTGCAAAGGATACATTTTGAAGTATCTCTAACTAAAGATGGATTGCCAGTTTCCTTCATTGTGAAGGATTTAGCACCTTGGAATCTGATATCAGTAATTCCGTATTCAGCAGCTAGTGATTGTAATTCACACTTTTGGTTTTTAGCACAAGTTAAGCACTCATTGCAGTGATTTGAAAGAATTAATTCTATTAAAGCTTTTCTTGCTTTAATAACTCTTGGAGAGTTTGTTTTTACAACCATGTTTGGCATAACTGTTGCACAGCAAGCTGGAGCCAGGTTTCTTCTTCCTTCAACCTCAACTACGCAAACTCTGCATGAACCAGGAGCATTTGTAGTTTTATTGTCGTGAAGTTTTAAATAGCAAAGAGTAGGAATGTGGATGTTTAACTCTTTAGCAGCTGTTAATATAGTAGTGCCAGCTTCAACTTGAACATCTTTATTATTTATTTTTAACGAAATTAAACTCAATGATTTCACCTCTTTAATTAAACTAAATCAATTGCATCTACTGGGCAGCTTGCTTTACAAGCACCACACTTAATGCACTTGTTGTAATCTATTTCGTGCTTAGTTTTAACTTTTCCAGAAATACAACTTACAGGACATTGTCTTGCACACTTAGTACAACCGATACATCTGTCAGTTATAACAAATTTCATAAGATCTTTACAAGCACCAGCAGGACAAATCTTATCTACTACGTGGCTTTCGTATTCCTTACGGAAATATTTTAAAGTACTTAGGACAGGGTTTGGTGAGGTTTGTCCAAGAGCACATAGAGAGGTATCTTTTATTACACTACTTAATTCTTCAAGAGCATCTAAATCCTCAAGAGTTCCTTCACCCTTGGAAATCTTCTCAAGAAGCTCAAGTAGACGAGTATTTCCTATTCTGCAAGGAGTACATTTTCCACAAGACTCTTCTTTAGTGAACTCAAGATAGAATTTAGCGATATCAACCATACAGTTGTCTTCATCCATAACTATCATTCCACCAGAGCCCATCATAGAACCGATAGCACTTAAAGAATCGAAATCGATTGGTGTATCTAGGAATTGACTTGGAATACAGCCACCAGATGGTCCACCTGTTTGAACTGCTTTAAATTCTTTGCCATTTTTAATTCCACCACCAACTTCAAATAGAATTTCTCTAAGAGTTGTCCCCATTGGAACCTCAACAAGTCCAACGTTGTTGATTTTTCCAGCAAGGGCAAAAACCTTAGTTCCTGTAGAAGTTTTTGTTCCAATAGAGCTGAACCATTTTGCGCCATTGTTAAGGATTGCAGGGATATTTGCAAGAGTTTCTACGTTGTTAACGCAGGTTGGCTTGTTCCATAATCCGCTTTCAGCTGGGAATGGAGGTTTATTTGTTGGCTCTCCACGGTTTCCTTCGATGGAGTGGATAAGAGCAGTTTCTTCTCCACAAACAAAGGCACCTGCACCATATTTAATTTCTATGTCAAAATCAAAACCAGAATTTAATATATTCTTACCTAAAAGGCCACATTGTCTAGCTTGAGAGATTGCAATTTTTAATCTTTCAATAGCAAGAGGGTACTCTGCTCTTATATAAATATTACCCTTAGTAGCTCCGATAGCATAACCAGCGATAGCCATTGCTTCTAGCACGCTGTTAGGATCTCCTTCTAGTATTGAACGGTCCATGAAGGCACCTGGGTCACCTTCATCTGCGTTACAGATAATATATTTTTGATCTGCATCATAGCCTTTGGCAAACTGCCACTTCTTACCTGTAGGGAAGCCACCGCCGCCTCTTCCACGAAGACCAGATTCAATCATTATGTTAATTACGTCATCTTGGCTGTACTGAGTTAAACACTTACCTAAAGCAAGGTAACCTTTTTCAGCTATATATTCTTTAATGTCCTCTGGATTAATAAGTCCACAATTTCTTAAAGCAATTCTATGCTGTTTTTTATAGAAGGTCATTTTATCTTGAGTTTTAACCTTAGCTTTTATTGTTGGTTCTTCATATAGAAGGTTTTCAACAATCCTTCCCCCTACAATATGTCCATTTATTATTTCTTCTGCATCCTCAGGAGATACGTGAACGTAGAAAACATCATCAGGTGCAACCTTAACGATTGGTCCTTTTTCACAGAATCCGAAACATCCAGTAATAGAAACACACACTTTATCTTCAAGGTTTAATTTTTTTATTTCCTCTTCAAGATTCTTTTTAATTAAGTCACTTTGAGCTGATTTACAACCAGTTCCTCCACATATAAGAATTTCTCTTCTTACATTTTGCATTGTATTTTCAGAAGTAGCTTTTCTTACATCAAGAAGAGAGCTGTATTCCTGATAAATTTTATTTAATTCTTCAAAGGAATTTATTCTTTTCAAGTTCTTTACCTCCTCGATTACTTGTATTCACTTAAAATAGTTTTTACATCTGCAGTTGTTACATGACCGTAAACCTTGTCATTGATAGTTAAAACAGGGGCTAGTCCACATGCACCAACGCATCTTAGCGAGCCAAGAGTAAATTGCATATCCGAACTAGTTTCACCATTTTTAATTCCAAGTTCTTTTTCAAATTCCTTTAGAATGTCACCAGAACCACGAACGAAACAAGCAGTTCCCATACAGATATTTATTACATTTTTTCCACGAGGCTCAGTGGTAAAGAATGAATAGAAGGTTACAACTCCATATACTTTTGCGATAGGTAGATTTAATTTTTCAGCAACGAATTCTTGAACCTCTTTTGGCAGGTAGCCAAAGATTCCTTGAGCTCTATGTAATACCTCAATAAGAGCTCCCTCTTTTGTTGGTAGAGCGTTTATAAAGTCTTCTAGTTCTTGAAACATTTGATTTTTTTCTAAGTTACAACACACTTAAGCAAAACCTCCTTAAATAAATAATCAAAAATTGAAAAAATTAAATAAATTATCAATTCTCAATCAAAAATAAATATAACATGTTTTCTTAATTTTGTATAGTATTTGAGAAAATTATGATAATATAAAAAATTCTGGAAATAGATATATTTAAGTGTTAAAATTATCATATAAAAGGAGTTGATGTTATGAATTTTTATGATTTAGCTATTATCAACGGGAAGATTTATCAAGATGGTGATTTTGTAAATAGCAATTTATATATAAGAGATGGCATGATTGTAAATGTTTCAACGGATTCATTTGAAGCAGAAAGAACATATGATGCTAAAGGAAATTATGTTTTACCAGGTTTTATAGATCCTCATGTGCATTTTAACTTAAGGGTTGGCGGAGGAAGGGCATCATCAGATGACTTTCATAGTGGTTCAATAACTGCAGCCTATGGAGGAGTTACAACCTACATTGATTTTTTAGACCCCGTTGGGGATAGACATCAGTTGAAGGAAGCCTTTGAAAATAGAATGATGGATGCAAAGGATTCTGTAATCGACTATGGATTTCATAGCACAATTGCAAATTTTAAGGATGATGAAGAAGGATTTATAAATGATATTAAAGGGTTAGGAATAAGTAGTATTAAGTTTTTCACCACATATAGCTCCAGCAACAGAATGACATTCCATAATACCATTAGGAATTTACTGAATATTTGCAAAAATGAGAATGTGTTGCTTTTATCCCATAGCGAAGATGACCATCTTATAAAGGAAGGAAAATTTTCAGTAAGGGCCCATGGAGAGAATAGGCCAACCATAAGTGAAACCGTAGAAGTGTTAGCTTTGGCTGAAATGACAAGGGAAACAGAAGGGAAAATGTATATAGTTCATGTGAGCTCTGGACGGACCCTTGAAAGAGTGAAGGAAAACTATGGAGATATCTTAAATAAAAGTTTCTTTATAGAAAGCTGCCCTCAGTATTTTTATTTATCCAAGGATAATTATGAAAAAGAAAATGGATATTTATATACAATGGCACCACCACTACGCAGCAGAAAAGAGGCAGATATCCTTGAAGATAATATAGATTTTGTGGACACTATTGGTACAGACCATTGTCCATTTAACTCCATAGAAAAGAATAAGGAAACCCTTGATTTAATTCCCATGGGAATTGGGGGCATTGAGCATAGCTTTCAGTTAATGTATACGGCTTTTGGAGATAAAGTGATAGATAAGTTTACAAAGAATCCTGCAAAGTTACATGGGTTATATCCAAAAAAAGGAAGTTTAATCATTGGAGCTGATGCAGATATAGTAATTTTTAATCCAAATGATGAATATAAAATAGAAGAATCACATAGCAGATGTGACTATGATTTGTACAGAGGAATAAAAGTGAAGGGTAGAATTCTTACAACAATTTCCAGAGGAAGAATCATCATGGATAAAGGGCAACTTCTATGTGATGAAGGCGGGGAATACGTTAAGAGAATTTAGAATTGCTGAATGTAGAATTTAAAGTTACTGAATGTGAAATTAAAGGAAACTCCTTTTCACTGTGTTCGAAGGAGTGCTCGAAGAGTAAGTTCGAGTAACTAAATCAAAGATTTAGACTTTCACTTAAGTTTGCGCAACCAAATTAAAATTTGGACGCTCACTTATGATTGATTAGTTAGTCAGATATCTATGGGGAGGTATTATTAATGGATTATAAGGTTGTCGGTACTTCAGTTCCAAGGCTTGATGCAGTGGCGAAGGTTACTGGTCGTGCAAAGTATGCTGATGATTATTTGGAAAGAGATATGCTTATAGGAAAGGTTTTAAGAAGTCCTTATGGCCATGCCAATATAAAGAGTATTGATACTAGTGAAGCTAAGGCTCTAGAAGGGGTTGAAGCTGTTATTACCAGTAAGGATTTACCACAAATTAAATTTGCTACTGCAGGGCATCCCTGGTCTTTAGAACCGGGACATAGGGACGTAGAAGACAGACTTATAATTACTGATAAGGTTAGATTTTGGGGAGAACCAGTAGCTGCAGTAGTTGCAGTGGATGAGATAACTGCAGAGAGAGCATTAAAGCTCATTAAAGTTGAGTACGAGGTTTTACCTGTTGTTATTGATCAAAGTGATGCTATTAAAGAAGGAGCACCTATAATTCACAGTGAAAGACCTGATAATATCATTAGTTCCTTTGGAAATGGTGTAGGAGACATTGAAAGGGAGCTTGGTCAGGCAGACTTAGTGTTCAGTAATGAGTTTATTACTAGTACTGTGCAGCACTGCCACATCGAGAACCACAGTGCTTATGCTTATGTGGAGCCAGATGGAAGAATGACTATAGTTACTTCAACACAAATTCCTCATATTGTAAGAAGAATTGTTGGCCAGGCTTTAGGTATGCCTTGGGGACAAATAAAGGTTATCAAGCCTTATATTGGTGGTGGCTTTGGAAATAAGCAGGACGTTGTCATTGAGCCTTTAACTGCAGCAATGTCACTTTCAGTGGACGGCAGACCAGTAAGATATGCTCTTACAAGGGAAGAGGTATTTATTGATACAAGGGTACGTCATGCTATGAAGTTTAATTTTAACACTGCTGTAAGTAAAGACGGAAAGCTTCTTGGAATTGACATAAAGAATCTTGTTAATAATGGAGCTTATGCCTCCCATGGTCATTCAGTAACCATGAGTGCCGGAAGTAAGTTTAGACCACTATATGATTTTAAGGCAATAAAATATTCACCAAAAACCATTTATACTAATATTCCTGCAGCAGGAGCAATGCGTGGGTATGGAGTACCTCAAATGTTTTTTGCTTTAGAAAGTCATTTGGATGATATTGCTAAGTCTTTAAATATGGACCCAGTAGACTTTCGAATGAAAAACCTTATTAAGCAGGATTATGTAGACCCATCCTCTAAAAATGTGGTACGTTCTTTTGGACTTCCTGAATGTATTAAAAAGGGTAAGGAGTTAATTAATTGGGATGAAAAAAGGAAGCTGTATGGTCATGATACTGGGAATATAAGACGTGGTGTTGGGATGGCTTGCTTTAGTTATTTTTCAGGGACATACCCTGTAGCATTGGAAGCAGCTGGGGCAAGGATTGTTATGAATCAGGATGGTTCAGTTCAGCTTCAGATTGGAGCAACTGAAATTGGCCAGGGCAGTGATACTGCTTTTGCTCAAATGACTGCAGAAGTTTTAGGTATTCCTATTAATATGGTTCACGTAATTTCTGTACAAGATACAGATGTGACACCTTTTGATACTGGGGCATATGCTTCCAGACAAACCTTTGTAACGGGTGCAGCAGTTAAAAAGGCAGCTGTGGAAGTTAAAAATAAGGTGTTGGAGTTTGCAGCAAGAAAAATTGGGTTAGAGCCAGAAGAATTGAATATAGTTGATTGCAAAATTGTAGAGCTAAGAAGAGGAGCTGTAGTTTGTTCTTTAGAAGATATTGCTATGGAATCCTACTATGATAGAATGTATAGCTGTCCAATCACCAGTGATACTTCAGTTAATATGAGAAATAATGCCATTGCTTATGGAGTAACCTTTGCTGAGGTAGAGGTAGATGTACCTACTGGCAAGATTGAGGTAAGGGAGATTTATAATGTTCATGATTCAGGAACTATTATAAATCCAATGCTGGCAGAAGGTCAGGTTCATGGAGGAGTAAGCATGGCTTTAGGCTATGCCCTTTCAGAGCAGATGCTATTTGATGAAAAAACAGGAAAGACCCTTAACAATAATCTTTTAGACTATAAGCTTCAAACTATTATGGATACACCTGCCATTGGTTCAGCCTTTGTGGAGGTACCAGATGGAGCAGGAAGCTTTGGACAAAAATCCTTAGGTGAGAATACTACCATTTCACCAGCACCAGCTATTAGAAATGCAGTTCTTCATGCCACTGGAGTTGCCTTTAACAGGCTTCCAATGAATCCTCAAAGGGTATTTGAAAAGTTTAAGGAAGAGGGATTAATTTAGGGGGTATAAAGATGTTTGATATAAAAAATATAATTGAGCCTAAAACTCTTGAGGAAGCTATAAAACTTAAGGGAGAGAAGCCGAGCTTTAAAGTAATTGCTGGCGGTACTGATGTGTTAATTAAACTTCGACATGGCTCCTGGGAAGGCCTTGAGCTTTTGAGTATTAAGAATTTAAATGAACTTGATTTTATAAGTAAGCAAGAGGATGGGACCATTGAAATTGGAGCAATGTCATCTTTTGCTAAGGTCCATCGCAGTGAGCTGGTAGATGGGAATCTAAAGGCTTTAGCTGAAGGGGCAGTATCTATGGGTGGTCCGCAAATCAGAAATATGGCTACCATTGGAGGTAATGTGTGTAATGGAGCAGTTTCTGCAGACAGTGCGCCAAGCTTATTTGCTTTTAATGCTAAGGTGAAACTTGTTAGTTCCAAGGGGGAAAGAGTTGTTCCTATAACAGAGTTTTATGAAGGACCTGGAAAAGTAAAAATAAATGAAGATGAAATACTGGTAAGTATTCTTATTGATAAAAAGGATTATGATGGAGCTAAAAGCCATTATATTAAATACTGCAACAGAAAGGCTATGGATATCTCCATGTTGGGAGTAGCTGCTGTGGCGAAGGTTAGGGATGGAAAGTTTGAAGAGGTAAGAATAGCTTTAGGTGTAGCGGCACCAGTTCCAGTGCGCTGCTTAGAGGCTGAAGCCTTTGCTCTTGGAAAAGCTGTTACGGAAGAAACTATTAAGGCCATAGGGAAAGAAGCTGTAAAGGCAGCTAAAGCAAGAGACTCCTGGAGAGCCTCTAAAGCTTACAGAGAGCATCTTATTGAAGAGCTTACTTTAAGGGCTTTAAGAAAATTAGTTGAGGAAAGTGGTGAATAGTGTGAATGACGATTTATTAAAAAAGATAAATTTAAAGATTAATGGGAAAGAGCATAGAGTAGAAATTGATGTGCGCGAATCACTTTTAGATGTTTTGAGAAATAAACTTCACCTTACAGGAGTAAAACAGGGTTGTGGTGTAGGAGAGTGTGGTGCATGTACAGTCCTTGTGGATGGTACTCCAGTTGATTCTTGTATTTACATGGCAGTGTGGGCTGAAGGAAAAGAAGTTTTAACCATTGAAGGAGTAGGTAATGGAAATAATATCTCAAAGGTACAGCAGGCTTTTGTGGAGGAAGGGGCAATTCAATGTGGCTTCTGTACTCCAGGGTTAGTTCTCACAACCACTGCCTTAGTTAATAGTGGAGAAAAATTCACAGAGGAAGAAGTTAAAAGAGAAATTTCAGGTCATTTATGCAGATGTACAGGGTATCAGAAAATCTTCAACGCAACAAAAAAATCCTTAGAGGAAAATGGGCAGATAAGTGAGACTCCAAATCTTTGATTTGATTAGTCCAACTTTTATAGAAGTAAATTAGCCAATGAGATAGAATATACTAACATTCTACTTCATTGGCTAATTTACTATTTTAAAAGTAGTGTATAAATTTCAAATCGAAAAGATAAATGCCCCCTTAGCAAAAGCCAAGAAAGGGCATTTAAAGAAATTAATAAGGGTCGTGTTTGGATCTGGATTATATATTTAAAAAAATTAAGGCAACAGAAATTAGAAACTGTAAATTAAGATAAAGCATCTTAATTTTATCAGTTTAAAATTAAAAATAATAAAGTATAAATTTAATGGAATATTTTTATGCAAAATTAATATAAGTAATAATGGAATCTATTGATTATCTAGTTAGTAAACCTTTTCTTTAAAGCCCTTTACGTCTCAAGGTTAAAGAAGATAATAAGATGTGAAATCATGATGTGATTCAAGGAAAGGTTAATTATTTACCTGTTATTTAAATTTTAACAAGAATAAAAAATAAAATCAACTATTTAAAAGAAATAAATAAAATATTTTGAATTGTCTGAATAGTTATTGACATTTTATGGTAAGAGGATTATAATTTGATTAACTAGTCAGTATAAGTGACATTCAAAAAGTGTATATGATAAGGCGTTTCCGTAATACATATTACTAAGAATACATAGCTATATTGGATTGGATAAAATTGTGAAACTACAAATGATACTGTTTAAGAAATGTAAGAGTTTAAATTGTTTAAGGAGTGAATTTTTGTGGAAAAAATTAAAAATCTAATCGCTGGGCTTGGAGAGCTTAACTTTGCAAATATGTATAATGATGATTTCTTTTTAACTTGGGATAAGACTGATGACGAACTTAAGGCTGTTTTTGCAGTTGCAGATATTCTTCGCGCAATGAGAGAAGAAAACATCTCAACTAAAATATTTGACAGCGGACTAGGAATATCTTTATTTAGAGATAACTCTACAAGAACTAGATTCAGCTTTGCAAGTGCTTGTAACCTACTTGGATTAGAAGTTCAGGACTTAGATGAAGGAAAGAGCCAGGTTGCTCATGGTGAAACTGTTAGAGAAACTGCTAATATGATTTCTTTCATGGCTGATGTTATCGGCATTAGAGATGATATGTTCATCGGAAAAGGACATACTTATATGCAGGAAGTTTCTAAGGCTGTTCAAGCTGGACACGCTGAAGGTGTTTTAGAGCAAAGACCAACTTTAGTTAACTTACAATGTGATATTGACCACCCAACTCAATGTATGGCTGATTTACTTCACTTAGTTCACTACTTTGGTGGAGTTGAAAATCTTAAGGGTAAAAAATTAGCAATGACTTGGGCATATTCTCCATCTTATGGTAAGCCTTTATCAGTTCCACAGGGAGTTATAGGACTTATGACAAGAATGGGGATGGAAGTTGTACTAGCTCATCCAGAGGGGTACGATGTATTACCAGAGGTTGAAGAAGTTGCAAAAGCAAATGTTGAAAAAAATGGTGGAAGCTTTACAAAGACAAATTCTATGAAAGAAGCTTTTGAGGGAGCAGATATTGTTTATCCTAAGAGCTGGGCTCCATTTGCTGCAATGGAAAAACGTACAGATTTATATGCACAGGGAGACAGCGATGGAATTAAAGCTTTAGAAAAAGAGTTGTTAGAAGAAAATGCTAAACATAAGGATTGGGAGTGCACAGAGGAAATGATGGCACTTACTAATGAAGGTAAGGCGTTATATCTTCACTGTTTACCAGCTGATATCACAGATGTAAGCTGCACTGCAGGGGAAGTAGCTAAAACCGTATTTGATCGTTATCGTGAGCCACTTTACAAACAAGCAGGATTTAAACCATATATCATAGCAGCAATGATGTTTCTAAGTAAAGTTAAGGATCCAGTTGCTACCTTTGATGCTTTATTAGAAGCGGATAAAAAAAGATTTGCAGGAAAATAGTTTTAATAGTTTAGAATTGAGAATTAAATAAAGTTGCGTTGAAGGATTACCAGAGAGAGGAAATTGAACACTTAATGGTAATCCTTATTTTATAAGGAGGTGTGAGTATGAGTGATAGAATGCGCCCTATTAGCTTTGAAAGAATGGTTAATTGGATTATTGGAGAAGTAAAGGCTAAAGGAAGTATTTATGGAATTCATAGTGACAAGATTTATTATAGCAAACCAGAAAATACATTTACCTTCCTTGGGGAGACACTGGGAATTCCAATTGGCCCCGCAGCAGGTCCAAACTCTCAGCTGGCACAAAATATAGTTGCTGCCTATTTAACAGGAAGCAGATTTATTGAATTAAAGACAGTTCAAACTCTAGATGGAGAAGATCTTCCAGTTTCTAAGCCTTGTATTAATGCAGAGGACGAATGCTACAACGTGGAGTGGTCCACAGAGCTTAGGGTTGAGGAGGCTTATGAGGAGTATGTGAAGGGCTGGTTCCTTATGCATTTACTTCAAAGGGAGCTTGGAATAAGTGATAAAAAGGATTTTATGTTTAACATGAGTGTGGGCTATGACCTTGAGGGCATAAAATCAAATAAAATAAATTCCTTTATTGAAAACTTAAAGGACGGAAGCAGCACTGCAATCTGGAAGCAGTGTGTACAGGTTTTAGAGGATAACTTAAGCGAGTTTACACACTTTGATGAAGAAGCCTTAGAAAGTATCTCACCTAAAATCTGTTCATCAATAACTCTTTCAACCCTTCATGGATGTCCACCAGCTGAAATTGAAAGAATAGCTACTTATTTATTAAAGGAAAAGAACTTAAATACTTTTATAAAAATGAATCCTACTCTTTTAGGAGAGAAATTTGTAAGAAATACCTTTAAGGACATGGGCTATGGCTATATTGAGCTAAATCCACATCACTTTAAAAATGATTTGAAGTATGATGATGGAATTGCAATGCTTAAGAGGCTCAGAAAAATTGCTAAGGAAGAGAGCTTAAATATCGGAGTTAAGCTGACTAATACTCTTCCTGTTAAGATATTAAACAATGAACTTCCTGGGGAAGAGATGTATATGTCAGGACGTTCCCTTTATCCACTGACTATTACATTAGCAAAGATGTTAGCTAATGAGTTTGAAGGAGACTTATATATTTCCTATTCTGGTGGAGCTGATTTCTTTAATATAGATAAACTCTTTGAAACAGGAATATGTCCAATAACATTTGCAACTACTCTTTTAAAGCCAGGGGGCTATGAAAGAATAACTCAGCTTGCTAAGAGTCTTGAAAAATTAATGATAAATAAGAAATTTAGTATAGATACAAATTTATTGAATGCTTTAGCAGAAGCTGCACTAACTGATCCTCATCATGTGAAGGATGCAAGAACAGTAGGCAGCAGAAAGATAGAGTCAAGGCTTCCTTTGTTTGGTTGTGCCACTGCACCCTGCAGTGAAGGATGTCCGATAAATCAAAGAATTCCAGAGTACATCTCTTTAGTTGGAGAAGGGGATTACGATGAAGCCTTTAAGGTCATAGTAAGAGATAACCCTGCACCATCCATAACAGGGACTATTTGTAATCATAATTGCCAGTACAAGTGCACAAGACTTGATTATGAAAGCTCTGTGGAGATAAGGGCAATGAAAAAGCTTGCTGCAGATGCTAGTCAAGAAAAGTACACGGAAGAAATAACTCCTAGTGAAATAAAAACTTCTAAGAAGGCCTGCATCATTGGGGCAGGTGCTGCTGGACTTGCCACAGCGGCTTATTTAAGAAGAAATGGTATGGAGGTAGAGGTTTTCGAAAGAAGACAAAAGCCTTATGGAATTATTAATCATGTAATACCAGATTTCAGAATAGGAGAAGCTGCAATAAACAGAGACTTCAAAACCATTGAAAGGTTAGGAGTAAAGGTGAATTTTGGAGTGAACCAAAGTGGAAGTCTTGAGAAGCTTAAAGAGGATTTTGATTACGTAATTTTAGCTGTGGGAGCTTATAAGGAAGGTAAAGTTAACCTTGAAGAAGGCAGTGATAAAGTTCTAAATGCTATCAAATTCTTGGAGCAGTTTAAAGTGGGTAGAGCTGCTTTAAACCTTGGGAATAAAGTTTGCGTTATAGGTGGGGGAGATGTTGCCATGGACGCAGCGAGAGCAGCGATCAGAATTCCTGGCGTTGAAGAAGTTTCCATTGTTTATAGAAGAACAAGAGACTTTATGCCAGCCAGCAAAGAGGAAGTTGATTTTGCTGTAGAAGATGGAGTTTTAATAAAAGAGCTTTTAGCTCCAGTGAAATTTAATGGTGAAACCTTAATTTGTGAGGAAATGGCTTTAGGTGAAAGAGATAGTTCTGGCAGAAGAAAACCAATGCCAACAGGAAAGTTAGTGGACCTTCCTGCCACAGCATTAATTGCAGCAGTAGGAGAACAGGTAGATACAGCTTATCTTGAAGCTTTAGGGATAAAGATAACTTCTAAGGGGCTTCCAGAAACAGGAATAAATTTTGAAACTAATATTAAAGATGTTTATGTTGTTGGAGATGCCTTAAAAGGACCAGGAACAATAGTTGGAGCAATGGGTCATGGAAAAACTGTTGCTATGGATATTTTAAAGAAGGAAGCTATGAAATGTGATCTTGAGCCAGGAGCTAACAAGGCTGATAAGCTTTCAGGAAAAGCTTTAAAGGATAGAAATGAACTATATCACCGTAAAGGAATCTTAAATATGCCAATGGAAGGAAGCGGTGAGGCTGAAAGATGTCTTGGCTGTAATAGAGTATGTGAAGTTTGTACAGATGTATGTCCAAACAGAGCCAATGTTGCAGTTAAGGTTAGAGAAGGTGGTAATGAAGCTTATGAAATCCTTCATATAGACGGTATGTGTAATGAATGTGGAAACTGTGGTGTGTTCTGTCCTCATGATGGCAATCCATATAAGGACAAAGTAACTTTATTCTGGTCATTGGAGAATCTAGAGGATTCATTAAATATAGGCTTCTTTGTTCAGGATGCAGAAAAGGGTATTGTTATTGTAAGAAATGAATTAAGTAAGGTAGTTAAAATAAATGTGAGCCCAGAGGGCTGTAGCGGTTGCTGTGAAAGAAAGCATATTTCAAAGGAAATATTGAGTTTAATTAAGGCAGTCATTGAGGAACATAGTTATTTATTATAAGGTAGTTTTTAATATTTCATGGCCCTTATGTTCTTTTTTAAATAAATGTTGTTGAAGTTTAAAGAAGCAATTCTAGGGAACATGTAACATTTAGAGACTATAAGATATTTTTAAAATAAATGTTGGTAAGATTTTATAGTAACTTTTATGTTAAAACAAGTTATTAAAATTAAAACGAAGAGGTATAAACCTTTATATAAAATCATTTAAGGGAAAGGAGGAAAATTTATGCTATTGGTAGGAAATGGGAAAATAGTTACAAGAGATGATGAGGGGTCCATTATAGATAAGGGGACAGTTGCCATTGAAGGTAGAGAAATTGTTGAAGTTGGCAGTACTGAGGCTTTAAGAGCTAAGTATCCAGAAGCTCGTTTCATAGATGCAAAGGGAAAGCTTATAATGCCTGGTTTCATAAATACCCACATGCATTATTACAGCACATTTGCAAGAGGGCTGGCAAATGACAGTCCTCCAGCAAAGTGCTTCACAGATATTTTAAAGGGCCTATGGTGGAGACTTGATAGAAAGCTTGGTCAAGAGGATATTTATTACAGCGCCATGGTTCCAATGATAGATCAGATAAAGTGTGGAGTAACCACTGTTTTTGATCATCATGCCAGCGGTTATTCTGTGGAGGGTAGCTTATTTACCATTGCAGATGCAGCAAAAAAAGCTGGACTTAGAAGTAATTTATGTTACGAAACTTCAGATAGAGATGGAGCAGAAATTGCTGATCAGGGCATAAGAGAAAATGCTGAGTTTATTAAGTATTGTAATGAGCAGAAGGATGATATGATAAAGGGCTTATTTGGGCTTCATGCTTCTATGACTGTGAGCAAAGAAACTATTAATAAGTGCCAAGAGGCTATTGATGGATTAAATTCAGGGTTCCACGTACATTGTGCTGAAGGCATTGAGGATGTGGAAGATGCTAAAAGCAAGTATGGCACTGGAGTTATAGAAAGATGGTACAAGGATGGCGTATTAGGTGATAAGACCATAGCAGTTCACTGTATCCATTTATCAGATGAAGAAATGGATATGTTAAAGGAAACAAGTACTATGGTGGTTAATAATCCTCAATCAAATATGGGAAATGCAGTTGGTGCATCACCAGTTCTAAAAATGGCTGAAAGGGGTATCCTTTTGGGCTTAGGTACCGATGGCTATACTGCTGATGTCCTTGAATCCTTAAAGGTTGGTGGAATAATTCAAAGACATGTGAATCAAAAATCCACTGTAGCCTGGGGTGAGTTTCCAGAAATGCTCTTTAAGGGGAACAGAACTATTGCAGAAAGATTTATTGAAAAATCAGTTGGAGTGATTCAGCCAGGTGCTCTTGCAGATATAATCGTGGTGGATTACAACCCTCCAACACCAATTAACAATTCAAATTTAGAGGGGCACATCTTCTTTGGAGTAACTGGACGCCATGTTGACACTACCATAGTAAACGGAAGAGTGTTAATGGAGCACAGAGTATTAACCGAACTTGATGAAGAGCAGATAATGGCAAGAAGCAGAGAATTAGCAGCTAAGGTGTGGGAAAGATTTTAAATAATAAGTTTTAAGTGTGACAGGCTTTAGGAGGAAAATTAAATATGAGAAATACCTTTTAGGATTTCATCAAAAATCCTATAGCCTTCACTTAAATAATTAACTAAAACTATGGTTTAGTTACTATATAATTATTCATTTCACTTTTGATATGGAGTTACCATAAATTTTAGAAGATGGTGATGGTATGAAAATAACAGAGATACTTAAAATAGGTAAAAACAGTATAGTGTCCATTGTTGGAGCTGGAGGAAAGACTTCTTTAATGTTCCGGCTGGCTGAGGAGCTTAGGAAGAAAGGCAGAGTTCTTGTTACCACCACCACGAAAATCTATGTTCCGAAGAAAGAACAGTATGATTACTTAGTTGTGGAAGAGGATGGGTGTGATTTTTTCTTAAAGGATAAGGATGTCTTAACACATCTCGGTAGTGAGGTAGAAAATCTTAAAAGTACAGGTATATGGGTTTATGGTGAAAAAATCAATGGGGACAATAAGCTTACTGCTGTCAGTGAGAAAAAGTTAGAACAAGTTATTAAGCTTTTTGATTATGTTCTTATTGAAGCTGATGGTTCTAAGGGAAAGCCTTTAAAGGGGTGGCGGAAAGATGAACCAATAATCAGCAGCTATACAACATGCACCATTGGAGTTTTAAGCGGCAGGACCTTGGGATTAGATATAGGTGAAGAGAATATTCACAGAGTAAACAGGTTTCTAGGCAAGGTAGAAGGTACTGTGGATGTAGAGGATTTAATGGAAGTGATTTTTAATCCTAGTGGAATGTTTAATTATTCCAAGGGAAAAAGAGTTTTATACATTAATCAAATTGATGAGGAGTATGTTTATAAAAAGAACTTAGATTTGATAAGTGAAATTATTAACGAAAATTGGAAAAATGGTTTGCTGAATCAAGTTATTATAGGTTCCACAAAGAATAAAAACTACATCAACATGGACTTAGGAGGACAAGATGGTTAGTGGAATAATTATGGCTTCAGGTCTAAGTGTGAGAATGGGCAATTGCAAGCTTTTAATGGCTTATAAAAATAAGCCTATGATTCAATGGGTCATGGAAGCTGTTGAGGAGAGTTTATTATCACCTAAACTTGTTGTAACAGGAAATGAACAGGTAAAGGGATTAGCACAGAAGATAAGACTTTCAGTGGTGGTTAACGAAAAAGGTGAGCTTGGGCAGAGTGAATCCATAAAGTGTGGGGTTTTAAACTCTAAGGAGGCGAATGGATATGCGTTTATACCAGGTGATCAACCCTTCATCAGTGCTTCCTTTATAAATCATTTAATTCAGGAATTTGAGAAGGCTGAAGATAAAATAATTGTTCCAGTTTTTGAAGGTGCCAGGGGAAATCCAGTTATATTTCCCAAAAGGTTTAAGGAAGAGCTATTGAGTCTTCAAGGAGATATTGGAGGAAGAGTTTTATTAAATAAGTACAAGGAATACATACAGTTTGTAGATGTTGAGGAAGGGAAACTTCTTCTGGATATAGATACCAAAGAGGAGTATGAAAGGTTAATTAATGAAAATTAAAGAGAGTTAATTAAGTTGTTCTAATAAGAAAAATTCATTAAGGAAGATAACTACGATTACTAAATTCTATAGGATGGTTTTAAAATAGAACTTCTAGGGAGATGGGATGATGAATAACAGGGTAATTGTAAGAGGAGGAGGAGACATAGCTTCAGGAACCATTCAAAAGCTTCATAGAGCGGGGTTCATGGTGCTGGTTTTAGAGATAGACAAACCAACCACCATTAGAAGAAAAGCTTCCTTTAGTGAAGCAGTGTACGATGGAGTTACTGAAGTGGAAGGGATAAAAGGTGTATTAGTTTCTTCAGAAGAGGAAATTTTAAAGGTCTGGGAAGAGGGAAATGTCCCTTTAGTTGTGGATCCTAAGGGTGAATTTATAAATATAATTCAGCCTGTAGCTCTTGTTGATGCCATTCTTGCAAAAAAGAATCTTGGCACAACAAAGGAAATGGCACCAATAACTGTTGCCTTAGGACCTGGCTTTAAAGCAGGTTTAGATGCTCACATTGTTATTGAAACCATGAGGGGCCACGACCTTGGCAGACTTATTTTTGAAGGCTATGCAAAGAAGAACACTGGAAGTCCAGGGGTTATTGGCGGCTACGATATTGAGAGAGTTATTTATAGTCCTTATGAAGGTAGAATTAAAAATCTTAAGGAAATTGGTGACTTAGTTGAAGCTGGTGAAATCTTAGCATTAATTGATGGACAGCAGGTTAAAACCTTAATTCCAGGAGTTTTAAGAGGAATAATTAAAGAGGGATTTGAGGTAAAGGTAGGGCTTAAAATTGCGGATGTGGATCCAAGGATGGAGCAGGTGAAGAATTGTACAACTATTTCTGATAAAGCAAGAACTATTGGAGGAGGAGTTTTAGAAGGGATTTTAATGCTTCAAAGAGAGATTTCGAAATAGCTTTTGAAAAATAATCCATTTGAAAGGAAACTCCTTTTCATATTCATTCAAAGGAGTAAATTCATGTTAAATAATCAAAGATTTAGATATTCATTTAAGGGGAAACTCCTCTTAATATTTATTCGAGGAGTAAGTTCATATTGACCAAATCAGAGATTTGGACATTTACTTAAGGAGGGTTTTAAAAATGACAAATATAATTTGTGAAACAGAAATTTTAAGATTGGCTAATGAGTACAAAAAAGATATGACAAAATTCTTAAGGGATATGATAAAAATCCCAAGTGAGAGCTGTGGAGAAAGAGAAGTAGTTTTAAGAATCAAAGAGGAAATGGAAAAGGTAGGCTTTGATAAGGTTGAAATAGACCCAATGGGAAATGTTCTTGGGTATATTGGACATGGTAAACATGTTATAGCAATGGATGCTCACATAGACACAGTTGGAATTGGTGATATAAACAACTGGACTCATGATCCATATGAAGGTTATGAAGATGAGAACAATATCTATGGAAGAGGTGGATCAGACCAAGAAGGCGGAATGGCTTCCATGGTTTATGCAGGAAAAATCATTAAGGATTTAAATCTTGAAGATGACTATACACTTATTGTAACTGGAACAGTTCAAGAAGAGGATTGTGATGGATTATGCTGGCAGTACATTGTAAATGAAGATGGAATTAAGCCAGAGTTCGTTGTTATAACTGAGCCAACTTCCTGCAACATCTACAGAGGACATAGAGGAAGAATGGAAATAAAAGTTACAACTCACGGAATCAGCTGTCACGGTTCTGCTCCAGAAAGAGGAGAAAACGCTATTTTCAAAATGGCTCCAATCCTAAATGAATTAAAGGAATTAAATGAAAGATTAATAGATGATCCATTCTTAGGAAAAGGAACTTTAACAGTTTCTGAAATCTTCTTCTCTTCTCCATCAAGATGTGCAGTTGCAGATGGATGTACAGTTTCTATTGATAGAAGGCTTACAAATGGGGAAACATGGGATTATGCTATAAAGCAAATTGAAGATCTTCCTTCAGTAAAAGCTGCTGGTGCAAAGGTTGAAATGTACACTTACGAAAGACCAGCTTACACAGGACTTGTATATCCAACAGAATGCTACTTCCCAACTTGGGTACTTCCAGAAGATCACCCAGCTTGCATGACTTTAGTTGATGCTTATAAAGGCTTATTCAAGGAAGAGCCATTAGTTGATAAATGGACATTCTCTACAAATGCAGTATCTATCATGGGTAGATATGGAATTCCATGCGTAGGTATCGGACCTGGACATGAGGACCAAGCGCACGCACCAAACGAATTAACCTTCAAGGATGAATTAGTTAAGTGTGCAGCTATGTATGCAATGATTCCAATTACTTATGTACAAAAGTACTGCAAGTAATTTTAATATTTTTTTAGTTAAAAACCCAATTAAATGTAGTGAAAGATGAAAAGTGAAAGGTGAAAGATTAAGGTAGGAGCTACTCTGCATTTCCATGAGTTAAATTAAATAATTAAATAAGTAAATAAATAAACTCCTTTGGAATTTCAGCGGTAATCTTTTATGCTTCATTCTTAATGTTTCATTTAAAGGTAGGTGAATGTTTTGAAGAAGATTAAAGGTTTAGTCTGTTCTAAGTGTGGGAAAATGGTTGATGAAGCCGTAATGTATAACTGCCCAGACTGTGGAACTGAGGGAACTTTAGATGTTATATATGATATGGACTTAGTTAAAAAAGAATTAACTAAGGAATACCTTTTAAATAATGATGATAAAAATATTTGGAGATATATGCCTATCCTTCCGCTAGAAACAAAGGAAGGAGTTGCACCTCTTCAAATTGGCTGGACACCGCTTTATGAAGCGTCTAGACTTGAGAAGGCTTTTAATATTAAGAAGGTTTTTGTAAAGGATGAGGGAAGAAACCCTACAGCTTCCTTTAAGGATAGAGCAACAGCAGTTGGTGTGGCAAAGGCAATTGAGCTTAAGAAGGATATAATGTGTGCGGCTTCCACTGGTAATGCTGCTTCCTCCCTTTCTGGTTTTGCTGCCTGTATGGGAATTAAAAATTATATCTTCGTGCCAAAGAATATTCCTGAGGCTAAGCTTGCGCAGCTTTTAGTTTTTGGAAGTAACGTAATTCTAGTGGATGGAGATTATGATACTGCCTTTGATTTCTGCTTAAAGGCTGTGGATCATTTCGGCTGGTACAACAGAAGCTGTGCCATAAATCCTTATCTTTGTGAAGGAAAGAAAACAGCAGCCTTTGAAATTTGTGAGCAGCTGGGCTTTGAAGTACCAGATAAGGTAATCATGTCCGTGGGAGATGGATGTTCAATTTCAAGTGTATGGAAGGGCTTTAAGGAGTTCTACGATCTTGGACTTATTGACAAGGTTCCGACTATGGTATCGGTACAAGCAAATGGCTCTAATCCAGTTAACAGAACCTATAGAAGAAATTCTAGAGAGTTTGATTATGTTCCGCCATCAACCATTGCAGACAGTATTTCTGTTGGTGTTCCAAGAAACGGTTATAAGGCATTAAATGCTTTAAGAGACAGTAAGGGAATCACCGTAGATGTAAGTGATGATGAGATTTTATCAGCTATCACTGAACTAGCAAGATATACTGGTGTCTTTGGGGAACCTGCTGGAGTAACCAGCTTTGCAGGACTTAAAAAGCTAGTTGAGCAAGGATTAATCGGCGAAGATGAAACTGTAGTCTTTGTGGTTTCAGGCAGCGGATTAAAGGATGTTAAATCTGCTCAAAAAGCTGTAACTAGACCAGAATTAGTGAAGCCAGACATGGAGGAGCTAATTAAGTATTTGAAGGTTAACTAGAAATAAAAGTTGTTTGTAAAAATATAGATTGTACACCGTGAAAGTTTTAGGCACCTATGTGCTTATATTATAAATAAATGTTGGTAAGGTATTTGAATAAGAAGTACAAGTTAGAAATAGAACTTTGACTCTATAGGAGTAAAGTTTAACAACATTTCTTTAAAAAAGAAAATAGAGTCTAACGCTAACAACATTTCTTTAAAAAAGAACACAAGGTTATGAATAGGAAGAATAATTTGTTTTATATTGAGGAGGTAGTACAAATGCACAAGTTAATTAATTTAGATATAAATGAAGAGCAAATTCAAAAGACAGCTCAGGCTGCAAAGGAGAAGAACATAGTTATCCCAACTATTGCTCAAATGAAGGATCCTAGCCTTATTCCAGATGAAATAAAGGAAAAATTAAAGAATACAGGTCTTTGGGACATCGATCCAGTTAACCTATTCAGAATTTCTTGGTACAACCAGCCAGTTAAAGAAGGGGGACTTTATAATCCACTTCCTAACTACATTGAAATCCCATCAGAAATTTCTGGGGTTAAAGCAAGAATTTTTGCTATGGCTGGAAAGTTCTTCCCAATTGGAGCACACAAAGTTGGTGCTAGTTTTGCATGTCTAGTTCCAAGACTTGTAACTGGTCAATTTGACCCTAAATATCATGAAGCTGTTTGGCCATCAACTGGTAACTATTGCAGAGGTGGAGCTTACAACTCAACATTACTTGGCTGTAAATCAATTGCTATCCTTCCTGAAAACATGAGTAAGGAGAGATTTAACTGGCTTAAAGAAGTTGCAGGCGAGGTAATTGCAACTCCAGGCTGTGAAAGTAACGTTAAAGAAATTTATGATAAAACTTGGGAGCTAAGAAGAACTCGTGATAACGTAGTAATCTTTAACCAATTTGGAGAGCTTGGAAATAACCTATGGCACTATGAAGTAACAGGAAATGCTATGAAGTCTATCATTGAACATGAGAAAGGCGAGAATGGCAGAGTTGCTGGAGTTTGCTTAACTTCTGGTTCAGCAGGAACTTTAGGAAGTGCTGAGTTTATTAAGGATAACTATAAGGGCGCTAAGATGGTTGTTGGAGAGGCTTTACAATGCCCAACTTTATTAAATAATGGCTTTGGTGACCACAGAATAGAAGGCATTGGAGACAAGCACGTGCCATGGATTCACAACGTTAAGAATACAGATATGGTTATTGCAATAGATGATAATGACAGCATGGGCTTCTTCAGGTTATGTAATGAACCAGCAGGACAAGAATACTTAAGATCAATCGGCGTTGCTGAAGAAGTAATCGAGAAGTTATCATGGATAGGAATTTCAGGAGCTGCAAACATTCTATGTGCAATTAAGTTTGCTAAATACTATGAGCTTACTGAAAATGATATGGTAATGACAGTGCTTACTGACTCTGCAGAAATGTATCAATCAAGACTAGAAGAGATGAAGGCAGAAAGAGGTAGAGGTTACGAAGAAAGAGATGCTATGACTGACCATGCAGCTAACGTTCTTGCAGTAAGAACAGATTCTATGGAAGAGTTAACTTACACCTCTAAGAAGAGAATTCACAATTTAAAATACTATACTTGGATCGAGCAACAGCAATATGAGCTTGATGAGTTAAATGCTCAATGGTATGACTATGAAAACTATTGGGATAGACTTCATCAAATGGCTCCAGACCTTGATAAGTTAATTGAAGAATTTAATTCTAGAGTGAATGAAATATAAGTGATACTCTAGATCTATGATTTGGTTAGTGAATTACTCCTTTTAACAAAGGTGAATAATGAGTTTCCTTAACTTAAATATAGAGAAGTGATATTAAAAAAGGAATATTCAGAATAGTATAGAATATTTAATTACTAAGTAGTTAGTAAAGGTATTTAATCAACAGGACCCTGGATTTAAGAAATTAAAACCATGGGTCCTATTGTGGAATTAGGAGGTGAATAAAATGTTGGAATTTACTTTAAATGGCAAGCAGGTATCCTTTGAAAAGAATATTAATCTTCTTGAATATTTAAGAGAAGAAGCAAATCTAACCTCCGTAAAAAATGGTTGTGGAGAGGGAGCCTGTGGGGCTTGTATGATTCTGATAAATGGAGTACCAGCAAGGGCATGCCTTAATACTTTAGAAAAAGTTCAAGGTAAGGAAGTTGAGACCGTTGAAGGTTTATCGGAGTTTGAGAAGCAAGCTTTTGCCTATGGATTTTCAAAGGTTGGTGCAGTTCAGTGCGGTTTTTGTATTCCAGGGATGGTTATGAGTGCTAAGGGGCTTTTAAATAAAAATAATAATCCATCTGATGAGGAAATCAGAAGTGCTATAAGAAGCAATATCTGCAGATGTACTGGATATCAAAAAATTGTTGATGGTATAAAGCTGGTGGCGGAGATTTTAAGAGAAGGCAAGCTTACCTTGGATGAAGATGAGGATGGATCTATAGGAAAAGCTATCCCAAGACTAGATGCCATGGAGAAAATTTTAGGTACTGCAATTTATGTTGATGACCTTAAGGTTGAGGGTTTAATTTACGGTTCAGCTCTAAGAACCAAGTATCCAAGGGCTCTAGTTAAAAGTATAAATATTGAAAAGGCTAGGAAGCATCCAGAGGCTGTCGCAGTTTTAACTGCTGAGGATGTTCCAGGAGCCAGATATATTGGACATATTGTTAAGGACTGGCCAGCATTAATTGCTGTGGGAGAGATAACTCGTTATGTAGGAGATTCTGTGGCTCTTGCTGCTGCAAGAACTAAGGAAGGCCTAAAGGAAGTACTTGCTTTAATTGAGGTTGAGTATGAGGAGCTTCCTATATTGGAGAATCCGATTATGGCTTTAGCAGAAGGAGCACCTAGGATTCATGAGGGTGGAAATATTTTAAAGAGTGAAAGACTTCGAAGAGGTAATGTGGAGGAAGCACTGAAAAATTCTAAGTATGTGGTAACAAACACCTATAGCACTCCTTTTACAGAGCACGGCTTTTTAGAACCAGAAAGTGCTTTAGCTATGCCAGATGGTGATGGTGTTTTAGTTTATACAGGAGCTCAAGGAGTTTACGATGAGCAAAGGGAGATTTCTGAGCTTTTAGCACTTCCTAAGGAAAAGGTTCGTTCCATAAGCAAGTATGTTGGCGGCGGTTTTGGGGGAAAAGAGGATATGAGCGTGCAGCACCATGCAGCCCTTCTTGCATATATTATAAAGAAGCCTGTAAAGGTTACCTTAAGTCGTAAGGAAAGTATAATGATTCATCCAAAGCGACATGCCATGGAAATGACTATAACTACTGGTTGTGATGAGGATGGACACTTAACAGCCTTTAAAGCAGATATTGTTTCAGATACAGGTGCCTATGCTTCCCTTGGCGGACCAGTGCTTCAAAGGGCATGTACTCATGCTGCAGGACCTTATAGATGTAAAAATATTGATATAACTGGAACGGCGGTTTACACAAACAATCCTCCTGCAGGAGCCTTCAGGGGATTTGGCGTTACTCAATCCGTATTTGGTGGTGAATGTAACCTTAATATGCTGGCTGAAAAGGTTGGAATTTCCCCATGGGAGATAAGACATAGAAATGTGGTAGAACCAGGAGAAGCTTTGCCAAATGGACAAATTGCAGATGCTGGAACAGCCATAAAGGAAACTCTAGAAGCGGTTAAGGATAAGTACTACAGTAGTAAATATGCAGGGCTTGCATGTTGTATGAAAAATAGCGGGGTAGGGGTCGGAATACCAGATACAGGAAGATGTAACTTACAGGTTAAGGATGGGGCTATAATTATTAAAACCAGTGCTGCCTGTATGGGGCAGGGCATTGCAACCACAATGACTCAGGTTTTATGTGAAGCTACGGGACTTCCAATTAAGTTTATAAAAGTTGGAGTCCCTGATACTCATGAAACACCAAATGCAGGCACAAGTACAGCTTCAAGACAAACCGTGTTTACAGGAGAAGCCACAAGAACTGCATCTATGAAGTTTTTGGAGGATGTCAGGGTCTTGGCAGGTGAGGATTTGTCGGCTAGTGATTGTGACTGTGGTGGAAGCCAATGGCTATTAAAAGATCATGAAGAGATAAAACTATGGCTGTTAAGGAATCCTGAAGAGATTTTAAGGCTACTTGAGGGACGAGTTTATAAGGGTGAATATACAGGAATCACTGATCCAATAAACTCCACTAAGGAAAATCCTGTGAGCCATGTGGCTTATGGTTACGCAACACAGCTTGTAATTCTTAATGAAGATGGAAGTCTTAAGGAAGTTGTGGCTGCCCATGATGTAGGAAGAGCGATAAATCCTATAAATGTGGAAGGGCAGATTGAAGGCGGTGTTGTCATGAGCCTTGGCTATGCTTTAACTGAGGATTATCCTTTGAAAAAGTGTGTTCCAATAGCTAAATTTGGTACTTTAGGAATATTCAGAGCTAATGCTGTTCCGAAAATAACTAGTGTTATTGTTGAGAAAAATGTATGTGAATTAGCCTTTGGTGCAAAGGGTGTGGGCGAGATTACATCAATTCCAACAGCGCCAGCAGTTCAGGGGGCCTATTATGCTTTAGATGGAAAATTTAGAACTTCATTACCGTTAAAGGAAACTTACTATAGAAAGAAGGTAAAATAAAAGGTGCGTGGATTAAAGGGTAACATTATTTTTACTAAGGATTTTGGTAAGTACGAGATTTTTAAAGACAGCTATATATTAATTGAAGATGGAAAAGTTAAAGGTATATTTGATAAGCTGCCGGAGGAGTATAACCAGGTTGAAGTGAAGGATTACGGTGATAAACTTATAATTCCAGGGTTTGTGGATATTCATCTTCACGGTCCGCAGTTTCCAAACATAGGATTAGGTCTTGATAAGGAATTAATGCCTTGGCTTGAAACTTATACCTTTCCTGAAGAAAGAAAGTATAGCGATTTAGAATATGCAAAGAAGGTTTACAGAAAGCTGGTTTTAGAACTTTGGAAAAATGGAACCATGAGAAGTGTTATCTTTGCAAGCATCCATCTTGAAGGAACTAAGCTTTTAATGGATGTAATTAATGAAGCTGGCCTTGGAGCTTATGTTGGTAAGGTAAACATGGATAGAAACTGTCCTGATTTTATCTGTGAAGATACTGATAAATCCTTGGAAGGTACAGAAAAACTGTTAAAGGACTACGGCAGCAGATATGAAAGGGTTAAGCCAATAATAACTCCAAGATTTGTTCCAACTTGTTCAACAAAGCTGCTTAAAGGCTTAGGGGAGCTCTCAAGGAAATATAAGGTGCCTGTTCAGTCTCATTTAAGTGAAAATAAAGGTGAGATTGAGTTTGTAAAAGAGCTTCATCCTGAGGCAAGAAATTATGCCAGTGTTTATGAAGCAGCTGGACTTTTGGGTGAACAGCCAACAATTATGGCACACTGTGTACTTTTAGAAGAGGAAGAAATTGAACTTCTAAGTAAAAACAAGGTATTTATTGCTCACAGTCCAAATTCAAATTCAAACTTGGCAAGTGGAATTGCACCAATTCGTAAGCTGCTAAAAGCGGGCATTCCTATTGGACTAGCTTCTGATATTTCAGGAGGTCATAGCTTATCTATGTGTAGCGTTATGATAGAAGCAGGACAGGTATCAAATATGAAGTGGTTAGAAAGCGGCAAAACTGAAGCCCCACTAACCACACCTGAATTATTCTATTTAGCAACAAAGGGCAGTGGCGCTTTCTTTGGAAAGGTTGGTTCCTTTGAAGAAGGCTTTGAATTTGATGCATTAGTTATTGACGACAGCGATTTAACGGTTTTAAATGAAATTTCTCTTGAAGAAAGGCTTCAAAAGTTCATTTATACAGGAAGCTGGGAGAATATTATTGAAAGATATGTAAGTGGTGAATTAATTAAAGAACCCAAAATATAAATAAAGATAAAAGATAAAAGATTAATAGTTAATAATTGAAGATAAAAAATGAGAAATGAAAAATGAAGGATTAAGAATTCTTCATTTTTCATTCATACAGTAAAGGCGGGAGAAAAAGGATGGACAGAGATGTAGATAGAAAAATATTAAACGCAGCGCTAGAGGTAGTTTCAAAGGAAAAGATAAGTGGAACACGTATGCATATTATTGCTAAAGAGGCTAATATGAGCCAAGCTAATCTTCATTATCATTTTTCAACGAAGAATGATATTATGGTTGCTCTTTTGGAAAGTATTCAAGAGGAATTTTCAAGGGGACGCGGTAATTATATCGACAGTAAAAGTAAGTCATTAGATGAAAATATAAAAGGATTTTTCGAACAGAAAAAGGATGATATTTTAATCAATAAAAAGATGGAATATGCACAAATTGATTACTGGGTACAAAGCACTGTGAATGAGGAAATGAGAGATATCTTTAAAAAGACTTTTAATATATGGAGAGAAAATATTAAGGAAGTACTTCCAGAAAACAGTGATGAAAATCTTCCTTACATAATGGTTTCACTAATGCTTGGAGCTTCCCTTCAATATTTAATTGATGAAGGTAAGTTCTCTTTAGATGATTATTTTAAAGTAGCAGAAGAAATGATGTTGAATCAATGTGAGAAAAAAGAGGCTTTAAAGAAAGTTCAACCATCAGTGAAGTAGAACTAACTCCTTCGAGTGAATATAAGAAGGAGTTTCATAAGTGACATTCCAAATCTTTGATTTGGTTAGTGGAACTTACTCCTTTGAATGAATATGAAAAGGAGTTTCATATAAATGTTGGAGGTGTGGTATGGGATTAGTAGATTTTTTTCATCCAAAGACTCTTGAAGAAGCTAAGGCTTTAGTTAGGAGCCACGAGAAAGTAAAGCTTTTGGCTGGAGGTACAGATTTAGTTTTAAACTTAAGAAGAGGAGATGTGGAGTGCGATTATGTGGTTTCACTGGGGGCCATAGAAGAGTTAAGAACTATAGCTGATCAAGGTGATTATATCAGTATAGGAGCCATGGCTACTTTTACTGATTTATTAAATAGTGAAATTATAAGAAATAATTTTAACTCTTTAATAAATTGCAGCAGCACCATGGGTTCTCCTCAGATTAGAAATTCGGCAACCCTTGGGGGAAACATAATTAATGCGGGGTCAGCAGCTGATGCAGTACCGTGCATTATAGGCCTTGATGGTATTCTTGTGCTGGAAAGTTTAGAGGGAATACGAAGAATTCAGTGTGAAGAATACTTTAATAACTTAAGAGGAGAAGGAATTAAGAAGGATGAAATTCTAACTAATGTAATTATACCAAAAACTAAGGCTTCAACAGGCTACTATAAACTTGGAAAAAGAAATTCTCTTGCTATTGCGCGACTTTCAAGTTCTGTGGGTGTACACCTTGAAGGAGGAATAATCAAGGAAATTAAGATTTGTCTTGGAGCTGTAGGAAGATATCCTTTTAGGGTTACGGCTTTAGAGAAGGTGGCAGTTAACAAGCATGTTCACTGGCTCTTTAAGAAAGAGGCATTAAACATTTTAAGTGAGGCCGTTGAAAAAAGCATAGGAGGCCGTAAGACCATGCCTTTTAAAAGGGAGGCTATAAAAGGAGTATTTAAAGCAGCTTTAAACAATGCCATTGCTGGCAATGAAGAAAGGCTTCATGCCCATGGAGAAAGGAGTTAGTATATGGTAAAGGTTAGTCTAAATATAAATGATAAGATATATGAGAAAGTCATTGACCCAGAAATGCGGCTTGTAGATTTTATAAGAGATGAAGCAAGGCTTAAGGGAACCAAGGAGGGGTGTGGAGAAGGTGAATGTGGTGCATGCACAGTTATTGTAAATGGAAAGACCATGAACTCCTGTCTTTTATTAGCGGTTTCAATGGAAGGAAAGGAAATCATAACTATCGAAGGAGTTGCTGCAAAAGAGCTTCACCCGCTTCAGCAGGCATTTATGGAAGTTGGAGCAGTGCAATGCGGTTACTGCACCCCAGGAATGATTCTCAGTGCTAAGGCTTTGTTAGATGAAAATCTTCAGGCTTCAGAGGAAGATATCAGAGAAGCTATTTCAGGTAATCTTTGCAGATGTACAGGTTATGAAAAGATTGTGGAGGGAGTTTTAACAGCTCAGCAGATGCTTCAAAACCAAGATTCACAAGAAATAATATCATTGGAACAGGAAAATTCTGCAGCAAAAATATTGAAATGAAGTAGGGGGAAAGTTATGGAGGCTGTTGGAAAAGGGCTTATAAGACCAGATGTTTATGACAAGGTTTTAGGGAAGGCAGTGTATCCCGATGATATTGAGCTTGAAGGCATGCTGTATGCCGGCGTTAAACGTAGCACCATTCCCTATGGAAGAGTAAAAAGTATAAATTTAGAAGAAATTAAAAATATGCCTGGAGTAGAAATGGTTATCGATCACACTATGATTCCAGGAGCAGTTAGTCATGGAGTAATTTTTAAGGACATACCAACTCTTGTAAGCGATTTAATTAAAAGAGTTGGAGATGCTATTATTTTAGTAGTAGCAAAGGATAAAGCCTCTTTAAAAAATGCTTTGAATAAGGTTCAAATTCAGTATGAAGAGCTTGAAGGTATCTTTAATATGAAGGACGCATTAAAGGTAGGAGCCCCAATACTTGGAGACGGCACCAATATCCTTTATGATTTTAAAATTATAAGAGGGAATGTGGAGGAAGGTTTCAAGGAAGCAAAATATGTGGTAGAGGGCTTATATAACACTCCAATGGTTGAGCATGCCTTTCTTCAGCCAGAAGCCTGTGTGGCACAGCTTAATGAAGATGGAGTTATGGAGGTTTATATTGCGACTCAATATCCTCATTATGATAGAGAAGAAGTTGCGAGATGTCTTGGTTTTGAAGAGGACAAAGTGAAAATAAATAATATGGCAATTGGTGGAGCATTTGGAGCAAGAGAGGATATGAATCCTCAATGCCATGCTGCCATAGCTGCTTATTTAACTAAAAGACCTGTAAAGATTCTTTATTCTAGGGAGGAGTCCACAGTTTCCCATAGTAAGAGACATCCAATGGAAATTTATATGAAGACTGGAGTTCGCATCGATGGAACTCTTTGCGCCATGGAAGCTCGAATCTATGGAGATACAGGAGCTTATGCCTCTTGGGGAATGAACGTACTTAGAAAAGCAGCAGTTCATGCCACAGGACCTTATAGAATTGATAATGTGGATATTAGAAGTATGGCTATTTATACTAATAATCCTTTTGCTGGTGCTATGAGAGGCTTTGGAGCAACTCAAATTCCAATTGCCACCGAGACTCAGATGGATCAGCTGGCTGAGAAGCTTGGGATTCATCCATTAAAATTTAGATACATGAATGCCTTTAAGGTTGGAGATGTAACAGCTACAGGTCAAGAGTTGAAATCCAGTGTTGGAGTAAGACAATGTTTAGAAAAATTGTCTGAAATTGATAAGATTTCTTTGCAGTATGGAGCAATAGAGGATGAAACAGTACAGTATGAAGCAATAAATGAAAGCTCTGATGCTGAAGGAAATACAAAAATTGATTTGGAATTAATGGTGGATGAAATAGAACCCAAAAAAACTATAGATGCAGCAGTTAAGGGAGGGATATAAAATGAAAAAACGTGGAGTTGGATATGCCTCAATATTTTATGGTACAGGTTATGGAAATGGGTTCCCTGATGAATCAAGAGCTTATGCTAATCTTAGAGAAGATGGACACATAGATATATACGTGGAGGTCTCAGATGTAGGTTCAGGTGGAATAAGTGTAATGTGGCAGATTGCAGCAGAAGCTTTGGGCGTTGAAAAGGACTTAGTAAAAGTTATCTTCACTAGCACCCAGGTAACAAAGGACAGTGGAACTGCAGCAGCCAGCAGACAAACTTACAACACAGGTAATGCTGTTTTAGATGCTGCAAGAAATCTAAGGGAAAACATGCACATGGTAGATGAAAAAACTTCAGAAATGAAAATTGATTTTGCAGAAGGAAACCCTCACTGCTGTGATAAAGGAGATATGGAAGAGAGAGACAGTGAAAACAGCAAGAGATTAAAGGAAGAAGATTTAAAATATATTTATAGCAAAATGAAGGATTGCGGGCTTTCCACTAAGGTGGATGGATACTTCAAAGCTGATACCACCACCATAAATATGGAAACAGGCCAAGGAAATCCCTATTGGCCATATACCTTTGGAGCTCAAAGAGTCACTGTAGAGGTAGATGATGAAACAGGAAAGGTAGATGTGTTAGATGTGGTAGCCATCAATGATGCTGGAAAAATCATAAATCCAGTATCAGCAGAAGGCCAGGCAGAAGGTGGAGTTGCAATGGGTATAGGCTATGCATTAATGGAAGAGATAGAAGTGAATAAAGGATCTATTAAAAATAGAAACTTTTCAGATTATATCATTCCAACCAGCAAGGATGTGCCACATATAAAAACACACTTCATTGAAGCTATCGAAGAAACAGGTCCCTATGGAGCAAAAGGTATTGGAGAACCAGTAATGATTCCAACAGCACCGGCCATACTTAATGCCATATATGATGCTGTGGGAATTCGATTTACAAGCATACCTGTAACTTGTGATAGGTTACTATTAGCCATTGCAGAAAAAAATCAGTAAATCTGTATGGAGCATACACTTAAAGTCTCAAATTAAATAGTCATAAATATAAATTAAGTCATGAATATAAATAAAATCACAAATATAAATAGACTTTCTAGATCCATGTTATGGAGTTAGAAGGTCTATTTTTTATACACAAAATTAGTGGTTATGTAAAAAATATGAATATGTAGAGGGGGGATAACAACTTTATCACTCTATGTGAGTATTTTACAAATAAATGTTGGTGTTGGTGATATTTATCTTAAGTAGGTGGCAATAATTAAGATAAATAAAAGCTTTCAAGGAATTTGTAAGGTAAATTCTAATCTTTGTGAGAAAAGTTAAAAACGAAGTTAATGCCAATCAGAAAAACAAATTTAAATCTGAAGTAAAACTAAAATAAATGTAAAAATAATAGCTAGAGTAAAAATAAGAAAGAAAGACACAAGTTAAAATAAAAGTAAGTCAAAGTAAATAAAAGTAAGTCAAAGTAAATAAAAGTAAGTCAAAGTAAATTAAAGTAAATCAAAGGTGAAATTATAGTTTAAATAAAGTTCTAATCAGTAGAAAAGAGGTGTGGTAATGCTAAGCAATGAAGAGAAAAATGTGAGTTTGAATGGTGTAGAAAGTTTGGGCTTAAATGACTTATCCAAGGTTTCGGCATGTCCACATTGCAAAAGTGAAGAGTTTATTAAGTATGGAAGGTATAAAAATATTCCTCGCTTTAAGTGTAAGTGCTGCGATCGTACATTTTCTATAAGAACTAATACAATTTGGTATTATTCGAAAAAGTCAACTGAGGTTTGGAAGTGGTTTTGCTTTCTTCAAACGGAGGGAAGGTCATTGCAATTTTGCTCAGATGCTTTAAATATAAGCATAGTAACTGCTTTCTATTGGAGACATAAATTTTTAAATGTTTTAAAGGTCTTAACTGACACTGAGTTATTGTCAAATCATGTATTTATGATCCATCATTTTATAAATGAGAGTTATAAGGGTTCTAAAACTGCACCAACAGAACCAAGGGAAAGGCTTTGGATGATTTTTTCTTATGATTCCAATGATAATAGCTTAAATATGCCTTATTCCAGGCGTATTTGGCGTAGGAATAATTTTGAGAAGCTGATTTGCTCAAAATTAGCGCCTAGAACATTTATATCAAGCTTTGGAAATAACTATATTAAAGTGTTTGCTAAAAATAATAATAAAAGATTAAAAATACCAGTGGATGATTTATCTGTAGACAAAGTTAGGGAAATTTTATATTCCTATAAAGCTTTAATTTATAGAACGCATGGTATAGCCACTAAGTATTTAAGCAATTATTTGGGTTTAGTTAAAGTTGGGTGTATAAGTAAATCCTTTGATTTGAGCTGGATTTTTAAAAGAATTTATGATGATGTTCTTCATGAGCATTACATAAAGTCAAGTAAAATCAAAAGGCTGACTTCATTAGAATTCTAACTTGATATGGAGATTGATATGTAATATTTTTGCTTAAGAAATTAGATGTTAGATTTTTTTGCTTATAAAATTAGATATAAATACTTTGAGGTATTAAAGAAGACATGAGGTTTTTTATTTATGGAATAAGATGTAAAACATTATGATATGTAAAGTAGATATAAGACATTTTGGCTATAAAGAAGGTATGAAATATTTTTCTATAAGAATAAATTTAAAATATCATGAGTTATATATAGTAGACGTAAAATATCATTGGTTATATATAAGCGTGGGATGTTATTGGTTACATATAGTAGGTGTGAGATACTTTTAGTTATAAAAGGTTATTGAAATATTTATGGCTTGAATATTAAAAAGTGAAGCAATTAATTGAGATATTATGACTTATGTTATTATGACTTAGATAGATTTCTCTTATATTCGAAGGAGATTTATTTTATTTTTACCAACATTTATTTTAAAAATATCACTATAGGGGTGAAAAGTTTAATTCTACATTAAACCTAAATTATGGATATAAGTTTAAATCACAGTTTTAAATAAGTAAGTATAGCTCACTGATTGAAGTTTAATTACTAAATATAATGCAGCTATTAGAATAGAGTACAAGCTATCAGAATTTCTAATAGATTATATTTATTGATTAATATTTCCTATTGGTAATTAAATGGAATAGATGCTATATTAAGCGTGGACTGTAGTGCAGCAAATGAAGAAGCTACAGCAATGATAATCTAAGGGGAAGATATTATGACAGTGAAGAAGATTGTTTTTGTAAGTCATTGTGTTTTAAATACTGCTTCAAAGGTTGAGGTAGTAATAAGCAGAGGCCTTAAAGAGGAGGAGCTTTTACGAAAGAAGTTTTTGTTAAAGGCTATAGAGAAAGATATACATATGATTCAGTTGCCTTGTCCTGAGTTTAATCTTTATGGAGCTAGAAGATGGGGGCACGCAAAGGAACAGTTTGACAATCCCTTTTACAGAGATAACTGTAAGAGGATGCTTGAACCGTTTGTTTTGCAGATGAAGGAGTATGTTTGTAATAGCGAAAGGTTTCAAGTGCTAGGAATTATGGGCATAGATGGTAGTCCAAGCTGTGGGGTGAATTTAACCTATTGTGGACAGTGGGGCGGAGAGCTATCGAGCAATCCTAATCTTAGTTCTATGCTTCAGGGAATACATCCTAAGAAGGAAAAGGGGGTTTTTATGGAGGTTTTAGAAGAGTTACTACATAAAAATGAGTTAGATATAGACATGATTAGTTTAAATGATTTTGAAAAACTGTTTATATAAAAGAGATCTAATGGATTTATTACGAATGGAATATAAATTAAATATAGTTAAGGGGAAATTCAAATGAACAATATGAATAAAAAGTTTTCGTCTACGCAAATCCTTATTTTTGCAGGTCTTGCAATTGCTCTTAATGTAGTGCTGGGTTTTATTACAAGTGCTATTAAGGCACCACTTTATTTAGATACTATTGGAACCGTATTTATGGCCATTTACTTTGGGCCTTGGTATGGTGCAGCTGTCGGAGGAGCGAGTAACTTTATATCTAGTATTTTAACAAATCCTCAAGGAATGCCGTTTATGATAGTAAGTATTGTAATTGGTTTAGTTGTAGGTTTTGTATTTAGAAAGGGTAAGTTTAGTTTTACTTCATCTATTATTATTGGACTTGTTCTTAGTATAGTGGCTCCGTTAATTGGAACTCCAATTGGAGTGTATGTTTATGGAGGATTAACTGGTACAGTTTCTGATATTGCTGTTATGTGGATTAAGGAAAGTGGAGCAAGTATTTTTGCAGCCTCTTTTATAGCTAAGGTGTTTAACAATCTTATAGATAAAATTGGTACTTGTATGATTTTATATTTTGTGATTTCATCATTACCTAGAAGACTTAGACCAGATAATTATGAGCCAATGAAGAAAAAGGGTGCAGTTGAAGCTTAATAATATGAAGATGATAATAAAGTCTAGCTTAAGAGTTAGTACTTAGGATTAATTCAAGTTAGAAATTCAGCTGGGAGTTCAAGTTAGGAATTCAAATTAGAAATTCAATTATCAATTTAAGTTAGAAATTAAAGTTAATTTGTGTGAAATGATTAGTTAAGGTATAAAGTATACTGCTTTATTAAATAGAGTTATGCACGAGAAGGCTGTCCATGAGGGCAGTCTTTTTATTTTAAAGGATATAAAAAGTTTAGAGAAAATGAAATTTATGGCATGGAATATATGTAAATATAGGAATATAATTAAGATAAGTAATTTTTTGTTAGTCTGTTAGTTAGTTTGTTTGTTTGATCGGTGATTGGATCATGGGAGGAGTTTTATGAAAATAAATAATTTAAAATATGGACTTTTATTTGCAGTATTATTAATTGGATTATATTTTGTTACTCGATATGGATTAGATCAGTTTTACACACCGGAGTGGGGGGCACGCAGGATTTTCGGATTTGTTGCTATGATTATTTTGGTGCCTGCAGTAGTTGGCAGGGTTAAGTTTTCGACTATAGCATTTTTAGGCTATATCCTGGGGATCGTTGCTGGAGAACTTTTCGGGAGGGTTGATGTGGTGGAACCATACTTTTATAATCACTATGGATGGTTGATTTTAATTGTGATTTTCATCTTATCCTGTGTAGTGGGATGGTATGTTGAGTATGGAGTGCGAAGAAAAGGTTGATTGAAATCACAACTATTTTAATTGTAAGAAGTTAATTAAATTGGGTTTTCTTGCTTGTTTACATAATGATAATTCCTCTGATAAGGATGGCAAAAGAAAAAATATAATAAAAGCTAAGAGATAAGAGCTGCTTATCACTTAGCTTTTTGTTTTATGAAATTTTACTTATTTATTTTTAATAGTAGTTTTATTATAAAGTCTTAGCAATAATTTTCATGTATTGCTAAGCGGCAGTATTTCTCTTTTGTTCTCCAAGGGCAGATAGCTTTAGATTAGTGCCTTTTTCTATAGATTTTATAATAGGCATAGAGATTGCTGCATCAACTAGGTGATGAATAAGAGTACCGATAGCTGTAATCCATACAAAGGACATACCAGCAGATGGCGTCAATAGAAGTACAACAAGACCTTCTAAAATTCCGTGAATTGGTGCTGTAAGGGTAACTGCTTTAGTGTAAGATACTTTCTTTAAAATAAGTTTTGCTGCTATATAACCAACGATGATGTGGGAAGCCGCTCTTAAGGCAATTACAGGGTTTCCCATGGAAATCATAAATCCTATGGCAGAACCTATTCCTATTACTATAGCTTCAAAGGGACCAAGGAATATACCAATAAACATTGGTATATGAGAACCTAGAGTTGCAGAAAAAGGTGGTATATAAATTTTAAGTGGTGTATTACCAAAGACCATTGGTATAAGTATTGATAATGCAATAAGTAATGCACTGGCAGTAAGTTTTTTAGTGTTTGTTTTCATCATAAATCTTCCTTTCAGTTACAGGTGTATATACACTAGTATATAGCTCATAGGCGTGGTTGTAAAGCGAAAATTCGAATAATTCAGTTGAAGTTGAGTTTATAGTGAAAGCTTTTCGCTGCTGCTCAGTAGGTTTTTCCTCGTTTATGAGTTTATAATGAATACGTAATGAAAAGTTGCACTTATTAAAATTTAAAATGCAGCCTCAGAAGAGGCTGCATCATTTTATAAAATAGAGATTGTTTGGAATAGGGTTATTATTTTTAATGGTTAAGATATCTTTGGTGTATTAAAGAGTGATTATAGTTTTAGCCCTTTATTACACGTGGAAAAAACATTGTTAAAGCTGAATATATTTTATTATACTATAGTCCAGTTCCTACCACTCTAATTGAAGCAGAGAATAACAAATCTGATAGCTTAATCGGAAGAGGTGTTGTGAAACCAGGATCATAAGTGTCATTGAAAAGTCCTATAACAAAAGGTCCCGCTGCCTCTGCTTCAGTAACAGTTATTATAGCAAATCCACTCATATGAGTGTTTGTAGAAACTGCAGCACTGAAGTGTGCTAATGCAGAACTAGTAGAAGTTCTAATGCTTAAATTAATCTGATTAGCACCTGAAGCATCACCTAAGGATAGCCACCAATCTATCAAATAGGTTCCAGCAGAGGAAATTGTAATATTACCTAAATCGGTAGTAGTATCGATTGATACATTCCCATCGTCAGGAAGAGTTACATAATCGTTAAATGGAATTGGACCAAGTGCTGGAACATCTACTTGATCACCTGCATTTCGAACATATGCCTGAACACCAGTAAGAGTCGGAATATGAACTATAGCAATTTCAGCAGTTACCATACCATTTCCAATGGCTAGGGTGATTGTGTCTCCACTGGTGTTTACTAATTTAAATGTTCCATCTGCAACTGGGCTTATAATCGCAGAACCAGTTACTTGACCAGTCTTGAAGATTGAAGAACCAGGATAGCTTGTACCATCGCTGGCTTGTATTTGAAAATCTACATCTAGAGCAGATCCAGTTTGAGTATTAACAAACCAATACACATAATAATCACCAGCATTCGCAAAGGTGAAGACTCCAGTTGAAGGGTCGTAGCTAATATTGTTGTCTGGATTTAGGTTGATAGCACCAGCATCAAATAGAACAGCTCCGTTATTTGCGATAGTGATTGCATTACCATCAGGATTAGTTTTGATTAACTCAAAGCCTATTGAAGCCATATATTTTTACCTCACTTATTTTTTTATTAATAAATAGATTGAATATAGACTATAAAAATTACAGTCATAATGCATAATATGAATCTATTTTATGGTTGTTACTAAAACTTTGTTACTCAATCTTTATTACTCTTATAGAGGCAGGCATAGATATCGGTGAAAGATAAAGTTTTCCAGCATCATCCTCATGATTGAGTGGTACAGAAGTATTATAGAGAGCAATATTATAATTTTTATCAGTTTCATCAGAGATAACTTTTATTATAGCATGGCCACTAAAAAATCCAGGGCTGTTAACAGGACATGATGATGAATATATTATAGAGTTTGATGATTTTAAAGATAAAGTAATTCTATCCATTGCAATACCTCCAGAGTAATCAAGCCACCAATCTATAGTATAACAGCCAGGTTGTTTTATGCTTATTTCACTAGTTTGGTTATTAAGTTCTAATGATTTTGAAGTATTAACTACGTTAAAAGGAATTACTTTACCGGTAGGAATAGATATAGACTGGTTAATTGAAGTGTTATTTACATAGGCCAATAAATAGTTGTTGCACAAATTTCGTGGATTAAGTTTTAGTATTAGATTTGGTTGACATATAGTTCTACTTGAAGAAAGCTTTAGCCATGAATTCATTGATTTAATAATTATTTGAAACCCAAATTCAAGTGATTCTGGTGTAGTAATTTTAGATATAATATTAGAAATATCACATTCAACACAATTATCATAAGGATTAAAATTCCAGTAATTATTACTTAATAAGGAACCTTTATCGGGACAGGTATTCCAAGTTACTTTATTATAATTATAGTCTGAATTATTTTGGAATATCTTTGTTTGGTTTAGCCAGGGGTTAGAGGCAGTGCCGTTAAAACTTAGTTTTGCACTTATAATTTCATTATTATCAAGGATATGCAATAGGGTCTTTGGAATTTTAAATAGTATTTTCCTTATATCATCACAATCATCTGACATTGCTATTAGATTATTATATTTACTAAAATTAGCATTGGGATAAAGAGAGCAAACACTAGTATCACAAGTTAAGGGTAAATAAATGCTATACAATTGATTATCCTCCTTTAGTGTATTTATAATTTAAAGTGTTAACTTGATATGTATTTATAATATGCAATTAAAATATGAAGTGTTAATTTGAAGTTTTTTATGAAAAATTAAGGGTTTGGAGTTATTTTAAATGTAAAAGCACAATCTTTTATGAAATTCAATATTATATTATAGGTACTATTCTTCAACTATATTCGAATAGTATAGGGAGAGGCATAATTATGGGAACAAAGGTATTTATTGATCCAGGTCATGGAGGAAGTGATCCTGGGTCAGTTGGAAATGGATTAAGAGAATGTGACATAAATTTAGCTGTCAGTAAAAGAGTTCAATATCATCTTCAAAGACAGGGGATTGAGGTAATGATGTCAAGGCAGTCTGATACAACTGTAAGCCTTAATGAAAGAACAAATATGGCTAATAAATGGGGAGCAGATGTTTTAGTTTCAATACATTGTAATAGTGCAACACCTGCGGCTTATGGCGTAGAAACTTATTGCTATCAATTTCAGTATAGAAAGCTTGCAGATGTTGTGCATGGTAAGATTTTAGAGGATACAAGCTTATATTATGCCAATAGAGGAGTAAAAGCGGCAGATTTTCATATGTTGAGGGAGTCTTATATGAGTGCAGCTTTAGTAGAGATGGCATTTATTTCAAATTATAGAGATGCACAATTATTAGCAAATAAACAGGAGGCTTTTGCAATTGCCATTTCAAAGGGGATTTTAGCTTACTTTGGAAAGGGATGGACAGATGCTGAAAGCACATTAAAGCCACCAAATAGCGGCAGTTCAGTGGGAGGATCCTCCAGTTCAATAGATGTATATTATAAGGCTTATGCCAATGGTATTTGGTATCCAGAGGTTAAAAATCTTACAGATTATGCTGGAGTTTTTGGCAAGGACATGGAATGCATTATGGCAAGGTTAAGTTCAGGGACAATTGAATATAGGGTTAGTCCTTTAAATTCCAATTATTATCCATGGGTAAGAAATTATACTGACTATGCAGGGCTTCCAGGGTATAATATTGACAGAGTACAGATGAGGCTTATTGGACTTCCTAACAACCAGGTTAAGTACAGAGTACATCTTTTATGGGGAAACTGGCTTCCTTGGGTATTAGGAGAATCAGACTTTGCAGGAATTCAAGGAAAGCTTATTGATGCTATTGAAATTCAGATTATTTAATTGAAGCTTAGGTTATTTAATTGAAGCTTAGGTTATTTAATAGAAAGAACTTTTAATTATATTAAATCAAAGTATATTAAATTAAGTTAGTTTAAAGTTTTGAAGGGCTGGTTGAAGAATCAGCCTTCTATTTTATTACCCTTTTTATTTTCAGCTTATTTATGTATAATATGTAATAGTAAAGAATATAAAAAGGAAGAAACTCAGGAAAAGTGAAATGAAAAAATAATGAGTTGAAATATATAATTTGATGAATTGAGGATGAAGAAATGAATTTAATTACTTTAGAAAATATATATAAGAGCTACAGTGAAAAGCCTCTATTAGAAGGTATTAAGCTTAATATCACAGATGAGGATAAAATAGGAATAATTGGAGTTAATGGAACAGGAAAGTCTACTCTTTTAAAGATTATTGCAGGGGTAGAGGAATGTGATAAGGGAACCATAACAAAGATGAATGGCCTTAGAATTGCCTATCTTCCACAACATATTGAGTTTAATGATGAGGATACAGTTATGGACCATGTGTTTAATGGACCTGGGGAGGTTATGGCTGTTCTTAGAGATTATGAGCATGTGTTAAATGAAATGAAACATAATAGTGAGGATTCAAAGCTTACAGATAGGCTTCTTAAGCTTACAGCTAAATTAGATGCTCTTCATGGCTGGGAGATTGAAAGTGAAGCTAAAGCAATTTTAACTAAGATTGGTATTTCAGATTTTGAAGCTAAGATGGGAAGTCTTTCAGGGGGACAGAGAAAAAGAGTTGCCTTTTGTAACGTTTTAATCACTCCAAGTGATTTGTTAATTCTTGATGAGCCTACTAACCATATGGATAATGACATAATAGATTATATGGAAGAGTTGATTAAGAAGAGAAAAGGTGGAGTATTAATGATTACCCACGATAGATACTTCTTAGACAGAATTACAAATAAAATCTTTGAAGTGGATAGAGGAGAGCTTTTCAGTTATGATGGAAACTACTCAACTTTCCTTGAGAAGAAGGCTGAAAGAATGCAGATGATGGAGGCTTTAGAATCAAAGAGATTAAATCTTTATAGAAATGAGCTGGCTTGGATTAAAAGAGGAGCCAAGGCAAGAAGCACTAAGCAGAAGGCAAGGATTCAAAGATTTGAGGAGATAAAAAATACATCTTATGCTGTTAAGGAAGATAAAATGGAGATGAATACTGCATCTTCAAGACTTGGGAAAAGAGTATTTGAGCTTGAGCATATCAGTAAGAGCTTTGGAGATAAGCTTATTATTAAAGATTTCAGCCACATCTTCACTAAGGAAGAGAGAGTTGGAATCATCGGAAATAACGGAATGGGCAAGTCAACGCTTTTAAACATAATCAGTGGAAGACTTCAGCCAGATTCAGGAGAAGTAATTAAAGGAGAAACTGTAAAGCTTGGTTACTTCACTCAAGAAAATGTGGAGCTGGATGGAAACATGAGGGTCCTTGAATATATAAAAGATACAGCAGAGTATGTTACCACCAACGATGGAACCAAGATAACAGCCTCACAAATGTTAGAAAACTTCCTATTTGAAGGACCACTTCAGCATAGCTTTATATCAAAGTTATCTGGAGGAGAAAGAAGAAGACTTTATCTTTTAAAGGTACTGATGGAAGCACCAAACGTATTGTTTTTAGATGAACCTACAAATGATTTGGATATACAGACTTTAACCATTTTAGAGGATTATTTAGATAACTTTGGGGGAACAGTTGTTATCATTTCCCACGATAGATATTTCTTAGATAGAACTGCAAATAGAATTTTCAGCTTTGAAGGTAAGGGAGAAATCCTGGAGCTGGTTGGAAACTATTCTGATTACAAGGATTATAAAGAATTTAAAGAAGAACAACTACAAGAGGAAGTTTCAAAGAAGAAGGAAGAGCCAAAGCAGAAGAGAGAAAAACAGCAGAAGCTTAAGTTCTCTTATAAGGAGCAGAAGGAATTTGAAACCATAGATGAGGATATAGCAAACTGTGAAGCAGCTATTGAGAAACTGGAGTCAGATATAAATAAGCAAGGTAGTAACTTTGTTAAGCTGCAGGAGCTTTTCAAAGAAAAGGAAGAGATGGAAGGAAAACTTGAACATCTAATGGAAAGATGGGAATATTTAAACGAGCTATATGAGGAAATTCAAAATCAATAAGAAAAAAATTACTGGAAACTTAATCTTCCAGTAATTTTTTTATTTAAAACATAAAAGCTCCTCAAAAACAGGGCACTGGTATAAGGCATAATGCAATTAGCAATATCAGTATATAATCAAGGGAGATATTCCAATTAAAGTTTATTTCTTTAGCTAGGTATGGAAAATTATCAGCATCAAATGAAAGATATATTCATTTGATACCCCAGAAAAAAACATGTATAATATTATCTAACGATAATATGATTTAGGAGAATAATATGAGCCAAAGTAATGTAAGAATTTCAGTAAGAAATTTAATAGAGTTTATCTATCGTCAAGGAGATATTGATGATAGATTTGGGTCCATTACTGCTGCTCATGAAGGTACCAGACTTCATAAGGTAATTCAGAAGGAGTTGAAGGAAGAGTGTGATAAGCACCTTAATCAAACCTTTGTCAGTGAGATGTTTTTATCTAAGGAGTTTCAGTATAAGAGTGTTGATTTAACCTTAGAAGGAAGAGCTGATGGAGTTATTGTTACCTACGAGGATGAGGAAGCACTTGAAAAATCAATAATGTCCATGGAGCTAGTGGAGGAGGAGCAGGTTCAAGGTTATGTTGATGAAAGTCAAAGGCTACTTGTCCAAGGCGAGACTGATGAAATAAAAGAACAGCATGTCCAAGGCGAAGGTTATGAAATAAAAAAACAGTTTGTCCAAGATGAAGCACAAGGGCTTGTAGCCAGTGATGTTGAAAGTGGAGAACAACAGCCTGTTCAGGGTGATACTGAGGATATTAAAGTACAGACTGTTCCAAAGGAGTCACCTGAAACTAAAGAAGATGAGGAAATCATTCCTGCTAACAAGTCCATTAAGGTGGTGGAGATTAAAACCACGGTTAAGGATATTATGACTTTAGAGGAAAATGAGAATTTTCTTCACTGGGCTCAAGGAAAGCTGTATTGCTACATCCTTTGCCTTGAGGAAGGAGTTTCTGAAATAGATTTGGACCTTATTTACTGCCACAGGGAAAATCTTCACACAAAGACTTTGTCTAAGCATTTGACTTTAGAGGAGCTGGAAGCTTTCTTTAATGAGCTTATGGATAAGTATGTGCGCTGGATTATGCTGCAGGATAAGTGGCTGGCAATAAGAGATAAAGCTTTGGAGGAACTGAACTTTCCATTTTCAGCTTATCGTAAGGGGCAGAGGGAGCTGGCGGTGAATATCTACAGAACCATGAAGGAGAAGAAGGATATATATATTGAGGCTCCAACGGGGACTGGAAAGACTATTTCCACCATGTTTCCTGCTTTGAAGGCACTTTCCATGTATCCTAATGCCAAGTTAGTCTATTTGACAGCCAAAAATATTACAAAGACTGTGGCGGAGGAAACCCTGACAATTTTAAGGAATAAGGGGTTAAAGTTGAAGACCTTGACTCTTACTGCAAAGGATAAAATCTGCTTTCTTGAAGAAAGAAGCTGTAATGGTGAGGATTGCATTTATGCCAGAGGTCACTTTGATAGAGTAAATGATGCCATGTTAGATTTACTTGAAAACCATGAGGCTTTAACTCAGGAGCTGATTATGGAATATGGGAAGAAGTATACGGTATGTCCCTTTGAACTTAGCCTGGATTTGATTCAGTGGAGCGATTTAGTCATAGGTGATTATAACTATTTCTTTGATCCGAAGGCCATGATTAAAAGACTGGAGTTTGATGATACTCCGTACATATTCTTAATTGATGAGGCCCATAATCTGGTGGACAGAGCCAGAGATATGTATTCAGCCACTATCACCACAGAGGAGTTAAAGCTGGCAAAGGAAGAGCTGAAGTATAAGAACAAAAAGCTGGTGGGAATCATCAATAAGGTGATAAAGGCTATGAAGGAAAGAGTCTTAGAGGGAGAGGAAAAGCAGGTTATCATTGATGAAGGTCCTGATGAAATTCTTAATCTTTTGAGGCTTCTTACCGTGGAAGGTGAAGCATATTTGAAGGAGAAAAAGGACAACGATAAAGAGGAAGCTTTTATGAATGTCTATTTTAACTCCTTAGATTTCATTCGAATTGGAGAGCTTTTTTCAGAAGACTTTGTTTACTATGGAGAGAAGATTGGCAAGGATTATATCCTTAAGCTATTCTGCCTAAATCCAAGTCCAATGATTAAAAGCTGCATTGAAAGAAATATCACCACCGTATTCTTTTCAGCAACCCTTTCACCTATGGGATATTTTAAAAAGCTTTTAGGTGGAAAGGAAGATAGCTACAGTTTAAGATTGCCATCACCTTTTCCACCAGAGAATCGAAAGCTTATTATTAAAACCGATGTAGATACTAGGTATCGCTATAGGGAGGGCAGTTATGAGAAGGTGGTAAGATATATCCATGAAACCTTAAAGGAGAATGAAGGAAATTTCTTGGTATTTTTCCCTTCCTTTGAATATATGGAGAATATCTATGAACTGTATTCTGCTATGTACAGTAGAGAAGAGATTTTTGCTCAAACCAGTGGTATGAGTGAAGAAGAAAGACATATATTTTTAAAGCGTTTTGAGGATGAAGACAGGGCTGTAGGCTTTGCTGTTTTAGGTGGTGTTTTTTCTGAGGGAATAGATTTGTGGGGAGATAAGCTTAAAGGTGCCATTGTAGTTGGAGTTGGCCTTCCTAAGGTTAACTTTGAAAGAAAGCTCATTGAGGAATACTTTACAAACCATGGAGAGCCTGGGTTTCACTATGCCTATACTTTTCCAGGAATGAATAAGGTGATTCAAGCTATGGGAAGAGTAATAAGAAGAGAAGAAGATACTGGAACTATAGTCTTAATGGATAAGAGGTATTCCATGGAGATTTATAAGAATTTAACGCAAGTATAATACTAAAGCATCAATATTAAGAGGTGATTAGTATTGATAAAATATTAAAAGGTGCATTAATAATTCATAAATATATATATATTAAAAAATCATATAAGGTAATAAAGAAAAGGCAGTCTAAAATATTCTAGACTGCCAATTTCTATATTATAAGATTATATATTTGTCTATTTTGAAATTATGCTAGTGATCCACAGCAGTTAACATAGTTACCAAATGCTTGAACAGTAACATTAGTGTTAGCGCAAAGAGGAATTTCAATTGCAACTGTAAATGGTACGTCTAAATTGCCACAAACTTCGCCTGTTCTACTAACTATACGACATTGCTGACCAACAACAGTAGTGCCAGAAAGAACAGATACTACAACGATAAATCGTTTGTTTGGACATAGATTTTGAACTCTAACTGTGAAAGTTACTACTCTAGCAGGAGTTCCAGCGTCTAAAGGTACAATACCTAAATTTTGAGGGCAGAGACAAGGTACTAGTGGTGGGTCAATAGCTCCTTCATTTTCAGCATCGATATTTATACATCTTTCATCAATCATATTTACACCTCATAATTTTTAAAAATTATATTTATTATTAATTATTTATTATTTATTTTTGATTTAAGCCGTTGGAGAATATATATCTCCTACTTGTAATATATGTTAAAGTTAATATGATGTTACTAAAATAATGATTTAAATAAATATTAAAATGTTTATTTAAATAGATAATTTAATAATAACCACAGTGTTATACTCAGGTTGTTATGTAAAGTATTATGCAAATATAGAGTATATTATAAAAAGTAAAGGCAGTATAAATATTATTTAGACTGCCAATTTATATATTAAAATCTAAGCTGCAATTCTAAGTTATAGATTGCGGCAATTAACATAGTTTCCAAGTACCTCTAAGTAAACAACCTCATCACTACAAAGTGGTACAGCAATTACTAGGTTATAGGTTCGTTTAAAGCATTTCCAGTCTCTGCTGCAAACTATATCACAGATTTCACCTACACCAATATCTTGGTGGTTTTTTCTAATAAATGCAGATATAACTAGTCCAAATGGTCTATTTGGACATATATTTTTTAGCGTAACAGTTACCTTAATTACTCTAACTTTAGTTTGTGCATCTAAGGTTTTACGTCCTAAATTTTGTGGACATTCACAAGGATTTAATTTTACTGAATGGCAGGTACAGGAATCAAAATCTGGCTTAGAATTGTCAGGATCAGATTCTTGTATAGAGAATTCATCGCCATCGAGGTTATCTTCTTCGTCATCAATCGTATTTTGTATACTCCATTTAACATGTACTTCATTATTATTGGAATTGATGGCATTAATAGTTTCGCTAGTATCAAATGAATCGCTCATATCAAATGAGTCATTTGAAATTGCTACTAGTAGTTCATTTTGATCTTCTGATAGTTCAAAAAATGGCTTATGGTCGTCTACTGAATTTTTACTTGTAGTATTAGGTTCAGTAGATTCTATATTTAAATTTGAAAAAAATTCATTATATTTCATATACTACACCTCATAATTCTATATATTTTATATTGATTTTTCACAAAAGAAGGTGTTTCAACATAGTGGGTTCTAATATAATATATGTGTGATAGATATAAATGCTACTTAAAAATAACTTTTACAGAAAATGTAGCTATTTTCCAAGGTGTAAATATAATGATAGTAAATAGAATGATATTTTGCGTTCTAAATTAAAAATAATATGAGAATAAAGGAATTGAGAAAAATGAAAGGAAAATCCAATAATGAGTACAAGGACTCCTTTAATAATGATCATTTTGATAGCATCATTAATGAACTGGATATGAATTTAAATAATATGATAGATACGGTAAGGGCTTATGGCAGAATAAAGCTTAAACCATGTGAATTTTGTACTAAAGGCAGAGTAACATTAAATGCGGACATGTTCGATGATGAAGAATGTGATTTACGAGAAGATAACTGCAGAGACAGACATGAAGAAGATTTTGATTTTGAAGAATGCAGATGCAGAGACAGGCATGAAGAAGATCATGATTTTGGAGAATGCAGAGACAGAGACAGACAGGAAGAAGATTATGACTTTGGAGAATGCAGAGACAGAGACAGACAGGAAGAAGATTATGACTTTGGAGAATGCAAATGCAGAGACAGACATGATGAAGAGCATGATTTTGGAGAATGTAGATGCAGAGATAGACATGATGAAGATTATGATTTTGGAGAATGCAGAGACAGACGTGAAGAAGATTGTGACTTTGGAGAGTGCCGATGCAGAGACAGGTATGAAGAAGATTTTGACTTTGAAGAATGCAACTGCAGAGATAGACATGAAGAAGATTATGACTTTGGAGGGTGCAGATGCAGAGACAGGCATGAAGAAGATTGTGATTTTAGAGAATGCAGATGCAGAGATAGACATGAAGAAGATTGTGACTTTGGACAATGCCGATGCAGAGACAGGTATGAAGAAGATTGTGACTTTGAAGAATGCAACTGCAGAGATAGACATGAAGAAGATTATGACTTTGGAGGGTGCAGATGCAGAGACAGGC